>Ga0182740_1000019_pt1 | contig 430738 bp, 399 predicted proteins | sample eDN5th37CKraftBY_FD_128872 | JGI IMG/M metagenome (GOLD analysis project Ga0182740, IMG submission 128872) | Enriched backyard soil microbial communities from Emeryville, California, USA - eDNA 5th pass 37_C Kraft BY (version 2) (version 2) | ecosystem: Environmental > Terrestrial > Soil >... | reverse complement strand
TCGAGATGTTCTACAACCCGATCCGCCGGCATGGTTCCGCTGGCGGACTGTCACCGGTAGAGTTTGAAAGGCGCTACGCGCAGAGCGGCGACTGAGTGTCTACAGAACTCTGGCCGGTCCAGGATCCGAACGCACGGCCTCGCTGACCCGTCGCGCCCTGGCCGCGGCCTTGCGGACACGCGCGCCAGCCTGCGATACGCTGTTCCACAGCGACCGCGGCATCGAGTTCATGGCCAACGGCTTCAGGCAGGGATTGGCGCGCGCCGGGCTAGTGCAGTCGGTCAACCGGCCGCGCCGCATGAACGACAACGCGCACATGGAGTCATGGAACAAGTCGATGAAGTCGGACATGTATCACCGCCACCGCTTCGACAGTGAAAGCTCGCTTCGCTCGGCGATCAACGACTACATCCAGTTCTACAACCACCAGCGCCTGCACTCGGCGCTGGGCTATCGATCACCGGTGGAGTTCGAGCAATGCTGCTAGAGAATCGGTGTCCACTTTTTCGTAGGAACTGCCACCCGCTTCGCGGGTCGGCTTAGTTCTGGTGTTAGGCGCTATGACACGACTGCATCGGTTATGCCTTGCGACTATCCTGGCACTCATGCTTGGCTGCACGCCGCACATCTCTCGTGAACAGTCAGGTGACTTGGCTGCGATGAGTTCCGTTCTCCTTGAACATCCCGCAGGAGACATTCCTCAATCAAGCTGGCCGGAAGCTGTAGCCAACCTCAAACCAAAGCGCGTCTACCGCACTGATGAGGGTGTCTACATCTGCACATACGAACTCTTCATTGAGGAGCGTGGCGTTTTCATACCTGACCCAGCATCATCCTTCATGCCAGGTCGCAACGGAGATCCCAGCTACGATGTCGTCGCCCCAGGCGTCTTCACCTATCGCAGCGCTGGCTAGGGTCGCGCCTAGCATTTCATTCAAGCCGAATCCGCTTCGCGGCTCCGCTCAATTCTGGCGCCAGACGTCATAGGAGACATCATGCGATCTACTGACGCTTACTCCATCTTGAGTAGAGAGCTGGCGGCGGCTGCGCTGCTCCCGTCAAACAATCTTTCGCAACTCGCTGATGGCTCACCCTTCTCGCGCGTGATCGAAATATCGAGCGAGCCTGTAGAAATCGAAATTGACGTGTCCTGGCATGGGGTCGGCCGGACTGCCGTCCTCATCTCGGCGCATGCCAGGGGCTCAAGCACATGGCATCATCAGCATTGCCAAGAGAGTATGGTCGTGGCGTTGCGGCATGACACCTAACGGTTCATTCAAGCCGAACCCGCTTCCCGCATCGGCTTAACTCCGTTCACACCGGGGTGAGTGCGGACGACTGACGCATCGGACGGCTGACCAGTCTGCGTCCGCTCACACCGCGTCGGGCGCCAGCTCGCGCAACTTGCCCTCGTGCAGCTCGAGCACCCGGTCCAGCCGGCGTGCCAGGCGCCGGTCGTGGGTCACCAGCACCAGGCTGGTCTTCTGCGCGCGATTGAGCTCCAGCATCAGATCGAACACCGTCGCCGCCGTCTTCTCGTCCAGGTTGCCGGTCGGTTCGTCGCCGAGCACGCAGGCCGGCTGGTTGACCAGGGCACGGGCGACCGCGGCGCGCTGCCTTTCGCCGCCGGACAACTCGCCGGGCTTGTGCTCTAGGCGGTGCCCCAGGCCCACGGACTCCAGCAATGCCTTCGCGCGCGCGGCGGCGTCGGCTGCACCGGTGCCGCCCAGCATCACCGGCATCATCACGTTCTCCAGCGCGGTGAACTCGGGCAGCAGGTGATGGAACTGGTAGACGAAGCCGAGCGACGTATTGCGAAGCTGCCCGCGCGCGGCGTCCGACAGCGACGACATCTTCTTGCCGGCCACGTAGACCTCGCCGGACGTGGGCGTGTCCAGGCCGCCCAGCAGATGCAGCAGCGTGCTCTTGCCGGCGCCCGAGGCACCGACGATGGCCACGGTCTCGCCGGGCTGCACGTTCAGTTCGAGGCCATCGAATACGGGCGTGCGCAGCTTGCCTTCGGCGTAGGTCTTGCCCAGCGCTTCGGCGTGGATGACCGCGGAACGGATGGACTCATTCATAGCGCAGCGCCTCCGCGGGCTGTGTGCGGGCGGCGCGCCACGCGGGATACAACGTAGCCAGGAAGCTCATGGTCAGCGCGACCGCTGCGATCAGTACCACCTCGCCCGCGTCCAGTTCGTAGGGCAGGCCCGTGATGTAGTAGACATCCGACGGCAGCAGGGTGACGTTGAACACGGCTTCGATGGCCGCGAGGATGTGCTCCAGATTGATCGTCAGCAGAATGCCACCGATCACGCCCAGCACCGTGCCCATCACGCCGATCAGCACGCCCTGCACCATGAAGACCTGCATCACCCCACGCGGCGTCAGGCCCAGCGTGCGCAGGATGGCGATGTCGGCCTGCTTGTCGGTGACCAGCATGACCTGCGAGTTCACCAGCGAGAATGCGCCCATCAGGATGATGAAGGACAACAGGATGCCCATCACCGTCTTCTCCATCTTCAGCGAGTGGTAGAGGTTGGCGTTCTCGCTGGTCCAGTCGCTGATGCGGTACGGGCCCTGCAGCCGCAGCGCCAGGTCGCGCGCCACGTCCCAGGACTGGTACATGTCGTGCAGCTTCAGGCGAACACCGGTCACGCCCTCGCCCATCCGCAGCACGCGCTGCAGGTCGCCCATGTGCACGAGCGCCAGGTTGCGGTCCACATCGTTGTGGCCGACCGCGAAGATGCCGGTGACGGTGAAGCGCTTGATCTTGGGCATCGCGCCCATGGGCGTGCCCTGGAAGTCGCCGGCGGTGACCACCACGCTGTCGCCCACACCGACCCGCAGCCAGGCCGCCAGTTCCTGTCCCAGCAGGATGTGGAACTCGCCCGGCTTCAGCGAATCCAGCGTGCCGGCCTTCATCTTGCTGCCGATCACCGAGACCTTGGGCTCCTCGCCCGGCAGGATGCCGGTGACCAGCGCGCCCTGCGGGTCCGCGTTGCCGGTGAGCATGGCCTGCACATGGATGAAGGGGGCGGCCCCGGACACGCGGGGATCGTCCATCGCGATCTTCGTGGCATGCGGCCAGTCCTGCATGGCCTCGCCCGCCCCCATCACGGTGGCGTGCGCGGTGGCCTGCAACAGGCGATCGCGGATCTCGCGCTGGAAGCCGCTCATCACCGACAACGTGGTGATCAGGATCATCACGCCCAGCGCGATGCCGACGACCGAGGCCAGCGAGATGAAGGAGATGAAACCGTTGCGGCGCTTGGCGCGGAGATAGCGCAGGCCGATGGCGACGGGGATGGGCTTGAACATGCGCCTATGGTGCCCGATCCCCCCGGTGCCGCCCAGCGTCCCCGGCGCCCGCAGCAAGCCGGAGTTCACGCCGCTGCTGTGCCGGCAGCGTGTCGGGCCACCACGCCGCATGCCGCCAGTGCTGCCCTGCACCCTCGCGCCAGCGCAGGAACGCCAGCGGGCCACGCCAGAGGACGTGCGCGTCCTGCATCGGCGTACCGTCGACGGTGGGCAGGCGGTCGTTTCCCGGAAACCAGAAGGCGCGCCGAGGCCTCCTCCCCTCGCTGCGTGCCTGCCATCCGCCCCAGGCCAGCGCCGCTACCGCGACAGGCCAGGCCCATGGACGGGGCATTTCGCTCGCCAGGACGGAGACCGCACCCAGCACCCCCAGCAGGATCAGCACCGCCTGCAGCAGGCGCGAGGGACGCCACTCAAGCCGGCAGTTGACGGATCCGTTCGACCAGCGCGGCGAGTTCCGCATCGGGACAGTGCTCGTAGCCCATGAACCAGCGCCAGAGCTTATCGTCCTCGCAATCGAGCAGGCGTAGGAAAACCACCCGCTGCGGCTCGGATTCGGTCGCCCAGCAACGCGCCAGGTAGCGGTCGAACAACTGGTCCAGTTCGCGCATGCCACGCCGGCAGCGCCAGCGGATGCGCTTGAGTTCGGGATCGTCGCTCATGCCGCCGCCAGTGCGAAGGCCAGGCGCGCCCAGAAGGCGATCAGTACCAGTGTCGCCAGCGCATAGGCGACGAAGCGCGTCATGACGTGGTTGAAGGTGCAGTGGACCGCACTGTGGACGGCCCGCAACCCGACGAAGGCCCACGCGAGGGCAAGCGAGACCATGTCCGACACGCCGATGTGTGCCGCCAGCAGCACACCGGCGTAGAACAGCACCGGCAGCTCGAACAGGTTGCGGAAGTTGTCCGACGCGCGGGTGTCGGACAGCAGGCGCACCGAATCGGCCGCGTTCGCCAAGGCCTGCGCGTGGATGCGCTTGCGAGCCATCTCACCCAAGCGCAACTGGTACAGCCTGACCCACACCAGGAAGGTCAGGCCGGCCATCGCCACCGCGGGCCAGAGGATCGCCGTGGCAGGTGCGGCACCCATGCGGTCAGGCGCGACGCGCCATCATCAGCTTCTTGATCTCGGCGATCGCCAGCGCCGGGTTCAGGCCCTTCGGGCAGGTCCGGGCGCAGTTCATGATGGTGTGGCAGCGGTACAGCTTGAACGGATCTTCCAGATCGTCCAGGCGTGCGCCGGTGTCCTCATCGCGCGAGTCGATGATCCAGCGATAGGCCTGCAGCAGGATCGCCGGGCCCAGGTAGCGCTCGCCGTTCCACCAATAGCTGGGGCAGCTGGTCGAGCAGCACGCGCACAGGATGCACTCGTACAGGCCGTCCAGCTTCTTGCGGTCTTCCGGCGACTGCAGGCGCTCGCGGTCCGGCGGTGCCGGGGTCTGCGTGCGGATCCAGGGCTTGATCGAGGCGTACTGCGCGTAGAAGTGGGTCAGGTCCGGGACCAGGTCCTTCACCACGTCCATGTGCGGCAGCGGATAGATCGGCACTTCCGCCTTGGTGCAGTCGCCGATGGCCTTGGTGCAGGCCAGCGTGTTGGTGCCGTCAATGTTCATCGCGCACGAACCGCAGATGCCCTCGCGGCACGAACGGCGGAACGTCAGCGTTGGATCGATCTCGTTCTTGATCTTGATCAGCGCGTCCAGGACCATCGGGCCGCACTTGTCGAGATCGATCTCGTAGGTGTCGGTGCGTGGATTGGCGCCGTCGTCCGGGTTCCAGCGGTACACCTTGAAGGTGCGCACGTTCTTGGCGCCCTTCGCGGGGAAGTGCTTGCCCTGGGTGATGCGCGAGTTCTTCGGGAGCGAAAATTCAGCCATGTGTCGGGTCTCCCGGCTCAGTAAACGCGCGGCTTGGGCGGCACCACATCCACGTCCTTGCTGAGCGTGTACATGTGCACGGGGCGGGAATCGAAGCTGCAGGTGCCGTCGTCAGCGACATTGACCAGCGTGTGCTTCTGCCAGTTGACGTCGTCGCGCTCCGGGAAGTCCTCGTGCGCGTGCGCGCCGCGGCTCTCGTGGCGCTGTTCGGCCGAGTTGATCGTGGCCACGGCATTGAGCAGCAGGTTGTGCAACTCGTAGGTTTCGATCAGGTCCGAATTCCAGACCAGCGAACGGTCGCTGACCTTCACGTCCTGGAAGCTGGAGAAGATGTCGGCCATCTTGTCGCAGCCTTCCTTCAGCGTCTTGCTGGTGCGGAACACGGCGGCGTCGGCCTGCATCGTGCGCTGCATGTTGTCGCGGATGACCGCCGTGGGCGTATCGCCGTTGGCGTTGCGCAGCTTGTCCAGGTGCGACAGCGCCTTGTCGCAGGCGTCGCCCGCCAGGGGCTTGTGCGACGAACCGCTCTTGATCGTCTCGGCGCAGCGGTTGGCCACCGCGCGACCGAACACCACCAGGTCCAGCAGCGAGTTCGAGCCCAGGCGGTTGGCGCCGTGCACGGACACGCAGGCGGCTTCGCCGATCGCGTACAGGCCCGGCACGACCGCGTCCGGGTTGTCGCCGACCTTGCGCACCACTTCACCGTGGTAGTTGGTCGGGATGCCGCCCATGTTGTAGTGCACGGTCGGGATGACCGGGATGGGCTGTTTGGTCACGTCCACGCCGGCGAAGATGTGGGCGCTCTCGGCGATGCCGGGCAGCTTCTCGTTGATGACTTCGGGGCCCAGGTGGGTCAGGTCGAGCAGGATGTGGTCCTTGTGCTCGCCGACGCCGCGGCCTTCGCGGATCTCGATGGTCATCGAGCGGCTGACCACGTCGCGCGAGGCCAGGTCCTTGTAGTGCGGCGCATAACGCTCCATGAAGCGCTCGCCGTTACTGTTGCGCAGGATGCCGCCTTCGCCGCGCACGCCCTCGGTGATCAGGCAGCCCGCGCCGTAGATGCCGGTCGGGTGGAACTGCACGAACTCCATGTCCTGCATCGGCAGGCCGGCGCGCATCACCATGCCGCCACCGTCGCCGGTACAGGTATGGGCGGACGTCGCCGAGAAGTACGCGCGACCGTAGCCGCCGGTGGCCAGCACCACGCCGTGGGCGCGGAACAGGTGCAGCGTGCCGGTGGCCATGTCCAGGGCGAGCACGCCGCGGCAGGCGCCCTCTTCGTCGAAGATCAGGTCCAGCGCGAAGTACTCGACCATGAAGCGCGCATCGTGCGCCAGCGACTGCTGGTACAGCGTGTGCAGCATGGCGTGGCCGGTACGGTCGGCCGCGGCGCAGGTCCGCTGCGCCGGCGGGCCTTCGCCGAACCTGGTGGTCATGCCGCCGAAGGGACGCTGGTAGATCTTGCCGTCCTCGGTGCGCGAGAACGGCACGCCGTAGTGCTCCAGCTCGATGATGGCCGGGATGGCCTCGCGGCACATGTACTCGATGGCGTCCTGGTCGCCCAGCCAGTCCGAGCCCTTGATGGTGTCGTAGAAGTGGTAACGCCAGTCGTCCTCGCCCATGTTGCCCAGCGCGGCGGAGATGCCGCCCTGCGCCGCCACGGTGTGCGAGCGGGTCGGGAAGACCTTGGTCAGGCACACGGTCTGCAGGCCCTTGGCGGCCAGGCCGAAGGTCGCGCGCAGGCCGGCGCCGCCGGCGCCCACCACGACCATGTCGTACTTGTGTTCGGTGATCTTGTAAGCGGACATGTGGCTCAGTTCCCCAGCGCGATGCGGGCCACGGCGAAGACGCTCACGATGGCGCCCAGCACGGCGATGAATTTGACGGTGGTCTGCACCGCGAGGGCGAGCAGCGAGTTGTGCACGTAGTCTTCCAGTACGACCTGCAGGCCGAGCTGGGCGTGCCAGAACATGGCGACCAGGAAGCCGACCAGCAGCATGGCGTTCCAGGGCTTGGCGATGGCCGCCGTGGCGGTGACGTAGTCGGCGCCGGACAGGCTCAGCACGAACACCAGGAACCAGATCGTCAGCGCGACCAGTGCGGTGGCGGTCAGGCGCTGGTGGACGAAATGTTCGGTACCGGTCTTCGCCGAGCCGAGGCCGCGCGCGTTCTTGATGGGGGTACGGAAGTCGCTCATGCGCCACCTCCCAGCATTACGTAGCCCCACACCAGGGCGGTGATGACCAGGCTGCCGATCACCGACAGCCAGCTGTTGCGCACGAACGTGGCGATGCGGTAGCCGATGGCGAAGTCCTGCACGATGTGGCGGATGCCGTTGCACAGGTGGTAGGCGAAGGCCCAGGTCCAGCCGAACAGGAACAACTGGCCGTACCACGCGCCCGCATGTCCGGTGAAGCAGTTCCAGGCATCCGGGCCGATCATCAGCGCCACCAGGCCCGCCGTGATCAGCAGGGCGCCCGCGGCCAGGACGATGCCGGTGGCGCGATGCAGGATGGAAGTCACCATCTGGATCTGCCAACGGTAGACCTGCAGATGGGGGGAAAGCGGACGTTGTGGAGTCGCCATTGCGTTGCGCTCGTTGTCTCGGCTGGGCGGTCAGGACCGCGTTGGCTTTACGCGCACTGCTCAGAAATCGATGCAGCGCCCGTTCTTTTCCCAATCCCCGTAACGCGTGGGCTCGGGCCCGTCGCGGCCGCCGATCTCCTTCTGCACGGCCGTGTCTGATGCCCCTTCGCCCGGTGTCGGCGGTGAGGTATCGGACGGCTGTGTTCCGGGATCGGGGTCGGGAGTCGGGGGTGTTTGACCTATCATGGTGGTCTCGCAACGCACAAAATTTTAATCCTCGCCCCCTTGGCTTACAACCTTTCCCCTACCACTCCGCCGGTTTTCAGCCTGCCCGACCATGCGCTGGTGACGCTGGAAGGCCCGGATGCCGTGGCTTTCGCCCACGCCCAGTTCGCCAACGATGTCGCCGCGCTGGCGCCGGGATGCTGGCAGTGGAACGCGTGGTTGACGCCCAAAGGGCGCGTGATCGCGGTGTTCGCGCTGGCCAGGCTGGCCGAGGACCGCGTGTGGCTGGTGCTGCCCGACCACCCCGCCGAGCTGTTCGCCGAAGCGCTGCGGCGTTTCGTGTTTAGACGAAAGTTGAAGATCGAAGTCCCCGCGGACAGGGCCATCAGTGGCGCCCACGCCGCGCCTGCGCACGCGCAAGGCAACCTGCTGGGTACGGCGGGCGACGCCTTTGAACTGGACATGGGGGGCGATGGCGGTCCGCGCACGTTGCGGATCGGCACCGCGGCGCCGGACGACGAGGCTGCGCGTCTCGCGTGGCAGGTGTCGGACCTGCGCCACGGCCTGCCCCGCCTGCCGGCCTCCCAGCGCGAGCAGTGGACGCCGCAGCAACTGGCACTGGACCGGCTGGCCGCCTACAGCGTGAAGAAAGGCTGTTACCCGGGGCAGGAAATCGTGGCGCGCACGCATTTCCTCGGCAAGGCGAAGCGCTCGCTGCAGTGCTTCGCCGCCGCGGGCCCTGTCGTGGCCGGCGCCTCCGTTCGCCACGAGGCGCAGGACGTGGGCGAGGTAGTGTGCGTGGCGCCCGATGACGCGCGCACGCTGCTGCTGGCCGTGATGCCGTTGGACCATGCGGGCACCGGCCTGTCCGCCGAGGGCCACGCACTGGAACGGCTGCCCCTGTACGACGGCCTGCGCCGCTGAGGGACAACCGCGCCGGGATTGATCCACGTCAATGCCGTTCGCGCGTGCCTGCCTAGACTGCCCGGAACCTCCGCAGCAGAAGGCATGCGCATGCATCACGACGTCATCATCATCGGCGCCGGCCCGGCCGGCCTGTGCCTGGCCAAGGCACTGTGCGACCTCGACCTGAAGGTGGCGCTGGTGGAGCGTCAGGCGCGTGCCGCAATCGCCGAACCCGCCTTCGACGGACGCGAGATCGCCCTCACGCACGCCTCGATCCGGCAACTGCGCGATCTCGGCATCTGGCAGCACCTGCCCGACGACGCCGCGTCGCCCCTGCGCGCCGCGCGGGTGATGGAAGGCGACTGCCTGCACGACATGCGCATCGATGCCGCGCTGGCAGGCAAGTCCGAACTGGGCATGCTGGTGCCCAACCAGCGTATTCGCGAGGCGGCGTGGAAGGCGGTGGGCGACATGCCCGGACTGGATTTCTTCGATGGCGCACGCGTGCATGCGGTCCGCACCACCGACGACCACGCCTGCGTGACGCTGGGCGACGGCCTGCGACTGGAGGCGCCGCTGCTGGTGGCCGCCGACAGCCGGTTCTCGGAGACGCGCCGTGCGATGGGCATCGGCGCGGACCAGTACGATTTCGGCAAGAGCATGCTGGTGTGCCGCATGCACCACGAGCAGCCGCACCAGGGCGTGGCGTGGGAATGGTTCGGCCACGGACAGACGCTGGCCCTGCTGCCGCTGCAGGAGCACCAGGCCTCGGTCGTCGTCACCCTGCCGGACAGCGCGGCCAGGCGTCTGGCCGCGCTGGACGTCGACGCGTTCGCCCACGAAATGGAGCAGCGCTATGGCCATCGGCTGGGCCATATGCGGCTGGAAAGCAGCCGCCACGTGTATCCGTTGGTGGGTGTTTACGCGCGACGTTTCGTCGCACGCCGCTTCGCCCTGGCGGGCGATGCGGCGGTCGGCATGCACCCGGTCACCGCGCACGGCTTCAACCTGGGCCTGGACAGCGTGGCGCGGCTGACGGACATGGCACGCCAGGCCGTGCGTTGCGGTGGCGACCTGGGATGCGCCGAAGGCCTGGCCCGCTACGAGCGGCGGCACCGTCGGGGCACGCGGCCGCTGTACCTTGCCACCCGGGCGATCGTGGAGCTCTACACCAACGATCGTGCGCCCGCGCGCGTCGTGCGCGAAACGGTGCTGCGCGCGGGGCGACACCTGACGCCCTTCCGGCGCGCCCTGGCCCGCACCCTGGCCGACGACGCTCCGGCGACCCGCCCTCCCCTGCAGCGGCTGCGCGACGGGCTGGCGCTCCTGCGTCCGTAGGCCGCGGGGCGCGCAGAGGCCCCCGCCCGGAACGGGGCGCATGCCCCGCTACGCGGCCAGCCAGGCCTCGAAGCGGTCAAGGAACAGCTGCAGGCGCTTGCGCAGGCGTTCGTCGCTGACGTTGCCATCGGCGTCGATCTGGCCTTCCCTGTATTGGATGGCGATTTCCGGCTGCGGAAGGACCGCCAGGTCCACGGCGGACAGTACATTGCGAAGGTGCTGCTGCGCCGACACCGTGCCATGCGCACCCGGCGACGTGCCGATGATCGCCGCGCGTTTGCCCGCGAAGGAGTTGCTGCCGCCGGGACGCGTCCCGATGTCGATGGCGTTCTTCAGGACGCCGGGAACGGAACGGTTGTACTCCGGCGTGACGAACAGCAGCGCGTCGCAGACCTCCACCTGCTGCTTGAAACGCAGGCCAGTAGCCGGAAGCGCCGCGTCGTCGTCCTGGTCGTACAGCGGCAGGTCGCCGATGCCGATCTCCTCGAAGACGAAGCGGTCGCCCGCCAGCGTCCGCACGGCATCGGCCAGCTGGCGGTTGAAGGAACCGGCGCGCAGGCTGCCGATGACGAGGCCGATCCGGAGCGTGGGCATATCCATTCCTCAGTGAAGGGGAATGGCGATCATGCCAGCCTGTCCGCCGCCGCGACGATGTCCTCGTCGCCGGGCAGCACCAGGAACGCCGCGCCCGCCAGCGGGGTGTAGGTGTCGGCACCCACCACGCGCTGGAACGGACGCGCATGGTGGCCCGCTTCGGCGATGGCCGTGATGACGCCCTCGCCGACGCCTGCGGCGTGCCGGCCTTCGTCCACCACCAGGATGCGCTTGGCCGTCTTCGCCTGCGCCGCGATGAAATCCTCGTTGAGCGGCACCAGCCAGCGCAGGTCGACCACGCGCACCTTCCAGCCGTGCCTTCCCTCGATGGTGCGCGCGGCGCGCAGACTCATCGGCACGCCGTTGCCGTAGGTGAAGATGACCAGGTCGTCCGCATCCTCGCCGTACACGCGGCCTTCGCCGAGCGGCATCGCCTCGTCCTGCGGCGGATACGGGAACAGCCACTGGCCGTCGCCGGCCTCGTGCAGGTCCTTGGTCATGTACAGCGCGATCGGCTCCAGGAAGACGGTGACGCGCCCGTCCACCTTCGCCAGCGCGGCCAGTGTGCGCAGCATGGTGGCCGCGTCGTCGCCGCGCGAGGGACAGCCCACGACCAGGCCCGGGATGTCGCGCAGGGCGGTGATCGAGTTGTCGTTGTGGAAATGACCACCGAAGCCGCGCTGGTAGCCCAGGCCTGCGATGCGCACGACCATCGGGTTGCGGTACTGGTCGTTGCTGAAGAACTGCAGGCTGGCGGCTTCGCCGCGGATCTGGTCGCAGGCGTTGTGGAAGTACGCCAGGTACTGGATCTCCGGCAGCGGCAGCATGCCCATGTTGGCATAACCCTGGGCCAGGCCCAGGATCATGGTCTCGTCCAGCAGCGTATTGAACACGCGACTGCCCTTGAATGCCTTCTGCAGTCCCTTGGTCACCGTGTACACGCCGCCCTTCTGCGCCACGTCCTCGCCGAACAGCAGCGTTTCCGGGTACTTGCAGAACAGGTCGTGCAGCGCGTTGTTGATCTGGATGGCAAGGTGCCTGGGCGGCAGCTTCTCCGGCAGTTTGTCCTCGCTGCCGAACGCGGCCACGCGCCTGTCGTGCGGCGCCGTGCGTGCCGCCTCGGCCGCCACCGCATCGGGGGTATACGGCGCCAGCGGCGCCATCACCTGCTCCAGCGTCGTGATGCGCGGCCGGCGGTCGGCGTCCTCGGCCGCGGCGAAACAGCGCGTGCGCGTGGCCTCGTACAGCCCGAGCAGCGCGTCCTTCGTCAGCAGTCCCGATTCCAGCGCGATCGCCGCCGAGCGCAGCAGCGGGTCGGTCGCCTCGACCGCGCACAACTCCTCCAGCGGACGCCACTCGATCTCGAAATCGGTACCCGCGTGACCCATGATCCGGGTAGTGCGCAGGTGCAGGAACGTCGGCCGGCGCGTACGGCGGCAATGCTCGACGGCCGCCTGCACCTGGCCATAGCCGCCCGCCAGGTCCAGGCCGTCGGCGTGGAAGTAGTCCAGGTCCGCGCGATCGCGGAAATTGCGGCCGATCCAGCCGTCGGGCGTCTTTACCGAAATGCCTATGCCGTTGTCCTCGCAGACGAACAGCACCGGCGCCGGCAGCTTCTGGTACGCGGTCCACGCGGCGGCGTTGAAGGCGGTCTGCGCCGTGGCATGGTTGCTCGAGGCGTCGCCGAACGAACAGATCGCGATGCTGTCCTCGGGGATCGGGAGCGCATGGCCGATGCGGCGCGCCTGTTCGATCGCCACCGCGGTACCCAGCGCCTTCGGCAGGTGCGAGGCGATGGTCGAGGTCTGCGGCAGCACCCACAACGGCTTGCTGCCCCACACCTTGTGGCGGCCGCCGGAGGCCGGGTCCTCGGCGCTCGCGGCGAAGCTGAGGGCCGAGTCCATCACCGGGTCCATGCCGGGCAGCTTGCGGAACCGTTCGGCCATGAAGCCGCCGCTGCGGTAATGCAGGAAAGCGGGATCGGTGTGGCGCGCCAGCCGCGCGACCATCGCATTGCCTTCGTGCCCACTGGAGCCGATGGTGTAGAAGACCTTGTTCTGCACGCGCAGCACGCGCGCCATCAGGTCCAGGTGGCGGCTGATCAGCTGCGACTCCAGCAGTTCGACGAAGCTGCGCGCATCCAGCGCACTGCCGGGCAGCACGGGATCGGTGGCGGCCGGCGCGCTGCGCACGGGGCCGTCCCACTCCTTCACGAACTCGATGAAATTCTGGTCGCAGATCTCGGCCCGGTTCAGGCCCTTCATGCGTGCGGGGATCGCTTTCGACGTCATGTGCTCGCTCGGATCAGGAGGACGCCAGGCGCACGGCGACTTCGTCGCTCACGCCGGGCATGGGAACGAAACCCGGCTGCGCGCGCACCCGCGCCAGCCAGTCGGTGATATGGGGAAACGCGGCCAGGTCGAAACCGCCCTCTCCCGCGCAATGGGTGTAGGCGAACAGTGCGATGTCGGCCACGCCGTACGCAGGACCGGTGAACCACCCTGCCTGCGCGAGGTGCTTCTCCATCACCGCCAGCGCCTGCATGCCCCGCTCGTGCAGGCGCGGCAGGTCGGCACGGCGCGGCGAATCCAGCGGCGTCCAGCCGCGGATGAAGCGCGCGACGGCGATGTACGGCTCGTGACTGTACTGCTCGAAGAACAGCCAGCTCAATGCCTGCGCACGCTGCCATGCATCGGCCGGCAGGTAGGTGCTGTCCTCCGCCAGCCAGCAGAGGATGGCGTTCGACTCCACCAGGACCGAACCATCGGCGCGCTCCAGCATCGGGACCTTGCCGTTCGGGTTCTTCGCCAGGTATTCAGGCGTGCGGGTGCCGCCGTGGGCGCTGTCGACCTCGATCCACGTGTAGGGCCGGCCCAGCTGCTCGAGCAGCAGGCGCACCTTGTGGCAGTTGCCCGAGGTGGACATGCCATGGACGGTGACGGGATCAGGCGACATGCGGATGCTCCGGAAGGGCGATGCGGGCGGCCTTGGCGAGGTCCTTGTCGCGTCCGAATGCGCGCAGGATGCGGCGCTGCTCTTCCAGCGTCGGGATGCACACGGCGATCCCTGCGGCATCGATGCGCATGTCATGGTTCACCCGTACGGGCTGCCATCCGGCCTCCGTCATCAGCTCCAGCCCGCCCATGACTTCCACCGGCATCGGCAGGTGTGCGAAACGCGCGAAGGTGGAACGGAAGCGGGTTTCGTCCGCGGGTCGGTAAGCCGCATCGACATGGTCGGCCCATGTCTCGCGCAAGCGCAGCGCGTCCTGCCGGCTGCAGAGCACGTCGATGTCCTGCGGCAGGATACCGGGGACTCCGGCCAGCGCCATCGCGGCGCTGCCGATGATCCACCAGGGATCACGGAAGGTCCGCGCCATCTGCGGCAGGGCATGGTGCAGGCCTGCATGCAGTGCGGACGTGGACCTCACGGATGCACGGCCTTTCGCGCTTGCCACTGCGTACGCGTCTGGCCCCAGACTTCGACCGGCTTCTCGTGGTGCGGTTCGGGCAGGCGGCCCATCCGCAGATAGGCCGAACCCAGCTTGGCGGCCACCGTCTTGGAATTGGCGTTGTCCGGATCTATGGTGTGGATCACCTCGCTCCAGCCCAGGTGATCGAAAGCCCAGTCGGTACTGGCCGCGGCGGCTTCGGGCGCATAGCCCCTGCCCCAGGCTTCCCGCGCGATGCTCCAGCCCACCTCGGTCCCAGGCCAGCCTTCCGGTTGCCACGGCCCTACCCGGCCAACCCAGCGACCGGTCGCCTTCTCGATCACCGAGAACATGCCGAACCCCTGCAGGTGCCAGCTGCCGAGCGTCGCGGCGAGGCTCCGCCACGCAGGCGAGCGGGCCTGCATGCCACCGATGAAGCGCGTGGCTTCCTCATCGGCACCAAACGCCGCCCAGGCTTCGTAATCGTCCCGTCGCGGCAGCCTCAGCAACAGGCGTGGAGTTTCAAGCTGGAGATCGGAAAGGTCCATCGACGCCACACCATCCCACCAGAAAACCGGACACGACGAGCGGCGACGCTCGACTTCGCTGCACCCGCGCCCACGCGCGGGAGCGGACGGCGTCAGAACGCGTTGATGCCCGTCAGTTCGCGGCCGATCACCAGCTGGTGCACGGTTTCCGTGCCCTCGTAGGTGATGACCGATTCCAGGTTGAGCGCATGGCGGATGGCGGCATGCTCGGTGGTGATGCCGGCGCCGCCCAGCAGGTCGCGGCATTCGCGCGCGATGTCGATGGCCATGCGGCAGTTGTTCCATTTCGCCAGCGACACCTGCTGCGGCGCCATGGTGCCGGCATCCTTCAGCCGACCCAGCTGCAGCGAGAGCAGCTGCGCCAGGGTGATGCGGCGGGCCATCTCGGCCATCTTGATCTGCGCGCTCTGCGTGGCGGCCACCGGGCGGTCGAAGAGGATGCGTTCCTTGGTGTAGGCCAGCACTTCGTCGAGGCACGCGATGGCCGCGCCAATCGGGCCCCAGGTGATGCCGTAACGCGCCTGGGTCAGGCAGCCCAGCGGGCCCTTCAAACCCTTCACGTTGGGCAGGCGGCTGCTGTCGGGCACGCGCACGTTGTCGAAGAACAGCGCGCTGGTGACCGACGCACGCAGGCTCATCTTGTGCTTGATTTCCTGCGCGGTGAAGCCGGCCATGCCCTTCTCGAGCAGGAAACCCTGGATGCCCTCGTCGGTCTGCGCCCACACGATGGCGATGTCGGCCAGGTTGCCGTTGGTGATCCACATCTTGGAGCCGTTGATGACCCAGTCGTCGCCATCGCGGCGCGCGTGGGTCTTCATGTTGGCCGGGTCGGAGCCGCCGTGCGGTTCGGTCAGGCCGAAGCAGCCGATCACCTTGCCGGCGGCCATGTCCGGCAGCCAGCGCTGGCGCTGTTCCTCGCTGCCGTAGGCGTAGATGGGATACATGCACAGCGAGGACTGCACGCTGACGAAGCTGCGGATGCCGCTGTCGCCGCGCTCAAGTTCCTGGCAGATCAGGCCGTAGCTGACGGCGTTGAGGCCGGCGCAGCCGTATTTCTCCGGCAGGGAGGAGCCGAGCAGGCCGAGTTCGGCGATCTCCGGCACCAGTTCCTTCGGGAAGCGTCCCTGGTCGAAGGCGTCGCCGATGATCGGCCGCACGCGCTCGTCGGTGAAACGGGCGACGGCGTCCTGGACGGCGCGCTCCTCTTCGCTCAGCAGGGAACGGACATCGAACAGGTCGTACGGGTTCAGAGCCATCGTGCTTCAACCGGCGTTTGAGGTATCCGGCGATTGTATGCGGTGGCCCCCGCGCGGGTAAGCGCCAGTCCGCAAAGCGAAGGCCGGCGAAACGCCGGCCTTCGAGGGGTGCCACGTTGAAATGCAGGTCCGGGCGGGACCCCGGGCTTCAGCCCTGCCCGGGCGCGTCCACGCTGGCGGTCTGGGTCACGACCTGGCCGTCGATGACCGGCAGGCGCTCGCCCGGCTTCTGGTCCATCCGGATGGTCTTGTCCTGACCCTCGAAGCGGTAGGTCACGTCGTAGCCGATCACCTTGTCCGTGGTGCCCATGGCGATGCGGGTGCCCGGCTTGCTGTCCATGCGCATGGTGCCGGTGGTGCCGTCCGGGTTGCGGTAGGTGACGTTGTAACCGGTCACGCGCGAGGACTCGGAGGTCGCGTTCTCGGTATGGCACTGGCGCTCGGTGCGGTTGACGACCTTGCCGCCCACGTGACGCTTGTCCACCTGGTTGCCGATCACGCCGCCGGCCACGGCACCGGCCACGGTGGCCGCCTTCTTGCCGCTGCCGCCGCCCACCTGGTTGCCCAGCAGGCCGCCGATCACCGCGCCTGCGACCGTGCCGCCGGCGTTGCCGTCGCGCTCGGGCAGGCGCTCCTGCACGACCACGTCTTCGCAGACTTCGCGCGGGGTGCTGGTGGTGGTGGTTTCGCGCACCGGCTCGGTACCGATGACGGTCGCGTAAAGCTTCTCCGAACTGGTGATCGGCTCGGCCTTCACCACCTCGGCGTACTGCAGGGTGCCGGCCGGCAGCTGATTGTCGGTGGCCGCGGCATCATCGGCGACCAGCGCGCCGTCGGCGGCGGTCACCAGGCCGTCCTGCGCCGTGGGGCTCTTGTCGCCGCCCTTGAGGAAAGCCGCGGTGGCCACACCGCCCACCAGCAGCGCGCCGACGGCGACCAGGATCGTAGTGGTATTGCTCTTCATCGCTGCCTCCAAGTCGGGCTGACCCCGATTCACATTGGTCATCATTGCACCACTGCGAACCTGAACCAAGTACCCGGACAAGGCCACGAAAACCAACGGAAAATGAACGATTCCGTCAGGCGATGATCATGTTAGCGTGATGCCATTCCACCGCGGTCGAGTGCCTGCGCCATGCCCAATCCCGTTCTCCTGCCTCTCCTCGACTGGGCGCGCAAGCTGCGCTATCCCACCCTGTTCAAGATCACCGCCGCACTGTTCGTGGTGACCCTGTTCCTGCCCGATCCGGTCCCGTTCGTGGACGAGATCCTGTTCGGCCTGGGCACCCTGCTGCTGGCCAACTGGAAACGCCGCAAGGATCCGCCGTCCTCGCTCGAGGCCCCGGACGCCCGACGCTGACGTGATGCTGGTCGACAGCCACAGCCACTTCGACGCGCCCGAGTTCGACGGCGACCGCGATGCGGCGCTGGCGCGGGCACGCGCCGCGGGCGTGACCCGGCAGGTGGTGCCGGCCGTGGCCGCCTCGAGCTGGTCGAAACTGCGCGAGGTCTGTGCGCAGGACGCGGGCCTGTTCCCGGCCTACGGACTGCACCCGATGTACCTGGCCGAACACCGGCCTGCGCATCTGGACGCGCTGCGCGCATGGATCGAGAGGGAGCACCCACTGGCGATCGGCGAATGCGGACTGGATTTCTTCGTCGAAGGCCTGGATGAAGACGAACAGCGGCGCTACTTCGAGGGACAGCTGCGGCTGGCGCGCGAATTCGACCTGCCGCTGATCGTGCATGCGCGGCGCGCGGTGGATGCCGTGATCGCGTCGGTAAAGCGGGTCGGCCGCCTGCGCGGCGTGGTGCACAGTTTCTCCGGCAGCCCGGAGCAGGCGCGCCAGCTGTGGCAGCTGGGATTCCTGATCGGGCTGGGAGGACCGGTGACCTACGAGCGCGCCAACCGCCTGCGCGCCCTCGGCCGCACGATGCCGCTGGACTACCTGCTACTGGAAACCGACGCGCCCGACCAGCCCGATGCCGGCATCCGCGGACAGCGCAACGAACCCGCCCGGCTGCCGGTGGTGCGCGACGTCATCGCGGGCCTGCGCGGGGCGGCACCGGAGGACATCGCGGCGGCGACCACGCGCAACGCGGAACGGCTGTTCAAGCTCCCGCCGGCGTGATGCCCCGCTTGGCCGGTTTTGCCAGCAGCTCCAGCGCCTTGCCCACCATGGCGAACGCGAATGCGCCGGTGATGTGGGTGGCCGCTCCCAGTCCCACGCCGCAGTCCAGTTTCAGCGCCGCATCCGCGCCCAACTGCGGGCGCAGGCCGCAGACCGTGCCATCGGCCTGCGGATACTTGACGTTCTCCAGCGAGTAGACGGCCTGCACGCCGAAGTAGCGGTCCTTGTTCTTCGGAAAATTGAATTCCGCGCGCAGCTTCTTGCGGACCAGGGCGAGCAGCGCATCGTGTTCGGTGCGGGAGAGATCGCGCAGCCGGATCTGGGTGGGATCGGTGCGTCCGCCGGCTGAGCCGGAGACCACGATGGGCAGCTTGCGACGGCGGCACCACGCGATCATCTCCACCTTCACCCGGAAGCTGTCGCAGGCATCGAGCACCAGGTCGAAACCGCGATCCAGCAGGTCGGCCATGTTGGACGCCGTCAGGAACTGCGGGATGACGTCCACCTCGACCAGGGGATTGATCGCACGGCAACGCTCGGCCATCGCCTCGGCCTTGTTGCGCCCGTACTGGCCATCCAGCGCGGGCAACTGCCGGTTGGTGTTGGACACGCAGATGTCGTCGGCGTCGATCAGGGTGAGATGCCCCACGCCCGAACGCACCAGGGCTTCCACCACCCACGAGCCCACGCCGCCCATGCCCACCACCGCCACGCGCGCCGCTGCATGGCGTTCCACCGACCCCACGCCGTACAACCTGTCGATGCCGGCGAACCGGTCCCTGAGTTCTTTCTTCATGTCACCAGTGTAAGCCGTGGCGCAAACCGTGACGGCCGTCGTACCATCGCCGCGTCATCCACAAGGAGCCCGCCGCATGGCCAGCCAGCCCGAGACCAAGAAGCCTTCCGCCGCGTCGCGTTACCTGTTCCTGTTCCTGATCGGCCTGGTCGTGGGCGCCATCTGCACCGTGATGGCGATGCGCGCACTGCAGGCGCGGCAGGATCCGTTCCCGGACAGCGTGATGCAGGTGATGGCCAAGCATTCGGGCCAACTGGCCGACAAGGTGAAGCAGAACCGCTGCGCCGCCACCGACACCATCCCGCACGTGCGCACGCTGCGCGCGATGGCGAACGATCTGGAGATGGCGTTCCCCGGCATCGCCGACGACAGCCGCTTCAAGACGCACACCAGCCAGTTCCGCGCCGACCTGGATGCCGCGTTGAACGCGCCGCCCACCGACTGCGCCGCCGCCGGGGCGCTGGTGGAGAAGGTGGGCACGGAATGCAAGGCCTGCCACCAGGACTTCCGCGGCTGAGGCGTGTCGCAGGTCTGAATCGCACCTGACATCCGGGCCGCACAAGCGGCCCGATTGTCACGGTGTTCACACGTCCGTGTGGAGCATGCCGGTGAAGGGACCGCGCCATGTCGGCGGCCCCACCCTCCAGGAGGCTCCATGAACATGCGTCTGATCGCCATCGGCCTGACCGCCACCCTCGCCCTCGCCGGCTGCGCCAGCACCTCGCCCGGTTACTCCAGCGGTTACGGCGGCGGCTACAACACCGCACCGGCCAACCGCTACTGCGCCGACTGCGGCATTGTCGAGCGCATCGACGTGGTCCCGTCGGGCCGCAGCGCGCCGTCGGCCACCGGCGCGGTGCTGGGCGGCATCGTCGGCGCGGTCGCCGGGCGCCAGATCTCCGACCGCACCGGCGGCAGCGAGGGCAACAAGAACGTCGCCACCGTGGCTGGCGCGGTCGCCGGCGCGGCGGCCGGCAACGCGATCCAGAACCGGACCACCGGCGATACCTACAACATCACCGTGCGCATGGACGACGGCCGTCGCGTGACCATCAACCAGCACGATCTGGGTGGCGTCCGCGAGAACACCTATGTGCGCATCCAGAACGGCCGCGTGGTCATCCGCTGACCCCCGGACCGCAGAAAGGAAAAAGCCCGGCGCATGCCGGGCTTTTTCGTGGAGCACGCGCGGATGCGCGGTTCGGCGGTCGGGTCAGACCGGCTGCACCGCATCGGCCTGCAGGCCCTTCTGGCCCTGCACGACGGTGAAGGTGACCTTCTGGCCTTCCTTGAGGCTCTTGAAGCCCTGGGTCTGGATGGCGCGGAAATGCACGAACACGTCTTCACCATTCTCGCGGCTGATGAAGCCGAAGCCCTTGGCATCGTTGAACCATTTCACGGTTCCGGTTTCACGATCAGACATCTACTTGCTCCTTGAAACGGGTGGTGGATACGCCTGCTGGGCGGCTGGTTGCAAGGAGGAAGCGAGGTACAAGGATGCAGCGGATCATGGATCTACCCCATCAGGCCACGATTCACGGTGACCTTGGCAACGGCAGCGGCCGCACAGTAACCCGGCATTTGTGAAAATGCAAACGCCCGGACGATAAAGTCAAGCCCCTGGCAACCCCTTGATTCCGTAGGAGAATTGATTGGACATCCAGTTCCTGTATTACGCCCTGGCCATCGTGCTGATCCTGGTCGGCATCGCCGGCGTGCTGCTGCCCGCCCTGCCCGGCCTGCCGCTGGTGTTCGCGGGCATGCTGCTGGCCGCCTGGGCGGGCGATTTCCAGCAGATCGGCTGGGTCACGCTGGTCGTGCTGGGCGTGCTGACGGCGCTTTCCTTCGTGGTGGACATCGTGTCCACCGCCATCGGCGCGCAGCGCGTGGGCGCCAGCCGCAAAGCGTTGCTGGGCACGGTCATCGGCACCTTCGCCGGGCTGTTCTTCATGCCCATCGGCCTGTTGGCCGGCCCCTTCGTCGGCGCGCTGCTGGGCGAACTGTGGCACGGCCGCGAATTCCGCCAGGCCACCAAGGTCGGGCTGGGGACGTGGCTGGGCATCGTGCTGGGCGTGGTGCTGAAGCTGGGGCTGGCCTTCGCGATGCTGGGCCTGTTCGTCTTCGCCTGGATCTTCTGATCTTCGCGCGCCGGCTGGCAGAATGGCGGCGCCCCCACCGAGCGACCCCCTGCATGACGCATCGCATCCGACTGCTTCCGCTGGTAATTGGCGTTTCATACGGGCTGACCGCCCACGCCCAGGAAGGCGCGCCGACGGCCACGCCCGCGGAGGCCTGCTTCTCGCTGGAGAACGATGCCGCCCGCCTGGCCTGTTACGACGCTGCGCTGGGACGCAGCGCCGCCGACACCCGGCGTGCCGACGAGGAAGCCGTGGCGGCGAAAGAGGCCGAAGCGGCCGCACGCGCCAAGGCGCGGGCCGACGCCGCCGAGGCGCAGGACCAGGACCTGGCGCTGAGCGAGCGCACCCGCCGGCGGCTGGGGGCCTGGTTCCGCGCCGACGATCCGGGCGATGCCGACCTGATCGCCAATGCCGGCCGCGGCTCCCTGCTGGACAGCCGCTGGGAACTGGCCAAGGACTCCAAGCTGGGCGTGTTCCAGTTGCGCGGCTACAAGCCGCTGTACCTGCTGCCGGCCTTCTGGACCAGCCGGGTCAACGAAACGCCCTCGTCCCCGAATCCCGACAACACGGTGACCGAACCGCAAGCCTTGCAGGACATCGAGGCCAAGTTCCAGCTCAGCTTCAAGACCAAGTTCGCCGAGAACGTGTTCGGCGACAACGGCGACATCTGGGGCGCGTATACCCAGAGCTCGCGCTGGCAGGTCTACAACGGCGAGGAATCGCGCCCGTTCCGCGAGACCAACTACGAGCCGGAAGTGATGCTGGTGTTCCGCAACAGCTACAGCATCGCCGGCTGGAAAGGCCGCATGGCCGGCATCGGCATCAACCACCAGTCCAACGGCCGCGGCGACCCGCTCTCGCGCAGCTGGAACCGCGTCATCGCCACCATCGGCCTGGATCGCGAGAACTGGGCCTTCGTGGTGCGGCCCTGGTACCGCGTCCCCGATGGCAACGACGACGACAACCCGGACATCGAGGACTACATCGGCCGTGGCGACGCCATGCTGACCTATGCGAAAGACGGCCACGTCTTCACCGTACTGGGACGGCACTCGCTGCGCGGTGGCGACGATTCGCACGGCGCGCTGCAGGTGGACTACGGCTTTCCGATCAACCGCACGTTCCGTGGCCACGTACAGGTCTTCCATGGCTACGGCGAAAGCCTGATCGACTACAACCACAAGGCGACCTACGTGGGCCTGGGCATCTCGCTGCTGGACTGGTACTGATGGACGAGGTGACGATCTACCACAACCCCGCCTGCGGCACCTCGCGCAACACGCTGGGACTGATCCGCAATGCCGGCATCGAACCGCAGGTCATCGAATACCTGCGCACGCCACCCGATCGCGCCACGCTGCTGTCGTTGATCGCGGCCATGGGCGTGCCCGTGCGCGACGTGGTGCGCGCGAAGGAACCGCATTACGCGGAACTCGGCCTGGCCGACGCCGACGATGCGGCCCTCATCGACGCCATGCTGGTCCATCCGGTGCTGATCAACCGCCCCATCGTGGTCACTGCCCAAGGCACGAAGCTCTGCCGCCCGTCGGAAGCGGTGCTGGACATCCTGCCGCAGCCGCAGCGCGGCGCCTTCAGCAAGGAAGACGGCGAGCCGGTGGTGGATGCGGCCGGAAACCGCATCGCCTGACGTAAGATCGGGCGCAGGATCCGTACCGCCTGCCAAGGAAGCCGCCCATGCCGCGCCCGCGCCGTTCGTTCTTCGCCTATGCCTCCGCCATGCTGGGCCTGCTCAGCCTGATGGCGGTGGCCTGCTTCCATTTCCCGGAACTGCTGACCAGCAAGGAGTTCCGCGCGGCGTACAACGAACAGTTCGCACGCCACCTGCTGCTGGTGGGGCTGGCGGCGGCGTTCGCCATGGGCACCTGGGCCATCCTGCGCGACCGCAACAAGCGCATCGCGCTGGTCGGCGTGGGCAGCGCGACCCTGGCCGTGCTGCTGGGCGGCACCAACGTGCAGTTCGACGCCATCGGCAAGACCCCGTACTCGCTGGGGCTGGACTGGTTCGTGATTTCGCTGTTCTTCTCGGCGCTGGTGTTCGTGCCGCTGGAGCACTACCTGGGCAAGCGCCGGATCTCGCCGCTGCGGCCGGGCTGGCGCACGGACGTGGCGTACTTCTTCATGAGCCATGTGCTGGTGCAGTTCATCCTGATCCTGGTGACCGCATCCACGTCCACCATCGCAGGGCTGGCCGCGTTCCCGGCCCTGAAGGACGCGATCCAGTCGTTGCCGGTCTGGGCGCAGTTCCTGATCGCCGTGTTCGTGGCCGATCTGGCGCAGGCGCTGCTGCACCGTGCGTATCACAACATTCCCTGGCTCTGGCGCTTCCACGCGGTCCACCATTCCAGCCGCGAGATGGACTGGCTGGCGGGTTCCCGCATCCATATCGTCGAGATCGTGCTGACCCGCAGCGCCGTGCTGCTGCCGCTGCTGGTGCTGGGCTTCTCCACGCCGGCGGTGAATGCCTACGTGATCCTGGTCGGCCTGCAGGCCGTGCTGGCGCACGCCAATCTCGGCATCCGCTTCGGCTGGCTGGAGTACCTGCTGGTGCTGCCGCGCTACCACCACTGGCACCACGCGCGGCACAAGGACTACCTGGACGTGAACTACGCCATCCACCTGCCGCTGGTGGACATGCTGATGGGCACCTTCAAGCTGCCGCCGAAGCAGGAAGACTGGCCCGGGGAATATGGCGTGATGAAGCTGGAGACGGTGCCGCGCGGCATCCTGCGCCAGCATCTGATGCCGTTCCAGGGTGGGAAGAAGTTCGACGAATACGTGGACTGAGCGAACGCGCTGCTGCCTATTGTAGGAGCGACGTAAGTCGCGACCGCACGCCATGGCAGCCGCTGGCGCATTTCATTCGTTGCGTATCGGCGTCGTCATTCGCGAACCAGAATCGACGCCACTCAAGATCCGCGGTCGCGACTCACGTCGCTCCTACAGAGACAGCTCCGCTCACGTCCAGTCCGTCAGCCCCTCGCGGGCATAGACTTCCCTGAAGCTCGGCAGCGCCTTCATGCGCTGCGCGTGGGCATGCAACACCGGCCAGCGGTCGGTCGGCCTGGGCATGTTGCGCGACCAGCGCATCAGCATGGTCAGCAGGAAGTCGGCGGCGGAGCGCTGCGCGCCCAGCAGGTAAGGGCCGTGCGCCTCCAGATGGTCCGCGACCTGCTGCCACGCGCGTTCCAGCTTGAGTCGTGCATGCAGGCGGCTGGCCTCGGCGTTCTCCGGGCCCGCGATCTCGTCCGCATAGAACCACGCGCGGTACGCAGGCATCAGCGTGTTGGCGCAGAACAGCATCCAGCGGTAGTACTGCGCGCGCTGCGTGGTGGCCACCGCAGGCGCCAGCTCCGCGCGTGGATGCGTATCGGCCAGATGCATCAGGATGGCCGCGGTCTCGGTGATCACCTGCCCGTCCATCACCAGCGTGGGCACCACGCCGGCGGGATTGAGCTTCAGGTAGTCGTCGGACTTCTGGTCGCGCTTGTCGAAATCCAGTTCATGCAACTCGTGCGGGATACCGAGTTCGATCAGCAGCCAGTGGACGACCAGGCTGGCGGTGCTGCGGGAGTAGTAGAGCGTCGTCGACATAGATGGATTCCTGCGATTTGAGCCCCTCTCCCCACGGGAGAGGGGTTGGGGGCGCCGACGTAGCGCATCCGAGCCGATGCTGATGAACGAGCCGCAGCGAGCCGCGAAGGCGAACTATCGGCCGTTCAATGCACCCGCTCGCTGTGGCTCGTTCCGCAGCACGGTTGGGGAAACGCCATCATGGCACGCCCTCATCCGCCCTACGGGCACCCCTTATCAAGTACGGGGCAAGCTCTTCTCCCGCAGGGAGAAGGGAACAGCGCTATGCCACCACCACCGGAATCCTCCCGATCCGCGCCTGCCATTCCTTCGGTCCGGTCTGGTGCACCGAGGTGCCCTGCGCGTCGACGGCCACGGTCACCGGCATGTCCTGCACGGTGAACTCGTAGATCGCTTCCATGCCCAGGTCGGCGAAGCCGACGACCTTCGCCGCCTTGATCGCCTTGGATACCAGGTAGGCCGCGCCGCCGACCGCCATCAGGTAGGCCGACTGGTGCTTCTTGATCGCCTCGATCGCCGCCGGGCCGCGCTCGGCCTTGCCGACCATGCCCAACAGGCCGGTCTGTGCCAGCACCTGTTCGGTGAACTTGTCCATGCGCGTGGCGGTGGTCGGACCGGCGGGGCCGACGACCTCGTCGCGCACCGGATCGACCGGGCCCACGTAGTAGATGAAGCGGCCCTTCAGGTCGACCGGCAGCGGCTCGCCCTTGTTGAGCATGTCGACCATGCGCTTGTGCGCGGCATCGCGGCCGGTCAGCAGCTTGCCGTTGAGCAGCAGGACTTCGCCCGGCTTCCAACTGGCCACGTCTTCGCGGGTCAGGGTGTCGAGGTCGACGCGACGGCCCTTGGAGGCGTCGTAGGTCAGCTCCGGCCAGTCCTCCAGCGACGGCGGGTCCAACATCACCGGGCCGCTGCCGTCGAGAGTGAAATGCGCATGGCGCGTGGCGGCGCAGTTCGGGATCATCGCCACCGGCAGGTTGGCCGCGTGGGTGGGGTAGTCCTTGACCTTGATGTCGAGCACGGTGGTCAGACCACCCAGACCCTGCGCGCCGATGCCGAGCGCGTTGACCTTCTCGTACAGCTCCAGGCGCAGCTCCTCCGCGCGGTTGGATGCGCCACGGGCCTGCAGGTCGGTGATGTCGATGGGCTCCATCAGCGACTCCTTCGCCAGCAGCATCGCCTTCTCCGCGGTGCCGCCGATGCCGATGCCGAGCATGCCCGGCGGACACCAGCCGGCGCCCATGGTCGGCACGGTCTTCAGCACCCAGTCGACGATGGAGTCGGACGGATTGAGCATCGCGAACTTCGACTTCGCTTCGGAACCGCCGCCCTTCGCGGCGACGATCACGTCGACGGTGTTGCCCGGCACCACCTTCACGTTGACCACGCCCGGCGTGTTGTCCTTCGTATTGGTGCGCTTGCCGGCCGGGTCGGCCAGCACGCTGGCGCGCAGCTTGTTGTCGGGATGGTTGTAGGCGCGGCGCACGCCCTCGTGGACCATGTCCTCCACGCCCATCGTGGCGTCGTCCCACCGCACGTCCATGCCGATCTCGAGGAACACGGTGACGATGCCGGTGTCCTGACAGATCGGACGGTGGCCTTCGGCGCACATGCGCGAATTGATCAGGATCTGGGCGATGGCGTCCTTCGCCGCCGGGGATTCCTCGCGCTCGTAGGCGGCGGCGAGGTTCTTGATGTAGTCCACCGGGTGGTAGTAGCTGATGTACTGCAGGGCGTCGGCGACGGACTGGATGAGGTCTTCTTGCTTGATCGAGGTCATGGAGCGACGGGCGGCTGCCGGTGGGGTAGCGGGCGGAAGCGCCCATTTTAGGCCAAAGTGACGGCCCGCCCGGGTGTCACGGGCGGGCGCCCTCGCCCGTCTTTGGTCGCATGAACGCCGAAAACACCTTCGAAGCCCACCGTTCCCGCCTGTTCGGGCTGTCCTACCGCCTGCTGGGCAGCCGCAGCGACGCCGAGGATGTCGTCCAGGACACCTGGCTGCGCTGGCAGCAGGCCGACAGGACCGGCATCCGCGACCCCGAAGCCTGGCTGGTCACCGCCGCCACCCGGCTGGGCATCGACCGCCTGCGCGCCGCACGGACACAGCGCGAGCACTACACCGGACCGTGGCTGCCGCCCCCCTCGGAGATCGACGAATCGCCCTCGCCGGAGCAGTCGGCCGAAGTGGCCGAACAGGTCTCGCTGGCCTTCCTGGCCGTGCTGGAGCGGCTGGGTCCGGAGGAACGTGCGGCCTTCCTGCTGAAGGAGGCCTTCGACTACGGCTACGCCCAGATCGCGCCCTTGCTGGGCCAGAGCGAGGCGAACTGCCGGCAGATGGTCCACCGCGCGCGCGAACGCGTGCAGGCGGGCCGACCGCGCTTCGATGTTCCCCGCGAGAACCATCGCCGCCTGCTCGAGCGCTTCATGCAGGCCGCGCGGCGCGGCGACCAGCCCGCGATCACCGCCCTGCTGCGCGAGGACGCGCAACTGGTTTCCGACGGCGGTGGCAAGGCCGTCGCGGTCATCCGCCCGCTGCTGGGTGCGATCCGTATCGCGCGGCTGTTCTGGGCCGCCTATCGACGACAGGATCCGGCCATCGACTGGCGCATGGGCACGGTGAACGGCGAGCCGGCGATCCTGCGCTACCGCGACGGCGTGCTGGCCGCGGTGATGGTGGCGGTGAGCGACGGCGAGCGCATCAGCGACATCTTCACCATCGCCAATCCCGACAAGTTGGGCACGGGTGTCACGGCGAAGGACGGTGACCCGTCCTGGTAGTGAAGGTGGCCATCGTGGCCGCCATTGAGGCACTGCCATGAGCCAGAAGTTCCATCGCGTCGACTATCCCAAGCATGTTCCCGAAGCCTTCCGCGGCCTGTATGCCGCCAGCACCGCCGTCCACAACGGCGTGCTGGGGAAGGCATTCCTCGAACTCATCTTCCTGCGCGTCTCCCAGATCAACGGCTGCGCCTATTGCATGGACATGCACGGCGGTGCGCTGCGCAAGGCCGGCATGGAGCCGCGCAAGTTGGACACCCTGGCCGGCTGGCGCGACAGCCGCTTCTTCGACGCCCGCGAGGGTGCCGCACTGGCCTGGGCGGAACAGCTGACCACCCTGCCCTCGGGCGCGCCCGCCGATGCGACCTACGAGGCACTGAAGGACCACTTCGATGAGTCCGGCATCGCCGAACTGACCATGGCGGTGGCCACGATCAACGCGTGGAACCGCCTGGGCGTGGGCATGCAGCCCATCCTGCCCTGACCCGGCGCGCCGCCACGCGGCACAATGGGGGCCATGGAAACCCTGGTCCTCATCCTCGACCTGGTCGGCACGTTCGTGTTCGCGCTCAGCGGCGCCATGCTGGGCGTGCGGCGCCGACTGGACCTGTTCGGCGTGCTGGTGCTGTCGTTCGCCGCGGCGACCGCCGGCGGCATCACCCGTGACCTGCTGATCGGCGCCACGCCGCCGGCAGCGCTCAGCGACTGGCGCTATCCGGTCACCTCGCTGGCCGCCGGCGTGGTGACCTTCTTCCGCGCATCGCTGATCGAGAAGCTGCACCACCCGGTGCGGCTGTTCGATGCGATGGGCCTGGCCCTGTTCGCGGTCGCCGGCACGCAGAAGGCCCTGGAATACGGCATCGCGCCGCCGATGGCGGCCGCGATGGGCATGCTGACGGGCATCGGCGGGGGCATCGCCCGCGACGTGCTGCTGGCGCAGGTGCCGCTGGTGCTGCGCGCCGAGCTCTACGCCGTCGCCGCGCTGGCCGGCGCCCTGATCGTCGCCCTGGGCCACTGGCTGCAGCTGCCGCCTTTGCCCTGCGCGCTGGTGGGCGCCCTGGTGTGCTTCGGCCTGCGCATGGCCGCGATCACCTTCGGCTGGCATCTGCCGGTGGCCCTGCAGTCCGGCGGCGACGGCGAGCCGCCCGGTCCGTTGCAGTGACGCCCGGGCCGCCTGCGCCCAAGCGTGCGCAGGGGCCGACGAACCGTGCGGCACGCGCCGGCGCATGGGCTTAGCATGGCGGCACCTGCGCCCATCCACGTCCGCCATGGCCATCGCCGCCTCACGTCCGCTCGACATGCCCCGCCAGCAGGCCTTCTGGCTGCTGCACCTGGCCGGCTGGAGCGCGTACTTCGCGCAGGGCTGCCTGTACGCGGTCGCCCACGGCAAGCCGTCGGGCTACTGGGTGGTGCCGGCCACCGCCGCCACGATGGGTGCGCTGGTCACGCTGGGGCTGCGCTTCGTGCTGCGAAGTTACTGGAACCTGCCGCCGCGCAGACTGCTGGCGCTGATGATCCCGCTGGTGCTGGCCAGTTCGGCCGCCATCGACTTCGTCACCCGCGAAGCCCTGGTCGACTTCTGCGAGACCTGCAGGCCGACCACGCGACTGGAGTTCGTCGCCTACTCGCTGGGCTACATCTACGTGGTGCTGGCGTGGGTGGGCTCCTACATGGGGATCAAGTATTACCGCCAGCTGCAGGGCGAGACCGAGCGCGCGCTCGCCGCGCGCAGCATGGCCCACCAGGCGCAGCTGAAGATGCTGCGCTACCAGCTGAACCCGCACTTCCTGTTCAACACGCTCAACGCCATCTCCACGCTGATCCTGGACCGCGACAACGCCACCGCCAACCGCATGGTGCAGGGTCTGTCCTCGTTCCTGCGCCACTCGCTGGACAACGACCCGATGCAGCGGGTGACGCTGCGCCAGGAACTGGACGCGCTGACGCTGTACCTGGACATCGAGAAGATCCGCTTCGCCGAACGTCTGCGCATCGAGACCGCCATCGACGAGGATTGCTGGCGCGCCCTGTTGCCCAGCCTGCTGCTGCAGCCGCTGGTCGAGAACGCCATCAAGTACGCCGTCGCCAAACAGGTCGCCGGCGGCCTGCTGCGCATCGAGGCCGAACGCGACGGCGAGCAGCTGGTGCTGCGCGTGATCGACGACGGCCCCGGCTGCAGCGCCATCGAAGGCGACCAGCTGCCGCCCGGCAAGGGCGTGGGCCTGCGCAACACGCGCGAACGCCTGCACGTGCTGTACGGCGACACCGGCGGGTTCTCCGTGCGCAACCGCGAGCGCGGCATCGAGGTGGCGCTGCGCCTGCCGTTCGAAACCTCGCAGACCCTGGGGGACTGACGCGTGGATGCCGCCGTTTCCGCACCGTTGCGCGCCATCGTCGTGGACGATGAGCCGCTGGCCCGCCGCGGCCTGGAGATCAGGCTTGCCGCCCATGCCGACGTGCAGATCGTCGGTTATTACGGCGACGGCGCTTCGGCCATCGGCGGGCTCCGCGAGCATCGCCCGGACCTGATGTTCCTGGACGTGCAGATGCCGGGCATGGACGGCTTCCAGACGCTGCGGGCGATCCCGGCCAACGAGATGCCGCTGGTGGTGTTCGTCACCGCCTACGACCACTACGCGATCCGCGCATTCGAAGCCTCGGCCACCGATTACCTGCTGAAGCCGGTGGAGGACTCCCGCCTGGCGCAGGCACTGGCACGGGTCCGCCAGGCACGCGCCCAGCGCGAGGCCAGCGGCCATTGCGCGCATCTGCTCGGCCTGCTGGGCGAACTCAGCGGCCGCCCGCCGCTGGACCTGGACGAAGCGCTCAAGCCCGACGCCCTGGACCTGCTGCGCCGCGAGGAGAAGCTCGCCGTGCGCGATGGCGGCCGTACCGTGCGCGTGGACCTGCACAGCATCCGCTGGATCGACGCCGCCGGCGACTACATGTGCATCCACACCGACGGCGATGGGCCGAACGGCAATACCCTGGTCCTGCGCGCCACCATGCGCGAGCTCGAGAAGCAGCTGGACCCGCAGCGCTTCCCGCGCATCCACCGCTCCACCATCGTCAACGCGCGCCGCGTGGTGGAGATGCGCCCGCACACCAACGGCGAAAGCTTCCTGCGCCTGGACTGCGGCCAGGAACTGAAGCTGTCGCGCAGCCATCGCGACAAGCTGGCGGTGTTGCTGTAGGCGTGCGTCATTCTGTAGGAGCGACGTAAGTCGCGACCGTATAGCCAGAACCTCGCCAAGCCAGGCCTCGTGCGAGGCGCCGGCAGGAAGATGTTGTCTGCTCGCTACGGCACGTTTCATGACCTTCAACGCGTGCGGTTGCGACTTACGTCGCTCCTACAATGGCATTCGACCCGCATGACGCAGCGGCTAGACATTCGGTTCGCCGCACCGCATCCACCACTCGCCGCAACGCCGCACCACGCATGACTTCCGGGCCATAACGCCGCTTGCGACTGCGCGCATCGTGCGCACCGCCGACCACCACGCGGACCTGCACGATGAAACTCACCGAGGCCTCCCTGCGCAATCCCGCCGCCGTCGCGGTCGTGGTGGCGATGGTCTGCGCGTTCGGCCTGATGAGCCTGGGCAAGCTGCCGCTGCAGCTATTCCCCGACATCGAACGCCCGCAGATGTCCATCCAGACCGGCTGGCGCGCCGCCTCGCCGCAGGAGATGGAGTCGGAGATCGTCGAGCCGATCGAAACGGTGATGCAGGGCCTGCCCGGGCTGGAGGAAATGGCCTCCAACGTCAATGCCGGCAACAGCTTCATCAACCTGACCTTCGCCGTCGGCAGCGACATGGACGCGATGCTGGTGGAAGTGCTGTCGCGGATGAACCGCCTGCAGCCGCTGCCGCGCGACGCCACGCCGCCGGTCGTGCAGGCCGGCGCGGACAACGCCAACAACTCGCTGACCTACTTCTTCGTGCAGAAGCTGCCCGGCACGCGCGGCGACATCCTCGACTACCGGCAGTTCATCGAGGACCGCATCGTGCCGCGACTGACCTCGGTCGACGGCGTGGCCGGCGTGGACATCAATGGCGGTGCAGCGGAGGAGCTGACCATCACCCTGGACCTGGCGCGCGCCGCGGCGCTCGGCATCCAGATCCCGGAAGTCGCGGCCGTGGCCGCGCGCGCCACCGACGTGTCCGGCGGCGTGGTCGAAGCCGGCCGCCGCGAGTACGTGCTGCGCTTCGCCGGTCGCTACTCGCCCGACGCGCTGGGCAACCTGATCCTGGCCTGGCGCGATGGCCGACCGGTGCGCCTGACCGATGTCGCCACTGTCGAGGTCAAACGGCCCGAACAGCGCTTCTTCGCCTACCAGAACGGCAATCCCGCTATCGGCCTGCGCATCCTGCGCGAGAGTGGCGCAAACGTGCTCGACACGCTGGACGAGGTCAAGCGCGTCGTCGCCGACGTGCGCGAGCAGGAACTCAACCCGATGGGCCTGGACATCGCCCAGAGTTTCGATGCCTCGGTCTTCATCAACCGTGCGTTGGGCCTGCTGTCCGGCAGCCTCACCGTCGGCGTGCTGCTGGCCGTGGGCTGCCTGTGGTGGTTCCTGCGCGATATGCGCGCCACCGCGCTGATCGCCTGCGCCATTCCCATTTCGCTGCTGGCCACCTTCATCGTGCTGCAACTGACCGGACGCAGCCTCAACGTCATCTCGCTGGCCGGCCTCGCGTTCGCGGTGGGCATGGTGATGGATGCCGCGGTGGTGGTGGCCGAGAACATCGTGCGCCTGCGCGAGCAGGGCCTGCCGGCAGCGCGCGCCGCGCTGGAGGGCACGCGCCAGGTCGGCGGCGCGCTGGTCGCTTCCACGCTGACGACGGTAGCGGTGTTCCTGCCGGTGATCTTCATGGAGGACGTGGAAGGCCAGCTTTTCGCCGATCTCGCCCTGACCATTTCCATCGCGGTGGGCATCTCGCTGCTGATCGCCGTCACCGTGTTGCCCGCAGCGGCAGGGAGTTGGCTGCGCACGCGCCCCGGCGAGGAGCGCCAGCACCGGTTCTGGTCGCGCCTCAGCGACTGGGCACTGAAGACCACCGAAGGCCGCACGCGCCAGCTCGGCTGGGTCGGCGCGCTTGTCCTCGCGCCCGCCCTGCTCGCGGCGCTGCTGATGCCGCAGATCGACTACCTGCCGCCGGTGAGGCGCGCGGCCGTCGACGCCTTCTTCAACTTCCCGCCCGGCATGAGCCCGGAGCGGGTGAACCGCGAGATCGCCCCGGTCCTGCTGGAGCGCATGCGCCCCTACATGGACGGCGAGAAAGGTCCGCAGCTGAGCAACTGGTATCTCAATCTGTGGCCAGGTGGCGGCACGCTGGGCGCGCGCGTGGTGGACCCGGACGACATCGGCGAACTGGAGCGCATCGTGCGCGACGAGATCGTGGTCGGCTTCCCGGACACGCGCGCCTTCGCCAGCGAGGGCGAGCTGTTCGGCAGCTTCGGCGGCTCCGCGCGCGCCATCGCCATCCACCTGCAGCACAGCGACGGCGATGCGCTGGCGCGCGCCGCGGAGGCGGGACGCAAGGCGCTGTCGGACCGTTTCGCCGGTGCCAACGTGCAGGCCTGGCCCAGCGCCGACGGGGGCACGCCGGAACTGCGCGTCAATCCCGACGACCGTCGCCTGGCCGAAATCGGCTGGCGGCGCCCGGAGCTCGGCACGGTGGTGCGCACGCTGGGCGACGGGCAATGGCTGGGCGAGCATTTCGATGGCGACCGGCGACTGGCGATCATCCTGCGCAGCGACGGCGAGGACGACATCGCGCGCCTGGGTGCTGCCCCGCTGGCCACGCCGCAGGGCGGCGTGCTGAGCCTGGCCGATCTGGCACAGGTGGACACCGTGCTGGCGCCCAACCAGCTGCGCCGCATCGACCGTCGCCGCACGGTCACCCTCACCGTCGATCCGCCGGCCGCGATGTCGCTGGAAGAAGCGCTGGACATCGTCAACGAGGAGATCGTGCCCAGCCTGCGCGACGCGCTGCCGCCCGACGCCGCCATCCGCATTTCCGGCAGCGCCGACCGGCTGGGCGAAGTGGTGCGCAGCATGGGCCTCAACTTCGTGATGGCGCTGGTGGTGCTGTTCATGCTGATGGCCGCGATGTTCCGCTCGCTGCGCGACAGCGCCTTCGTCATGGCCACGCTGCCGATGGCGGTGCTGGGCGGCGTGGCATGCCTGCGCGCGCTGGACCTGGCGGCCGGTCAGACGCTGGACCTGCTGTCGATGATCGGCTTCATCATGCTGCTGGGCATGGTGATCAACAACGCCATCCTGCTGGTCGCACAGACGCGCGAAGCGCAGGCCGAAGGCGCCTCGCTGGACGATGCCCTGAAGCAGGCCCTGCAACAGCGCCTGCGCCCGATCCTGATCGCCGCCCTCACCGGCGTGCTGGGCGCGTTACCGATGGCCATCAATCCCGGCCCCGGCGCGTTGATCTATCGCGGCCTGGCCGCCGTGTCGGTAGGTGGCGTGGCACTGAGCCTGCTGTTCACCGTGGTGCTGGTGCCGGCGCTGCTGCGCCTGGCCGCTCGCCGCACACCCCCCGTCGCCGTGTCGTCGATGCACCGCGCACTGCCCCCCCACCCCGTTGTCTGACCCCTGCTCCGGAGAACGACATGCCCCTGCTGCACAAATCCCTCATCGCCCTCGCGCTGGCCGGCATCCTTGCCCTGCCCCTGCTCCGCCTGGACGCCGATGCCAGTGCACCCGCCGCCGCCGACGCGCCGCCCGCCATCGTCAGCGTCGCCCCGGCGGTGCGCACCGACTTCGCGCCACGCCACTGGGCGCCCGGCAGCATCATCAGCCGTCGGGACGCGCGCGTGGCCAGCGAGCTGGAAGGGCGCGTGCAGCAGGTCGCCGAAGTCGGCCAGCACGTACGCGCCGGACAGCCGCTGGCGGTGCTGGACGACACGGCGCTGCGCCTGCGCGAACGCGAGAGCGAGGCGGAGCTGGCCCGCATCCAGGCCCAGCTGGACCTCGCGGTGCGGCAGGAACAACGCTACGCACAGCTGGCGGCCCAGCAGAACATCGCGCGCTCCCAGTACGAGCAGTTGCGGGCCGAACGCGACATGCTGGCGCAGGACCAGGCTCGCGCGCGGGCCCAGCTGGCCCAGATCCGGCACCAGCGCACGCAGATGGTGGTGCGCGCCCCCTTCGACGGCATCGTGGCCGAGCGCCACACGCAACAAGGCGAGTACGTGGTGACCGGCGCATCGGTGGCGCGGCTGGTGGACACGGCAGCACCCGAGGTGCGCGTGCGTGCGCCCGTGGAACTCGCACGTCATCTGGGCCAGGGCACGACGGTACGCGTGCGCAGCGCCGACGGCGAGCGCGACTACCCCGTCAGTGCGCTGGTACCCGTGGGCGACGAGGCGTCGCGGCAGCTGGAACTGCGCATCGTCCTGGACGACCTGCAGGCACCGGTGGGCACGGCCGTGGACGTGGGCCTGCCCAGCGCGGAGGTCCGCAGCGTCGTGGCCGTACCGCGCGATGCGGTGATCCTGCGCCGCGAGGGCGACTTCGTGCTGCGCGTGGACCCTGCCGGCAAGGCCGAACGGCTGGCGGTGAAGACCGGCGCCGCCGTGGACGATCTGGTCGAAGTCAGTGGCGACGTACGCGCCGGTGACCGCCTGATCGTGCGCGGCGGCGAACGCGTCGAACCGGGCCAGGCGGTGTCCGTGCAGCCGCTGGCGGTCGCGCTCGCCGCGCGCTGACGCGAGCGTCAACGCTCGATGCTGCGGGGTCCGCGGGCGCGGCGGTGACGTTGCGGCGCGCGCCCCTCATCGGCAACGCGCAGTACCGGAATCGTGGCCGCAGGCAGGGCGGACTCGGCACGTCCGGGAATGAGCGGCTGCGAGCCGTTCATGCGAACGAGGAAGCGCGCAGGATCCAGGAGCTTCGCCGCATCGACGCAATCCAGGAACGGATAGTGTCTCCCCGTGGCCGGGTCCGTCAGTCGCGACGGCGAAAGCTGCAGGACAGCCATGCGTTGTGCTGGCGTGGCCAGCGGTGCCGCCTGATGCAGGGCCGCTGCGCACGCGGCGACCATCGGCGCGGCCTGCGAGGTGCCGCCGTAGGACGAAATGCCACCGTTCAAGCCGGCCGACCGGACGAACGCACCGGCGGCGAACAGCGCCGTCGTCGTGCTCCGGTTGCTGAAGCAGGTCGGTTGCCGCGGCGACCGCGATGCCTCCGTGCAGCCCAGGAAGGTGGTCGACTCCGCCGTCATGTCCCAGGTCGCCGCCACCCCGAGCACGTTGCTCAGGCACGCCGGTGCCGCCATCCGTTGCAGGTCGCCCTGGTTGCCGCTGGATGCCACCACCACGGTGCCTTGCGTGTTCAAGGTATCGACGGCGCTCTTCAAGGCGATGAGATACGACGCCGAGGCATCGCAGGCACCCGCGAACAGGTCCCAGGTACCCAGGCTGAGGTTGACCACGTCGGTATCGGGGTGTTGCGTCGCGATCCAGTCCAGTGCGGCCACGACATCCGACGTGCAGCAGAAGCCATTGCCGCCATCCATCACCTTGATGGCGACCAGCTGCGCCGCCGGCAGCGCGCCGCGCGGCGCGACATGGCCGGCGCCCACCATGATGCCGCCGACGTTGGTGCCATGGCCGTTGTCGTCTTCCGCCGCGCCCGCACCGGATTGGGTGGGCTGCCCGTTCGGACAACACCCGCCGCTGCCGGAAATGTGCGAGCAGAAGCATTGCTGGCCCACGACACGCGGCGCCAGGTCGGGGTGATCCGTGTCCACGCCGGTATCGACGACGGCGACCTTGATGCCGTTCCCATCCAGGCCGACACCCTGCAGCAGATCCACCCGGTTGAGCACCGCGCTTTCGTCCGCCGCGACGGCGCTACCGGTGCCGCCACGGTCCACGTCCACCTTGCGCACCCACACGTTGCGTTCCAGCCGCGCGAGCGTGGTCGCGTCGGCCTCGATCACCAACGCCGGCACACGGGCGAAGCGACGATGCAGGCGATAGCCCTTCCCGGGCAGCATGCCGAGCAACGCATCTCCCTGGCGGCGGACGCGCTGTTCCCTGGCGAACGTCGTATCGCGCAGTGCTCCCGCCTTGCCGTGCCCGAGCTCCTCCATCATCACCACGACGCGCGCACGACCCTGCTGCTGCGCCACCTGCCTTGCCTGCAGCGACACCTTGTCCATGGCCAGCGCCGGCATGCCCGCAAACAGCAGGCACGCCATCACGACGAGCTTCTTCATCTCGACCCCCTGTGAGTTGGGCTAGATTACCCGCATCGCGGCACAGCCGCCGCTGCCCCTTCCGTCCACGATGCCGTCTCCGCGCACCGCCCGAGCCACCGGACCCAACCTGCGCGAGCGCTTCGATGCGATGCGCAACCTGGCGCCGTTCCTGCGCCAGATCTGGCAGACCAGCCGCACGCTGACCGTCGCCAGCCTGGGCCTGCGGGTGGTGCGCGCGCTCATGCCCGTGGTCACGCTGTACATCGGCAAGCTGATCATCGACGAGGCGATCCGCCTGGTCGGGCTGGGGCTGGACTTCGGCTCGCTGGGCGATGCCTGGCGCAGCGGACAGCTCGACACGCTGCTGGGCCTGCTGGCGCTGGAATTCGCCCTGGCCATCGTGTCCGACCTGCTGGGGCGGCTGGTGAGCTACGCCGACGCCCTGCTCTCCGAGCTGTTCACCAACGCCACCAGCATCCGCCTGATGGAACACGCGGCGCAGCTGGACCTGGAGGATTTCGAAGACCCCGACCTGCAGGACAAGCTGGACCGCGCGCGCCGGCAGACGATGGGGCGCATGAACCTGATGAGCCAGCTGTTCGGCCAGGTACAGGACGCCATCACCGTGATCAGCTTCGCCGCCGGCCTGCTGGTGTATGCGCCCTGGCTGATCGCGCTGCTGGCGCTGGCGCTGGTGCCGGCCTTCATCGGCGAGGCCCATTTCAATGCGCTGGGCTATTCGCTGAATTTCCAGTGGACGCCCGAACGCCGCCAGCTGGAGTACCTGCGCCAGATGGGCGCCAGCGTGGAAACGGCGAAGGAGGTGAAGATCTTCAACCTCCATCGTTTCCTGATCGACCGCTACCGCACGCTGGCGGAGAAGTTCTTCCTTGCAAACCGCGCGTTGGCGCGGCGACGCGCGTTCTGGGGCGCGCTGCTGGCGGCGCTGGGCACGCTGGGTTACTACGTGGCGTACGGCTATATCGCCTGGCGCACGGTACGCGGCGACTTCAGCATCGGCGACCTGACCTTCCTGGCCGGCAGCTTCCTGCGCCTGCGCCAGTTGCTGGAAGGCCTGCTGATCGGTTTTTCCCAGGTGGCCGGACAGGCGCTGTACCTGGACGACCTGTTCTCGTTCTTCGAGATCGAGCCGGAGATCGCCTCGCCCGCCGATCCGATCGCCGTTCCGCGACCGATCACCCGCGGCTTCGTGTTCGAGAACGTCGGCTTCCGCTATCCCGATGCCGAACGCTGGGCGGTGCGGCACCTGGACTTCGAACTGCGCGCCGGCGAGGTGCTGGCGCTGGTGGGCGAGAACGGCGCCGGCAAGACCACGCTGGTGAAACTGCTGGCCCGCCTGTACGACCCGGACGAAGGCCGCATCCTGCTGGACGGTCGCGACCTGCGCCAGTACGACATCGACGACCTGCGCGCGAACATCGGCGTGATCTTCCAGGACTTCGTCCGCTACCACCTGACCGCGGGCGAGAACATCGGCGTCGGCCGGATCGAGGCCATGCACGACCAGGACCGCATCCGCGCCGCCGCCGCGCGCGCCATGGCCGACGAGGTCATCGAAAGCCTGCCGCGCGGCTACGACCAGATGGTGGGTCGCCGCTTCAAGAACAGCGTGGACCTCTCCGGTGGCCAATGGCAGAAGATCGCCATCGCCCGCGCCTACATGCGCGACGCGCAGGTGATGATCCTGGACGAACCCACCGCTGCGCTGGATGCGCGCTCGGAGTTCGAGGTCTTCCAACGCTTCAAGGAATTGTCGGACAATCGGACCGCCGTGCTGATCTCGCACCGCTTCTCCAGTGTCCGCATGGCCGACCGCATCCTGGTGCTCGATGAAGGCCGCCTGGAAGCGAGCGGCACGCACGAACAGCTCATGGCCCAGGGTGGCCGTTATGCCGAACTGTTCGAACTGCAGGCCGCCGGCTACCGCTGACTTTCCCCCCACAGGAGACACGACGTTGCGCCACGTTCCCCATCGACTCGCCACCGCCCTCCTCCTCGCGCTGCCGCTGGCCGCGTGCAACTCGTCCGCCAAGAGCGACGCCGACGCCAAGACACCCGCGGCGGCACAGGCCGCGCCCGCCCGTCAGCCGGCGCAGACGCTGACCAGCGCCAAGGGCCAGATCCGCGTCACCCAGGTGGCCCGCGGTTTGGCCCATCCGTGGTCACTGGCGTTCCTGCCCGACGGCAGCATGCTGGTCACCGAACGCGGCGGCACGCTGCGCCGTGTCGGCACCGACGGCGCCGTATCCGCACCCATCACCGGTGTGCCGAAGGTGTTCGCCACCGGCCAGGGCGGCCTGCTCGACGTGGTACTGGCCCCGGATTTCGCCACCACCCAGCGCATCTACCTCAGCTACGCCGAGCCCGGCGACAACGGTACCGCCGGCACCGCGGTCGCCTACGGCACGCTGGCCGGCAACGCGCTCACCGACGTCAAGGTCATCTACCGCCAGGAACCGAAGGTCGACGGTCCCAACCACTTCGGCTCGCGCCTGGTCTTCGACGGCAAGGGCCATCTGTTCATCAGCCAAGGCGAGCGCAACAAGCGCGCGATGTCGCAGGAACTCGACAAGCTGCAGGGCAAGCTGGTGCGCCTGAACCTCGACGGCAGCGTGCCGCAGGACAACCCCTTCGTCGGCAAGGCCGGCGCGCGTCCGGAGATCTGGAGTTACGGCCACCGCAACATGCAGGGCATGGCGCTGGACCCGCGCACCGGCACGCTGTGGCAGAGCGAGCACGGCCCGCGCGGCGGCGACGAGATCAACCTGCCCCAGGCCGGAAAGAACTATGGCTGGCCCGTCATCACCCACGGCATCAACTACTCCGGCCAGCCCATCCCCGAGGCCGAGGGCAAGGCGAAGGACGGCATGGAACAGCCCTTCCACGTGTGGGAGAAGTCGCCGGGCGTATCGGGCATGGCGTTCTACACCGGGCGTCCCGAAAGTCCCTGGAACGACAGCGTGTTCCTGGGCTCGCTGGCCGAACGCAACCTGATCCGCCTGACCCTGCAGGGCGACACCGTGCTCGGCGAGGAGCGTCTGCTCAACGAGATCGGCGAGCGCGTCCGCGACGTGCGCGTGGGTCCGGACGGCAACGTCTACGTGGTCACCGATGAGGAAGACGGCAAGCTCCTGCGGATCGAACCGCCGAAGGCCCCGTGATCATGCACATGCGTACCGTCACCTTCGCCACGCTCCTGCTGGCGGCCAGCACCGCGCTTTCCGCCCATGCGCAGTCGACGATGGACTATGCACAGGCCAAGCAGCGCGCCGACGCGGACGAAGCGTCGCTGCATGCCCTGACCTCGCGGGCGATGCGCGACGCCCAGGCTCGCGTGCTGGACGACGCCATCGCCCGCTGCGCCGCCCCGGACGCCGACACCTCGCCGTTCGTGGTGGTGGCGGAGCTGGATGCCGCGGGCAAGGTGGTGCATACGTGGCGCGATGGCGGCACGGCCCTGGCGACCTGCGTACAGGCGCAGATCGCCGGCAGGACGCTGCCCGCGCCGCCACGCGCGCCGTTTCTCACCTCGTTCGAACTGAGCTTCACGCCATGAGCGACGGCACCGACATCAACGCGCTGCTGCGGGCCCGCCTGCCCACGGGTGTACCGCTGCAGATTCCGCCGCCCTGCCTGACCGACATGCAGGGCGAGCCGGTCGCGTACGTGGAAGGCGAGTCGCTGGCAATGCGGTTCCCGGTGCTGGCGCGCTACCAGAATCCGATCGGGCACATGCAGGGCGGTTTCATCGTGGCGGCGCTGGACAATACGCTGGGCCCGTTCTCGTACCTGATCGCGCCGCCCAGCGTGACGACCTCGCTCAACACGCAGTACCTGCGCCCGGTGACGCCGGAGATGCCGCACATCATCTGTCATGCACGCTTGGTCGAACGCACGCGCACGCAGTTGTTCCTCGCCGGCGAGGTCCGCGACGACGCTGGTCGGGTGCTGGTGATGTGCCAGGCGGTGTGCCAGATCCTGCCGCAGAAGGCGGGATGAGCACTCCTGAGCCCCTCTCCCTGCGGGAGAGGGGTTGGGGTGAGGGGCAACGAAGACGATACCCCTGATGTCCCGCGATTCGACAACAATCGCCGCGAGCGCGATATGAACACGCGACCATGAGCCTGTTGGTCTCATGAGTTTGCTGGGAAGTAGTCGTGGGTTTAGGCATGGTGCCGCTCGCCGCGGGGGCCTCCTTGACCAGCCATTCGGCTGTTGAAGAGCGCTTCTTTGTTTGTGCAAAGAAAGGAACAAAGAAACACACCCCAGGCGGCACGCCCTGCGCTGCGCGCAGGGTCCGCGAACGGTCCGGGAACTACGTAAGGCACATCCCTGTGCCATACGAAAACGCCGTCATCCATGACGGCGCCCTTCGGGTTTTACCCGGCCCACTCGCCGTGCCTCATTGGGGCCCCGAAAAGCACGAGCAACAGCACATGCAGATCGCGGGCCCGGACGCGTTTGCTTTTGCTCCTGGGGCCCCTTAGGTCCGGCAGTCCCGGCGGGTCAAACCCCGCAGGGGCGGCGCACAAGGATGTGCGCCGTTTTCGGCCGGGGCAGGACGCCCCGTCCGAAAATTCCCGCCGGGACTGCGTACCCGCCGCGCAGCGGCGGGCGGACCGCCGGGGGTGTTTCTTTTGCCTACTTTTCTTTGCACAAGCAAAGAAAAGTAGGGCCCACGCGGCCAGCGGCACCATGCATCAACAAAAGAAGGCCCGTCCGACAGGCCACGAAACCCATCCATCGCGGGCGTGGTATCAGACAGAGCGCGCGGCGAATACGGACTTCGTTGCCCCTCACCCCAACCCCTCTCTCCCACAGGGACTTCCTTCGGTCGCCGCAGGGAGAGGGGCTTCGACCCGCGGAGACGTTGCGCTCAGCGCAGCTCGAACCGATCCGCATCCAGCATCGCCGGGAACTTTTCCCGATGCGCCACCAGCGCTTCAGCCGAAATCATCGTCGTCGCCACGCCCTCGCCCGCCGGCAACTCCACCACCGGCTGCCCCAGGAAATCGATCACCGCACTGTCGCCGCTGTAGACGTGCCCATTGCCATCCGTGCCCGCGCGATTCACCGCCGCCACGTAGCAGAGATTCTCGATCGCACGCGCCCGCAGCAACGTCTTCCATGCATACGCGCGCGGCGCCGGCCAGTTCGCCACGAACAGCTGCAGGTCGAAATCGAGTTGCCCTGCACGCTCCACGTCGTAGCGGTTGCGCGCGAACACCGGAAAGCGCAGGTCGTAGCAGACCAGCGGATTGATCCGCCATCCCTTCCACTCCAGTGTCAACCGGTTGCTGCCCGCGGCATAGCGCTTGTGCTCGTTGGCGTAACGGAACAAGTGGCGCTTGTCGTAGTGCTGCAGGCTGCCATCGGGTGTGGCGAACAGCAGGCGGTTGAACACGCCTTCGTCCGTACGCAGCTGCACGCTGCCAGTCACCGCCGCGCCGAGCGTTGCCGCCTGCTCGCGGATCCATGCCACCGTGGCGCCGTCCATGCCCTCGGCCTGGTCGATGGCCTCGTTGCTGAATCCGCTGGTGAACGTCTCCGGCAGGACGACCAGATCGGTCTGCCCCGCGAGCGGCGCGATCAACGCCCCGTAGTAGTCGCGGTTGCCCGCCGGATCGTGCCAGCGCGTCTCGCCCTGGATGAGGGAAATGCGGAGGTCCTGCATGGGTTCTGTCTCCAGGCCGCCATCAGCATGACGACGATGGCAATGATTCAAACGTCATCCCAGCGCAAGCCGGGATCCATGTGCTTTTGCGCGTTCCAACCAACAATGAAGCAAAAGCCCAATGGGTCCCAGCCTATGCTGGGACGACGGTCAGAGCGTCTTCAATCGCGCGATCGCCGCATCCAGCGTCGCCTCGTTCTTGGCGAAACACAGCCGCGCCAGGCGCTGGCCGGCCGGCGGCGTTTCGTAGAACGGCGACAGCGGGATCGCGGTCACGCCATGCTCGACGGTCAGCCACTTCACGAACTCGGCATCCGGCAGGTCGCTGACCGCCGAATAGTCGACCAGCTGGAAGTAACCGCCCGGCACCGGCAGCGGCTTGAACTTCGTACCCAGCAACTGCTCGCGGAAGCGGTCGCGCTTCTCCTGATAGAACGCGCCCAGCTGTTCGTAGTGCTCCGGTTCCTGCCGGATCATCGCGGCGAACGCGTGCTGGGCCGGTGCGAACGTACAGAACACGTTGTACTGGTGCACCTTGCGGAACTCCGCGCTCAGTGCCGGCGGCGCGATGGCGTAGCCGATCTTCCAGCCGGTGCAGTGGTAGGTCTTGCCGAAGCTGGAGACCACGAACGCGCGCGCGGCCAGCTCCGGATAGCGCAGGATGGATTCGTGCCGGCGGCCGTCGAACACGATGTGCTCGTACACCTCGTCGGAGATCAGGTAGATGCCGGTGCCGTCCAGCAGCGCGGCCAGCGCGCGGATGTCGGCTTGGTCGAACATCGCGCCGGAGGGGTTGTGCGGGCTGTTGACGATCAGCAGGCGCGTCTTCGGGGTGACGGCCGCGCGCACGCGGTCCCAGTCCACCGCGAAGGTCTGCGGATCCAGCGGCACGTGCACGGCGCGCGCGCCGGCCAGGTCGATGGCCGGTTCGTAGCTGTCGTAGGCCGGGTCCAGCACGATGACCTCTTCGCCCGGGCGCACCACCGCGTGGATCGCGTTGAACAGCGCCTCGGTGGCGCCGCTGGTCACGGTGATCTCGGTGTCGGGGTCCACCTCGCGGCCATAGCAGCGCAGCACCTTCTCGGCGATGGCCTGGCGCAGCGGCGCCACCCCCGTCATCGGCGCGTACTGGTTATGGCCGGCGCGCATGGCGCGGTCCAGTTCGTCCACCAGGCGCTGCGGCACCGCGAAATCCGGAAAGCCCTGCCCCAGGTTGACCGCGCCGTGCTCGGCGGCGAGCTGCGACATCACGGTGAAGATGGTGGTGCCCACCTTGGGCAGCTTGGTCTGCGGCTGGAACATCCCGGTTCAGGTACTCGACGGAGGGGAGCACGGAGTGTACGCGCTCGGCGTTACGCGCGATGATGCGGCCATGGCCGAACACAGCGTTCCTGCCGACGGCGCCGCGAACGGGGACGTGCCCGAATCCGAGCGCGCGCGGTTGGCCGCCGCCTGGGCCGCGGCGCACTACTTCGTCACCCTCGGCCGCAAGGAATGGCTGTTCTGCACGGGCCTGACCGCGCCGGAGATCGAGCGCCAGGTCATGGCCGACCGCTATCTGTTCATCACCGCCTGGAATCCGCCGCCGGGCGAAACCCCGCGCGCCGACAACGATGCCGCCCAGGCCCGGCTGGAGGCGCGCGTGCGGGCGCTGGGACTGTCGCTGCATCCGGCACTGGGCTGCGACAACCGCGGCGGCATGGTCGAGTACGGTTGTCTGGTCCTGGACTCCACGCTGGCGCAGGCCGACGCACTGGCACGGGAGTTCGGCCAGGGCGGCACGCTCTGCTGGAGCACGGGCGAACCCGTCCGTCTGCGGATGATGTGGCCCCGCCCGGCCGAGGCCGGCGACGATCCGTATATCGACTGGGTGGGCTGACGGGGCGACGCGGCCGGGGGCGCGACCGTCTGTCGCAGGCGGCCGGGCCGGCGGCTCCGTTTAGAATGGGTGGCTGAGCCTTCAGGACACCCCAGCCTCCCCTCCGGGAACGCCCGATCCGATGACCGACGCCGCTCCCTCCCATCCGCCGTTGCTGGCCGCCCGTGGCCTGGCGTTCTCGCGCAACGACGAGCCGGTGTTCGGGCCGCTGGAGTTCGCCGTGGACGCGGGCGAGGCGCTGCTGGTGCAGGGCGGCAACGGCGTGGGCAAGACCACCCTGCTGCGCGTGCTGGCCGGGCTGTTGCGCGCCGATGCCGGCCAGATCGATATCGATGGACAGCCGGCCGGCCCCTCCCGGCGCGCGCATGCGATGGCCTATCTGGGCCACCTGCCCGCGCTGAAGGCCGACCTCAGCGCGCTGGAGAACCTCCACTTCCTCTGCGGCCTGCATGGCCGCCGCGCCCGCCAGATGCCCGGCAACGCGCTGGCCATGGTCGGCCTGGCCGGCTACGAGGACGCGCTGGCACGGCAGCTCTCCGCCGGGCAGAAGAAGCGCCTCTCGCTGGCCCGCCTGTGGCTGTCGCCCTCGCCACTGTGGCTGCTGGACGAGCCCTACGCCAACCTGGACCTGGACGGCATCACCCTGGTGAACCGGATGATCTCGGCGCACCTGCGCGAGGGCGGTGCCGCGCTGGTCACCACCCATGGCGCCTATGCCGCGCCACCGGTGCAGACGCGGATGCTGGTGATGGAGAAGGTCGCCGCATGAAGGGCAATGTGTTGCGTCGAAGCGGGAACGGGGAACAGGGGACGGGGAATGGCCGTTTCCCGGCGACCGAACATGCCCGATGCTCCGGGGAGCCCTCATTCCCTGTTCCCCGCTCCCCGTTCCCGCACGTGCGGCTCCCCACCCCATGACCGCCGCCCCCTCCCTCCTCCAGACCGCCCGTGCGCTGATCGTGCGCGACGTGCAGTTGCTGTGGCGCCGCCGTGGCGATGCGCTGCAACCGGCGCTGTTCGCGCTGCTGGTCGTCGTGCTGTTCGCCCTCGGCCTCGGCACCTCGCCGCAGGCCTTGTCGAAGGTCGCGCCCGCCGTGCTGTGGGTCGCCGTGCTGCTGGCCGGCCTGCTGTCGCTGGACACGCTGTTCCGCGGCGATGCCGAGGACGGCTCGCTGGAGCAGTGGATCCTGGCCCCGGTGCCGCTGGCCTGGCTGGTGCTGGTGCGCGTGCTGATCCACTGGGCCACCACCGCCCTGCCGCTGGTGCTGGCGGCGCCGCTGCTGGGCGAGATGCTGCACCTGCCGCGCAGCGAACTGCCGATGCTGCTGGCCACGCTGGCGCTGGGCACGCCGCTGCTGAGCCTGCTGGGCGCGGTGGTCGCGGCCCTGACGGTCGGCATGAGGCGCTCTGGTATCCTTGTGGCCCTGCTGGCGCTGCCGCTTTACGTGCCCGTGCTGGTGTTCGGCGCCGGCGCCGTGGCCGCCAGCGCGCAAGGGCTGGATGCCTCCGGCGCCCTCCTCTGGCTGGCCGCCGGCCTGCTGCTGTCGCTGCTGCTCGCCCCGCTGGCCGCCGCCGCGGCGATCCGCATCGCCCTGACCTGAAGACCGACGCTGCGCATGAATCCACTCGTCCGCTGGTTCCACCAACTCGGTTCGCCCCCCTACTTCGACCGCTTCGCGGCGCGCTGGACGCCGTGGTGCTATCTGGCCGCGATCGTGCTGCTGGGCGTGGGCCTGTGGCAGGCGCTGTTCGTGGCCCCGGCCGACTACCAGCAGGGCGACAGCTTCCGCATCCTCTACATCCACGTGCCCAGCGCGTGGATGAGCATGTTCGTGTTCGGCCTGATGGCGTTCTATGCGGCCATCGCGCTGGTCTGGCGAATCAAGCTGTGCGAAATCCTGGCGATGGCCTGCGCGCCCACCGGCGCGGCGTTCACCGTCATCACGCTGGCCACCGGCAGCATCTGGGGCAAGCCCATGTGGGGCACGTGGTGGGACTGGGACCCGCGCCTGACCACCGAGCTGCTCCTGCTGTTCCTCTACCTGGGCGTGATGGGCCTGTACGGCGCCATCGACGACCGCCGCAACGCCGCGCGCGCAGCCGGCCTGCTGGCCATCGTCGGCGTGGCGCTGCTGCCGGTGATCCGCTACTCGGTGGTGTGGTGGAACTCGCTGCACCAGGGCCAGACCATCCGCGTGTTCGGCGAGTCCAGCATGGACAGCAGCATGACGCTTCCGCTGGTACTGATGGTGATCGCGACGAAGTTCTGGTTCGCCGGCTCGCTGCTGGCGCGCGCGCGCGCCGACAACCTGCGCCGCGAGGCCGGCAAGGACTGGGTGGCGAAGCTCGCCGCCGCCAAGGGAGCCGCACCGTGACCTATCTGGAATACGTCATCGGCGCCTACGCCGTGTTCGCCCTGGTGCTGGCGTGGGATTTCCTCGCCCCGCGCCTGCAGGTGCGCCGCGAACTGCGCGCCGCCCGCCTGCGCGCCGCGCGCGAGACCCGCCGCCACGCCGCCCCCGCCGACCTGGAACGCTGACCGCATGAATCCCGTCCGTCGCCGCCGCCTGCTGTTCGTGCTGCTGGCCCTGCTGGTCGCCGGTGCCGCCACCGCGCTGATCGCGATGGCCCTGCAGCGCAACGTGGCCTACCTCTACACCCCGGCCGAAGTGCTGCGCGGCGATGCCAGCGAGCGCGCCCGCTTCCGCCTGGGCGGCATGGTCGAGAAAGGGTCGTTCACGCGCGAGAACGGCTCGCTGGTCTCGCACTTCCGCGTCACCGACGGCGATGCGCAGCTGACCGTGCGCTACGACAAGATCCTGCCGGACCTGTTCCGCGAGGGCCAGGCCGTGGTCGCCACCGGCGCCATGCAGGACGGCGTGTTCGTGGCCGAAGACGTGCTGGCCAAGCACGACGAGACCTACATGCCCAAGGAAGTCGCCGACAAGATGGGCAAGGCGCACCAGAAGCACGACGTGCAGGCCACGCCGACGGGGACGGCGAATTGATCCTCGCGCCTGCCGACCATTCCCTTCTCCCCGCCTGCGGGGAGAAGGTGGCCGAAGGCCGGATGAGGGGCGCTTTTGCTTTCAAGCGCCACCGTCAGACGTCCAGTCCGCGCATCCGGATATACGCGGATTGTTCGGAACCTCGCCACTCCGCTCGCCCCTCACCCGCCTTCGGCACCCTCTCCCCGCTGCGCAGGGAGAGGGATTGGATGATCGATGCTCCCTGAACTCGGACAAATCGCGCTGATCCTCGCGCTGCTCGTCGCCGCCCTGCAGGCGCTGCTGCCGCTGGCCGGGGCGCATCGCAACAAGGCCGCGTGGATGGACGTCGCACGTCCGGCCGCCTACGCGCAGCTGTGGCTGGTGATGCTGGCCTTCATCGCGCTGACGGTCGCGTTCGTGCAGCAGGACTTCTCGGTGAAGTACGTCGCCGACAACTCCAACTCGCTGCTGCCGATGGTCTACCGCTACACCGCGGTGTGGGGTTCGCACGAGGGCTCGCTGCTGCTGTGGGCGCTGGTGCTGGCGATCTGGACCGGCGCGGTGGCGCTGTTCTCGCGCGGGCTGCCGGACGTGGTGATGGCGCGGGTGCTGGGCGTGATGGGCGTGGTGGCGGTGGGCTTCCTCGCCTTCCTGATCTTCACCTCCAATCCGTTCATCCGCCTGCTGCCCTCGCCGGGCGAAGGCCGCGATCTCAACCCGCTGCTGCAGGACCCGGGGATGATCATCCATCCGCCGCTGCTGTACGTGGGTTACGTGGGCTTCGTGGTGCCGTTCGCGTTCGCCATCGCCGCCCTGCTCGACGGTCGCGTGGATGCGCGCTGGCTGCGCTGGACGCGGCCGTGGACCAACATCGCCTGGGGCTTCCTGACCCTGGGCATCGCGCTGGGCAGCTGGTGGGCCTACTACGAACTGGGCTGGGGCGGCTGGTGGTTCTGGGACCCGGTGGAGAACGCCAGCTTCATGCCCTGGCTGGTGGGCGCGGCGCTGATCCACTCGCAGGCCGTCACCGAGAAGCGCGGCGCGTTCCGCGGCTGGACGCTGCTGCTCGCCATCGCCGCGTTCTCGCTGTCGCTGCTGGGCACGTTCCTGGTGCGCTCGGGGGTGATCACCAGCGTGCACGCCTTCGCCGCCGATCCCAGCCGCGGCGTCTTCATCCTGGTCTTCCTCGGCATCGTGATCGGCAGCTCGCTGCTGCTGTATGCCTGGCGCGCGCCGCAGCTGGCGGACGACGCCTCGGAGAAGTCGTATTTCGCCGCCAGTTCGCGCGAGACCCTGCTGCTGGCCAACAACCTGCTGCTGGCCGCGGCCTGCGCGATGGTGCTGCTGGGCACGCTGTATCCGTTGATCGCCGATGCGCTGGACCTGGGCAAGATCTCGGTCGGCCCGCCCTACTTCAGCCTGCTGTTCATCGTGCTGATGGCGCCGCTGGTGGCGCTGGTGCCGTTCGGTCCGCTCACCAGGTGGCAGCGCGACAAGGCCTCGCGGCTGGGCGCGATGCTGCTGCCCTGGCTGCTGCTGTCGATCGTGCTGGCCGTCGTCGCCTACTTCGTGGCGCCGCAGGGCAAGCTGAAGGCCGCCGCCGGCATCCTCGGCGCGGCGTGGGTCGGCCTGGGCACGGTGCGCTTTGTCTGGTCGCGCCTGCGCACCCATGGGCGATTCACCCCCGAGATGCTGGGCATGACGCTGGCGCATACCGGCATCGCGGTGTTCCTGGTCGGCGCGCTGCTGGTGGAAGCGCTGAACGTGCAGCGCGAACTGGCGGTGAAGCCGGGCCAGACCGTCGAGGTCGGCCGCTGGGGTTTCCACTTCCAGGGCGTGGATGAAACGCAGGGCCCGAACTACCTGTCCGACCGCGGCCACGTGCAGGTGCTGCGCGACGGCCGGCCGGTGACGCTGCTGCATCCGGAGAAGCGCGCCTACGCCAGCGGCGGCCAGGTGATGACCGAGGCCGGCATCCGGCCCGGCGTGCTCGGCGATGTCTATGTCGCCATCGGCGAACCCCTGGGCGATGGCGCCTGGGCGCTGCGCGTGCACATCAAACCCTTCGTCCGCTGGATCTGGCTGGGCGCCGCGCTGATGGCGCTGGGCGGCTTCGTCACCGCCGCCGACCGCCGCTTCCGCAATCACCGCAAGTCCGAGGCGACCCCCGCATGAACAACGCGTCCGAACTCCCGCCATCACCGCCGCGCTCGCGGGGCGCGCTGACCTTCGCGCTGATCATCATCGGCCTGTTCTTCGTCGGCCTGATGGGCCTGCTGTACTACGGCGTGAAGCAGTCCGACCGCGCCGGCCGCGACGCGCTGCCCTCGCCGCTGATCGGCAAGCCGGCACCGGCCTTCGACCTGCCGCTGCTGCACGAGCCGAACAAGCGCGTGACCAACGCCGACCTGGCCGGCGAGCCCTACGTGATGAACGTCTGGGGCAGCTGGTGCCCGGAATGCCGGGTCGAACATCCGGTCCTCACGCAGTTCGCGCTGACCAAGCGCGTGCGCTTCATCGGCTACAACCTGAAGGACGAACGCCCGGATGCCCTGCGCTGGCTGGAGCAGTTCGGCAATCCGTACATGATGGTGCTCGCCGACGTGGAAGGACGCACCGCCATCGACTGGGGCATCTACGGCGCGCCGGAAACCTTCCTGGTGGACGGCAACGGCGTGATCCGCTGGAAGCACGTCGGCGCCATCGACCAGGCCATCATCGACCACCAGTTGATTCCCGCGCTCGAGAAGATCGAAGCCGGCCGATGAGTACTTCTCCCGTCCTGCTGCTGCGCGCCTTGCTGCTGGCCCTGCTGGTCGCCGTCGCCGCGCCCGTCTTCGCCCAGGCCAGCGACCCCACCCCGCTGCAGTTCAACGACGCGGCCGAAGAAGCGCGCTTCCACAAGCTCACCGCCGAACTGCGCTGCGTGATGTGCCAGAACCAGTCGCTGGCCGATTCCAACGCGCAGATCGCCCACGACCTGCGCCGCGAAGTGCTGGACCTGATGCGCCAGGGCAAGGACGACGCGCAGGTGAAGCAGTTCCTGGTGGACCGTTACGGCGAGTTCGTGCTGTACAAGCCCGACGTGGCGCCCGGTACCTACATCCTCTGGTTCGGCCCGCTGTTGCTGCTGCTGGCCGGCGGCGTGTGGGTCGGGCGCATCGTGGCGCGCCGCGCGAAACAGCCGGGCCCCGCCACCGACGACAACGACCAGGAGTGGTGATGACCACCTTCGTGATCCTCGCCATCGTGCTGTCCGTGGCCGTGCTGCTGGCGGTGCTGTGGCCGCTGTGGCGCGATGCGCGCGGGCTGGTGCTGGCCGGCGTGGCGACGCTGGGCGTGGCCACCTTCGCGCTTTACCGCGTGGTGGGCACGCCCGCCGCGCTGGAACCGCAGGCCGCCGCCGCCATGCCGACCACGCTGGAAGAGGCCATCGGCCAGCTCGAAGCCGAGCTGAAGAAGAACCCGAACGAACCCGAAGGCTGGCGCCTGCTGGGCAAGTCCTACGCCGCGCTGCAGCGCTACGCCGATGCGCAGAAGGCCTTCGAGCGCGCCGTGCAGCTGATGCCCGACGACGCCGACCTGCTGGTGGAAGCCGCGCAGGCGCGCCTGTTCAACAACGCCGAGCGCAAGCTCGATGCGCAGGCCCGGGAGATGCTGGACAAGGCCATCGCGATCAACCCCGACCACCAGCGCGCGCGCTGGTTCGTGGGCCTGGCGCAGCGGCAGGAAGGCAGGCACGCCGAGGCTGCGAAGACCTGGGAGCCCCTGCTGGCCAAGGTCGATCCCAACACCGCCGCCACCCTGCGCACGCAGATCAACGAAGCCCGCGCCGAAGCCGGTCTGCCGCCGCTGGCCGATGCCGCGCCCGTCACGGACGCATCGCCCGCACTGCTGACGGTCACCGTCGACCTTGCTCCCGCGCTGAAGGAAAAGCTGGCGCCGGATGACACGCTGTTCGTGTTCGCCCGCCAGGTGGGGGGGCCGCCGATGCCGGTGGCGGCCAAGCGCCTGCCAGTGTCTGCGTTCCCGGTCACCGTGCCGCTCGGCGACGGCGACAGCCCCATGCCCACACTGAAGCTCTCGCAGCTGCCGCAGGTACAACTGGTCGCGCGCATCGCCAAGGGCAACGGCCCCGCCGCGCAGTCCGGCGACCTGGAAGCCGCCGCGGTCACAGCCGACGTGAAGGCCGGCAACACCTACACGCTGACGATCGACCGCGTGGTGCCGTAAGCACATCGTCCTCCGCGCGACGATGTTCCTTCTCCCTGCAAAGCGGGGAGAAGGTGCCCGAAGGGCGGATGAGGGGCGCTCTTCACGCTGAACCGTCCACGCTCCGTCATAGGCGCACGTTGACCGCTGATCGCAACGCCAGCATCCCTACTCCGCTCGCCCCTCACCCGCCCGTTGGGCACCCTCTCCCCGCTTCGCGGGGCGAGGGAGAGCCATGCGGGTCCTGCTCCTCACTTCGCGGACGAGAGAGAGCGACGTACGGCCGTGAGTGGCTCCTCTCCCCACGTGGCCGGCGAGCAAGCGCGATGCGCTGCTGTGTGGTGTTCCCTTCTCCCCGCCAGCGGGGAGAAGGTGGCCGGAGGCCGGATGAGGGGCGCTCTTCGCGCTGAACCGTCCGCGCTCCGTCATAGGCGCACATTGACCGCAGATCGCGACGCCACCATCCCCACTCCGTTCGCCCCTCACCCGCCCGTTGGGCACCCTCTCCCCGCCTTGCAGGGAGAGGGCAACAGCGCATGACGGCGTTCGCCATCCGCAACACTCCCATCATTGATCGCGTGGTGCCGCAAGTACGGCATTTCCTTGTTCGTGCGGGGATTCTCTTTCTCCCCGCTGACGCAGGGCGAGGGAAAGCGATGATTGCCCGCGCGCACCTGCACCACCGCGATGCACCGATGAAATGGCATCGCCTCGCCGCATTGCCTACACTGCCGCGATGACCGAGTTCATTCCCCCCGGCACCCGCTTCCATCCCCTGCCCTCGCCGTTCCGCATGAAGCGCGGTGGCGCGCTGCATGGGGCGCGGGTGGCGTACGAAACCTGGGGCACGTTGAACGAGCGCCGCGACAATGCGGTGCTGATCGTCACCGGGCTGTCGCCGGATGCGCATGCCGCGCGCACGCCCGGCAATCCGGCCGACGGCTGGTGGGAGCCGATGCTGGGCCCGGGCAAGCCGATCGACACCGACCGATGGTTCGTCGTCTGCGTGAATTCGCTGGGCAGCTGCAAGGGTTCCACCGGCCCGGCCTCGGTGAATCCGGATACCGGCGCGCTGTACCGCCTGGACTTCCCCGAGCTGTCGGTGGAAGACGGCGCCAACGCGGCTTTCGACGTGGTGCGCGGGCTGGGCATCGAGCAGTTGGCCTGCATCATCGGCAATTCGATGGGCGGCATGACCGCGCTGGCCTACCTGTTGCTGCACCCGGGCGCGGCGCGCACGCACATCAACATCTCGGGCAGTGCGCAGGCGCTGCCGTTCTCCATCGCCATCCGTTCGCTGCAGCGCGAGGCGATCCGGCTGGACCCCCAATGGAACGGGGGCCAGTACGACGACGCGACGTATCCGGAATCGGGCATGCGCATGGCGCGCAAGCTGGGCGTGATCACCTACCGCTCGGCGCTGGAATGGGATGGCCGCTTCGGTCGGGTGCGGCTGGAATCCGACCGCCCGGACGAGGATCCGTTCGGCCTGGAGTTCCAGGTGGAGAGTTATCTGGAAGGCCATGCGCGCCGCTTCGTGCGCCGCTTCGACCCCAACTGCTATCTCTATCTCAGCCGGTCGATGGACTGGTTCGACCTGGCCGAGTATGCGGACGGGGATGTCATGCAGGGGCTGGCGAAGATCCGCGTGCAGCGGGCGCTGGCCATCGGGGCGGCCACCGACATCCTGTTCCCGCTGCAGCAGCAGCAGCAGATCGCCGAGGGCCTGGCCGCGGGCGGTGCGCAGGCGGAGTTCCTGCCGCTGGAGTCGCCGCAGGGCCACGATGCGTTCCTGGTGGACTACGACCGCTTCGGCCCGGCGGTGGCGGGGTTCCTGGCGGGCATCTGAGTCTCCGCTGTTCCCTTCTCCCTCCGGGAGAAGCGCCTGCCCCGTACTCGATACGGGGTGGCGCGCAGCGCCGGATGGGGGTGTGCGAGCCATAAGGCTGTTCGCTTCTCCACGCGCGGCGGAAAGAAGGCGCCGAAGGCGGATGAGGATGGGGGAACCTCGACGCTGTTCCTTCTCCCCGCGAGGTGGGGAGAAGGTGCCCGGAGGGCGGATGAGGGGCGAGCGCGGCATCGCCCCGGCGGCCGATGCGTTCCCTCTCCCCGCCGTTAGCGGGGCGAGGGAACGGCCAACCGTCCCGCACCGCAAAACCCCGTCCGCGCCCACCCGGCTAAACTGGGGACACATTCTTACCGGGGCCGTCCCATGACCCTCGATTTTCCGGGCGCCGACAAGCTGGTCGCCTCGCTGGATGCCGCCGTCGCCCTGGGCGACGACCGTGCCGTCACCGATGCGCTGCGCAAGTCGCTGTGCGAACTGATCTGCGATGAGGAGGTCAGCCTGCCGGCCTGTGTGCTGGAGCCGATCTCGGACCATTACGCGCGCCGTGAGCTGTACACCAGTCCGGAGCATGGCTACAGCGTGATCGCGATGACGTGGGGCCCGGGCCAGGGCACCAAGATCCACGATCATTCGGGCATGTGGTGCGTGGAGGGGGTGTGGCGGGGGAGGCTGGAAATCACGCAGTACGAGCTGGCCGAGCGGGATGACGTGCGGTATCGGTTCGTGCCGGCGGGCACCATCGAGGCGGGCACGGGGTCGGCGGGCAGTCTGATCCCGCCGCACGAGTACCACACCATCCGCAATCCCAGCGACAAGGCCATCGCGGTGAGCCTGCACGTGTACCAGCGCACGATGGTCCGTTGCGGGATCTTCACGCCGGAGGACGAGGCCGGCGCAGAGGGCTGGCAGCGGCGCGGCGAGCGGCTGCTGGGCACCGATCAGGTCAACTGAGGGGCTGTGGGCCCCGGCCTGTCGGCGGGGGTGCCGGCTCGGCTATACTTCGCGTCCGCGCCGGAGTGGCGGAACGGTAGACGCAGCGGACTCAAAATCCGCCGCCCTTAAAAGCGTGTGGGTTCGAGTCCCACCTCCGGCACCACGATCAAACCCTGGACCTCCAGGGTTTTTTCGTTTGTGGGGCCTGGGCATGCGTAGTCGAATGTGCGTCACCGGCCAGAAGCGGACGCTAATAGAAATGAACCTGACCCCATTTCTACCATTTTCTACCAGCATCGTTCGATCCTTGGGCTTTCTTATCTCTCAATCGAACAGCATTGACTTGCCGTCGATGACTAGCCTCATTACTTGAGGTGATTTTCAGATCCGCGAGACCGCGATGTTGCAGTTTGTATAGCGGGCAAACCTATTCTGCCCAGGGGCCCAGCCTGTGGGCATGCGCTCGCCGAGGCCTCGTCCATCAAGCTCTTTGTGTTCGTGGTCCGTGACCCACGCGAGCAGCGTCCAGTCACGGATAATCTTGGCGGCCTGCCAAGCCCGTGGATATTGCCGAAATTGCGCGATCACTTCAGGAGTGAGCCAGTTCGCGTTCTCGTTCGAGTCAACTAGCGAGAACGCAACAAGCTCCTGATTTCGCGTGGCCTTCAGCTCCTCCAGCACGAGCGTACGAACCAAACTGGCCGGAATGACATGCTCCTTGATAAGGCCGCACTTCCCCCACGGCTTCCCGTGTGCCTCGCGTTTCATTCGCGCTTTATCGCTCGCGTACTGCACACCGTTACTGCCGGCCGCGCAGAGGGTCGCCATGCGCACCGCCCGCAAAGCGTGTCCTTTTGTCGCCGTGGTCTCCGGCAGCTCGTCAATCAGTTTCACTGCTACATGGCAGTGCCAAAAGAAGTTTGTGGCTTCCGCAGCAGTTGTTCCCACGGGGGTCCTCATGTTTCCCGGGAGGGGCCGACGTCCCCCCTCTTTCAGTAGCGGGGCTCTTTAGTCATAGTTTCATCGTAGCGGCTTTGGCCGCCAGGCGTTCGGCGTAAGCGACTGGAGTCAGGCCGCCCAAGGTCTTCTTCGCTCCTCGTTGTATTCACGTCGCTAGGTCTCGATCAGTGTTGGACTTCGCAAGCTCACCCATCATCCGCGCCTGAATGACTTGCTGGGCAGTTCTCAGGGGGAGACGAGCTTGAGCTTTTCCGCCTCGTTTGCGCCGGTAGCCGCGTCGATCAGCTCAACATTAGTCCGGCCGCCAAACGCGGAGCCTCCCAATGAGGTCCTTACGTAAGCCATCTCGCCATCAACAACAGAAATTTCAAGCGCCCTCTCGCCTGAGTAAAGACTGTTGGGGACACTCACCCTGTGGGGGCCGCTCGGCACTGCGACGTGAAACTTCTTTCCAGGTGCCGATTGTCCGACAACCTGCCCGTCAAGCAGGATATCTGGTCGCATCCCTGCGCCAAAAAGACCTTTCGGACGGTAGAAGACAATGGTGCCACCCGACTGAGACGACTCTGGCTTTGCATCGGCCGGGTCGCCAGGGTCAGACGCGGAAGCAAAGCTGATCGCGAAAAGAGTCAGAGCCAACACGGCTGATACACAAGTCTTCATGAGTTTCTGAATGCACCTTTTTGCGGCTATGGTACTTCGAGGCATCAAGGACTTCCTGAAATAGATATCATGGCTAAGATTCTGAGCATTCTCGCTGGTTTAGCGGCAGTCTTGGGGCTGATCTTTATTGCAGCCGCCATCAGGCACTCCCATGTCGAAGGCTATGCTTTCTTCTCCCTGGAGAATTTTCGCGGTGCATTGCCGCTGTTCTTAGGCTGCGTTGCCCTGTTGATCATAGGCTTCCTTGTCCCATGGGAGAGACTCTCAGACCGGGGGCCTGCCGACGAAGAATCGCAGAACAAAGACGATCATCGATAAGACCATAGGTATCGCTTCGCTCAACCCACCCTACGTGCGTATTTCCGGCAAGACTGGAAGCTTCAGCAATGCACGGGTTCGCACCACGATGTTCATGACCTCATCCTTGAACCCGCTGTCAGATTGCAAGGATTTCTCCAGTTCGGCGGATCGCCGCTTGAGTTCGATGGCCCAAGGCCGTTCATCGGGACAAGACATCACTTCCGCGAACGATCGCCTGCTCTGATCCACGTCGCCGGCCAAGCCAGCAGACACCGCCAAGTGGTAGTGATTCCATAACGTGCGGGGCGCCTCGCGCGTGAGCCAGTCCTGCACGTGGGAAGGCGACGGGAAGCGGCTTCGAAGATCGACCACCTCTGCCGCCGCACGCTCTACGAGCGACTGAGCCACCGCAGCAAACTGCTCACCGCTCTCGAACGGCTGGAAGCTCTCGACGCGATATTCGCCGGCATCGAACGACACGTAGTCCTTCTCGTACCAGAGCCAGCACGCGCCCACATTCAGGTAACTGCCCTGTCCCCAGGCGGAGGGCTGAAATTCGATCACCCCGACCCAGTAGGACTGATCGTCAAGCCAGATCCTGGAGCGTCCCTTTTGTATGCAGCCGAGTGGCTTCAGAACCGATTTCGCGGCGGCATTGATCAGGCGGGCGGGCGCAGGCATTGGCATAGGTCGCCAGCGTACGCCATTCACGCGAATCGAGGATGCGTCCGGGAACCAAAGCGAGGACCATTGGTTGGGCTGAGCCACAGGCCATACCTACCAATCTGGACGCACCGGCATCGCGACGATGGGTAGACCGGCTCCGCCTTTGACAACCGCTTCGCTCCACCCATCCCAGGCGCTACGGACCTGGAGGCATCATGCGCGCGACATGTCCGGCCAGTCCGGGTGATGGGTGGAGGCATACCACTGCTGTGCTCTGGACAGTGCCTCGGGCTTGCTCAGATCGGCCTTGGCGAAGAAGAACCAGCGCACATCCCCGGCGCGGCCCTGCTGCTCGTGCACAAGACGATAGGCATTGAGGCGCGAATCCGTGTCGGGGTCCAGCCGACCGCCGACGTACTCCACGCTCTGCGGCGAGATCACCAGCGAGATGCTGCTCATAGCCGCACAGCCTGCAATCCCTCCTTCCACTGCAGGGCCACGACACGCCGCGGCGACGGTGCCAACTGCCTGCGTGATCCCGGGCGCCCGGACCAGAAGTGATACTCATCCCTGACGTGCTCGCTCACGTGCGTGACCATGCGGTGCGCGAAGGAGGCCTGCGCGACCACCTGCAGCGGCTCAGGCAGATCGGCAGGAATGGGCCAACCCTCGTTCTCGGCGCATTGCACCGCCTGGTTCTGCAGGTCCTGGGTGATTCCCGGAAACGGGGACTGGCTCGAGACGACGCGATGTCGCTTGATGTTCATGAGACGGCTCCAACCCTTGTGCGACCCGGCACATTGCGGGCGCGGCAGGTAACCGGCATCGGAGTTCCGCGGTACCGCACGCTAGCACGTGCGTTGGCGGCCCCGGAGACATTCGGACGAACGGAGCTCACACGGCAGTAACAACGGAAGGCGCACGGTAGTGGCGTTACGGTGCAATACCGTATCGGCTGCTCAGCCGCGCAACACCTCCTCCTACTCTCCGCATTGAGCTTGCGCCTGGCATCTCGCCCGGCCACGGCTCTGGCCGTCCGCTCGACCCGCACTGGGTCCACTCCGCAGGAATTCCCATGCAAATGCAACAGAAAGAAGGCCTCGCCCAACAGAATCTGGTGGGCACGCTGAAGAGCAACAACTCGTTCTCCACCTTCATCAACGCCATCGACAAGGCGGGACTGACCGCGTCACTGGACGGCACCGAGCAGTACACCCTGTTCGCGCCCACCGATGAAGCGTTCTCCGCGCTGCCTGCCGGCACGCTGGATCGACTGCTGCAACCCGCCAACAAGGACGAGCTGGCGTCACTGGTCAACTACCACCTGGTCAGCGGTCGCAAGACCACGGCCGATGTCGGCAAATGGCAGTCGGCACGCACGGTGCAGGGACAGGCCGCACCCATCAAGGTCGCCGAAGGAACACTGAGCGTAGACGGCGCCCACGTCACCCGCCCGGACATCATGGCCCGCAATGGCGTGATCCACGGCATCGACAAGGTGAACATTCCGGAAGCCAAACCTCACTGAGGGGTGGTTGCAACGGAATGCCGGCGGCGGGGAGAAATCCCCGCCGTTTTTTTTGCATCAACGCTTCCGAGAAGGCGCACACGGCTCACGCATCGCCGGGCCTTGCCGCAGGATGGGGTGAGCCGCACGCTGGACCTCGCACGCAAGATCGCAATCCGCGCACAAAAAAAGGGAGGCGCGCCGCGCCTCCCACCACAAATTTATATAACGCCCCGGGGCTTGCGGCAAGGCCCGCTGCGGGTTGCAGTATCGCCGGCCTGCCGCTGTGGCAGGCCACCGGAACACCACCCCCATGCGCGATACCGAGATCTACTACCACGGCACCAAGGCCAGGCTGGCGCCCGGCGACCCGATCGTCGCGGGCTACACCTCCAACTTCGGCAAGCGCCGCGTCGCCCGATACGTCTACCTCACCGCCATGCTGGAAGCCGCCACATGGGGCGCGGAACTGGCCGTCGGCGAAGGCCGCGGACACATCTACATCGTCGAACCGACCGGCCCGTTCGAGGACGACCCCAACCTCACCAACCAGCGCTTTCCCGGCAATCCCACCCGCTCGTACCGCACGCGCGACCCCCTACGCGTGGTCGCCGAAGTGAAGGGCTGGATCGGCCACACACCCGAACAGCTCACCACCATGCGCGAGCGCCTGGCGGAACTGGACCGCCAAGGCGTGGAAGCCATCGAGGATTGAGGCGCCGCCGCCTGCGCACATCGCCTCTGGCGAACGGAATGAAGTCCGACATCGACGCCGACACCGGCATCCGATGTCGGGCTTCACCGTCCCCGGCTTCGTGCGTGATCCGTTTCGTGTTCGCCGGCCTACGAGGCCGGATCGAATCCGAACACGCGCAATTCCTGATCGCAGCGGCAGGCCTTCGCAAGCCGCGCCGCCCAGGCGATCGCCTCCTCGCGCGAAGGCAGTTCCAGCACGGTGAAGCCGCCGGTAAGCGGCGGCGCCCACGGATAGCCGCCTTCCGCCACCGCACCGTCCGCCGACACGCGCAGCGGCGGTTCGCGTTCGTCTATGCCGCCGCCGAAGACGTACACACCCGCGGCCTTCGCCTCCTCGATCACCGCGTGCGAATCACGGCCCGCCGCGTCCAGTTCGTCCCCGGTGGCGACCATCGCGGCGCTGGGAAAGGAGATCAGGTATTTCATTCGGGCGTCCTCTGCTGGCGAATCGAAGGTTGACGGTGCGGGGGCGTCACGTGGCAGCCCGGGCTGCCGGCGACGCTAGGGCCTGAGCCAGTGCAGCATGTCCGGATAGCGGCCGCCGGCATCTTCATCGGCGGGCGGCCCGACCACCGTCATGCCACAGCGCGCGAGTCCCGCGCTGCCCGGATACACGCCCATCGAGAACGTGGCGATCAGCGCCTCCGCATGGCCGTGGTAACCGCCGGGGTGGAACAGCACCGCCGCATCCAGGCCGATCTTCACGCAGGCCGCGTACGCCCAGGCGGTCGCTTCGGCTTCGCCACCGTGGGCGGGCTCGTCCTGCGTGGCCAGCGCGTCGGACAGCGCGGCACGCGAGGCGGCGGGCGTCACCGCGATGTGGCCCGCCTCGTGCAGCAGGTCACCCGGCCATTGCAGACGCTGGCGGTCGAACACCAGCGTGCCGCGGTGGATGCGGACACCCGGCAGGAAACAATCGTCCGGCAGGCTGCCTTCCGTGACCGGAAGGCCTATTCCGCGCAGAAAGGCCACGATCCTGTCCGTCGCTCCTGCCTGGTCTTCCCCCTGCACGATGCTGCTCCCCGACGCCGCCGCGCACGATGATATCGGCAGGCACGCGTGGAGCGTGCACACGACGTTCCAGGCCGCGCCACCACCCGCGTAAGCTGTCGCCATGACGACGCTCGCCTCGCTGCTGGGCACCGCGCTTCCGCTGATCCAGGCCCCCATGGCCGGCGCGCAGGACGAAGCGCTGGCGATCGCCGTGGCCCGCGCCGGTGGCCTGGGATCGCTGCCCTGCGCGCTGCTGGACCCCGCACGGCTGGAAGCCGCGCTGCAGGCCTTCGCCGCGCTGCCGCAGCCGATCAACCTCAACTTCTTCTGCCACAGCATGGCCGAGCCCGATCCCGGCGCAGAGCAGCGCTGGCGGCAGGTCCTGGCGCCGTACTACGACGAATACGGCATCGTCCCGCCCGCGCCGTCCACCGCAGGCGCACGCCGTCCGCTGGATGCGGCGACGGTGGATCTGCTGGCACCGTTCCGTCCGCGCATCGTCAGCTTCCACTTCGGCCTGCCAGATGCCGCGTTGCTGGCGCGCATCAAGGCCTGGGGCGCGATGGTGCTGTCCTCGGCGACCACGGTGGAGGAAGGCGTGTGGCTGCAGCGCCATGGCGCGGATGCGGTGATCGCACAGGGCATCGAGGCGGGCGGGCATCGCGGCCATTTCCTGTCCGAAGACCTGTCGCGGCAGCCGACCACGCACGCGCTGGTGACCGCGCTGGCGCGGACGCTGACCGTGCCGGTGATCGCCGCGGGCGGCGTGGGCGACCGCGCCGACGTGCGCAGGCTGTTGGACGCAGGCGCCAGCGCGGTGCAGGCCGGCACGGCCTATCTGCTGTGCCCGGAGGCCACGCCCTCGCCGGTCCATCGCGCCGCCCTGGTGCAGCCCGCACGCGAGGCCGCGCTGACCAACCTGTTCAGTGGCCGGCCCGCACGCGGTCTGGTCAACCGGCTGATGCGCGAGCTGGGTCCGCTGTCGGACCGGGCGCCTTCCTTCCCTTGGGCCTCGCAGGCGCTGGCGCCGCTGCGCGCGGCCGCCGAGGCACGTGGCCGCGACGACTTTTCACCGCTGTGGTCCGGCGCCCGGCCCGGCACGCTGGCCGGTCTGGATGCCGCGCAGGTGACACGCCGCCTGATGGGCGTGGACTGAGCACCCGACCGGGGCGGTGGGATTCGCGCTGGCTGCAGCGGGTTCGATCCGCGCCAGCGGGGTTTCGTCGCACCTCCGTTGCCGAGGACGCGCGCAGGATCGACGCTGTCGCCATTCGATCTCTGGTACCCGAGGACCTGGAACATGAAAACCCTGATCGCGTTGCTGGCCTGGTGCCTGCTGTTCGTCCTGTGCTGGCCGCTCGCCCTGCTGGCGCTGGTGGCCTGGCCGCTGGTGTGGCTGCTGTCGCTGCCGTTCCGGCTGGTCGGCATCACCTGCTCGGCGCTGTTCGCGTTCCTGCGTGCGCTGCTGATGCTGCCGGCGCGCCTGCTGGGCGGGCGTCCGCAGGCACCGCTGGTGTCGGCATGACCCGGGCCCGTTCGCGCCTGGCGAAGGCCGCGCTGACCGGCCTGACGGGCACCGCGCTGCTGTTCGGCGCGGTGGAATCCACCGCCGCGGCCGAACGCACACCCGAGCAGCTCACGCAGGTGATCGACGGGCTGGACACCGCGGTCTTCGATGCGTTCAACAGCTGCGCCGATCCTGCCCGACTGGCGGAACATGCGGCCTACTTCGATCCGGCGGTGGAGTTCTACCACGACAACGGCGGCGTCACCTGGAGCCGCGACGAGATGATCGAGCGCACCCGCGCCAACGTGTGCGGGAACTACCGGCGTGAGCGCGTGACGGGCACGCTGAAGGTCTTCCCGATCAAGGATTTCGGCGCCATCGCGCAGGGCACGCACCGTTTCTACCCGATGGGGTCGACGGCCTGTGCGGGCGAAGCGGACTTCGTGATGGTGTGGCGCGAGCGCGACGGCCAGTGGCAGGTCACACGCGTGCTGAGCTATGCGCATCGCCCGGCGCCCTGAGCCCGGACTTCGCCCCCGCTTCACACAGGCCCCGTCACCGCCCCATGCCGGCGTCGGATGCTGCATGCCGGCACTTCCGCCGGCCTCCGGATCCGACCATGAACCACGCCGTCCTTCCGCCCGTGGCATCTTGGCTGCGCATCCTGCGTCCGCTGGCATGGGGTGGCGCGCTGGTGCTGCTGGCGGTGCCCTGGGTGGCCATGCGGTTCACCGACCAGGTGGCCTGGAGCGTAGGTGATTTCGCCGTGTTCGGCGCGCTGCTGCTGTTCGCCTGCCTCGCGTTCGAGGCCATGGTGCGCACGGCGCGTGTGCCGCGTCACGTGGCGGCGAGCGTGCTGGCGATCGGCACGGCGTTCCTGCTGGTGTGGGCGAACCTGGCGGTCGGCGTCGTCGAGGAACCTGACCATCCGGCGAACCTGATGTTCGCGGCGGTGCTGTTGGCAGGTGTGGTCGGCGCCGCGATGGCACGCCTGCATGCGCGCGGGATGGCGCATGTGCTGCTGCTCATGGCCTGCCTGCAGGTGGCGGCGGGCGCCATCGCCGTATCGATGGACACGCAGACACCGCCGTTGCTCCTGCTGGCGCTGACCGCCGTCTGCTCGGCGGCCTGGCTGCTGTCGGCCTGGCTGTACCACACGGCCGCGGCGCCGCCTGCGGGCGACCAGCGCTGACCTTCCCGCTCTACGGGGACGCCATGGACGCCGTGCTGCCGCTGGCGACGCTGCTGGTTTTGTGGCCGTCGCTGCTGCCGCGATGGCGCGCCATGCTGGTGGCCACGCTGCTGCTCGGCCTGGCGCTGGCGGCTCTGATGTTCATCGCCCTCGACCACCTGGATCGCGCCGCCGGTGGCGACGGGCCGGCCTTCTTCGCCGTGGTGCTGCTCTACGCGCTGGGACAGGGCCTGCTGCTGGGGGCGTGTGCCGCCCGCACGCTGGTACAGGCTGGCATGGCGCGCCTGTCGCCGCGATACCGCGCCACCTGTCGGCGCGCGCTGTGGTGCGTGCCGCTGCCGGTGGGACTGGCGGCCGGCATCGGCGCGCTGACGCACTGGGTAGCCGCAGGCGTGGCGCTGTCGCTGGGCACGGCGATGCTGTGGCTGGCCATTGCGGTGTCGCTGCCCTTGCCGGCGGCGCCCGGCCCGCGCACGGAGGCGACTTGAGGCGAACACGGAGGTTCGCCTGCTGCGTGCTGGCATGCCTGCTGGGCGCGTCCACGGGCTGTGGCGACGACGCCATCGAGTACGTCCCTGATGCGAACGGCGGCAAGCCCCGCGTCTTCGAACTGGGGCACGTGCAGGTGTGTCCGGTCACGGCAACGGGACTGCCACTGCTGGTCCACAAAGTGGATGCCTTCGCGCGCCGCCATGCGCTGGGGCGCCACCGCATCCCCCGTCCCGGCCCGCGCGTCGTCCACGTGTGGACGCGTGGCGCGCCGATGCGCGTCCACCTGGCGATCGAACGGCTGCACGACACCCGCTACCGGATAGGCCTGTCGACCGAACGCGGCTTCGACGTCGACCGGGTGTTCGTGGCAGCCGCGGCCTACGACCTCTGCCCGCATGCTGCCGACCTGCCCGACGCGCCGGTTACCGCGGCTTCGGGTGCCAGAGCGCGTTGACGATGATCCAGCGGTCGCCGAAGCGGCCCATGTGGAAGTGGTCGACGAACCAGGGCGTCTCCAGGCGGACGGCCGCCGTCTCGGCGGTGACGTCGAGGATGCGGCAGCTGCGTTCCCACTGGTCCTTCGGTGTCTTCAGTACGCCCTGCCGGGTCAGCGAGACCAGTTCGTCCTTCGACATGCGGCGCAGGCCGAGGCGCTCGTCGGGCGTGTCGCCGATGACGGCGCGCTTGGCCAGGTCCGGGTGCAGCGCGCGCGCCACGCGCGCCGGATCGGCTTCGAGCTGGCCGTCGATGTAGTCCAGGCAGGTCGCCTCGATGGCGGCCAGGGTGGCGGCATCGGCCGCAGGCGCGGGGGCGGAGGCAGCGGTGGCCGCCATGACCAGGGACAGCAGGGACATGGGAATTCCTCTCGGTGCGGGGCGGGCCATGCTCGCCGGCCCGCCCCGCGCCCACACGTGCCGGAAGTCTGCCGGGCTACAGGTAGCCCGGGTTCACCGGCGGATGGTCCCAGTCGTCGTGCCGGCCGTCTTCATACTGCACGGGGATGGCGGCCAGCCGCGCATCGTCCAGGCCGTCCAGCGTGGCCACGTTGACGGCATGGAACCATCCATCGAACGGCGCCATGTCCAGGTAGCCCTTGTCGACGCCATGCGCGCCGCGTGGCGGCACAGATATCAGGCGCGGCCGCAGCCGCCGGACGGCGACTCTTCGATCGGCCGCACTTCGCATTCGATGTCCCACTCGTCGCCGTGCACCTGCAGGAAGCGGCGGGTCAGGGCGAGGGCCTCGTCCAGCGAGTCCGCCTGGAGGATGGCGTAGCCGCCGATCACCTCCCGGGCCTCGGCGAACGGTCCGTCGGTCACGGTGATGCGGCCGTGTTGGGAGCGCACGCGCGCACCCTGCGACGAAGGCAGCAGGCCGGCGGTATCCAGCAGCACGCCTGCGGCGGACAGCTCGCCGACCAGCGCCATCATCTCGTCCATCAGCCGCTGGCTGGGCTGCTGGCCGGTGGTTTCGTCAACCCGGATCATCGAAAGGAATCGCATGCATGGCCTCCTGGGCACGGAATGTGTCCAGGACGACGAACGAGGATGCGCGGATTCGACAGACCGGCGGCTCAGGGCAGCCAGAGTTTTTCCAGCTCGCGGAAGCCCCACTTCTCCGGTGACTCGATGCCCAGGATGCGCTCCCTGCCCTCGCTGGCGGCCAGGTCGATGTCGACCTGCAGCAGCTGCGTGCGCGACTTGGCCGAGTAGAACACGCGCACGCGCGGGGCCAGCAGGGTGGCCGGATTCTGCTCCACCACCACCGCCAGGCGGTCGCTGGACAGGCGGACCAGGGTGCCCACCGGATAGATGCCGAGGCTGCGCACGAAGGCCTTCAGCAGGTCGGCATCGAAATGGCCCTGCCAGCCGGCCATGCGACGGAGCGATTCGCCGGGGTCCCAGCCGGCCTTGTACGGACGGTTGGAGGTGATGGCGTCGTAGACATCGCAGATCGCGCCCATGCGGGTGAGCACCGGCAGGGCGCTGCCCGGCAGACGGTCGGGATAGCCGGTGCCGTCCACGCGCTCGTGGTGGTGGCGGGTGATGTGCAGCACGCCTTCCTGGGTGATGCCGCCCTCGCGCAGCAGGCGCTCGCCGTGCACCGGGTGCTGGCGGATGACGTCGAACTCCTCGTCGGTCAGTCTGCCGGGCTTGTTCAGCACGTCCAGCGGCATGGCGGCCTTGCCCATGTCGTGCAGCAGGCCACCCAGTGCGGCCTCGCGCAGCTGCGCGTCGGTCAGGCCGATCTCGCGGCCCAGCATCACCATCAGGGCGCTCACCGCCACCGAGTGCAGGTAGGTGTAGCTGTCGGCGTCCTTCAGGCGCGCCACGCTGACCAGCGCGGTGGGATGGCGGTCGACCGAACCGGTGATCTCGTCTATCAGGGGCATCGCCTGGCCGGCATCGACGCCGCGCCCCAGCCTCGCCTCGCGGAACATGGCCTCCACGGCATCGCGGGCGTCGCCGCAGATGCGGCGGGCACGGGCCAGTTCGGCGGCGAAGTCGGGTCGACCGTCGGGCACCACGACGCGGCGACGCTCGCCCTCCGCGGTGGCGCCGGCGTCGGCTTCCTGCGGCCCCCCCGGTGCTTCGGGCGGCACGGCATCGGCGAAGGGTTCGTCATCCAGCTGGCTGCGCGCCAGGTCCACCACGACCTGCTGCACGCCGCTGTCCTGCAGCTGCGCCAGACGGGCCTCGTCCAGGACGAACGAGGTGCGCCAGAACGGATGCTGCATCCAGGGCCCCAGCAGCCGCTGCACGTGCATGCCGGGCCGGAGCTCCGCAACATCGAAGGTTTTCAACATGTACGACTCCGCGAACGGGAGCTATCCTCCGGGCTCCGGCGATGCCGGCGGGACAGGCCCGGCCGCCCCGGGGACGATATCGGCACGGGAGGCCACATGCTGAAGACCTACTCCGGCAGCTGCAATTGCGGTGCCGTGCGATTCCAGGCGGACATCGACCTGGCCCAGCCCACCTACCGCTGCAACTGCTCGGTCTGCCGGCGCAACCGGTTCTGGCCGGCCATCGTGGCACCGGAGCGCTTCCGCCTGCTGGCCGGCGAAGACGCGCTGACCGAGTACCGCTTCAACACGCGGCGCAATGCGCACTACTTCTGCCGGACCTGCGGCGTGCGCCCGTTCGGCGTGGGCAACGACGTGCCCGACGGGCAGCGCATCTACGGGGTGAACCTGGGCTGCCTGGAGGACGTGGCGCCCGAGGAACTGGAGGCCGCGCCGATCACCTACGTGGATGGCGCGCACGACCGCTGGGACCACGCACCGGCGATCACCCGCTACCTCTGAGCGGACGCGCCGGGTTCGGCGGCCTCGTACTGCACCTGCCCGCCACGCATCACCCACACCACATCGGACAGCGCCAGCACGTCGTCGGCCGGATCGCGACCCAGCAGCACCAGGTCCGCGTCCATGCCGGGCGCGATGCGTCCACTGCGCGCGCCATGGCCGAAGCGGCGCGCCGGCTCGGTGGTCAGGCTGGCCAGGATGGCGCGCCAGTCCATGCCCGCGCCGGCCATCAGGGCGTACTCGCGATGCGGGTCGCTGTCGTGGATGTAGCCCACGTCGGTGCCGAACAGCACCGGCCCGCCCGCCTCGCGGAACGCGCGCAGCTGCGCCTGCCCGACGGCCAGGAAGCGTTCGATGACGGCAGGTGGCACGCTTTCCTTGCGCAGTTCCACTTCGAACAGTTTCAGCGACGGCACCAGCGCCATGTCGGCGGCCACCAGCCGCTGCGCCATGCCGTCCGGCCATGGGCCATCGATGGGCGTGCTGTGCGCCAGTACGTCCACGCCCGCCTGCAGGGCGATCTCGATGCCCTGGGTGGTGCTGGGATGCGCGAACACCGGGCGGTGCGCGGCATGCGCCGATTCCACCACGGCACGCGCCACGTCAGGCGACATGTGCACCACGCCCCGCGGGCCGCCGACCAGCGCGCCGATGAACAGTTTGGCGCCGTCGGCACCTTCCTTCAGTTGCGTGCGTGCACGGGCACGCGCGGCGTCCGGTGTGGCGACCTCGGCCGAGGGAGCGCCGTGCTGCTTCATCACATCGCGGACGTAGTGCGGCGTGCCGTCGGCGGGATAGAAGGGCGCATCCACGGTCAGGATGCGCGGGCCACGCACGTCGCCGGCCTCGATACGGGCACGCAGGCGACGCGCATTGCCCGGCAGTCCGCCCAGGTCGAACACGCTGGTGAACCCCCAGCGCGTCAGCAGCGAACGGACTTCGAGTTCCAGCGCGGCGGCCGGTGCGTCGGCCACTTCCGTCAGGCCGGGCAGCAGGAAGTGCACATGGCTGTTCCAGAAGCCGGCCACCAGCACGCGGCCGTCCGCATCGATCCGGCGCGCATCGGCCGGCACCCGCACCTCGCCTGCGCGACCGACCGAGACGATGCGCCCATCGCGCACCACCACGACGGCATCGGCCAGCGGTGCGGCCTCGGGCGAGGCCACGACGGTCGCCCGCTCGATGGCCCAGGTCTGCGCGCGCACGGCGCCGGCCATCGTGCACGCGGCCACCAGGCACCCCAGCCACCACGCCCATCCGTGTCGCATCACCAGTCTCCGCCCTGCGGCCTGACGGCCGGGAGGGGCAGTCTAGGGCACCGTGGCGCGGCTACGCCCGGACTGTGAGAAAACGCGCGCCCTGTCATGCATTTGCCACAGTCCGTCGAGCTTTTGCTAGGCTGCGGGAATCGTCGCCCAACGGCCGCGCGCAGGAACTCCCGTGAGCACTACGACCGATCATCTGGAAAACGTTTTCAGCGACACGTTACGCTCGCCGCTGCGACCGCGACCGCAGGTGGATCTGTGCAGGCGCGGCGAGATCCGTGCGGAGAAGTTCCTCGACGCGGCCACCGAAGTGTTCGCCGAGAAGGGCTACCAGCACGCGCGGCTCAGCGAGATCGTCGCGCGCGCCGGCGGATCGCTGGCCACGCTGTACCGCATCTTCGGCGACAAGGAAGGCCTGGCCAGCGCCATCCTCGAGCGCAGGCTGGACATGCACATCCACCTGCTCAGCGACCTCAACCTGACCGAACTGCCGCCCGAGCAGGCGCTGCGCCGGGTGGCGATCCGCATGGCGCAGGTCATGGCGCGCACCGATTCGCAGGTGGTGTACCGCATCGTGATCGGCGAGGGGCAATCGTTCCCCGCGCTGCGCGACTGGTTCCTGGACCATGCGGTGGCGTCGATCCGCGCGACGCTGGCCGACTATTTCGAACAGCAGGTGGCCGCGGGCCGCATGCGCCTGGCCTCGCCCCAGGCCGCCGCCGCGCAGTTCTACATGAGCCTGTTCGGCGACCAGATCTTCCGCCTGGCGGCGGGCAGCCATCACCTGCCCGACGTGGACACGCTGGAAGCCGAGGCGCTGGCTTCCGTGGAACTGTTCCTGCAGGGCGCCCTTCCCCGCTGACCACCGCGGGGTCTTCACCCGGCCCTGCACCGGCACCTGCCAGCATCTCCGCGTCATCGGAACGCGAGGCATGCATGGACCTGAAGAGCGGATATCCCTTCTGGGCGGTCAGCAGCGGCCTGATGCAGGCCTTCCCGCGCCTGGCATCCGACCATCGATGCGACGTGGCCGTGCTTGGCGGCGGCATCACCGGCGCACTGATCGCGGATGAACTGGCCAGCCACGGCTTCGACGTGGCGATCCTCGAACAGCGCGACATCGGCTGGGGCAGCACAGCCGCCAGCACGGCGCTGCTGCAGTACGAGATCGACACCCATCTGGTCGACCTGGCCAAACGACACGGCGAAGCCGATGCCGCCCTCGCCTACCGCGCCTGCGCCGACGCCATCGACCAGCTGCATGCGGTCGCCTCGGCGTGGCGCGACGTGGGCTTCACGCGCAACGCCAGCCTGTACTACGCCAGCCGCCGCCGCGACGTGCGCACGCTGGAGGAAGAACACGCCGCTCGGCGGCGACACGGCCTGGAGGTCGAGCTGCTCGATGCCGGACGCGTGCAAGAGGACTATGGCTTCGACGCGCCTGCGGCCCTGCTCAGCCGGCAAGGCGCGCGCGTGGATCCGTACCGCCTGACCCATCGCCTGCTCCAGCGCCTGCAGAAGCAGGGGGCTTCGGTGTTCGACCGGACACGTGTCGTCGAGATCGAGACGACGTCGCGTGGCGTCGCATTGCGCACGGAATCCGGGTTCACCGTGCGCGCCGCGCATCTCGTCGTCGCGGCGGGATACGCCAGCCAGCACTGGCTGAAGAAGTCGGTGGCGCGCAACCGCAGCAGCTATGCCGTCATCAGCGACCCGCTGTCCGAGGAAGCGCTCGGGTTCCTGTCCGATACTCTGTTGTGGGAAACAGCGCGCCCGTATCTCTATGCACGCAGCACATCCGACCGCCGGCTGTTGATAGGCGGCGAAGACGACGCTGTCGACATTCCCGCCAAGCGCGACGCGCGGGTCGAAAAGAAGGCACGGACCCTGCTGAAACGGCTGCACGACCTGTTCCCTGCGCTGGAGATCACGCCGGCGTTCTCCTGGGCGGGCACCTTCGCCGAAACCGAAGACGGGCTGCCCTTCTTCGGTCCGCATGCGCAGTGGGGACCGCGGGTGCATTTCGCGATGGCGTACGGCGGCAATGGCATCACCTACAGCATGCTGGGCGCCGGATTGCTGCGCGCACGCATCGAACGGCGCGCACATCCGCTGTGGCCGCTGTTCTCGTTCCAGCGGCTGGAGCGCTGAGGCCCGGCGGGCGCGTTGCGTGCCGTTGACGCCCCCGTCATGCCGCGCTTACGAGCGTGCGCGCAGGCTGGACCCACACCCCGCAGGAGCACCCTCATGCCCCGTGGCGAAAAATCCGCCTATACCGACAAGCAGAAGCGCCAGGCCGAACACATCGAGGAATCCGAGCGCGAGCAGGGACGATCGAAGGAGGATGCCGAACGCATCGCCTGGGCCACCGTCAACAAGCAGGATGGCGGCGGCAAGAAGTCCGGCTCGGGCCGCGCGAAGCCTCACTGACCGGCGCGACCGTCCCAGGGCCACCAGCCCTCGCCCGTCAGCGCGTAGCGGTCCGCCGCGCGCTCGAAGGGATTGCTCACACTGACGCCCCCGCACAGCAGGTAGAGCGGCAGGAACAGCGGGCCCAGCACCATGTACTGGTAGACGTGCGCACGCTCGTGGTCGCCCAGGCGGATGCGCGGATGCCGCGTGTGCCCGGCACGATGCTCATAGGTGACGCACTCGGCCTCCAGCGTGTCGCCGGTATGCAGGATGCTGTTGCCGAAGGTGATGGCGCCGCCCGGACCCCAGGGCCAGCGATGGAACACGAGCGCGAAATCGCGACGACTCCATTCCGCGCGCGCACCGAACGCCATGCCGACCACCCCGGCCAGGATGCCGACCGCGGTGTTGGGCACGGCCCACACGATGCCGAAGGCTCGCGCGACCCACAGCCCGGTGACCGACATGGATCAGTCCTGTTCGTTCGGCATCAGCAGCCAGAGGATCAGGTAGACCAGGATGCCGGGGAACGCCGCCGAGGCGATGGAAACGATCACGAAGATCACGCGCAGCAACGTGGAACTCCAGTCGTAGCGATGCGCGATGCCGCCCATCACGCCCGCGATCATGCGGTCGTTCAGCGACCTGGCAAACGGCTTGGATGCGGTACTCATCGCCAGCAACTCCCCACGGTGGTCCGTAGCCAGTCTAGCGCGTCAGCGACCGGGCGCGCCTGAACCGCGCAGCGCAGCGAGCCGGGCCTTGAACCACACGGCGGCCGGCTGCGCGGGCTGGCCCGGGCACCGCACCTGGTAAGCCCGCCCGCTCATGCTGCTCTTGGTCGCGGCGCGCTCGATGAACTGCTCGGCGGTGTCGACCAGGTCGCGCTTCAGCAGGTAGTCGTACTTGCGTTGCAGGTGCTTGCGCGCCTCATCGCGACCATGCCACGTGCCGTTGCGCTGAAACTCGCACGACGAGGCGGACAGCGCGTCCATCAGGCCCTGGATTTCTCGCTTGGCGGTCGGCGACGGTGCGGCGGACACGAGCCCGGAAACGGCGATCAGACAGGTGACGAGCGTGAGGCGTGACAGCATGGGATTACCCTATCGCAACTGAGGTGAAGGAAGCGAACGTCTGCAGGAGCGACGTCAGTCGCGACCGCACCGCCCGATGCGCCGACACCAGCAGGCCGGTTGAACAGAGAGATCTGGCCCCATCGACCTTCATTCCCTGTCGGATCGCGGTCGCGACTTAGGCCGCTCCTACAGAAGGCACTGTGCACGCTTACCGAGCGCGCTGCCCCAGCCAGTGGTGGATCGCGGTGGGCACTTCGCGCTGGGCGCGGCTGGACACGTAGATGCCGATGTGGCCTCCCTTGAAACTCAGCTCGGTGTAGTCCGCCGTGCCCACCACATCCTTCAACGCCCGTGACGCATCCGGTGGTACCAGGTGGTCCTGCTCGGCGTAGATGTTCAGTACCGGCATGTCGACGAAACCCAGGTCCACCGTCTCGCCGCCGATCTCGATACCGCCCTTGATGAAGCCGTTGCGCTGGTAGAACTGCTTGATGAACTGCCTGAAGGCTTCGCCCGCCAGGTCGGGCGAGTCGAAGATCCACTTCTCCATGCGCAGGAAATCCTCGATGGCCCGCTTGTCGTCCAGGATGTCCATCAGGCCCACGTACTTCTGCAGGTTCAACCGGAACGGCTTCAGCATCAGGTAACAGGCGTTCATCATGTCGGCGGGCACATTGCCCAGCGCGTCGACGAACAGGTCCACGTCCAGTTCGCGCGTCCAGTGCGACAGCATGTTGTCCGGCGTATGGAAGTCCACCGGCGTGACCATGGTGATCAGGTTCTTGACCTTCTCCGGGTGCAGCGAGGCGTAGCACAGCGAGAACGCGCCGCCCTGGCAGATACCCAGCACGTTGACCGCGTCGCGCCCGCTGCTGTCGCGCAGGTGGTCCACCGCACCATCGATGAAACGGTTGATGTAGTCGTCCAGTTCCAGGAAGCGGTCCGAGCGGTCCGGATAGCCCCAGTCGATGACGTACACGTCTTCGCCCTGTGCCAGCAGACCCTTCACCAGGGAGCGGTCGTGCTGCAGGTCCACCATGTAGGGACGGTTGACCAGCGCGTAGACGATCAGCAGCGGCACCTTCGCCGTCGGCGCCTTCTCGCCGACGAAGCGGTACAGCACCACCTTGCCGTCGCGCCAGACTTCCTGCTTCTGGGTGGCGCCGTAGTGGACGTCGTCCACCTCCGGCAGCGTATGCAGGCCGGCGGAGAGTTTCTGCACCAGCGTGGTGGCCTCCTGGGCCAGCGCCTCGGCGGTGAAGTTGAGCGGTCCGTTCACTTGCCTTTACCCCGCTTCGTCTTCCCGGCGGCCTTCGGCGCCTCGGTGGTCGCGGCGCGCGCGGCGTTGCGCGCCACCCAGTCCTTCATCGACACGACCGGCGCCGGCTTCGCGGCAGGCGCCGCTGTCTTTTTCGGCGCTTTCCGCGAGGACGACGTCTTCGGCACCGCCTTGGCGACGGACTTCTTCACCTTGGCAGGCTTTTTCGCGACGACCCGGGGCGCCGCGACGACGGGTTCCCGCTTGCTTGCCACAGGCGCAGCGGCCGCGATGGTCCGCCGTGCAGGCTTCTTCGCCGCCTTCTTCTTGGCCGCCGGACGCTGCTTGGGCGCCACCTTGGAGGCTGTTGCCTTGCGGCGGACCGGCGATCGCTTTTTCGCCGCTTTCGGCTTCGCTGCGGCAGGCGCGGGCGGAGGCGGTGCCTGCGTGCTGACCGGTGCTTCCGTGGACGCCGCGGTGCGTGGCGCCGGGGCGCGACGAGGGGGTGCGGCCTGCACACGCGTCAGCTTTCGCACGGCGCGCTCCAACTCGACGATCTTGCGATGCGCGGAATCCACCTCGGTGCGCGTCGGCATGCCGAACAGGGAGCAGACCTGCTCCACCTCACGCTGCACGCCCAGCCGCAAGCGCGCCTGCGCATTGGCGAGGCCGGCAAAGGCATGGCGGAAATCCTCGGACAGGGCGACCTGCGCGTAGGCCTCTTCGGCTGCGTCGATCCACAGGTCGAACAGCGCGCGCGCGTTCTGCAGCTGGCGGCCCGGTTCGGCGTGCTCCTCCAGCTTGCGCTCGAAGCGCGAGAACGCGTCCTGCGCCACCTGCAGCATCAGCTGGTCGTACTCGGCGACGCGCTGCTGGTAGTCCTGGTAGGCCTGGGCCAGATGCTGCCAGCGTTCCTGGTGCTCGCGCGTCAGGCCGAAGGTCGGCACGTGCAGCCAGCGGTCGCCATCACGTTGCAGGTTCTCCAGCCACGGACGCAGCTGCTGCATCCAGCCGTCCAGTCCGTGTGCGCCCCCCTGCATGCTGCGGAAGATGTCGGCGAAGGGATTGTGCGCGGGCGTGGGGTCGGCCATGCCCAGCGCGGAGCGCCAGGCGCGGCCGATGTCGGTGGCGTCGTGATCGCGGCCGGTGAACTGGGCGGCGACCTGCTGCATCTGGCCGAACCACTGGCTGGCCTGCCGCTGGAAGCGGCCGACGGCCTCGTCCACCTGCGCCTGCCCACCGGGCACCAGCTTCGTCCACCAGTCGACCGTCTGCTGCCAGCCCGGGGCTGCGCCCGGCATCGGCATCGCCGGCCCTGCGCCAACCTGTCGCAGGGCGTCGCCCCACAGGCTCCAGTACTGCTGGGCCACCGATTCGAAATCGCCAGGCCACGGTGGAACGGAATTTGCCATGTGCCCTCCCTTCCCGACCGATTCTAGCCGCGGCCGGCGGCGCGTGCATGACGCGCCTTCGCCTCACGGCTCAGGGCTTGGGAATGCGCAGCGTCTTGCTGATCATCAGCGTGCCGGATATGGCGTACAGCAGCACCAGCGGGTGCAGCAGCCACGGGCCCAGCTTCAATGATCCAAGCCACAGTTGCGGACCCACATGGCCCAGATAGGCCGCCACGGCCAGCACGATGACCAGCACCAGGCTGGTGGGAATGGGCGTACCCTCGAAGAACTTAACCTTGTCGCCGCCCTCGGCCAGCGTCTCGGCGGTGACGTTGTAGCGCGCCAGCCGGCTCACGCCGCAGGCGACGAAGTACGACAGCACCAGCCAGTCCCATCCGCCCTGCATGCCGCAGGCATAGGCCAGCGCGGCCGGGGCGACGCCGAAGGAGATCACGTCGGCCAGGGAATCCAGTTCGCGCCCCAGCACCGAGGCCTGCTTGCGCCACCGCGCCACGCGGCCGTCCAGGGCATCGAAGATGAAGGCCAGCGGGATCAGCGCCATGCCGATCATCAGGTCGCGCAGGATGCCTTCCTGCAGGAAGCGCATCGACGCGAAGATGGCCCCGGTGCCGCAGAAGGCGTTGCCCAGCGTGAACCAGTCGGCCAGCTGGAAGTCGCGGATCATGGAGAAGTGTCGGGACATGGGGGCGTCGGTGGCCGGAAACGGCCTACAGGGTAAGCCGAACCGGGTGAATCCGTCGTGGGGGCGTGCGGCTCCCTGTAGGAGCGACGTAAGTCGCGACCGCAGACCTGAGCAGTCCGGCCAGATGGGCCACGCAATGGATCCTGGCTGCTCTGTTGCCGCGGTCGCGACTCACGTCGCTCCTACAACAGCAGGCTCAGCGCGGAATCGCGAACTGGCTGGCTTCCACGCTCCCCGCGCCGCGCGGATTGGCATTGATCAGCGCATTGGCCGGCAGTTCCCTGCTGCCATCCAGCGTGGCGTCGACCTGGTCCAGGGCAGCGTAGACGTAGGGCAGCAGGGGCACATAGCGCGCCCCGTAGGCCGGCAGCGCCAGGAAGCCGTCGAAGTGCTGCGCATGCCGCACCTGCCAATAGCGCACGTCCGGATTGGCGGCGCGCGCGGCCTCCACGTACGGCGCACTGGAGAACGCCGGCGGCACCAGCCCGTCATCCAGGCCGTGGATCACCACCACGGGGCGGCGCGTCTTCGGGAAGCGCGCGGCCGTCTGCGCAATGCCGGCCTGCACGCGGCGCGCGTCGTCGCCCTCGCCGGCCTGCAACGCACGCAGGCACTGCAGTCCCGGCAGGGTGAAGTCCGGCGGTGCCAGCTTCGTGTCCACGATGCCCACGCCCGCACCCGGTGGAATGCCGCTGCCGTCGGACCACCACGCGGCGCGTTCTGCGGCGCTCGCCGCGCGCGCACTGAAGTCCGGGTTCTGTGCGGAGAACGCGAATCCGCACGGATGCTCGCCCACGCCGTAGCGGCCATAGGCCGAAGCGTAGGTGACGGCCACCGCGCGCCACAGGTCGAAGCCGACGCTCAAGGCGCCGGCCACCAGCGCGTCGTCGGTCCAGCCGTTCGCCTTGAGCTGCGCCCGGGCCGAGGCGGCCTGCGCCTTCGCATCGCCACCGGTGACCAGGCCCGCCACCTTGAGCGTAGCGCAGCGCGCGGTCCACAGCGGCTCGACCTGCGCACGCAGCGGTGGCTGCGGCAACGTCTCCGCCGGCAGGTCCAGCAGCGCGCACGGCATCAGCAGTGCGGCTTCGGTCGTGTAGTCGTACAGCGAACGCGCGCCCGGCGCATCGGCAGCGTAGATGTTGGGCTCACCGGCGACGACGGCATCCAGCCAGCCGCCCTCCTCTTCGCTGGCACGCAGGACCGCGCCCCCGCCATTGGAAATGCCGACCGCGATGACGCGCGTATTGTCGAAGCGGAACGGCGCCGCCTGCGGGAACGCCTGGTCCAGCGCGGCCAGCGCGAACTCGGCGGCCTGCTTCACGTGCCGGCCCCAGTCCGCCTCCGGGTTGTCCTTGGAATGCGCGTGCTTCACCGCCACGCCGCTGGCACCGACCGGCGCGTCAGGCGCGAAGGCCAGCGCATCGGTGCCCAACGCGCCCACCGTGCCGTCCTCGCTCGCGCCCTGCTGCTCGTCCAGGTCGAAGTAGTCCGTGCCTGCGCCCTTGTCGGTGTAGGCGACGGCGCAGCCCTTCGGCAGGCCCCACGGTGCGGCGACCGCGATGGCGCCATAGATGCCGCGCGAACCCGACGAGGCGGTGACGACGATGCAGCGCTTGCCCGTATCGAAGTGGTCGGGTACCTGCACCAGCACGCGGTGCGGCTGTGCCGCCCCGGGCACCTTCGCCAGCGCCGAGTACTCGCGTCCCGGTACGCTGGCCACGCTGCCGTAGGCCTGGCCGTAGCCGCCGGTCGGCGACAGGTCGGCGATCCCGCGCCAGTTCCCCCAGATCGCCCGGCGGCGCAGTTCGGCGGCCGTGGGCTGGGCCGGATCGGCGAACGCGGGCGCCGCCATCGCACGCAGGCCGTCCAGGCCCAGGCCCGCGGTCAGCAGGTCGTCATGGCCGCGATGCTCGGTGACGCGCTGGGGCTGGATCATGTGGGCCACGGCTTTGGGCTTGGAGGGGGCGCTGGTGCAGCCGGCGAGCATCGCCGCCAGCCATACGCCACAGGAAAGTCGCATCGTCGCGTTCATGCCTGGATTGCATCCATGGTTCCGGTCAATGCCACGAAACTACCGCGCCGCGGAAGTCCCGTCATCGTACTTTGGTACCACGAACGGCGGACGCCTGCCTGCTACCCTAGCCTCAGCACGCAGGAGCCCCCATGCAGAAGACCCACACCCTCCTCATCACCGGCGCGGCCAGCGGCATCGGTGCCGGCATCGCCTCCCAACTGGCCGAAGCCGGCCGCCACGTCATCGTCAGCGATCTCAATCTTGAGGCAGCCGAGGCGGTCGCGGCGCAGATCCGCGCAGAGGGCGGTTCGGCCGAAGCGGTCGCGCTGGACGTCACCTCGCAGGACAGCATCGATGCCGCACTCGCGGCGGTCTCGCGACCCATCGACGTCCTGGTCAACAATGCCGGTCTGCAGCATGTGTCGTCGTTGGAGGAATTCCCGATCGAGAAGTGGGATTTCCTGGTGCAGGTGATGCTGGTCGGCGTGGCCCGCCTGACCCGCGCCGTGCTGCCGGGCATGCGCGAACGCGGCTTCGGCCGTATCGTCAACATCGGCAGCATCCACGCGCTGGTGGCCAGCCCGTACAAGAGCGCGTACGTGGCGGCCAAGCACGGGCTGGTCGGCTTCTCCAAGGTACTGGCGCTGGAAACCGCCGACACCGACATCACCATCAACACCGTCTGCCCCAGCTACGTGAAGACGCCGCTGGTGGACAAGCAGATCGCCGACCAGGCGCGCACACGCGGCATTTCCGAGGCCGACGTGGTCAGCCAGGTGATGCTGAAGCCGATGCCGAAGGGCGTGTTCATCGGCCTGGACGAACTGGCCGGCATCACCGCCTTCCTCACCTCGCCGGCCGCGCGCAACATCACCGGCCAGACGATCGTGGTGGATGGTGGGTGGACGGTGCAATGAAGCGAGCAGGGAGTAAAGAGGAGTGAGAAGTGAGCGAAAGCCCGCTTGCCCGCCCCGCTCACTTCTCACTCCTCTCCGCTCACTCCTGCCCCCATGCCCAACCTCCTGATCGCCGATGACCACCCGCTGTTCCGGGCCGCCCTGCGCGGCGCGGCAGCCGATGCCGTGGCCCAGCTGACGGTGCGCGAGGCGGAATCATTGGATGGCGTCATCGCCACGCTGGAAGCGCACGACGACATCGACCTGGTGCTGCTGGACCTGCACATGCCCGGCAACCATGGCTTGGCGGGTCTTGCAGCGATCCGCGCGCAGTTTCCCGCGGTCGCGGTAGTGGTGGTGTCGGCCAACGACGATCCGCGCGTGGTGCGCCGCGCGCTGGACCATGGCGCCGCGGGCTACCTGCCGAAAAGCTCCGGCCTTGACGAGCTGCGCGACGCCATCCGCAGCGTGCTGGCCTGCGAGCAGTGGCTGCCCGCCTCGCTGCGTGGCGCGGTGGCGCGCGCCCAGTCGTCCGAACACGACACCGAACTGGCCGGGCGACTCGCCAGCCTGTCACCGCAGCAGTTCCGCGTACTGACGCTGGTGGCGCAGGGCCTGTTGAACAAGCAGATCGCCGACCGCCTGGACGTGCAGGAGCGCACCGTCAAGGCGCACCTGTCCGCCATCTTCGACCGTCTGGGCGTGCGCAATCGCACGCAGGCCGGGGTGGTGCTGCGCGAACTGGAGCTGGCGGATCCGGCGCGGCAGATCGAGTAGCCCCCCATCCCCGCGCGAACGGGGACAAGACGTCGTGGCGATCCATGCCGTCATCCCAGCGCAAGCTGGGATCCATCTGGCTCCAGCTGTTGATCCGCATCTGACCTGCTCTGAGAAGAAGCAAGATGGGTCCCAGCGTTCGCTGGGACGACGATACCCGGCTATCCGTGGAACTTCGCCTTCGACGCTGCCAGGATCCGCACCGGTCAAATTTTCGCCACACACCTTGACAGCGTTGTGCCGCAACGCGTGCCAGCGCTTATCCACATGTTGGTCGACAGACCATCCACACCCGGTGTGGACAACCCGGACACCGATCCGTCATGCACTGGTCAAAATTTCGCCACACATCTTGACAGCCCTGCGGCACAAGGCGCCGACGCGGTTATCCACACGGTTTCCCCAACGTCATTCCACAGCGGGTGTGGACAAGCGGGATCGTGGAACATGCGGCCGCTCCCTGTAGGAGCGACGTCAGTCGCGACCGTGGACCTTGGCCTCCTTTGTTCCATGGATGACACGGACGAGGAGAAGCATGCGCCGCGGGAATCAGCGCTCATCCAAACTGCAGCGACCCCCGTTGCGTTCCGGTCGCGACTCACGTCGCTCCTACAGGGCCGAGCAGCGCGGCCTCAGATCCGCGAGTAGTCCCATGACACCATGCGGCCATCGCGGTACGGCATGACGCCGTGGAAGCCGCGCGGGTCGTTGTCGAACACCAGCGGCAGGAAGTGGCGGTCGCCGTCCCAAAGCGGCAACGTCATGATCTTCTCCACCGGCACCCATTCCAGCGTGCCTTCCGGATTGCGCTCGAACGGTGTGCCGCTGTACGCCGTGATGACGAAGACGAAGCCCAGCCAATCCTCGCCGTGCTTGCCGAAGCCCGGCCAACTGATCGTGCCGCGCAGCGTCATCGCGTCGCAGTCGATGCCGGCCTCCTCGTGGATCTCGCGCCGCATGCCGGCCACCACGTCCTCGTCGCGCTCGATCTTGCCGCCCAGGCCGTTGTACTTGCCCAGGTGCTGGTCGTCCGGGCGCGCGTTGCGGTGGATCAGCAGCACCTGCGAGCGGTCGGGCGACAGCACGTAGCCGAGGGTCGCGACGATGGGGGTGTAGGGCATGCGCGGGATCCATGAAGACGAAGGCGCATTCTAGCGTCGGCTGTTGTGGGAGCGACGTGAGTCGCGATGACGCAGCCGTGCACCCCGCATCGCGACTTACGTCGCTCCCACATCGGAGATCCGCGCCGCCAGCAAACGGTCCAGCACCGACTTCAGCGCCAGCGGCCGCACCGGCTTGGCCAGCAGCGGCAGGTCGGCGTCGCGCACCGCGCGGCGTACCGCGTCGGTCTGGTCGGCACTCAGGATCAGGCACGGCCGCTGCCCATGCACGGCACGCAGGCGTCCGGCCAGCGCGACGCCCGTGTCGCCGGCATCCAGGTGATAGTCGAACAGCCACAGGTCCGCATCGCGCTCGCGCAATGCGGCGCCGGCCGATGCGCCATCGGCGGCGATCGCCACGCTGCATCCCCAGCCCACGAGCACCTGGCGCAGTGCCTCGAGCGCATCGGGATCGTTGTCCACCGCCAGCACGTAGCGGCCGGCCAGGCCAGGCTTGCCGATCAGTGAAGGCATCGCTGCCGGTGGCGTCACCCGCACCAGGTCGACGGCGAAGACCGCGCCGTGCCCCACCCGGCTGCGCAGCGACAGGGGCGCGCCCAGCAGCGCGGCGATGCGGTCGGCGATCGACAGGCCCAGTCCCAGGCCCTGCCCCGGCACATCGTCGCCGCGCCGGAATTCCTCGAAGATCCGCTGCTGCTCGGCTTCGACGATGCCGGGCCCGGTATCCCACACCTCCACGCGCACGCGATCGCCGCGGCGACGCACGCCCAGCAGTACGCCACCGCGTGCGGTGTAGCGCACGGCATTGGCCAGGAAGTTCTGCAGGATGCGGCGCAGCAGTTGCGGATCCGTATGCACCCAGGCACGCGTAGGCACCATCGCGAACGACAGGCCGCGCTCGCGTGCCAGCACGCGGAATTCCGACGCCAGCGGCTCCAGCACTTCCATCAACGGCAGGTCGCGCGGCTCGGGGACCAGTCCGCCGGCCTCCAGCCGCGACATGTCCAGCAGGCCGGTCAGCAGATCGGTGGTGGAATCCAGCGCGCCGCGCACCTGCAGGGCGGTGTCGCGCTGGCGCTGTTCCGGCAGCTGCTGCGACAGCGCATCGGTGAACAGCTGCGCCGCGTGCAGCGGCTGCAGCAGGTCGTGGCCGATCGCGGTGAGGAAGCGGCTCTTGGCATCGTTCGCATGTTCGGCCTCGCGCTTGGCCGTTTCCAGCAGTGCGGTGCGCTCGGCGACGCGCTGCTCCAGCGTCTCGTTGGCCTGCTTGAGTTCGCGCTCGGCCTGGCGCGAAGCGGTCACGTCGGTATATGTAGCCACGAAACCGCCGCCCGGCATGGGATTGCCGCGGATCTCCACGATGCTGCCATCCGGGAACACGCGTTCGGTCAGGTGCGGCGTGCCCGCGCGCATGAAAGCCAGCCGCCGGTCCAGCGCCCGCTCGTCCTGCCCGCGCTGCGGCATGCGCTGCAGTGCCCAGCGGGTGAGGTCGGCGATCGGGCGCCCGACCTGCAGCAGATCGGACGGGAAGCCGAACATCTGCGCATAGCGGCGGTTCCATGCCACCAGCCGCTGCTCGCGGTCGATCACGCTGATGCCCTGGCTCATGTTCTGCAGCGCGGCTTCCAGTACCTGCTGGTTGAAGCGCAGGTCCTGCGAGACTTCGCCGACGATGGCCGCCACCGTGTCCAGGTCCCCGCTCTCGCGTCTCGCCGCATCCAGCAGCAGGCGTGCCGAGGCCGAACCCAGCACGGCCGACAGTTCGCGCTCCAGACGCGCCTCGATCACGCCGGGCACCGGGCCGCTGCGCGGCGCCTCGGCCAGCAGTTCCTCCACGCGCTCGCGCGGCAGGAAGCGGCGGCCGGCGTCGCGCAGGGTCTTGGCATCGAAACCCCGGCTGTCGAGCCGTCGTGGCGTCGCGCCGCGCCAGCCCATCACCAGCAGCGTCACCGCCGTGCCCAGGAACAGGCTCACGCCGACCGCGCGGCCCAACCGGCTCCATCCGGTCAAGCCGAAGAAACCATCAGGCGAGAGACCGGCGATGCCGAACGGGCCGGCCTGCAGCCAGGCCGGCGCCACGCCGCGCGCATCCATCGTCACCGGCAGCAGCAACAGCCATACCCAGACCACGAAACCGGCGACGATGCCGGCGATCACCGCACGCGGCGGCGTCTGCGGACGCCAGATGGCGAAACCCAGCGCAGGCGCCAGGGTGGCCAGCGCCGAGAACGACACCGCGCCCACGTCGGCCAGCGCATCGTTGCCCGCGATCAGGCGGCTGTAGGCCCACGCCAGCAGCATCACCGCGACGATGCCGATGCGCCGCTGCGCCAGCACCGCGCCGCGCAGGTCGCCGCCCGTGCCGCGGAGCCAGCCGCCCCGCAACAGACCCGGCGCCAGCCAGTGGTTGCCGATCATCAGGCTGAGCGTCAGTGTGCTGACCACCACCATGCCGGTGGCCGCGCTCAGTCCGCCCAGAAAGGCCAGCAGCGCCAGGCCCTGCTGCCCCTGCGACAACGGCAATGCCAGCACGTAGAGGTCGGACGGCACCGCATCGCCGAACATCGCGCCGCCCGCGCGCGCCAGCGGCAGCAGCGGCGCGGCCATCAGCACCATGTACAGCGGGAACAGCCAGCGCGCCGTGCGCACATGGCGCTCGTCGCGACATTCCACCACGCCCACGTGCACCTGGTGCGGCAGGGTGAACATAGCCAGCACGCCCAGCGCCACCAGCGGCAGGAAGCCGTAGGTGGTGGACGGCGGCGCCTGCACGGGCGGGACTTCGGGAAGTTCAGGCAAGCCCCACCAGACGAACACGCCCAGCGCCAGCATCGCCGCCAGCTTGAACAGCGACTCGAACGCCATCGCCAGGATCAGGCCGCGGTTGTGCTCGGCTGCGCTCGCGCGGCGCGTACCGAACAGCATCGCGAACACTGCCATCGCCAGCGCCACGTACAGCGCGCTGTCCTGCCAGGCCGGCAGCGCATCGTTGCCCGGCGACCGCGTTAGCAGGGCGAAGCTCATCGCCACCGCCTTCAACTGCAGCGCGATGTAGGGGATCAGGCCCAGGGCGGCGACCAGGGTGACGGTGGCCGCCAGCCATCCGTCCTTGCCCAGCCGCGTGGCGATCAGGTCGGCCAGCGAGGTGGCGTTCGACTCGCGCGCCATCCGCACCAGCCGCACCAGCAGGAACGCGCCGAACACATACAGCAGGATGGTGCCGACGAAGGTGGGCGGCAGCGGCCACCCGTAGCGCGCGGCCTGGGTCACCGTGCCGAAGAAGGTCCACGACGTGCAGTACACCGCCAGCGACAGTGCGTAGATGTACGGCCACTGCACCGCGAGCACGCGCGGATGGCGCTCGGCATAGAGCGCCGAGCCGAACAGCACGCCCAGCCAGAGCAGCCCCGCCAGCACCACGATGCCGATGCTCAGCATGCTTCCTCGATTGGTCCTGTCCGCCCAGCCACGATCTTACCGCGCCGACGATCGGCACTGTTCCCTGTGCATTTCCGTGGCCGACGCCTCCGCAGGGCCTCGTTCTTCCTCATGACGAAGCCGGTCGGAACGCGCCTTACGAGGGGATTGCCGCCACGCGGTTCCGTCATCGCCGGGCCCAAGGGGGTGCCCACACGGAGTCGAACAAGGAGATCGTCATGCACAACCCCATATTCCTGCGCGCCGCCGCGCTGTCCCTCGTGCTGCTTGCCGCATCCGCGCCCGCCTGGGCGACGCGCACCAGTACCGCGCTCGGCATCTGCATATCGCGCGGCCCGGACTGCAGCATCGCCAACAAGGGCGACAACTACGAGATCTGCGTCAACAACACCGACGGCAAGCAGTGCGTCAGCTGTCCCAACCTGGCCCAGGACAAGCAGGAGTGCTCCGTCGCCAGGACCGACAAGGGCACCCCCGCCCCGACCACCGGCGTGGCCGGCCTGCTGGCGGAAGAGTACCCGGCTTCGCCGCGCAAGCCCGAACGTCCCGTCCGCAAACCCTGAGGCGCGCCGCCCTTCCGCGCACCCGCGAACGAACGACGACGCGGCACTGCATGCGCAGCGCCGCGTCGCCTGGGGCCATGCGTCAGAAGTCGTAGCGCGCGGTCAGGCTGTACTGGCGCGGCGGACCGTAGAAGCCCGAGAGGACGCCCAGCGCCGCCTGGAGGTTGTAGCCGGTGGTGCGGTACTCCTCGTCGGTCAGGTTGGTCCCCTGCAGCGAGAACGACCATGCATCGTTCGCGCGCCAGACCACGCCGGCACCGAGCAGGCCGTAGCCAGGCTGCTTGATCGCCTCGCTGAGGTCGGTGGTGGGATAGACCTCGGACTGGTACGAGTACGTCACCCGCGCCGAGAGATTGCCGCCATTGGCAAGGTCAGTGCGGTACTCCACGTTGAGTGCACCGGAGAATTCGGGCGCGTTGGTGAAGTACTGGCTGTCGGCGACATTGACGCCGCCGGTGATGAACTCGTCGTACTTGGCATCCAGCCATGCCAGGTTGCCGCTGATGAGCCAGTTCTGGCTGGGCAGGAACTGGTACTCCACCTCCACGCCGTTCACCGTGCCCTTGCCGGCGTTGGTGAAGTCACCGAAGAACTGCGGATTTCCGTTGCCGTCGATGTACTGCGTGAACACCGACAGCTGGATGTCCTCGTACTTGTTGTGGAACGCCGACAGGTTCAGGAACATGCGCTGGTCGAGGAACGACATCTTGCTGCCGATCTCGAAGCTGTCGACCGACTCGTCGTCGAACGGTTCGCCCGAACGCGGCACCGCCGTGGTGTTGGCGCGGATGTTGTAGCCACCGGACTTGAAGCCACGGGAGGCCAGGCCGTAGACCATGATGTCGGGCGTGATCTGATAGTCCAGCGAGACCTTCGGCGAGACGTTCTTGAAATTGATGGTCTTGTCGAAGTTCGCAGCGACCACGCCGTTCGGGACCGAGAACGTGGCGTCGGTGTAGCCGATGTTGTAGGCCACCGCATGCTTGTCCTCGTCGGTGTAGCGGGCGCCGACGTCCAGCTTCAGGCGATCGGTCAGGTCGAACGTCCAGTCGGTATAAATGGACAGACTGCTGGTGTTCACCACGCCCTGGGTGTCGCCGAAGCTCAGGCCGAAGAAGTTGTTCAGCACCTGGCCGCCGGCATCACCATCGAAGTGGTAGATCCCGACCACGCCGCGCGCACGACCACCGCCGTCGTAGTTGGCCTGCACTTCGTTGGTCACCTGGCTGTCGCTGTAGAACGCCTTCACGTCCGCGACCGGGAACGGCGTCATGTCGAAGTCGATATTGGTCTCGGTATCCGACTCCCGCTTGGCGACGATGTACTTGAACGCCCAGTCGTCGTTGGGACGCCAGTTCACGGTCGCCGACAGCCCCTTCATCTCGGTGTCGTTGACGTTGGGCATCGCACTGTAGATGTCGTAGCGGCTGCCCATCGGGGTATAGGCCGACAGTCCCGGGAACAGGAAGTTCGCCGTCGCACTGGTGTTGGCCGACAACAGCTTGCCGCCGCGCACGCCGGACTGGTCGTCCAGGTAATCGAAGGCGAACTGCACGTCGAAATCGTCCTGCGAGTACGCGCCCAGCTGCAGGCGGACCGCGTTGATCTCCTTGTCGCTGACCTCCTGGCCGTTGAACTTGTTCTCGCCGAAGCCGTCGCGGTTCATGCTGGCCACGGACACGCGGCCGCGCAGGCCGCTGTCCTTGCCGCCGATCTCGCCGCCCAGCGCCGCCTTCACGTCCAGCTGGTTGTAGTTGCCCACGGTGACCGAGGCGAAGCCCGTGGTCTCCTGCGGCAGGCCGCGCGAGATGTACTTGATGGCGCCGCCGATGGTGTTCTTGCCGTACAGCGTGCCCTGCGGGCCGCGCAGCACCTCGATGCGCTCCACGTCGAACACGTCCAGCAGCGCGCCCTGCGGACGGGCGATGTAGACGTCGTCCAGGTAGATGCCCACTCCCGGGTCCACGCCCCACAGCGGATCGGCCTGGCCCACGCCGCGGATGTAGGCGGTGACGGTGCTGGTGGAGCCGCGCGCCGCGTACACGGTCAGGTTAGGCACCTGCGCATCCAGGTCGCCCAGGTCCTTCATGTTCAGCTTGTCCAGCGTTTCCGGCGTGAACGCGGTGACGGCCACCGGCACGTCCTGCAGGGTCTCCTCGCGCTTGCGCGCGGTGACCTTGACCGAATCCAGCGTGGTGGCGTTGGTGGCTGGCGTGTCGCCGGCCGGCGCGGCGTCCTGCGCCCATGCCACCGGCACGGACGACAACAGGACGCAGCCGATGGCCAGGCTCAGATGCTTGCGCTTCATGGGTCTCCCCTCCTCCCGGGTATGACGTTGGCGGCGGACGGATGCCGCCGATTGAAGCGAACACTAGGGGGTGGCCCGCGCGGAGGGCATCGTACCTTCGTACAGTGGGACGGCCGCCACGGCCCTGCCGATACTCGCCGCACCTGCAACCGGCGCTGGCCGAGGAGTCGTAGATGTCGTTCCTGATCGTGCTGGCCGCGCTGTGCTTCCTGATGTTCGTGGCCTATCGCGGCTACAGCGTCATCCTGTTCGCGCCCATCGCGGCGCTGGGCGCGGTGCTGCTGACCGATCCCTCGCTGGTGGCACCCATGTTCACCGGCCTGTTCATGGACAAGATGGTCGGCTTCCTGAAGCTGTATTTCCCGGTCTTCCTGCTGGGCGCGGTGTTCGGCAAGCTGATCGAGATCTCGGGCTTCTCCAAGGCCATTGTCGCGGCCACCATCAAGGTGGTCGGCGCGCAGCGCGCGATGCTGTCCATCGTGCTGGTGTGCGCGCTGCTGACCTACGGCGGTGTGTCGCTGTTCGTGGTGGTGTTCGCGGTGTATCCGTTCGCGGCGGAACTGTTCCGCCAGAGCGACATCCCCAAGCGGCTGGTGCCGGGCACCATCGCGCTGGGTGCCTTCACCTTCACGATGGATGCGCTGCCGGGCACGCCGCAGATCCAGAACATCATCCCCACCTCGTTCTTCGGTACCACCGGCTGGGCCGCGCCGGTGCTGGGCACGATCGGCGGCGTGTTCATCCTGATCGTCGGCATGAGCTACCTGGAATGGCGCCGCCGGGTCGCCGCGCGCAACGGCGAGGGCTATGCCGGCAGCGAGGAACTGCGCAACGAACCCGAGCCCTTCAAGGGCGACCGCCTGGCGCATCCGCTGATCGCGATCCTGCCGCTGCTGCTGGTGGGCGTGGCCAACTTCCTGTTCACCCGCTGGATTCCCGGCTTCTACGGCGAGAGTCAGTCCTTCGTCCCGGCCGTCATCGGCAATCCCGCGCCCGTGGTGCAGGAGGTCTCGAAGGTCGCCGCGATCTGGGCCGTGCAGGGCGCACTGCTGGTCGGCATCGTGTCGGTGATCGCGTTCGCATGGAAGCCGGTGTTCGCCAGCTTCGCCGAGGGCACCAAGAGCGCCATCGGCGGCGCGCTGCTGGCCTCGATGAACACGGCGTCGGAATACGGATTCGGCGCCGTCATCGCCGCCCTGCCCGGCTTCCTGGTCGTGGCCAATGCGCTGCAGGCCATTCCGAACCCGCTGGTCAACGAAGCGATTTCCGTCACCGCACTGGCGGGCATCACCGGTTCGGCCTCGGGCGGCATGAGCATCGCGCTGGCGGCGATGGCCGACAGCTTCATCGCCAACGCGAACGCGGCGGGCATTCCGATGGAGGTGCTGCACCGCGTGGCCTCGATGGCCTCCGGCGGCATGGACACGCTGCCCCACAATGGTGCGGTGATCACCCTGCTGGCCGTCACCGGCCTGAGCCACCGGCAATCCTACAAGGACATCTTCGCCATCACGCTGATCAAGACCAGCGCCGTCTTCGTGGTGATCGGCGTGTTCTACGCCACCGGCCTGGTCTGACGCGGTGCCCGGCATGGCCGGGCTGTGCGCGCGGTCGCAAACGCCGCGCAGGGTCCTGGCCAATACTTCCGCCATCCTGGGGAACGTGGGAAACACAGCATGGCGCGCTATACCCTTCCGTGGCGCCGGTTCGCTGCGCGCGGGCCCGTCCGCCGCACCGCGGCCGGCCCGGCCCTCCGCACCCGCGCGGAGACCGACGCACCGGTGCTGCGGCGCAAGGCCGACCTCACCGCCCAGGTCCGCCAGCGACTGAACCGGCTGTACGGCTGGAAAGGTGGCGAACGGGCCAGCCCCAAGGACACGACCCCCGCGCCTGAAACCGTTGCCGCAGCAAGCGGTGGCCGCGTGATGATGGGCCAGTCCAATCCGCGCCTGCTGACGATGGCCCGGCCACCTTTCGCGGTGCAGGCCCTGAACAACCTCAGCTACGGCGCCACCGCGGCGTCCGTTGCCGAATTCAACGCGCTGGGCAGTACCGACCGCCAGCGCCTGGCCAACTGGGTGGACTGGCAACTCGACTGGGACGCCATCGACGACAGCCCAGTCACCAGCCGCCTCAGCGCTGCCGGCTACACCACCCTCAACAAGTCGCTGACCCAGCTGTGGGCCGACCATGTGGTGGCGGACCCGGAGTACAGCGTGCGCATGCGCCCCGCCAACGAGGTGCAGCGCGCTGCCTTCGTGCGCGCGGTGTACTCGCGGCGGCAGCTGCGCGAAGTGCTGGTGAACTTCTGGCACGACCATTTCAATGTGCTGGGCACCGACTTCAGCGTCGGCCCGGTGTTCGTGCACTACGACCGCGACGTGATCCGCGCCAACGCCAAGGGCAACTTCCGCACGATGCTGGAAGGCGTGGCCCAGAGCACGGCGATGCTGTACTACCTGGACAACATCAACAATTCTCGCTCGGGCCCGAACGAGAACTTCGCCCGCGAACTGCTGGAGCTGCACACCCTGGGTGCGGAGAACTACCTGGGCTTCATGGACCCGTTCCAGGTGCAGCCCTGCCCCGAGGATCCGGCGTACCCGATCGGTTACACCGACATCGACGTGTACGAAACCTCCGCCGCGTTCACCGGCTGGTCGGCGAAGAACGGCCACTGGCAGTTCCCCACCGAGAACGACGGCACATTCGTCTATCGGCAGTCATGGCACGACGCCGGGCCGAAGTTCCTGCTCGGCATGCTGATCTATCCCGAACAGCCCGCGCTCAAGGACGGCCGCGATGTGCTGGACCGCCTGGCCAGCCACCCGCGCGTGGCCAAGTTCATCTGCAAGAAGCTGATCCGCCGCTTCATCAGCGACACGCCGAAGCAGGCGCTGATCGACAGCGCCGCCGCGATCTTCCGCGCGAACTGGCAGGCACCGGACCAGATCGAACGGGTGATGCGCCACATCCTGAATTCCGACGACTTCATCAACAGCTTCGGCCAGAAGAACCGCCGCCCCTTCGAGGCCGCGGTGGCCGCGATGCGCACGCTGGGCGGCGACTGGACGATCCGGCTGGACCACGGTCGCAGCAACGACTTCATGTGGCTGTACGGCTTCACCGGCCATGCGCCGTACAACTGGCCCGCCCCGAACGGATATCCGGACACGGGCCTGGCATGGTCGGGCTCCAACTCGTTCGCGATGACCTGGCGCGTGCTGGGCTGGCTGACCGAGACCAGGGACAGCGATGTACCGCTGCATCCGATCGTCGACATCACGCGCGCCAACGTGCCGGTCGCCAACTGGACCGCGAACAACCTGGTGACCTGGTGGTGCACGCGCCTGCTGGGCTACCAGCCGGAGGCCGCGCGCAAGCAGGCACTGGTGGCGTTCATGGCCCAGAACGGCGACCCCAACACCTATGTCATCACCGACACCAATACGTGGCAGGGCAGCGACCTGAAGCGGCACTACAACCACGAGCGCCTGCGCAGCCTGGTGGCGCTGATCCTGATGACTCCCGAATTCATGAGCCGCTGAGGGCCCGCCATGCGCGATTTCAAACTGAGCCGACGCGAATTCGTCAAAGGCTGCGGCAGCGCCGCCATCGTCAGTGCCACCGGCGGCACCCTGATGTTCGCCGACCCGGTGGATGCGGCCGTGAACAGCTACGACACCGTGGTGCACCTGTTCCTGCGCGGTGGCCTGGATGGCCTGAACCTGGTGGTGCCCACCGGCGGCGCGGACCGTGGCTTCTACGAAGAGGCGCGACCCAGCCTGCAGATCGCCACCAGCGGTGCCTACGGGGCATTGCCGCTGCTGTTGGCGAACGGTGTGGACACGGGCTTCGGACTGCATCCCTCTGCCGGCGGCCTGCGCGACCTGTGGAACGACGGCAAGCTGGCCATCGTGCACGCCTGCGGCATGGCCACCACGGTGACGCGCAGCCACTTCGACGCGCAGCTGTACATCGACCTGGGCACGCCAGGGAAATATGGCTCGCCCACGGGTTGGATGACGCGCGCGTGGGAAACGCGTCCGGGCGGCACCGGCACCCTGCCCGCGCTCGGCGTCAGCGGCACGCAACCGGCCGGCCTGATGGGCGCGGTGGACGCGCTGACAATGAGCAGTCCCTCCGATTTCTCGCTCAACACCACTGCATGGAGCTGGCAGCGCACGCGATCGGATTCGCCCGCCGGGCTGCGCGGCGTGGCCGAGACGGTGGCCTCGCTGTGGAATGGCCAGACCGGCATGGAGATCACGGGCCGCCGCGCCGATGGCGCGCTGCGCCTGATCGGACAGCAGGGCTACGCCGGCCTGCCGGCCAGTTGGCCGACCGGCACCTTCGCCCAGCAGCTGTGGACCATCGCGCAGTCCATCCGCTTCGACCTGGGCCTGCGCTATGCCACCCTGGACCTGGGCGGCTGGGATACGCATGAAGGCCAGGGCACCGCGGGCAGCGGTTACCACTACTACCAGAACAAGATCAACGAGCTTTCCGCCGCGCTGGCCGCGTTCTACGCCGAACTCAACGGCACCGGCGAGATGGCGCGGGTGACGGTGGTGGTGCAGTCCGAATTCGGCCGCCGCGTCCGCGCCAACGCCAATGGCGGTACCGACCACGGCTACGGCAACCCGCTGCTCGTGCTCGGCGGCGCGGTCAACGGCCGCCGCTTCTACGGCAGCTGGCCGGGGCTGAATCCGGAAACGCTCTCGCCCACCTTCGGCGACGTGCCGGTGACCACCGACTACCGCCGCGTGATGTCGGAAATCCTGATCCGCCGCATGGGCAACGCCAACCTCAGCCAGGTCTTCCCCGGCTACACCGGCTATGCCCCGCTAGGCATCGTGCAGGGCACCGACCTGGCACCGAAGCTGGAGGCGGCCGCCATCGCGGCGTCGATTCCATCGCTGGTGGCACCCGATACGGGCACCACGACCGCAGCCGATAACGCTGCCACCGAGCGTGTCGTGCCCGACTGGCAACGTCGCGGCCCGGTGGACCGCACGCTGGTGCGACGGGAGCGTTGAATCACCGCCTGCAGGATGGGGTTCAGTTCCGACTCGTCACTGCAGGCGCGATGTCGTCCACGGATCGGGACGCCCGCGCGCTACGCGGGCGTCTGCGATCCGGCCGGCAAGCATCGGGGCTGACGCCCTTCCCGCGCGTCAGCGACGCTATCACCCCTTCCGCGCGTGCCACGCCTTCAGCAGCTCGGCTTCCTTCTCGCGGGTGATGCCGGCGCCCAGTTTGGCCTGGCGTTCGGCGGGCAGGCTGCGGAACCAGGCCAGCAGGTCCTGCACGGTGGTCGCCAGCGGGCGGAAGGTCAGGCCGGCGGCGATCGCGCGTTCGTTGCTGACTGCGCCGTAGCCGGCATAGGGATTGTCCTTGGACGGCACCCAGATCGGCAGGCCGACCTGCTGCTCGTCCAGGAACGCCGGCGACACGTGGGTCAGCGTCATGCCCCCACCGGTGACCGCTTGGCAGCCGTACAGCATGGCGTCCATCGACAGCGGGTAATCCGGACCACAGGCGTTGAAGGTGCCGGTGGTGCCGGCCTCGGCCAGGCGGATCATCCATTCGCCCAGGTCGCGACCATCGATGATCTGGATGGGATCGTTGCCATCGCCCGGCACGAGGATCTCGCCACCCTGTGCCACCCGGTGCGGCCAGTACGTGAAGCGGTCGGTCTCGTCGCGCGGGCCGACGATGTAGCCCGGGCGCACGATGGTGACGTTCTTGCCGAACTGCTTGTGCGCTTCGGCTTCGCTCAGCGCCTTCAGCGGACCGTAGAGGTTCTCGATGTCGGCACGCAGGGTCTGCTGCGTTTCGGCCATCGCATCCTTGCCCTTGTACTGTGCCAGCGGCGAGTTCTCGTTGATGCCCGGCTTGCTGCCGTCGGCATACACCGAGATGGTGGAGATGAAGAGGTAGTGGCCCACGTTGCCCTTCAGCACCTGGCCGGCATCGCGCACCCAGAACGGCAAGCTGGTGGGGTTGTCGATGCAGACGTCCCACTTGCGGCCTTTCAGCGCGGCGAGATCGCCGGTGTTGCGGTCGCCGTGCAGTTGCTCGACCGCGGCCGGCCACTCCGGCGACGGGCGCTTGCCGCGGTTGAACAGGGTGACCTTGTGCCCGCGCTTGAGCGCGTACTCGACCTGGAACGGGCCGGTGAAGCCGGTGCCGCCGAGGATCAGGATGTTCAGCGGCTTGGCCGCCTTGCCCACGGGCTTGGCTTCGCCAGCGGCGGTGGCGAACGACGGCAGTGCGGCCGCGGCGGCGGCCAGCGCGCCCAGCTTGAACAGGTCACGACGGGTGGTCATGCGGTGCTCCCCAGCGGTGTCAGGAAACCGACTAGATAGCACCGCCCCGACCGGCAAGCCCCTGCCGGAAGTCGTTATGACTTCCTGTGAAGCAGCGATGTGGGGCCGTGGGGGCCGAGCCAGCTCTGCAGACCGCAGCGCGTAGGATGGGTGGAGCGCAGCGATACCCATCAAGGAGCACTTTGAGGCCACGATGATGGGTATCGCCTGCGGCTCAACCCATCCTACTCACGCATGCCAGGTGTCTTCCAGATACCGCGGCCGGCAGGCCAGGTAGCCACCCACCAGCAGCACGCCGACGCATGCCGCCAGGAACGCCATCGGCAGCGTCCAGCCATGCGTGCGTTCGTGCAGCAGGCCGAACGCCAGCGGCCCTGCGCAGGACAAGGTGTAACCCACGCCCTGCATGAAGCCGGACAGCGCGGCGGAACCTTCCGGTGTGCGCGTGCGCAGGTTGATCAGGGTCAGCGCCAACGGGAACGTGCTGGGACCCATGCCCAGCAAGGCCACCCACAGCGCGAGCGCCGCCATCGGCGCCAGCAACAGGCCCGCGAACGCGGTGGCATAGAAGCCGGCGCAGACCACCACCACGATGAAGGGGTTGCGCATGCGCACCGCGATCAGCGGCATCGTGAGCGAGGCCACCAGACCCAGCGCGGAGAACAGCGCCACCATCGTGCCGCCCAGAGCGGGGGTGCCGCCGGCTTCGACCAGCAGCTTCGGCAACCAGGTGAACATCGAGTACGTCACCAGCGAGGTCATGCCGAACATCAACGCCATGCCCCAGGCCACCGGCGAGCGCCACGCGCGGCCGGCAGAACGAGGCGCGGCCAGTTCGGGCGCTTCGTCGTCGACGGTGACGGCGGCATCGTGCACGCGCGCCAGGGGCGAGGCCTTGCTGCGTTCCTGCCACAGCACCAGGCACCATGGCACTGTCGACGCTGCGGCGAACACCGCCCACAGTCCCAGCGAGATGCGCCAGCCGGCGGCTTCCATCACCGGCACCGCGACCAGCGCCGGCAGGATGGTGCCCGCCTGCAGCACGGTGATGTACAACGTGCTGACCGTGCCCACGCGATCGGCGAAGTAGCGCTTCACCAGCGGCGGCAGCACGATGTTGCCGATGCCCATGCCCGCCAGCGCGGTGAGCGAGGCCGCCACCAGCGCCGTCGTGTCGCCCGCCGCACTGCGCAGCAGCAGGCCCAGCATGGCCAGCAACATCGCCAGCAGCGCGGTCCGTTCCAGGCCCATGCGGTGCGCCAACGCCGGCGTAGTGACACCGAACAGCGCGAACGCCGCCGTAGGCAGCATGCCGAACACGCCCGTCATGGTCGCGCCGAAACCGAACGTATCGCCCAACGTATCGAGCAGCGGCGTGAGCGAGGTCACCGCAGTGCGCAGGTTGAAGGCGGACAGCACGATGCCGAGCAGCACCAGCCCGCGGCCGGACCAGAGAGATGCTGGCGCGGCCGCGCGTGTATTCGACGAATTCATGACCGCCATTATCGTCGACGGCACGTCGGCATTCTTCGCATGCACGAAGACGCTGTGTCCTGCGCGATCGTGGATGGCGTGAATCCTTCTCCCCGCCTGCGGGGAGAAGGTGGCCGAAGACCGGATGAGAGGCAACGAAGCCAAGGCACTCAACGGCACGCCAGCCGAAACCGACCGAGGGGAGAGCAGCACGCGACGCATCACGCACGATGAAACATCGCGGCTCCGACATTGCCCCTCAGCCGCCCCCGTATCAGGTACGGGGCCGACTTTTGGCACCCTCTCCCCGCACGCAGGGAGAGGGAAAGAGCCCGCAACATCGCTCAATGGAGGTGTTCGGCACCATCCAAAGAAAAAGGCGGGCCGAAGCCCGCCTTTCCGTATCGCCTTGCGATGTCGTGCGGCTTACTCGGCCGACACGCCCTCGCCTTCTTCCACGGCCTTGATCGACAGGCGGATGCGGCCCTGCTTGTCGACTTCCAGCACCTTGACCTTGACCACGTCGCCTTCCTTCAGCGCGTCGCTGACCTTCTCGACGCGGTCGTTGGAGATCTGCGACACGTGCACCAGGCCGTCCTTGCCCGGCAGGATGGTGACGAACGCACCGAAGTCCATGATCTTGGCGACCTTGCCTTCGTAGATGCGGCCCGGCTCCACGTCGGACGTGATCTGCTCGATGCGGGCCTTGGCGGCCTGGCCTGCGGCGCCGTTGACCGAGGCGATGGTGATGGTGCCGTCGTCCTGGATGTCGATCTGCGTGCCGGTTTCCTTGGTGATGGCCTGGATCACCGAACCGCCCTTGCCGATCACTTCGCGGATCTTGTCGGGGTGGATCTTCATGGTGATCAGGCGCGGCGCGAACTCGGACAGCTCGGCGCGCGGCGTGGTGAGCGCCTTCGACATCTCGCCCAGGATGTGCAGGCGGCCCTGCTTGGCCTGCGCCAGCGCGGCCCGCATGATCTCCTCGGTGATGCCGTCGATCTTGATGTCCATCTGGAGGGCGGAGATGCCCTCGGCGGAACCGGCCACCTTGAAGTCCATGTCGCCCAGGTGGTCTTCGTCACCCAGGATGTCGCTCAGCACGACGTAACGGTCGCCTTCCTTCACCAGGCCCATCGCGATGCCCGCGACCGGCGCCTTGACCGGCACGCCGGCATCCATCAGCGCCAGCGAGCTGCCGCAGACCGAAGCCATCGAGGAGGAACCGTTGGACTCGGTGATTTCCGAGACCACGCGGATGGTGTACGGGAACTCTTCCATCGTCGGCATCACCGCCAGCACGCCGCGCTTGGCAAGGCGGCCGTGGCCGATCTCGCGGCGCTTGGGCGCGCCGAAACGGCCGCACTCGCCCACCGAGAACGGAGGGAAGTTGTAATGGAACAGGAAGTGTTCCTTGTACTCGCCGCTGACGGCGTCGATGATCTGGCCGTCGCGCGCGGTGCCCAGCGTGGTGACCACGATGGCCTGCGTCTCGCCACGGGTGAACAGCGCCGAGCCGTGGGTACGCGGCAGCACGCCGGCCTTCACGGCGATCGGGCGCACGGTGTCCAGCGCACGACCGTCGATGCGGACCTTGGTGTCCAGCACGGAATCGCGCATCGTGCGGTACTCCAGTTCGCCGAACTCCTTCGACAGTTCGGCCTTGTCCCAGCCTTCGGATTCCATGCGGCCGGCCAGCTGCTCGGTCACGTCCTTCTTGATGGCGGCGATGGCGTCGCGGCGCTGCAGCTTGTCGTGGATCTTGAAGGCTTCCACCAGCTGGCCACCGACGGCTTCCTTCAGCGCGGCGATCAGGGCGGTGTTCTTGGCCGGGGCGACCCAGTCGGACGGCTTGGTGCCGGCTTCGACGGTCAGCTCGTTGATGGCGTTGATGACCTTCTGCATCTCGCGGTGACCGAAGGTCACGGCGCCCAGCATCACGTCTTCCGACAGCAGCGCGGCTTCGGATTCGACCATCAGCACGGCGCCGCTGGTGCCGGCGACCACGAGCTCAAGCTGCGATTCCTTCAGCTCGGTGGCGGTCGGGTTGAGGATGTACTGGCCGTCCTTGTAGCCGACCTTGGCGGCGCCGATCGGACCCTGGAACGGGGTGCCGGCCAGCGACAGCGCGGCGGACGCGCCGATCAGGGCCGGGATGTCGCCGTCCACTTCCGGGTTGAGCGAGATCACCTGGGCGATGATCTGCACTTCGTTCTTGTAGTCCTCGGGGAACAGCGGGCGGATCGGCCGGTCGATCAGGCGCGAGATCAGCGTTTCCTTCTCGGTCGGACGGCCTTCGCGCTTGAAGAAGCCGCCGGGGATGCGGCCGCCGGCATAGAACTTCTCGACGTAATCGACGGTCAGCGGGAAGAAGTCCTGCCCTTCGCGCGCGCTCTTGGCGGCGACGGCGGTGACCAGCAGTACGGTGTCGTCGACGTTGACGATGACGGCGCCGCTGGCCTGGCGTGCGATTTCGCCGGTCTCCAGGGTGACGGTGTGCTTGCCGTACTGGAAGGTTTTGGTGATCTTTGCCACGTGGTTTCCTTGGGGATGCCTTGTTCGGGTTGGACCGGGCGCGACCCTTGCCGCGCGCGGGTGGCCGGGGGTGCCGGCCGGTGCTTCAGCGTGTGCGGGCCCGGTGCGGCCCGCGGGTACAGCGCATTCCGTTCCCTGAAATGCAAACCGCGGCGCATCTCTGCGCCGCGGCGGGGTCTTGCATCAGCGGCGCAGACCGAGCTTTTCGATCAGGGCCTTGTAGCGCTCGTTGTCTTTGCGCTTCAGGTAGTCCAGCAGGCTGCGGCGGCGGTTGACCAGCTGCAGCAGGCCACGACGGCTGTGGTGGTCCTTCTTGTGGGTCTTGAAGTGGCCGCTGAGGTGCTCGATGCGGGCGGTCAGCAGAGCGACCTGGACTTCCGGGGAGCCGGTGTCGTTGGCGCCGCGGGCGTTGTCGGCAATCACTTTCTGGGTATCGACGGACATGGTGTTCTCTCGTTGGATGCGTGACCTGCAGGAACGCGGGCTGTCCTCCGCGCGCACCGCCTGGTTCGCCGTTGATGAAGCTGGGGAATGGTGCAGAGGCCGGTATGAAACCGGCGGCGTAGTGTAGCCGCCAGACCCTTTTGAAACAAGGTTTTATTGGCTGCCGGCCGCCGGGATGGCCGCCTGCGCGGTCCAGGTGAACAGACGCTGCGGCGCCAGCACGCCGGCCGGATCGACCGTCGCCAGCCCCAGCACGCGGCCATCCGGGCCATGCACGGCCACGGGTCCGTCGCTGGGCGGCTGCCCGCGCAGGCGCTGGCCCTGCCCGAGCCGGCGGGCGTCTTCGGCATCCACGTCGACCCGGGGGAACCCCACCAGGCCGGCCTCGATGGGCAGCAGGCAGGCGTCCAGGGCCGCCTCACCCCTTTCACGAGCCAGAGTCTCCAGCGCTTCCAGGGTGAACATGCGGGGTTCCCTGAACGGCTCCACCCAGAGCCGGCGCAGCACCCCGACATGGGCACCGCAGCCCAACGTCTCGCCCAGGTCACGGACCAGGCTGCGCACGTAGGTGCCGGAGCCGCACTCCACCCGCAGCGTGATGCGACCGGGCGCGATGTCGAGGAGGTCGATCGCATGGACCTCTACCTCGCGCTCGGGCGCTTCGATGGCTTCGCCCCGGCGCGCCTTGGCGTACAGCGGCTCTCCCCCCTGCTTGAGGGCCGAATAGATGGGCGCACGCTGGCGGATGCGGCCCAGCAGCGGCGCCAGCGCCGCCTGTACGGTCGCCCTGTCCAGCGGCGGCACGGGACGCTCGCGCAGCGGCATGCCGTCGGCATCGTCCGTATCGGTGGTGGTCCCGAGCACGGCGAGGGTGTCGTAGGCCTTGCGCGAACCCAGCAACAGGCCGGCGATCTTGGTCGCCTCGCCGAAGCACAGGGGCAGCAGGCCGGTGGCGAGCGGATCGAGGCTGCCGGTATGGCCGCCCTTCTCCGCACGGAACAGCCGCCGGGCCGCCTGCAGGGCGGCGTTCGAACTCATGCCCTGCGGCTTGTCCAGCAGCAGCAGGCCATCGAGGCGACGGAAGTGGGTGCGTCCTGCCATGCAGTCTCTAGGGTACGTCGGTGGGCGTGGGGGCGAAATCGTGGCGTCGAGCCTGCCCGACTCCCCGGTATCGCCGACGCCCGGAAACCGGCCCGAAGGGCAGCGGAGCGAGCTCCGCCCTACCGCCCGACCTGTCAGGCTTCGTCGTCGGCCGGCGGTGGCGGCAGGTCGCGCAGCAGGTTCTCGATGCGTTCGCCGCGATCGACGGAGTCGTCGTAGTGGAAGTGCAGTTCCGGCACGTGCCGCATCTTCACGCGGCGCGCCAGTTCCATGCGCAGGCCCCAGGCCAGCTCCTTCAGGCCCTTGACCGCTTCCACCGAACGTTCGGGCATGAGCGCGGTGACGAACACCTTGGCATGCGCCATGTCGCGGGTGACCTCCACGTCGGACACGCTGACCGACGGCAGGCCGTGCTCGCGCACGGCCTCGTGCACCAGCGTGCCCAGCTCGCGGCGGAGCTGGGCGGAGACGCGGTCGGTGCGATGGAACGACTTGGTCGGCATGATCAGAGCGTGCGCTGCACTTCGATGCGCTCGAAGCACTCGATCTGGTCGCCCGGCTGGACGTCGTTGTAGGCCTTCACGCCGATGCCGCACTCGGTGCCGTTGCGCACCTCGTCGACGTTCTCCTTGAAGCGGCGCAGCGATTCCAGTTCGCCCTCGAACACCACCGTGCTGGCGCGCAGCACGCGGATCGGCTTGTTTCGCTTGACCGTGCCCTCGACCACCATGCAGCCCGCGACCGCGCCGAACTTGGAGCTGCGGAACACGTCGCGCACTTCGGCGATGCCGATGATCTCTTCGCGGATCTCCACGCCCAGCAGACCCGATGCCACCTGCTTCACCTGGTCGATCACGTCGTAGATGATCGAGAAGTAGCGCAGGTCCACGCCGTTGGCTTCGATGATGCGACGCGCGGAGGCGTCGGCACGCACGTTGAAGCCGATGACCGTGGCCTTGGAGGTGACCGCCGAGTTGGCGTCGGACTCGGTGATGCCGCCCACGCCGGAGCTGATGATGTTGATGCGGATCGATTCGTTGGACAGCGCGATCAGCGAATGGCGCAGCGCCTCCACCGAGCCCTGCACGTCGGCCTTGATGATCAGGTTGAGGCTGAGCTGGCCTTCGCCCTTGCCCAGCTGCGCCATGATGTCTTCCATGCGGCTGCCGGCGGACTGGACCAGGCGCGACTCGCGGCGCTTGGCGTCGCGCTGCTGCGCCACGTCCTTGGCCAGGCGCTCGTCCTCGACCACCACGAAGTCGTCGCCGGCTTCGGGCACGCCCGACAGGCCGAGCACCTGCACGGGGATGGACGGGCCGGCCGACGGCGGCTGGCCGCCGGTCTCGTCGAACAGCGCGCGCACGCGGCCGTACTGGATGCCGCACACCAGGTAATCGCCCTTCTTCAGGGTGCCCTGCTGCACCAGCACCGTGGCGACCGGGCCGCGACCCTTGTCCAGCGAGGACTCGATGACCACGCCGCTGGCGCGGCCTTCTTCCACGGCCCTCAGCTCCAGCAGTTCGGCCTGGATGGAGATGGCATCCAGCAGGTTGTCGACGCCCTGACCGGTCTTGGCGGAGATCTCGACCATCTGGGTGTCGCCGCCGAAGTCTTCGGCGACCACTTCCTCGGCCAGCAGCTCGTTCTTCACGCGCAGCGGGTCGGCATCGGACTTGTCGATCTTGTTGACCGCCACGATCAGCGGCACCTTGGCCGCCTTGGCGTGCTGGATGGCTTCGCGCGTCTGCGGCATGACACCGTCGTCCGCCGCCACCACCAGCACCACGATGTCGGTCAGCTTGGCGCCACGGGCACGCATCGCGGTGAACGCGGCATGGCCCGGGGTATCCAGGAAGCTGATGACGCCCTTCGGGGTTTCGACGTGGTAGGCGCCGATGTGCTGGGTGATGCCGCCGGCTTCGCCGCTGGCGATCTTGGTACGGCGGATGTAGTCCAGCAGCGAGGTCTTGCCGTGGTCGACGTGGCCCATGATGGTGACCACCGGCGGACGCGCGACCTTCTCGCCCTGCTGTTCCTCGGCGTGCGCCAGCAGTTCGCTTTCCACGTCGTTGGCGTCGGCGCGGATCGCCTTGTGGCCCAGCTCCTCGGTCACCAGCACAGCGGTGTCGTGATCGATGGTCTGGGTGATGGTGGCCATCACGCCCATCTTGAACAGCGCCTTCACCACGTCGCCGCCCTTGAGCGCCAGCTTCTGCGCCAGGTCGGCCACGGTGATGGTGTCGCCGATGGACACCTCGCGCACGACCGGCGCGGTCGGGCGTTCGAAGCCGTGCGCACCGCCACCGCCACGGCTCTGTTCATGGCGACGGGGGGGCTTGGACTTGCCGCGCGACGCACCACGGCGCGCGCGATCGGCGGCCGACAGGTGCAGCTGGCCGGCGAAACGGCTGGTGCTGTCGTCGTCCTCGACGCCGGCCACCATCACGTGCGAACCGCGGGTCTTGTGCTTGGCGGCGGCCGCGTTGCGGTCGTCGGCACGCGGCGGATCCTTGCGCACCACCTGCTTGGGCACGTGGTGGCCCGGCGTGGCGGCACGGGCCGGACGGGGCGACTCGTCCCCATCCACGGCGGTGGCGCCGGCGGCCAGCGCGGCAGCCTCCGCTTCGGCCTGCGCGCGCGCCGCTTCGGCTGCGGCCCGAGCCTCGGCTTCCTCCTGCCGACGGCGCTCGAGTTCTTCGGCGCGCTTGGCGTCTTCCTGGGCCAGGCGCCGCTGTTCGTCGAGATTGCGCTGGCGGGATTCCTCCAGCTTGCGCAGGATCTCGGCGCGCTCCGGATCGGCTTCGCTCTGCCAGTTCGTAGCGACGGACTCGGCGTCGGTCGGCTTCACGTAGGTGCGCTTCTGGCGCACCTCCACGGCCACCGTGGTCTTGGTGCGGCCGGCGGCGACCGTCACTTCCTGCACCTTGCGGCGGTTCAGGGTGATCTTCTTGGGCGCAGCCTCATCCGTCGCGGCATCGCTCTTGCCGTGCGAGCGCTTGAGGAAGCCGAGCAGCTTCACTTTCTCCATGCTGGTCACGACCTGGTCGGGACCGCTGAAGCTCATGCCGGCCTCGGCCAGCTGCTCCAGGAGTTTCTCGACCGGCGTGTTGACCAGTTCAGCGAGCTTGCGGATGGTGGTTTGCTGCGACATTCGGATCCTAGGTTTCTTGTTGCGCCCCCCTGGCGGTGGAGGGGCAACCCTTTTCGAGAGGGGGGATTCTAAGCCCTGCGGGTGCCAGGGCGGTGTTCATGGGTGGCTCATGCGCCGCGTCCCGGGCGGGCCCGGGCGGCGCTCATGCGCCACGCTCCAAACGGGCGATTTCCTCGGCGCGGGCGGCCAGGATCAGCGCGGCGGCGCGCGCCTCGTCCAGGCCCTCGATACCGAACTCGACCACTTCGTCGGCGGCCAGGTCGGACAGGTCCTCGCTGGTGCGGACGCCGTGCGAGGCCAGCGCGAATGCGGTCTCCTCGTCCATGCCTTCCAGCGCCAGCAGGTCCTCGGCCGGATGGTCGTCCTCCAGGCCTTCTTCCTCGGCCAGCGCCTCGTTCAGCAGGGCGTCGCGGGCGCGCGAGCGGAGCTCCTCGACGATGTCCTCGTCGAAGCCTTCCACGGCCAACAGTTCGCCGACCGGGACGTAGGCGATTTCCTCGACCGTGCTGAAGCCCTCGGCGACCAGGATGGCGGCGATTTCCTCATCCACTTCCAGCTTGTCCATGAACAGCTGGCGGGCGACGGCCTGTTCGGCCTCGCTCTTGGCCTGCACCTGGTCGGCGGTCATGACGTTGAGCTGCCAGCCGGTCAGGCGGCTGGCCAGGCGCACGTTCTGGCCGCCCTTGCCGATGGCCTGCGCCAAGCGGTCCTCCGCCACGGCCAGGTCCATCGAATGCTTCTCTTCATCGACGATGATCGACTGCACTTCGGCAGGGGCCATCGCGTTGATGACGAAGGTGGCCGGGTTGTCGTTCCACAGCACGATGTCCACGCGCTCGCCGTTGAGCTCGTTGCTCACGGCCTGCACGCGCGAGCCGCGCATGCCGATACAGGCGCCGATGGGATCGGTGCGGGTGTCGTGGGCCAGCACGGCGATCTTGGCGCGGTCGCCCGGATCGCGTGCGCAGGCCTTGATCTCGACCAGGCCCTGACCCACTTCCGGCACTTCCAGCTTGAACAGCTCGATCATGAACTCCGGGGCGGCGCGGCTGATGAACAGCTGCGGGCCGCGCGGTTCGTAGCGCACGTCGTACAGGTAACCGCGCACGCGATCGCCGGCGCGCAGCACGTCGCGCGGGATGCCCTTGTCCTTCGGGATGAAGGCCTCGGCGTTGCCGCCCAGGTCCACGTAGATGTTGCCGCGCTCGGCGCGCTTGACCACGCCGGTGACCAGCTCGCCCACACGATCCTTCCACGCATCGACCACCTGCGCGCGTTCGGCTTCGCGGACGCGCTGCACGATGACCTGCTTGGCGGCCTGGGCGGCGATGCGGCCGAAATCGGGGTTCTCGATCTTCTCTTCGATCCAGTCGCCCACTTCCGCGCCTTCGGCCTCGTCCTCGGCGTCCATCAGGCGGATCTGGCGATCGGGCGATTCCATCACCACGTCGTCGGCCACCACTTCCCAGCGACGGAAGGTCTCGTAGCTGCCATCCTTGGGGTCGATGGCGACGCGCACCTGCACGTCCTGGTCCAGATAGCGCTTCTTGGCGGCGGAAGCCAACGCGGCCTCGATGGCCTCGAAGATGACTTCGCGCGGCACGCCCTTCTCGTTGGCCACCGCATCCACGACCAGCAACAGTTCCTTACTCATTGATCACTCCGCGCGCGGCTTGCGGGCCGCCGGTTGGTTGGGTTTCTTCTTGGCTTTGCCGGCCGGGGCACGCTTGGCGCCGCCAGCCTTGGCACCGGCCTTGCGGCCGGCACCGGATCCGGGTTTTTCGGGCGCCAGGCCCAGCGCCGCCCAGTCGGGAACCAGGCGCGCCTTGTCGATATTATCGAACGCCACCGCCATTTCGGCGCCGTCCACGACGAACACGATGCGGTCGCCTTCGATGCGGGCGATGGTGCCCTGCAGGCGGCGACGGCCGTCCTGCGGCAGCTTCATCACCACCTTCGCCGACTCGCCTGCGAAGCGGGCGTAATGCTCCAGCCGGAACAGCGGCCTGTCCACGCCGGGCGAAGAGACTTCCAGCGTGTAGTTGCCGGAAATCGGATCTTCCACGTCGAGCTGCGCGGACACTTCGCGGCTCACCGCCTCGCAGTCCTCGATGTTGACGTGGCGGGTATCGCGTTCGGCTTCCTGCACATCGATGTACAGGCGCAGCGTGGCGCCACCGGGTGCCGGCAGGTACTCGATGCCCAGCAGCTCCACGCCCAGGGACTGGACGGTCGGTGCCAGCAGGTTGGCGATGTCGTTGGCCTTCTCGCTCACGGATTCGATGCCGTTGTCGGGGATGGTGCGGTACGGGTCGCGAAAACAGACAAGGGGCCCGATGGGCCCCTTGTCCGATACGCTGGATGTCGGTGCAACGACGGGAACATGCGTCGTTGCGTGCCCAGGTTCTTCGTCGGCCGCCTGGTGAGGGCGGCCTCGGATAAACATGGTAGCGGGGGCAGGATTTGAACCTGCGACCTTCGGGTTATGAGCCCGACGAGCTGCCAGACTGCTCCACCCCGCAGCAGAGGCGAGATTATGATGAATGCGCCGATTTATTGCAAGCCTTGCGGACCATCGGCTTGGGGCATCGCGTTCATCGCGCGTTGCCGGCCCTGGGTGGACCGGCGGTTCCCCGGTAACGTGATCAGCCTGCGAACGCCAGCTTGCACCACGCCATGATCGGGTTCCAGGCAATGCCCAGCGCCAGCAGCGCCAGCGCGTTGACGCCGAACACCAGCGGCACCACGCGATCCTTGCGCGCGGGCGGGATTTCGCCCACGGGTTCGTCGAAGTACATCACCTTGATCACGCGCAGGTAGTAGAACGCACCGATCACCGCGCACAGCACGCCGACGATGGCCAGCCACAGGAAACCGCCGTTGACGGCCGCGCCCAGCACCACCAGCTTGGCCCAGAAGCCGAGGAACGGCGGCACGCCGGCCAGCGAGGCCATCACGCACAGCACCAGACCGGCCTGCCACGGATTGCGCGCATTCAGGCCCTTGAAGTCGTCGATCCGGTCGGCTTCGAAACCCTGGCGCGACAGCACGATGATCGCGCCGAACGCCGCCGCCGACATGATGGCGTAGCTGATCGCGTAGAACAGCGCGGCGGAGTAGCCGACTTCGCCGCCGCCGGCGAAGCCGACCAGCAGGAAGCCGACATGCGACACCGTGGAATACGCCAGCATGCGCTTGAGGTTGGTCTGCGCGATCGCGATGACGTTGCCGATCACCAGCGATGCGGCGGCCAGGCCGGCCAGCAGCCACTGCCACTGCGCCGCGGCCGGGCCTACGCCGTCCTGCAGCAGGCGGAACGCCATGCCGAAGGCGGCCAGCTTCGGAGCTGCGCTGATGAACAGCGTCACCGGCGTCGGTGCGCCCTGGTAGACGTCCGGCAGCCACATGTGGAACGGCGCCGCGCCCAGCTTGAACGCCACGCCCGCCACCATGAACACCACGCCGGTGAGCAGCAGCAGGCGCTGGTCGCCGCCACCGCCAAGCGCGGTGCCCGTGGCGTCGAAGATCGCCGGCAGGTGCAGCGAACCGGTCGCGCCGTACACCAGCGACATGCCGTACAGCAGCAAACCCGAGGCCAGCGAGCCCAGCACGATGTACTTCATCGCCGCCTCGGTGGCCAGCCCGTCGTCGCGGTTCAGCGCGACCAGGGCATACGAGCACAGCGCCAGCAGCTCCAGGCCCAGGTAGACCATGACCAGGCTGCCGGCGGACACCATCATCATCATGCCGGCGGTGGCGAACATCACCAGCACCGGCGCCTCGCCCGGATACAGGTTGCGCTCGCGCAGGTACGGCCAGCCATAGACCAGCGACAGCGCACTGACCGCGACGATCACCACCTTGCTGACATCGGCCAGAGTGTCGCGCACGAACATGCCGCTGAACACGCTGCCCTGCCCGCCCACGCCCGTGACCAGCATCCAGACCACGGCGACCATGACGACCAGCGCCAGTGCATGGGTGATGAAACGGCGGGCGTTGTCCAGGAACAGGTCGAGCATCAGCAGGGCGAACGCCCCCGCGATCAGGGTCAGCTCGGGCAGCAGCGGCTGCAGGTCGGCGGCGGAGATGGGCATCGGCGTCGTCATGGTTCTTCCTTACAGCTTGCTGTTGGCGAGCTGCATCGCCAGTTGCGCGATCGACGGCTCCATCAGGTCCGTCAGCGGCTTGGGATACACGCCCAGCGCCAGCACGCAGACGGCGAAACCGCCCAGCACCAGCGCCTCGCGCAGGGACACGTCCTTCAGTTCGGCCACGTGCGCATTGGCCACGTCGCCCAGGATGACCCGCTTCACCAGCCACAGCGTGTAGGCGGCACCGATCACCAGCGTGGTGGCGGCGAAGAAGGCGATCAGCGGATGCTGCTGGAAGCTGGCCAGGATCACCATGAACTCGCCGACGAACCCGCTGGTGCCCGGCAGGCCGGAATTGGCCATGCCGAACAGGATGAAGAACGCGCCGAACCAGGGCATCGTGTTGATGACGCCACCGTAGTCCTTGATCATGCGGGTGTGCATGCGGTCGTAGAGCACGCCGACGCAGGTGAACATGGCGCCGGAGATGAAACCGTGGCTGATCATCTGCACCATCGCGCCCTGCAGGCCCAGGCGCGCGCCGTCCAGGTTGCCGTAGTCGCGCACCAGGCTGAAGGCGATGAAGATGCCCAGCGTCACGAAGCCCATGTGCGAGACCGACGAATAGGCGATCAGCTTCTTCATGTCGTCCTGCACCAGCGCCACCAGGCCCACGTACACCACCGCGATCAGCGACAGCACGATGACGAACATGGCCCACTCGTGGCCGGCGTCCGGCACGATCGGCAGGCTGAAGCGCAGCAGGCCGTAACCGCCGATCTTCAGCGCGATCGCCGCCAGGATCACCGAGCCCGCGGTCGGGGCCTCCACGTGCGCATCCGGCAGCCAGGTGTGCACCGGGAACATCGGGATCTTCACCGCGAACGCGATCAGGAAGGCGAAGAACAGCCACGTCTGTTCCTTCGCGGTCAGCGGCATCGCGTACAGGTCGGCCAGCTGGAAGCTGCCGCCCTTGATGTACAGGTACACCAGGCCGACCAGCATCAGCACCGAGCCCAGGAACGTGTACAGGAAAAACTTCAGCGACGCATAGATGCGGCGCGGACCGCCCCAGACGCCGATGATCAGGAACATCGGGATCAGCATCGCCTCGAAGAACACGTAGAACAGCACCGCATCGCTGGCCGCGAAGATGCCGTTGGTCAGGCCTTCCAGGATCAGGAACGCGGCCACGTACTGGGCCACGCGCTTGTTCACCGACCCCCACGCGCCGGCCAGCGTCAGCACCGTGATCAGCGTGTTGAGCAGCAGCAGGGCGACGGCGATGCCATCGGCGCCCAGGTTGTAGTGGATGTCGAAGCTCGGGATCCAGGCGTGGCTCTCGATGAACTGCAGGCCCGGATTCGCATAGTCGAAACCGCTCAGCAGCCCCAGGCTGAAGACGAAGGTCAGCACCGCCACGGCGAAGCCCAGCCAGCGGGCCGCGCCGGCGCGGGCATTGCCCAGCGCGAGCACCAGCGCGCCACCCAGGATGGGCAGCCAGATCAGAACACTAAGCAGGGGCCAGTTCGACACGTTGTGGTATCCGTTGAGTTCTTCGCCAGGACGTCCCGCGGGGTGCGGTCACGTCAGGTCGTTACTGCCAAAACTTGATGACCGCGCCCAACAGCAGGATCAGGCCGACGATCATCGCGAACGCGTAGTGGTACAGGTAGCCGGACTGGGTCTTGCGCAGCAGCTGCGCGCCCAGGTCGACCAGCTTCGCCGTGCCGTTGACCGCGGCGCCGTCGATCACGTGGCTGTCGATCGCGCGCGACACCTTGCCCAGCTTGACGCCACCGCCCGCGAAGCCGTTGATCCACAGGTGATCGGCCCAGTACTTCTTGTCCAGGATGTTGGTCAGGAAAGCGCCGACCGTGCTGTTGCGGATCTTGCCCGGCAGTTCCGGCTTGAACAGGTACAGGAAGGTGGCCAACAGGAAACCGCCCAGCGCCAGCCAGAACGGTGGCATCTGCATGCCGTGGATGGCGTAGCCGACGGGCCCGTGCCAGAACTCTTCCTTCAACGACATCACGGTGTCGCGCGCCGAGATGGCCGTGGTCGGATCCAGGCGCAGGAAGTCGATCGCGCCGAGGAAGAACGGCGTGGCCTCGTGGTGCCCGGTCCAGTCCGTGCCGAACAGCATCGGGCCGATGGTGAAGAAGCCGATGAAGATGGAGGGAATCGCCAGCAGCACCAGCGGCACCGTCACCACCCACGGGGACTCGTGCGGCTCGTGCGCACCGTGGTGCCCATGACCGTGGTCATCGTGCGCATGGTCGTCGTGCGCGTCGTGCCCGTGGGCATGGTCGTCATGCGCATCGCGGAAGCGCTCCGTGCCATGGAACGTCAGGTACAGCAGGCGGAAGCTGTAGAAGCTGGTGACGAACACGCCCAGCAGCACCGCCCAGTAACCGTAATTGGCGATCCATTCGCTCGGGCCCTGGTAACCCTGCGCGGCCATCACGCCCATCTCGGCCACCTTCTCGCCCACCTCGTGCGCCACGTGCTGGTGATGCTTGGCCGCCTCGATGATGGTGTCCTTCGAGTAGAAGCCGGAGAAGAACGGGGTGCCGACCAGGGCCAGCGTGCCGATCAGGCTGGTGATCCAGGTGATGGGCATGTACTTGCGCAGGCCACCCATCTTCCGCATGTCCTGCTCGTGGTGCATGCCGATGATGACCGAGCCGGCCGCGAGGAACAGCAGCGCCTTGAAGAACGCGTGCGTCATCAGGTGGAACACGGCCGCCGAGTAGGCCGACACGCCCAGCGCCACCGTCATGTAGCCCAGCTGCGACAGCGTGGAGTACGCCACCACGCGCTTGATGTCGTTCTGCACGATGCCGATCAGGCCAGTGAACAGCGCGGTGGTGGCGCCGATGAACAGCACGAAGTCCAGGGCCGTCTGCGACAGCTCGAACAGCGGCGACATGCGCGCCACCATGAAGATACCGGCGGTCACCATGGTCGCGGCATGGATCAGCGCGGAGATCGGGGTGGGACCTTCCATCGAATCCGGCAGCCACACGTGCAACGGCACCTGGGCCGACTTGCCCATCGCGCCGATGAACAGGCAGATGCAGGTCAGCGTCGCCATCGACCAGATCACCGGCTGGTCCAGCACCTGCCAGGTCTGGCCGAACATCGACACGGCCCCGCTCCACACCGGCACGGCCTTGCCCGCCAGCAGCGTGGCGTTGGCGAACACGGTGGCGTAGTCCAGCGTGCCGAACATCAGCAGCACGCAGCCGATGCCCAGCAGGAAGCCGAAGTCGCCCACGCGGTTGACCAGGAAGGCCTTCATGTTGGCGAAGATCGCCGTGGGCCGCTTGAACCAGAAGCCGATCAGCAGGTACGACACCAGGCCGACCGCTTCCCAGCCGAAGAACAGCTGCAGGAAGTTGTTGCTCATCACCAGCATCAGCATGCTGAAGGTGAACAGCGAGATGTAGCTGAAGAAGCGCTGGTAGCCCGGGTCCTCGGCCATGTAGCCGATCGTGTACAGATGGACCAGCAGCGACACGAAGGTCACCACGACCATCATCATCGCCGTCAGCTTGTCGATCATGAAGCCGACGTGGCCGGAGTAGTTGCCGACCTCGAAGAACGTGTACAGGTTCTCGTTGAACGGCGAAGCGCCCTGCACCACCAGCTGGTACAGCACCCAGCAGGACAGCGCGCAGCTGACCGCCACGCCCAGGATGGTGGCCGTGTGCGCGCCCGCGCGGCCAACCAGGCGACCGAACAGGCCGGCGATGATCGAGCCCAGCAGCGGCGCCAGCACGATGGCCAGCAGCACGTTCTTGGAGAGGAGGACTTCCATACCGGTCATCGGTGCATCAGCCTTTGAGCGTATCGACTTCGGCCACGTTGATCGTGCGCCGGGTGCGGAACAGGGTGACCAGGATCGCCAGGCCGATGGCGGCCTCGGCCGCGGCCACGGTGAGGATGAAGAACACGAAGATCTGACCGGCGGCGTCGCCCAGTTCGCGCGAGAACGCGACGAAGTTGATGTTGACCGACAGCAGCATCAGTTCGATCGACATCAGCAGGACGATGACGTTCTTCCGGTTCAGGAAGATGCCGGCCAGGCTGATGCAGAACAGCACCGCGCCGAGCGCCAGCAGATGGCCTACGGAAATCATGCCTTGCCCTCCCCTTCCGCCGGCGCACTGGCCGGCACGTCACGCACCGGCTTCTCGGCCGGCATGGACACCATGCGGATGCGGTCGCTCGCCTTCACGCGCGACTGCTCGGCCGGGTCCTGCGCCTTGGTGCCGGTGCGCTTGCGCAGCGTCAGCATCACCGCGGCCACGACGGCCACGGTCAGGATGACGGCGGCGAACTCGAACGGCAGCAGGAACTCGGTGAACAGCGTGCGCGCCAGCCAGGCGGTGTTGGACACCTCCGCGGCCGCCGATGCGGCATTGTCCGGGAACGGCGTGGCCGTGCGCGCCTTGATGCCGATCAGCACCAGCATCTGGCCCAGCATCACCACGGCCACCAGCAGGCCGATCGGCAGGAACTTCACCCAGCCCTCGCGGATCTTCACGATGTCGATGTCCAGCATCATCACCACGAACAGGAACAGCACCATCACCGCGCCCACATAGACGAGGATCAGGGCTACGCCCAGGAATTCGGCGCCCACCAGCAGCCAGGTGCAGGCCACCGAGAAGAACGTCAGGATGAGGCACAGCACGGCATGCACCGGGTTGCGCACGCTGATCACCGCGCCGGCGGCGACGACCGCGACGGTGGCGAAGGCGTAGAAACTGATCAGGACCCAATCCATGCTTCGGACCTCAACGGAAGGCGGCGTCGGCGGCGCGGCGCTCGGCGATCTCGGCTTCCAGCCGGTCGCCGATCGCCAGCAGCTGCGGCTTGGTGACGATGTTCTGCCCGCGCTTGTCGAAGTGGTACTCCAGCACGTGCGTTTCCACGATCGAGTCCACCGGGCAGCTTTCCTCGCAGAAGCCGCAGTAGATGCACTTGAACAGGTCGATGTCGTAGCGCGTGGTGCGGCGGGTGCCGTCCTCGCGCGGGGCCGAGTCGATGGTGATCGCCAGCGCGGGGCACACGGCCTCGCACAGCTTGCAGGCGATGCAGCGCTCCTCGCCGTTCGGATACCGGCGCAGCGCGTGCAGGCCGCGGAAGCGCGGCGACTGCGGGAACTTCTCCATCGGGTACATCAGCGTGTACTTAGGCTTGAAGGTGTACTTCAGCGTCAGCCACAGGCCCTGGAGCAGCTCCAGCAGCATCAGGCTCTTGAAGTAGTGCACAACCTTGCTCATGTCTTACACACCCTTCTCGAACACGCCGAAGAACACCAGCAACGCCGTCACCGCGATCCAGAAGATCGTGAGCGGGATGAACACCTTCCAGCCCAGGCGCATGATCTGGTCGTAGCGGTAACGCGGGAAGCTGGCGCGGAACCAGATGTACGCGCTGGCGAAGAACAGCACCTTCAGCAGCAGCCACGGCCAGCCGCCGGTCCAGATCCAGTTGATCCACGGCGACACGTCGGCGGTGATCCAGCCCTGCAGCGGGCTGAGCCAGCCACCCAGGAAGAACAGCGACACCAGGAAGCTGACCAGGATCATGTTGGCGTATTCGGCCAGGAAGAACAGCGCGAACGCCGCACCCGAATACTCCACCATGTGGCCGGCGACGATCTCAGACTCGCCTTCCACCACGTCGAACGGCGAGCGGTTGGTCTCGGCGACGCCGGACACCCAGTACACGATGAACAGCGGGAACAGCGGCAGCCAGAACCACTCGAAGAAGCCGGCGTTGCCGGACTGCGCCATGACGATGTCGGTCAGGTTGAGGCTGCCGGCGGCGATCAGCACGCCCACCAGCGCGAAGCCCATCGCGATCTCGTAGCTGACGACCTGCGCGGCCGAGCGCATGGCGCCGAGGAAGGCGTACTTCGAGTTCGACGCCCAGCCCGCGATGATGATGCCGTACACGCCCAGCGAGGTCATCGCCAGCAGGTACAACAGGCCGGCGTTGGCGTTGGACAGGACCAGCTGGTAGTCGAACGGCACCACCGCCCACGCCGCGAACGCCGGGGCCAGCACGATCAGCGGCGCGATCACGTACATCGCCTTCTGCGCACTGCTGGGCTGGATGATTTCCTTGAACAGCAGTTTGAAGACGTCGGCGAAGGCCTGGAAGATGCCCATGCCCACGTACATCGGACCGTGGCGCACGTGCATCCAGCCGATCAGCTTGCGTTCCCAGACCACATAGAACGCGACCGAGATGATCACCGGCATGGCGATCGCCAGGATCTTCAGCACGATCCACAGCACCATGCCGATGTCGCCCAGCCCGAAGAACCACTCGCGCAAGGGACCGACAGCGTTGATCAGGAGTTCGTTCATGCGCTCACCACCGTCACGCGTCCGGCACCCAGCGGCGCCGTTGCGCCGTAGCCGCTTTCGATCCAGGCGGCACCCGCAGCGACGCGGGCGTCCACCACCACCGGCAACGCAGCGGTGCCGATGCCGTTGCCGACCTTGGCGACCTGCCCATCGGCCACGCCGGCGGCCTGCGCGTCGGCCGGGTTCAGCACGATGCGGGCGCCGACATTCAGCGGATGCGCCTGCAGCGCTTCCGCCCGGCGGACCGTACCGTCGGTCCGGTAGATCGCCGCGCTGACGGCCAGTTCCAGGCCTTGGCCACTGGACACAGATACTGCGGTTTTCGCGACGGCGACGGGCTTCACGCTGCGGATCGCTTCGCGCATCCCCGCCGCATCGGTGAACTCGAAGCCGGCTAGCTGCAGTTCGCCACCCAGGGCGCGCAACACCTTCCAGCCCTCGCGGGCCTCACCCGGCAGCTTGCCGGAGGCCTGGGTGTGCTGGTCCCTGCCATCGAGATTGGTCAGCGTAGCCTCGACCTCGGGCAGCGCACCGATCGGCAAGATCACGTCCGCGACGTCGCGCGTGGACCTGCAGGCGAAATGGCTGAAGGCCACGACCTTCGCCGATGCCAACGCCTTGGTGGCGGCCGGCGTGTCGGCGAAATCCAGGCCCGGCTCGATGCCGTAGATGACGTAGGCGCTGCGCGGCTCGGCGAACATGCCGGCCACATCGCGACCGCTCGGCAGCACGCCATGGCGCGCCAGGCCGACGGCATTGGCGCCCTGCGGAATGCGGCACAGCGAGGCGCCCGTCGCGGCGGCGAAGTCGCCTGCGGCGGCACGCAGGGCGGCGGCCTGCGGATGGTTCTCGGCAATGCCGCCGACGATCACCACGGCACGATTGGCGGCCTTGGCGACATCGCGCAACGCGGCGTCATTGAGGGCGCCGGCCAGCTGCGACGGCGCGACGATGCGCTTGCCGGCGATGCTGAAGGCGAAGTCGAAATCGACCGGATTGACCACATGCACCTTGGCGCCCTTGCGGACGGCCTTGCGGATGCGCTGGTGCAGCAGCGGCAACTCATGGCGGATATGGGTGCCGAACAGCACGATGACATCGGCCTGCTCGATCTCCGCCAGCGGCAGCGCGAACGGCTCGGCGACGGCACCGTCGGAGAAGTCGCGGTTGTTGATGCGGTGGTCCAGGTTGCCGGTGCCCAGGCCTTCGGCCAGCCTGGCCAGCAGGCCGCCCTCCTCGTTCGACACGGCCGGATGCACCAGCACGCCGAGGCTGTCGCCACGGTGCGCGCGCAGGATCTCGGCCGCGGCGGACAGGCCTTCGGCCCACGACACTTCGCGCCACTCGCCGTTGACCTTCTGCAGCGGCCTCACCGCGCGGTCCTCGGCATACAGGCCCTGGTGCGAGTAGCGGTCGCGGTCGGACAGCCAGCACTCGTTGACCGCCTCGTTCTCGCGCGGGACGGTACGCAGCACCTGGCCGCGGCGCGCGTGATGGAACAGGTTGGAGCCCATCGCATCGTGGAAGCCGACGGATTCGCGCGCGATCAGTTCCCACGGACGGGCGCGGAACTGGAACACCTTGTTGGTCAGCGCACCCACCGGGCAGACGTCGATGACGTTGCCGGAAAGTTCAGTGGTCAGCGGCTTGCCGTCGTAGGTGCCGATCTGCAGATTCTCGCCGCGGTACATGCCGCCCAGCTCGTACGTGCCGGCCACGTCCGCGGTGAAGCGCACGCAACGCGTGCACTGGATGCAGCGGGTCATCTCGGTGGCGACCAGCGGACCGATGTCCTCGTCCGGCACCACGCGCTTGCGTTCCTGGAAGCGGCTGACCGAACGGCCGTAGCCCAGCGACAGGTCCTGCAGTTCGCACTCGCCGCCCTGATCGCAGATCGGGCAGTCCAGCGGATGGTTGATCAGCAGGAATTCCATCACGTTGCGCTGCGACTTCAGCGCCTTGTCGCTGCGCGTGGCGATCTTCATGCCATCCATCACCGGCGTGGCGCAGGCCGGCGCCGGCTTCGGCATCTTCTCCACTTCCACCAGGCACATGCGGCAGTTCGCCGCGATCGGCAGCTTCTCGTGGTAGCAGAAGCGCGGGATCGGGATGCCGGCCTTGTCGGCCGCCTGGATGATCATCGAACCCTTCGGTGCGGCCAGCTCCACGCCGTCGATGAAGACGGTGACGTGGTCCGGCGGCAGGTTCGGGTTGACGGGCTGCGCACTCATGCGGCCACCTTGCTCTCAATGACCGTACCGGCGCGCTGGTCGTCGACCAGGAAGCGCTTGTTGACGATCGCGTATTCGAATTCGTTCCAGAAGTGGCGCAGGAAACCCTGCACCGGCCATGCGGCGGCCTCGCCGAAGGCGCAGATGGTGTGGCCTTCGATCTGGCCCGCGGCCGCTTTCAGCATGTGCAGGTCGTCCAGCGTCGCCTTCTGTTCGGCGATGCGGGTCAGCATGCGGTACATCCAGCCGGTGCCTTCGCGGCACGGCGTGCACTGGCCGCAGCTTTCCTTGTAGTAGAAGCGCGCGATGCGCTGGCAGGCACGCACCATGCAGGTGGTGTCGTCCATCACGATGACGGCGCCCGAACCCAGGCCGGAACCGGCCTTCTGGATGGCGTCGTAGTCCATCGTCAGGCCCATCATCACCTCGCCCGGCAGCACCGGCATCGAGGAGCCACCCGGGATGACCGCCTTGAGCTTGCGCCCCTCGCGCATGCCGCCGCACAGCTCAAGCAGGTCCGCGAACGGCGTGCCCAGGCGGATCTCGTGGTTGCCCGGTCGCGCGACGTGGCCGGATACCGAGAAGATCTTGCAGCCGCCGTTGTTCGGCTTGCCCAGGTTCATGAACCACTCGGCGCCGTTGCGCACGATGGCGGGCACCGAAGCGTAGGTCTCGGTGTTGTTGATCGTGGTCGGCTTGCCGTACAGGCCGAAGTTGGCCGGGAACGGCGGCTTGAAGCGCGGCTGGCCCTTCTTGCCTTCCAGCGACTCCATCAGCGCGGTTTCTTCGCCGCAGATGTAGGCGCCCGCACCGAGGGCGTTGTACAGGTCGATGTCCACGCCCGAACCAAGGATGTTCTTGCCCAGCCAGCCGTGCTTGTAGGCCTCGGCGGTGGCTTCTTCCAGGTGCTCGAAGGGCTCGTGGTGGAACTCGCCGCGCAGGTAGTTGTAGCCCACGGTCGAACCGGTGGCGTAGCAGGCGATCGCCATGCCCTCGATCACGGCGTGCGGGTTGTAGCGCAGGATGTCGCGGTCCTTGGCGGTACCCGGTTCGGATTCGTCCGAGTTGCAGAGGATGTACTTCTGCATGTCGCCCTTGGGCATGAAGCTCCACTTCAGGCCGGTCGGGAAGCCCGCGCCGCCGCGGCCGCGCAGGCCGGACTGCTTGACCATCTCGACGACGTCGGCCGGCGGGATCTTCTCTTCGATGATCTTGCGCAGCGCGGCGTAGCCGCCGGTCTTGAGGTAGTTCTCGTACGACCACGGCTTGTCGAAATGCAGCGTGGTGTAGACGGCCTGGTGCTCCTTGGGAGCCGGGCCGACCGGGCCGTAGCCTTCTGAACCATGCTTGTTTGAATCTGGGGAATGGCCTGCCATGTGCTTACTCCAGCCCGTCCAGCAGCTCGTCGACCTTCGCCGGCGTCAGCTTCTCGTGGTAATGGCCGTTGATGACCACGACCGGCGCACCGCAGCACGCGGCCACGCACTCTTCTTCGCGCTTCAGGTACACGCGGCCGTCGGCGGTGGATTCGCCCAGCTTGCAGCCCAGCTTCTTCTCCGCGTGCGCGACCAGGTCCTGGGCGCCGTTGAGCCAGCAGCTGATGTTGGTGCAGAAGGCGACGTTGTTGCGGCCCACCTTCTCGGTCTCGAACATCGAGTAGAAGCTGGCGACCTCGTAGGCCCACACCGGCGGCAGATCCAGGTATTTGGCGACCGCGGCGATCAGTTCATCGGTCAACCAGCCGTTGTTCTGCTCCTGCGCGGCATGCAGGCCCTGCAGCACCGCCGACCGCTTGCGGTCCGGCGGAAACTTGGTCAGCCAATGGTCGATGTGCGCGCGCGTCTTGTCGCTCAGCGCCACCAGCGGATCGACGTTCTGCGCCGCTTCGAAATTACCCGTGGCCCTCATCGGTCCACCTCACCAAAGACAAGATCATAAGTACCGATCATCGCGACGACGTCGGGAAGCATGTGGCCGCGCACGATCTCGTCCATCGAGGACAGGTGCGCGAAGCCCGGCGCGCGCAGCTTCACGCGGAAAGGCTTGTTGGCGCCGTCGGACACCAGGTAGCAGCCGAACTCGCCCTTCGGCGCCTCGACTGCGGCATAGGTTTCGCCGGCCGGCACGCAGTAGCCTTCGCTGAAAAGCTTGAAGTGATGGATCAGCGCTTCCATGTCGTCCTTCATCTCCTCGCGCTTGGGAGGAGCGACCTTGAAGTTCTGCACCATGACCGGGCCGGGATTGGCCTTCAGCCACTGCACGCACTGCTTGATGATGCGGTTGGACTGGCGCATCTCGGCCACGCGCACCAGATAACGGTCGTAGCAGTCGCCGTTCACGCCCACGGGGATATCGAAATCCACCGCGTCGTACTTCGCATACGGCTGCTTCTTGCGCAGGTCCCAGGCGATGCCCGAGCCGCGCAGCATGGCGCCGGTCATGCCCCAGGCGCGCGCCTGCTCGGGCGTGACCACACCGATGCCGACCGTACGCTGCTTCCAGATGCGGTTGTCGGTCAGCAGCGTCTCGTACTCGTCGACGCGCTTCGGGAACTCGTTGGTGAAGTCTTCCAGGAAGTCCAGCAGCGAGCCTTCGCGCGCCTGATTGAACTGTTTGAGCGCCTTGCCCTTGCGCCAGGGCGATTCCTTGTACTTCGGCATCCGGTCCGGCAGATCGCGGTAGACACCGCCCGGCCGGTAATACGCCGCATGCATACGCGCGCCGCTGACCGCTTCGTAGCAGTCCATCAGTTCTTCACGCTCGCGGAAGGCGTACAGCATGACCGCCATGGCACCGAGGTCGAGCGCGTTGGAACCGACCCACATCAGGTGGTTCAGGATGCGGGTGATCTCGTCGAACATCGTGCGGATGTACTGCGCCCGCTCCGGCGCCTCGATGCCCAACAGGGTCTCGATGGCACGCACGTAGGCGTGCTCGTTGCACATCATGGACACGTAGTCCAGGCGATCCATGTAGCCGATCGACTGGTTGAACGGCTTGGACTCGGCCAGCTTCTCGGTGCCCCGGTGCAGCAGGCCCACGTGCGGGTCGGCACGGACGATGGTTTCGCCGTCCATTTCCAGGATCAGACGCAGCACGCCATGCGCGGCCGGATGCTGCGGCCCGAAATTCAGCGTGTAGTTGCGGATTTCCTGCTTGGCTTCGGCAGGGTTGCTGGCGAACGCAGTGCCGGATTGCGGATTGCTCATGCCTTGCCCTCACGCGCGGCGGCTTCGCCAGCGGCGGTCTGGTAGCGCGCGTCGTCGCGGATCACGCGCGGCACGCCGACGCGCGGCTCGACCGAGGTGACCGGCTCGTACACCACGCGCTTCTTCTCTTCGTCGTAGCGGACTTCAACGTTGCCGATCAGCGGGAAGTCCTTGCGGAACGGATGGCCGACGAAACCGTAGTCGGTCAGGATGCGGCGCAGGTCCGGGTGACCCTCGAAGATGATGCCGTACAGGTCGAAGGCCTCGCGTTCGAACCAGTTCAGTCCCGGCCACACGTCGCAGAGCGAGGCGACGACCGGCAGGCCGTCGTCCGGCGCGAAGCAGCGCACGCGCACGCGGCGGTTGTGCTGGTAGGACAGCAGGTGCAGCACCACGGCGAAGCGATTGGGGCGGGCGGCGTCGCGCGGACGCTGGTCCCAGTTGAAGCGGCCCGGACCGAAGCCCTCGACGCCACGGCTGAAGCCCTCGGACGACACGTCGGCGGTATCCCACTCGGCGCTGCCGTAGCCCAGGTAGTCCACGCCGCTGATGTCGACGGCCTGCTCGAAGCCGAATTCGTCGCGCAGGGCCAGCGCCACGGCGTGCCAGGACGCGGACGGCACTTCCAGGGTGATTTCGCCGCGCGGCTCGGCGACGCTGACCGTCGCGTCGCTGAAACGCGCGCGCAACCGGTCGGTGAAGTTTGCAGCTTGCTCAGCCATGGGGCGTGGCGTGCTCTAGAAAGGGATCGGGGGAGAGACGGATCAGCGTGCGATGGTCTGCGTGCGCCAGATCTTCTTCTGCAACTGCAGGATGCCGTACACCAGCGCTTCGGCCGTGGGCGGGCAACCGGGCACGTACACGTCCACCGGCACCACGCGGTCGCAGCCGCGCACCACCGAGTACGAGTAGTGGTAGTAGCCGCCGCCGTTGGCGCAGCTGCCCATCGAGATGACCCATTTGGGGTCGGGCATCTGGTCGTAGACCTTGCGCAGCGCCGGGGCCATCTTGTTGACCAGCGTGCCGGCCACGATCATCACGTCGGACTGGCGCGGCGACGGGCGGAACACCACGCCGTAACGGTCCAGGTCCAGGCGCGAGGTGCCGGCGTGCATCATCTCCACCGCACAGCAGGCCAGGCCGAACGTCATCGGCCACATCGAACCGGTACGTGCCCAGTTCATCAGCGCGTCGACGCTGGTGGTCACGTAGCCCTTTTCCAGCAGCGGGTTGTCGCCTTCGGGGCGCAGGATGTCGTCCACCCGCCCTTCCGGGATCGGGTTGTTCATCAGACGGTCGACGGTCTGGATCACTCCCATTCGAGCGCTCCCTTCTTCCAAACGTAAACGAAGCCGAGGAACAGCATGCCCACGAACAGGCCCATCGTGACCAGCGCACGCGGACCCAGCTCCTGGAACACCAGCGTCCACGGAACAATGAAGATGATTTCCAGATCGAACACGATGAACTGGATGGCGATCAGGTAGTAGCGCACGTCGAACTTCATGCGCGCGTCCTCGAAGGCCTCGAAGCCGCATTCGTACGGGGACAGCTTCTGCGCGTCGGGACGACGCGGACCGAGGAAGCGTCCGGCCACCATCAGCGCGATGCCGATGCCGGTGGCGACGATCAGGAACAACAGGGTGGGCAGGTAATTGGCCAGCACTCGCTTGTCTCTTCTTGTCCTATCCGCCGACGCGCGGGGGCGCGGTCCGGCATGCATCGGGCTCGCATCGCAGGCCTGGCCGCGTCGCTTGTGGCGACCGGCCCGCAGCGAAACCGCCCGGACCCACCTTCCGCGGGCGCCCTTCCGCAACACGTACCGGGCATCCGATGAATCGGCGGGATTGTAACGGTTTGTGAACTAGGTAGTAAACGATTACCCGCGCTTTTTAAGCTTGCCGGCAAAAGAAAAAACCCGCCGTAAGGCGGGTTTTTTGTGGCGGGAACGACGTTGCCGCCGACCCGCCGGTGTTGGTGCCCAAGAGGGGACTCGAACCCCTACGACTTTCGTCGCTACCACCTCAAGGTAGTGCGTCTACCAATTCCGCCACCTGGGCATTGAAACCTGCGCGACGCCTGTCGCGTCCCGCCATTGTATCCGGGCTCAGCCGCCTTGCGGCGGGGTCACCGGAGGCTGCTCGGACGCAGGCGCGGCCTGCTGCGGCGCAGCGGGCGCATCGCCGGCCGGCGCGGCCGGCGCGGCAGGCGCCTGCTGGATCGGCGTGCTCGGCACGGTCGACGGCTTGGGCAGTTCACCCACCGGCGCTTCGGCCGCTGCAGGCAGCTGCGACATCACGCCGAGGTTCTGCTGCGCGGCCGGACGTGCGCTGTGCGTGGCATACCAGGCCATGAACAGGCTGATGCCGAAGAATGCGATGGCCAGCCACTTGGTGCTCTTGGAAAGGAAGTTGGACGCGCCCCGCGCACCGAACACCGTGCCGGAAGCGCCCGCACCGAAGCCGGAGCCGGCCTGTGCGCCGGAACCGCGCTGCATCAGCACCAGCGCGATGATGGCGATGGCCACCAGCACGTACACCACATTCAGGATCAACATCCACATTTGGAATCAGTCTCAACCGGTTGAGTCGTCGGCCCCCTTCGGAGCCGGTCTTGCCGGGTCAGCCCCGGCCGGCCGCCGCTCGCGCGATGGCCAGGAAATCCCGGGCGACCAGCGAAGCACCGCCCACCAGCCCTCCATCGACATCGGGCTGCGAGAACAGTTCCGCGGCGTTGTCGGGCTTGACGCTGCCCCCGTACAGGAGGGGCAACGAATCGGCGATTCTAGCATCGCGCGCGGCCACTTCGCCACGGATGAAGGCATGCACGGCCTGCGCCTGGGCCGGGGTGGCGGTCAGCCCGGTGCCGATGGCCCAGACCGGCTCGTACGCGATGACGGCACGTTCGAAGGCCTGCGGGCCCGCCAGGTCGAACACGGCTTCCAGCTGCTTGAGGATACGGAATTCGGTCTGCCCGTCCCTGCGCTGCTGCTCGGTCTCACCCACGCAGAGCACCGGGATCAGGCCTGCGTGCTTGGCCGCGACGAACTTGCGGGCCACGAATTCGCTGCTCTCGTTGTGGTATTGCCGGCGCTCGGAATGACCCACCAGGCCATAGCGTGCCCCCACGTCGACCAGCATCGATGCCGAGACTTCGCCGGTATAGGCGCCCTTCTCGTTGCTGCTGACGTCCTGCGCGCCGAACGCCACGCCATGGTCGCCGTAGTCATCGATCAGTTCGCCCAGATAGGGCAGCGGCGGCAGGACCAGCAGGTCGACCCCCTCCAGCGGCAGGCCTGCGACCAGTTCGTCCATCAGCGCCGTGGCGAATTGACGGGTGCCATGGAGCTTCCAGTTGCCGGCCACGAGCTTGCGACGCATAAGACCAATTCCTGTCCAGTTCGGGGCCGCGCAGTCTAGCCGATGTTGGGCGACGCACCTACCGGCCGCGCTATCTTTCCCATCCCATGTCCGCACAGGCGTCATCCATGCCCTCTGCCTCCCCTGCCCCGATTCCCGGCTACGCGCTGGTGACCGGCGCCTCCAGCGGCATCGGCGAACGGATCGCACGCGAGTATGCGCGCCGGGGCGTGCCACTGGTGCTGACCGCCCGGCGCGCGGATCGGCTGCATGCCCTGGCGGAGGAGCTGCGGCCACAGGTGGCGGTGGAGGTGGTGGCCGCCGACCTGGCCGATCCCGCCGCGCCGGCCGGCCTGGTGGAGGAGCTGGATCGGCGCGGGGTGCGGATCCGCATCCTCGTCAACAACGCCGGCTACGGCATGCCGGGACGCTACCGCAGCAGCGACTGGGCCGACCACGCCGCGTTCATGCAGGTGATGACCACCGCCGTATGCGAGCTCACTTGGCGGCTGCTGCCCGCGATCCGCGCCGACGGACGGGGACGGATCCTCAACGTGGCCTCGTTCGCCGCCCTGATGCCGGCCGCCGACGGGCAGACCCTGTACGCACCGGCCAAAAGTTTCCTGCTGAAGTTCAGCGAAGCATTGGCACTGGAGAACGCCGACCGCGGCGTCCACGTAACCGCGCTCTGCCCGGGTTTCACCTATTCCGAATTCCACGATGTCACCGGCACGCGTGGCCGCATGCGGGTGTCGCCGGGGATGTGGCTGCAGGCCGAGGACGTGGCGCGCGCCGGCATCGATGGCAACGAGCGCGGCCAGGTGCTGGTGGTGCCCGGATGGCGCTACCGGCTGATGCACGCCATCGTGAAACTGCTGCCGCACCGCGTGGCGATGGGCCTGATGGCGCGCAACTCGCGCAAGGTTCGCCCGCTCGACTGAATGGCCGGAAACGCACGACGCCGGCAAGCCGGCGTCATGGGAAGCAAGTATCGCGGGAAGTGGCGCGCTTACTTCAGTTTGATCTCGCGCAGTCGCTCTTCGAGGTAACCCTGCGCGGTGATCGGCTCGGGGTAGCGCTTCGGGTTGTCTGACGTGATCGTGGACGGCAGCACGTCGATCAGGAAATCCGGATTCGGGTGCAGGAAGAACGGCACCGAGTAACGCGGCTGGCGTGCCTGTTCGCCCGGGGGATTGGTCACGCGGTGGGTGGTGGACGGGTACACGTGGTTGGTCAGGCGCTGCAGCATGTCGCCGATGTTGACCACGATGGTGTCGGCATCGGACGTGAACGGCACCCACTCGCCCTTCTTTGAGAGCACTTCCAGGCCCGCGGCGCTGGCGCCCACCAGCAGCGTGATGAGGTTGATGTCCTCGTGCGCGCCGGCGCGCACGTTGGGGATGTCGTCGGCGGTGATCGGCGGGTAGTGGATCGGGCGCAGGATCGAGTTGCCGGAATCGGTCTTGTCGGCGAAATAATCCTCCGGCAGGCCGATGTGCAGGGCCAGGGCCGACAGCACGCGCGAACCCAGCTGGTCCAGCGCCTGGTACAGGCCGTAGCCGTGCTCGCGGAAGCCGGGCACTTCGGCCGGCCACAGGTTCGGCGGCATCACGTCGCGGTATTCGGAATCCTCGGGAATCTCGCGGCCGATATGCCAGAACTCCTTCAGGTCGAAGTGCTTGGAGTCCTTCGCGGTCTCCACGCCGAACGGCGTGTAGCCGCGCGCGCCGCCGCCGCCGGGCACGTGGTACTTCTTCTTCACCTCATCCGGCAGCGAGAAGAAACGCTTGAACACGTCGTACGCGGCATCGATCCGCGCCTGCGGGATGCCGTGGTTGCGGATGCCGGCGAAACCCCACTCGCGATACGCCGCGCCCAGTTCGGCCACGAAGGCCTCGCGGTCGGTATCGAAACGGGTGATGTCCAGCGTGGGGATTCGGGCGCTCATGCAATCTGCTCCAACAGGGAAAAGGCGCGGGAGGCCATGGGACCATCGCCGCGCCGAAAGTTCATTGATCCGGCTCAAGCCGCGGCGGCGGCGCGCACGGCGTCGGCGAGCGTTTCCAGCGTGCTCTTCACCAGCGCGTCGTCATCGGCTTCGACCGTGACACGCACGACCGGCTCGGTGCCGGAGGGACGCAGGAACGCGCGACCGCGCCCGGACACCGCCGCCTGCGCCTGCATCAGCGCGGCCTGCACGCTGGGGGCTTCGGTGGGCTTGGCGCCGTTGGCCAGCTTCACGTTGATGGTCTTCTGCGGCAGCATGGTCAGCCCGTCCAGGGCGTCGCGCAGCGTCTGCCGCCGGCGGCGCAGGGCTTCCAGCACCTGCAGCGCGGCGATGATGGCGTCACCCGTGGTGGTGCGGTCCAGGCACAACAGGTGTCCGGAGGCTTCGCCGCCCAGCACCGCATTCCCTTCGACCAACGCCTGATGCACGTAGCGGTCGCCCACCTTGGTGCGGACGAACGGGATTTCCAGCTTGGCGAGTGCGCGTTCCAGGCCGTAGTTGGTCATCAGCGTGCCGACCACAGGCCCGCGCAGGCGGCCGCTGGCCTGCCAGTCGCGCGCCAGCAGGTAGATCAGTTCGTCGCCGTCCACGGGTACGCCATCGGCGTCGGCCATCAGCACGCGGTCGCCGTCGCCGTCGAAGGCGATACCCAGGTGGGCGCCGGTTTCGCGCACCTTGGCGGCCAGGCTCTCCACATGCATCGAACCCACGCCGTCGTTGATGTTGACGCCGTTGGGCTCGGCACCGATGGTGATCACGTCGGCGCCCAGCTCGCGGAACAGCAGCGGCGCGATGTGGTACGTGGCGCCGTGCGCGCAGTCCAGCACCACCTTCAGCCCCTTCAGGTCGAAGCGGCGCGGCACGCTGGCCTTGCAGAATTCCATGTAGCGACCGACCGCGTCGCGCGTGCGGATCGCCTTGCCCAGCTTCTCGGACTCGGCGGTGAAGAACGGCGCATCGATCGCGGCCTCGATGGCCAGCTCCGTCGCATCATCCAGCTTCTCGCCCTCGGCGGAGAAGAACTTGATGCCGTTGTCGTAGTGCGGGTTATGCGAGGCACTGATGACGATGCCGGCATCGGCGCCCAGCGTACGCGTCAGGAACGCGACCGCCGGTGTGGGCATCGGTCCCATCAGCTGCACGTCGGCGCCTGCGGCCACCAGGCCGGCCTCGAGCGCGGCTTCGAACATGTAGCCGGAGATGCGGGTGTCCTTGCCGATCACCACGACCGGACGCGCACCGCCCGCCTTCTCGCACAGCACGCGCCCCAGGGCATTGCCCAGGCGCAGCACGAAATCGGCGGAGATGGGGCTGGTGCCGACGCGGCCACGGATGCCGTCGGTTCCGAAGTATTTGCGGCTCATGCGGTCACCAGTTCGCTGTCCTGCGGCTTGGGCTGTCTCATCAGCAACGCCAGCAGGTCGGCCAGGCGGTCACGCATCTCGCGGCGGTCGCAGATCTGGTCGATCGCACCGTGCGCCACCAGGAACTCCGACCGCTGGAAGCCTTCCGGCAGAGTCTCGCGGACGGTCTGCTCGATCACGCGCGGGCCGGCGAAGCCGATCAGCGCTTCCGGCTCGGCCAGGTTGATGTCGCCCAGCATCGCGAAGCTGGCCGACACGCCGCCGGTGGTGGGGTGCGTCATCACCGAGATGTACGGCAGGCCGGCTTCGCGCAGCCTGCCCAGCGCAGCCGAGGTCTTGGCCATCTGCATCAGCGAAAACAGGCTTTCCTGCATGCGCGCACCGCCGCTGGCGGAGAAGCACACGAACGGCGAACCGATCTCCAGCGCGCGCTCCGCGCCCAGTGAGAAGCGCTCGCCCACCACCGACCCCATCGAGCCGCCCATGTAGGCGAAGTCGAAGGCGCTGGCGACCAGGTCGCGGCCCTTCAGCGTGCCCTGCAGGGTGATCAGCGCATCGCGCTCGCCGGTGCTCTTCTGCGCGGCCTTGATGCGGTCGGCGTACTTCTTCTGGTCCTTGAACTTCAGCACGTCGGTCGGGCCCAGCGCGGCGCCGATCTCGCGGGTGCTGCCAGGATCGAACAGCGCCGCCATGCGCGCACGGGCACGGATCGGCATGTGGAAGCTGCACTTCGGGCAGACCTCCAGGTTTTCCTCCAGCTCCGGCCGGTACAGCACCGCGCCGCAGCGGTCGCATTTTTCCCACAGCCCCTCGGGGACGCTGCGTTTGCTCTTGCCTGCGTTGCCTTCGGTGCGGATGCCCGACGGCATCAGTTTGCTGAGCCAGCTCATGCGTGGTCTTGCTGCCTGCCCCGGGAGGGGCCCAATGGATGAGCGCGGCAGTTTAGCTCAGTCGTCCATGCACAGCCGTACGGTGGGTCAGGCGTCCAGCGCCGCGCGCAGCGGCGCCAGGAAGGCCGAGGCACGCGAGGGGGCGTCGGTACCGGCCTCGGCCAAGGCCGCCACCAACGCGCTGCCGACCACCACGCCATCGGCATCGTTCGCCATCGCACGGGCGCTGTCGGCATCCCGGATGCCGAAGCCCGCCACCACGGGGACGCGGGAGCCTGCCTGCAGCTGCTTCAGCCGTTCGCCCGCCGCGGCCGTGTCCAGGCGATCGGACGCGCCCGTCACGCCCGCGAAACTGACGTAGTACAGATACCCCTGCGCGGTGTCGCACAGCATCCGCAGGCGTTCCGGCGAGGTGGTCGGCGACGCCAGCGCGATCAGGACCAGCCCTTCACGGTTGAACACCGCGCGCGTCTCTTCGGCCTCTTCCGGCGGCAGGTCGACCAGCAGCACGCCGTCGACGCCGGCCGCGACCGCTTCACGGGCGAAACGCTCGGCCCCATGGATCTCCACCGGGTTCAGGTAACCCATCAGCACGATGGGCGTGGTGTCGTCCTGCTGGCGGAACACCTCCACCGCCTCCAGCACGTAGCGCAGCCCCGCGCCGCGGGCCAGCGCACGCTCGGAGCTGCGCTGGATGACGGGTCCGTCTGCCATCGGATCGGAGAACGGCACGCCCAGTTCGATCACATCCGCACCGGCATCGACCAGCGCATGCATCACCGGGACCGTGGATTCCAGCGAGGGATCGCCGGCGGTGATGAACGGCACCAGCGCCTTGCGGCCGGCGGCCTTGAGGGTGGAGAACTTCGCTTCAAAACGGCTCACAGGCTGATCCCATCACGTGCGGCGATCGTGTGCACGTCCTTGTCGCCACGGCCGGACAGGTTGCACAGCACCAACTGGTCCTTGGGCAGCTCGCGCGCCAACTTGATCGCCTGGGCAACGGCGTGGCTGGACTCCAGCGCGGGCAGGATGCCCTCGGTGCGGGTCAGTCGGTGGAACGCGGCCAGCGCTTCGTCGTCGGTGACGCCGACATACTCCGCGCGTCCACTGTCCTTCAGAAAGGCGTGCTCCGGCCCGACGCCCGGGTAATCCAGGCCGGCGGAGATCGAATGCGTTTCGATGATCTGCCCGTCGTCGTCGCAGATCACGTAGGTACGGTTGCCATGCAGCACGCCGATGCGTCCCGCCGACAGCGACGAGGCATGGCGACCGGTCTCTATGCCGTCGCCCGCCGCCTCGGCGCCGACGATGCGCACGCCCGGGTCGTTGAGGAAGGCGTGGAACAGGCCGATCGCGTTGCTGCCGCCGCCGACGCAGGCGGTGATGGCATCGGGCAGGCGGCCGTAGTCGGCCAGCATCTGCGCCCTCGCCTCGCGGCCGACCACGGCGTTGAAGTCGCGGACCATGCGCGGATACGGGTCCGGACCGGCGACGGTGCCGATGATGTAGAACGTGTCGTGCACGTTCGTCACCCAGTCGCGCATGGCTTCGTTCAGCGCGTCCTTCAGCGTGGCCGAGCCGCTGGTCACCGGCACCACGGTCGCGCCGAGCAGCTTCATCCGGTAGACGTTGATCTTCTGCCGCTCGATGTCGGTGGCGCCCATGTAGACGACGCATTCCAGCCCCAGCCGGGTGGCGACGGTGGCGCTGGCCACCCCGTGCTGGCCCGCGCCGGTCTCGGCGATGATCCGCTTCTTGCCCATCCGGCTGGCCAGCAGCGCCTGCCCGATGGTGTTGTTGATCTTGTGCGCGCCGGTGTGGTTCAAGTCCTCGCGCTTGAGCAGGATCTGCGCGCCGCCGACTTCGCGGCTCAGGCGCTCGGCGTGGTAGATCGGGCTGGGCCGGCCGACGTAATGCTTGAGATCCTTGTCGAAGGCGGCGATGAAGGCCGGATCGACGCGGGCGGCGTCATACGCCGAGGCCAGCTCCTGCAGCGGCCCGATCAGGGTTTCAGCGACGAAACGCCCCCCGTGGCGGCCGAAATGGCCATGGACATCCGGATAGGCATGGAAGTCGGTGACAGACGGCATGATCGGTGTTCCGCAGAGCGATGCCTCACCTTATCGCACAGCGACCTTCGGGAACATCGACTATTCGGGCCTGATTCGTGAGTTAAACTCACGCGATGGCCCGACCGCTGCCGTCACTGAATGCCCTCCGTGCCTTCGAAGCCGCCGCCCGCCTGGGCAGCGTCAGCCAGGCGGCCGGGGAACTGCACGTCACCCACGGCGCGGTCAGCCGCCACATCCGTGCCCTGGAAGACGCCCTCGGCCGACCCTTGTTCGTGCGCGATGGCCGCGGCCTGGCGCTAACGGCCGATGGCCAGCGCCTGCGCGACAGTGCGGGCGAAGCGTTCGGTGTACTGCAGGCAGGCTGGACCGCGCTGCAGCGCGGTCCGCGCGCGGCGGCGCTGGTGCTGGGCTGCCCGGGCAGCCTGTTGGCGCGCTGGGTGATCCCCCGCCTGGAGCGCCTGGCGGCGGACCTTCCCGACCTGACCCTCCATCTGTCCGCGCAGGAAGGCGGCGTCGACCTCGCGGCCGCGGGGCTGGATGCCGCCCTGCTGCTGGGCGAAGCGCCGTGGCCCGCGGGATGGCAGGTATGGCCGCTGGCGCCCGAGCGGATCGGCCCGGTGCTCAGTCCGCGCCACGCACGGTTCGCTGCCCTGCGCGATGGGCCACCGCGCGCGCTGCTGGACGAACCGCTGCTGCACACCGCCTCGCGGCCGCAGGCCTGGCCGCGCTGGCTGGCGTCGCACCAGCTGACGGACGCGCCGCACCTCGGTACCGGCTTCGATCACCTGACGTATCTGCTGGAAGCGGCGGTCGCGGGGCTGGGCGTCGCCATCGCGCCGCGCGAACTGGTGCAGGCCGACCTCGACAGCGGCCGACTCGTCGCGCCGTGGGGGTTCGCCGACACCGGCGGAACCTGGGCGCTGTGCGCGGCGCGCGGCAATCCCGATGCGCGCATTCCCCTGCTGGCCGACTGGCTGCGCCGCGACCTGCTGTCCGCAGACTAGCCGCGGGTATCGGCGATGCGGACCGCGTCGACGAAGCGCCGCATCTTCTCCGGATCCTTCTCGCCGGGCGCGGTCTCGATGCCGCTGGACACGTCCACGCCCCACGGATGCGCGGTGCGCAGCGCAAGCCCGACGTTGTCGGGCGACAGGCCGCCGGCAAGCAGGCACGGCCGGTCGGTGACCTCCGGCATCTGCCGCCAGTCGAACCGCTGTCCGCTGCCTCCCTGCTCGCCGGCCGCGTGACCGTCGAACAGGAAACCGCTCGCGTTCGGATAGGCCGCCAGGCTGGCGAAGGCGCCCCCCTCCTGACCACCCATCGCGATCGCCTTCCAGAACGGCCGATGGAACGAACCGGCAAATGCATCATCCTCGCCGCCGTGGAACTGCAGCACGTCCGGCTGCAGGGATTCGACGATCTGCTCGATCTCGGTCCGCGGATTGTCCATCACCAGTACCACCACGCCGATTTCCTCCGGCACCAGGTCGCGCAGCATGCGTGCCTGGCCCAGCAGCAGCCGGCGCGGGCTGCGCGGCGCGAACACCAGGCCGATGTAGTCCGCACCCAGCTCCACCGCCAGGCGGACATCCTCGGCGCGGGTCAGCCCGCAGAACTTGATGCGCGTATGCATGGCGGAAGGGTAACCCGGCAGCTCAGCCGATGGCGGCAGGCAGGGTCACTTCCGACGGCAGGCCCCATTCGGCCGGATACAGCGGACTGACGAACACCAGGCCGTCCGGCGGCGCGGTCGGCCCGGCGACGGTGCGGTCGCGACCGGTCAGCAGTTCACCGATCCAGCCCTCCGGCCGTTCGCCGCGCCCCACCACCAGCAGCGAACCGACGATGTTGCGCACCATGTGATGCAGGAACGCATTGGCCTGCACCTCGACGACCACGCGCTCGCCCTGGCGCACGACGGAGATCGCGTGCAGGTTGCGCATCGCGTGCGGCGACTGGCAGTGCACGGTGCGGAAGGCGCTGAAATCGTTCTCGCCGACCAGCACCTGGGCGGCACGGTGCATGGCGTCGGCGTCCAGCGGCATCCTTTCCCAGCTCAGATACTGGCGCTCCAGCGCCGGGCGCGCCAGCCGGTTCACCAGCGTGTAGCGATAGCGCCGCGCGCGCGCGGAGAACCGCGCATGGAAATCATCGGCCACGGGCTGGCACCAGCGTACGCAGACCGCCGGCGGCAGGCGCGCCGTGGCGCCCAGCAACCAGCCGCGCGGCGTGCGCGCGGCATCGCTGTCGAAGTGGACGACCTGGCACTGCGCATGCACCCCGGCATCGGTGCGGCCGGCGCAGATCGTGTCCACCCGGGCGTCGGCCACCGACGACAGCGCGCCTTCCAGCGCAGCCTGCACCGTGCTGGTGTCGTCGGGCGTGCCGGACTTGCTCAGCCGTTGCCATCCCAGGAAACCGCCGCCGTCGTACTCGACGCCCAGCGCGTAGCGCGTCACGACATCACTCCGCGCCCGTCATCCGATCTCGCGCAGCAGTTGCAGCGCCTCGTCGCGCGCCGTCGCGTCGTGGCCGGCGGCGACCTCGTTCAACAGATCGCGCGCGGTCGCCACGTCGCCCAGGTCCAGATAGGCCACCGCCAGTTCCAGTCGATCACGACCGGCAGGCGCCTGCGGCGATGTCACCGGAGCAGCAGGCGCCATGCCGCCGCCGGCATGCCAGGTGGGGCCCGTCGCGGGTGCAGGCTTCGGCGATGATGTGGGCGCTGCGGCGACCGGCACGCTGACCGCCGGCTCGAGCACCGGACTGGGCGCGAGCTCCGCTTCCGGCGTGGCCGCCTGCGGCATCGCGGCGGCCAGTTCCGCGGCACGGCTGTCCGCCGGCGCATTGCCGAACACGGGGTTGCGCGGGACCGGTGCTGGCGCAATGCGCTGGCGGCGCTGCGCGAAACCCCACGCCAGCGCCCCGACGAACAGCAGGCCGAAGCCCGCCCACGCCCAGACCGGGACGCCGCCCTCGCTGCCATTGCCCTGCGCCAGGCGCTGCTGCGCCGCGGCGAGGTCGCTGTCCTTCATGGCCAGCAGCTTCTCCTGCTGGGCCTTGAGCTTTTCCAGTTCCGCCACCTGCGAGCGCAGTTCCTGTACCTCGGCTTCCCGCGCGGCCAGGTCTTCCTTCGATTGCTGCAGCTGTTCGTTCGCCAACATCTCGCCCTCACCGCCGGCACTCACGCCGGACTGCGTTCCAGAACCCGACGTGCCAGCGGCCGCGGGAGCGATTTCCAGGCGCGCGTCGGCCACAGGTGCGGTGCGCGGTGCCTGCGGCGCGGTCGTCGCCGCAGGCGCGGGCTCGACCACCGCGGCCGGCTGCGGGATCGGCGCGCGTGCGCGTCGCCACTCGGCGATCTGGCTGCGTACCAGCGCGGCGGCCTCGTCTTCGCGGATGGTCTGCGCCTCGGCCGATTCCGGCACGCGCAACACCGCGCCCTGCTTGAGCAGGTTGATGTTGCCGTTGATGAAGGCCTCGGGGTTGGCGCGCAGCAGCGCGACCATGGCCTGGTCCAGGGTGTAGCCCTGCGCACGCGCCAGCGGCGCGGCGACCTGCGACAGCGACTGTCCACGCCGCACGGGCGCCAGCGCATCGCCCGGCGCGATCTGCGCGGCCGGCACAGCGGCAACAGGTGCGGGCGCGGGCGCGCGAGGTGGCGCGGTCAGCGGTGCCCGTTCGGCCGGGACGGATTCCGGCGGGGTGGCCACGACAGGCTGGGCAGGCCGGGCAATGGTATCCGTGGGCGCGGCGACAGGCGCATCGATCACCGGCTGACCGGCCGCCGCCAGCGTGCCCGGCGCGCTGACCAGCGCGGAGTACTCGCGTACCAGACGGCCCTGACCCCAGTCGACTTCAATCAGGAAATTGACCGCCGGCACATCCACCGGCGTGCGACTGGTGACGCGCACGACCGGACGGCCGGATTCATCCAGCGCGACGCTGAAGTCCAGTTCGTTGACCAGCCCCTGCGGGCGCGGCAGACCGACGCGCTCGAACGTCGTCGGCGACGCCAGACGCGCACGCAGCTGCTCCAGCTCGCCCGGCTCGCTGGAAATGATCAGAATCTCGGCCAGCAGCGGCTGGCCGGGTTGCGATTTGACCTTGATCTCCCCCAGGCCGAGCGCGAGGGCAGAGAAACACTGCAGCGTGAGCAGCAGCGCAACGAGCCGGCGAACCAACTGTTTCAAGAGGGGCCCCTATCGGCTTGACGCGCCCAAATCGAGCGGAACTGCGCGCAACTTATTGTTACTGACGGTACCCGTCAAGGTGCCCCACACCGCGCCGACTGCGATTTAGCGTCCTTCGCTCCAGATGACCCGCCGGAACTGGGACACCATGTCCGGCACCCGGTACGCGTTACCAGCAAAAGCGGCCAGGTAGCTCGACCGGTCCTTGATGACCTCCGAATCGCAGGCAAATGGAAACGCGATCGACTCCCCGTACTGGGCCGCTTCCAGCGACTTCCAATCCGGAGCATGGGAAGGCTCCTGCCTGATCGATCCACTCTTGTCCGCAGCCCTGTCACGCAGGATGCGGAAGGTGCGTCGGCCACAATCAACTTCCATCTCCCAAATGACGTAACGATCCGGAATATCCGCCGATTCGATGACCTGCACCACCTCGAGCGCACGCTTTCCGTCGACCGCTCCCCGATCAGCGTGCCGCGCGATGAAAGCCACGCGCTTTGGCGCCTTGTAGGCCTCGCCAATGATGAACCAGCACTTCAATCCCTGACCGTTCCGGCATTCGGCCTCTTGCGCCTCGGCTGTGTGCGCCCAGACCAGGGCACACGCTGCAAGGCCCGTCGATATCGCCCAGACCCACACACGCCCCGACATCCACCGGATGTGATCCATGCGCATTCCCGGATTCATATCAGATCCCTCACCGGGGGCGTGAAGATCGTCGGCACACCTGGCTTCACGTCCACGACCTCGCTGATCCAAACATGCATTTGGCTCTGGTAACGTTCTGTGCGCGTGATCGGCTTGATGGCACCGCTTCCGGAACCGAACATCGGCGAGTAGGAATACTCAACGGAGTATTCACCTGTCGCATACGTCCTGCGCGCGGTGTACTCGACAGGAAAATGGGCAAGCACGAGATAGCGACCCGGCATCAGCCCATCGAACTGGAAGTTGCCTTGCGAGTCGGTCCTGACACGTCCGGCGTACTGCCAGACCTCAGGGTTCAGGCCGCCGATCTCGCGCTCGCCCCAACGGACGTCATCCGCACTGTGGGCTTCGAACCACGCCGTCACATGGGGCGTCATGGGCAGCAGGATCACCCATTCGCGGTCCGCCGTTGCAACGCTCTTGCCTCTCAGCAGGCGCGGCAGCAGCCCCCCCACACCCTGTTTGTCGCGCACTGCCATCGTTCCGCGCAGGGTGCCTGTTCCCAACTCCATCGCCCGCGCCATTTCTGTCGGATCGTAGAGCGCTGCGATCCTGTCCTGAATCGCGCCCCGTTCATCCGCCCTGTCCTGTGCTTCGTGCCTGGAAGCAGAGCGCACCTGCGCTGCTGCGTGGTCATGCACCCACAACACGGCGCCCACGACGAGGACGGACCAGATACCGGACGAAAGAAAACGCGATGCGCTTCCCATGCTGCACACTCCATTGCGCCAAGTACGTCAGCAGGCTCTCAGGAACCCGCTGACGCGTCAACTGCCAACTATTGTCACGTGCATGAACGATGTCGGTTCACGTTGCTTTGCGCGGATACAGAGACGCAAGCGCTCAGCCGCCGTTCGCCACCAGTTCGGCCAATTGCACGGCATTCAGGGCCGCGCCCTTGCGGATGTTGTCGGCCACCACCCACAGGTTCAGTCCGCGCGGATGCGAGAAGTCCTCGCGGATGCGGCCGACGAACACCGGGTCGCGGCCGGACGCGTGGGTGACCGGCGTCGGATAGCCACCTGCCTTGTGCTCGTCCACGACCTCCACGCCGGGGGCGGCGCGCAACAGCTCGCGGGCCTGTTCCGGTGAAATCTTCTTCTTCGTCTCGATGTTGACCGCTTCGGAGTGGCCATAGAACACCGGCACGCGCACGGCGGTGGGATTCACCTGGATGCTGTCGTCCTCGAGGATCTTGCGCGTCTCCCAGACCAGCTTCATCTCTTCCTTGGTATAGCCGTTGGCCAGGAACTCGTCGATGTGCGGGATGAGGTTGAAGGCGATCTGCGCCTGGAACTTCTTCGGCTCGATGTCCTGGAAGGCCAGCAGCTGCGCGGTCTGGCGGCCGAGTTCCTCCAGGCCGGAGCGACCTGCGCCCGACACCGACTGGTAGGTGGCCACGTTGATGCGTTCGATGCCGTATTCGCGATGGATCGGCGCCAGCACCGGCATCAGCTGCATGGTCGAGCAGTTGGGGTTGGCGATGATGCCGCGCGGACGGTTCTTGGCCGCATGCGGGTTGACCTCCGACACCACCAGCGGCACGTCGGCGTCGTAGCGGAAGGTCGAGGAGTTGTCGATCACCACCGCGCCCGCGGCTGCGAACTTCTGTGCGTATTCCTTCGACACGCTGCCGCCGGCCGAGAACAGGGCGATGTCCACGCCGGTGGGGTCGAAGGTTTCCAGGTCGAGCACGTCGACCTTCTGGCCCTTGAAATCGACCTGGGTGCCGGCCGAACGCGTCGAGGCCAGCAGGACGAGCTTGCCGACCGGAAAGTCGCGTTCGGCCAGGATGGACAGCATGGTTTCGCCGACGGCGCCGGTGGCGCCCACGATGGCGACGGTGAAGCTACGGTTCTGGTTGCTCATGGAAGATGGTTTTCGCGAAGAGGGAGTGAAGACAGCGGACAGGAAGGCTGTGTTCGGGGAACCTGCGGGCGTGCCTCAGGCTCCCTGTCGTTTGGCGATGATGGTGTTGTTGATCGAGGCCGTAGCCAGCGCATCCGGGTTGACCGGCGACGGCGGACGGCCCGCGTCCGGCCCTTCGCCCAGTGCGGCGATCAGGTTGTCCACCGCCAGCGACACCATGGCGCGACGCGTGGCGAGGCTGGCACTGGCGATGTGCGGGGTCAGCACCACGTTGCGCAGGGCCAGCAGTTCCGGACGCACGGCGGGCTCGCCTTCGTACACGTCCAGGCCGGCGGCAGCCAGGCGGCCGTTCGACAGTGCATCGGCGAGCGCGGCTTCATCGACGATGCCGCCCCGCGCGATGTTCACCAGCGTCGCAGTGGGCTTCATCTTCGCCAGCGCCGCGGCATCGACCAGGTGGTGGACCTGTGCCGAGTAAGGCAGCACCAGGATCACGTGGTCGGCCTGGACCAGCAGATCGTCGAAGCCGGCATAGGTCGCGCCGCACTCACGCTCGACGAGCTCCGGCAGGCGGCTACGGTTGTGGTACAGCACGCGCATGCCGAAGCCGCGCGCACGGCGGGCGATCCCCTGCCCGATCCGGCCCATGCCGACGATGCCCAGCGTGCTGCCGTGCAGGTCCGCGCCCAGCAGCGTGCCGAACGACCACTGCTGCCACTGGCCTTCGCGCAGCCAGCGTTCGGCCTCGGTGATGCGGCGCGCGGTCGCCATCAGCAGTGCGAAACCGAAGTCGGCGGTGGTCTCGGTCAGCACGTCCGGCGTGTTGGTCGCGACGATACCGGCCTGCGTCAGCGCCGCGATATCCAGGTTGTTGTAGCCCACGCCCACGTTGGCGATGGCGCGCAGCCGCTCCGCACCGGCGATTTCCCGGGGGCCGATGCGTTCGTTCAAGGTCACCAGCGCGCCGACGCTGTCGCGCAATGCTTCCGCGATGGCCTCGGGACTGTGTTCGGTAACGCCGGCCGTCGCCTGCACGTCGAAATGCGCCGCCAGCCGCCCGACGATGTCGTCGAACAGCGGCTGCGACACCCAGACGCGCGGCCGCAGCTCAGCCATCGACGCTGCCGGGCACGTAGGGCGGCACTTCGCCGACATCACCGCACTGCGCGCGATGGCGCAACGCCTGATCCATCAGCACCAGCGCCATCATCGCCTCGGCGATGGGCGTGGCACGGATGCCCACGCAGGGGTCGTGCCGGCCGGTGGTGATGACGTCCACGGTATGGCCGTCCACGTCCACTGTTGCGCCCGGCAGGCGCAGGCTGGAGGTCGGCTTCAGGACGATGGAGGCGGTGACCTGCTGGCCGGTGGAAATGCCGCCGAGAATGCCGCCGGCATGGTTGGACAGGAACCCGGCCGGCGACATCAGGTCCCGATGCTCGGTGCCCTTCTGGGTGACCGCGGCGAAACCGTCGCCGATCTCCACCCCCTTCACCGCGTTGATGCTCATCAGCGCGGCGGCGAGGTCGCCGTCCAGCTTGCCGTAGATCGGCTCGCCCCAGCCCGCCGGCACGCCGTCGGCGACGACATTGACGCGCGCGCCGATGGAATCGCCCGACTTGCGCAGCGCATCCATGTAGGTTTCCAGCGCCGGCACCTGCGCCGCATGCGGCCAGAAGAACGGGTTGTCCTCCACCGCGTTCCAGTCGAAGCCGTCGGGCGTGATCGGCCCGAGCTGCGACAGGTAACCGCGCACCGTCACGCCGAACCGCTGCCGCAGCCACTTCTTGGCGATCACGCCCGCCGCGACGCGCATCGTGGTCTCGCGCGCGGACGAGCGGCCGCCGCCGCGCGGGTCGCGGATGCCGTACTTCTGCCAGTAGGTGTAATCGGCGTGGCCGGGGCGGAACTGCCGCGCGATGTCGGCGTAGTCCTTGCTGCGCTGGTCGGTATTGCGGATCAGCAGCGCGATCGGCGTGCCGGTGGTGCGGCCCTCGTACACGCCGCTGAGGATCTCCACCTCGTCGGCCTCGCGCCGCGCGGACGTGTGCCGCGACTTGCCGGTGGCCCGGCGTTCCAGGTCGTGGCGGAATTCCTCAGGCGCGATCTCCAGCCCGGGCGGGCAGCCGTCGACCACGCAGCCGATGGCCGGCCCGTGCGATTCGCCGAACGTGGTGACCGTGAGGAGTTTTCCGAAACTGTTGCTGCTCAAGCGCCGCTCCGCGGATGGGAACTACCGGTGCCGGGCCATCAAGCATCGCATACCGGCCACCCTATTGTGCAGTGCGCCAACGCAAGCCGCGACGGTTGCAGGCGCAACCGCTGCGGGCGTGGCAGGGCGGTTCCGGCGCTCTATCTGCGAGCGGCGGCCAACGCGGCGATGGGTGCGTTGTGGCGGATCAGCTCGGCGCATTCGACCGCGAAGATGCCCATCTGGCCGACCTTGAACTCGATCCAGGCGAAGTCGACGTCGGGCAGCAGTTCCACCAGCGCATGCTCGGACTCGCCCACTTCGCAGATCAGCAGGCCGTCCTGGCTGAGGTGCAGCGGCGCATCGCGCAGGATCTTCAGCACCAGGTCCAGGCCATCGTCGCCGGCGCGCAGGCCCAGCTCCGGCTCGAAGGAGTATTCCTTCGGCAGTGCGTCGGTTTCGTCGTTGGTGACGTAGGGCGGATTGGTGACGATCAGGTCGTAGTGGCGCCCGGTCAGGCCGGCGAACAGGTCGGATTTGACCAGTTGCACGTTGTCCGCATGCAGGCGGGCCTTGTTCTCGGCCGCCAGCGCCAGTGCATCGTCGCTGATGTCGACGCCGTCGACCTGCCAGTCCGGGTGGTAATGGCCCATGGCGATGGCGATGCAACCCGAGCCGGTGCACAGGTCGAGCACACGGTTCACCTCGCGCCCCCCCAGCCAGGGCTCGAAGCCCGCTTCGATCAGCTCGGCGATCGGCGAGCGCGGCACCAGCGCACGTGCGTCGCTCTTGAAACTCAAGCCGGCGAACCAGGCCTCACCGGTCAGATAGGCCACCGGAATGCGCTCGTTCACCCGACGCTCGAACAGTGCCAGCACCTGCGCCTTTTCCGGTGCGGTGACGCGCGCCTGGCCATAGGCGGGGCCCAGGTCCGGCGGCAGGTGCAGCGTATGCAGCACCAGGTGCGAGGCCTCGTCCAGGGCGTTGTCGTAACTGTGGCCGAAGGTCAGCCCGGCCGCGTTGAAGCGGCTGGCGCCATAGCGGATCAGGTCGATGATGGTGTGCAGTTCGGCGGTGACGTCGGCGGTCATGGCAAGGCTGGGGAAGACGCCGGAACGGCGAGGGCCGCCGATTATAGAGGCTGCCCCGGTATCATGGCCTCCTCCTGCCGTCCATGCCGGCCACGGTCCAACGGCCACGCCCCTTCATCGCGGGACATCCACGCACATGTTCAACAAGAAGATCGGCCTCATCCTCGTCCTGGCGCTGGCCGCCGGCCTGGGCCTGCTGGCCGCACAGAAATTCTTCGGCCCGGTCACGCCCGCGACCCGGTGGCCCGCCACCCAGACGGTCACCCTGTTCCCACAGGCGCGCCCGCTGCCGCCGTTCTCGCTGCGCCAGTCCGACGGGACCCAACTGACCGATGGCGAACTGAAAGGCCACTGGACGCTGGTGTTCATCGGCTTCACCTTTTGCCCGGACATCTGTCCCACCACCCTGGCCGAACTGGCCCAGGCGCAGGCGCAGTGGAAGGACCTGCCCGATTCCACGCGCCCGCGCGTGCTGTTCGTGTCGGTGGACCCGGAGCGCGACACGCCCGCCCGCATCGGCGAGTACGCCCACGCCTTCCATCCCGACACGCTGGCGGCCACGGCCGATGTCCCGACGCTGGAGAACTTCGCCAAGTCGCTGGGCTTCGTGTTCATGAAGGTGCCCGGCCAGGGCTACGAACAGAATCCTAACGACTACAGCATGGATCACTCCTCGGCGATCGCCGTTCTGGACCCCCAAGGCCAGCTCGCCGGCCTGATCCGGCCGCCCTTCCAGCCCAAGGCGATCGCCGCCGACATGCGCGCGCTGACCGGGGCCTCGTCCAAATGAGCCTGCTGACGTCGCTGACGTATGTCCTGCCCCACCGCTTCCTGTCCTCGCTGGCGCGCCGGCTGGCGTATTCCACGTCGCCGGGCACCAAGCAATGGCTGATCGACACGGTGACACGGAAGTTCGACGTCGACCTGTCCGAGGCCGCCGAACCCGATCCCCGCGCCTATCCCAGCTTCAATGCCTTCTTCACCCGCGCACTGAAGCCCGGGGCCCGCGTGGCCCATCCCGATCCACGCGCCCTGCTGATGCCCGCCGACGGGCACATCAGCCAGTGCGGCGCCATCGAGGACGGCCGCATCTTCCAGGCCAAGGGACAATCGTTCACGGCCGCCGAACTGCTGGGCGACGCCGCAGCCGCGGAGCCGTTCCGCAACGGCCTGTTCGCTACCGTCTACTTGTCGCCGCGCGACTACCACCGCGTGCACATGCCGTGGACCGGCACGTTGCGCGAAACCGTGCATGTGCCCGGCCGCCTGTTCAGCGTGGGCACCGATGCGGTGGCGAACGTGCCGCGCCTGTTCGCCCGCAACGAGCGGCTGGTCTGCCACTTCGACACCGACTTCGGCCCGATGGTGTCGGTGATGGTCGGCGCACTGCTGGTCTCCGGCGTGGAAACCGTGTGGAGCGGCGAGGAAATCCCCGCCTACGGCACCGCGATCACGCGCAAGGATTACCGTGGCAAGGGCATCACGCTGGAGCGGTTCGCGGAGATGGCGCGCTTCAACTACGGCTCGACGGTGATCGTGCTGCTGCCGCCGGGCGTGGCGACGCTGTCGCCGGAGTTGCATGCGGAGTCGCCCGTGCGCTTGGGTCAGCGACTAGCAACGCTGGCCCGATCCTGATCCCCGTCCACCCGCACTGATCGCGCGATGCCCCACTGCGCGATCCAGTAGGTCGCCAGTACCCCCGTGCTCGCAATGGGAATCGGCGCACTGAAGCGATCCAACGCCACAAAAAATGCGCCGCCGATCGCGGCGAAGCGCGTCGCACGACCCGGATGTTCCCGCCACACGCTGGCCGCCTACGCCGCCATGCCGGCCAGCGCGATGACGTAAGCAACCACGGGAAGTTTCAGGTCATTCGGCAAACCGGGCCACAACCACACCAGTACGCACGACGCAATGACGACGTAGACGGCAACGGCCGCGCGTGCGCGCCACCAGCCGCCTTGTTTGCGCAAGGCCACCAGGTAGGCGAGGTGAGCCAACAGGAAACTGCCCAGGCCGAACACGAAGCCATCCAACGGCAACATCAGGAAGACATCGCCAGCCGTGGACAACACCAGGCCGATGACGATCCAGCGTCGGTAAAGCCCGGAACCGTCCGGCAGCCGGCACGCCATCGCCAGGATCAGCAGAGTCGTCAGCGGCTTGAAGACATAGTGCAACTCGCGCAGACCTTCAAGCTCGGCCCCGAGGATGGCAAACGCCGCGCTGGCGGCGATGGCGGGCGTCCAGCCGATGGGATTGCCGTCCGTGGGCTTTTCCATCGGCTACTTCCTGCAGCTTTCCAGCTTCAGTTCCTGCCCCGGCCGCACCGCGTACGCCGGCGCCCTGAGGTTGTTCGCGCGCGCCAGCTTCTTCAGGTCGCACTGGAACCGTTGTGAGATGCGTCCCAGCGTGTCGCCCTTGGCCACGCGGTACTCGCGCACCTGTTTCGCCTTCGGCTCGGCCGGCTTCGGCTCGCCGGTCGCCACCGTGGTGGGAACGCCGGCCACCGGCGTGACGTCGCCGACGGCCACGTTGCCGGCCCGCGCGCCCCGCCGGATCGCGGCGGCCGGATCGGCGCTCACCAGCGTCCGGGCGAGCTCCGCGCGCGGTCCGTTCACGCAATGCCGGCTGTAGAGGCCGACGATGCGCGCATTGGCCTTCAGCGTGGTGCCGGCCGGGATCCATGCCTCCGGCTGGTAACGCGGATTGAGGTTGCGCAGCGTGCGCATGTAGCCCTCGCGCGTGCCGCCGTTGCCCAGACAGATGGTCAGTTCGTAGATGGACGCGTCGCGCGTCAGCTTGAGCGGCGCCGGCTGCGCAGCGACCTTCGGGAACTCAAGCCCGTACTGGCGCGGATGCAGGAACAGCCACGCGGCCGCGATCACCATCGGCACGTAGTCGCGCGTTTCGCCGGGGAACTGGCTGTAGACCACGTCGTCCCAGAAGCCCAGACCGCTGTTCTCGCGATACACGCGCGCGGCGCGGCCTTCGCCTCCGTTGTAGGCGGCCAGCGCCAGTTCGATGTTGTTGTTGAGGCTGCGCATGCGTTCGTTCATGTAGGCGGCGCTGGCCTGGCCCGATGCGTACGGGTCGTACCGGGTGTCGAAGCCGCTGGCGTCGCGCCCCAGCCCGAAGCGCGCGCCGGTATGGAACATGAACTGCATGGGCCCCGCCGCGCCGGCGCGCGAGGTGGAATGCACGCGACCGTTGGACTCCTTGGCCATGATGCCGAACAGCAACGCCTCCGGCAGCCCGCTGCGCTCCCACGCCGGGTACAGTTCGGCGCGCATGTTCTGGTAGTTCTCGTAGCTGTCGATCAACGCCGGCCGCATGTCGGTCAGCCAGCGACGGATGCCGGCCTGCACGGCCGGGTTGTACTCGACCATGCGGTCGAATGCGTGCCGCTGGTCGTTGAGCAGCGCCGCGGCGCGTGCGGTCTCCGGCATCCCCGTGTCCGCCGGCACCGCATGGTCGGTACCGTCATCCAGCGCATCGATGGCATCGCCCTCGCCTTCGCCATCCCCCCCCTGCGCATCGGCATTGCCCTTCAGCAGGCGCTTGTAGGTGGCCAGCAGCGTCGGCACCTGGCAGCCGCGCTGCTGCACGCACGCCGCCAGCACGTCTTCCATGTCCTCCAGCGCGGCATCGCTCTCCGTCGCCCCGCGCGGATCGCTGTTGGCCACCAGCACCAGGCCGTCGCGATAGCGTTTCTCCGCGGCGGCCATGCGCTGTTCCAGCGCCTCCGCGGCAGCGCGATCGCGCGCCGAGACGCGCTGTGCCAGCGAAACGGGCGACACCAACAGCAGGGACAGGGCGGCCGCGACGGGCCAGTGACGCAGACAGGCAGGAACCGCAAACGACATCAGGCATGCATCCAGAGTGTGAGTCGGGAGGGTAGCCCCCGCCGCATACCGTGGGCAAGGCAGGACGTCGCATTCCTTTAGCCCGCAGGCGGCTTCCAGCGGCTAGAATTCCCGCCATCACCACGCGAGGTTGCACATGGATCCGATCCTGCTGGGCAAGGGCATCACGGACGACATTCCGGTCACGCTGCAGCCGAAGTTCGGCAACCGCCACGGGCTGGTGGCCGGCGCCACCGGCACCGGCAAGACGGTGACGCTGATGACGCTGGCCGAGGGCTTCTCGCGCATGGGCGTGCCCGTGTTCATGGCCGACGTGAAGGGCGACGTGGCCGGCCTGGCGGCGGCCGGCGATGGCAGCGAACGGGTCATGCAGCGCGCGAAGGACATCGGCATCGCCGATTACGCGCCGGGGGCGAATCCGGTGATCTTCTGGGATCTCTACGGCAAGCTGGGCCATCCGGTCCGCACGACCGTCAGCGAGATGGGCCCCACCCTGCTCTCGCGCATCCTCGAACTCAACGACACCCAGAGCGGCGTGCTCGACATCGTGTTCAAGCTCGCCGACGACCGGGGCCTGCTGCTGCTCGACCTGGAAGACCTGCGCGCCCTGCTGGGCCTGGTCGCTGCCGAGCGCAAGGACATCTCCACCAGCTATGGTCTGGTGAGCACGCAGTCGGTGGGCGCCATCCAGCGCGCGCTGCTGCGGTTGGAACAGGAAGGCGGTGAGATGTTCTTCGGCGAGCCGGCGCTGGAACTGGCCGACCTGATGCGCACGAACACCGACGGCCGCGGCGTGATCGGCATCCTCGCGGCGGACCAGCTGATCCTGAAGCCGCGCCTGTACTCCAGCTTCCTGTTGTGGCTGCTGTCCGAGCTGTTCGAGACGCTGCCGGAAGTCGGCGACCTGGACAAGCCCAAGCTGGTGTTCGTCTTCGACGAAGCGCACCTGCTGTTCGACGATTCCCCGCCGGCCCTGCAACAGCGCATCGAGCAGGTCGTGCGCCTGATCCGCTCCAAGGGCGTGGGCGTCTACTTCTGCTCGCAGTTCCCCGACGACGTGCCGGACAACATCCTCGGCCAGTTGGGCAACCGCGTGCAGCACGCCCTGCGCGCCTTTACCCCGCGCGACCAGAAAGCGGTGAAGACCGCCGCCGAGACCTTCGTGCCGAACCCGAAGCTCGACGTGGCGCAGGCGATTTCCAAACTGGGTACCGGCGAAGCGCTGGTCTCCACGCTGCAGGACAAGGGCATTCCCTCACCCGTGCAGCAGACGCTGGTGTCGCCGCCGCGCTGCCGCATGGGCGCGATCAGCGAAGGCGAACGCCAACAGGTGCGCAACGGCAGCCCCGTCGGCGGCAAGTACGACACCCGTGTGGACCGGGAATCCGCCTCGGAGATGCTCGCCAGGCGTGCCGAAACGGCGGCCCAGGCTGCCAACGCACCCGCAGCCAAGGCGGAGAAGGACGATCCCGACGCCGGCGGCTTCGGCCAGACGGTCAAGGACGCGGTGTTCGGCACCAAGCGCCGCCAGGGCATGATCGAGACGATGGCCAAGCAGACCACGCGCACGATCGGCACCAAGCTGGGCAACCAGATCGTGCGCGGCATCCTCGGCAGCATCTTCGGCGGGCGCCGCTGATCGCGCATGACGTGGCGCTCCGCACCCCTGGCTTGCCTGTTGCCGCTGGCGGCGTCCGCCGCCAATCCGACGCCCTCGACCTTCGCAGGCACGTTCTTCGGCAGTCTGCCGGCGGCGTCCTGCACATCGCAGGACGTGCTGCTCGACCTGGGCGCCGACGGCCGCTACGCGCTGGAAGCGCACTGCCAGGATGACCTGCAGGCGCTACCCAGGCGCGTCGGCGGCTGGTCGGTGACGTGGAACGGCACCTGCGTGCAGCTCACGCCGGACGACGACAGGTTTCCGCAGGCGTTCGCCATCCACGACGACGATCTGCTGGTGCTGACTTCAGGCAGCTGCATCGAGCCGGTCGAGGATCCGCGCGGACGCACGCTGCGACGCGCGGAAAGCGCCGGGGAGCGCTGAGGTGTCGCGCTGGCGACCGCCGGGCGAGAAAAGCACCGCCCTGATCACCCGCGAGGGCCACGACCGCCTCAAGGCGGAACTGGACGATCTGTGGCGCGTCAGGCGCCCGGAGGTAGTGAAAGCGCTGGCCGCCGCCGCCGCGGAGGGAGACCGCTCCGAGAACGCGGAATACACCTATCGCAAGAAACAACTGGGCGAGATCGACCGCCGCGTGCGCTATCTGAGCAGGCGCCTGGAAGTGCTGCGCGTGGTCGACACCGCACCCAGCGATCCCGACGCCGTGTTCTTCGGCGCCACCGTCGAGCTGGAGAACCTCGCCAGCGGCGAAGCCTCGCGCTACCGGATCGTGGGCCCCGACGAAACCGACGCGGCCCGCGGCTGGATCAGCATCGACTCGCCGATGGCGCGCGCGCTGCTCAAGAAACGCATCGACGACGAGTTTTCCGTGGAGCTGCCTGGCGGCATCACCCGTTTCGTCCTGGTGGACGTCAGCTACGCCAACTGATCTCTACAGGGGCGGCGGGTAAACGCGCCCTTCCCGCAGCGGCCGGAAGTAGCCCTCCTGCGCATAGAACGCCTCGCCCTGCCCCGCGTGCCAGCCGGGAATGCCAGCCAACGGCAGCGGGCGCAGTTCCGACGGCGCGGCAAGGATCCCACCGGCCGCAATCGATGCGGCCACGCGCGCGACAGCAACGGCCGGATCGCCCCGCACCACCAGACACTTGCCGACCAGCAGGCGCCCCGGCACCAGCGACTGTTCCATCAGCGCATGCCCCACGACCGCCACGACGGCGATGCCGCCATCGTGCCAGCGCTTTGCGTTCGCATGGAACAGCGCCGTCCAGTCGTGCCGGTCCCAGAGATCCAGCAGCGACGGGTCGGATACCTGCACGATGACGCCGGTTTCATCGAACTGGGTCAGGGCCTGCTGGGCCGGACTGCGCTCGCTCGTTCCCATCCGTGCGATATGTCGGCATTGCTGCTGGTTGAGGGCGTGCTTGAGGGCCGGATGACGCATCCAGACCATCGCGTTGAACAGGTCGTGCCAGTTTTCCGGCCGCGTGGCGATGCGCCCGCGTGCGATACGCTCTTCGTAATGCAGTCCGTCGGTGAGCAGGGCCGCATCCTGCCTTGCGAAGCGAGGCCCGGATGCCGGCATGCGCGCGTTGAGGGCTTCGATCTCCGGCCACCGCGCGGCTGCCGCCAGATCGAGGAGGTCGCCGTATTCCCCGAACAAGGGATGCCGGAAAGACGCGGCATCCACATCCTCACGCAGGGGGGCGACAAAGCGACGCCGGCCACCGCCGGCGTGGGCGTCCGTCGCCGGTGCGGTCACAGCACCTTGACGTCGAGCGGCCTGCCTGTCGCGGCGACGATGGCGTCACCGAACAGGTCGTGCTCGTCGCTCTCGGTGATCTCCACGTCGACGAACTGGCCGACGCGAAGGCCCGCTTCCCCGGCGTTCTGGATGTGCACCAGGCCGTCGATTTCCGGCGCATCCGCCTTGGAACGCGCCACGGCGATGTCGTCTTCGATCAGATCCACGAGGCACTGCTGCACCGTGCCGATCTTGGCTTCGAGGCGCGCGGAGGAGATTTCCGCCTGCCTCTCCATGAAGCGCGCCAGGCGCTCCTGCTTGACCTCTTCCGGCACCGGGTCCGGCAGCAGGTTCGCGGCCGCGCCTTCCACCGGCGAATAGGCGAACGCACCCACGCGGTCCAGCTGCGCTTCGTCGAGGAACTGCAGCAGTTCCTCGAACTCCTGGTCCGTCTCGCCGGGGAAGCCGACGATGAAGGTGGAACGCAGGGTGATGTCCGGGCAGATCGAGCGCCAGCGCTTCACCCGCTCCAGCGTCTTGTCGACGGCGCCGGGGCGCTTCATCAACTTGAGAATGCGCGGACTGGCGTGCTGGAAAGGAATATCCAGGTAAGGCAGCACCTTGCCTTCGGCCATCAGCGGGACCACGTCGTCGACGTGCGGATACGGATAGACGTAGTGCATGCGCACCCAGGCATCGAGTTCGCCCAGGCCTTCGCACAAGGCTTTCATGCGCGTCTGGTACGCCTTGCCGCGCCATTCGCGTTCGGCGTACTTCACGTCCACGCCGTAGGCCGAGGTGTCCTGCGAGACCACCAGCAGCTCCTTCACCCCGCCGCGCACCAGGCGCTCGGCCTCGCGCAACACGTCGTCGACCGGACGCGACACCAGGTCGCCACGCATCGACGGAATGATGCAGAAGCTGCAGCGGTGATTGCAGCCTTCGGAAATCTTCAGGTACGCGTAGTGACGCGGCGTCAGCTTGATGCCGTAATCCGGCACCAGATCGACGAATGGATCGTGCTTCGGCGGCAGCGCTTCGTGCAGCGCCGCCATCACGCTCTGGTAGTCCTGCGGGCCGCTGATCGCCAGCACGTCGGGGTACTGCTCGCGGATCTGTTCCGGGCGCTTGCCCAGGCAGCCGGTGACGATGACCTTGCCGTTCTGGTTCATCGCCTCGCCGATGGCGTCCAGCGACTCGGCCACGGCGGAATCGATGAAGCCGCAGGTGTTCACCACCACCACGTCCGCCGCGTCGTAGGTCGGCACGATGTCGTATCCCTCCACGCGGAGCTGGGTGAGGATGCGCTCGGAATCGACCAGGGCCTTCGGGCAGCCGAGGCTGACGAAGCCCACCTTGGGGTTCTGCAGGGACATGGGAAGTACGGCGGCGGCGTGTACGGGGCCGCGGATTATAGCCCCGTGCGTCGGCGGCCTCCGCCGGCCCGTTCAGGCGGAGCGGTCCGCACGCCGCGCGGCTGCCGGCCCGCCTACACTACCCATCCCCCACGACAGGAGCGCCTCCATGGGCCACTGGCTGCCTTTCGAGTCCCCTCACGGCCGCATCCATGCCTGGCGGGCCGATCCCGCCGGAACGCCGCGCGGCGCGCTGGTCGTGGTGCAGGAGATCTTCGGTGTCAATCCGCATATCCGCACCGTGGCGGAAGGCTTCGCGCGCGAGGGCTACGTGGTGCTGGCGCCGGCCTACTTCGACCCGGTGGAAACCGGCGTGGAACTGGACTACGACGCCGACGGCATCGCACGCGGGAAGGCGCTGATCGCCGCCCTGGGCCTGGAGCGCGCCGTGGACATCACCCGCGCCGCGGCCGACGCGCTGGCGGGTCACGGCATGATCGGCACCGTGGGCTATTGCTGGGGCGGCACGGTCGCCCTGCTGGCCGCGCTGCGGCTGGGCCTGCCGTCGGTGAGCTATTACGGCGCGCGCAACCTGCCTTTCCTCGATGAAACGCCGCGGGCACCGGTGATGTTCCATTTCGGCGATCGCGATGCCTCCATCCCGCCGGCGATGGTGCAGGCCCACCGGGATGCGGTGCCGCGGATGGAGGTCTTCACCTACCCGGCAGGCCATGGCTTCAACTGCGACCTGCGCGCCGACTACGATCCCGCCAGCGCACGCCTTGCCCGCGAACGCACGCTGGACTTCTTCGCACGGAACCTCGCATGACCGACTTCGTCCTTGATCCGCGACTGGCTGCCGACACTGCCTTCATCGCCGACGGCCCGCTGTCGCAGGTCCGCCTGATGGACGACACGCGCTTTCCCTGGCTGGTGCTGGTTCCGCGCGTGAACGGCGTCAGCGAATGGCTGGAACTGGATGGCGGCCAGCAGCGTCTGCTGCTCGCGGAGATCAACCAGGCCGGGCAGCTGATCCGTGCGCAACCGGGCGTGGAGAAGCTCAACATCGGCGCCCTGGGCAACATCGTGCGCCAGTTGCATGTCCACCTTATCGGTCGGCATGAGGGCGACCCGGCATGGCCAGGCCCCGTGTGGGGCAAGGGTGCCGCCGTGAGGCATGCGCCGGCCGCGCTGGCCACGCAGATCGACGCCTGGCGCAGGCGCTTGCGCTGAGCCTGCGCCGGGTCAGGTGCGGGGCAGGGTGACGCCCGTCTGGCCCTGGTACTTGCCGCCGCGGTCCTTGTAGCTGGTTTCGCACACGTCGTCGGCATCGGACTGGAAGAACAGCATCTGCGCCACGCCTTCATTGGCGTAGATGCGCGCCGGCAGCGGCGTGGTGTTGCTGAACTCCAGCGTCACGTGACCTTCCCACTCCGGCTCCAGCGGTGTGACGTTGACGATGATGCCGCAGCGCGCATAGGTGCTCTTGCCCAGGCACACCACCAGCGTATCGCGCGGGATGCGGAAGAACTCCACCGTGCGCGCCAGCGCGAAGCTGTTGGGCGGGATGATGCATTCGTCCGCCTCGATGTCCACGAAACTCTTCGGGTCGAAGTGCTTCGGGTCCACGATGGTGGAATTGATGTTGGTGAAGACCTTGAACTCGCGCGAGCAGCGCACGTCGTAACCGTAGCTGGACGTACCGTAGCTGACGATGCGCTGGCCATTGACCTGCTTCACCTGGCCGGGCTCGAACGGCTCGATCATGCCCTGCTGTTCGGCCATGCGGCGGATCCAACGGTCGCTCTTGATGCTCATGCAAATCCTGGTCTGGTGGGGCGAAGGCCGCGCGGTTGGCGCGCGGCGGACGGGGAATTGTAGGGCGGGCCCCGGCCCGCCGTCTTCGGCCGGCCGGTCAGACCAGCGACGAAGCGATGGGCAGGGACGCCCGCGGCCGCTGTGCCAGTGTGGCCGCCATGACCCGTGCCGTCTGCCGATAGGCCTGCGCCACCGCCGAATCGGGCGCGGCGACCACGACCGGCTGGCCGGCGTCGCCCTGCTCGCGGATGGCGATGTCCAGCGGCAGCGAGCCCAGCAGCGGCACGCCGTACTGCGCCGCCATCCGCTCCCCGCCGCCCTGGCCGAACAGGTGCTCCACGTGGCCGCAGTTCGAACAGGTATGAACGGCCATGTTCTCGACGATGCCCAGCACCGGCACCTCCACCTTCTCGAACATCTTCAGCGCCTTCTTCGCATCCAGCGTGGCGATGTCCTGGGGCGTGGTGACGATGACGGCGCCCGCCACCGGGATCTTCTGCGCCAGGGTCAGCTGGATGTCGCCGGTGCCCGGCGGCAGGTCGATCAGCAGATAGTCCAGGTCGCCCCACAACGTGTCGTTGAACAGCTGCATCAGCGCCGAGGTGGCCATCGGCCCGCGCCAGATCATCGGCGTATCCTGGTCGACCAGCAGGCCGATGGACATGGCCTCCACCCCGAACGCCCGCATCGGCTCGATCGACTTGTTGTCCGGGCTGTCCGGTCGCCCCGACAGGCCCAGCATGGCCGGGATGCTGGGGCCGTAGACATCGGCATCCAGCAAGCCCACCCGGGCGCCCTCGGCGGCCAGGGCCAGGGCCAAGTTGACCGCCGTGGTCGACTTCCCCACCCCGCCCTTGCCGGAACCGACCGCTATGACGTTGCGGACCCGGGGGTGGGGGGTGAGGTTGGCTTGGACGGCGTGGGCTCTAACAGACATGTGAGGTACGACTCAAGATAGACAAGACTGGCCCACCCGCGTCCTGGATCTTCTGCACGCCAGCGGCTATCGCTGAATCATCTCACGCCCGGCGCCGGGAGACGGGACTTTTCTGCCAGCGCCGCCTGCTCTACTCTGGCGCCAAGCCAGTGACTGAATGGAATATTCAGCGTCGGGGATCGAAGACGCAACGCGTCGGCTGGCGCCACTCATATGAATCCGGGGGTACGAACCAAGCCATGAAGACTGGGACTGTACGTTTCATCGCCGCATCATTGCTGATGATGTCCGGCACCACCATCGCTCGTGATGCGATTCCGATCGAATCGTTCGCCCGCTTGCCCAACATCCAGTCTGTTTCGATGAGCACGGATGGGAAGAACCTCGTTGCCATCGTGGCCATGCCAGGCACCAACAACCAGGAAACAGCTCTTGCCACCTGGAACCTTGACAACCTTGAGGCTGGCTCGGTCATCACCCCCTCCGGCGACAAGATGAAGTTCATCGCCGCCAATGCCATGAAGGCGGACCGCGTACTCGTGATCGGACGCCAAGAGTGGACAGGGCAATTGGGCGGCTGTGGCGAAGGCAATAACGTCGGCGCAACGAAGACGTTTGTCACCAAGGCCTACCTGACGGACGCGAAGCATGGCGATTTCAGCGAAGCATTTGCCGACAACACACGCAAGCTTGGCGTCGGCGAGGACCTGAAGCGCTGCCTTGAGATCGCGGGCACAGCCAACCTGGTCCACAGCCTTCCCCTGGACCCGGACAACGTCATCATTTCGCAGCTCAGCGGCCTATCGTTGAATGGCGACTACTATCTCTACAACCTGCGCACCAACGAGACCAAGCTTCTTTTCCGGTCGGGCGGTCGATCCAGCCCGGGACTTTTCAATCCCCGCAACGGCGAACTCCTGACGCGGGTCCAGCTTGAGCCCATCTCTCCTGGCGAGTACGAGCAGCGTATCCTGATCCGCAACCCCAAGACAGGCGAATTCGACGTCCACGACAACCTCACTCGCAAGTTGAGTGAGCGCTACACGGTCGATGTGGTCGGTATGGATGAGGAAACGGGCAAGTTCTATGTCTTGACAGACCTGTTTTCTGATCTTGTACAAGCTTGGATGTACGATCCCGCAGCCCGCAAGTTCGACGCCGAACCACTGCTGGCTCACCCCAAGTTTTCTATCGGCGGTCTGATCCAGGGTACGCAGCCCAGCAACTTCAACCGCATTCTGGGCTTCGTTGTGGACGGTCCGGAACGCGAACCGGTTTATGTGGATCCGGAGCTCAAGGCCATCCATGCCGGCTTGAAGGCGGCCTACCCGCGACAGACAGTCACCCTGGGGGGTTACAACAACGACTTGTCGAAGGTGCTCTTCACGACGGCGGGGGCCCAGAATCCACCCGCATACCGTGTGCTTGTAGACCGCAAACGCGTGGTTGACCTAGGCGGACAACGTCCTTGGATCGACCCCAAGCAGATCGGTGAGCAGCGCTGGGTGACATACCCCGCACGTGATGGATTGACTATCCCTGCACTACTCGACCTTCCCGTAGGCTGGAAGGAAGGCGACGGTCCGTTGCCCACCATAATCCATCCCCACGGCGGCCCCTGGGCCCGTGACTATGGCGGGTGGGATGCGTCAGGATGGGTACCGTTTCTCACCTCACGCGGCTATGCCGTCTTGCGTCCTCAGTATCGCGGGTCGACCGACCTCGGCAGGAAGCTGTGGTTGGCAGGCGATGCGGAGTGGGGCCAGAAGATGCAGGACGACAAGGACGACGGTGCCGAGTGGCTGGTCAAACAAGGCATTGCAGACGTTAAGCGGATCGCGATCTTCGGCTACTCTTATGGCGGATTCGCTGCCTCGGCTGCCGTGGTGCGCCCCAACAGCCCGTATCAGTGCGCGATCGCAGGCGCGCCCGTAACGGACCTTACGAAACTGGGTTGGTCTTGGAGCGAAAACAGACTCCAACGAATCCTGCAGGGCAGGACCGTGACGGGCATGGACCCCATGCGCAACACCGACAAGGCGAACATCCCCGTGTTCCTTTACGTGGGGGACCGCGATGTACGGACGCCCTCTTTTCATGCGAAAGGCTTCTACGAGGCCGTTCGCGGCAAAGTACCCGCAAAATTCGAGCTCGTGCCGGACATGCCGCACAGCCTGCCTTGGTACTACCGGCACCACAAGGCAACATTGGGCCTGATAGAGGGCTTCCTTGCGAAAGATTGCGGTCCCGGCGGCCTATGATCGACAAGGCCCCGCCATCGGCGGGGTCTTTGTTTGACGCGGGACGAGCAGAACCTCGATTCACATCAGCAGCACCAGGCCACGCACATCCGCTCAACACGGCCCCTAGTGCTTTCATACGACCGGCGACATCGGCTTGTCACGAAGTTCTAACAATTTATTGCTAAGTCCTCGAGAGCCTGCTATACTCGCTTAACCCACGCATAACGAGCGGGGGATCTTATGCAGCATCTTACTTTAGGGGAAAATCATGCGAAACAAGAAAAAAGGCATAACTTTCAGCAAGTTGCCTCTTTTTGTTGCAGTCCTCAGCTGTCTATATGGTGGGTCCGCCGTCGCCCAATCCGAAACGGAAGCTGAGCCGCCCGAGAAGAAGGAGGCGGTGGAACTGGACAAGATCACCGTGACCGGCTCCCTTATCCGTCGTGCCGAATACGACTCCGTTTCTCCCGTTCAGGTCATTACGGCGGACACCAGCATCGCGGTCGGCCAGGTGGACACAGCTGAGTTCCTCCAGAAATCCAGCGTTGCTGCTGGTTCCACCCAGATCAACCATCAGTTCGCGGGTTTCGTGGTTGAAGGCGGCACGGGCACGCAGTCCATCGACTTGCGGGGCCTGGGTGCCGGCCGCACTCTGGTGCTGCTGAACGGCAAGCGCCCCGGCCCTGCAGGCACCCGTGGTCAGGTCGGTGCATTCGACCTGAACGTCATCCCGTCATCCATTCTGCAGCGTGCCGAAATCGTCAAGGACGGTTCTTCGTCGATCTACGGCTCTGACGCAGTGGCCGGCGTGGTGAACCTGATCACCCGCAAGAACATCGACTCGCCGGAATTCAGCGTGAGCGTGCGTGCACCGTTCGTTGGCGGTGGCGAGATCTTCAATGTCTCGGGCGCCACGGGCTGGAACTTCGACAATGGCAACATTGTGCTGGCCGGCGAGTACTACTTGCATCGTCCTCTCCGGATGGGCGACCGCGACTTCCTGGAATGCTCGGAAGACAGGGTTTGGGACGCCCAGGGTAATCGAATCGATCGCGAAGACCGTTCGGTAACCGCAGGTACCCGTTTGGGAGGCTGCAACAATCTGTACGCCAATACGGTCATTGACTACTTCAACCCGAACTACCGCCTGGTTCCGACGCGGGATGGCAGCACGATTGGCGGACTGCCCGGCTACAAGCCGCGCCCGGTGCCGACTCCCACCTACGCCAATGGCGGTACGGCTTACTATGAGGATCAACTGAACTTCGACGCATGGAACGATGTCCAGCTGATCGATCGCCAAGAGCGCCTGAATCTTTTCGGCTCGGCGAGTTTCAGCCTCGGCAGCGTCAATTGGAACACCGAGTGGCTGTTCAATCGCCGCAAGACCAATACCCATCGTCTTCGCCAGTTCTTCCCGGTCGTGGAAGCGCCAGTGCCCTCTGGTTACGGTCAGGTCATCATGCCCGCCGCGTCCGACCAGGAAGTCACGGTCGATTACGGCTACATTTCGACGGGCTTCGACGGCCTGTTCTCGTTCACCGACACTTGGGCCTGGCAGGCCAGCGCCTCCTACTCCCGCTCGGACGGCGACTACAGCTCGCTGGCCATCGCGACTAGCCGCACGGGCGACCTCACCCGCGCGAATAGCGGCACAGCGGCAATCGATTACTTCCGTCCCTGCGTCCTGAACGGCGAGTGCATGGATGAGCTGATGTCGGCCGTTGGCCAATGGCACACCGGGAATACTGTATATGACCAGTTCATCCTGAACGGAACCGTCAGCGGCGAGTTGTTCAATCTCCCCGCGGGTGCGGTGGGTGCCGCATTTGGCGTCGAATACCGTGATTTCAGCATCGATGACCAGCCGAGCGCGATGGAGACGGGCGGCGACCTCTGGGGCCAGAGCAGTGCACAGGTAACGAAGGGCGACGATAAGGTCAAGGAGATCTTCGCGGAAATCGAAGTGCCGATCCTGGCTGGCATTCCCGGCTTTGAATCTCTCAAGGCCAATCTGTCCGGTCGTGCCTTCGACTACGACTCTGTCTCCGACTCCGACCACGTCTGGAAGGCTGGCCTGAGCTGGCAAATCGTGCCATCCGTGCGACTGCGGGCCACGAAGGGTACTTCCTATCGTGCACCCGGCCTCTACGAGCTCTACCTTGGCAATCTGTCCGGCTTCCTGGGCCAGGCACAGGTCGACCCCTGCATACTCTGGGGCGAGTCCAACAACGACTTCATCCGGGCGAACTGCGCCGCTGCTGGCATTCCGGAAGACTACGCGGCCGCGGGCGCCTCATCCGCCGAAATATTCCAGGGCGGCGGCGCTGGCTTCCTTGAGCCGGAGCATTCCGTATCGAAGACGGCTGGTATCGTGCTGACGCCATCCTGGGCCCCGATCAGTGTCGCGCTGGATTACTTCGACTATCAGGTCAATGATCAGATTGGCCAGTTGGATGCCTACACGATCCTGGCCGGCTGCTACGCATCGCCGGTTTATCCGAACAACTTCTGCAACATGTTCGTCCGTAATCCGGGTAATGCGGCTGCCGCTCCCTTTGCCGTTACCGAGATCTATCAGACCTACGTCAACATCAACAAGCAGCGCGTCCGCGGCTACGACTTGCTGATGAACTATGAAGACGATTTCTCGTTCGGCAAGCTGGAGCTCGAAAGCCAGTTGACCTACACGAAGGAAGACGTGTCCTTGCTGTTCGAAGATCCGGAAGCCGGCGGCCTGACGCGCTCCAACAACCTGGGATACATCGGTCGTCCGCGACTGGTAGGCAATCTGAGGGCTGCATTGCAGCGTGGCGACTTCACGTACACGTGGTTTGTCGACTATGTCGGCTCGACACGCAACCTGGACCTGTCGCCCACCTTCACGTACAACGGTTGGCAGAACGCCGTGCGCGACATCGAAGCGGAAGACACCTTCTATCACACGGTTTCGGTCCGCTTCGAGCAGCCCAAGTGGAGCATCCTGCTTGGTATCCGAAATGTGTTCGACAAGGATCCTGCAACGGTCTCCACCGGCGCCGCTACCCGTTATGGCAACGTTCCTGCGTTCGCAACCCAGTACGACCTCTATGGCCGCACCTTGTTCGCTCGCCTGAACTACAAGTTCTGACCGGATCTCTGCAATCCTGGTTCCACGGAAGCGGCGCGAAAGCGCCGCTTCTTTTTTCGTGACTTTTGCCAGTTCCCACTATGGTCGCAGCGAGTGAAGCTAGACTGGCAAACAACCGTCCCAGGGCCAACCTCCATGCTCAAGACTCCTAGCTTATTGCTGAGCATCTTCGTACTTCTGTGCATGAACCCATCACTTCAGGCCGACCCCAACCAACAGGCCAGAGCAGATCCGACAATAGATCCGAAGCTGGTGGCGGCAGGTTTTCTCGATGCCCATCCAGATCTTCTTTATCGCTCACGAGGTTTGGACAAATACGGTGAGCGTGAATATGTGGAGGCGTTCCAGCAGTTCGAGCGCGCAGCCCTTTACGGAGACAAGCCATCGCAGGCCATCCTGGGCGAGATGCTTTGGATAGGCTTGGGCGCCCCCCTCGATCGGCCGATGGCGTTTGCATGGATGTCGCTCGCAGCAGAGCGGGGCTACCGCAGTTTCACTGCCAAACGTGAGCTGTATTGGAGCGAGCTTGACGGCGGCGAGCGTGAGATCGCTGAGCGACACCGCGACACACTGCATGCAAAGTATGGCGACGATTCCGCGACCCCTCGTCTTGAAGCCGTAATGCGCCGGGAACGCTCGAAGATGACGGGCAGCCGCGTGGGATTTTCCGGAAACAACGTCAAGATCATGGTTCCTGGTCTTGGCATGGTGGATGGCTCGCAGTTCTATGACAAGAAGTACTGGGACCCCAAGGAATACCGCAGATGGCAGGACGATATCTGGAGGGATGTCCGAATCGGCCGCGTGAACGTTGGCGAGCCTGAACAAGTCCAGTCTCCCGACTCGTCCGACCTCAAACACGACCAACGATGAAGCGAGACTCGTCTGCCGTCGTTCCGATCCATTTCAGCCCTTCCATACCCCACCGGATGCGGTATAACTGCCGCATCCCGGCGGCGTCACCGTCGGGCCTGACCTGAATCCCTGGGAGGGGAATATGCGCAAGACCCTGATGGCCGCCTGCCTGGCCGCTCCGTTGATGGCCCTGTCGCTGGTGGCCTCCGCCGCCGACCCGGTGGTGGGCCGCTGGAAGACCATCGACAGCGAGACCGGCAAGCCGAAGTCCTTCGTCGACATCACCCAGGCCGCCAACGGCACGATCAGCGGCCGCATCGTCGAACTGATCAACCCGAGCAAGCCGAACCCGACCTGCGACAAGTGCAAGGACGACCGCCGCAACAAGCCGATCACCGGCATGGAGATCATCCGCGGCATGAAGGCCGAAGGCGGCGGCGAGTACGCCGGCGGCACCATCCTGAAGCCCGACGAAGGCAAGGTGTACAAGTCGAAGATGGAGCTGGTCGACGGCGGCAAGAAGCTGGAGGTGTCCGGCTGCATCGCCTTCATCTGCAAATCGCAGACCTGGATCCGCCAGTAAGCATCGCGTTCCTTTTTTATCACGGGCCCGGTCATGCCGGGCCCGCTGCGTTTCCGGCACCGGAAAGGCCCCTCGCCGGTCCATGCGATAATTGCCATCCCCCGTCACGATGCCCGTCATGAGCCGCACCGCCCTGGTCACCAATGCCCTGCCCTACGCCAACGGCCCCCTCCATCTGGGCCACCTGGTGGGCTACATCCAGGGCGACATCTGGGTACGCGCGCGGCGGATGCGAGGCGACACGGTGCACTTCGTCTGCGCCGACGACACCCATGGCACGCCCATCATGCTGGCGGCGGAAAAGGCAGGCGTCACGCCCGAGGCCTTCATCGCCGGCATCCAGGCCAGCCACGAGCGCGACTTCGCGGCGTTCGACGTCGCGTTCGACCACTACGACTCGACCAACTCCACTGCCAACCGCGAACTGACGGAACTGTTCTACCAGCGCCTCGATGCCGGCGGACACATCAGCCGCCGCACGGTGGCGCAGTTCTACGATCCAGCCAAGGGCATGTTCCTGCCCGACCGCTACATCAAGGGCATCTGCCCCAACTGCGGATCGGCCGACCAGTACGGCGACAACTGCGAAGTCTGTGGCGCCACCTATGCGCCCACCGACCTGAAGGAGCCGAAGTCCATCCTGTCGGGCAGCACGCCGGAGATCCGCGATTCGGAACACTATTTCTTCGAAGTCGGCCGCTTCGAGGCCTTCCTGCGCGAATGGCTGGCCGGCGATGTGGCCCTGCCGGGAGTGAAGGCCAAGCTGCGCGAGTGGCTGGATGCCGAAGGCGGCCTGCGCGCGTGGGACATCTCGCGCGATGCGCCCTATTTCGGCTTCGAGATTCCCGGTGCGCCCGGCAAGTACTTCTATGTCTGGCTGGATGCGCCGATCGGCTACCTGAGCAGCTTCCGCACCCTGTGCGCGCAGCGCGGCCTCGACTTCGCGTCGCATCTCGACGCCGGTACCGATGTGGAGCTGCACCACTTCATCGGCAAGGACATCGTCAATTTCCATGGCCTGTTCTGGCCAGCCGTGTTGCACGGCACGGGCCACCGCGCGCCCACACGCCTGCACGTCAACGGTTACCTGACGGTGGACGGCGCCAAGATGTCGAAGTCGCGCGGCACCTTCATCATGGCGCGCACCTATCTGGACGTGGGCCTGGAGCCGGAAGCGCTGCGTTACTACTACGCGGCCAAGTCGTCCGGTGGCGTGGACGATCTCGACCTCAACCTGGGCGACTTCGTCGCACGCGTCAACGCGGATCTCGTGGGCAAGTTCGTCAACCTGGCCAGCCGCTGCGCCGGCTTCATCGACAAGCGCTTCGCCGGCAGGCTGGCCGATGCCCTGCCCGACCGGGCCATGTACCAGCGCTTCGTGGACGCCCTGGGCCCGATCGCGGAGGCCTACGAGCGCAACGAGCCGGCCACGGCGCTGCGCTTGACCATGGCGCTGGCCGACGAGGCCAACAAGTACATCGACGAGACCAAGCCCTGGGTGATCGCCAAGCAGGAAGGCGCCGATGCCGAACTGCAGGCGGTGTGCACGCAGGGCCTGAACCTGTTCCGCATCCTCGCCGCCGCGCTCAAGCCGGTACTGCCGCGGACCAGCGCGGAGGCCGAGGCCTTCCTCGGCGCGCCGGTCGAATCCTGGACGGACGTCGCGGCGCCCCTGCAGGCGCACACCATCCAGCCTTACTCGCCCCTGTTCACCCGTATCGACCCGAAACTGATCGACGCCATGACCGACGCCTCCAAGGACACCCTGGCCGCCGCGCCCACACCTGCTGCCCCCGAGAAGAAGGCCGAGACCAAGCCCGCCGCACCGGCCGAGCCGAAGGATGCGACGGGCACCATCGGCATCGAGGATTTCGCCAGGCTCGACCTGCGGATCGGCCAGGTGCTGGAATGCGGCTTCGTGGAAGGTTCCGACAAGCTGCTGCGCTTCCTGCTGGATGCCGGCGAGCTGGGCCAGCGGCAGATCTTCTCCGGGATCCGCGCCAGCTACGGCGAACCGGAAGCACTGGTGGGCCGCAAGGTGGTGTTCATCGCCAACCTCGCGCCGCGCAAGATGCGGTTCGGCGTGAGCGAGGGCATGATCCTGTCGGCCGGCTTCGACGGCGGCGCACTGGCGCTGCTCGATGCCGATGCCGGCGCCCTGCCCGGCATGCCCGTGCGCTGACGCGCTGACAGCCGTTGCGGCGATGAACGCCGATCTCGTCGAACGCCTCGATCGCCTGTTGCCGCAGACCCAATGCGGCCAGTGCGGTTTCGATGGCTGTCGTCCGTATGCCGAAGCCATGGCGCGTGGCGAGGCCGGCATCGACCACTGCCCGCCCGGCGGCGATGCCGGCGCGCGCGCGCTGGCGAGACTGCTGCAGGTACCCGTGCTTCCCTACGACCGCCGCCGTGGCACCCACAAGCCACCCCTCGTGGCGGTGGTGGTGGAAGCCGACTGCATCGGCTGCACCAAGTGCATCCAGGCCTGCCCGGTGGACGCCATCATCGGTGGCGCCAAGCACATGCATGTGGTCATCGATCCGCTGTGCACGGGATGCGAGCTGTGCGTGCCCGCATGCCCGGTGGACTGCATCGTGATGGTGCCCGCAGCGCCCTGATGCAGCGTCAGCGCGTGCCGGCCTTGCAGGCGGAACAGATGCGTTCCACCTGGTAGCCGCGGGCGCGCAGCTTTTCGACCACCCCGTCGTCGCCCAGCAGGTGCAGTGCGCCGACGACCACCAGCGCGTCGTCGTCGCCCGGCTGGTCCAGGATCCGCCGGATCTTCGGCACCCAGGCGTCGTTCCGGTCCACGTTGATGCGCTGGTACAGGCGCGGATACTGCGTGCGCATGTCGGCGACCATGCCGTTCCACAGTTCCTCCGCGTCACCGCGGCGCCAAGCGGCGTGCAGGCGCTGAGTTTCCGCGGCGCCTTTCTCCGCCCCCTGCAGCGACTCGGCGAGGAACTGCCGCTGCTCGGTCGCGTCCATGCCGTCCAACACGGCGATCTGCTCCTGGGCACGCTCCAGGCCACCGGTCGGCTTGCCGGCCGCCAGGGCCTGGTCCATGAAATGGTTGTCGAGCCCGAGCTTCGGATCCAGCCCCTGCTTGGTCATCTCGACGATGCTGATGGTCACCGCGATGAACCAGGGTTCGAACACCGTGAGCATCTGCGGGGAGAGCCCCATCTGCTGGAGCGTGGCCTGGTTGGTGCGTCCCCAAGCTTCGAACCTGGCCCATGTCTCCGCATCAAGGTCTTGCTGGAGCGTCTTGCCATCGGTGCGTATGGCCGCCTGTGCCATCAGCTGCGGCAGCGCCGGAGAACGCATTTCCTCGGGCGACAGTTCGAACAGGACGCGCTCGGCGTCGGCGAACGCGGCGTCGGCGTCGCTCGACAGCGGATAGTCGCCCGGGCGCAGCAGGTGGAACGACCCCAACAGGTAGACGGCATTGTCCTTGTCCGACACTTTCCACAGCAATGGCACCGGCGCCCCAGTCGCCTTCGGCGCGTCTGCGGCAAGGACGGATGCGCTGCCCAGCAGCGCGGTCACGACGAGGACTTTCAGCGAACGGCGCAGCAGCATCGGTCTTCCTTCAGAGCACTTTGATGGGTTTCGCATACGCTTTCTCGCCCGCGTCGACCAGCAGGTCGAGCCGGTTCTCGGCCGGCGGCAGCGGACAGGTCGCGTATGGGGTGAATGCGCATGGCGGGTTGTAGGCGCGATTGAAGTCCAGCACCACCTTGCCGTCGCGCGGCGGCTCCGCATCGAGGAAGCGGCCCGCCGGATAGCTGCCGTGTCCGCTGGTGCGGTCGGCAAAGACGAAGAACAGCGGCCCCTCCGGCGAGCCCAGTGCTTCGAGCCTGAACGTCTTGCCGTCGCGCTCGAACTCCACCGCGCCCGGATTGGGCGACTCGTTCGCCACGCCGATCACGTCGACGATGGTGAGCGTCTTGCCAGGAGGATGCGGAACGTAGCGGCCTTCGACGCGCCACGCTTCCTGCAGGGGCCAGTAGTCCAGGCCGACGAACCGCGTGCGCGATTCGGCATCGGCGTGCTTGACGCGCAGCGCGTGGCGACCGCCGCGCTCGATCACCGACAGCGCGCCCTTGCCTTCGTCGAAACCGATCACGCCCGGCGTTGCATCGCGGTCGCTCTGCAGTTCGATACGGCCCTTCAGCGGCTCGCCGTTGAGTGTCAGCTCCACGCCGCGTTCGGGCGTGAAGAAGATGCGGCCCTCCTGCTGGGCCACCATGCCCATCTTCGGCGGACCCACGACCAGCTTGATGCCGCTGGCAGGCCCGCTGCCGATGAAGTGCGACTTCAGTTCGATCCAGTGCAGGCCCACCAGGCTGGTCCAGCCATCCGGCGCCAGGAGCTGGCTCTTGCGCTCTTCGCGCCAGGCTGCGTTGTCGGCGAGGAAGCGGGCATCGACGACCTTGCCGGCGGCGTCGCCGCTCTTGTCGCCATCGCCGCACCCTGCCAGCACCCCCAGCAGCATGGCCATCCCCAGCCATCCTGTCTTCATCCCCATGTCAACGTCCTCGCAGGAACCAGCGGTCGATCTCGTTCAAGGAAAAGCGCGCCCAGGTCGGGCGGCCGTGGTTGCATTGGCCCGAGCGCTCGGTGATCTCCATCTCGCGCAGCAGGGCATTCATTTCCGGCAGCGTCAGGCGCCGGTTGGCGCGTACCGCGCCGTGGCAGGCCATGGTGGCCAGCAGCTCATCGCGCGCGGCCGCCACGCGACGGCTCTCGCCGTGCTCGCGCAGGTCGGCCAACACGTCGCGCAGCAGCGCCTCGGGGTCGGCGTTGGACAGCAGCGCGGGAATGCTGCGCATGCTGAGGGATTGCGGGCCGCTGCGGGTGATGTCGAAGCCCAGCGCGGCCAGCGTGGCCGCCTCGCGCTCGGCCACGTCGGCCTCGCGCTCCGCGACGGCCAGCGACATGGGTACCAGCAGCGGCTGCGCCCGCAGGCCGATGCCGTCGTGCGCCTGCTTCAGTTTTTCGTAGCCGATGCGCTCGTGCGCGGCATGCATGTCGACCACGATCAGGCCGTCCGCGTTCTCCGCCAGGATGTAGATGCCGTGCAGCTGGGCGATGGCGAAACCCAGCGGCGGGACGCCGTCCGCATCGTTGGCCGGCATCATCGGCATGGAAGGCGCGGCGTGGCCGGCGAGCGATCCCGGGGACGCATCGGGTGCCGGCGCGTAGAGCGCCGCGTAGGCAGCGGGGGCTTCGGCCACCGACAGGCCCAGTGGCGACTGCTGCGTCGGCATCCATGCGGACGGCACCGCCCCCATCGCACGCGGTGCGAACGGCGCGGCCGCGACATCCTGCGGCACGATGCCTGCGCGCGTTTCCGCGAGCGCCTCGTGCAGCGTGCGGTAGACGAAGTCGTGCACCAGCCGCGTATCGCGGAAGCGCACCTCGTGCTTGGCCGGGTGCACGTTCACGTCGACACGGGTGGGGTCGAGTTCCAGGAACAGCACGTAGGCCGGCTGGCGACCATGGAACAGCACGTCCTGGTACGCCATCTTCACCGCGTGCGCGATGTTGCGGTCGCGCACCGAACGCCCGTTGACGTAGACGTACTGCTGGTCGGCACTGGCACGCGAGTAGCTGGGTTGCGCGATCCACCCGTGCAGGCGCAGGCCGGCTGCCGCATGGTCGACACGCAAGGCGCTGCGCGAGAAGTCCTCGCCCAGCGTTTCGTCCAGGCGCACAAGGGATTCCAGTTCGTCCGGCTTGTAGCGCCGGGACGGGCGCCCGTTGTGCGACACGCGCAGTTCGATGTCGGGGCGCGCCAGCGCCAGCGAGCGCAGCCATTCCTCGATGTGGCCCAGCTCGGTGCGCTCTGCGCGCAGGAACTTGCGCCGCGCCGGCACGTTGTAGAACAGCTCCCGCACCTCCACGGTGGTGCCGATCCCGTGCGGCTTGGGGACCACCTGCCCCACCTTGCCGCCTTCCACCTGCAGCGATGCGCCATGCTCGTCCTGGAGGCGTCGCGAGGTCAGCGAGAAGCGGCTGACCGAGGCGATCGACGGCAGCGCCTCGCCACGGAAGCCCAGGGTGGCCACTGCTTCCAGATCGTCGAGCGAGGCGATCTTGCTGGTCGCATGGCGCGACACCGCCAACGGCAGCTCTTCCGGCGCGATGCCGCCGCCATCGTCGCGGATGCGGATCAGGCGCACGCCGCCTTCCTCCAGATCGATGTCGACGCGCCGCGCACCGGCGTCCAGCGCGTTCTCCACCAGCTCCTTGACCACGGAAGCAGGCCGTTCGACGACTTCGCCGGCGGCGATCTGGTTGATGAGGGTGTCGGGAAGCTGGCGGATCGGCACGTGCTGGCGGCGCTTGCGCGCCGTCTGGGGATTCAGCCGTGATGATAGCCGAGCGAACGCGCGATCAGGGCGCGCCGGCGGCCCCGCCCGCGGCGACGGTCCGTGCTTCGGCCTCGGCCTGCGCACGCGCGGCGAACAGCGTGCCGGGGGGGGGCTGGCGGGTGAAGTAGGACTGGATGCCGTCCAGCACCGCGCTGGCGACCTTGCGCTGGTGCGCAGGATCGAACAGGCGCTTTTCTTCGTCGGGGTTGGAGATGAAACCCGTCTCCACCAGCATCGCCGGCATGTCCGAATTGCGCAGCACTTCGAAGTTGGCGAACTCGATCTGCGGCTTGTGGGTCTTGCCCAGCCCCTTCAGCGAGGTCAGCACATGGCCGGCCGCATCCTGCGAGGCCTTCATGTGGCCGCTCTGGGCCAGGTCCAGCAGCACGTTGGACAGCGTGTCCCGGGTCAGGCGCACGCCGCCGACCAGGTCGGAGGCGTTTTCCTTGTCGGCCAGCCAGCGCGCGTGCTGCGAGGAGGCGCCCCGCAACGACAGCACGTAGACCGACGAGCCCCAGGCGCTGCGGTTCTCGGCCGCGTCGGCATGGATGGAGACGAACATGTCCGCCTTCGCCGCACGCGCCTTGCGGGCGCGCTGGGGGCGCTCGACATAGACGTCGTTGTCGCGGACCAGGTAGGCCTTCATGCCGGGCGTGGCGTTGATCTGGCGCGCCAGTTCCTTGGAAATGGCCAGCACGGCGTGCTTTTCGTAACGGCCACTGGGACCGATGGCGCCGGGATCCTGGCCCCCGTGGCCCGGATCGATCGCGATGACCAGCGGACGCGCGCCGGTGGCGGCCATGGCGGGCGGTTTCGGCGATTCGGCGACTGCCGCAGAAGGCGCTTGGGCCGATGCCCCCGGCGCGACAGGCGCGGGCTGACCGGTGGCGATGGTGTAGGCCGGGCGCTCGCTGGAGGTAGCCGGTGCCGGGATGGGCGTGCTCTGGCCGTTGAGGATGGCCTGCGGCGAAGGCGACGTGGCCGCCTGCGTCGGTGCGGCCGCCGAGGGTGCTAGCGCCTTGCCCGCCTGCACCACCTGCGCGGTCAGCAGCGCCGTGGCGCGGGCCGCGTCGGTCTGGGTCGAACCTGGGGCCGCGGACGGCGACGCGGAGGGCGCCGCCGTCGCGACTACCGCCTGCGGAGGCGTGGCCTGCGCAGGCGTGGAGGGGGTCGATGCGGGCGCGGCCGGGCCGTCGCCCGGCCACTCGATCACCAGGCGCGATACGCCCGCCACCTGTTCCATGCGGGGCTTGAGCGCGGCGACTGGGGATGCCAGGTCGAAGACGATGCGCAGGGTGTCGGCGTCCGGCTGCCCGGTGCGCACGGCGCGCACGATGCCCGTGGGCGCTGGCAGTCGCAGGCCGGCCTTCGCCTTCGAGGCAGGCAGGTCGACGACCAGCCGGTCGGGACCTTTTAGGCTCAGCGTCTTGTATTGCCCGGCGCCCGCCAGCTGGATCTCCGCGCGCGTCCCGGTGCTGCCCTGGTTCACCGAAATGCCGGTGACCTCACCCGCCCACAGGGCGCAGGGCGCTGAAGCGAGCAGGCCCGCAAGGGCCAAGCGCAGCATGGTGGTGGGGGTCCCCGGGCTCATGCCGCGGATTCAAGCACCATCGCCTCACAAATGCAAGGCGTTTTCCCTTAATAATCCGTGACCTGCCAGATGTTCCTAATCGGACTGGAGAGATGAGGCCGTTAACTCACCTTCCGTAGCCACACGCTCCAGCCACTGCTGCCCCTGGGGCGAGGCCGCCACCAGGCGCGCGGCGCGGCCGTTGCCCTCCACCGAAAGGTCCACCTGCAGATCGGCCCGCGGCAACGCCGCCCCGCCGCGCTCCGGCCACTCCACCAGCCAGAGCACGGCCGCCCCCTCGTCCAACCCGAGGAATTCCAGCTCCCCCGCGTCACCGATGCGGTACAGGTCCAGATGCCAGGCTTCTCCGCCTTCCATGGGATAGCGCTCCACCAGCGTGTAGGTGGGGCTGCGGATGGCGCCCGCCACGCCCAGGGCGCGTAGCAGGGCGCGGGCAAGGGTGGACTTGCCGGCGCCCAGGTCGCCGCGCAGGTGCACGACGGCGACCGCAGGACGCGTGCGTGCCAGGGCCTGGCCCAGCGCCTCGGTGGCGTCGGTGTCGGGAAGGAACAGGTGCATGTGGCGATTCTATGCGCTCAGGGCACGCACGATCAGTGAATGCACGACTCAGGGGTTGGCCAGACGACGCACGTGCGGCAGAAGGTCCGACGGCAGCAGCCCACGCTCGCCGTCCCACGCGGCGGCATCACCCGCCAGTCCATGCAGCAGCGCGCCCGCGCTGGCCGCGTCGAAGGACGACAGCCCCTGCGCGCGCAGCGAGGCGATGATGCCGGTCAGCAGGTCGCCCATGCCCCCCACCGCCATGCCGGGGTTGCCCGCCCCGACGATGCGGGTCGCCTGCCCGCTTGCGACCACCGTACCCGCACCCTTCAGCACCACGACGGCCGCGTAGCGCTGTGCGATGGCCTGTGCGGCGCCGACGCGGTCGCGCTGGACGTCGGCCACGGTGCAGGCGAGCAGGCGTGCGGCTTCGCCCGGGTGCGGGGTGAGGACCGCATCTTCCAGCGGTTGCGCTGCCGCGGAGAGCAGGTTCAGCGCATCCGCGTCCACCACCAGCGGCAGGCCGCTGCGCAGTGCATGCTGGAACAGTGCCCGTCCCCACTCGCCCTGGCCCAGGCCAGGGCCGACGGCCACCACGCGGGCACGCGCGACCATGGGAACGAGATCGTCCGTGGACTCCACCGCACGCACCATCGCTTCGGGCCTGCGCGCGAGCAGTGCGGGCACGTGGGCCGGCCGCGTGGCCACGTTCACCAGGCCGGCCCCTGCACGCAAGGCGGCTTCGGCGCACAGCGCGATGGCGCCACCACTGCCCTCATCGCCTCCCACGCACAGCACGTGGCCGGACTCGCCCTTGTGCGTATTGCGTCGCCGCGGCAACAGCCACGGCACCAGTGCATCGTGGTCGAGCAGCGAGGCGTCGGCGGGCACGCCTTCGAAGCTCTCCCCGGGAAGATCCAGCTCCTCCAGTGCGAGCTGACCGGTGTATTCCAGCGCATCGCCGGTGTGCAGTCCGACGTGCCTCACGATGAACTGCAGCGTGCGGGTCGCCAGCACGGCAGCGCCGGGCGCACTACCGCGATCGGCGTCCACGCCGCTGGGGACGTCCAGCGCGAACACCGGCGCGGCCTGCGTGTTGACCGCCTCGATCAGGGCCCTGGCCTCGCCCTCCGGCGCACGCGACAGGCCGATGCCGAACAGCGCGTCCACCACCAGGTCGGCATGCGGAAGCACGGCGTCGAACAGTGCGACCCGTCCGCCGGCGGCCACATACTCGGTGCACGCGCGCTGCGCTACGGGATTTGCCGGCACGTGCGAACGCAGGTGCACCACGTCCACGCTGCGTCCGGCGCGGTGCGCATGCCGCGCCAGCACGTAGCCGTCACCGCCATTGCTGCCCGGCCCGCACACCACGACGATGCGCTGTGCCTCGGGCCAGTGCTGCAGCACGTGCTGCCACGCCACCTGCCCCGCGCGCTGCATCAGCACATAGGCGTCGCCGCCGAGGACGCGCGTGGCGCGCTGGTCCAGCGCCCGCGCGGCTTGCGTGGAATACAGGGGCCAGGTGCCGGACATGGCCGGATTCTAGGTCCGCGCAAGGTTGCGGGGAAGTGAAGCCGGCCGGCCTCCTATAATTTCCGCATGCCTGCCTCCGGCCCCACCGCTGCCCCGCCCGACCCTTCGCTGCTCGCCCAGCGCGTGCGTGCGTTGGCGCACGAGTTCGGCTTCCAGCGCTGCGGCATCGCCGGCATCGAACTGGGCGAGGACGAACAGCACCTGCGCGACTGGCTGTCGCAGGGGCTGTACGGTTCGATGGACTGGATGGCCCAGCATGGCGACAAGCGGTCGCGCCCGCAGGAACTGATTCCCGGGACGCTGCGCGTGATCTCCGTGGGCCTGGACTACGGCCGCAACGACAGCGACGACGCATGGAACACGCTGCAGGACGGCACGCGCGCCTATGTCGCGCGCTATGCCCTGGGCCGCGACTATCACAAGCTGATGCGTCATCGCCTGCGGAAGCTGGCCGAACGGCTGCAGCAGGACGTAGGCGTGTTCGGATACCGCGTATTCGTGGATTCGGCGCCGGTGCTGGAGCGCGCGCTGGCGCGCAATGCCGGATTGGGCTGGATCGGCAAGCACACCTGCCTGATCGACAAGGATGGCGGCTCGTGGTTCTTCCTGGGCGAGATCTACGTCGACCTGCCGCTCCCGATCGATGCACCGGCCACGGCGCATTGCGGCACCTGCACGCGCTGCATCGAGGTCTGCCCCACGCAGGCGATCACCGCGCCGTACAGGCTGGACGCACGGCGCTGCATTTCCTATCTGACCATCGAACACGAGGGCGCGATTCCGGAAGACCTGCGGCCCGCCATCGGCAACCGCATCTTCGGCTGCGACGATTGCCAGCTGGTCTGCCCCTGGAACAAGTTCGCCAGGCGCACCGACGAACCCGACTTCCGCGCGCGCAACGACCTGGACGTGGCCACGCTGCCGCAGCTGTTCGCGTGGAGCGAAGACGAGTTCCTGCGCCGTACCGAAGGCTCCGCGATCCGCCGCAGCGGCCACGAACGCTGGCTGCGCAACATCGCCGTCGCGCTGGGCAATGCGCCGTCGACGCCCGATGTGGTCGCCGCGCTGGCGAGCCGCCGGGACGATCCTTCAGCCGTCGTGCGCGAGCATGTGGCCTGGGCGCTGCGCAGGCACCCACCTCTGTAGGAGCGACGTCAGTCGCGACCGCACGGACAGAACCAACGCAGCCCCTGCATCATGCGGGTCAACGTCAAGACATCCCGCGCAGACCACCAGGACAGCGATCCGCATGATGCGCGACCAGTGACGCTTCACCCCTCCTGTCGCGACTGACGTCGCTCCTACAGGAAAGCTAGTGTCGGTAGGCGGCAACTCACCCGCGCGCGGCGATCTCGGCCAGCAGCGCCCGGGTCACCGGATCCTTCGCCTCGGTTTCGCCCTTCAGCGCCGGCAGCAGGCCATTGGCCAACTGCTTGCCGAGTTCCACGCCGAACTGGTCGAACGCGTTGATGCCCCACAGTACCGACTGCGCGTAGACGCTGTGCTCGTACATCGCGATCAGGCCGCCCAGCGCTTCCGGTGTCAGCGCATCCAGCAGGATCAGCGTGCTCGGTCGGCCGCCGGCGTAACTGCGGTGCGGATCGTCGCTGCGCTGCCCGTTCGCGAGCGCCTCGCTCTGGGCCAGCAGGTTGGACAGCAGCGCCTGGTGGTTCTCGGCATACGGCGCGTCGCTGCTGACCGTACCCACGAAATCCAGGGGCACGATGCCGGTGCCCTGATGCAGCGCCTGGAAGAAGCTGTGCTGCACATCCGTGCCTGCCCCGCCCCACCATACCGGCACGGTATCGACGCCGACCGGGGTGCCATCCAGCTTCACCGACTTGCCCAGGCTCTCCATGACCAGCTGCTGCAGATAGGCCGGCAACAGCGCAAGGCGCTGGTCGTAGGTCATCACGCCCTGCGCCGCATGGCCCAGCACATTCCGGTTCCACACCGCCGTGAGCGCGTGGCGCACGGCGATGTTGTCGGCCAGCGGCGTGTTGACGGCATGCGCATCGAAAGCCGACGCACCGGCCAGCAGACGCTCGAAACGGTCGAAACCGATCGCCAGCGCGATCGGCAGGCCAACCGCGGACCACAGCGAATAGCGGCCGCCTACCCAGTCCCACATCGGCAGCACGCGTCCGGGGGCGATGTCGAAGGCAGCGGCGGCGCGCTCGGGATTCGCGCTGACGGCATACAGCCGCTCGCTGCCACCCAGCCAGTCGCGCAGGATGCCGCCATTGAGCAGGGTCTCCTGGGTGCTGAACGTCTTCGAGATCAGGATCGCCGCGGTACGCGCGGGGTCCAGCGGCGCCAGCGTTCGCTGCGCGGCGGCGCCATCGACGTTGGACAGGAAATGCACCCGGAAGCGTCCCGGCAGCGGATCGCGCAGCGCATCGGCCACCAGCCGCGGCCCCAGGTCGGAACCGCCGATGCCGACGCTGACGATGTCGGTGACGTCGCTGGCCTCGAGCTGTGCGATCAGATCCGCCATCCGCGCCCGCACCTGCAACGCGCTTTCGTGCGCCTCGCGCGCGACGGCGGTGTCGGAATGCCGCCCGCGCAGCGCGGTATGCAGTGCGGCACGGTCTTCGGTGACGTTGACCTTCTCACCGTCGAACAGGCGGAGGAAAGCGGCGGCCAGGTCCGCCTGCCGCGCATGCTCCACGAGGGCCTGCCACGCGGACGCGTCGTAGGACTGGCGCGCGAAGTTGAAGTAAAGGGGGCCGCTGCGCACGGCGTGCGCGGCCACGCGCTCCGGCTCGCGCGCCAGCAGATCGCTCAAGGGGGCGCCACGCAGGCGCGTGGCGTGGGACTGCAGCGCGTCGAAACCCTGGCTCATGTCAGGCGGCCTGCTTGGGGATGCTGCGGTTGGTGTGGGTGATGCGGTTCTGGCCGTCCACGTACACCAGCGTGGGCTGGAACTGGTCGGCCTCCTGCTCGCTCATCGACGCGAACGCCGCGATGATGATCAGATCGCCCACCTGCACGTGGCGCGCGGCGCCGCCGTTGAGCGAAATGATGCCGCTGCCCTCATCCGCGCGGATCGCATAGGTGGAGAAGCGCGCGCCGTTGGTGACGTCCCAGATGTGGACCTGTTCGAATTCGCGGATGCCGGTGGCGTCCAGCAGCAGGCCGTCGATGGCGATGGAGCCTTCGTAGTTCAGCTCCGAATGGGTGACGGTCGCGCGGTGGATCTTGGTCTTGAGCAGGCTGAGGTGCATGGCGGGCGGAATCTGGATCGGGGGACGCGAAGTTTAGCCCCTTGCGCCTGGAGCGGCGTGCATCGTCGTGCAACACCGCGTCCGCCGCCGGCGCTGGCGCCGTCAGAACTCCAGGTTGTCGATCAGCCGCGTGCGCCCCAGCCTGGCCGCGATCAAGGCGACCCGTGCGCCGGGTTCGCCGTCGACCGGTTCGCTCAGGTCGGGGCGACGGACCACGGTGTAGTCCACCGCGAACCCGACCTCGGTGAGCCGCCGTGCCGCGTCGGCTTCCACCTGCGCGCGCGTCAGGCCGGCGAGCAGGCCGTCGCGCATGGCGACCAACGCCTTGCGGATCTCGGCCGCGCGCGGACGCTCGTCGGCGGACAGGTACTGGTTGCGCGAACTCATCGCCAGGCCGTCGGCCTCGCGCACGATGCTGCCCGCCACGATCTGCACCGGGAATGCCAGATCGGTGACCAGCTGCCGGATCACCGCGAGCTGCTGGTAGTCCTTCTTGCCGAAGGCCGCCACGTCGGGCTGCACCTGGTTGAACAGCCGGCTCACCACGGTACACACGCCGTCGAAGTGACCGGGGCGATGCGCACCTTCCAGCACGCCGCTCACGCCGGGCACATGTACATTGGCCGCCAGTTCGACCCCGAACGGATACATCGATTCCACCGTCGGCAGCCACAGGACATCGCAGCCGGCGCCTTCGAGCCCGCTCATGTCCGCTTCCGGCGTACGCGGATATCGGGTGAAGTCCTCGTTGGGACCGAACTGGGTCGGATTGACGAACACGCTGGACACCACGCGGTCGGCATACTGGCGCGCCAGCATCACCAGCGAATAGTGCCCGGCATGCAGGTTGCCCATCGTGGGCACGAAACCGACCCGCAGGCCCTGCTGCTTCCATTCCCTGACGCGGGCACGCAGCGCCTCCAGCTCGGTGATGGTCTCGATCATCGTGGCCCCTGTGGCGTGTGGTTGCGCGCGGCGCGGTCAGTAGGAATGGGCGTCGTCGGGGAACGCCCCGCTGCGCACCGCGTCGGCATAGGCGCGCACCGCGCCCGCCACGGAACCGCCCTCGGCGAGGAAGTCCTTGACGAACTTCGGACGCCGGTGGCCCGTATCCAGGCCGAGGAAATCGTGCAGCACCAGCACCTGCCCGTCGCAGCCGGGACCGGCACCGATGCCGATGGTGGGAATGGCGAGGTCGGCGGTGATGGCGGCCGCCAGCGACGACGGCACGCATTCCAGCACCAGCAGCTGCGCGCCGGCCGCGGCGACGGCGCGCGCGTCCTCGCGCAGGCGGGCGGCGGCGGCTTCGTCGCGGCCCTGTACGCGGTAACCGCCGAACTTCAGCACCGACTGCGGGGTCAGGCCCAGGTGTGCGCACACCGGGATGTCGCGCTCGGCGAGGAAGCGGATGACCTCCAGCTTGTGGCCTGCGCCTTCCAGCTTGACCATCTCCGCACCGGCCTGCAGCAACGCGATGGCGGCGTCGAGCGCCCGCTCGGGCGTGGCGTCGGACTGGAACGGCAGGTCGGACACCAGCAGCGCCCGGTTGAGGCCGCGGGCGACGGCGCGCGTGTGGTAGACGATATCGTCCACCGTCACCGGCAGCGTGGAATCGTGCCCCTGCACCACCATGCCCAGCGAGTCGCCGATCAGCACCAGGTCCACGCCGTTGGCATCCAGCACGCGGGCGAAGCTGTTGTCGTACGCCGTCAGCATCACCAGCCTGCGCCCCTCGCGCTTGGCATCGGCGAGTGCGGGGACGGTCCAGGGCTTGCTGTCGGCGTGCGTGCTCATAGCGCCGTATTATCCACTCATAGCGGATGGATGTTGGACATTTCCAGCGCGGACACAGCATCCCGTGCATCGCCGTAACCCGGGATACGGGCGTCCGTCCACACATCCAGCAACGGCACCAGCGCGAAGGCGCGTTCATGCAGGTGCGGGTGCGGCACCCGCAGGCCCGGCGCATCGATCACCGCATCGCCGTACAGCAGCAGGTCCAGGTCCAGCGTGCGCGGGCCCCAACGCTCACCGGCGATGCGATGGCGGCCGAACTCGGCTTCCACCGCCAGCAGCAGGTCCAGCAGCGCGCGCGGTGCCAGCGACGTGTCCACGAGCGCCACGGCGTTGACGAAGTCGGGCTGGTCCTGCCGGCCCCACGCCGGCGTGCGGTAGAAGCGCGACACCGCGCGCAGCGTCACACCGTCTTGCACGGCCAGCGCCTCGACGGCTCCTCGCAAGGTACCGACGGCATCGCCCAGATTGGCGCCCAGGCCAATGGCGGCCCGGATGGCGGGCGTCATTCCGGCGACGCGGCCGTGCTGCGGCGACGGCGGCGACGGCGACGCTTGGAGGGCAGCGCGTCCTCGTCGACGATCGCATCGGCTGCCGGGGCGACGCCGAGCGTGGCCGCCAGCTCATCGCCTGACTGGGTCTGCGCCTCGCGCCAGAACGCCACGTCCTCGGCGTGCTCGGGCGAAGCCGCGAGCCGCAGCACCAGGAAGTCGAAGGCGGCCCGGAAGCGCGGATGCGACAGCAGGCGCATCACCCGCTTGCGCTGGCGGTTGCCGAAGCGGGTCTGCAGCAGCCAGATCTCCTGCATCGGCAACGAGAAGCGGCGCGGCAGCGCCACGGTATTCAACTGGTGCAGGGTGACGCGGTCGGCCGCGCGGCGCTGCGCCTCCTCGGCGTGCACGCCCTGCGCCTGCAGGCCCATCAGCGCGCGACAGTAGGCCGGCCACAGCAGCAGGGCGAACAGGAACGCGGGCGACACCGGCTCGTCGTTGGCCACGCGCTGGTCGGTGCCTGCCAGACCCGCCAGCACCATCCGGCGCAATGCGCCACTGCGGTTGGAGGCCAGCGCGGTCGCCGTCTCGGGGAACAGCACCTTCAGCAGGCCGAAGCGCTCCAGCCCTTCGAAGCTGGCGACGCCGTGCCCGGACAGGAACAGCTTCAATATCTCTTCGAACAGCCTGGCCGGTGCGGCTTCGGCCAGCAGCGGCGCCAGCGGCGCGATCGGGGCGGCGGTGTCCGCGTCTATCTCGAAACCCAGCTTGGCGGCCAGGCGCACCGCGCGCAGCATGCGCACCGGATCCTCGCGATAGCGCTGTTCCGGATCGCCGATCAGCTTCAGGCGACGCGCCATCGTGTCCTCGAAGCCGCCGACGTAGTCGCGCACCGAGAAATCGTCGATGGCGTAGTACAGCGCGTTGGCGGTGAAGTCGCGGCGCACCGCGTCGTCCTCCACGGTGCCGTAGACGTTGTCGCGCACCAGCCGGCCGTTGTCCATCTCGCGGTCGCCGCTGCCGTCGTCGACGTTGGCACGGAAGGTGGCGACCTCGATGATCTCGCGCCCGAACACCACATGCGCCAGGCGGAAGCGGCGGCCGATCAGGCGGCAGTTGCGGAACTGCTGGCGCACCTGCTCGGGCGTGGCGTCGGTGGCCACGTCGAAATCCTTGGGGTGGCCGCCGACCAGCAGGTCTCGCACGGCGCCGCCGACCAGATAGGCCTGGAAACCGGCGTCCCGCAGGCGGTAGAGCACGCGCAGCGCGTTCGGGCTGATGTCCTTGCGCGAGATGGTGTGCTGGTCGCGCGGGATGGTTCGCAGAGCGGTGGACGGCGTAATAGTGGCGGTTCCATGCAGAAGGGGTCACGCGGCGGCCCGGATGGATTGCCCTGGGCGGTGCCGCCGCCTATACTAATCCGCTACGCCGGTTTCACCAAAAACGCTCCCTTCGTCTAGTGGTTAGGACGTGGCCCTCTCAAGGCTAAAACAGGGGTTCGAGTCCCCTAGGGAGCGCCATCCGGCCAGGCGCCGCGGATTGAGAGCCGCAGCCCGTGCATCGAAACCAGACCCCGCTACGGCGGGGTCTTGTCTTTGTGCCGGCGCGGCCGACCCCGCCAGACGTGGCTTCGGCCGCCTTCCCCTGCGCCATCGCGCGCTCCGGGCCGCCGGGCGCTCGCGCCTCAGAGATCGAAGATGCCGCGCCTGACCGCGATCGTCACCGCGTGGGTGCGGTCGTTGGCGTCCAGCTTGGACAGGATGTTCTTCATGTGCGCCTTCACCGTTTCCTCGGAAATGCCGAGCAGCTGGGCGATGCGCTTGTTGCCGTTGCCGTCGGCCACCTGCCGCAGCACCTCGATCTCGCGCTGGCTCAGTGCGTCGTCGGAGGCATGTTCGGCGATGCCGGCCGCGATCTCGGGCGGCATGCGGCGGCGGCCGGCGTGCACACTGCGGATGGTGTCCACCAGTTCGCGCCGCAGCATGCTCTTGAGCAGGTAACCCGCCGCCCCGGCCTTGAACGCACGCAGCGCCTGCGCATCGCCCTGGTAGGTGGTCAACACCACCACCTTGGCGTCCGGGAACTCGCGATGGAGGGCGCCGATGGCCTCCACCCCGCCCATCCCGGGCATCTGCAGGTCCATCAGCGTCACATCCGGGCGGCAGTCGCGGAAGACCTGCAGGGCTTCCAGGCCGCTGGCGGCTTCGCCGACCAGCTGCATGTCCGGCTGGCCTTCGATCACCGCCGCGATGCCTTCGCGCAGCAGGGGATGGTCGTCGACGGTCAGGATGCGGATCGGCATGGGAAGCGGTCGGAGGCGCGGCGCCGGGCACCGGGTAGGGGACGTGTCATATCACGATACGGGGGCGGTCACCGCACGGGCAACTGCGGGAGCCGCATCGGGGATCGCCCACCCCCATTCGAGTGAGCGCCGGCCCGCCCTGATGGGGGTACGGGCGCTGCGCGGAGGCGCGCACCATGGCATCCGCCTGCCTTCCCCGGCAATCCGCCCCTGCCGCGGCAGGCGCCTCCCGTCATCGTCGCCCGAGGACACCGCCGTGGATGCTCCCCCGTCCCTGTTCCTGCGCGAGACCGTCGCGCGGCCCCTCCCCTTCATTCCCACCGCCACCTCCGGGTCGGCACGCCTCGACGGACATGAAGTCCAGGCCAGCGCCCGCGGCTTGAGTCCGCGGGCGTTGGGGCGTGCACTGGATTACATCGAGCGCCACATCGGCGACACGATCACCCTGGCCGACATCGCCAGCGCCGCCTGCATCAGCCGTTTCCATTTCGCCCGCCTGTTCCGCGTCAGCACGGGGCGCAGCCCGATGGAGTTCGTGCTGGCCAAACGCATCGCGCTGGCGCAGGAACAGTTGGCCCGCGGCCCGCAGAAGATTTCGGCGACGGCAGCATCGCTGGGCTTCTTCGACCAGAGCCATTTCACCCGCACCTTCCGTCGGATGACGGGCTATTCCCCGCGCGAGTTCTGCCACCTGCACGCGCCGGTAACCCGCTCCGCGTAACCCTGCCCGTCCGCCGCGTGCGGCACGTCCCCTCTCCCGTTGGAGTCCTGCCATGGCCAAGGTCCTGATCCTCTACTACTCCGCCTACGGGCATATCGAAACCATGGCCCACGCCGTGGCCGAGGGCGTGCGCGCCGGTGGCGCGAGCGTCGACATCAAGCGCGTACCGGAACTGGTACCGGAGGACGTGGCGAGGAAGTCGCACTACAAGCTCGACCAGCCCGCACCCGTGGCGACCATCGCCGAGCTCGCCGACTACGACGCCATCATCGTCGGCACCGGCACCCGCTTCGGGCGGATGGCGTCGCAGATGGCCAACTTCCTGGACCAGGCCGGCGGCCTGTGGGCCAAGGGCGCCCTGCACGGCAAGGTCGGCGCCGCGTTCACCTCCACCGCCACACAGCATGGCGGCCAGGAAACCACGCTGTTCTCCATCATCACCAACCTGCTGCATTTCGGCATGGTGATCGTGGGGCTGGACTACGGCTTCGCGGGACAGATGAAACTGGACGAAGTCACCGGCGGCTCGCCCTACGGCACGACCACCATCGCCGGTGGCGACGGATCGCGCCAGCCGACCCAGAACGAACTGGACGCCGCGCGCTACCAGGGTCGGCGCGTGGCCGAGACCGCGATCAAGCTGCACGGCTGACGCACGCATCAGCGCGCACGCCGGTGCAATCCGCGTGCGCGCATGTCCGCGACAGTGGCGAGATTCTTCCTTCACGCCAGGAGCCCGACATGCCCACCGCCTCTCCCGCCGCCGGCAAGACCCTGCTCACGCCGGCCGACCACACCCTGGTCCTGATCGACCACCAGTCGCAGATGGCCTTCGCCACGCATTCGATCGATGTGGCCATGCTGCGCAACAACGTCGCGCTGGTGGCCAAGGGCGCCGCCGGGTTCGGCGTCTCGACCTTGCTGACGACCGTGGCGGAGAAGTCCTTCTCCGGCCCGCTGTTCCCGGAAATCCCCGAAGCGTTCCCGAACGCGGACGTACTCGACCGTACCACCATGAACTGCTGGGAAGATGCGGCCGTGGTCGCCGCGGTGAATGCGTTCGGCAAGAGCCGGATCGTGCTCGGCGGCCTGTGGACCAGCGTTTGCATCGTCGGGCCGGCACTGTCGGCGCTGGACCAGGGTTTCGAGGTGTACGTGATCGCAGACGCCTGCGGCGATGTCACCGACGAAGCGCACGAACGCGCGATGCAGCGCATGATCCAGGCCGGCGTCCGGCCGCTGACCAGCGTGCAGTACCTGCTGGAGCTTCAGCGCGACTGGGCACGCAGCGCGACGTACGACCTCACGACCGGCATCGCCAAGCTGCACGGCGGCGGCTACGGCTTGGGCATCCAGTACGCCAAGAGCATGTTCGGCGCCTCCGAGGGCGGGCACTGACGGCGCGCACGATGGTCGGCCACACCGCTTCCGTTGCGCATGCAGGCACGACATCGGCCGGGTTGCTGGTGCTGCGTCTCGCCGCCGGCGGCTTCCTGCTGCCGCATGGCCTGGGCAAGTTGCTGGGCTGGTTCGGCGGGCCTGGTATCGCGGGGTTCGCGGCCGAACTCCAGCACTTCGGCCTGCCTTCTGCGCCACCGTTGCCGCTATTGCTCGCCGCGCTGCAGACCGTCCTCGGCCTGATGGTGGCCGTCGGTGCGTTCACGCGCATTGCGGCACTGGGTTCGGCGGCCTTCCTCGGCGTCACCGTGGCGCTGAACCTCTCGCACGGCTGGTTCTGGATGCACGGCGGCATCGAGTACCCGCTGCTGTGGTTGCTGGCGAACCTGAGCGTCGCCCTGACCGGTCCCGGAAGGTTGTCCATGGATGCGACACGCCAGGGGATGGCGCATGGCCGTTGACGATACCCGCCGCCACCTGCTGAAGACCGTGGCGGCGGCCGCCACGCTCGCGGCGCTGCCCCGTGATGCCCGTTCCGGAGATTCCCGCATGGCTGACCTGATCCTGCGCAATGCGCGCATCACCACGCTCGACACGGCACTGCCCTCCGCCGACGCGATCGCCTTCGCCGATGGCCGCGTGCTGGCGGTCGGCGACGAGGCCCAGGTGATGGCGCATGCCAACGAAGACACTCGCGTCGTCGATGCCGGCGGGCGCCGTCTGGTGCCCGGTCTCAACGACAGCCACACCCACCTGATCCGCGGCGGCCTGAACTACAACCTGGAACTGCGCTGGGACGGCGTGCGCTCGCTCGCCGACGCGATGGCGATGCTGAGGGCGCAGGTCGCCGTCACGCCGGCGCCCCAGTGGGTGCGCGTGGTCGGCGGCTTCAGCGAATCGCAGTTCGCCGAAAAACGTCTGCCCACGCTGGATGAGTTGAACGCCGCGGCACCCGACACGCCGGTCTTCATCCTGCACCTGTACGACCGCGCCCTGCTCAATCGCGCCGCCCTGCGCGCGGTGGGCTACACCAAAGACACGCCGAACCCGCCGGGCGGCGAGATCCAGCGCGACCGCGCCGGCAATCCCACCGGCCTGCTGCTGGCCAAACCCAACGCCCTGATCCTGTACGCCACGCTGGCGATGGGACCGAAGCTGCCGGCCGAGTACCAGCTCAACTCCACGCGGCACTTCATGCGCGAGCTCAACCGTCTGGGCATCACCTCGGTGATCGATGCCGGCGGCGGCTTCCAGAACTATCCCGAGGACTACCGGATCATCGAGCAGCTGCACGCCGACGGGCAGCTGACGGTGCGCATCGCCTACAACCTGTTCACCCAGAAGAAGGGCGAGGAGCTGGCCGACTTCCAGCGCTGGTCGAAGATGGTGCGGCCCGGCCAGGGCGACGACCTGCTGCGCCACAACGGCGCGGGCGAGATGCTGGTGTTCTCGGCGGCGGACTTCGAAGACTTCCGCGAGCCCCGCCCCGACCTGCCGGCAACGCTGGAAGGCGAGCTGGCGAACGTGGTGCGCTTTCTCGCCGAACAGCGCTGGCCGTTCCGCATCCATGCCACCTATGACGAGAGCATCACCCGCGTGCTCGACGTCTACGAACAGGTGAGCCGCGAAGTGCCGTTCGACGGCCTGCACTGGATCGTCGATCACGCGGAAACCATCTCGCCGCGCAACATCGATCGCGTGCGCGCGCTCGGCGGCGGCATCGCCATCCAGCACCGCATGGCCTACCAGGGCGAGTTCTTCGCCGCACGCTACGGCAAGGACGCGCTGCGCCATACGCCGCCCGTCCGGCGGATGCTGCAGGCAGGCGTACCGGTCGGCGCCGGCACCGATGCCACCCGCGTCGCCAGCTACAACCCGTGGGTGGCGCTGTACTGGCTGGTCAGCGGGCGCACGCTGGGCGGACTGCAGATGTACGGCGACGACAACCGGCTGGAGCGCGAGGAAGCGCTGCAGCTCTGGACGCACGGCAGTGCGTGGTTCTCCACCGAGCATGAACGCAAGGGGCGGCTGGCGCCGGGACAGTTCGCCGATTGCGCGCTGCTGTCGGCCGACTACTTCACGGTGGCCGAGGACGACATCCCTGATATCACCAGCGTGCTGACGGTGGTCGGCGGCCGCATCGTGCACGGGACCGGACCGTTCGCGCCGCACGCGCCCGCGTTGCCGGCGCCGATGCCGGACTGGTCACCGGTCAACCGCTTCGGCGGCTACCAGGGCGGCACGCTGGCTCAGGCCCGCGCGGCCCTGGCACAGGCGCACGGCCCCGCATGCCGCGTGCATGCGCACGACCACGCGGGCCACCGACATGCGGCGCACCACGCCGTGCCCACGCGCGACCTGCAGGCGTTCTGGGGCGCGCTCGGCTGCGCGTGCTTCGCGTTCTGAGCATGTCCGCGCCTGCGACTCACGGCCCGTGGTCCCCGCTGGGGCAACCCACGTTCCGCGCGCTCTGGCTGGCCATCCTGGTCGGCAACATCGGCACCTGGATCCACGACGTCGCCGCCGCCTGGGTCATGGCCGAGACGACGAACTCGCCGCTGATGGTCGCGGCGGTGCAGTCGGCCACCACGCTGCCGGTGGTCCTGCTGGCGATCATCGCGGGTACGCTGGCCGACATCGTGGACCGGCGCCGCTACCTGATCCTGGCGCAGCTGTGGATGCTGCTGGTCGCCAGCACGCTCGCCGTGCTTGCCCATCTGGACCGGCTGGGCCCATGGACACTGGTAACGCTGACGTTTGCGCTGGGCATCGGCGCAGCGATGGCGATGCCGGCGCAGCAGGCCACCACACCGGAACTGGTGCCCAAGCCGATGCTCGGCCCCGCGGTGGCGCTGGGCTCGCTGAGCATGAACATCGCGCGCGCGATCGGACCGGCGCTGGGCGGCCTGATCGTGGCACAGGCCGGCATCGCCTGGGCATTCGCCGTCAACGCGCTGACCTTCCTCGGCGTGGCCGTGGTGCTGTGGCGCTGGCGCCGCGTTCCCGTCGCCACCGCACTGCCGCCGGAAACCTTCGGCGTGGCGCTTCGAGCCGGCCTGCGCTATGCCATGCAGGCCAGCGTGCTGCAGGCGGTGCTGGTGAAGGCTGCGGGATTCTTCACCTTCGCCAGCGCCCTCACGGCCCTGCTGCCCATCGTGGTGAAGCAGGACCTGCAGGCCAGCGCGGGGACCTACGGCCTGCTGCTGGGCTGCATCGGTGCGGGTGCGATCGCCGGGGCGATGGTGTTGCCGGGCCTGCGCACCCGCCTGGATCCCGACCGCCTGGTGCTGGCGGCGACGCTCGCCTATGCGGGGTGCACGCTGGGCGTCGCGCTGCTGCGCTGGATCCACCTGCTGTATGCGGTCGCGCTGCTGGCCGGCTTCGCGTGGATCGCCGTGCTGTCCTCGCTGCAGATCGCCGCGCAGACTGCCGTGCCGGCCTGGGTGCGGGCGCGTGCGCTTTCGCTGTACATCGTGGTGTTCTCCGCGGGCATGGCCGCCGGCAGCCTGGGCTGGGGGGCGGCGGCACAGGCCTTCGGAACGCCTGCCGCGCTCGCCGCCGCGGCGGTCGGCACCGCCCTGGCTGCGCTGTTCGGCCTGCGGTTCCGGCTGGGCGAGGCGGCGCGGGTGAACGTCACGCCATCGGGGCACTGGCCGCAACCGATCGTCAGTCCCGAGCTGGAGGACGAGCGCGGCCCGGTGCTGGTGACGGTCGAATACCGCATCGACCCCGCACGGCGCACGACCTTCCTGCAGCGCATGCAACCGCTAGGACGCGCGCGCCGCCGCAACGGCGCGCTGCAATGGGGCGTGGCCGAGGACAGCACGCAACCCGGCGTGTATCTGGAGTACTTCGTCGATGCTTCGTGGCGCGAACACCTGCGCCAGCACGAACGCGTGACGGAGGACGAGCGAGCCATCCAGGACGCCTTGCTGGAGACGCTGGCCAACCCTGCGCAGCGCCCCCTGGTACGGCATTTCATCGGCGGCGCGCCGGGCGTGGCCCCGCCCTCCGCTCCTCCCGCCCAAGGAGGCCTTGCTTGAACGGAAAATTCTTCGCCGGCCTGCTGCTCGGCTTCGCCATCGGTTTCGGCTGCCGTGCGTTCGGCGTACCGGTGCCGGCACCGCCGGTACTGGTCGGCGCGTTGCTGGTCGTGGCGATGACCAGCGGTTACATGCTGGCTGACCGCGCGCTGGTCCGGCGCGAAGCGCGGCATCGACACGACTGTGGCGGACCGACCGGCCACGGCGTGCGGAGCGACAGGCCATGATCACCGCACTGGTGGGCATCATGCTCGCCCTCGCCATCGGCATCGCCTGCCGCTGGCTCGACATCCCGGTGCCCGCACCTCCGCGCCTGCAGGGCGCGTTGCTGGTGGTGGCGATGACGGCGGGTTTCCTGGCCGCAGACCGGTTGCTGGGCTGATAACGGCCCGGAACGGAAAGGGCGCGACAGGCGCGCCCTTCCCTTCCCCGCATGGCGACGCTTACTGCATCGTCGGCAGGTCGAACACCAGCACCTCGGCGCCGATGCCACGTTCGATGCTGACCAGCGGCTCGTCGCGGTACAGCAGCGCGTCGCCGGCCTTCAGGGCCTGCCCGTTGACGGTCGCTTCGCCACGCGCGATGTGCACGTAACCGAGCCGGTCGTCCGCCAGGCGCAGTTCCGCCTTCTCGCTGCCATCGAACAGGCCCGCGTACATGCGGGCATCCTGGTGGATGCTGACCGAGCCGTCGGCACCGTCGGGACTGACGACCAGGCGCAGGCGGCCCTGCTTGTCGGTGGCGGGGAACGACTTCTCTTCATACGAGGGCTTCACGCCCTGGCGATCGGGGATGATCCAGATCTGCAGGAAATGCGTGGTGCCGGTTTCGCTGTAGTTGAACTCCGAGTGCTGCACGCCGGTGCCGGCGCTCATGCGCTGCACGTCGCCGGGCACGATGCTGGAGCTGTTGCCCATCGAATCCTTGTGGCCCAGTGCGCCCTCCAGCACGTAGCTGATGATCTCCATGTCGCGGTGGCCATGCTCGCCGAAGCCGCGGCCGGCGGCCACACGATCCTCGTTGATGACGCGCAGCGGCCCCCAGTGGACGTGCTTGTCGTCGAAGTAGTTCGCAAAGGAGAAGCTGTGCCAAGAATCCAGCCAGCCATGGTTGGCGTGGCCGCGCTCATGGGCAGGACGGAGGGTGATCATGGCGGAACTCCTTGGGGGTTGGGTGTGGTGCACAGCATGAACATCAACATTTATGGAATAAACAACCATAATATTTATTGATTGTTCTATTTATGAAAATAAAGCAATCCGAGCCTCCGTGCGGCAAGCGTAGCGGCAGGTGCGCACATGATCGCGGACATGCGTGCGCCGCCTACGCCCACCGCAGGCTGCGACACGGCGTCGCAGCGCCGGCACGCGGGCACCGATCAGACGGATATTCGATGCGCCATCGCCTGCCGCGTGCATTAAACTTGCGCGGTTTCCGTTAGAGCCGCGTCTTCATGCCCTTCGTCGTCACCGAAAACTGCATCAAGTGCAAGTACACCGACTGCGTGGAGGTCTGCCCGGTGGACTGTTTCCACGAAGGTCCGAACTTCCTGGTGATCGACCCGGACGAATGCATCGACTGCACGTTGTGCGAACCCGAATGCCCCATCAACGCCATCTATCCCGAGGACGACGTGCCTGCGGGCCAGGAAGGCTATGTGGCATTGAATGCGGAACTGTCGCGCGCATGGCCGGTGATCACCACCCGCAAGGATCCGTTGCCCGACGCGAAGGAATGGGAAGGCAAGCCGGGCAAGCTGACGCTGCTCGAACGCTGATCCGCATCCACGACGGCAATGAAAAATGTCCGCTGTCAAGTTTTCCGGTCATGGACTTGGCCTGAAAAACTTCGGCATGACAGGAAGTTACGCTTTGCGTCCTGCAGGTGGAGTCCCGGGATGGATTGGCGCAAGGGTCAGGTGGGAGCCGTCGCGTTCCAAGTCATGGCATTCCACGGCGCAAGAGGGCTTGGGCTTAGCTTGAAGAGCCATTGGGCCGCAGCGCCAGCCAGCGTCGCCCTGCATCCGTCAGTCGGTATCGCTGTTTGCTGCTGCGCGGCTTGTCGGGCAGGGTCATTTCGACCAATCCTGACGCAAGGGCCGGCAGCAGATAGGCTTTGCGGAAATGCTCGTCGTCCTTCAGCCCCAAGGCATCCTGTAACTCCTGCCTGGACAGCGCAGTCGGCAATGCGCGAACCACCTTCTCAACTTCCGGGGTGACTTCCGGGGTGACTTCCGGGGTGACTTCCGGGGTGACTTCCGGGGTCAAGGCAAGCGCCATTGGGTGACGCGGCAGCCGGATCACGAACGAAAGCCGGTCATCATCCGTCTCGAACAGCGGCGCGGGCGAGCCGTTGGCCGCCATTTCCTTCAGGATTTTCGGAATGCCGGTGGATCGCCCCTCGGTCATGTCCAACTCCTTCAGGAACTCGCCGATGCGCCGGTTGCGGTAGCGCCGGCTGACCGCACGGCCCGCCTTCAGGTCTTCCATGCGTATCGATCGATCCGGGCCGGGGAAGCTGAGGACGGTTGCCGGGCTGGAGTCATGGTGAAATGAAAAAGGGCGCCGAAGGCGCCCTTTTTCGTTCCAGTGAAGCGGGCGGATCAACCGCCCAGCTTCGCCTTCAGCGCCGCCAGCAGCTTGGTCGGCGCCGCGCCGGTGGCCGGCAGGCCGCGCGGATCGACTGCGGACACATAGGCACCGGCATCGACCGCACTCACGCGCACCAGGAAGCTGGCGCCCTCGTAGCTGACGTCGTACGTGCCCAGCAGCTGCGCGCGGCTGGCGATGGCCACGCCCTCGATACCGGCCAGCGCCTCACCCACGCGGGTGAACGCTTCATCGCGGCTACCGCCAACGGTAAAGCCGCCCGCGGCATTCGTCGCGGCGCCCGCGGACGACGCGGCCGGACCCACGTTCGGCACCTGCATCGCACCGCTGGTGTTAGGCAGGTTGAGATCCGGCGGCACTTCCAGCGGACGCGCTTCCGGCGCGAGCGCGTAATCGCCCTTGGCGCCCTTCTTGAACCATGAGCAGCCGGCGACGGACACGACCAGCAGCACCAGGGCCAGCGGACGCACAAGGGAAGACGAATGACGCATGGAGTTCTCCTGGGTTCAGGCCGCGAGATCGTCGCGGCTGGATTGTGCTTCGAGCACCTGCACCAGCGTGGCGAGGCGGTCGGCGGTAGCGATATGGGGGGCGGACAGCGGTAGCAGCGGCAGGCGCAGGCCCTGGCCGAAGCCCGCCCGCTGCAGCAGCGCCTTTACGGGGATGGGATTGGACTCCACCCCGAGGAAGCCGTAGATCTCCTGCAGCTGCGCATCGAGCGCGGCCACGGCGTCGGCCCGGCCTGCGCGGGCCAGATCGCACAGCCGGCGGAAGGTACGCGGCAAGGCGTTGGAGCCCACCGAAATCAGGCCATCGGCGCCGGCCAGCATCGCGCGGCCTGCCGTCGGGTCGTCGCCGCTGAGAATGGCGAATCCATCACGTCGCAACGCGAGCAGCGCCGCCATGCGCTCGGGCTCGGCGCGCGCTTCCTTGATGCCGACGATGCCGGGGTGGTCCACGATCGCCGCCACGGTTTCGGGCAGCAGGTCGCAGCCGGTCCGGCCGGGCACGTTGTAGAGCACCACCGGCAGGCCGCCCTGGTCGGCGACGGCGCGGTAATGCGCCAGCAGGCCTGCCTGGGTCGGACGTACATAGGGAGGCGTCACCACCAGCGCGAACTGCGCACCGCCCGCCTCGGCGCGCCGGGTGGCGGCGATGGTCCTGGCGGTGTTCATCTGGCCGGTACCGGCGAGCACCGGGATGCGCCCGCGCACCTCCTCCACCGCGATCCGCAGCAGGGTGTCGTATTCCTCGTCGGACAGGGCCGCGGCCTCGCCGGTGGAGCCCGCCACCACCACGCCCTGGGTGCCGCCGTCGATCTGCTGCTGGAGCAGCGCGCGCCAGGCTTGCAGATCGAGTTCGCCCGACGCCAGGAATGGCGTGGCCAGTGCGGTGATGCTGCCGGAAAGGTGCAAGGTCGGGCTCTCGGTGGGGATCCGGCGCACCGGAAGCGCCCGTGAGCGCGGTCATCCCGGTCCGCCTGCAATGTCCGCCGCATGTTACTTGCGGGCTCAAAGGGCGGGCAAGTATGCTGCCTGCGTCGTCGGGCCGCTGCCCGGCCGCCATTCAGCCTCACCGCAACGCCGGAAGCTCCTTTGACCGATTCCACGCCCCGGCCTTCGCCGACCGAAAACCACCTGCTGATCACCGCCTACACGACGCATCCGGAATCGCCGCTCCTGTCGGTGACGCGCCGGATCGCCGACAGCGGCTGCAATCTGGTGGACGCCCGGCTGGCCACCGTGGGCCGCGACGTGTCCGTCACGGCGCTGGCCACGGGTTCCTGGGACGCCGTCGCCAAGCTGGAGGCCATGCTGTCGCGCCTGGAGCGCGACGAGGGCCTGAAGCTGGTGTTCTACCGCACCGGGCCGAAGGTGGTGCAGTCCAACCTGCTGCCGTACATCGTGGAAGTGGTGGCGGCCGACAAGCCGGGCATCCTGTTCCAGCTGGCCGACTTCTTCGACCGCCAGGGCATCACCATCGAGAACCTGCAGAGCACGCGCTACCGCGCCATGCAGACGGGTGCGGAGATGTTCTCGGCACAGGTCACCATCGGGGTGCCGGCCAACATGCACATCGCCGCGCTGCGCGACGATTTCCTCGAATTCTGCGACCACCTCAACCTGGACGCGATCATGGATCCCATGAAGTTCTGACGATGACGGCAAAAAGCGCGAACGCCCTGCCCAAATCGACGTTGAAACTGCCGCTGGCGCTGTCCGGCGGCGACACCGCCACCCTCGCCGACTACGCCGGCGCCTGGCTGGTGCTGTACTTCTACCCGAAGGACAGCACGCCGGGCTGCACCACCGAGGGCCTGGACTTCAACGCGCTGCTGCCGAAGTTCAAGAAGCTCAACGCCACGGTGCTCGGCGTCTCGCGCGACTCGGTGAAGTCGCACGACAACTTCTGCGCGAAGCAGGGTTTCAAATTCCCGCTGGTGAGCGACGCCGACGAAGCGCTGTGCAAGGCCTTCGATGTGATCCACGAAAAGAACATGTACGGCCGCAAGGTGCTGGGCGTGGTGCGCAGCACCTTCCTGATCTCGCCCGACGGCCGCATCGCGCAGGCATGGCGCGGCGTGAAGGTTCCCGGCCACGCCCAGGCCGTGCTGGACGCCCTGAAGGCCCACCAGGCCCAGTGACCGAATCCCCTTCCCCTTCACCCACCATCCCGCGCCGCGGCGGGTCATGGTGGTTCGCTGCTGTCCGCGGAAAAGTCGCCCGTGTTCACACATCTTCCTCGATGAGGTTGCCCGAATGACCCGTAGCAAGCGTATCTATGTGTTGGACACCAACGTGCTGATGCACGACCCCACCGCGCTGTTCAAGTTCGAGGAACACGATGTCTACCTGCCGATGCAGGTGATCGAGGAACTGGACAACGGCAAGAAGGGCACCTCGGAAGCGAGCCGCAACGCGCGGCAGGTCAGCCGCTTCCTCAACGAACTGGTCCAGGCATCGGGACTGGACAACCTGGCCGCCGGCATCCCGCTGGTGCAGCCCAACGGCCTGCAGCTGCGCGGTTCGCAGAGCGCGGGGCTGCTGCGCTTCCAGACCAGCCACTTCGAGGCCGGGAAGAGCTTCGGCGCGGTGATCCCCGACAATGCCATCCTCGGTGCGATCCTGGCGCTGAAGGAGCAGGAGCCGGAAATTCCGGTGGTGTTCGTCTCCAAGGACATCAACCTGCGCATCAAGGCGGCCATCGCCGGCATCGTGTCGGAAGACTACGAGAACGACCGCGCGCTGGACGACTTCAGCCTGCTGTACACCGGGGCGACCGCCCTGCCGGCGGACTTCTGGCAGCGCCACGGCAAGGACCTGCGGTCGTGGACCGACAAGGGCCGCACGTACTACGAAGTGACGATGGCCGAAGACGCTGGCTGGTATCCCAACCAGTACCTCTACCTGCCGGGCGACGACGAATCCGAGTTCCGCGTGGCGCGGGTGGAGGGCGACAAGGCCACGCTGCAGATCGTGGACGACTTCCGCCACAGCCAGCACGCGGTGTGGGGCATCAATGCACGCAACCGCGAACAGAATTTCGCGCTCAACGCGCTGATGGACCCGGAAGTCGACTTCGTCACCCTGCTCGGCACCGCCGGCACCGGCAAGACCCTGCTCGCGCTGGCGGCCGGCCTGGCGCAGACGATGGACCAGCAACGCTACCGCGAGATCATCATGACCCGCGCCACCGTCAGCGTGGGCGAGGACATCGGCTTCCTGCCCGGCACGGAAGAGGAAAAGATGACCCCGTGGATGGGTGCGCTGACCGACAACCTGGAAGTGCTGACGCACAACCAGGAGGGGGGCGCCTGGGGGCGCGCGGCGACCAACGACCTGCTCGCCTCGCGCATCAAGATCCGTTCGATGAACTTCATGCGCGGGCGCACGTTCCTGAGCCGCTACCTGATCCTCGACGAGGCGCAGAACCTCACCCCCAAGCAGATGAAGACGCTGATCACGCGCGCGGGCCCGGGCACCAAGATCGTCTGCCTGGGCAACGTGGAGCAGATCGACACGCCCTACCTGACGGAGACGACATCCGGCCTGACCTACGCGGTGGACCGCTTCAAGAACTGGGCGCACAGCGCGCACATCACGCTGCGGCGTGGCGAGCGCTCGCGCCTGGCGGACTACGCGTCGGAAGTGCTGTAAGCGGACGCGGTCGCCGACGTCATGGGCCTTCACCTCCCCCGCTGGGTCTGGATCGGTGCCGTCGCGCTGGCCTGCGTGGCAGGCATGGTCAACGTCATCGGCTACCTGGGTTTCGAACACCAGGCGGTCAGCCACCTGACCGGCACCACCAGCCTGCTCGGGGCCGCGCTCGCGCAGGGCGACCTGCGCGCGATCGTGCACCTGTGGGGCATGCTGATCGCCTTCTGCGTAGGTGCGATGCTGAGTGGGCTGGTGATCCAGGACCAGACGCTGAAACTGGGACGCCGCTACGGGGTGGCGTTGACACTGGAGGCGGCGCTGCTGCTGCTCGCGATTCCCCTGTTCAAGCAGCAGCAGATCTGGGGCGCGCTGCTGGCCGCGATGGCCTGCGGGCTGCAGAACGCGATGGTCACCACCTACAGCGGCGCGGCGGTACGCACCACGCACCTGAGTGGCATGTTCACCGACCTGGGCATCGGCCTGGGGCACCTGCTGCGTGGCATGCCATTGCCGATGCGCCGGCTGACGCTCAGCGGCCTGATCATCAGCGGCTTCCTGGGCGGTGGCGTACTGGGGGCGTGGTTCTATCGCCACTGGGGTTACGACGCGCTGCTCGCGCCGGCACTGCTGACGGGAAGCACCGGCATCGGGTACGTGCTGTACCGGCAATGGGTGCAGGCCGGACAGACGCCGCCCTGACGCGCAGGCCGGCGCGCGGATGGCACAATCCACGCATGACTTCGCCTTCCGTGGTTTCCGCCCTGACCATCGCCGGCTCCGATTCCGGCGGCGGCGCCGGCATCCAGGCCGACCTCAAGACCTTCGCCGCGCACCGCGTGCACGGGCTATCCGCCATCGCCGCACTCACGGCGCAGCACACGCGCGGCGTGACCGCGGTGAACGTGCCACCGATGGATTTCCTGCGCGCGCAGCTGGACGCCTGCTTCGACGATTTCGACATCCGCGCGGTGAAGCTGGGCATGCTCGCCACGGCCGAGGTGATCGGCGTGGTGGCCGACGCCCTGCACACGCACCGCCCTGCCGCCGTCATTGTCGATCCGGTGATGGTCGCCACCAGCGGCGCCAAACTGCTGGAAGACAGCGCCCTGCAGGCGATGCGCTCGCACCTGCTGCCGCTGGCGCACGTGGTGACGCCCAACCTTCCCGAGGCCGAGCTGCTGCTGGGCCGCGCCATCGCCGACGCGGCCGCCATGCGCCAGGCCGCACGCGATCTGCTGGCGCTGGGTGCGCGGGCGGTCTTCCTCAAGGGCGGACACCTGCCCGGCGACGCCGATGTGGTGGACCTGTACTGCGATGAGGATGGCCTGGCCGAGACGTCGCATCCGCGCCTGCCGCTGGAGGCGCATGGCACCGGCTGCACGCTCGCATCGGCCATCGCCGCGCGCCGCGCGCAGGGCATGCCGATGAAGGACGCGTGCCTGGCCGCGTCGGATTACGTGCACGCCGCATTGCGTGGCGGCTACCGGCCCGGACGCAGCGACATCCTGGTCCTCGACCACGTCGGAGCCGCGCCGCGCGCATGAACGTCACCGAACGGCAGGTCGTGCAGGAAGACATCGCCCTGCAGGCACAGGACGGCCATGCCTACACGCTGATCGCCTGCATCCCCGCCGAGGCCTCCTCCGCCCTGCTGTGGATCCCGGCGCTGGGCGTCGCGGCGCGCCACTATCTGCCTTTCGCGGCGTTGCTCGCCAGGCGGGGCATGGCGGTGTTCGTGCACGAATGGCGCGGCAATGGCAGCAGCTCGCTGCGCGCCGGACGGCGCAACGATTGGGGCTACCACGAACTGCTGGGCACGGACCTGCCCCTCAGCCACGCGGCGCTGCAGGCCCGGCTGCCGGACATTCCTCACCGCATCGGCGGCCACAGCCTGGGCGGACAACTGGCCGCCTGCCACCTGGGCCAGCATCCCGATGCCTTCGCCGGGCTCTGGCTGGTCGGCAGCGGCACGCCCTACTGGCGCACGTTTCCCACGACACGCGGCTACGCATTGCCGTTCTTCTACCGGTTCGCGCCCTGGCTGGCGCGCGCCTGCGGTGCCTTGCCGGGACGGCGGCTGGGCTTCGGCGGCGATGAAGCACGCAGTCTCATCGCCGACTGGGCACGCGTGGGGCTCAGCGGCCGGTATCGCGCCGCCGGCTGGCCGGTCGATCTGGAAGCGGGACTGCGCCGGGTCCGCACGCCGATCGACGGGGTGCTGTTCGACGACGACTGGCTTGCGCCGGAAAGTTCGTTGCGCGCGCTGATGGCGAAGATGCCCGACGCACCGGCCCGCGTCCACACGTTGCATCACGCCGCCCTGGGCACGCGCGCGGACCACTTCGCGTGGATGAAGCAGCCGCAGGCCGTCGTCGACGCGCTGCTGTCCTGAGCCGGCTCAACACCCCACGACGATGCAGTCGCGTCCGCGCGCCTTGGCCCGATACAGCGCGGCGTCGGCGCTGTTGACCCAGTCCGACACCGAGGCGATGCCCGGATGGCACTCCGACAGGCCGATGCTGACCGTGCAACGCAGGCCGCGTGTGGAGAAGGCGAAGGCCGCGACCTGCCGGCGCAGCCGTTCCGCCGCCACGATGGCTTCTTCCCAGCGCGTGTCGGGCATGACCACCCCGAACTCGTCGCCGCCATAGCGCCCGGGCGTATCCACGTCGCGCAGGCAGGCCTTCAGCAGGCGAGCGAACTCCTCGACCACCTCGTCGCCGATCGTGTGGCCGTAGCCATCGTTGATGTCCTTGAATCGGTCGATGTCGATCAGCACCAGTACGCCGGCGCGCCCCGATCGCTGGAAACGCTTCAGTTCGTGGGTGGCGGCATGCAGCCACTGCTGGCGGTTCATCAGGCCGGTGGCCGCGTCGAAGCGCGCCATCTTTTCCAGCAGCGTTTTCTGCTTGCGTGCCCTGCGCGCCAGCGCGTGGGTGGCCACGCCGATCGCCATGGGGTACACCGCCAGGAACGGCAGGCAGGCCAGCACCACCGGATAGCTGGTGCGGGGATCGAACGCGAACCCCCAGGCGGCGCTCGCGGCCAGGCAGGTGGCCGCCATCGCGCCCAGCGTCCGGCGGGCGAAGCGAGCGCCCCCGATGATCACCTTGTCCATCGTCAGCATCACCGCCAGCAGCACGCTGGGCAGCGCATCGAACTGCATCGCCGCGATCCAGAAGCCGCCCATCGCGGCGTCGAAGGTCAGGTTCTGGTACTCCGCCTGCAGCGGATCGTCGCGACGCGCCCTGACCCGCAGATAGGCCAGGTGCGGCCATGCGAATCCGTTCGCCGCCAGCAGACCCCACAGCGCGGGGGAAGCGCCGTGCTCGTAAAGGACCGCCGCCACGCAGATCGCCCCCAGCCCCAGCCCCAGCGCACGCATGAGGTACATGCGCAGGCCGTAGCGCACGCGGTTCTGTTCCGCCAGGTGGAGCGCAGCATCCAGGGGCAAAGCGGATCCGGGCGGCAAGGGATGGCGCGATTCTCGGCCAATCGCGTTCCCGCCGCCAGCCCGCGGCATGCGGTCGCGGCGCGTGCGGGCAGGGGCCCGTCTGCGCCGATGGGGCGATCACGCCACGGGATAGCCCTGAGGGTTCTGCGACTGCCAGCGCCAGGCATCGCGGCACATCGCCTCGACGCCTAGTTCGGCACGCCATCCCAGCGTCCGCTGGGCCAGCGAGGGGTCGGCGTACACCTCGGCCACGTCGCCCGGGCGCCGCGCGACCACCTGATAGGGGATCCTGCGCGCCGCCGCCTGCGCGAACGCCTCCACCAGCTGCAGCACGCTGATGCCTTGCCCCGTGCCCAGGTTGACGGTAAGGCTGCGGCGTTCGCGCACCAGGAAGTCCAGCGCATCGGCATGCGCGCGCGCCAGGTCCATCACGTGGATGTAATCGCGCACGCCGGTGCCGTCGACGGTGGGCCAGTCGCCGCCGAACACGCTCAGCCGGTCGCGCCGCCCCACCGCCACCTGGCAGATGTACGGCATCAGGTTGTTGGGGATGCCGGAGGGGTCCTCGCCGATCAGGCCGGACGCGTGCGCGCCCACCGGGTTGAAATAGCGCAGGTTGGCGGCATGGAATCCGGCATCGCTGCGGCACAGGTCGCCGATCAGCTCTTCCATCACCAGCTTCGTGCGCCCATAGGGATTGGTCACCTGCAGGCGCGCATCCTCGCGCACAGGGACGTGGTCGGGATCGCCGTAGACGGTGGCCGATGAACTGAACACCAGCTGCTCGACGCCGGCCTCGCGCATGCCATGCAGCAGGTTCAGCGTGCCGCCGATGTTGTTGTGGAAGTAGTCCAGCGGGCGTTCGCACGACTCGCCCACCGATTTCAGCGCCGCGAAGTGCACCACGGCATCGAACGCCTGATGGGCGAAGAATCCCGTCACCGCATCCCGGTCCCGCAGGTCCAGCGGCTGGAACGGCACCGGACGCCCGGTGATCTGCCGCAGGCGGGCCAGCACGCCCGGCGAACTGTTGCTGAAGTTGTCGACCACCACGACATCGTGGCCGCGCTCCACGAGCACCACGTAGGTATGCGCGCCGATGTAACCGGCGCCGCCGCACAGCAGGATCCGCATCTCGACTCCCCCGGTCGCAGGTCGTCCCGCCATCCGGGCGGGCGATCATCCGCTGTTACGCAGGTCGCGGCGATATCAGGCCAATACGGGTTGCGTGTCCTGAGGCGCATGCTTTGCACGTTGATCGGCTCGATGCCAGGCCGGGAGCGGGAACGCCCGTACCCTGCCTGCGTATAGACTCTTCGGCACGCGACATACAGGGGAACCCCACATCGATGAACGCTCCATTGCCCACCCTGGACCAGGCCAGGATCGCCGTGATCGGACTGGGGTACGTCGGGCTGCCGCTGGCGGTCGCGTTCGGCCGCAAGTTCCCCACGCTCGGCTTCGACATCAACGCCACGCGCGTGTCCGAGCTGCGCGAACACCGGGACCACACACTGGAGGTCTCCGCCGATGAGCTGCGCGACACGCCGCTGCTGGACTTCAGCGACGACCCCGCGGCGCTGGCCGGCTGCAACGTCTTCATCGTCACCGTGCCCACGCCCATCGACGACTACAAGCGCCCGGACCTGCGCCCGCTGGAGTCGGCCAGCCGCACGGTCGGCCGCGCCATCGGCAAGGGCGGCGTGGCGATCTTCGAATCGACCGTGTACCCCGGCGCGACCGAAGAAGCCTGCGTGCCGATCATCGAGCGCGAATCCGGCCTGCGCTTCAACCAGGATTTCTACGCCGGCTACAGCCCGGAACGGATCAACCCGGGCGACAAGCAGCACCGTCTGGAAACCATCATGAAGGTCACCTCCGGCTCCACGCCGGAGGTCGCCGATTTCGTGGACGCCCTGTACGGCAGCATCATCACCGCCGGCACGCACAAGGCCAGCAGCATCCGCGTGGCCGAAGCGGCCAAGGTCATCGAAAACACCCAGCGCGACGTCAACATCGCCCTGATCAACGAACTGGCGCTGATCTTCCACCGCCTCGGCATCGATACCCACGAGGTGCTGGAAGCCGCGGGCACCAAGTGGAACTTCCTGCCCTTCCGCCCGGGTCTGGTGGGCGGCCACTGCATCGGCGTGGACCCGTACTACCTGACCCACAAGGCGCAGCAGATCGGCTACCACCCCGACGTGATCCTCGCCGGGCGCCGCATCAACGACGGCATGGGCAGCCACGTGGCGCGCCGCGTGGCCAAGCTGATGGCACGCCGCAACCTGCCTACCGCAGGCGCGAAGGTGCTGGTGCTGGGGCTGGCCTTCAAGGAGAACTGCCCCGACGTGCGCAATACGCGCGTGGTCGACATCGTGGCCGAGCTGCGCAGCTACAACGCGCAGGTCGACGTGCACGATCCGTGGGTCAGCGCCGACGAGGCGAAACACGAGTACGGACTGGATCTGGTGGCGGAACCCCAGGCGGGCCAGTACGATGCGGTCATCCTCGCGGTGGCGCACCGGCAGTTCAGCGAACGCGGCGCCGACGGCATCCGCGGGTTCGGCAAGCCGGGTGCGGTGGTCTTCGACGTGAAGCGTACCCTGCCCCGACACGCGGTCGACGACTGCCTGTAATCCCCTCTTCCCCAGGAGTACCTGATGCGCGTACTGGTCACCGGCGCCGCCGGCTTCATCGGCTCCCACCTCAGCGAGCGCCTGCTCGCAAGGGGCGATGAAGTGCTGGGCTACGACAACCTGAACGCGTATTACGACCCCGCGCTGAAGGAGGCCCGGCTCGCCCGGCTGATGCCGCAGGACGGTTTCAGCTTCGTGCGCGCCTCGCTGGAGGACCGCGCGGCGCTGGAGGCCGCGTTCGACGCCTTCAAGCCGCAGCGCGTGGTCAACCTGGCCGCACAGGCCGGCGTGCGCTATTCCCTGGAGAATCCGCACGCCTACATCGACAGCAACATCGTCGGTTTCCTCAACATCCTGGAAGCATGCCGGCACCGCGGCATCGAGCACCTGGTCTACGCCTCGTCCAGTTCGGTCTACGGCGCCAACCGCAAGCTGCCGTTTGCGGTGGAAGACAGCGTGGACCATCCGGTCAGCCTGTACGCCGCCAGCAAGAAGGCCAACGAGCTGATGGCGCACACGTACAGCCACCTGTTCGGCCTGCCCACCACCGGGCTGCGCTTCTTCACCGTGTACGGCCCGTGGGGCCGGCCGGACATGGCGCTGTTCCTGTTCACGAAGAAGATCCTCGCGGGCGAGCCCATCGACGTGTTCAACCACGGCCATCACACCCGCGACTTCACTTATGTCGACGATATCGTCGAGGGCGTGATCCGCACCCTGGACCGCGTGCCAGGCCCCGATCCCGCCTACGATCCGCTGGCGCCCACGCCGGCCAGTTCGCTGGCGCCCTACCGCGTGTACAACATCGGCAACCACCAGCCCGTGCAGCTGTTGCGCTACATCGAGGTGCTGGAGGACTGCCTGGGCCGCAAGGCGGAAAAGCGCCTGTTGCCGATGCAGCCCGGCGACGTCCCCGATACCGAGGCCGACGTCGAAGCCCTGCGCCGCGACACCGGGTACTCGCCCGCCACGCCCATCGAAACGGGCGTGCGCCGCTTCGTGGAGTGGTACCGCGCGTTCTACGACGTCTGACGCGCCGCCCCGGATGCCCCGCGGGCATACCGGGATGGCCGGATTCCGCCGCTGCCGTCGTTGTTACCGGCATCGAGCAACTCCAGGGGATCCTCCGATGAAACGCGCCTTTGCCGGCCTTGCCGTCACCGCCCTGTCCCTGCTGCTGGCCGCATGCGCCACGTCGTCCGGCAGCGAAGCACCGCCACCGGCCACCACCACGCTGGGTACCGATGCGTACCACATCGGCGTGGACGACATCGTGCAGGTGTCGGTGTGGCGCAATCCGGAGCTCGGCATCACCGTGCCGGTCCGCCCCGACGGCATGATCTCCGTGCCGCTGGTGGGCGATGTGGCCGCAGGCGGCCGCACCCCGGGCGAGGTCGCCAAGGACATCCAGGAGCGACTGGCCACTTACGTGCGCGACCCGCAGGTGGCGGTCATCCTGACCGACCTGCGCAGCCATGAATACCTGTCCCGCGTGCGCGTCACCGGCGCCGTGCGCCAACCGGTCTCGCTGCCGTACCGTCCCGGCATGACCGTACTGGATGCCGTGCTGGCCGCCGGCGGCATCACCGAATTCGCCGCTGCCGACCGCTCCGACCTGCACCGCAAGAACGCCGAGCAGACGCAGACCTACGCGGTGCGGCTGGACCGCATCCTCAACCGCGGCGACCTGAGCACCAACTACACCGTGTCGCCCGGCGACGTCATCACGGTCCCCGAGCGTACCTTCTGATGAGCCAGAGCAACCTTCCCGCGCGGCGCGGCTATTCCGCGCCGGCGGCACCTTCCGCTGCGCTTTCTCCCAACGACCTGGTGCCCATCCTGATCCGCGAGGCGCGTCGCCATCGGGTCGCGCTGGTCGGCATCTTCGCGGCCGTGGCACTGCTGACCCTGGTGGTCGGCCTGCTGGTGCTGCCGAAGAACTACACCGCCTCCACCACGATCCTGGCGCAGGAGAGCGACATCATCCAGCCCCTGCTGGAAGGCCGCGCCGTGGCGACTGGCGTCGTCGACCGCGCCGGCATCGCGCGCCAGGTGATCTACAGCCGCAGGGTGCTGGAAGACGCGCTGAAGACCGGCGGCTGGCTGGACGACAAGCCCAGCGCCGTCGAGCAGGACCGCCTGATGGAGCAGATCAAGGGTCGCATCGCGATCACCAGCCCGCGCCCCAACCTGATCCAGATCACCTACCGCGACAGCGATGCCAAGCGCACCTACCAGGTGACGGAGCGCCTGAGCGAGATGTTCATCAAGGAGAGCCTGGCAGCGAAGGAACGCGAAAGCCGCGAGGCCTACGAGTTCATCAACAAGCAGGTGCAGGACTACCACGCCAAGCTGCTGGAGGCCGAGGAACGCCTGCGCCAGTACCGCTCGGACAATACCGACGCCCAGCCCGGCAGCGCCACCGACGCCAACACGCGCATCAGCTCGCTGCGCACGACGGTGGAACAGACCCGCATGGCGCTGCTGGAGCAGCGTTCGCGCGAGAACGCGATCGCCTCGCAGCTGTCCGGCGAGTCGGCGGTGACCGCGGTGCAGACGCGCGAGAGCCTGTATCGCGCGCAGTTGCTCGAGCTGCAGGGCCAGCTGGACCGCCTGCTGCTGAACTACACCGAGCAGCATCCGGACGTGGTGCGCGTGCGCCACCAGATGGCCGACCTGCAGCAGGCCATGGCCAACGAGCAGACCCGCCGCGCCTCCGCGCCGCAGGGAGCCAGCCCGTTCGACGAGGCGCAGATGAACCCGCTCTACCAGGAACTGCGCAGCCAACAGGCGCAGACCCGGCGCGAAGTGGCGGCAACCGCCTCGCGCATGGCGATCGCGGAGTCGATGCTCAATGAAGAATTGAATCGCAGCCGTCGCATCGCCGATTCGGAAAGCGCCCTGGCCGAGCTGACCCGCGACTACGAAGTCAACCGCGACATCTACCAGGACCTGTTGCGCCGGCGCGAGAATGCCCGCGTCTCGATGCAGCTGGACCGTGAGGAGCGTGGCCTGACTCTGCGCGTGCAGGATCCCGCCACCATGCCGTTGCGGCCGACGGGCCTGCGCTTCATGCACTTCGCCATCGGCGGTCTGCTGATGGCGGTGGGCATCCCGCTGGGCCTGCTGTTCCTGCGCGCCCGCTTCGATCCGCGCATCCGCTCGGCCCAGCAGCTGCAGCGCATCACCGAGCGCCCCCTCCTCACTGTGGTGCCGACCTACCATTCGCCGCGCGACCGCCGACAGGAACTCAGCCGCAACGCGATGAGTTTCGGCATCCTGACGCTGGTCATCCTCGCGTACGGGCTGGCGTTCGGCCTCAAGCAGCTTGCCGCCTGAGGCCGCCACCATGACCTCCTATGCCACCCTGGAAAAGCCCGTGACCCCGGACAACGAACGACTGCATGGCGTTCCCCATCGCACCGACACTTCGCGCTCGCTGGCGTTGATGGACGAACCCACCGCTTTGACGCCGCGCGAACTGGAAGAACGGCGCGTCATCCATCGCAACGATTCCGTCCGCGAGCAGGCCGATGCGTTCCGCGAACTGCGCACCCGCCTGCTGGCGCTGGGAGGCGAGCGCAATTTCGTCACCCTGGTGGCGCCGGTCAGCAACGGCTGCGGCGGCAGCTTCGTGGCCCGCAACCTGGCCACGGCGTTCGCCTTCGACGATGCCAAGAGCGCCCTGCTGATCGACTGCGATGCCCTGCATCCCACGCAGCACACCGCCCTGGGCGTGGACGCCAGCCACGGCGGCCTGATGGACTACCTGGGCGACAGCGACGCCGACCTGGGCCGCATCATCTACCGCACCGGCGTGCCGCGCCTGCGGCTGATTCCCAGTGGCCGCCAGCGCGAGACCACGGGCGAAGCCTTCAGTGCGTTCCGCATGCGCGCGATGGTCGACTCGCTGCGCAGCCGCTACCAGGATCGCTACCTGATCCTGGACAGTCCCTCGGTGCTGGGCTCGCCGGACGCGCGCATCCTGTCCGAGCTGGCCGACCTGGTGGTGCTGGTGGCCGGTTACGGCAAGGTCACGCCCGAGAAGCTGGAGAAGGCCGTCGGCAGTTTTCCTGCCGACAAGGTGGCCGGCGTGGTGTTCAACGAAATCCCGTAAGGCGGCCAAGGAGCAGCGGCATGCGCACCCATCCACTACGCCTCTCCCTCATCGCCGCCGCGGTCCTGGCCACGCTGCCGGGCCACGCGCTCGCCGCCCGCGTGGACTACACCGTGGACCTGGGCATGGAGCGGAACAGCAACGTGACCATGGCGCCGGTCGATCCGATCGAGCAGCGCTACCTGCGTGCCGGCGTCGGCTTCAGCATCACCGAGAACGTCTCCGCGCTGCAGCTGAACCTCGATGGCCGCGCGGAGTACCGCGACTACGAGGACGACATCTTCGCCGACACCGTCGACGGCACGTTGTCCGGCCGCCTCAACTGGGTGGCCATCCCGGAGCGCCTGTTCTTCCTGGTGGAAGACAACCTGACGGTGCAGCCGGTCGATTCGCTGGTCCCGGACGGCCCCGGCAACCGCCAGCAGGTGAACGTGTTCTCTGCCGGCCCCACGCTGCTGTTCAACTGGACGCCCTCGCTGCACGGCCAGGCTGAGCTGCGCTATGTGCTCAGCGATGCGGAGGTCACGGACGAATTCAACTCCCAGCGCCTGGCCGGCGCGATCCGCACGATCAAGGAACTGTCGCCGACCAGCCGGGTGTCGCTCAACCTGCAGGCGCAGCGCGTCGATTTCGACGACGACATCGTGGCGCGCGACTACAACCGCTACGACCTCTACGGACGCTACGTGCGCACGCTGGCGAACTTCGAGCTGGGCGCCGACCTGGGCTATTCGCGCATCGACTATCGCCAGGGCGAGTCGCGCTCCGAACCCCTGATGCGCGCGGATGCCGAATGGAACCTGTCGCCGCGCTCGCAGCTGAACATCGCCCTGTCCAGCCAGTTCTCGGACACCGCGACAGACGCCCTGACCGGAATCCAGTCCGAAGCCACGATTCCCGAGAACGTGCTGACCGGCGACGCGGTGGTCAACGCGTCGCCCTACGAGGTGCGCGGCATCGACCTGGGCTACCGCTTTACCGGAACCCGCCTGAACCTGTCCGTGGCGCCGTACGCGCAGAAGCGCGACTATGTGGACTCGGACGAGTTCGACCAGAAGACCCGCGGCGCGCGCTTCGACCTGCACTGGCTGGTGCGGCGCTCGCTGACGCTGGGCACCTACGCCACGTGGGAGCGGCTGGACTACACGCAGTTGGGCCGCGAGGACGAGACCTCGCGCGTGGGCGCGAGCCTGGCCTACCACTGGGCGCCACGCTGGACCGCACGCCTGCACGCGGAGCGCTACAAGCGCGACAGCACCGACGCGGGCCAGGACGTTTCGCAGAACATCGTCTATCTGAGCGTCGCCTATTCCAACCGCTGAGGGGTCCGGCATGCGCGCCAAACCTTCCACCCTGCGGACGCATGGCATTCCCAGTGCGGTCCTGCTCGTCCTGGCCCTGCTCGCGGCGGCCATCGGGCACTGCGGATCCGCCGACGCCCCGGAAACGACCTCCCCCTCCCCGTCGGCCGCGCCGCCGGCAGCTGCGGCACCCGCGGCGGCGTCCGCTCCCGCGTCGCCGGAACAGTCCGGCGCCGACCTGCTGAAGATCGACCTGACGTTCGTCGACCGCAAATCGCCCGCGTACGCCCGCTTCCGCAGCTGGGTGGATGCGGCCGTCGCGGGTAGCCCCGGCTACGCCTTCAGCGCCAGCGATGCCGCCCTGATGTTCCTGCTCAGCGGCGGCGACAAGTACTGCGACCTCGCCGTGCGGATGGTGGAGAAGGAGGTGGCCGAGGCCGAAGCCGCCATCGCCACCGGTGCGCGTCCTGCGATCGCGGGCGATTCGTATCTGGAAGTCGGTCCCCGCATCGCGGATCTCGCGATGACCCTGCACGCCTGCCGCACCACCATCGACGCGACGCAGCAGCGGCGCTGGTCGTCCTATGCGGAGCAGGCGGTGTGGAACGTCTGGAACCATCCGCGCGCGCAATGGGGTGGGCAGGCGCACGCATGGACAGGCTGGTCGGTCGACAACCCCGGCAACAACTACTACTACAGTTTCATCGAGGCGACGATGTACTGGGCCCTGGTGAGCGGCAGCGCGTCCTGGATGGACGACCTGCGCACGCGCCGCCTGCCGCCGCTGAAGACCTATTACGCCGGGCTGCCGGGTGGCGGCAGCCGGGAAGGCACGGGCTATGGCGCCGCGCAGATGCGCCTGTTCGGCCTGTATCGCCTGTGGAAGGACAGCACCGGCGAGGATCTCGCCGCCGCCAGCACGCATGCGCGCGACAGCATTCCCTATTGGGTGCATGCCACGGTCCCCACCCTGGACCGCTTCGCGCCGATCGGCGACCAGTCGCGCAACTCGGTGCCGGAACTGTTCGATTACCACCGCCGCCTGGTGCTCGAGGCGCGCCAGCTGACCACGGACGAAGAAGCGCGCGCGATGGCGTCGTGGTGGCTGGACAACATCTCGGTGCCGCGGATGACGCAGGGCTTCAACAGCCGCTACGACCTGCTGCCCGCCGGTACGGGCGGCACCCCGCCGTCGGCGCTGGTCTATCTGGCCGAAGGTGCGGGGCATCTGTTCGCCCGCAGCGACTGGGGCAAGGACGCCATGTGGATGTCCTTCGTGGCGGGGCCGTACAACGAAAGCCATGCGCACCAGGAACAGGGCGGCTTCACCCTGTTCGCGCGCGACTGGCTGGCCGTGACCGAGAACATCTGGAGCCACAGCGGCATCCAGCAGGGCACGCCGGTCCACAACGTGGTGCGGTTCGAGCGCGCCGATCCGGATGCGCGGCAATGCGCGGCGCCGCGTGGCGATGTGGTGGTACACCAGTGCGAAACGCCGCAGTCCCGCGCACGGTTGACGGTCACGCCGCGTGCCGATGGCGGCGTCACGGCGCAGGCCGACCTGACGCCGGTCTACCGCGGCAACCCCGCCCTGGAATCGTGGCAGCGACGCATCGATTTCGCGGGCCGCACGCTGCGGGTGAAGGACGACTTCCGCCTGGGCGCCGGCACCCGCGCCATCTTCCAGGTCAACGTGCCCGAGCGTCCCGTGGTCCAGGGCAACGAAGCCACCGCCGGCCGCCTGCGCATCCGCGTGCTGGAACCGGCCTCCGCGACGTTGAGCGTCCATGCCTGGAGCGACGAGGACCCACAGGAATTCCGTCGCGGGTGGCGGGTCGACGTGGCCGGCGGTCAGAGCGGCTACACCGTCGAACTCAGCGAAAAATAAGGCTGTCCCCGGCGCCAGCCCACGCCACGGGGTCGACGAGCGGGCCGTCACACTCCCGTGAACTCCCCTGCCGCAAGCTGAACCGGCACGCATTTCTGTGACCCAAGGCGTCCGTTTGCCTGAAGGCCCCACGTTATGATCCGCCCGCCGTTGCGCGGATCGCATGTAGCGAGGGGGCGCTGCAGCGGGTAGCCACCAGCCTCAGGGCTGTCGTCTTCCATGGTGTTCGTGCGCGGTTTTCTTGCCAGGAGAACCCCTTTGTCGCGCCCGTCCGCTCCCTCCCGCTCCACCCGCCGGCTCCCGCTTGCCCTGATCCTGGGCACCGCCGCACTCACCACCCTGACCGCTGCCAGCGCTGCCGGCGGCCTGTTCGGCCAGCGCGCCCAGGTCTTCGCCTACGATGCATGGGACCGCGCCGAAGACGGCTTTGCGGACCTGCGCGACACCGGTCGCGACACCATCATCCGCTTCTGGACCCGCACCACGTCTTCGGCCAAGGCCGCACGCAGGACGCGGGAGCGTGGCGGCGCCACACTCCCGGTCGGCAGCGGCGGCGCGCCGTCGCTGGGCAGCCTGGGCACCCGTCTCCCGGCCACGGACGTGGACACCAGCCCGGTGCTGGGCAGCGGCGGCCGGGTCAGTTCGAATTCTTCGCGCCCCCGCCTGGTCAACCTGCCCATGCCGGTTCCGCAGGTCGACAAGAGTTCGACCGCCTATACGCGCTTCAAGGGATGGGTCGATGCCGCCGTCGCCGGCAACCGCGGCTACGGCTTCAGCGCGGCCGAGGCCGCCCTGATGTATCAGCTCTCGCCCGAAGCCAAGTACTGCACGCTGGCCATCCGGATGGTCGAAGAGCAGGTCACCGCCGCCGAATCCGCCATCGCCGCGGGCGGACGCCCGGCCGTTGCCGGCGACTCGTACCTTGAGGTCGGCCCGATGATCGCCGACGTCGCCTCCACCATGACCGCCTGCGCCGGCAGCATCACCTCCAGCCAGCGCACGCGCTGGTCGGCCTACGCCGAGCAGGCGGTGTGGAACGTCTGGAACTACAACAACGCGCAATGGGGCGGCCGCAGCCATCCGTGGTCCGGCTGGTCGATCAACAATCCCGGCAACAACTACTACTACAGCTTCGTCGAAGCCACGATGTACTGGGCGCTGGCCAGCGGCAACAGCACCTGGTTCAATTTCCTGCGCGACAACAAGCTGGCGGCCCTGCAGGCCTACTTCGCACGCCTGCCCGGCGGCGGCAGCAGCGAGGGCACCGGTTACGGCACCTCGCACATGCGCCTGTTCTCGCTGTACCGCATCTGGCGCGATGCCACCGGCATGGACCTGGCCAACGCCAGCAGCCATGCGTCCGACAGCATCCCGTACTGGATCCATGCCACGGTGCCGACGATGGACCGCTTCGCGCCCATCGGCGACCAGGCGCGCAGTTCGGTCCCGGACCTGTACGACTACCATCGCCGCCTCGTGCTCGAGGCGCGTTCGGTCAACACCAATCCCGTGATCCAGAACCAGGCGACCTGGTGGCTGAACAACATCTCGATCGCACGCATGGGGTCGGGATTCAACTACCGCTACGACCTGTTGCCGGCGGGCACCACGGCGACCCCGCCCACGGACCTGATCTACCACGCGCGCGGCACCGGCCATCTGTTCGCACGCACCGGCTGGACGCGCGACGCGATGTGGCTGGCGATCGTCGCCGGCCCGTACAACGAAAGCCATGCCCACCAGGACCAGGGCTCGTTCACCCTGTTCTCGGGCGACTGGCTGGCCGTCACCGCGAACATCTGGAGCCACAGCGGCATCAACCAGGGCACCGACGTGCACAACCTGGTGCGCTTCGTCCGCAACGGCACCGTGGCGCGGCAGTGCGAATCCACCACCCGGGCCTCGACGCTGACGGTCACGCCGGGCAGCGGCGGCGCATTCACGGCCGACGCCAACCTGACCCCGGCGTTCTGCAACACCGACGCGGTGACCAACTGGCGACGCAATTTCAGTTTCGCCAATCGCCGCCTGACCGTCCGCGACACGTTCTCCATCACCAGCGGCACCACGGCCACGTTCCAGGTGAACGTGCCGGTCGCCCCCACCCTGGTGAACAGTCGCGAAGCCACCGCGGGTCGCCTGCGGGTGCGCGTGCTCGAGCCGGCCAACGCCACCATCAACAGCAACTTCAGTACCGGCAAGTACGTGGAAGATGGCGCCCGCTACCGCATCGACGTGCAGGGCGGCACCACGGGTTACGTGGTGGAACTGAGCGAGATCTGATCCCGCGCTTCAGGGATTGTGCACGAGCCGCCGCCCGCGCATGCGCAGGCGGCGGCGCGCGTCGAGCACCTGCACCGGCAGGCAGCTGACCGACATCAGCCCGATGCGCTCCAGGGTGGGGCGCTCGCACAGCGCCGGCGCCAGCAGTCGCCGCGCCGGGCGCAGCCTGCGGGCATGGATCAGATGGCGCGCGAAATCGGTGCGGATCGCCCGTATCTTCCAGCGCACCATCGCGGGGGGCAGCGCCAGCATGTCGCCCAGCATCCGCGCGTTGAACATCTCGGCGGCCGCGCATCGCTCGATGCCGCTGGTCAGGCTGCCCTGCGCCGGCGTGTAGTGGCCCACCAGCATGGGGCAGGCGCGCACTTTCCAGCCCGCATGCGCGATGCGCAGCCACAGGCTGTAGTCCTCGGCGCCGATGAGCTCACCGCCGTCGAAGAACCCGCCCAGCGCGTCGAACGCCTCGCGCCTGACCACGCTCATCGAGGTGCAGATCCGGTTGCTGCGCCACAGCAGGTCGAAGTCCATCTCCTCGGGCAGTGCCGTGCGGTCCTCGCGCGCGCCACCGTGTACCAGACCGACGCGCGGATCCGCCGCCAGCGCCATCTGTGCGCGCATCTTGTGCGGCAGCCAACTGTCGTCCGCGTCCAGGAAGGCCACCCAGGCCGCCGATGTGGCGCGCACACCGGCGTTGCGCGCCGCGGCAGGTCCGGCATTGGCCTGCCGCACCAGCACGACCTTGCCGCGATAGCCAGCCACGATGCGTGCCAGGTCCTCGCCATCGGGCGAGCCGTCGTCCACCACCACCACCTGGCGAGGCGGCAGCGTCTGGGCCATCACGCTGTCCAGCGCTCGCGCCAGCGTGGCCGCGGCCCGGTAGGCGGGAATCACTGCGGCATAGTCGCCGAAATTCGTGGAGGAAGAAGACGACACGTCAGACGGGCCTTGAAAGGGGGTTCCGCTTGAGCAGCGCATGGGCCACGTAGTGCAGCATGCACCAGGCCGACCGCGGCAGCGTCAGCCGTTCCACCTTCCGGTAGATGCGCCATTGCCAGCCGGCGGCGCGCAACTTGTTGGCCGATACCGAGCCTCCCCGCACCAGGTAGTACGCCAGCGGACGCGTCTCCGGCACCCGCTCGGCGTGACCGGCACGGCGTACCCGGTCCAGCCAGAATACGTAGTCCTCGTGACCCGTCTTCTGGAAGGCCGCTTCGCCGAGCGAACGCGCATAGATGCCGGTGAGGTTGCCGATGCGGTTGCTGTAGAGCATGCCTGCATAGTCCACCCGTTCCGGCGGCACCACCTGCGCCAGCGCGCGGCCGTCCTCGGCCACCCGCTGGTACGCGGTGTAGCAGACGCGCGCGCCGGTACGCGCCATGTGCGCCAGCTGCAGCGCCAGTTTTTCGGGTTCCCACCAGTCGTCGCTGTCCAGGAAGGCGACGTGCGTGCCGCGCGCCTCCTGCAGCCCGCGGTTGCGCGCGGCGGCGACGCCGCCATTGGGCTGGCGCACCGCCACCACGCGCGCGTCGCGTGCGGCGTAGGCGTCCATGATGGCGGCGGAGCCGTCGCGCGAGCCGTCGTCCACCAGGATCAGTTCCAGCTGCCGGTACGTCTGTGCAAGCACCGAATCGATCGAACGCACCATGGTCGCCTGCGCGTTGTAGACGGGCATCACCACGCTGACGAGCGTCGCATCCGGCTCCGGCACGGGCGCAACGGAGTTCATGCCGCGGCCTGCGCCTGCCGCCCACCCGTCCACGATGCGCGGGGTGGTGGCAGGTGGAAATCGCGGTAGTCGCCGGGATTGCCCTGCATGCCGGCTTCGGCGGCCTTCACGATGTTGTAGGCCTCGCGCGCGCTCACATAGTGCAGCACGTAGCGCTGGCCATCGTTGTAGGCCGACTCCAGATAGTCGTGCATCGCGTCCACCGGCGGACCCAGCAGCGTATCCATGTCGCCTTCCTGGGTGCCATGCGTGTGGATCTTCACGAACACCCACTCGGGACGGCCCTGCACGTGCACGCCGGCCCGCACCCAGGCATCCACGCGCTGCGGGGTCGGCGGCTGCCCGCCACGTACGTCGGCGTTCTCGATGCGCGGCATCAGGCCCATGCGGCGGTCCTTCCAGTTCAGCCCCAGCGGCCCCTGGATCAGCATCAGGTCGCCGCTCGCCTGCCCTCCCACGCGCACCGGCACGCCGGTATCGTGCGATTTCGGCGCGTCCGGATCGTCGGTGGCGTAGTAGATGCTGTTGATCGTGCGGGTCTGGGTATCGCTGGGCGCGGACGGCAGGGTGAAATCCGCATAGCATCCCAACTCGCGCAGCAGGATGAGTTCGTTGTCCAGGCCGCACCAGCGTCCGTCCGGCCGCGAGTTGTCCAGGCACCAGTTGCCGTGGATGAAGCCGAACCGCAGCTCGCCCGTCGCGGGATCGCGCGGCAGCGCGCCGTGCCGCTCGTGCAGCACGCGGCAGAAGCGCGACATGCCTTCGCAGAAGTTGGCCTCGGTGTCGTTGTCGTGGTGCAGGTGCACCTCGATCTCGCCATAGCCTTCGGTGCACAGCGCCGACAGCTTGTCGAGATACTCCGGCACGTACTCTTCCTCGGGGTAGAAGAAACTGTGCTGGGGCGGACGCCCATCCGCATCGCGGTGCCGCGCCGCCAGCGCGCGATAGTCGCGGCACCAGCGATCGACGCGCTGCCGCTGCGTGGCTTCGTCCGCTCCGTGCCACATGGGCTCGAAGTGATCGACGAAGCAGAACATCACGTGCACGGGGCCCGGCGTGGCGGTCACCCGCGGACGGCGCAGGTAACTGCCGATCCATATCTCCATGTTGCGCGACCGCAGCAGCGCCCATACCGCCACCGCCGCCATCGCGAGGATCGCGACCACCGCCGCTGCCGCCCACACCAGAATGTCCACGCGCCTCCCCTTCGTCCTGTCGGCGTGCGCCGACGCACCCGTCACCATCGAGAACGCGGCGAGGGCACTACACCGGCCACGCGGAGGATCTTCAGCGGACGTGCGGCAACGCGCGCAGCGAGAATCCCTGTGCGATCCACGCGGGGATCAGCGCACGCAGCAACGTCAGCGAATGCTCGCTATCGTCGTGCATCAGGATGATGTCGCCACCGCGCGGCGGATGGTGCCGGATCGTCTCCAGCAACTCCGGCACCGGCCGGCGGCTGTAGTCCAGGCTGTCGTAGGACCAGTAGTCGATGCGGTGGCGCCGACGCACCAGGCTGGCCAGCATCGCCCCTGTCAGCACGCCGCGCGGAGGCCGGAACGCATGCCGCGAACGGCCATCGATGCCGGTGAGCAGGCGCTGGGTGCGTTCGATCTCTTCCAGCTGCTCATCCAGCGTCAGCGCTTCGAACCGCGGGTGCGAATAGGAATGGTTGCCCAGCGTATGCCCTTCCGACGCGATGCGGCGCGCCAGTGCATCGTGGCGCTCCACCTCGCGCCCGACCAGGAAGAAGCTGGCCTTGGCACCATGCTCCGCCAGCAGGTCCAGCAGCGCGGGCGTGTGGTCCGGATGGGGGCCATCGTCGAAGGTGAGATACAGGTTGCGCGCCGCGTCCGTCGGGCCGGACGTCATCAGCCAGCCGTTCGGCAGGAAGCGCAGCACTCTCAGTCGGCGCGGGCGCGGATTCATGGCGATGCGTTCGCCGGATGAAGCGGTGCGTTCATGATACGCGGCCTTGCAGCGCCATCGCCGCCGAGGACAGGTCGGACGAGACATCGTAAAGGCCGTGGTAGCGCTCGGCCATGGTGCGGAACGAGGCTTCCGCCTGGGCCCAGGCGTAACCTGCCCGCCCCATGGCGGCGGCCTGTTCGCCGCCGCGGAGCAGGGCGATCAGCGCGGTCGCGATGGCGGCGGTGTCGCCCGAGGGCACCAGCCGACCGTTGACGCCATGGCGGACGATCTCGCGGTTGCCTCCCACGTCGGTCGCCACGATCGGCAGCGACGATGCGCACGCTTCCAGCAAGGCGACCGAATACCCCTCGCTCGTCGATGTCAGGGCGAAGACCTCCATGCCGGTCAGCAAGCGCGGCACGTCGTGGCGGTCGCCCATGAAGCGCACCGCATCGGACAGCCCCGCCTGTTCGGCCTGGGCCTCCAGCGCAGCACGCAGGGGACCATCGCCCACGATCACCAGCGCCGCTTCAGGCACCTGCACCCTCACCTTCGCGAACACGCGCAGCAGCAGGGCGTGGTCCTTCACTGGCTGCAGCCGGCCCACGGTACCGATGATGCGGCTGCCGGTCGGCAATCCCAACTCGGCGACAAGCGACTGGCGCGCCACGTCGTCGGCGGGCCGGAAGCGCTCCAGGCGGATGCCGTTGGGCACGGACAGCAACGCGCGCCGCGGACGCATACCGTCGGCGGCAAAGCGCTGGCGCGCCGCCTCGCACACCGCGACCGCATAGTCGGTGCCGCGCAGGCTCTGCCGGTACAGCCATTCCTGCCTGCCGCTCCGGGTGCGCCCCCCCATGCCGTGGCGTGTGTTGATCCTGCATTTCACGGGCAGGCCGAGGGAAGCGAGCACGGCGTAGTAATGCGCCATCGCGTTATGGGTGTGGATCACCGCATCGGGCGACTGGCGGATCAGCGCGCGCGCGCGCCGCAGTGCGCGCAGGTCCAGCCCGCGACGCTTTCCGCAGGCATCCACGCGTACGCCACTGGCCAGCAGTTCCCTGGCCAGTAGCCCCAGCTTGAACAGGCAGATCACCCGGCACTCATGGCCTGCATCGCGCTGGCTCGCGATCAGGTCCACCACGGTGCGTTCAAGGCCACCGCGATCCAGGTTCTCGACGACATGCACGATCTCCACGCTCTTCCTAACCCCCCAGCTCAGACACGGTGACGCGTTGCTTCCCGCTGGGCGTCAGCGGAATCTCGTCCGTCAGGCGGAATTCCAGCGCCACGCTGTCGCCCACCACCTTCATCAATTCGCCGCGCACGCGCTCGATAACGCCCGGGTCGAACCCTTCGTCCGGCACGACCAGGATCTCGAACGCATCCAGGCGCTTCTGCACCACCTGGTAGCGGCGGATGCCGGTCGCATAGAGAAAGGCGTACACCACGTACTCGCCCGGCACGAACCGGCCGTCCGGGGTCCGCAGCGCATCCAACTTGCGCCCGTCCACGCTCGCCAGCCTCGGCAACCCGCGCCCGCAGGCGCAGCGCCCATGGCCCGGCGTGGCCAGATCGCCGTTGACGTAGCGGAGCAGCGGCATGCCGTAGTTGTGCAGATCGCTGACGACCAGCTCGCGCGGACCGTCCGCGCCGGCGGCTTCGCCGTGCCCCAACTCCACCACCAGGTGGTCGGCGTTCACGTGCAGGCCGTCGCGGTGCTCGCACTCGGCGGCGATGAGCATGAACTCGCGGCAGCCGTAGGTATTGAACGCCGGCGCACCAAAGGCCTGCTCGATGCGCTGTTTCTGCGACGCGTGCAAGGCTTCGGCCGCGCCGAGGATACGCGCGGGCGCATGCACGCGCCGGCCGCTGGCGGTCAGCCAGTCCGCCATTTCCACGATCGGCGCCACGTAGGACACGATGGTCTCGGGACGGAAACGGTCGATCGCATCGGCGTACTCGGCGATCCGGGCGCGGTCCATGTCGAAGGCGTTGAGCATGCGGCGGTTGAGCGCGCCGTGGAACAGGCGCTCCTTGCGCTTCTGCGCACCCAGCGGCGTGCCCCACAGATACAGCGTGCGTTGCCCGAGGCGTGCGCCGGCCCAGCCGTACCCCCGCCACATGACCGCCACCCGGCGCTCGTAGCTCTCCCGGGTATAGCCGAACTTCAGAGGCTCGCCGGTGGAGCCGCCCGTGGTCTTGTAGAAAAGGCCCGCGCGATGGGTGTCGGCGATCAGGAGGTCGAAGTTTGCCCGGATGGTGGGCTTGTCCAGCACGGGCAGGCGCGCGAAATGCGCGCGGTCGCGGATGTCATCGGGCGAGGCGATGCCCAGCGCCGACCAGGTCTGCCGGTAGTACGGCACATGGTCCCAGCAATGGCGCAGCAGCGCCTGCAGCTTTCGCCACTGCAGCGCATCGATCTGCTCCGGATCCAGCCACTGCTGCCGCTCGTACTCCCGCAGGTAGGCCAGCGTCTTGCGGCGGCGCAGCCCCGACTCGTAGGCGGGAAACAGCACGTGGCGGAACAGCGGTTCGTACAGGCTGGCCATCATGCGTTCTCCCCTGCGCGTGCATGCGCCCAGGCAAGCAACCGTGCACCTGCGCGCGGCCGGCCGGCGGCGAACCGCCGATGCAGCAGCTGCAGATGCTCGATGTCGTCGCGACTCCAGCAACGCAGTACCAGCGTGAACAGCGCATACGACAGCACCAGCAGCACGCCGCCCAGCACCACCGCCGCCCACGGCACCAGGTGGCCACGCAGCGGCCAGGCCAGCGCGGCGGCCAGTGCGCCGGCCAGTGCCACGCGCCCGAGCGCGCCCCATGCGGGCCGCGCATGGCTGATCCGGATCGCCAGCGAGATGTAGGCGGTGGCATTGACCAGGGCCACGGTCAGGTAGGCGACCACCGCGCCCAACAGCGCGTAATGGGCGATCAGCACGGCGTCCAGCGCCAGCTTGAGCACGCCGCACATCACCACCAGCACCAGGATGCTCCGCTGCCGGTCCGCACTGACCAGCAGGCTGGAAGCCCCCTGCGTCATGGTCGTCACGCAGGTCGCGAACAGGCACGCGGAGAACAACGGGCCGGCCGCCCAGTATTCCTTCCCGTACAGCAGGTGGATCACGTCGTTGCCGAACACCAGGCCGAACGCCATCAGCGGCGTCGCCAGCAAGGCCAAGTAGTGGGTGGTGCCGACGAAGCGCCGCGCTGCCACCTCCCTACCCTGGCTCAGTGCGCCCGCCATCATCGGCAGCAGCAGCGCACCGAACACGCCCGGCACCAGCGCCGCCGCGCCCACAGCCAGCTGGTAGGCCACCTTGAACTGGCCCGCGTCGTGGCTGTCGGCGTACAGGTTGAGGAACATCACCTCCACCTCGCTGGCTACCAGGAAGCTCACCGACACCGTCAGCGCCGTCCAGCGCATGTGATGGCCCATCCTGGCGCGCAACGCCGGGGGCAGCACGACGCCGGCGCGGCGCGGCGGCAGCAAGGGACGGATCTGCCGCAGCGACATCACGTAGAACACGATGCCCGACAGCGAGAACACCGCCAGCAACCACTCCACCGGCGCCTCGAGTTGCCACGCCGCGATCACCAGCAGCAGGTTGATCGGCGTGGAGACCAGCGCGACGATCGCGGTCGCCCGGAAGTTTTCGAACCCCTTCGCCACGCCGATGTTGAACATGTAGGACGAGCGCAGGACCACACCCACTATCAAGAACCCGAGCAGCATCACGTGGTTCATCCCGGGCGCGACATGGTCGCCCGCGAAGATGAACAGTGCCGCGCCTCCGGCCAGCACGAACAGCATGAACACGCGCTGGGCCTTGCGCAGGTAGCTCAGGACGTAGGGGATCTGCTCCAGGTGGCCGGCGCCGCGCAGCTCGGCCACGAACTTGATGGCCGCACTGGCCGTGCCGGAGTTGGTGGTGGCCACGCCGACCGCCACCAGCCAGATCACCAGGCTGTAGGTACCGAAGCCGTCGGGGCCCAGGTGGCGGGCGATGATGATCGACGTGAGCATGCCCAGCACGTACTCGGTGTACATGCCCACCGAAGAGAAGAACGTGTTGCTGAGCGTGCGCGAGCGGTCGTTCATGCCAGAGCCAGAAGGACCTTCACGGTCAGGTATAGCCCAATAACGCCGATTACGGCGTAGGAAGGCCAGCGGATGAGATCCTTCTCGAGGGAGAACACGGGCAGGCTGGGATACGTGGCGCGCATCCGCGTGTAGTGGCCCACGACCAGCGCGACCAGCAGGTACAGGATGACCACATAGCTGCGGCTGAGGAAGAACGCCGCGGTGAAGAAGCCAGTCAGCGACAGCAGCAGGCACAGGCTCAGGGCCTTGTCCGTCTTCCAGTCCTTCAGGGCCACCTCGTCGGGCACCTCCAGGGGGACGTCGTCGATGATGTCGTCGCCGCGCTCCACGATGGCCAGCATCATGCGGAAGCAGTAGCCCACGATGGCCAGCCAGATCGTGAAGCCGATGATGCCGGTCTCGGCCAGCACCAGGACGAAAGAGTTGTGCGCGGTCAGTTCGTGCAGGTCAGAATAGCCGCCGGCGCCGATGCCGAACACCGGACTGCCGATGAACATCTGGATGCCCTCGTACCAGGACTCCACGCGCCCCATGGCCGACGCCTCGGAGACTTCCATCTCCTGCAGGCGCGAGGGCAGCATCATCAGTCCGCCCAGCGCCCCCACACCCATCAGGGCGGCCATCACCACGCCGCGGGTGCGCCACACATAGACGCCCAGCATGGCCACCAGCGCCAGCAGCGTGCCACGCGAATTGGTCAGGTAGCAGCCCCACACCAGCAGCACGATGGCCGTCCACCAGAACAGGCGCTTCAGGCCCAGCCAGCCACCGCGGCTGCTCAGGTAGAACGCCATCGGCAGGCACATCACGAACAGCATGCCCAGGTCGTTGGGATCGTTGAAGATGCCGACGTACTGGATGCGCGTGCCCTGCGACAGTTCCACCCCCGTCCAGCCGATGCCCGTGCTGGCCTGCTCGATGCCGTGCACCGCCAGCACCGAGGCGCAGATCACGAACACCCCCATCGCCGCCTGCAGGCGCGCGCGCGTGTCCACGGCGTTGGCGAGCAGCACGTAGGCCAGCAGCACCGGCGCAAACACGAAGAACACGAACAGCGCGCCTCCCGCCCAGCCGTTCACCACCTTGGAGACCATGGCCACCAGCAGGAACGCCGGAATCAGCAGGTACTGCGGCTGGTTGAACGACTTGCGCTGCGAGAACAGCCACAGGCCGGCCGCCAGCACCAGCGCGATCGACTGCAGCGGCGGCCCGGGCGATTCGGCCACCGCGGGATAGTCCTGGGGCCGGATCAGCACCAGCACCAGGTACACCAACAAGAAATAGAACATGTCCCCTGTCGCTCCCCTGCCTCAACCCGTTCGCAATCGCGAGGCGTAGGTGAACAGTTCCGGCATCGCCATCATCGCCTGGAACCACGGCATGTCCATGTGCCGCTCCACCGGCAGCCGCGGCAGCGCGTACTGCGTGCGCGGGCCCGGACGGCTCACGCCGGCCACGTAGCTGCACGCCAGGTCGAACCCCGCCTCGCGCACCGCCTGCACCGTATCGTGATTGAAGGCATCGGGCCCGCCCACCGGGTACGAGATGACCCGCGCCGGCACGCCCAGCTCCCGCTCCAGCGCCTGCTTGGACCCGCGCACCTCGTCCAGCATGCGCCCCGGTGACAGCTTGGCCAGCATGCGGTGGTCCACGCCGTGCGAACCGATCTCCATGCCGCCGCGCTGCATCTCGCGCAGCTGGTCCCAGGTCATCGGCCGGCAGTCCGGGTGTCCGCCCGCGCGCAGGATGCCCCAGTCCGCTTCCAGCCGCGAGACGAGGTCCGCCTGCATGTCGTCGTCCAGCAGCTTCACCCGGTACAGCAGGTCGGCGGCCTGTCGCCGGCGTTCCGGCAGTGCCGCCTCGATGCGCCAGTCGATGTCCAGCTCGGGCACGTGCAGGCGCTCGCCCGCGGGGACCGAGCACAGCATGTGCACCAGCCAGTCGTACGCATACGGCCGGCCCGAGTCGATGTGCCCGGTGGAGACGAAAAACATGGCCGACATGCCCAGTTCGCGCAGGATCGGGAACGCGACCCGGTAGTTGTCGTCGTAGCCGTCGTCGAAGGTCACCAGGACCGCACCGGCCGGTAGCGGCACGCCCCGCTGCTGGTGGTCCAGCACCTCGTCGAAACGCATCGGCACGAAGTGCGCCTTCAGATGGCGCATCTGTTCGCGGAACGCCTCGGCGGACGCGCTGATCAGCTCGGGGTCGAAGCTGAAGTCCTGCGGCTCGGCGGACTCCAGCACACGGTGGTACGCCAGCACGCGCGCTTCCCCGCGCGCGCCCGGCCTCACCCGCTTCAGCAATGGCAGCGCACCCAGCCGATGGCACCAGCGTGCCAGCAACTGGCGGCGTCCTACGCGCGCCGCGACGCTCACCGATGATCCCCTGGTCATCATCTTCCGCATGTTCGGCAACCTTGCCTGTGCAGGGGTATACGCAAAAAGGAAGCGCACGCGGCCAGGGCGCGACTGGCCGGATCGACCCCCGGATCGCGTATTGCAGGTAAAGCAGACACCACGCGCCGGACCGGCGCCGACGGCGAAACAGGGGCGCGTCACCAATGTCGGAAGATACCGACTTCGTCAGCATGTACGAAGAACTGGGGCTGGACGCCGAATGCGGCATGGACGCATTCAAGCAGGCCTACCGCCGTCGCGTGGCCGCCCTGCACCCGGACATGCAGGGCGAAGACTCGGACCTGCCGCGCCTGCAGCGGCTCAACCGGATGTACGAGGCCACCCTCGATTTCCATCGCCTGCATGGCCGGCTGCCGGGCGCGTCGGCACCTCCTCGCGCCACGCGCGCACCCGTCCCGTCGGACCTGGACGAAGCCGCCTGGGCGCCGGATATCGAAGCCCCGGCGGCACCGCGCGGACGCCGGCGCTATCTGCTGGCCGGCGCCCTGTTGGCGGCGTTGCTGTACTGGCTGGGCGCGCACCGCACCTCCATTCCCACCCTGGATCCGACCGGACCCGGCGACAGCGCCGCCGCGGCCTGGATGCCGCGTCCCTCCAGGCAGCTGGAACTGGGCATGGATCCGGATCAGGCTCGGCGCATCCTGGGCAATCCCACCGTCGAACACCCCGCACGCTGGCAGTACGGGCCGTCCTGGGTCGACTTCGAATGCGGCAGGGTCAGTGGCTGGTACAGCGCGCCGGCACGGCCCCTGCAGGTGGAACGGGATTCGGCGCACCAAGTGGCCGCGGGGCCGCGTGGCGCGGCGGACTGCAGTTGACGTAGAACAGGGAAAGGGGATAGCGGAATGTGGAGCGATGCCACCAGATTGCTGAGGAAGGCCCAGCGCCGGCTGTGGATGAAGTACGCACTGCGCGGCGTGGGCGGCAACGACAACCACGCGCGCCTGGATCTGGCCTACCGCATGCCGGATCCCTGGAACATGGAATCGCCGATGGAGCGCGCGCGCTTCGAGGCCACCAACGGAGTCATCGAACAGGCGTTCGGTCGCGTGGGCTCGGTGATGGAGATCGGTTGCGGCGAAGGCCACCAGACGCAGTACCTGGCCCGGCTCAGCGATGAGCAGTACGGGCTGGATGTCAGTCCGGCCGCCATCGAGCGTGCCCGCGTGCGCCTGCCCCAGGCCCATTTCGCCGCCGTCGATCTGTTCCAGCAACCCTGGGGCGAGGAACGTCACCGCTTCGACCTGGTCACCGCCTGCGAAGTGCTTTATTACCTGAGCGACCCCGCCGCGACGGTCGCACGCATGCGCCATCTGGGCCGTTGCGGCCTGGTGACGTTCTTCGCGCCGGCGTGCGGACGCGTGGGGCCCCACGTGGAGGCCATCCCCGGCCTGCAGAAGACCTGGATCCATCACGGCGGTACCGCCTGGCTGATCGGCTGGTGGCACGATGCGTGATCCTTCGGCCGTCCTGGAGGGGCGCGGCGTGGTGTATTTCGGCAACGACTGGAATGCGGAGAACCGCACCAGCAGCCACCACATCGCCATCCGCCTGGCCCAGCGCATGCCCGTGCTGTACGTGGACTCGCCCGGCATGCGCGCGCCCACCACCTCGGGGCGCGACCTCAAGCGTGCCTGGCGCAAGCTGACGGCCGCGCTCAAGCCGCCCGTGCAGGTGCGCGAGGGCCTGTGGCACTGCACCGTGCCGCAGCTGCCGTTCCGCCGCATTCCCGGCGTCGATGCCTTCAATCGGGTATTCAGCCGCTGGGCCGTGCGCCGCGCGATCCGGAAGGCCGGCATCACCCGCTACCTGTCGTGGTTCGTGGTACCGCACCCGGGATTCCTCGCCCACCGTCTGGGCGAGGATTTCTGCGTGTACTACTGCATCGACGACTACGCCGCGCATCCCGGCGTGGATGCCGAACTGATCGGCCGGCGCGACGACGCACTGAGCCGCGCGGCCGACCAACTGTTCGTCGCGCCGCCCTCGCTGCTGCCAGCCAAACAGGCGATCAACCCGACCACCACCTATGCGCCGCATGGCGTGGACCTGGACCTGTTCCTCACCGCGCGTGCGCCGGAAACCCCCGTCGCCGAAGGCGCGCGCGGCCTGACCGGCCCGGTGATCGGTTACATCGGTTCGCTGCACGAGTGGATCGACATGGAGCTGATCGCCTGGCTGGCGCAGGCGCGGCCGCATTGGAGCTTCCTGCTGGTCGGCCACGCCGCCGCGGACGTGTCGGTGCTGCGCCCGCTTCCCAACGTGCGTCTCGCCGGCCCGCAACCCTATGCCACGCTGCCGACGTGGGCGAAGGCCTTCGATGCCGCCATCATCCCGTACCGGATGAACCGCCAGGTCGCCAATGCCAACCCGCTGAAGCTGCGCGAATACCTGGCCACCGGCAAGCCGGTGGTGAGTACGTACAACCCCGAGATCGCCAAGTTCTCCCAGTGGGTCCGCATCGCCGAGGACCGCGAAGGCTTCCTCGCCGCGCTCGACCAGGCGCTGGCCGAGGACAGCGAGGCCGCCGCCGAGGCCCGCGTGGCCGCCGTCGCGGCGCAGACCTGGGACCGCCGCGTCGATGACGTGCTGGCGACCGTGGCGCAGGCGCTGGCGCGCCGATGAACAACTCCCCTTGACGACCCTTTTCCCATGACCGTTCCTGCTTCCACCCGCCTGCGCGTCGCCCTGGTCGGCGCCGGTTACGTCGCCACCCACCACCTGGCTGCGCTCACGCAGCTGGACTTCGTCGACGTGGTCGGCATCTGCGATCCGCAACTGCCGGCGGCACAGGCGCTCGCCGACCGTTTCGGCGTCAAGCGCGTAGCCGCCCGTCTCGACGACCTGGCCGACCTGCAGCCGCAGGCTGTGTACGTGCTGACGCCGCCCGCCTTCCATGCCGCCATCGCGCTGCAGGCAATGGAGATGGGTTGCCACGTGCTGGTCGAAAAGCCGATGGCCGATACCGTGGCCGACTGCGAGTCCATGATCGCGGCGGCGCGCATGCGCAAGCTGCAATTGGGCGTCAACCATTCCGACCTGTTCGATCCGGTGGTGATGCAGGCCCTGCAGGCCGTGCGCGATGGACGCATCGGCGACGTGGTCTCGGTGGAGATCGTGCGCAATTCGGAGTACCCGCCGTACGCCGGCGGCCCGCTGCCGGGTTCGGTCACCCAGGGCTCCTACCCGTTCCGCGACCTCGGCGTGCATGGCCTCTACACCATGGAGGCCTTCCTCGGCCCGGTGCGGGACCTGCGCGTCGACTACCAGGCCCGCGGCACCGATCCGAACCTGCACTTCGACGAATGGCAGGCGCACGCGCAGGCCCGCGACGGTGTCGGCCGTCTGCTGCTGTCGTGGAATGCGCGCCCGATGGAGAACCGGGTATTCGTGCGTGGCACGCGTGGCACCATCGAAGTGGACCGCTTCCTGCAGACCTGCCGCATCCATCGCGTGCTGCCGGGCCCGAAGTTCATCGGCATCGTCGCCAACGCGTTCTTCAGCGCGGTGAAGGACGTGTTCCGCGTGCCGTGGAACGTGGTGCGCTTCGCCACCGGCATGCTCAAGCCTTCGCCCGGCATCCGCCGCGGCGCGATCGAGTTTGCCAAGGCGGTCCGCGACAACGCCTCGCCCCCGTTCACAGGCGAGGATGCGCTGCGCATCGCGCGCCTGCTGGAGCCGGCGTGCGCCGCACCGGATGCCGAGCGCATCGCCCTGCTGGAGTCGCGCTACGTCGACCTGCCGCCGGCCGATGCGCTGGTGACCGGCGCCGCCGGCTTCCTCGGCAGGCGCGTGGTGGCGCGCCTGCGCGAGCAGGGCAAGACCGTGCGCGTGCTGGTACGCCGTCCGGTGGCTGCCTACGCGGACGATGCAGGCATCCAGACCGTCGTGGGCGACCTGGGCGATCCGCGCATCGTCCGCCACGCGGTGAAGGGCGTGCCGCTGGTCTACCACGTGGGTGCCGCGATGCGTGGCGGTCCTCGCGATTTCGAAGCCGGCACCGTCTGGGGCACGCGCAACATGATCGAGGCGTGCGTGGCCGAATCGACGGCGCGCCTGGTCTACGTCAGTTCGATGAGCGTGTTCGATCACGCCGGCCGCGATCCCGGCGCAGTGATGACCGAATCCTCGCCGCTGGAACCGCATCCCGAGTGGCGCGGCGCCTACACCCAGACCAAGCTCTCTGCCGAGCGCATGGTGCTGGATGCGGTGGCCACGCATGGCCTGCCTGCCGTGATCGTGCGGCCGGGACAGATCTTCGGTCCGGGCGCGGAGAAGGTCACGCCCAACGGCGTGATCGGGCTGGCCGGCCGCTGGGTCGCCGTGGGCGACGGCGCGCAGGCGCTGCCGCTGGTCTACGTGGACGACGTGGTGGATGCGCTGCTGTGCGCCGCCGAGGCGCCGCTGCCCACGCAGCGCGTGTTCAACGTGGTGGACACCTCGCGCATCACGCAGCAGGACTATCTGGCGCGCTGCCGCCGCAAGCTGGGCGACGAGATCAAGGTGGTGCGCGTGCCGCGCTGGATGTTCATGCTGCTGGGCTTCGGCGTAGAGCAGTTGGGCAAGGTCCTGCGCCGCGACGTGCCGCTGACGCGTTACCGCGTGCGCTCGCTGCGCCCGCTGGCCAACTTCGACACCACCGCCGCGCGCGCGGACCTCGGCTGGACGCCGCGGACCGGCGTGGAGAAGGGCCTGGATGCGACGTTCGGCTGAGAACGGCACGCCCGCCACGCGGCATGACGTGCGGGTCGAGCACCTGCCCGCCATGGACGTGCTGGAAGCACGCTGGCGCGCGCTGGAGGCACGCAGCCGTTGCAGCTTCTTCCAGAGCTGGATCTGGATCGGCACCTGGCTCCGCACGCTGTGCCCGTTGCCGCGCGCGCGCCTGCTGACGATCTGCGAAGAAGGGCAACCGATCGCCCTGGGCATCGTCGTGGAGCAACGCCGCGGCTTCGCGCTGGGCCTCAAGCATGTGCGCCTGCACGAAGTGGGCGACCGCACGCTGGACAGCATCACCATCGAGTTCAACGGCCTGCTGGCGGTCGCCGGACGCGAGCACGATGCCCTGGCCGCGTGTATCGCCCATTTCGAGGCGCACGAGCGCCACTGGCTGACGCTCTATCTGCCCGGCATCGACATGGACGACATTCCGCTGGAGCGGATCCGTTCCCCCCGCCTGCGCCTGCAGGTGAACCGCAGGCCGACCCCCTACGTGGACCTGGCGGGCCTGCGCCACGATGGCAACGACTATGTCGTCGCCGTTCCGGGCAGCCGTACCCGTGCGCACCTGCGCCGCACCGCGCGACGGCTCGTGGATACCTGCGGACCGCTGGCCTGCGCGGTCGCGATGGGCACCGACGAGCGCCTGGCCTTCTTCGATGCCCTGGTGCGCCTGCACCAGGCCCACTGGGACGAAGACGCCGGCGAAAAAGGCGCGTTCGGCGACCCGCGGATCGTGGCCTTCCACCGTGCGCTGATACGGACTTCGTCCCAGGAGGCCGGCGTGCACCTGATGCGCCTGGAGGCCGGGGACGTCGTGGTCGGCTACCTCTACCATCTGGTGTGGCGCGGGACAGCGTACTTCTACCAGGCCGGGATCGACTACCGGCGCGTGGGACGCACCGGCAGCCCGGGGCTGCTGCTGGTCGCCACCGCCATCAATGAATTCCTCGGCAATGGCTTCGACCGCTACGAGCTGATGGCCGGCCAGGCCGAGTACAAGCGCTCGCTGGCGATGGCCGAGGGCAGCATGGCGTGGCTGAGCATCGACCGGGTGGGCTGGCGTGCGCGCATCGTCGACCTTTACCGGCGCCGGCGGGGCCAGGACGCCCTGCCTTGAACGGGCTGCGGACACGCCTGCGCCCGCTGGACGCACTGGCGCCCGCCGACATCGCCGCGTGGGAGTCGCTGGCGTGCGATGCGCCTGCCGGCATCCCCGCCCTGCTGCCCGGCATGGTGCAGGCGGCCGCGCGCTGGCTGACGCCGGACGATCCGCCGGTGGTGCTGACCGTGGAGCGTGGTGGCGAGCTGCTTGCGCTGACCTGCCTGCAACGACGCGCCCCGGACCTGTTCGTGCCCCTGCCCCACTGGCGCGCCTACCGGCATCCGCACGCCTTCCAGTCCGGCATCCTGCATCGCACCGGCGAAGCCCATGCGGTCGCCGAGGCGATCGCCGGTCTGATGCGCCGCGGCAGCTGGCGGGAGCGCGCGATCCGCTGGCACTGCGTGGCCGCGGACAGCGACATGTGGAAGGCGCTACGGGGCGCTGCGGACATGCACTGGATGCAGACCGCCGCTTCCCTGCGCCCGGTGTTGCGCCGGCATCCGGACGACGTACCGGCGGCCGCGCGGGTGGGCACGGGCGTGGCGAAGGATCTGCGACGCCGGCTGCGACGCCTGCAGGAGCGCGGCGATGTCGGCCTGCGGATCCTGCAGGGTGCGCAGGCCGACGCCGCTGCCGCGGCACGCCACCTGGCGCTGGAGCACGCCGGCTGGAAGGGCACCCGGGGCAGTTCGATGCAGGCGTCCGCCGCCGAACGCGGCTTCTTCCTGGAGGCGACGGCGCGCCTTGCCGCCGGCGGCCATCTGGTCTTCGTGGAAACGCTGTGCGGCGACCAGGTCGTGGCCAGCAGCAGCAACCTGCTGTGCGGTCGTGTGCTGGGAGGGTTCAAGACCGGCTGGGATCCCGCATTCGCCGCCTGCAGTCCCGGCAAGCTCAACGAATGGCACCTGCTGCAGGCGCTCGACACCCACTGGCCGGCACTGCTCATGTTCGACAGCCAGGCGCAGGCCTCGTCCTACCTGGCGGAGCTGCTGCCGGATCGGCAGCCGATGGTGTCGGGCATCCTGCATGCGGGCGCGCTCCATGGCGCGGCGATCCTCGCCGCCCGCCCGCTGCGCCCCCTCGCCTACCGGCTGGGCCACGACGACTGACGCCGCGCGTCTACGCCATCTGCGCGCGATGCCAGGCCAGTTCCTCCGGCGACAGCACGAGCCGCTTCGCCTCCGCGCGGAGCCCCGTCGGCGTGGGCAGCCCCGCGGGCGGCACACTCCGCCAGAACCCGCGCGCGCCGACGCGCAGGCACCTGACCGTGGCGAAGCGCTCGAATCCCAGCGACCGGTGCGCACGCAGCGAGGGCAGATTGGACACGCTGACGTCGGAGAAGTATTCCGCCGGTGTGGCCTCCACATCGATGCCTGCGCCCATCATCGCGATCAGCAGGCGACGGCCGCGCCGCCGGGGCACGACGAACGCATCGCGCAGCCAGACCTGCGTGCTCGACAAGGGGATCTGCCAGGCCAGTTCGTCGAAATAGCGCGGCACGCCATGCAGCGCCCAGAACCATGCGATCAGCTCGCCGCGCTCGTCGATGCCGAAACACCGCATGCCATGGTCGAAGCGGCGCTGCAGGCGCTCCGGACGGCCCGACATCCCGTTGGCCCGGTAGGCCGCCACCAGGCGGTCCAGATCGGTGCTGCGCAGTTCGATGAACTGCTGGCCCTCGTCCAGCACCCGCGTGCGCTCGGTTGCCGCGGGCCTGCGCAACAGTGCAATGGCATCGAATCCGATCACGTCATTCCCCTTCCCTGATCGCGCGCTGCGGCAGGAAGCGCGACAGCCCCAAGGCGTCGAACGCATCGACGACCAGATCGCGCGCGCCCGCCCACAGGACGCCACCATACACAACCACGCCCACCGCGACCTCCGCGGGCAGCCGCAGACCGGCATGGAGCCGGTCGCCCATCGCGTACCGCCACGCCAGCACGGCGAGCACCATCACGCCGCATCCCGACGCCACGCGCAGGAGCGGTCGCACCAGCCCCTGCAGGCGCAGGCCGTCCTGGCGGCAGGCCTGCACGGTCAGTCCCCATTGCAGCAGCGCCGCCACGCCCACCGCCAGCGAAGCGATCACCACGCCCGCACCCGACAACGCCCACAGCATCACCGCCAGGCAGGCCACCGTCGCCGCTTCGATCCACATCAGGCGATGGTTGCGCGCGTGCGCTGCCAGGAAAGAGGACAGGATGAAGCTGCCCGCCGCCGGCAGCGAGGCGATGGCCAGCACGCTCAACAGCGGAGCCACCCGACTCCATGCGGCCGGCAACAGGGTCGCCACCAGGGTCGGCGCGCAGACGGCGAGTCCGGCGGCCATCGGGAACAGGAACAGCGCGGCGAACGCCAGCGCACGCACCATCAGGACCGGTCGCTCGTCCGGCCGCGCACGGACCACGGCGGGCATCATCACCGCGCCGACATGCCCCCCCACGTACACCGCGGGCAACTGCGCCAGATTGAAGGCCATGCCGTAGCTGCCCGCATCGTGCGCGCCCAGCAGCCTCAGCATCAACGGCTTGTCCCAGTAGCGGGCGCCCTCGCTCAGCACGATCTCGCCGGTCACCGGTGCGCCGAAACGCAACAGGTCGCGCAGTCGTGCCTTCGTCACGCGCACCGGCCACAACCAGGCGCGCCAGGGTACCGCCGTGATGGTCGATGCCGAGATCACGCAGGATTGCGCGACGAAGGCGATGATCATCGCCTGCCCTCCCAGCGACGTGGTGCTGACCAGCGATACCGCCACCACGGCGTAGACGACATCGCCCAGCGCGGTACCCAGCGCGATCCGGCCAAAGCGCATGTCGCGGGCGAGCAGCTTGTCGGGGATCGCCCCCACGCGCCGGATGCCGATGCCGAGCAGGGCACCGGGCAGGTAGTCGGCGACCCGTGGCGCCTGCATCCACAACGCGAGCCAGGGACTGGCCCACCACAGCAGCGCGATCATCGCCACGCCCGCCAGCAGGTAGACCAGGGTCGCGGCGAAGACCGCATCCCGCCCCTCCCCGCCACGGACCACGACGTACTGCCCGCACCCCCACGCTGCGATCCAGTTGCCCGTCAATGCCACCACCGTGGCCACGGTGACTTCCGCCACGATGTCCGGCGTCAGGTGGCGCGCGATCAGCAGCGTGCCGACCAGGCCCACGGCACGCCCCAGCAGCCCGCCCACGATCCCGTACGCCGCCGAAGAAACGATCCTGCCCAGCCCGCCTGAGCCCCCCTGCCCGGCCACCGTCATCCCACGCCGGCTCCGCTCGCGCCGCATGAGGCGGCGAATCCGCATACGAAAACACGGGTGAGCGAGTCGAACGCCGCGGACGCGGGCACGCCGGTCTGTACGGGTCCCGGCCATGGGGGTTGCCGGCGGAGACGGTCGCTGACGGATGTCATCGCGGGGACAGCGCCTGCATCCGCGACGCCCTCCATGCATCCCGGATCCGCTGCATCGCGGGGCGCTCGATCGTCGTGTGCAGCAGCGTGGCCAGGGCCAGCGTGGCCAGCGCAGCGGTCCCGCATGCCAGCCACGCCGGAACGCCGTGCCGCTCCAGATGGTGGATCACCACGAAGCCGATCGCCTGGTGCACAAGGTACAACGCGTAGGAGATCGACCCCAGGAACACGAACAAGCGCGAGTCGAGGAACCTCAGGTGCCCGCGCACGAACAATGCGAAGATCGCGCAGCACACCAGCGCCACCGGCAGGAAGATGGGGCGTTCGCCGACGGCGATGGCCAGCAGCGCGCACAGCAGCATCGTCAGGTTCAGTCTCCACTCCGCCGGGTAGCGGTGCAGGCGGTAGAACAGGATGCCGATCGCGAAGAACGGGATGAAGCGCAGGATCATCAGCTCCCGCACCCAGTATGAAAAATGCCAGTGGTACTTCTCGCACAGGCCCTCCACCGTCGCCAGCACCAGCCAGCCGCCGATGATCCAGTGGATGCGCCGCAGCTGTCCCAGCATGTACCAGAACAGCATCTGCACATAGAAGAACAATTCGATCTGCAGGGTCCAGTAGGAGCCATCGAGATGCTCTGCACCCAGGATCTCCTGCACCATCGTGAGATTGAGCAACGCCTGGCTGGCAGGCAACTGCTGCAGCGGCAGGCCAACCGTGTACACCACCGTCGCCGTCAGCAGGAAGGCCGCCCAGTACGCCGGGAACAGACGGGAAAACCGGGACACCACGAAATCCGCCGCCGTACGCGTGCGCTCCAGCGTCATGAAGATCACGAACCCGCTGATCAGGAAGAAAACATAGACACCGTATTTCCCCGCCAGCAGGTCGACCGGCATGCCGCCCACGTGGCCGATCTGTTCCTGATACCGCGTTGTGAAGTGGTAGCCCAGCACGGCGACGGCGGCGATGCCGCGCAGGGCATCCAGTTCCACCATCCGCGAGGGCGTAGACGTTTCGTGACCCATCCTGTCCCCCTGACTCGGCATGCTTCGGCTCTTACAACGCCAACCGCGCCACGCGGCGGACAGTCCCGCGCCCCCTCCATTCCCCTTCCTCCCGCATGCGCATCCTGATCGTCACCTCCCAGTTCCCGATCGCCGGGGAGCCCCATCGCGGACGCCCGGTCTACCAGACGGTGCGCGAACTGTCGCGACTGGCGGACGTGAAGGTGCTCAGCCCCATCGCGACCTATCCGGGCTGGGCGCGGCCGCGCAGCTATCTGTACCGGCCCGCGGAACAGGACGCCGTGGCGCCGGGGTGTGATGCGGACTACGTCACCTACCCTGCGTTGCCGGCGCTCAGCCGCCCCTTCAATGGCCACCTGTGCGCGCGCGCCCTGTCCAGGCCCGTCCGGGCCTTCGCGCCGGACGTGGTCCTGGCGTACTGGCTGTATCCCGACGGCTATGGCGCCCTGCGCGCCGCGCGCGAGGCGGGCGTGCCGTTCGTCGCCGGCGCGCGCGGTTCCGACCTGCGCGTGCGCGATGCCGTCAGCCGTCGCCTGACCCGTCCGGTGGTGCAGGCCGCACGCCGGTTGCTGGTGGTCAGCGAGGATCTGGGACGCGTCGCTATCGACCGCTACGGCGCCGACCCGGAACGCATCCGCGCCATTCCCAACGGCTGCGATGCCGCCCTGTTCCACCCCGGCGACCGCCAGGCCGCGCGCGCGGCGCTGGGCCTGCCGCAGGACGCCGAGATGGTGCTCTACGTGGGCCGGCTGGTGCCCGAGAAGGGCCTGCGCGAGCTGCTGCATGCCACGCGTCGCCTGGCCGCCACCCGGCCGCAGGCGCGGGTGGTGTTCGTCGGCGACGGCCCCCTGTACACCGAACTCGCCGCGACCCTGGCCGCCGAACCCGCGCTGCCGTTGCAGCTGGCGGGTAGCCAGGCACCAGCCGAGGTCGCGCGGTGGATGGTCGCCTCGGACCTGGTCACGCTGCCCAGCTATTCCGAAGGCCATCCCAACGTGCTGGTGGAAGCGCTGGCCTGCGGCCGGCCCGTGGTGGCCACACCGGTCGGCGGCATCCCCGAGGTAGTCGACGCGGCCAGCGGCCTGCTGGTCCCGCCGCGTGACGCGGACGCACTGGCGGACGCGCTGGCCAAAGCCCTGGCGCAGGACTGGGACGAGGCCGCACTCGCGCGCCGCTTCTCGCGCGACTGGGAGCAGGTGGCACGCGACACGCTGCTAGCCTGCGAAGAAGCGCTCGCCGAACGCCCGGGTCCGGCGCGCGCTGCGTATGCGGCCGACTCGGCCTGACGATTCTTACTAAGGACAGGGGAAGCGATACATGTGCGGAATCGCGGGTTTCATGGGGCCGGATGTGGTCTCCACCGAGGCACGGCCCTGGCTGGAGCGGATGATCCATCCGCTGGCGCACCGCGGGCCGGACGGCTTCGGCTTCCATGCCGCGCCCAGCATCGGCCTGGCGCATGCGCGACTGTCGATCATCGACCTGTCCACCGGCGACCAGCCCATCCACAACCCGCGCCGCACGGTGTGGACCGTCTTCAACGGCGAGATCTTCAACTTCGTCGAACTGCGGCAGATGCTGGAGGCCAAGGGCCATCAGTTCTACACCCAGTCCGATACCGAAGTGATCGTGCACCTGTACGACCGCTACGGCGAGGATTTCGTCCAGCACCTCAACGGCCAGTTCGCCATCGCCTTGTGGGACAGCGAGCGCCAGCGCCTGGTGCTGGCGCGCGACCGTGCCGGCATCCGTCCGCTGTACTACACGCGCCAGCGTGGCCGCCTGTGGTTCGCCTCCGAGGTGAAATCGCTGCTGGCCGTGCTGCCCGAGTGCGCCCACCTGGAACCGCAGGCGCTGATGCAGACGCTGACCTACTGGGCCCCGGTGGATCCGGACACGCTGTACCAGGGCGTGCAGAGCCTGCCACCGGGACATGTGCTGTCGGTGGAACGCGACGGCCGCCAGCACCTGCGCCGCTACTGGGACTGGACCTTTCCGGATGCGGCGGACACCTCGCCCGCGCGCTATCCGCTGACGCTGGATCAGGCGACGACCGAACTGCGCGAGCTGCTCGTCGATGCGGTGCGCCTGCAACTGCGCGCGGACGTGCCGGTGGGCGCCTACCTCAGCGGCGGCCTGGACTCCTCGGGCATCGTCGCACTGATCCGCGGCTTTACCGATACGCCGGTGCGCACGTTCTCGGTGGCGTTCGAGGATGGCGAATTCGACGAGAGCGTGCACCAGCAGGCGATGGTGCGGCACCTCGGTACCGAGCACACCACGCTGACCTGCACGCGCCGCGACATCGGCGAAGCGCTGCCGCGGCTGATCCGCCATACCGAGACGCCGGTCCTGCGCACCGGCCCGATCCCGCTGATGCTGCTGGCCGGCAGCGTGCGCCGGCACGGCTACAAGGTGGTGCTGACCGGCGAAGGCGCCGACGAAGTGTTCGGCGGCTACGACCTGTTCAAGGAAGCGAAGATCCGCCGCTTCTGGTCGCGTCAGCCGGACTCGCGGATGCGACCGCGCCTGTTGGAAAAGCTGTACGGCTACCTGCAGAACTCGCCCGTCAGCAACCCGGCGTTCGCCCAATCCTTTTTCGGCCAGGGCATGGAACACCTGCACCGGCCGATCTTCGCGCACGTGCCGCGCTGGACCACGTCGCAGCGCGCGCTCGCCTTCCTGTCGCCGGAGCTGCGTGCGACCGCTACGCGCTGGGATGCACTGGATGCGTACGAACAGACGCTGCCGCAGGACATGGCGCGCTGGAGCGACCTGGCCCGCGACCAGTACGTGGAAGCGAAGTCGCTGCTGGCCGGCTACCTGCTGTCGTCGCAGGGCGACCGGGTGGCGATGGCCAACTCGATCGAGGGCCGCTTCCCGTACCTGGACCACCGCGTCATCGAATTCGCCAACCGCCTGCCGCCCAGCTTCAAGATCCGCGGCATGACCGAGAAGTACCTGCTGCGGCGCGCGCTGGCCGGCCTGCTGCCCACGGACATCGTGCAGCGGACCAAGCAGCCCTATCGCGCGCCGGACAGCCAGAGTTTCTTCTTCGACGGCAAGCCGCTGGACTACGTGGCCGACCTGCTGTCGCCGGACGCGATCCGCGAGGCCGGCTACTTCGACGCCGCCGCGGTGGGGCGCCTGGTGGAGAAATGCCGGCAGGGGCGCGCGACCGGCTTCGGCGACAACCAGGCCTTCATGGGCGTGCTGTCGACGATGCTGGTGCACCGGCAGACGGTGGAAGCGCGCCTGGCACCGGCGGCGCAACCGGCCGGCGTGGTTGCGTAGGCACGCCCGCGGGGCACTTAGAGGGGATCAAGGCATGGATTGGCGGGTCAAGGGCATCATCCAGAAGGTTCTCGGTGCGTTGCCCGGCGGGCATGCGCTGCATTTCCACCTGCAGCGGCGCTTCGGCGGCCTGCGCGATTTCGACGGCGAACTGGCCAGCAAGGTGGACGACTGGGAAATCATGGTCGGCCACTTGCGCGATGCCGGCATCGTGCTGCCCGGCGTACGCGCCTTCGAGATCGGCACGGGCTGGTATCCGACGTTCCCGTTCGCCTGTTATCTGGCCGGTGCGGCGCGTGTGACCACGTACGACCTCAATCCGCACCTGCGCATGGACCTGACGGTCCGGTGCGCGGACATCCTCGGCGGTTTCCTGCCGCGCATCGCCACCGCGGCAGGCGTGCCGTTGGCGGAAGTCGAGAAGCGCCACCGCGCCCTGGTCGAACGCCTGCGTACCGGCGCCGACCTGGGCGTGGCCACCGGCGGCGTGATCGACTACCGTGCACCGGCCGACGCCACCCGCAGCATGCTGCCGGACGGCGATGTCGACGTGGTGTTCTCCAACAGCGTGCTGGAACACGTGCCGCCGGAGGTCATCGATGCGATGTATGCCGAATCGATGCGCGTGCTGTCGCCGCGCGGGGTGATGTTCCATTCGGTGAACTGCGGCGACCACTACGCCTACGTGGACCGCAACGTCCACCAGCTGAACTACCTGCGCTACTCCGACGAGGAATGGCAGCGCTGGAACAACGCCTTCCTCTACCAGAACCGCCTGCGCGCGCACTGGTTCGTCGATGGTGCGCGGCGGCACGGGTTCGACATCGATCTCGACACCCGCACCACCCGCGAAGAGCGGATGAAGCAACTGGCCGCCATGCCGGTGCATCCCCAGTTCGCGGACGTGCCTGCCGAACAGCTCTGCATCACCAGCGTGGACTTCATCGCACGCAAGCCGGCCTCGACGACCGCCGGCTGAGGACCGTGCGCTACGGAGCGCCGGCCGCCGGAGCGGTTGGCGCCGGCTCCGCTTCGGGTACCGGTGCGGGCGCGATGCGCAGCAGCTTGCCGTCCGGCGCAGGCGCATCGACCAGTACATAGAGCGCACCGTCCGGGCCTTGCCGTACGTCGCGGATGCGCTGGTTGCGGTCCGTCAGCAGGCGCTCTTCATGCACCACGCGGTCGCCGTCCAGTTCCAGCCGTATCAACGCCTTCGCCGCCAGCGCGCCCAGGAACAGGTTGCCTTTCCACCCCGGCAGCGCATCGCCGGTGTAGAAGGCCATGCCGCTGAGGCCCGGCGATTTCGCCCACACGTGGTGCGGCTGCTCCATGCCGGGCGCCGCCGTACCCTGCGATCCCGGCACCGGACGACCGCTGTAGTCGATGCCGTGCGTGATGACCGGCCAGCCATAGTTGAGACCGGCCTGCGGGATGTTCAGTTCATCACCGCCCATGGGTCCGTGCTCGGTCGCCCACAGCTGGCGCGTCACCGGATGCAGGGCCGCACCCTGCACGTTGCGGTGGCCGTACGACCAGATCTCGCCGCGCGCACCCGCCCGGGACACGAACGGATTGTCCGCCGGCACCTTGCCGTCGGCGTCGATGCGCACGATCTTGCCCGACAGCTTATCCAGTTCCTGCGCGGTGGCCGCACCCACGCGGTTGTCGCCCTGGGTGACGAACAGGTGGCCCTGGTCGTCGAACACCAGGCGCGCCCCGACATGCGTGCCGTGCGACAGCTTGGGCTCCTGCGTGTACACCACGCTCGACTCGACCAGCGCGTCACCCCGCAGCTTGCCGCGCACCACCGCCGTGCCCGCCTTGTTGCCGCGGAAGTTTGGCTCGGCGAACGCCAGGTAGATCCAGCCGTCCCGCGCGTAGTCGGGCGACAGCGCCACGTCCAGCAGGCCGGCCTGTCCGTCCACGAAGATGTCGGGCAGGCCCGTGATCGGCGCGGACACGACGCCATCGGGCGCGACCCGGCGCAGTCGTCCGGGTCGCTCGGTGATCAGCACGCCCCCATCGGGCAGGAAGGCGAACGACCAGGGATGGTCCAGCCCGACCACCTGCTCGGCCACCACGAACGCCTGCTTTTCCGATGCGTACGCCACCGGCGCGGGATCCTGCACCGAACGCGGCGGCTCGGCGGGTGCGGCGACGGGTTCGGACGGGCGGCACGCGGCCAGTGCGATGACCAGCAGGCACAGCGAATAGCGCATGGCGGACTCCTGTCGGGGTGCGGATAGCCGGCGGCGATGGTAGCACCGCGCAGGCCGGCGTCCGCGGCATGTGAGATGGCCGGTGAAGGGCCGGTCCCGCGTTCATGTAGACAGCAACGGAACGGCGAACATCAGGGGACCACCATGCCGCAGAAGCAACAGATCAAGACGTTCATCCTGCAGAACTTCCTGTTCTCGGACGACCCGGCCGCCGTGGGCGACCAGGACTCGCTGATCCAGGGTGGCATCATCGATTCCACGGGCATCCACGAACTCGTCTTCTTCCTGGAGGATGCGTTCAAGCTGCAGATCGCGGCCGAGGAAATGACACCCGCCAACTTCGACACCATCGAGACCGTCGACGCCTTCGTCTCGCGCAAGCTGGCCGGCTGAGCCGCCGCCGCGCACGCCATGGAGCGCCTGACCACCCAGCTCGCCCGGATCGCCCGTGATGCGCCCCGCCGCATCGCGATGGTCGATGGCGAGCGCAGCATCGCCTACGGCCGCTTCTGGCAGATGGCCTCCGGCTTCGCCCACCACCTGCGCCAGGCCGGCCTGCATGCCGGCGATCGCGTGGCGCTGGTCCTGCCCAACCGGATCGAGGCTGCGGTCGCGGTGTACGGCATCTGGCTGGCGGGCGGCGTGGCGGTGCCGCTGAATGCACAAGCACGCGCGCGCGATTTCCTGCCCTGGCTGCGCCACTGCGAGGCGCGCTTCGTCCTGCACGAAAGCGGACACCGCGATGTCGAGCAGGTGTTAGCGCAATGGGACGGAACGGGCATACCCCTTCCCTGCGCCATCGCACTGGAACCTGCGGGGGCGCTTCCGGTGGCGGACGGCGGGGATGCGTGGCCCGAACCCGATGCCGACGACACCCTGGCGCAGCTGCTGTACACCTCGGGCACGACAGGCGACCCCAAGGGTGTGATGCTCAGCCACGCGAACCTGGCCGCCAACACGCGCGCCGTCGTGGCCTACCTGGGACTGGTGCAGGACGACCTGATCGTCAGCGTGCTGCCGTTCTACTACGCGTATGGCGCCTCGGTCCTGCACACGCACCTGGCGACCGGCGCCTGCGTCGTGCTCGGCCCAGGCCTGGTGTTTCCGGTCCAGGTGCTGGAGGCGCTGCAGCGCCACCGCGCCACCGGCTTCTCCGGCGTGCCCTCGACCTACATCCTGCTGCTGGACCTGCTGGAGCGCGGCGGCCACGACCTGTCGTCGCTGCGCTACCTGACCCAGGCCGGCGGCGCCATGCCGCCCGCCGTGGCCGACCGCGTCCGCCAGGCGCTGCCGGCCGCGCGTCTGTTCCTGATGTACGGACAGACCGAAGCGACCTCGCGCATCAGCTGGCTGCCGCCCGATCGCCTGGACGAGAAGCGCGGTTCGGTCGGCATCCCGGTACAGGACACGCAATGGCGCATCTGCCGGGACGACGGCAGTCCGGCCGGTCCCGGCGAGAGCGGCGAAGTCTGCGTGCGCGGGCCCGGCATCATGCTGGGCTACTGGCGCAATGCGGACGCCACGGCCAAGGCGCTGCGCGATGGCTGGCTGCGCACCGGCGACGTGGGCCAGCTCGATGCGGACGGCTTCCTGTTCCTGCAGGGGCGCCGCAGCGACATGATCAAGACCGGCGCGCACCGCGTGCACCCCACCGATGTCGAGGAAGTCATCGCCGAACTGCCCGGCATCCGCGAAGTCGCGGTGGTCGGCATCGACGACGCCACGCTCGGACAGGTCATCAAGGCGTTCGTGGTGGCCGACGAACCGGTCCCGCGTGCCGAAGACCGCATCAAGGCGCACTGCCGCGCACGCCTGGCCGCCTACAAGATTCCCCGGCACATCACCTTCGTCGACACCCTGCCGCGCACCGCGTCCGGCAAGGTCCGACGCATCCAACTGACGGAGCAGACCGCAAGCCCATGAGCCAGCTCGATCACCACGTCCTCGACATCGACTACCAGAGCGAAGCCGACCGCATCTGCGCACGCCTGCGCGAGATCACCGCGCGCCAGCTGCATCGCCGTGGCCTGGTGGTCGCGATCTCCGGCGGCATTGACAGTTCCGTCAGCTGCGCGCTGGCCGTGCGCGCCCTGGGGCCCGAACGCGTCTTCACGCTGATCCTGCCCGAACAGGACTCCTCCGACGACAGCGCTGCGCGCGCGCGCATCCTGGCCGAGCACCTGGGCGTGCGCACCGAGACCGTGGACATCGCGCCCGCGCTGGCGGCGATCGGCTGCTATCGCGCCCGCGACGAGGCGGTGCGCAACACGCTGCCCGAATACGGCGAAGGCTGGAAGTTCAAGATCGTCATCGATGGCGGCACCGAAGGCCGCATCAACCGGTTCCGCCTGGTGGCGCAGTCTCCCGACGGCACGATGCACGAGCGCGACCTGGCCCTGGCCGATTACCTCACCATCGTGGCCGCGACCAACTTCAAGCAGCGCATCCGCAAGACGCTGGAGTACTTCCATGCCGACCGCCTCAACTACGGCGTGGTCGGTACGCCGAACCGCGTCGAATACGACCAGGGTTTCTTCGTCAAGAACGGCGACGGCTCGGCCGACGTCAAGCCGATCGCGCACCTCTACAAATCGCAGGTGTACGGCATGGCACGCCACCTGGGCCTGCCCGACCGCGTCTGCGCCGCGATACCGACCACGGACACCTACAGCCTGAGCCAGGGCCAGGACGAGTTCTACTTCGCCCTGCCGTACCAGCAGATGGACCTGGCGCTGTGGGCGCTCAACCATGGCCGGCCGGCGAGCGAACTGGCGATCGCCCTGGGCATCACCCCGGCGCACGCACAGGCCGTCTACGACGACATCCGCAACAAGCGCAGGACGACGAAGTACCTGCACATGGCGCCGGTCCTGGCCGGCGACGTTCCCGAACTGGACTGAGCGATGAACGCCATGCCCACCGCACCGCAATATCTCGTGGAGGCCGGTCTGCCGGCGCGCGACCGCGACACGGTGCTGGGGCTGTGGCGCGGCAACCTGGGCCAGGATGCCCGGATGACCGCCAAGTACGAGTGGTTCTACCTGCGCTGCCCGCATGGAGAACCGCTGATGCAGTTGCTGCTCGACGTCCCCGGCCAGGCCCACGTCGGCACCGCATCGGCAGGCCGCAGGCGGCTGGAGTGGCGCGGGCGCGAACTGCGTGCCGGCGTGCTGGTGGACCTGGCCGTGCTGCCGCAGCACCGCTCGCTGGGTCCGGCGCTGATGCTGCAACAGGGCCTGATCGCGGCCGCGGGGGAAGCGCTGGACGTGTTGTACGGGTTTCCCAATCCGAAGGCGGCGCCGGTGTTCAAGCGCCTCGGCTACGCGCAACCCGCGCAGCTGGTGCGGTATGCGCGCGTCCTGCGCCATGCCGGCTACCTGCGCGAGCGCGTGCCGCGCTGGCTTGCGCCGGCGGCGGGCTGGCTGGCGGACCGCGTGGTCGCGTGTCGCGACGCATGGACGCGCCTGCGCAGCCCCCACCTGCGTTCGGCCTGGGCCGACCAGGCCGATGCGCGCATCGATGCGGTCTGGTCCGGTTCGCCCAAGGGCGATGACGTGATCGCGATCCGCGATGTCGGCCACCTGCGCTGGCGCTTCGACGAATCGCCGTTGGCGACAACCCGCTACCTGCTGGTCAAGCGGGCGCATGACCGCGCCCTGCAGGCCTGGTTCGCCGTGCAGCGGATCGACGGCACGCTGCATGTGCGCGACTTCTGGTCGGTCGACGGCACCGACGGCATGGCGGCGATGCACGTGGGCGAACTGCTGCATGCCGCGCGGAAAGCGGGCTGCAGCGCGGTATCGGTGGAGATGTGCGCGTCGGACGCGCAGCGGCGCGGATGGCATGCGCTGCACTTCGTCGAACGCAGCCGCCGCCCCGTGTTCCTGCGCTGGAGTTCGCCGCAGGACCCGGCCGCATCGGCGCCGCTGTTCCTCACCTCCGCAGACGAAGACGAGTAACGCCAGCGGCCTGGCGCCGGACAGGCCCGGCCGCCATCACGCCAGGCGGCGCGCCTGCCGGCGGAACAGGTACAGCGCCAGCCAGTCCTCGCGGAAGCGGCCGTTGCCATCGACAACGGTGTCGGTCTCGAAACCGGTGCGTCCCAGCAGCCAACCCACCCCGTGCCCGGTTGGATTGAGCACCGGCACGCTGGTGAACACCAGTTCGTAGCCCGCCTCGCGCGCGCGCTGCGCAATCGCCGCATCGAACGAACCATGCGGGAACGACATCGATTCGGCGCGTGCGCGCGGCTGACCCAGCTGCCTGGCCAGCGCCTCGCGGGCACCGCCCAGTTCGGCGTCCAGGTCCTCGGCCAGCCGCATCGGCGTGTGGGTCTTGCCATGCAGTCCGAGCGCGACGCCGCCATCCTGCAACCGTTGCAGTTCCTCCACGGTGACCATGTGGCGATGCCCGTCGTCGAGGCGGGCCATGAGCGGCTCCAGCACGCGGGCGCGCGTACCGGCATCCAGCGCCTCCAGACGCGCGATCACCTTGCGCAGCGACGCGATCGATTCGTCGACGCCGGCCGCCGGCAACTGATCTTCCGGCAGCGCCGCCACCAGTTCGTCCACGCTCAACGCACCCCGCCGCCACGCGGCGATGAGGCGTTCCTGAAAAAAGGGCTGGCGCGTGCCCACCGCATCGGCCACGACGAACAGCAGCGCGGGCAGGCCGGCGCGCCGCAGCGCGGGCAGCGCGTAGTCCGCGTTGTCGGCCCACCCATCGTCGAACGTGATCAGCAATGCACGTGGCGGCAGGGCCGCACCGGTACGCCTAGAAGCCAGCACCTGCTCCAGCGACACCACGTTGTAATGACGCCGGAAGAAGGCGAGCGACTGTTCCAGCCGTTCGGTGGACAAGGTGTAGTCCGGATCGCAGGACGCCCAGCGCGGATCGTCCGGACTCAGGGTACGATGGAACATCACCACCGTCAGGCTGTCGGCATTGCGCAGCCGATGATAGAGGCCGAGCAATCCGCTCGTGTACAGCAGCTTCCTGGAGACGTCCTTCAACATGGCGTGCGACATCGAAGTTTCAGTCATTATACCGACGTACAACCGCCGGACCCTGTTGCCGCGCGCCATCGACTCCGTCCTGGCGCAGACGCGCGCCGTGGAGGAGATCATCGTGGTCGACGACGGCTCCACCGACGGCACCGGCGACATGCTGCGCGAACGCTACGGCGACCGCGTGCGTCACGTATGGCAGTCCAACGCGGGCGTATCCGCGGCGCGCAACCACGGCATGCGGCGCGCGCGCGGGCGCTACCTGGCCCTGCTCGACAGCGACGACGAATGGATGCCGGAGAAGACCGCGCTGCAGGTCGCCTTCCTCGATGCCCGGCCGGAGTTCGGCATGGTGGTCTGCGACGTCGAACGCATCGACGGCGACTACCGGCACATCGACGTGTTCCGTCGCCGCGACGTCGTCCGCGAGGACGGATGGGCCCTGCGCTGGCTGCTGCACAATCCGGCCCTGATTCCCGCATCGGTGATGCTGCGCCGGCAGGTGGTGGAGCAGCTGGGCGGATTCGACGAAGCGCTGCGCACCGCCGAGGATCTCGAATTCCACCTCCGCATCGCGCGCCACTGGCCGATCGGCGTGGTCGAACAGCCGCTGGTACGCGCGATGCGCGGACACGAAGGCCTGTCGGCGGCCAGCAGCACGTACGACGACTACGTCCGCGTGGTCGAGAAGGCGGTCGCCGACGCGCGCGGCACGCTGGACGACGGCGAGCTGGATGCCGCCCTGGCCGGCACCTACCTGCGCAATGCGCGCGGCATGCTGATACGCCGCCGCTGGGCCGCAGGCACCGCGCTGGCGCGCCGCGCCTGGGGCCTGTCGCGCGACCCCGCGCAGCGCCGCGAGATCGCGGGCCTGCTTCCGTTCGGCGTGAAGCGCTTCCTGCGCGGCCTGATGCCCGGCTAGCCCGGCGATCGTCACGTGCGGCGCCGCTCAGCGCGCGCCACGGCCGAACAGCACGACTTCGACGGTCTGCAGCAGGATCATCAGATCGAACACCAGGCCGTGGTTCTTCACGTAGAACAGGTCGAACTTGAGCTTCTCCTCCGCATCGCGCACCGACGCGCCGTACGGATAGCGGAGCTGCGCCCAGCCGGTGAGGCCCGGCTTCACGCTGTGCCGAACGCCGTAGTAGCGCACCTCGTCGTTGAGCATGTCGACGAACTGCGGGCGCTCGGGGCGCGGGCCGACGAAACTCATGTCGCCACGCAGCACCGCGATCAGCTGGGGCAGCTCGTCCAGCCGCGTCTTGCGGATGAAGCGCCCCACCCGGGTACTACGGTCGTCGTCCTTGCTGGCCCACACCGCCACGCCGCCCTTTTCCGCATCCACACGCATGCTGCGGAACTTCGTCAGGGTGAAGTGGCGGCCGCGCTCGCCCACGCGCGTCTGGCTGTAGAAGACCGGGCCACCGGACTCCATCCACACGGCGATGCCCACCACGATCATCAACGGCCAACTGACCAGCAGCAGCGCACCGGCGGCAAGCAGGTCGAAGAACCGCTTGCTCAGCCGACGCGGCGTGGAGTAATCGAAACCGCCGGAAAACACCAGCCACGAGGGATCCACCGCGTTGAGCTGCACCATGCCGGCTTCGCGCTCGAAGAAGCTGGACAGGTCGACCACCGAGATGCCCTGCTGCACGCACTGCAGCATCTGCTCCATCGGAAGCCCGCCCCGCCGCTCATCCGGTGCGATCACCAGTTCGTCGATCTGCAGGCGGTCGGTGAGTTCATGCAGGCCCTCCTCGCCCACAGGCACCAGCAGGTCTTCGCGCACCCGCACGGGCTGGCCGGGCACCGGCACGAACCCCACCACGGTGAAGGTGCGGCGGTCGGAACGACGGCGCATGCAGGAATTGATCAGGTCGGCGTTGCGTCCGGCGCCCAGGATCAACACCCGCTGCTTCAGCACGTCGGAATGGAACAGCCGCACCCAGGCCAGCCGCACCACGAGGATGCCGCCCGCGCCGATCGCCAGCGAGATCGCCAGCACGCCGCGGCCCAGGTAGGACGGAGGCACCAGGTAGTAGAACACCACCAGCGCAATACCTCCGAGGGCGAACGACAGCACCAGCCGCAGAAGGAAATCCGTCCGCGTATGGCGGACATGCGTCTGGTACAGGCCGAAGGCGGTCATCGCGCCCGTGATCGCCAGCGCCACGAGCAAGGCGCGCCATGGCGTCTGCTCCAGGAACCGGATCTGGTACTCCGGCTCGGTGTGGAAACGCAGCCACGCCGCGGCCATCACGGCCGCGAACAGGACCACCACTTCCGCCAGCCACAGGAAACGGATGACCCGGTCCTTGCGGCTCTTGCGCGCTGCCTTCATCGAAGCCCCCCTTGCTGTTGCGGCGATCCGGATTCGGCCCGGAGCTCGCCCCTTCATCGCCGCGCCACGCCTCCACCCATACCGGGGGTGACGATCGCGACGTCCCGGCACGTCTGGCGTATCCGACACATATCTCCCAACGCGACTTGCTCCCCATGCCGGACACATGGCCGAAAAAAAGCCGCCCCGGAGGGCGGCTCGATGCATCTGCGCGTGGGCCTGGCGTCAGGGCCTGACCACACCCCGTCGGTAACGTGCGGCGGGGGCGGTCCGCCAGCGCGGGCGCTCGCGGACGGGCAGCCTCGCGCCGGGCACGGTCAACGCCGGCTGCGAGGCCGTCGTGGGCTGCGCCGCCGCCCCGGCCGGTCGCGGCGGGATCAGGGGCTGCGATCCGTTGACGCGGATCGGATCGGACACCTGGTCGATGTCGAACTGCTCGAACGCGCCGATGTCGATGCGGCCTTCCAGCATCAGGCGCGCATGGGCATCGCCCACCGCGAGTTTGGTCCGTCGCGGCGGATCGAAGGCCGGCAACACCTGGGGCGTCGGGAACGGAAACGCCGACGGCGTGGCCGGAGCGTTGTTGCCCGCATTCAACAGCGGACTGCCAGCTCGTGGACGGAAATTCAGCTGCGCCAGGTCGGTGAACATCGGGTCGCTGCCGCGCAGGGTGCCGGTCCATTCCGCCGGTACCAGCGCTGCACTGGCCTGCACCCAGTTGTTGGAACCGGCCACCTTGCGGCCGTCGGACCAGGGCTCCCGGCTCTGCGGCCCGCAGTAAGGCGTGTCGACGTTGCTCGCAGGATTCTCGCGCACGATGTTCGGCGCGCTGCCCGACGCCGGCTGGTAGATGACGTTGTTGTGCATCTCCAGCGACCCCTGGCCCAGCTGGACCAGCACCGCGTTCGCCGTGCCGGAACGGTCCATCAGGATGGTGTTGTTCACCAGCCGCGTGCGGCCCTGGTTGCGGCCGTTCAGGTCGCCACCGATGCGCAGCGCATTCCCCGAACGGCTGGTCGAACGGTGGATGATGACGTTGCCGACCAGTTCGGCATCCTCGCGACGCAGGTCCGCCGTCCAGCCCGCCTTCTGGGTTTCGCAATCGGGGCCGATCAGTTCGACCTCGTGCAGGTCCGAGCCCTCGATCCAGTTGTAGTGGATCTCGGCGCGCTGGTGGCGCACGCGCACCAGCACGCCACCGGTGGCGCTGTGCACGTAGTTGTAGCGCATCCTGAAGACGGTGTCGGGATACGCCACTTCGTCCGACTGCATGTAGATCGCATGGCGGCGGTCGCCCTGGCCGGAACGCGCGATCTCGCTGTACTCCAGCGTGAACGATCCCGAGTTCTGGTCTGCACCCAGGATGCCGTGCGACGGGCAGTCGTGCACGTAGACGTCCCGCACGGTGGCGTTGTGCGCCTCGCTGAAGATGCACGAACTGGAGCCGCCGGTGACCTCGAAGCCCTCGAACACGATGTGGTTCGACTGCTGGAACTTGATCGTGTGCGTGCCGCCGGACAGCAGCGGCCGCGTCGCCCCAGCTACGCGGCGCCAGCGGATCGTGACCGGACTGGCCTGGGTTCCGCTGTCGTCGTCGCCCACCACGATGTTGCCGGCATAGCTGGCGTTGCCGTCGACCTCGACAATGTCGCCGGGCGCGAGGTTGACGCTGTTGAAGAACGTGGTGAGCTGGGTGTACTGCCTACCGGGGCCGACGTTGTAGGTGGCGGCGGCCGCGCTCAGCGGCACGGCGGCCAGCAGCCCCAGCCCGAGCAAGGGTTTGGAAAGATGCATCAATTGACTCCCGCGAGTGCTCGCGTTCCGTTGTATCCCCTGTCATGCCATTTTCATGGCATCGGCGTGAATGCCCTGCTAATCCGCGCACCGGATGGGCACTGCGGATGAGACGGTCGCCCCAGTTCGGATATCCGCCTCGACGGTGATACGCGGGGAACGGCGCGCAGCGGCCGCGAGGATCGCCGTCGCGAAAATCTTTCGCTCAAGTTATTGACGGGTGAAAAGCGTTCGTGCAGAATTCCGCGTCTAACGAAACGCGCCCGTAGCTCAGCTGGATAGAGTACCTGGCTACGAACCAGGCGGTCGGGAGTTCGAATCTCTCCGGGCGCGCCATTATCGAAACAGGCAGACTGATGGTCTGCCTGTTTTTTTTTCGTCCCGACGAAAGCCTGCGACCGGGACGCAAGCACCTGCGACGAGACAGAAAAAAACCCCGCAGAGCGGGGCTTTTTTCTGTCTGGCGGAGTGAGAGGGATTCGAACCCTCGATAAGGCTTTTGACCCTATACTCCCTTAGCAGGGGAGCCCCTTCGGCCACTCGGGCATCACTCCGGATCTGTCGCACGCCGCAGGCAAGCCGCGACGGCCGCCTAGGATAGCGGCTCACCGCTCAGGCGGCAAACAAAATCACTCGGACGTGATGTTTTCCGATGCGGCAGGCGAACCGATCTCTTCGCCGCGCTGGATGCGCTGGTAGATTTCTTCGCGATGCACGGCCACGTCCTTGGGCGCGGTGATACCGATACGCACCTGGTTGCCTTTGACGCCAAGCACGGTCACCGTGACCGAGTCGCCGATCATCAGGGTTTCGCCGACACGGCGGGTCAAGATCAACATGTTTCTTCTCCGTAGTCCGGCAAAGGATAGTGCCGGGGGCGCGCCGGGCCCGTGAAAAGGGCCGGGGGCTTCCTGGTACATTCATGAACTTAAAGCATGTTAGCGGCCGGACGGGCCGGGCCGCAAGCACCGTTTAGTCCAATAAGGGGTCAGCGAATCCGTTCCCGGACCCACTCCGGAACCCCTTGCAGCGCCGTGGCAAGGGCGGGCCCGTCCTCACCACCACCCTGGGCGAGATCCGGGCGGCCACCGCCCTTGCCCCCGATCTGACCGGCTACATGTGACAGGAGTTCCCCCGCCTTGACCCGCCCGGTTGCGGCGCCGTTCACCCCGGCTACCAGGGCCGCCTTGCCGTCGGCGGTCCCGGCCAGGACGATCACCGCGTCGCCCAACTGCTGCTTCAGACGGTCCATCGCATCGCGCAGCGCCTTGGCATCGAAACCCTCCAGGCGCGAAGCCAACACGCGGATCCCGTCCACGTCGATCGCTGCGCCGCCCAGGTCGGAGGTCGCACTGGAGGCGGCACGGGCCTTCAGGGTCTCCAGCTCGCGCTCCAGCTTCTTCTGCCGATCGGTCAGGGCGCGGATCTTGTCGACGACTTCGCCAGCGTTGCCGCCCAGCAGGTCGGCCGCTTCGGCCAACCGGCGCTCCTCGTCGGCCACGTAATCCAGCGCACCCTGCCCCGTGACCGCTTCGATGCGGCGCACGCCCGCGGACACGCCGCTTTCGCCGACCAGTTTGAACAGGCCGATGTCGCCCGTGCGGCCCACGTGGGTGCCGCCACAGAGTTCGGTGGAGTAGTCGCCCATCTTCAGGACGCGTACCTGCTCGCCGTACTTTTCGCCGAACAGCGCCATCGCTCCGAAATCCAGGGCCTCCTGCATGCCCATGTGGTGGACCTCGGCCGCACTGTTGGCGCGGATCTGGGCGTTCACCCGGCGCTCGACCTCGGCCAGTTCGGCCTGCGTCATCGGCTGGAAGTGCGAGAAGTCGAAGCGCAGGCGATCCGGCGCCACCAGCGAGCCCTTCTGCTGGACATGCGTGCCCAGCACCTCGCGCAAAGCCGCATGCAACAGGTGGGTGGCCGAGTGGTTGAGGATGGTACTGGCGCGACGCGCGGCATCGACGGACGCCACCACGTGGTCGCCGACCTTCAGGCTGCCCTTGGCGACGCGACCGACATGGCCGTGGAACTGGCCCGCGAACTTCAACGTATCGGCGACATCGAATTCGACGCCCTGCTCCGCCAGCACGCCGGTGTCGCCGACCTGGCCGCCGGACTCCGCGTAGAACGGGGTACTGTCCAGAATGACCACGGCGTCGTCACCGGCCTGCACCGCCGATACCGGACGGCCATCCTTCAGCAGGGCGACCACCTGCAGGCCGCCTGCGTCGAGCTTGTCATAGCCAAGGAACACCGTGGGCGACAGCTGCGCCACCAGGTCGGCCGGCAGGCCGGTGGTGGAGGTGAACTTGCCCGCGGCGCGCGCGGTTTCGCGCTGCTGCTCCATCGCCGCCTCGAAGCCCGCCATATCCACCGAGAGACCGCGCTCGCGCGCGATATCGGCGGTCAGGTCCACGGGGAAGCCATAGGTGTCATAAAGGCGGAACGCGTCGGCGCCGGGAATCACGCCATCGACCACGCGCGAGGCGACGTCGTCGAAGATGCGCATGCCCGAGTCCAGCGTTTCGGCGAACCGCTCCTCCTCGGCCTTCAAGGCCTTTTCGACCAGTTCACGCGCCGCCGGCAGTTCCGGATAGGCATCGCCCATCAACTCGGACAGCGTGCCGACCATCTTGTGGAAGAAAGGCTGGCGAACGCCCAGCATCCAGCCGTGACGCAGTGCGCGACGGATGATCCGGCGCAACACGTAACCACGCCCCTCATTGGAGGGCAGCACACCGTCCACGATCAGGAAACTGCACGCGCGGATATGGTCGGCGATGACGCGCAGCGACTTGTTCTCGAGATCGGTCGTACCGGTCAGCTCGGCGGCCTTGCGGATCAGGCCCTGGAACAGATCGATCTCGTAGTTCGTATGGACATGCTGGAGCACCGCGGCCAGGCGTTCCAGACCCATGCCGGTGTCCACGCACGGCGCCGGCAGCGGTACGAGCGTGCCGTCCGGCTGGCGATCGAACTGCATGAAGACGTTGTTCCAGATCTCGATGTAGCGGTCCCCGTCCTCGTCCGGGGAGCCCGGGGGACCGCCGGCGATATGCTCACCGTGGTCGTAGAAGATCTCGGTGCACGGACCGCAGGGGCCGGTATCGGCCATCTGCCAGAAATTGTCCGATGCATAGGGCGCGCCCTTGTTGTCGCCGATGCGCACGATGCGCTCCGGCGGCAGGCCGATCATGTCGTGCCAGAGGTCGTAGGCTTCGTCGTCGGTGTGGTAGACCGTGACCAGCAGGCGCTCCTTGGGAAGCTTCCAGACCTCGGTCAGCAACTCCCACGCCCAGGCGATGGCCTCCTTCTTGAAGTAGTCGCCGAAGGACCAGTTGCCCAGCATCTCGAAGAACGTGTGGTGGCGGGCGGTATACCCCACCGAATCCAGGTCGTTGTGCTTGCCGCCGGCCCGCAGGCAGCGCTGGACATCGGCCGCACGCACGTAGCTGCGCTTCTCCGCCCCCAGGAACACGTCCTTGAACTGCACCATGCCGGAGTTGGTGAACAGCAGGGTGGGATCGTTGCCGGGCACCAGGGAGGCGGACGGCACGATGGTATGGCCCTTGCCGGCGAAGAAATCGAGGAAATCCTGGCGGATCTGGCGGGTGCTGAAGGTCTTGGGAGTGGTCATCTGGCAGGCATTGGCTGGAAGGCGCTTCCTTGCGCCGCGCTGTCCGCGTAATGCGGGCACGGCCGGGTGGAAGCAACCCAATGCCCTAGATTATCAGGCTGCCCCGCCCCAGTCCTCCAGCTCCACCCGGCTGGCAGCGCGCACGGCTTCGGCATCGAAACCCCGCCGGATCAGGAAATCCGCGATCTTGCGCCGTTGAGCCGGGTCGATCTGGCGGGCTGGACCGAAACGCCGGCGGACGAGGTCGCACGCCGTTTCGGTCCAGTCGCCATCGAAGGTGGCCATGGCCGCCGTGATCGCCTCACGGTCCAGCCCGTGGGTGGACAGCTCGGCCCTGATCCTCAGCGGACCATAACCACCCGAGGCCCGGCTGCGGACGAGCGCCTCGGCAAAGCGCGTGTCGCTCTGCCAGCCCTCCGCCTCCAGCCGGTCCACGGCCGATCGCACATCGGCCGCTTCCACACCGCGGGACGTCAATTTCCGGGACAGTTCCCGGCGGGAATGCTCCCGCCGGGTCAACAGGCCGAGGGCGCGCTGCAGCGGCGTCTGCTCGGCCGGCTTGCGGCGGCGGACGTTGCGTGCGTCCTCATCCGCCATCGCGCGCGCCCTTCCCGTTCCCGCTCATGCCCGCCCTTACTCGGCGTCGTCTTCCGCGCCTTCGCCACGCGGGGCTTCGGCCGGCTGGAACTTCTCGCGCAGCTCGGCCTCCAGCTTCGCGGCAATGGCCGGGTTCTCGCGCAGGAACGTGCGGGAGTTGTCCTTGCCCTGGCCGATGCGCTCGCTGCCATAGCTGTACCAGGCGCCGGCCTTCTCCACCAGCTTGGCCTCCACGCCCATGTCGATCAGCTCGCCTTCGCGGCTGATGCCCTCGCCATACAGGATCTCCGTGACCACCTGCTTGAACGGAGGCGCCAGCTTGTTCTTGACCACCTTGATCTTGGTCTGGTTGCCGATGATCTCGTCGCCCTTCTTGATGGCGCCGATGCGGCGGATGTCCAGGCGGACCGAAGCGTAGAACTTCAGTGCGTTGCCGCCGGTGGTGGTTTCGGGGCTCTGGCCGGGCATCATCACGCCGATCTTCATACGCAACTGGTTGATGAAGATGACGGTGGTATTGGAGCGCTTGATGTTGCCGGTGAGCTTGCGCAGGGCCTGGCTCATCAGGCGCGCCTGCAGGCCCGGCAGCTGGTCGCCCATCTCGCCCTCGATTTCCGCCTTCGGCGTCAGCGCCGCCACGGAGTCGATGACCACGATGTCGATGGAGCCGGAACGTACCAGCATGTCGGCGATTTCGAGCGCCTGCTCGCCGGTGTCCGGCTGGGACAGCAGCAGGTCATCCACGTTCACGCCCAGCTTGGCGGCGTAGATCGGGTCGAGTGCATGCTCGGCATCGATGAAGGCCGCGGTGCCGCCCTGCTTCTGGCACTGGGCGATGGCCTGCAGGGTCAGCGTGGTCTTGCCCGAGGATTCCGGACCATAGATTTCCACCACCCGGCCGCGCGGCAGGCCGCCGATGCCCAGGGCGATATCCAGCATCAGCGAGCCGGTGGGGATGATTTCCACGGGTTCGATGACCCGATCGCCCATGCGCATCACCGAGCCCTTGCCGAACTGGCGCTCGATCTGGGTCAGGGCGGCGGAAAGGGCGCGCTTCTTGTTCTCGTCCATCGTCGTGGTCCTAGTCAATGTGGTCGTATGCGGTGAGGTGAGTGTGGGGAGCGCCCATCGCACAGGCTGCGACGGTGCGGGCATGGGAGAAAATAAAATGCGGCGCGGCGCTGCGGGACCGGTCCAGGCCGTGCGGCCATGTCGGAAAACCCCGCGCGGTAGCGTCGGAAGCGGCGCTGCGCGGACTCACCGGTTGGGCCTCACCAGGCCGCAGTACAGGCCTTCGATGGCGAAATCCTGGTCCGGCGCGACCTCGATGGGCGCATAGTCGGGGTTGCGCGGCAGCAGCCGGATGCGGTCCTTGCCGATCTTCAGCAGCTTCACCGTGATGGCGTCGTCGATGCGCGCCACCACGATCTGGCCGGAGCGGGCATCGCGGGTGCGGTGCACGCCGATCAGGTCGCCGTCGAAGATGCCTTCGTCGCGCATCGAATCGCCCCTCACCTTCAACAAGTAGTCCGGCGCCGGGGCGAAGAAGGCCCGGTCCAGCAACACGTAGTCGTGGTGGTCGGCATCCGCGCCGATCGGCGCGCCGGCCGCCACCTGTCCCAGCACGGGCACACGCAGGCCCTCCTCGTTCGCGGCCGGGAATGCCAGATCCGGCTGGGGCGAAGGTGGGGTCTTGAGCAGGCGGATGCCGCGGGCGCGGCCCGGCACGCGTTCGATGGCGCCCGCCTGTTCCAGCGCCTCCAGGTGGTACTGGGCAGCCCGCACGCCCTTGAAACCGAAGGCCTTGGCGATTTCGGCCTGCGAAGGCGGCATGCCCTCGGCCTCCAGCCGTTCGGCGATCAGGGCAAGGATGGCGAGCTGGGTATCGGTCAGGTTCATGGTTAGTAGTAATACTACTAACACCCCGCCCTGACAAGGGGTGCCTCTAGCGCCGCCCGCTGCGCCAGATGGAGAACAGGATCCAGACCCCGCAGAGCGCAGCCCCGACGAAGCCCAGCACGCCCAAGGCCATCAGCCAGCGGTTGGAGACCCCTCCGCCCACGCTGTTCATCACGATCGAGGAACCGATCACCAGCGACGCCGTGATGATGCCCATCGTCAACCGGTTGGCGGCGCGGTCCACCTGCTCCCCGAAGGCTCTGAGCGTATCGACCTCGATGTGCATCTGCAGCTTGCCGCGCCGGGCCGACTGCAGCAGGCGGTGGACGTCGCGCGGCATGTCGCGCAGCAGGTCGACCAGGCCGGAGAGCGTGCGGCGCCCGCGCCGGACCAACACGTCCGGGGCGAAGCGCTCCAGCATCGCGCGCTCCAAATAGGGTCGTGCCTCGCTGGCCATATCAAAATCCGGATCCAGCTGCCGCCCCATGCCCTCCAGGGTCAGAAACGCCTTGATCATCAGCGCCAGGTCGGCCGGCAGGCTGAGACCGTGCTCGCGCAGCATCGCCGTGACGTCGCCGAGCATCGCTCCCATGCGCAGGTCCTTGAGCGGAACCCCGCGGTACTGATCGACGAAGACGTCGGCCGATTCCTGCAACCGCACTTCATCGATATCGTTGTTTTCCTCGGTCCAGTCGGCCAGCACCTCGGCGACGGCGGCCGAGTCGTGGACCACCAGCCCGTGCAGCAGGCGCACGATCTGGAACCGCCGCTGCTCGGTGACCCGTCCCACCATGCCGAAATCGATCACGCCGATCGCGCCATCCAGCATGTAGAAAATGTTGCCCGGGTGCGGATCGGCATGAAAGAAGCCGTCCTCGAGCACCATCTTCAGCACCAGGCCCGCGCCCGTGCGCGCCAGTTGCACACGATCCAGCCCCATCGCATCGACGGCGGCGAGGTCGCGCCCGGGCACGCCCTCCAGGCACTCCTGCACGTTGAGCCGCTCGCAGGTCCATTGCCAGTACACCCGCGGGATGACGATATCGTCGCGGCCTGCGAAGTTGTGCGCGATCCGCTCGGCATTGCGGCACTCGGCGGCGAAGTCGAGTTCGCGGCGCAGCGACGCGCTGAACTGCTGGACGATGCGCTGCGGATGGTAGCGGCGCAGTTCCGGCAGGTTCTTCTCGACGATCACCGCCAAGTGCTTCAGCAGCCGCAGGTCGGCTTCGACCGTGTCGCGGATGCCGGGGCGGCGGATCTTCAGGACGACGGCGCTGCCATCGGCCAGCCAGGCGCGATGGGCCTGCGCCAGTGAGGCGGCCGCCAGCGGCTCATGTTCGACGCGCGCGAATACCGCTTCGGGTTCGGCACCCAGATCCTCGCGCAGCTGGGGAAGCACCGCGTCCCAGGGCAGCGCGGGCACGGCGTTCTGCAGCTTGCCGAGCTCGTCGATCCAGGCTGGCGGAAGCAGGTCCACGCGGGTGGCCAGCACCTGGCCGAGCTTGACGAACGTCGGACCCAGATCCTGCAGGGTGCAACGCAGGCGCGTCGGCACGTCCATGCGCAGGCGCCCCTCCTCCACCGCCTGCCAGTGCAGCAGCCGGCCGGCCTTCTCCAGCACCCCGGCCATGCCCATGCGCTTGACCACGTCGCCGAAGCCCCACCGGATCAGGACGGAGGCGATGTCCTGCAGCCGACCCAGATCGCGCACGGTGCCCAGCGTCTCCCACATCATGCGTCCGCTCCCCGCCGTGGCGCGCCGCTCACAGCGACTCCAGCCCTTTCAGTGCGGCTTCCACCGTCTGCCGCCGTACCGCTTCGCGATCGCCCGCGAACTGGAACATCTCCGCGCGCGCGTAGCCGCCACGCCGCTTCCAGCCGATCCACACCGTGCCCACCGGCTTGTCGGGACTGCCGCCGCCGGGCCCGGCGATGCCGGTCACCGCCACGGCGACGCTGGCACCGGAGTTGACCAGGGCGCCGGACACCATCTCGATGACGGTCTCGCGGCTGACCGCGCCGTGGACCTCCAGGGTCTGCGGCCGCACGCCCAGCAGAGCCTGCTTCGCCTCGTAGCTGTAGGCCGCCATCCCGCAATCGAACCAGTCGGAGGAGCCGGCGATATCGGTTACGCATTTGGCGATCCAGCCACCGGTGCAGCTTTCCGCCGTGACCAGATGGTCGCGGCCCTGCCGCAGGCGCTCGCCGACATGGTGGGCCAGCACGCGCAGGGCTTCATCGGTGGGTACGGACATCTCTTGGGTTCCGACAGGGGGGCGTGCGTGTTGTAGCCGATTTGCCGGGCGCTGTCGCCCTGCCGGGCCACAAAAGAAAACGGCCCGCCAGGGAAGGCGGGCCGCTCGCCACATCGTGCGAAGGGGATCAGTAGCGGACGCGCAGCGTCACACCGTACATCCGGGGTGCACCCAGGAAGGCGTTGAACGTATTGAACGGGTTGTTCGGCGCCGGCGAGACGTTCTGCAGCGGGCCGTCGAAGCCGACCTGCACGTAGTCCTCATCGGTGATGTTGGTGCCCCAGAACTCCAGCATCCACCGCTGGTCCTGCGCACCGATGCCGAAGCGCGCGTTCGCCACGGTATAGGCGTCCTGCATCTTTTCCGGGTCGAGGTCGGAGCCGGTGTTGTACTTGGACACGTACTTGGCGCCGATGTTGAAACGCGCCATCAGGTTGCCGATGTCCCACTCGTAGGTAATCGCCGCCGATCCGGACCACTTCGGCGCGAAGCTCATCTGCGCACCCTGCAGCTTGTACAACGCTCCAACCGAAGGGCATGCGGCGGAGGTCTGTCCCGGCCCGACGAAATCGCAACCCGGGATGTTGTCGCCGTACTTCGTGTCGGCATACATCAGGCCGCTCTGCAGCATCAGACCGCGGATCGACTTCGGCTGCCACATCAGTTCGGCATCCAGGCCCTGCGAGGTGACTTCCGGAATCGAGCGCACCACGAAGCTGGTGCCCAGGAAGCTGTTGAGCTGGAAGTCCTCGTACTTCTGGTGGAACAAGGTGGCGTTCAGCAGCAGGTTGCCGTCCAGCCAGGTGGTCTTGGCGCCCAGCTCGTAGCTGTCCACGAACTCGCCGCCGAACGAGGTGTCGAGGACCGGCTGGATGCCGTTCGCACTGCCGCTGCTCAGTCCGTTCGACGACTGCACGCGGTCCAGGTTGAAGCCGCCACCCTTGTAGCCGCGGGCGAACGAACCGTAGGTCATCACGTTGTCGTTCCAGCGATAGGCCGCCTTCAGCGTGCCCGACCATTCCTTCTCTTCGCGCTGCTGCACCGTGTCGCGCGTGGGTGCGTTGTGCAGCGGGTTGGCCCAGGGCAGGCAGCCGTAGCCGACCACCGTGGGCGCCGCCGCCGACGCCTGCGCCACGGTCAAGCCACGAGCCACCAGGGCCGCGACGACCTGCGCGGGATTGGCCAGCATCGCACCGCAGCCGGCGCCACCGTTGGGGTTGCTGTAGTTGGAGACCAGGCTCTTCTTTTCCCGGGTGTAGCGCAGGCCCACGGTGATATCCAGGGCGTCGGTGGCGTGCCAGGTGTTGTTGGTGAACAGCGCGGTGCTCTTGGCGTTCTGCTTGTAGGTGTCCAGCGCGCCGAGACCGGCGAAGACCGTGCCGAACGGACGTCCACTGGCCTGCGACAGGAACAGGGGCGCGGTCGGCGACTGGCCCAGGGCAGGATTGATGATGGACAGCAGCGCCACCGACAGATACGGCTCGTAGTGCGCGCCTACGCGGTAGGTCTCGGTGCGGTCCAGATCCTCATCCGAGTAGAACGCACCCACCATCCAGTCCACGCGTTCGGTGGCCCCGGTCAGGCGGAACTCCTGGCTGAAGGTATCGAAGCCGGTGAAGGACTCGTCCTCGTCCGCATTGCGGTACAGGATGTCCGCCGTGCTGAAGTCGTAGTCCAGGCCATTGATGGCCTCCCACTTGCGCTGGGCGGTGATGGAGGTCAGCGTGGCGTCGCCGAACCACGGCGAATCCCAGTTGACATCCACCGACACGCCGCTGTCCTTGATGTCCTGCGTGGTCGGCCGGTTGCTGTAGGCGACGCGGTCGAACGGATCGTCACCCGGCGCGGCGACGGCCTGGCCGCCAACGAGCGCATTGAGGATGGCGGCGGTGGCGCCCACCGTGGTCTGCACCGCGGTGCAGCAGTTCTCTTCCCGGCTGGTGAAGTCGCCGGCCACCAGGATGTCCAGGGTGTCGCTGGGCTCCAGCAGCAGCTTGCCGCGCACCGTGTGGAAGTTCTGGTCGTAGTCGTCGGTTTCCTTGCGCGGACCATTGCCGGTGCGCACGTCCATCCAGCCGTCGCGCTTGCGCTTGGCGGCATACAGGTTGAACGCGCCCACTTCGCCCAGCGCGTCGTTGTAACTGCCTGACGCGCCCAGGGCGCCATGGTTGCCCACGGTGACCTCGCCTTCGGCGCTCTGCGTGTAGCTGGGGCGACGGGTCACCACGTTGATGACACCCGCGGAGGTGTTCTTGCCGAACACCGTGCCCTGCGGCCCCTTCAGCACTTCGATGCGTTCGAGCTGGCCCAGGTCGCCGAAGCCGACACTGTTGCGCGGGCGGTAGACGCCGTCGATCACCACACCGACCGAAGACTCCAGCCCCACGTTGTCGCCAACGGTGCCGATGCCGCGGATGCGCGCGGTGGTGATGGCCTCGCTCTGCGTGCTGGTCACGGTCATGCCGGGCACCAGGACCTGCAGGTCCTTGATGTCGCGCACGCCGGTATCCTGCAGGAGTTGTTCGGAGATCGCAGTGACCGCGATCGGCACATCCTGCATGGCCTCCTCACGCTTCTGCGCGGTCACCGTCATGGTGGCCAGCGTGGTGGGTTCCTCTTCTTCGGCCGGCGCAGCCGCCTGCTGCGCGTGTGCGTGCGAGGTTGCGCAGAGCGCTGTGAAGACGGCGAGCGAAAGCGCTTTGCGCCTGTGCGATGCAGTGACCATGTTGTCCCCTCCCAAGGGCCATGTTCTGGCGATGTCGTGCAGGAAAATCCGTAGTGGTACGGGCGGCATTACCGCCGAAAGCGAACGCAACTCCCCTTGCGTCAACGCGAAATTAACACCGGCTTCACAGCGCGGCATTCTGCACTGCGTCGATACGCCGGCCATCACTTTGGCATGGATAAGCCACTGATTTTACGAACGATCGTGCGGAACTCCGATTACGCCCGGCCGGCTTCGCGCGCGCCGCAACGCCATGCTCCCGCGTCATGGCAGGCAGGCTCGAGCGCACGTCGACAACCGGGCGCGGCGCGGCCAGCGGCTACAATCAACGCCCTTTTGCCCCCTCATCCCCACTGGCCTCGTGAGCAAAGACAAGTCGGAACACACGCCCCTGATGAAGCAGTTCTTCGCCGCCAAGGCGGAGTACCCGGACCTGCTGCTGTTCTTCCGGATGGGGGACTTCTACGAACTTTTCTACGACGACGCACGCAAGGCCGCGCGGTTGCTCGACATCACGCTGACCCAGCGCGGCAGTTCCGGGGGCGCGCCCATCCCGATGGCCGGGGTGCCGGTGCATGCCTGCGAGGGCTACCTGGCCCGACTTGTGGCGCTGGGCGAATCGGTGGCGATCTGCGAACAGATCGGCGACCCCGCCCTGGCCAAGGGCCTGGTGGAACGCAAGGTGGTGCGCGTGGTGACGCCGGGCACGGTGACCGACGAGGCCCTGCTCAACGAACGCCGCGACACGCTGCTCATGGCGGTCGCGCGAGGGCGCTCGGGTTACGGGTTGGCCTGGGCGGACCTGGCCGGTGGCCGCTTCCTGGTCAACGAGGTCGAGAACGACGACGCGCTGGAGGCCGAACTCGCGCGGCTTGAGCCGGCCGAACTGCTGCTGCCGGATGAGGAGGGCTGGCCGGCATTCCTGCAGCAGCGTACGGGCACGCGCCGGCGTGCGCCGTGGCTGTTCGACCCCGACAGCGGGCGCCGCCAGCTGCTGGGCTTCTTCGGCGTGCATGACCTCACGGGGTTCGGCATCGACGACAGAGCGTTGGCCACGGCCGCCGCGGGCGCCCTGCTGGGTTATGTGGAAGAGACCCAGAAGCAGCGACTGCCGCATCTCACCGCGATCGCGGTGGAGTCGGCCAGCGACGCGATCGCGATGAACGCCGCCACGCGCCGCCACCTGGAACTGGATACCCGCGTCGATGGCGACACGCGGCACACCTTGCTGGGCGTGCTGGACACCACCGTCACGCCGATGGGCGGGCGTCTGTTGCGGCGTTGGCTGCACCGGCCACTGCGCGACCGCCGCCTGCTGGGCGAGCGCCACCATGCCGTCGCCACGTTGATGGAACACGCCTCGCGCGATCTGCGCACCGGCTTCCGCGGGCTGGGCGACCTGGAACGCATCCTCACCCGCGTGGCGCTGCGCTCGGCGCGCCCGCGCGACCTGTCCACGCTGCGCGATGGCCTGGCGCTGCTGCCGGAGGTGCAGGGGCATCTCGCACCGCTGGATTCGCCGCGCCTTCGGGCGCTGGCGGCGGAGCTGGGCGAGCACGCGGACACCGCGGCGCTGCTCATCGCCGCCATCGCCGCGCAACCGCCGTTGAAACTCAGCGACGGCGGCGTGCTGGCCGACGGCTACGATGCCGAACTCGACGAACTGCGCCGGCTGAGCACGAACGCGGACCAGTTCCTGGTCGACCTGGAAGCCCGCGAACGCGCGAGCAGCGGCATCGCCACGCTCAAGGTCGGTTACAACCGCGTGCATGGCTATTACATCGAGATCAGCAAGGGCCAGGCCGACAAGGCGCCGGTACACTACACGCGCCGGCAGACACTGACCGGCGCCGAGCGCTACATCACCGAAGAACTCAAGCAGTTCGAGGACAAAGTGCTGTCGGCACGCGAGCGTTCGCTGTCCCGCGAGAAGCTGCTGTACGACGCACTGCTGGATACGCTCAATGCGCGCCTCGAGCCGCTCAAGCGCTGCGCTGCCGCGCTGAGCGAACTGGACGTGCTCGCCGCCTTCTCCGAACGTGCACAGGAACTGGACTGGGCGCAACCGGAACTGGACGAAGCACCCGGCCTGCGCATCGAGCGCGGACGGCACCCGGTGGTCGAGGCGGTGCGCAAGGAACCGTTCGAGCCCAACGACCTGGTGCTGGACGAAGGCAGGCGCATGCTGGTGATCACCGGCCCGAACATGGGCGGCAAGTCGACCTACATGCGGCAGAACGCGCTGATCGTGCTGCTGGCCCACATCGGCAGTTTCGTCCCGGCGTCGCGCGCAGTGATCGGGCCTATCGACCGTATCCTCACCCGCATCGGCGCCGGCGACGACCTGGCGCGCGGCCAGTCCACCTTCATGGTGGAGATGGCGGAGACCAGCTACATCCTGCATCACGCCACTGCACAGTCGCTGGTGCTGATGGACGAGATCGGCCGCGGTACCTCGACCTACGACGGCCTGGCGCTGGCGGACGCGGTGGCGCGCCACCTGGCCGGCACCAACCGCTGCTACACGCTGTTCGCCACCCATTATTTCGAGTTGACGGCGCTCGCAGGAGAACCCGGCAGCGGCATCGCCAACGTGCATCTGGACGCTGTGGAGCACGGCGATACGCTGGTCTTCATGCATGCGGTGAAGGAGGGGGCGGCGGACCGGAGCTTCGGCCTGCAGGTGGCCGCGCTGGCCGGTCTGCCCAGGACCACGCTGCAGCAGGCACGCCGGCGGCTGGCCGAGCTGGAACAGCGTGGCCGGGAAACCCATGCATCGGACATGGCGCCGCAGGCGCTGGATGCGCCGCAGCAGTTCGGCCTGTTCGCCGCGGGGCCTTCGGCCGCACAGGAAGCCCTGGCGGCGATCGATCCTGACGAACTGTCGCCCAAACAGGCGCTCGAAGCGCTGTACCGTCTCAAGGCGCTGCTCTGATCCTGTAGCCGCGGGACGCCTGCACATTCCTCCCACGCCCCCGACCATCGCGGCGGGGCACGACCGCGCACGCGCCTACAACACCCGCGTAACGCCTGCGGAGTATCGTGGGCGCGTGCCGGGGGGATGCCGACGGATGGCGCAACGCACCATTGAATGCCGCTATCGGACTCTTCGCAAAAAACGATTTTCCTTGATCGTCTGCACTGCCTAGTCTGGTCGCCATCCGCCCACACCCTCGAGGACGTCAGCCGTGTGCACACCCGCCCTGCCGTCCTCCCTGCACCCTCCTCCCCCGCTCGCAGCGAAGCGCACGTCGCATCGCGCGTCGCTTTTTCCTTTCTGCACCGACCCATTCCCGCCCCCCTCCTGAAACACCCCACTGCCCTAGGAAGCCCCGCCATGACCACTGAATCCAAGTGCCCGTTCCATCCGACTGCGGGTGGCGGTACCGGCAATCGCGACTGGTGGCCCAACCAGTTGCGCCTGGACCTGCTGAACCAGCACTCGTCGCGCTCCAACCCGCTCGACCCCGGCTTCGACTACGCCGAGGCGTTCAAGAAGGTCGACTACCACGCGCTGAAGAAGGACCTGCGCGACCTGATGACCGATTCGCAGGACTGGTGGCCGGCCGATTTCGGCCACTACGGCGGCCTTTTCGTCCGCATGGCCTGGCATAGCGCAGGCACCTACCGCATCGGCGACGGGCGCGGCGGCGGCGGCCGCGGACAGCAGCGCTTCGCGCCGCTCAACAGCTGGCCCGACAACGTCAGCCTGGACAAGGCGCGCCGCCTGCTGTGGCCGATCAAGCAGAAATACGGGCAGGCCATCTCGTGGGCCGACCTGATGATCCTGGCCGGCAACGTCGCGCTGGAAACGATGGGCTTCCGCACTTTCGGCTTCGGCGGTGGGCGTGAGGACACCTGGGAACCGGACCAGGACGTGTACTGGGGCCGCGAGACCACGTGGCTGGGCGGCGACATCCGCTATGCGCACGGCTCCGAGGGCGTCGAGAAGCCCGGCGACGAAGGTGTGCTGGTTGCGGACGACACGGCCGACGGCGACGTGCATTCGCGCCGGCTGGAGAATCCGCTGGCGGCCGTGCAGATGGGCCTGATCTACGTGAACCCGGAAGGCCCCGACGGCAATCCCGATCCCCTGCTCGCGGCGAAGGACATCCGCGACACCTTCGCCCGCATGGCGATGGACGACGAGGAAACCGTCGCCCTCATCGCCGGAGGCCATACCTTCGGCAAGACGCATGGTGCCGGCCCCGCCGACAACGTGGGGGCCGAACCGGAAGCGGGCGAACTGGAACAGCAGGGCCTGGGCTGGCACAACAGGTTCGGCAGCGGCAAGGGCGGCGACACCATCACCTCGGGCATCGAGGTCACCTGGACGCAGACGCCCACGCTGTGGAGCAACAAGTTCTTCGAGAACCTGTTCGGGTTCGAATGGGAGCTGGAGAAGTCGCCTGCCGGCGCCCACCAATGGGTCGCCAAGAACGCGCCGGAGGACGTGCCGCTCGCGCACGACCCCACCCGCAAGCAGCGCCCCAAGATGCTGACCACCGACCTGTCGCTGCGCTTCGATCCGATCTACGGGCCGATCTCCAAGCGCTTCCTGGAGAATCCGCAGGCGTTCGCCGATGCGTTCGCGCGGGCGTGGTTCAAGCTGACCCATCGCGACATGGGCCCGCGCGCGCGCTACCTGGGTCCGGAAGTGCCCAAGGAAGAACTGATCTGGCAGGACCCGCTGCCCAATGCCGACTACGCACCCATCGATGCGGCCGACATCGCTACGTTGAAGGGCAAGGTGGCGGCCTCGGGACTGTCCGTGTCCGAGCTGGTCGCCACGGCGTGGGCGTCGGCGTCGACGTTCCGCGGCGGCGACAAGCGCGGCGGCGCGAACGGCGCGCGTATCCGCCTGGCGCCGCAGAAGGACTGGGCGGTCAACCGACCCGATCAGCTGGCGAAGGTGCTGAAGGCACTCGAACGCATCCAGATGGAATTCAACCTGGAGGCCGCTGACGGCAAGAAGGTCTCGCTGGCCGACCTCATCGTGCTGGCAGGCGGTGTGGGCGTGGAGCAGGCAGCGAAGGCGGGCGGCGTCGACGTCGCGGTGCCGTTCCGTCCTGGCCGCACCGATGCGCGCCAGGACCAGACCGATGTCGCGTCGTTCACCGTGCTGGAGCCCTTCGCCGATGGGTTCCGCAATTACCTCAAGGGACGCTCGGTCGTGCCCGCCGAACACCTGCTGGTCGACAAGGCGCAATTGCTGACCCTCACGGCACCGGAAATGACGGTGCTGGTCGGCGGCCTGCGCGTACTGGACGCCAATGCGGACGGCAGCGACACGGGCGTGTTCACCGACAGGCCAGGCACGCTGAGCAACGACTTCTTCGTCAACCTGCTCGACATGGGCACGGAGTGGAAGGCCACCGGCGACAACCGCTACGCGGGGCATGAGCGCAAGACGGGGGCGAAGAAGTGGACCGGGAGCCGGGTCGATCTGGTCTTCGGCTCGAACTCGGTGCTGCGCGCACTGGCCGAGGTCTATGCCAGCGCGGATGGCAGGGAGAAGTTCGTGAAGGACTTCGTGGCGGCCTGGACGAAGGTGATGGAACTGGACCGTTTCGACCTGCGCTGATGTTCCACCGCAGGCCTTCGCAACGCCGCATGGCCGGATCCGGCATGCGGCGTTGTCGTGTCCGCCGGTCGGTCCAGGACAATTGTGAGTCGGTGCCCGGTCAGATTGGCGCTAGCATCATCCGCGACTCTCCATCCCCGTCCAGGAGGACGACCGCACGATGAGCAACGCATCCCTCGCCGAAGATCTCTTCGCCCAGTTGCAGGGCGCCCCGCTGCAGCAGGTCTCCCAGCAACTCGGCATCGGGCAGATGCAGGCCTCCAGCGCGGTGAGTGCCGCGCTTCCGCTGCTATTGGGCGCGCTTGGTCGCAACACGGCGCAGCCGCAAGGCGCGGAAGCGCTATTCGGCGCCCTGCAGCGCAACCACGCCGGTCTCGACCTCGGCAGCGTGCTGGGCGCGGTGCTGGGCGGCGCTTCGTCGCCGCAGGCCAATGGCGCCGGCATCCTCGGCCACATCTTCGGCGGTCAGCAGAACCGGGCCGAACTGGGTCTGGGCCAGGCCACCGGCCTGGGCGGGGAGCGCGCGGGCCAGTTGCTGAAGATCCTGGCACCCATCGTGCTGGCCTTCATCGCCCAGCGCATGAGCCAGGGCGGCGCGCAGAACAACCCGCTGGGACTGGCCGAAGTACTGGGCCAGGAGCAGCGCCAGGTGCAGCAGCAGGGCGGCCTGGGCGGCGGACTGCTCGGTGCGGTGCTGGACCAGGATGGCGACGGCCAGCTGGGCCTGGGGGACATCCTCAAGATCGGCAGCGGCATGTTCGGCGGCGGACGCTGATCTGCCCGCATCATGCAAGACGAAGGGCGCCTCGGCGCCCTTCTTTCTACATGGCGTCGATGTCGCCCAGCGCGCGGATCAGGCGCCGCGCCCGCTTGTCGGGTCTGGACTGTGGCGCCTGGTAACCGGCGCGCTCGGCCCGTCGCTGCGCCAGGGCCGCTTCGCGCCGCGCACGCGAGGCTTCGGATTCGGCATACAGCGCCTGCGCTGCGGGGGCAGGCCCACGCTGATCGCTGAGCCCGCGCACTTCGATCTCGTAGGTATCGTCACCGCGCGTGATTGCCAGTACATCGCCCACGCGCACGGCGCGCGAGGACTTGGCCCGTTGTCCGCCCACGTCGACCTTGCCGGTCACGATGGCCTGCTTGGCCAGGCTGCGGGTCTTGTAGAAGCGGGCGGCCCAGAGCCAGATGTCCAGCCTCAGGGTCGCCATGCCCTGCTCATCCGATCCCAGATTCATCACGTCCTCGCGCATCACTTTGATGCCTACCCTACCGGGTCTCCGCCAGTCCTGTGGCGATCCTGCGCGCCAGTTCGATGCTCTCCGGTGCCGCCAGCCCGCCCCAACGCTGGTCCGCGTCGCCCAATGCCATGCCGGCCGCCACCAGATCGCCGCCGTCGAGCAGCCCCCGCACCTGCGCCAGGTCGGCGTGCACGCGCTCGCTCAGCCCTTTCCTGCATGTTTCCAGGGCGGCGTGGTCGGGCGGCGGCGAGGGCGCATCCAACCATGCCAGCACCTTCTGGAAGGCCCGCCTGTCCGGCGTGGCGTGGCCGCGCGATCCCATCGAGTGGCGATGCACCTGTTGCACGCAGAATTCCTGCATCGAGCGCTGACTGGCCGCGTCCGCACGACGATTGGGCAGGTCGTGCGCGCCGGTAACGTAGGCCAGGCGCACCGTCGTCTGGAACAGTCGCATCAGATCGGCAGGCGGCGCGGTCAAACGCGTGCTCCCGATGGCGTCGCTCCCCGCATTCAGAAGCGCACCACGGAACACGTCCGGATAGGCCAGCGCGACCCTCAACGCCGTCCGCGAACCTCCCGAGAACCCGCCCACGAACACGCGCTCGGGATCCACCGGATACCGCGCGGCGATGCCGTGCGCCGCATGCAGCGCCAACGGCATGCGGCGATCGAACACGATCGCTTCGTTTCCCGCTTCGCGGGGCGACACATAGATCATGCCGTGCGCTTCGAGGGTCGGCATCCAGTCCATGGGCGCACGGTACGCGTCCTGGGGCGGAATCCAGACGAGCAGTGCATAGCCGCGCGGGGGCGGCGGTTTCCGCGGGACGAAGACGTCGAAGCGGGCCTGCGCGATATCCACCGTCTGCTCGGCCAGTTGGCGCCCTGAGCCGGACACATACCGCTGCATGCGATCGAAGGTGGTGGGCGTCTGTGTGCGGCGCGCGATCTCACGCGCGCCCGCGAGCGGAGAAGGCGCATCCAGGCGAACGTCGTCCTGACGCCCCTGGCCGGCGACCAGAACAGCCGGCCATGCCAGGGCAGCCATCATGCAGATCGCAATCGCGCACCGCCTCATCCGCGTGCACCGGGACTCATCGTGCGGGAGGGCGACATTAAAGCAAAAAAGCCCCGGCACAGGCCGGGGCTTCGTTGCGCATCCGGTAAAGGACGCGCGTTTACTCGGCAGCAGCGGCAGCGGCCTGGCGGGCGGCCTTGGCGGCGGCGTTGGCGGCCAGGTCTTCCTTGATGCGGGCAGCCTTGCCTTCCAGGTCGCGCAGGTAGTACAGCTTGCCGGCGCGGACCTTGCCGCGGCGCTTCACTTCGACCGAGTCGATCGAGGCGCTGTGGGTCTGGAACACGCGCTCGACGCCGTAGCCATGCGAGATCTTGCGCACGGTGAAAGCGGAGTTCAGGCCGGCGTTCTTCTTGGCGATGACGACGCCTTCGTACGCCTGCACGCGCTCGCGGTTGCCTTCCTTGACCTTCACGTTGACGACGACCGTGTCACCGGGGCCGAACGCGGGCAGCTCGCGCGTGATCTGGGAGGCTTCGAATTCCTGGAGGAGCTTGCTCATGTTGGCACCAATGCTTGTATGCGTGATCGTGTCTTGCGACAGCGGAAACTGATGCAGTCGCCGGATTGCGCTGCACGATATTCTTATGGGATCCGGGGGCGTGAACCGCCCGAGGGTCGCGCATTCTACCGGATTTCCCGGCCGGGTGGCTACCCTGCCCCGTCCCGGCCCGCCAGAGCGGCTCTGAACGCCTCCAGCAGCAGCCGGTCGGCCTTGGACAGGCCGGCCTCGTCCAGCAGGTCCGGGCGACGGAGCCAGGTCCGGCCCAGCGCCTGCTGGCGGCGCCAGCGCGCGATGGCCGCATGGTCGCCGGAGCGCAGGACGGCCGGCACGTCGCCCAGCGGATGGCTCGAAGGCTGGGTGTAGTGCGGGCAGTCCAGCAGGCCGTCCCCCTCGAAACTGTCCTGGATGGCCGATTCCGCATCGTTCAGAGCACCTTCCTGCAGGCGCCCGACCGCGTCGATGACCACGGCCGCCGCCAGTTCGCCGCCGGACAGCACGTAGTCGCCGATCGAAAGTTCTTCATCGACCTCGGCCTGGAGGAAGCGCTCGTCCACGCCCTCGTAGCGGCCGCACAACAGGATCATCCTCGGCAGCGCCGCCAGTTCGCGCGCTTTCTTCTGGGTGAGCGGCGCGCCCTGCGGGCTCATGTAGATCACCGGCGCCGGGACCGGATCCGCCGCCCGAACCGCTTCGAGACAAGCACGCAGGGGCTCGAGCAGCATCACCATGCCCGGCCCGCCGCCGAACGGGCGGTCGTCCACCCGGCGGTAGCCGCCGATGGCGTAATCGCGCGGATTCCAGCCATGCAGCGACAGCAGCCCGCGCTCCTGCGCGCGCCCGACAACGCCCACGGCGGCCGCCTGGGCGATGAACTCGGGGAACAGGGTCATGACGTCGATGCGCATGGCGATCGGCTGCAACTCGATGAGAACGCAGGGTAACCGCCATGGCGGTCGCTGGCGACGTGACTAGAACTCCGGGTCCCAGTCCACGGTGACCACACCCGCCTCGAAATCCACCGAGCGGATGTAGTCGGGATCGACGAACGGGATCAGGCGCTCGCGGTCGCCACGCGCCACCAGCACGTCGTTGGCACCGGTCGAGAACAGGTGCGAGACGGTGCCGAAGTCGGTGCCGTCCACATTGACCACGCGTAGGCCTTCCAGATCGACCCAGTAGAATTCGCCGGCGCTCGGCGGCGGCAGCGCGGAGCGCGGGACGAAGATCTCCTGCCCGCGCATCGCTTCCACCTGGTCGCGATCCTCCACCCCCGGCAACGTCGCCACCAGGTGCTTGCCGGACGCCTTGCCACGCGCGCCACTGAGCTCGCGCTCGACGCCGGCGGCATCGCGCAACGTCCACGGCTGGTAGCGGAAGATGGCCTCGCGCGGCTCGGTCCAGGATTCGATCTTGATCTGACCGCGCACACCAAAAGCGCCCAGTAGCCTTCCCAGCAGAATCATCTTCTGCGGAGTCTGTGGGCGCTCGGTGTTCATGCGGACGGAAGGCCGCGCGGCGTGCGCGGCCGGGTCGCTCAGGCCGCCGAAGCGGACTTGGCGACTTCCTTGTACAGGTTGCGGACCTTTTCGGTCAGCTGCGCGCCGTTGCCGACCCAATGGTCGACGCGGGCCACGTCGAGTTCGACGCGCTTTTCGTTGCCGGCGGCGACCGGGTTGTAGTAACCCACGCGCTCGATGTTGCGGCCGTCACGCGCGCTGCGCGAGTCGGTGACGATGATGTGGTAGAAGGGGCGCTTCTTCGCGCCGCCGCGGGTGAGACGGATCTTGACCATGGTGTTTTCCAGTGTTGCCCAGTCGCCAGAATGGCGAGGTAAGCCGGCTATTCTAAGCCATTGAATCGCTCAGGAAAACCCACCCGGGCTCTCCCGTCACCGTAGTCAGGCCAGCGGCTCCCACGGAGACGCCTCCAGCGCCCCCGCCAGCCGCGTCATCAGGGCCGTATCAATGCCCCATGCGACAGCATCGGCGCCCACCACCGGCTGTAACCCACTGGCGTTGCAGGCAAAAGCGGCCCGGAACCGCCCCAGATCATGCCGAAGGACCGGCGTCGACCGCTGGGGCACGCCGGCCCGGGTCAAGGCGGCCTGCAGCAAGCGTTCGGCGGTCCCCCGCAGGGCCGGCCCCTCTGGCCAGGTGACGGCGTCGCCGTCCCACAGGCCCAGATTCCAGATCGAACCCTCCACCACCTGCCCCGTCGGATCGACGAACAGCGCGTCATCGAACCCATCCGCCAACGCCTGCCTTCGATAGTGGAACAGCGGGAACGTGCCCACGTGCTTGAACTGCGGCAGCGGGCGCACGAACGGGTACGTCTTCACCCGCAGCGCCGGCTTTTCCACCGCGGAGGGCGGCGACAGCGTGATCAGGACATCCGGCGACACGGCACGCGCCGGGTCGCGGTAGTCGAACTGCGTGGAGAACACGGTGACGCGCACAGACGCATCGCGCAGGCCGGCCGACGCCAGCGCATGCGCCGCCTGCTGCAGGGCCGACGCGCCATCGAGCGAGGTGCCGAACAGCGCCTGCGTCGCGTCTTCCAGTCGTCTGACATGCAACTCGCGCCCCTGCACGGCGCCGTTGCGCACCTGCATCGAGGTGAAGTGGCCGTAGTTGGACAGTGCCAGCGCGCGCAAATTCTCGACGGTTGCCAGTTTCCCGTTGAGGAAGGCGAGGGTCATGCGGGCGACTCCTGATCTCGTTGTAGGAGCGACGTGAGTCGCGACCGCGGAAACGGAATCGCCCTGAAACCTGTTGGCGCGCGGTCGCGACTCACGTCGCTCCTACAGGAGGCAACATCTCAGCGGAACGGCATGCCGCCGCGGCCGCCCATCATGCCCTTCATGTTGCGCATAAGGCCCTTCATGCCGCCGCCGGCCAGCTTGCCCATCATCTTTTCCATCTGCTGGTACTGCTTCATCAGCTTGTTGACGTCGGCCGGGGTCAGGCCCGCGCCCTTGGCGATGCGGGCGCGGCGCGAACCGTTCAGCAGCGCCGGATTGCGACGCTCCTTCTTCGTCATCGAATTGATGATGGCGATCATGCGCGGCACTTCCTTGCCCTGCTGCACCTGCTGCTTCACGTGCTCGGGGATCTGGCCCATGCCCGGCAGCTTGTCCATCAGGCCGCCGATGCCGCCCATGTTCTGCATCTGCTCCAACTGGTCGCGCATGTCGTTGAGGTCGAACTTCTTGCCCTTGATGACCTTGGCCGCCAGCTTCTCGGCCTTCTCGCGGTCCACGTTCTGCTCGACCTGCTCCACCAGCGACAGCACGTCGCCCATGTCGAGGATGCGGTTGGCCACGCGCTCGGGGTGGAACACGTCCAGCCCGTCGGGCTTCTCGCCCACGCCGATGAACTTGATCGGCTTGCCGGTGATGTAGCGCACCGACAGCGCCGCGCCGCCGCGCGCATCGCCGTCGGTCTTGGTCAGCACCACGCCGGTCAGCGGCAGCGCCTCGCTGAACGCCTTGGCGGTGTTGGCGGCATCCTGACCGGTCATCGCATCGACGACGAACAGCGTCTCCACCGGCTTGACCGCCGCGTGCAGCGCCTTGATCTCGGCCATCATGGCCTCGTCGATCGCCAGGCGGCCGGCGGTATCGACCAGCAGAACGTCGACGAAGGACTTGCGCGCATCGTCGATGGCGGCGCGGACGATGTCCTCCGGCTTCTGCCCGGCGTCGGACGGGAAGAACAGCACGTCCACCTGCTGGGCCAGCGTCTTCAGCTGCTCGATCGCGGCCGGGCGGTAGACGTCGGCGCTGACGACCATCACCTTCTTCTTGCGCTTCTCGCGCAGGTGCTTGGCGAGCTTGCCGACGGTGGTGGTCTTGCCGGCACCCTGCAGGCCGGCCATCAGGATGACGGCGGGCGCGGGCACGTTGAGGTTCAGGTCACTGGCCTGCGAGCCCATCACCGCGGTCAGCTCGTCGCGGACCACCTTGATCAGCGCCTGGCCCGGTGTGAGCGACTTCAGCACTTCCTGGCCGACGGCGCGCACCTTGATGCGCTCGATCAGTGCCTGCACCACCGGCAGGGCCACGTCGGCCTCCAGCAGGGCGATGCGGACCTCGCGGGTGGCCTCGCGGATGTTCTCCTCGCTCAGGCGGCCACGGCCGCGCAGGCGCTCGATGGTGCCGGAGAGGCGCTGGGTCAGGGATTCGAACATGGAAGCAGGCATGCCAGGGGAAAACGGACGGCGATTATAGCGGCCCCGGCCCGGCCGCCCTGCGTCATGAGGTCCGCCTGCGCCGGTGCCGTCTGCTGTGCGACACTTCCCTGATGACAGTCATTCTCATCGCGGTTGTCCTTTACCTGCTCGCCGCTGGGCTGCTGGTCCGGTCCGTCGCCGGCGATTCAGGCGAGCCCTCACGCCCCTGGCTGTGGCCAGCACTGGGCGCCGTGACGCTGCACGCGGCCTACCACCTGCTGGTGGCCTGGCGCACGCCGGGGGGGCCGGACATGCACTTCTTCGCGGCCCTTTCACTGGTGTCGCTGGGCATGGCGGCGATGACGCTGCTGGTGGCCATCCAGGGCCGGATGGCGGCGCTGGGAGTGGTGGCCTTCCCGCTCGCGGCCGCGCTGCTGGCCTCCTACCACCTGTATGGCCATCAGGCCTCCAGCGGGCTGGACTGGCGCCTGCAGTTGCACGCTTGGCTGGCGCTGCTGGCCTATGCCGCACTGGCGATCGCCGCGTTGCTCGCCGTGATGCTGTGGGCGCAGGAACGCGCCCTGCGCCGGCGCGAATTCCACCTCTGGCTGCGCGCCCTACCCCCGTTGACGGAGTTGGAAGACCTGCTGTTCCGCACGATCACGGTGGGCTTCATTCTGCTGACCGCCACGCTGCTGACCGGCGTGCTGTTCGTCGAGAACTTCCTGGTCCAGAAGCTCACCCACAAGACGGTGCTCAGCGTGCTCTCGTGGCTGGTCTTCGGCGGCCTGCTGATGGGCCGCTGGCGCTACGGCTGGCGCGGCGCCAAGGCGGTGCACTGGACCCTGACCGCGATGGCGCTGCTGCTGCTGGCGTTCTTCGGCAGCAAGTTCGTGTACGAGATGGTGTTGAGGCGGGGTTGAGCGCCTCGGGGCAACTGTAGGAGCGACGTGAGTCGCGACCGCACGCCTGGCGGACCCCGTAATCTTTCATCGCGAGTCGATCTTACGGTCGCGACTCACGTCGCTCCTACAACAACCGCGTGAGCCCTACTCCGCCGCCGCTTCCAGCGCCTGCGACAGCCGCTCCACCGCCACCACCTCCAGACCCTTGAAGCTGCCCGACTTCGGCGCGTTGCCCTTGGGCACGATGGCGCGCTTGAAGCCGTGCGTAGCGGCTTCGCGCAGGCGTTCCTCACCGTTGGGCACCGGGCGGATCTCGCCCGAGAGGCCCACTTCGCCGAAGGCCACAGTCTTCTCGGCCAGCGGGCGGTCGCGCAGCGAGGACAGCACCGCCAGCAGCACCGGCAGGTCGGCCGCGGTTTCCTGCACGCGGATGCCGCCTACCACATTGACGAACACGTCCTGGTCGCCCACCACCACGCCGCCGTGCCGGTGCAGCACGGCCAGCAGCATGGCCAGGCGGTTCTGTTCCAAGCCCACCGCCACGCGGCGCGGGTTGGAGAGTGGTGAGCTGTCCACCAGCGCCTGCACTTCCACCAGCAGCGGGCGTGTACCCTCGCGGGTGACCATCACACAGCTGCCGGGCTGCTGGGCGCTGCCGGACAGGAAGATCGCCGACGGGTTGGGCACTTCCTTCAGGCCCTTCTCGCCCATCGCGAACACGCCCAGTTCGTTGACCGCGCCGAAGCGGTTCTTGAACGCACGCAACACGCGGAAGCGGCTGCCGCTCTCGCCTTCGAAATACAGCACGGCATCGACCATGTGCTCGAGCACGCGGGGGCCGGCGATACCGCCTTCCTTGGTCACGTGGCCCACCAGGAACACGGCCGTGCCGGTCTCCTTGGCGTAGCGCACCAGCCGGGCCGCGCTCTCGCGCACCTGGCTGACGGAGCCGGGCGCGGCGGTCAGCGATTCGGTCCACAGGGTCTGCACGGAGTCGGCGACGATCAGCTTCGGCCGCGCCACCGAGGCATGCTGCAGGATGGTCTCGATGCCGGTCTCGGCCAGCGCCTGCAGGTTGTCCAGCGGCAGGTCCAGGCGCACGGCGCGGCCGGCGACCTGGGCCAGCGATTCCTCGCCGGTGACGTACAGCGCCGGCAGGCTGGCCGACATCCGGGCCAGGGCCTGCAGCAGCAGGGTGGACTTGCCGATGCCGGGGTCGCCGCCCACTAGCACCACGGCCCCTTCCACCAGGCCGCCACCCAGCACGCGGTCGAACTCGCCGATGCCGGTGGTCACCCGGGCCTCTTCGCTGTGGCGCACGTCCTTCAGGGCGGTGATCCTGGGTGCCTCGGCCTTGCCGGCCCAGCCGGAGCGGCGGGCGGCGGCCGGGGCGCCGGCAGAGGTCTCCAGGACGATCTCGCTGAGGGAGTTCCAGGCGCCGCAGTCGGCGCACTGGCCCTGCCATTTGCTGTGGTCGGCCCCGCACTCGGTGCAGACGTAGGCGGTACGGGACTTGGCGGAGGTCTTGGCCACGGGAAACCTGTCGGGACGGCGAGCGGCTACTGTATCGGGCCGCCGTCTCCGGGGGCGAGACCCGGAAAAAACAAAGCCCCGCCGAAGCGGGGCCTTGTCACGACTGGTGCCGGAAATAGGAATCGAACCTACGACCTACGCATTACGAATGCGCCGCTCTACCAACTGAGCTATTCCGGCGGAGCCGCGAATTTTAGGGGTTGGGGTGGGGGCGGGTCAATGCGGGGTGTTGGGGATGGGGTGGTAAGCCTTTGGGAAGCCGGAATAGTCGCCAGCCGGCATCGGGAAGCTGTTCCTTGCCAGTGCTCGGCGAGGTGTACGCCGGCTCTTGATGGACCCAATCGGGCGCGCAATCCAGACACACATTTCGCTTGTCACTTGGCGTGATGGCCCATTCGCGGTGGTCTGGATCGTAGCGAAGGCATGCACTGCCGTTGGGCGTCTGCTTGAAATCGACTTCCAAGACCTGCGCTTGCCCCTCTCTCCTTCGAAGCTTGGCCTGATGGCGCGTGTCGATGTCGACGAACACCGCGAGGTGTGATGTCGCGTCGAGTGGCACCAGCTCCTTGTCATCCACCTGCAGCGTAACGTCGCCTTGCCGGGTATCCGCTGGCAGCTATTGGCCGGATAGACAGACCATGCCGTCTTTCTCAGTGGGGTTCTACCCCGCTAGCACGAACGTCTTTGGCTTGGTGCTGCCACGTCTCACGTGGCCGGCTTGAGGCTGGGATCGGCCAGACTGGACGGGCCTCCCATCGAGCCCTCGCGCGCGTCGTGCGGAGGGCGTGGAGTAAGGCATGATAGCCATGGGGCATGGCACCACCCTTGGTCCATGGTCGGCGTGCTGCCGACGCACACTAAACAGCCCGACATCGTCGGCAAGGAGACTCAACCATGGACCAGGTTCCGCGAACTGATCCGACGCGCGCAACGCGTCGCCGTGCCGTGCTGGGAGCTTGGCTGGCCTGCATGGCTTGCCTGGCGGGGTACTCCGTACATGCACAGACCATCACCACGATCGCCGGTGGCGGCAACCCGGGCTCCGGCAATGGCGACGGCGGGCCTGCCACCCAGGCACGGCTCGAAGAGCCCGTCGATGTGGCTATCGATCCCTCGGGCAACGTGTTCATCGCTGAACGCTATGGCTTCAAGGTGCGCAGGATCGGTGCCAACGGCATCATCACCACCGTGGCCGGCAACGGGCAACAGATGTACGACGGCGACGGCAAGCCAGCGACGACGGCGGCGATCGACGTGCGCGGAATCGCGGTTGATGCGAGCGGCAATCTCTTCATCGCAGACGGTGCGAATGGCAGGATCCGCAAGGTGTCGCCCAACGGCACCATCAGTACCCTCGTCGCAAGCGGCCTGTCGTTCCCCACACGCCTCGCCGTCAGCCCCTCAGGACAGGTCCATGTGCTGGATCAGTCACGGATCTGGAAGGTGGGTCCGTCGGGCAATCTTGTCCTGGTCGCAGGCAACGGCGAGTACGGAACGTCCGGCGATGGCGGGCCTGCCACGGCGGCGCGTCTGGCCAGCACGAACGCACTGACCTTCGACCGGAGTGGACGGCTCTACCTGGCCGACAACAACGATCGGATCCGGCGCATTGCGCTCGATGGAACGATCTCGACGATTGCCGGCAGTGGGCCGTTCCGTGTAGACCCCGTGGCGCGCAACTCGCGCCTCCACATGCCCACCGGCGTCACGATAGATTCGCGCGGCAATACCTATGTTGCCCTGCGCGGCAACGTGGTGCGCACCATCAATCTCGACGGCATCATCGGAGATGCCGTGGCCACGTCGATCGACGGTGGCGGCCAAGTGATCGGAGCACCTTTCGGCTTCAGGGGCGACGGCGGTCCGGCGCTCGATGCATGGCTCTACGAACCGGAGGGGCTGGCCGTCGATGGCCAGGACAATCTGTACATCGCGGACACCCGCAATCACCGCATCCGCAAGGTGACGCCCGTCCCAACGCCGCGTACGCCTGCCGGCGTGAATGCGTTTTCCCCACAGAAGATCTACGGCGTGGGCAGCTATGTCCGGCACGTGGCCGTGGGTGATATCACGGGCGATGGCCGGAAAGATGCGCTGCTCACGACATCGAGCTGGTCGGGGTCCTACGCAGAGCCTGCAAAGGACTTCCGCGTCTGGCTTTTCGTGCAGAAGCCGGACGGGACGCTGGCCTCACCCGTGGGTTACCCCTTCTCCGGAGATGTTCTCGGGGGACGTACAGGCAGCGGCCTGGCCACGGGTGATTTCAACGGCGACGGTTTCGACGACGTAGTGGTCGGCACCCTCAACGGCATCACCATCTTCCTCGGCTCGCCGTCCGGCCTGGGGCCTGGGCTCAACTACCCCTCGCAGACTGCTGGAGCGCAGGCGGTCCTCAGCCTTGCGCTGTTGGATGTGGACAGGGATGGCCGGCTCGATGTCGTAACCCTGAGTGGCGGCAGGAGCGAGGGCGGCACCAGCCCCAGCGATCAGGTGGGCTTGCTGACTTACTACGGCAATGGAACGGGCGGCTTTCCTCGACAGAGTTTTCGCCCACGGCCGTCGAACGTGAACTGGGGCAGCCTGCGCGCAACCGACGTCAACAACGATGGATTTCTGGATCTCACCAGTTCTTGGCGCGACATCATCGACGGTTACTATCGCGGCGGCTTCGAAGTGACGCTGCACGACGCAGCCACCAGCCTAGGTGCCGTGCGACGCTGGCACCCCCTCCAGCCCTTGTCCTGGGGGCCAGGTTACGCACTGGGCGACTTCGATGGCGATGGCAGAAAGGACGCTATCGTTTCTTACTCGCAGAACACGCCGTCAGCGAAGTATGCGCAGTTCAAGCAGCAGCCAGACGGCAACTTCATTGAAAAGGCATCTTGGCCAGCATTCGATGTTCCGGACGAACTGATCAGCGCCGACATGAACAATGACGGCCGTGATGACCTGCTGGTGATCCATGGCGGCTGGAGCTCCATCGGCTACATGCAACAGCTGCCTACGGGTGGTTTGGATGTCGAGATCAAGTATGAAGTGGAGCAATCCTCCAATCCCAACATGCCGGCATTGTCAGTGGGTGACCTCAATGGTGATGGCTGCCTGGATGTGGCGATGGCAGACAGGAATTACGGTCTGGTGGTGTTGGAAGGGCGCAACTGCTTCGTCCGCGCGAACGGGTCGCAACCGCTGGTGCCCGGTGGTTGGGGGGCGCTGGCGATCAACGGCGCGATCACCCAGGGCCAGACCGGCCAGGCAAGCGTCGGGATCGCACCGCCTGCCCGCTCCGGCGAGCCGACGGGCGTCGCCAACGGTCGCGACATGACCCCGCGTGGCGATACCGATCGCGCCCAAAGCGCACGCAGGCTCTTCGCGATCCTGGCGCTGCTGGGACTGCTCGGATTGCTGGGAGGCGCGTGGTTCGCGTACCCGCGCAGAGCGTGGCTGGGCCGCTGAGGGAGGCGTTGCGCCTTTGCCTCAGCCGACCAGCTGCAGCCGCAATTCCTTCGGCAGCGCGAACACCATGTTCTCCGGTTCGCCGTCCAGTTCGCTGACGCCGGCGGCGCCGAGGTCGCGCAGGCGCTGGATGACGCCGTCGATCAGCACGTCCGGTGCCGACGCACCGGCGGTCACGCCGATGCGTTGCTTGCCTTCGATCCAGCGCGGATCAATCTCGTGCGCGCCATCGATCAGGTACGACTCCACGCCATCGCGCTCGGCCAGCTCGCGCAGGCGGTTGGAGTTGGAGCTGTTCGGCGAACCGACCACCAGCACCAGGTCGCACTGCTTGGCCAGATCGCGCACGGCGTCCTGGCGGTTCTGCGTGGCGTAGCAGATATCGTCGTTCTTCGGCCCCTGGATGGCGGGGAAGCGCGCCTGCAGCGCCTGGATGATGCCCACGGTGTCGTCGACCGACAGCGTGGTCTGGGTGGTGTAGAACAGATTGTCGGGTTGGCTGACCTCCAGCGCGGCGACGCCTTCGATGTCTTCCACCAGATAGATGTGGCCCTCCCCGCCTTCGCGGCTCCACTGCCCCATCGTGCCCTCCACCTCGGGATGGCCGGCATGGCCGATCAGCACCACGTCGCGACCGGCGCGGCAGTGGCGGGCCACTTCGAAATGGACTTTTGTGACCAGCGGGCAGGTGGCGTCGAACACCTTCAGCCCGCGGCGGTCGGCCTCGTTGCGGACGGCCTTGGACACGCCATGCGCACTGAAGATGACGGTGGCGCCATCGGGGACCTCGTCCAGCTCTTCCACGAAGATCGCCCCGCGCTGCTTGAGATCGTCGACGACGAAGCGGTTGTGGACCACTTCATGGCGCACGTAGATCGGTGCGCCCAGCGTTTCGATGGCGCGCTTGACGATCTCGATGGCGCGGTCGACGCCGGCGCAGAAACCACGGGGATTGGCGAGCAGGACGTCCATAGAATCCGATAGTACCGAAGGCAGGAAAATGAAACGCTAAACGTGTTGCCGGTGCCGATTCCGCATGGCACCTAAGCCCCTCTCCCGCCCGCGGGATAGGGGAACGGGATGAGGGCAGACCGCCGCGATGCGCCCCGTAGGGTGGGCCCCTGGCCCACCGTAGGGGTACGTCATCGAGCGGCGGGCCAAGGCCCGCCCTATGCGGCTTTTTTCTTGCCGTCGAACAACCCGAACAGCGCAATCCCGATCGCCCCGCCGACAACGGCGCAATCGGCGATGTTGAAGGCTGGCCAGTAGTGATCGCGCCAGTGCCACTGGATGAAGTCGATCACGTGCCCATGGATCTGGCGGTCGATCACGTTGCCCAGCGCGCCACCGATCACCAGTGCGTACGGCAGCGCCTGGCGCCAGTCGCCGCGGCGCGTGCGCGACAGCCAGTAGCCCAGCAGGCCGCTGATGCCCACCGCCAGCACCGTGAAGAACCACAGCTGCCAGCCGCCGGCATCGGCCAGGAAACTGAACGCCGCGCCAGTGTTGTAGGTGCGGTACCAGTTCCAGAAGCCGTCGATCACCGGGATGGCGGTGTATTCCGGCAGCGACGCCAGCACCCAGGCCTTGGACCATTGGTCCAGCGCGATCACGATGACCGACAGCAGCAGCCAGATGAGGGCGTTGGGCTTGGGAGCGGCGGCCATCAGAACCACTCCCGGGTTTCGCCGGCGCCGTCGATGTTGCTGACGCACCGCCCGCACAGTTCCGGATGTTCGGCATGCGCACCGACGTCGGTGCGGTGATGCCAGCAGCGCACGCACTTGCTTTTCGTGGTTGGCGTGGCGAGCACGAAGACCTCGTCGGCGCTGACTTCGGAGACGGCGACGTCGCCGCTGATGAAGAAGAAGCGCAGCTCATCGGCCAGCGGCTGCCACTTCGCCGCCGTGGCGGCATTCACCGACACGGCGATCTCGGCTTCCAGCGCGGCGCCGATCAGACCGTTGGCACGCATCGGCTCCAGCACCTTGGCGACCTGCTCGCGCAGGGCCAGCAGCTGGTCGAAGTCGGCGGCGTTCAACGCGGCATCGGCCGACAGCGGCGCCAGGCCGTCGTACCAGGTGGCGAACAGCACGTTGCCGGTGCGCTCGCCCGGCAGGTAGCCCCACATCTCGTCGGCGGTGAAGCTGAGCACCGGGGCGATCCAGCGTACAAACGCTTCGGCGATGCGGTACATCGCGCTCTGCGCGCTGCGACGCCCGCGCGAATCCTCGCGCATGGTGTACAGGCGGTCCTTGGTGACGTCCAGGTACAGCGAGCCGAGGTCGACGCTGCAGAAATTCAGCAACGCCTGCACGATTTCGGCGAAGTCGTAACGGTCGTAGGCGGCCTTGATCTTCTCCTGCACTTCGAACGCGCGGTGCACGATCCAGCGGTCCAGCGCGACCATGTCGGCCGGCGCCACCAGGTCGCGTGCGGGATCGAAGCCGTTGAGGTTGCTGAGCAGGAAGCGCGCGGTATTGCGCAGGCGACGGTAGGCGTCGGCGTTGCGCTTCAGGATTTCCTGCGACAGCGACATCTCGTTGCTGTAGTCGGCACTGGCGATCCACAGGCGCAGGATGTCCGCGCCGAGGGTCTTCATGATGTCCTGCGGCTCGATGCCGTTGCCCAGCGACTTGGACATCTTGCGGCCGTGCTCGTCCACGGTGAAGCCGTGGGTGAGGCATTGCTTGTACGGCGCCTGCCTGTCGATCGCCACCCCGGTCAGCAGCGAGGACTGGAACCAGCCGCGATGCTGGTCCGAGCCTTCCAGGTAGAGGTCGGCCGGCTTGCCGAGGCCGCGCTCCAGCAGGACGCCTTCGTGGGTCACGCCGGAGTCGAACCAGACATCGAGGATGTCGGTGATCTTGTCGTAGTCCTTCGCCTCGTCGCCCAGCAGTTCGGCGGCGTCCAGCGTGTACCAGACATCGACGCCGCCCTGCTCCACGCGGTCGGCGACCGCGCGCATCAGTTCGACGCTGCGCGGATGCGGCTCGCCGGTCTCGCGGTGCACGAACAGCGCGATCGGCACGCCCCAGGTGCGCTGGCGCGAGATCGTCCAGTCCGGCCGACCATCGACCATGCCGGCGATGCGCGCTTCGCCCCATTGCGGGAACCAGCCGACCTGCTTGATCGCTTCCAGCGCATCGGCGCGCAAGTGGGCCTGCTCCATCGAGATGAACCACTGCGGCGTGGCGCGGAACGCGATCGGCGTCTTGTGGCGCCAGCAGTGGGGGTAGCTGTGCTCCATCTTGCTGAAGGCGAGCAGCACGCCGCTCTGCTTCAGCACGTCGACGATGACGTCGTTGGCCTTCCAGATATGCAGTCCGGCCAGCTCCACGCCATGCGCGGCCGGCGTGGACGGCAGATAGACGCCGCGGCCATCGACCGGGTTGAGCTGCGCAGCGGTGTACTTGTCCAGCAGGCCGTACTGCTTGCTGACCACGTAGTCTTCCTGGCCGTGGCCGGGTGCGGTGTGCACGGCGCCGGTACCGTCTTCGGCCGACACGTGATCGCCCAGCAGCACGGGGATGTCGCGCGTGTCGTAGAACGGGTGCGCGAACAGCAGGCCTTCCAGCGCGCCGCCCTTCACCCGCGCGTGCACGACCACATCGGTAACGCCGTAGCGCTGCAGCGCGCGCGCCGCGAGCGCATCGGCCAGCACCAGCCAGCGGCGCTTGCCGTCGTGCGCAGGACCTTCGACCAGGGCGTATTCCAGCTCACCGCCGATGGAGATCGCCAGCGACGCCGGCAGCGTCCACGGCGTGGTGGTCCAGATCGGCAGCGCGATCTCGACATCGGCCGGCACGTCGGCGCCGAACGCCTGCGCCACCGCCTGCGCATCGCGCGCGGCGTAGGCGACATCGACGGCGGGCGAGACCTTGTCGGCGTATTCGATCTCGGCCTCGGCCAGCGCCGAGCCGCAGTCGAAGCACCAGTGCACCGGCTTCACGCCGCGGGTCAGGTGGCCGTTGGCGACGATCTTCGCCAGCGCGCGGATCTCGTTCGCTTCGAAGCGGAAATCGAGCGTCTTGTACGGGTTGTCCCAGTCGCCGATCACGCCCAGCCGCTTGAAGTCCCTGCGCTGGAGGTGGATCTGCGACTCGGCGTATTCGCGGCACTTCTGCCGGAACTCGACCGCATCCAGCTTCACGCCGACCTTGCCGAACTTCTTCTCGATGGCGATCTCGATCGGCAGGCCGTGGCAATCCCAGCCGGGGATGTAGGGCGCATCGAAGCCAGCCAGGTATTTCGACTTGACGATGATGTCCTTCAGGATCTTGTTGACCGCATGGCCCAGGTGGATCGCACCGTTGGCGTACGGCGGGCCGTCGTGCAGCACGAACAGCGGGCGGCCCTTGGCGTTCTCGCGCAGCTGCGCGTACAGGCCCTGGCTTTCCCAGCGGGCCAGGGTGTCGGGCTCGCGCTTGGGCAGGTCGCCGCGCATCGGGAAATCCGTGGCGGGCAGATGGAGGGTCGCTTTGTAGTCCTGGCTCACGCCGTCGCTCGTCGTTGATGTTCGGAAAGGATCTCGCGCGCGTCGTCCGCATCGCGATGCATCTGCTCGGTGAGGCTGGGCAGATCGGGGAATTTCAGCTCGTCGCGCAGCTTGGCGACGAACTCGACTTCGATATGGCGCCCGTAGAGGTCGCCGGCGAAGTCGAACAGGTGCGCTTCCAGCAGCGGCTCCACGCCGTCCACGGTGGGACGGGTGCCGAAACTGGAGACCGACGGCCACGGTGCATCACCCACGCCATGCACCCAGGTGGCATAGATGCCGGACAGGGCGGGCGTCTTCGGGAAGCGCAGGTTGGCAGTGGGGAAACCGAGCGTGCGGCCGAGCTGCTTGCCGCGGACGACGCGGCCACCGATGGCATAGGGCCGTCCCAGTAGGCGCGTTGCGGTGGCGAAGTCGCCGGCCTTGAGGGCTTCGCGGATGCGGGTGCTGGAGACGCGGTCGCCCTGCGCGTGCACGGGCTCGATCTCGCCGGCGGCGAAGCCGAGCTCGCCCCCCATCGCCTGCAACAGGGTGAGGTCGCCGGCGCGGCGGTGCCCGAAGCGGAACTCCGGGCCGATCCATACTTCGCGAGCCTGCAGTCGGCCGACCAGCAGCGTGCGGACGAAGTCCTCGGCGGATCGGGCGGAGAGCTTGGCGTCGAAACGCAGCAGGCCGACGCGGGCGGCGCCGAGGTCCAACAGACCCTCCACCTTGGCCCGTGCCAGGGTGAGCCGCGGCGGCGGGTTGTCCCGTGCGAAGAACTCGCGCGGCAGCGGTTCGAACGTGACCACCACGGCCGGCACGCCCAAGGCACGGGCACGCGCAACGGCATGGCGCACCAGCGCACGGTGGCCGGAATGCAGGCCATCGAAGGCGCCGATGCAGACCACGCTACCGTGCGGGCACAGAGGCCCGCCATCGACGTCACGGAACAGCCTGCTCATGGAATCCTGTCGGGGCGGAGCGTCCGGTCGGGGCGATCCGCAGGAGATGCAACGATCCTGAAGTATAGCCGGGCGTGCCTGACCTCAATGACCCCGCAGGTCACGCGGCCGGATGCCCTGCACCCACAGCAGCCCGGCATACAGGGCGCCGCCCGCCCCCACCATCACCGCCAGGCGCCAGCCCCGATCCCACCAGGCCCACGGCGTCCAGTCCGGCCAGAGCACGCGGAAGGCCAGCACCACCAGCGTCATCGCCACCGTGGCCACCCCGATCTGGCGCAGGAACCGGCCCCAGCCGGGCTGCCGCCGGTAGACACCCGCCTTGCGCAGCAGCCAGGCCAGCTGCAGCGCGTTCACCCACCCGGCCACCGCGATGGCCAGGGCCAGCAGGGCATGCGCGCCCTGCACCTGGCCCAGGGCCAGCTTCAGGTCCCCGCCAGCGGCCTGCAGGGCCTGTCGGCCCGGCTCGGTGCCGTAGAGCATGGCGGCGAAGAACAGCAGCGTGCAGAAGGCATTCGTCAGCACCGCCACCACTGCGGCCTTGACCGGTGTACGGGTGTCCTGGCGCGAATAGAACGCCGGTGCCAGCACCTTCACCAGCAGGAAGGCCGGCACCGCGATGGACTGGGCCATCAGGCTCCAGCTGGCCATGCGGACATCGGCCGCATCGAACCTGCCGTACTGGAACAGGGTCGACAACAGCGGCTGGGCGCACAGGATCAGGCCGGCGCAGGCCGGCAGGCCGATCAGCAGGCAGAGCCGGAAGCCCCAGTCCAGCCCCTTGGAGTAGCCGTCCGGATCGGTTTCGGCATGGCGGCTGGACAGGTGCGGCAGGATCACCGTGCCGATGGCCACGCCGAACATGCCCAGCGGGAACTCCAGCAGACGGTCGCTGTAGTACAGCCAGCTGACGCTGCCGCTGACCAGCAGCGCGGCCACCCAGGTGTTGAGCAGCAGGTTGACCTGCGCCACCGACGAGCCGAACAGGGTCGGCACCATCAGGGTCAGGATCCTGCGCACGCCGGCATGTGCGAAATCCAGCCGCGGCCGCGGCAGCAGGCCCAGCCGGGCCAGCGACGGCAGCTGGAAAGCCAGTTGCAGCATGCCGGCGGCGAACACGCCCCAGCCCAGCACCATCACCGAACTGTCGAACCATTCCCGGGCCGCCAGCGCGGCGGTGATCATCGCCAGGTTCAGCAGTACCGGCGACAGCGCCGGAATGGCGAAGCGCTGGTAGCTGTTGAGGATGGCGCCCACCAGCGAAGCCAGCGAGATGAACAGCGCATACGGAAACGTCACCCGCAGCAGATCGGTCAACATGGCCATCTGCGCCGGATCGAAGTTCGGCGCGATGACACGGGCCAGCTGCGGCGCCAGCAGGATGACGATGGCGGTCAGCACCAGCAGGGCCGCCGTGAGGGTGCCGGCCACGCGGTCGACCAGGGCCTTGACCTCGTCGGCGCTGCGGGTGGCCTTGTACTCGGCCAGCACCGGCACGAAGGCCATTGAGAACGAGCCCTCCGCGGACAGCCGGCGCATGAAGTTGGGGATGCGGAAAGCCACGAAGAAGGCGTCCATCATCCCGCCCGCCCCGAAGACGTTGGCGTACACCTGGTCGCGGACCAGTCCCGACAGCCGGGACAGGAAGGTCATGGAGCTGAAGACGGCGGCCGAGCGCAGGAGCTTTCCGCTCATCGCGACGGATCCCCCGACAGAACCGCCGGCTTGACGCAACCCATTGAATGCCCCATAATTTCCGGCTCGATTATCCGTCTTCCGTTCAACCCCTGAATTCTCTCAGGTATTCACCAGGAATCCCACTGTGGCCAATATCAAGTCCGCCAAGAAGCGCGCCAAGCAGACCGTCGTGCGCAATGCGCGCAATGCCGGTCAGCGTTCGATGCTGCGCACCGCCGTCAAGAAGGTCCTGAAGGCCCTCGACGCCAACGACGCCGCCGGCGCCCAGGCTGCGTTCGCCTCGGCCCAGCCGATCCTCGACCGCCTGAGCTCGCGCGGCCTGATCCACCGCAACAAGGCCGCCCGCCACAAGAGCCGCCTCAACGCCCGCATCAAGGCGCTGCAGGCCGCCTGATCCGGCGGTACATGGACGCGAAGACACGGAACCCGCCGGAAGGCGGGTTTCTTTTTGCCCGTCCGCCGCGCGCGGCACGCGTGGGGACGCATACGGAAAACCCGCCTTCCGGCGGGTTTTCGGGTATCAGCCTTCGCGGGCGGCCTCGTCGGCCTCTTCCCTCTGCCGATCGAAGAAGGCCATCACGTCCTTCATGATCGGCCAGGTGCCCTCGCGCGAGATCGCCGACACCTGATACCACGGCTGGGTCCAGCCCAGGCTGGCGATGATCTGCTCCGCGCGCTCCTTCGCCTCGTCCTCGAACATCAGGTCGGCCTTGTTGAGCACCAGCCAGCGCGGCTTCTGCAGCAGCTCGGGGTCGTGCTTCTCGAGCTCGCGCTCGATGGCGCGCACCTGCTCGACGGGGTCGATGTCCTCCACGCCCCCCTCCATCGGCGCCATGTCCACCAGGTGCAGCAGCAGCCGGGTGCGCTGCAGGTGGCGCAGGAAGGTCGCCCCCAGTCCGGCGCCATCGGCGGCCCCTTCGATCAGGCCCGGGATGTCAGCGATGACGAAGCTGCGGTGGGCCTCCACACTGACCACGCCCAGATTCGGATACAGCGTGGTGAACGGGTAGTCGGCGACCTTGGGCGTCGCCGCCGACACCGCACGGATGAAGGTGCTCTTGCCCGCGTTCGGGAAGCCGAGCAGGCCGACGTCGGCCAGCAGCTTCAGTTCCAGCTTCAGCAGGCGTTCCTCGCCCTCCTCGCCCGGCGTCGCCTTGCGCGGCGCGCGGGTGATGGAACTCTTGAAATGCATGTTGCCCAGGCCGCCCTTGCCGCCCTTGGCGACCAGCAGGCGGTCGCCATGCCGGGTCAGGTCGCCGATCACCTCGTCCGTGCTGACGTTGGTGACCACGGTGCCGACCGGGACGGTGATGGTCAGATCTTCGCCCGCCTTGCCGTACATCTGCCGGCCCATGCCGTTCTCGCCACGCTGGGCCCGGAACGTCGTCTGGTGGCGGAAATCGACCAGGGTATTGAGGTTCTCGTCGGCCAGCAGCCAGACGCTGCCACCACTGCCGCCGTCGCCACCGTCGGGACCGCCCAGCGGAATGAACTTCTCGCGGCGGAAGCCGACGCAGCCGTTGCCGCCATTGCCGGCGGTGACCAGGATTTCAGCTTCGTCTACGAGTTTCATAAAAGCCGGGATTCGGAATTGGAGATTCGGGATTGATCTGGCAGCAGGATGTGCGATCCCGGCCTCTCAAACAGAAAACCCCGCCGAAGCGGGGCTTTCCGGTATCGCTCTGCGGATCAACGGAGCCTCAGGCTTCCGTCACCACGCTCACGGTGCGGCGCTTCTTGGCGCCCTTGACCGAGAACTCGACCTTGCCGTCGACCAGCGCGAACAGCGTGTGGTCGCGACCCAGGCCGACGCCCGGACCCGGATGGAACTGGGTGCCGCGCTGGCGGATGATGATGTTGCCCGCGTCGATCGCCTGGCCACCAAACACCTTGACGCCCAGCATCTTCGGGTTGGAGTCGCGGCCGTTGCGCGATGAGCCTACGCCCTTTTTATGTGCCATGACTGCTTCTCCTTACTTGTTGATGCCGGTGATTTCGATTTCGGTGTAGTGCTGCCGGTGACCCTGGCGCTTCATGTGGTGCTTGCGGCGGCGGAACTTGATGATGCGCACCTTGTCGGCGCGGCCATGGCCGACGACCTTCGCGGTGACGGTGGCGCCCTTCAGGGCGTCGCCCAGGCTGATGGTCTCGCCATCGCCCAGCATCAGGATGTTGTCGAAGGTGAGTTCGTTGCCGGCTTCGGCTTCGAGCTTCTCGACGCGGAGCGTCTCGCCCTTCATCACGCGGTACTGCTTACCGCCCGTGACTACGACTGCGTACATGTGGATTCCTTGGATTCTGTAGTTATTCTGGGTGCCTGCCTGCCATCGAGGGCGGACAGAAGCGGAATTCTAGTGGATTCATGCGGTTAGGGTCAACCACCCCCTCACTTGGACGGCCACGGACCCATTGCGGACGGAATCCGCCCTCGGAGCCGCCGCAGACTGACCGGCTCGCGCCCAGGCGACGATCTCCGCCCTTGAAAATCATGCACTTGCCCAAACCTCTGTCGCTGCAGCCGTTTGCCTCCATCCCCCATTCGTCCGCATTACGGCGATCCGTCGCCGCGTGCGGCACCCGCCCGTTGTCCGCCTGACCCCACCCTGCAGCCGCGTACCCCTGCCCGGATACCGGGGCTATTTGCCCCCATCTGGACGGGCCGCTACGCTTCCTTGTTCGCTTTCCGGATCCCCCACCCGATGGCCATGGACTTCATCCGCATCCGCGGAGCCCGTACCCATAACCTCAAGAACATCGATCTCGACCTGCCGCGCGACAAGCTGATCGTGATCACCGGCCTGTCCGGCTCCGGCAAGTCGTCGCTGGCGTTCGACACCATCTACGCCGAAGGCCAGCGCCGCTACGTGGAATCGCTGTCGGCCTACGCCCGACAGTTCCTGTCGGTGATGGAAAAGCCGGACGTGGACCACATCGAGGGCCTGTCGCCGGCGATCTCGATCGAACAGAAGTCGACCAGCCACAACCCGCGCTCGACCGTCGGCACGATCACCGAGATCTACGACTACCTGCGCCTGCTGTACGCCCGCGTCGGCCTGCCCCGCTGTCCGGATCACGGCTACCCGCTGGAGGCGCAGACGGTCAGCCAGATGGTGGACCAGGTGCTGGCGCTCGACGGCGAGCAGCGCTACATGCTGCTGGCGCCGGTGATCCGCGAGCGCAAGGGCGAGCACGCCCAGGTGTTCGACCAGCTGCGCGCGCAGGGTTTCGTGCGCGTACGCGTGGACGGCGAGCTGTACGAGATCGACGCCGTGCCGGCGCTGGCGCTGCGCCAGAAGCACACCATCGAAGCAGTGATCGATCGTTTCCGTCCGCGCGAGGACCTGAAACAACGTCTGGCCGAGAGTTTCGAGACCGCGCTCAAGCTGGGCGACGGCATGGCCCAGGTCATGTCGCTGGACCAGCCCGAATCCGCGCCACTGCTCTTCTCGTCGAAGTACTCCTGTCCGGTCTGCGACTACTCGCTGCCCGAACTGGAGCCCCGCCTGTTTTCGTTCAACTCGCCGGTCGGCGCCTGCCCGACCTGCGACGGCCTGGGCGTGGCGCAGTTCTTCGACCCGGCGCGCGTCGTCGTGCACCCCGAGCTGTCGCTGGCGGCCGGTGCCGTGCGTGGCTGGGACCGTCGCAATGCCTACTACTTCCAGCTGATCGCCTCGCTGGCCAAGCATTACCAGTTCGACACCGACGCACCGTGGCAATCTCTGCCGGAGAAGGTGCAGCAAGCGGTGCTGTACGGCAGCGGCGAAGACGTCATCACCTTCACCTACCTCACCGAATCGGGCGGTCGCACGCAGCGCAAGCACCGCTTCGAAGGCATCGTGCCGAACCTGGAGCGTCGCTATCGCGAGACCGAATCGCCCGCGGTGCGCGAGGAACTGGCGAAGTACATCAGCGACCGGCCCTGCCCCGATTGCGGCGGCGCGCGCCTGAACAAATCCGCGCGCAACGTGTTCGTGGCCGACCGCCCGCTGCCTTCGCTGGTCGTGCTGCCCGTCGACGAAGCATTGGCTTTCTTCCGTGGCCTGGACCTGCCCGGCTGGCGCGGCGAGATCGCCGCGAAGATCGTCAAGGAAATCGCCGAGCGGCTGGGCTTCCTGGTCGACGTGGGCTTGGACTATCTGACCCTGGAGCGCAAGGCGGACACGCTGTCCGGCGGTGAGGCGCAGCGCATCCGCCTGGCGTCGCAGATCGGCGCTGGCCTGGTCGGCGTGATGTACGTGCTGGACGAACCCAGCATCGGCCTGCACCAGCGCGACAACGAGCGCCTGCTGGGCACGCTGACCCGTCTGCGCGACCTGGGGAATACGGTGATCGTCGTCGAACACGACGAAGACGCCATCCGCATGGCCGACTACGTGCTCGACATCGGCCCGGGCGCCGGCGTGCATGGCGGCGAGATCGTCGGCCAGGGCACGCTGGACGACCTGCTGAAAGCACCGCGCTCGCTGACCGGCCAGTACCTCTCCGGGAAACGGCAGATCGAAGTACCGAAGGCGCGCCACAAGGCCAACCCGAAGATGACGCTGCACCTGCGCGGCGCCACCGGCAACAACCTGAAGGATGTCGATCTGGACATCCCGTCGGGCCTGTTCACCTGCATCACCGGCGTGTCCGGCTCGGGCAAGTCCACGCTGATCAACGACACCCTGTACGCCCTGGCCGCCAACGAGATCAATGGCGCCTCGCACAAGCCCGCGCCCTATCGCGAGGTGGAAGGCCTGGACCTGTTCGACAAGGTGGTCGACATCGACCAGTCGCCGATCGGGCGCACGCCGCGCTCGAATCCCGCGACCTACACCGGGCTGTTCACCCCGCTGCGCGAACTGTACGCGCAGGTACCGGAAGCGCGCGCGCGCGGCTATTCGCCGGGCCGTTTCAGCTTCAACGTGCGCGGCGGCCGCTGCGAAGCCTGCCAGGGCGACGGCATGATCAAGGTGGAGATGCACTTCCTCCCCGACGTGTACGTGCCCTGCGACGTCTGCCACGGCAAGCGCTACAACCGCGAGACGCTGGAGATCCTCTACAAGGGCTACAACATCAACGACGTGCTGGAAATGACCGTCGAGGATGCGCTGACCCTGTTCGAGCCGGTGCCGTCGATCGCGCGCAAGCTGGAAACGCTGATGGACGTGGGGCTGAGCTACATCAAGCTGGGCCAGAGCGCGACCACGTTGTCGGGCGGCGAAGCGCAGCGCGTGAAGCTGTCCAAGGAACTCTCGCGCCGCGACACCGGCCGCACCCTGTACATCCTGGACGAACCGACCACGGGCCTGCACTTCCACGACATCGAGCACCTGCTGGCCGTCCTGCACAAGCTGCGCGACGAGGGCAACACCATCGTGGTGATCGAGCACAACCTGGACGTCATCAAGACCGCCGACTGGGTGGTGGACCTGGGACCGGAAGGGGGCCACCGTGGAGGCCGCATCCTGGCCACCGGCACGCCGGAAGAGATCGCGGCGCATCCGGAATCGCATACCGGCCGCTTCCTCGCCAAGCTGCTGCCCGCGGCCAGGGCACCCAAGCCCACGAAACCCGCTGCCGTGGCCAGACCCGACGTCCTGCCGCCGCGCAAGTCGGCCACCAAGAAAACCACCAAGACCACGACGAAGAAGGCCGCACGATGAGTTCGACGCACGACGCCAACGCCGCGGGCCGCAAGCTGCTGGCGAAGATCCCGATCAGCGTACGCTGGCGCGACATGGACAGCATGGGCCACGTGAACAACGCCAAGTACATCTCGTACCTGGAGGAAGCGCGCGTGCGCTGGATGCTGACGGTGCCGGATGTGTCCATGACCGACCGCATCGCGCCGGTCGTGGCCGCCAACAACATCAACTACAAGCGACCGCTGACGTGGCCCAACGACGTGGTGGTGGAGCTGTACGTGGATCGCCTGGGCACCAGCAGCGTCACCATCGGCCACCGCATCGTGTCGGCGAAGGACGACAGCGTGCTTTATTCGGACGGCAACGTGGTGGTGGTCTGGATGGACACGCAGACCGGCCATAGCGCACCGCTGCCGGCAGCGATCCGGGCGGTGTCGGAGTCATAGCGCACGCCCGCTCCCGGTAGGAGCGAGCCCACCGGCTCAGGGAGCCGACTTGCGCACCTCGAACTGCACCGGCAGCGCGCGTCCGTCCGCCAGCTTCAGCGTGATCACCGTCTTTTCCCCTGCCGCAAGCGGCTGGTAGGGACCATGAAGCATCAGGTGCAGCCCGCCCGGCTTCAGTTCGACGGCCTTGCCGGGCGCGACAGGCAACCGCTCGACCTCGCGCATCCGGCTGATGCCCGCTTCCTGGCGCGTTTCGTGCAGGGACACGTCCGCGAAGGCCAGGCTTTCCGCGCCGACCACGGCCGCGGGCGAAGAGCACGGATTCTCGATCCGGGCGAAGCCGGCCATCATCGGCATCGCCACCGGCGGCATCCGGATCCACGCATCCTCCACCTTCGGCAGGCAATCGCCCGCGACGGCAGGCATCGAGGCGGCTAACAACAGTCCCGGCAGCAGGGTCGTCACGACGGATCGGTTCATGCGCCTATGATAATGGCCTGACCTCAGGGAGATGGTGAATGAGCGCGCTTATCGAAACCGCCGACCATGGCGACATCCGCGAAATCCGCCTGGCGCGCGCGCCCGTCAACGCGCTCGATACGGACCTGTGCCGCGCCCTGATCGAGGCGCTCAACGCAGCGCTCGATCACGGCGTGCGTGGCATCGTGCTGGCCGGCAACCCGAAGATCTTCTCCGCCGGCATGGACGTGCCCTATCTGATGTCGCTGGGCGACGACCGCAAGGCGCTGCTCGATGCCTGGCAGGCCTTTTTCGGCGCGGCGCGCACCCTGGCCGAATCGCGAGTGCCCGTGGTGGCCGCCATCACCGGCCACGCCCCGGCGGGCGGCTGCGTGCTGGCCCTGTGTTGCGACTATCGGGTGATGGCGCGCAGTGCCGATCCGGCGCGGCCGTTCGCATTGGGATTGAACGAAACCCAGGTGGGGCTGGTGGTGCCCGAAGGCATCCAGCGCCTGATGCGACGCGTGGTGGGCACGTATCGCGCCGAACGCCTGCTGGTGGCGGGCGAGATGGTGGTCGCCGAGCGGGCGCTCGAGATCGGCCTGGTGGATGAACTGGCGGACCAGGACAACGTCGTCGCGCGCGCCGTGGTCTGGTTGCAGCACCTGCTGGGCCTGCCGCACCAGCCCATGCTGCAGACGCGCGCCCTGGCCCGACGCGACCTGGTGGAGGCGCTGGACCCTTCCCTCATCCAGCTCGAACGCTTCGTCGATGCCTGGCATGCGCCGGACACGCAGGCGGCATTGCGCGCCCTGGTGGACAAGCTGAAGAAGTAGCGCGGCGCCTCAGTCGCCGCGCGCGACCGGCCGCGCGGGATCGCTGATCCAGCCGCTCCACGATCCCGGGTAGATCCGCGCACCGTGCAGGCCGGCATGCTCGAAGGCGAGCAGCAGGTGGCACGCCGTGACGCCGGACCCGCACATCAGCACGCTGTCCGAGGGGTGACGATCGCCCAGCCTGTCCGACAGCAGCGCATGCAGTTCCGCGGCGGGCTTGAAACGGCCATCGCGGAGCGTCTGCACGAATGGCAGGTTGACCGCACCCGGCACATGGCCTGCCACCGGGTCGATGGGCTCCACCTCGCCACGGAAGCGTTCGGCGGCACGCGCATCGAGCAGCCAGCCCGTGTCCTCGTCCAGCCGCTCCGCGACCTCATCGGCACTGACGAAGTGGCGCGCCTCGAACCGCGCCGGGTAGGCCGCCACCGGCGATGGCACCGAAGGCGCGCTGGTCTCTTCGCCACCGATGGCCCGCCATGCGGCCAGGCCGCCATCGAGCACCGCCACGCGCGCATGGCCGAGCAGCTTCAGCAACCACCAGGCGCGGGCGGCCGCCATGCTGCCGTCACCCGCGTCGTAGACGACGACCTGGTGCGACGGCCCGATGCCCCATTCGCCCAGCCGGCGGGTGAAGGCCTCGCTGTCGGGCAACGGATGGCGCCCTTCGCCGACCTTCGACAAGTCCGACAGGTCTCGATTGAGATCGGCGTACACCGCGCCGGGGATATGGCTTTCGGCGTAGGCCGTGCGGCCGGCGTCGGGGGCGGCGTTGAGCATCACGAACCGCGCATCCACCACCCGCAATGCCGGGTCGCCCAGGGCGCTTGCCAGGTCGGCCGCTTCGACGAGGGTGGTCCAGTTCATGCGCTCCGCTCCAGTCGTTCCCGCAGGTTGAACAGGATGGCGGCCGTCGCGCCCCAGATGCGCTGCCCCGGCCAGCCATACTCGAGCACCACCCGACGCCGACCGCGGTAATCCACTTCCACCCGGCGCAGGCTGTCCGGCGCCAGCAGGTAGTCCAGCGGCACTTCGAACACGTCGGCGACCTCATTGGGCTCGGGCTGCGGCACGAACGACGGATCGATCACCGCCACCACCGGCACCACGCGGAAGCCGCTGATGGTGGTGAAGGGGTCCAGGAATCCCAGCGGCACCGCCTGCGTGGCGGGCAGCGCGATCTCTTCATGGCTCTCGCGCAAGGCGGCGGCCACGGCATCCGCATCGGTGGGCTCAACGCGGCCGCCGGGAAAGCTCACCTGCCCGCCATGATGGCGCAGGCCGTCGGTGCGGCGCGTCAACAGCACCTGGGTTCCCTCCGCGCGCGGCACCAACCCGGCCAGCACGGCGGCTTCGGCCAGCTGCCCGGGAGGCAATAGGTCGATCAGCTCCTCATGGTTCCAGCCCGGCGCACCAGGCACCGCTCCGAGCGGATGCAGTGCGCGCCGCAACAGCTCGCCTTCGCGCAGCCGGTCGGCCCAAGGCGCGCGCGCGCGTTCCCGACCGGGCAACACGTGTTCCATCAACCGCAGGCGTTCGTCATCGTTCATCTGCGACCAGCGCGCGATCTCCGAGGTGGTGCGGAGACAACCCTCGCAAAGCCCATCGTCGTCCAGTGTGCACACGCCGATGCAGGGGCTCAGCACGGCACGGAAAGCGGTATTCATTCGTCTCACACCTGCGCAGGGTAGCGCGGAACGTTCGCCTGCGCGGAAAGCACTGCGCCGGCACAAGGCCGGCGCAGGGGAAAACCGATCGGGCGGGAATTACTTCGCGCTGACCAGCTTGATCTCGAACACGACCGCCACGTTCGGCGGGAAGCCGGTACGCGGATCGGCGCCGTAGGCCTTGTCCGGCGGCAGGGCGACTTCCCACTTCGAGCCGACCGGCATCTGCAGCAGCACATCGCGCATGGCCTGCATCTCGATGGCGCTGACCTTCACGTCCTTCATCTGCTGCGGCGGGCGCGCCTCGCTGGGGCGCTGGCCGAACGGATAGGCGCCGGCCACCTGCAGCTCGACCGTGCTGGCCTGGGTCGGCTTGGCGCCGGTGCCGTTTTCCAGCACCTTGTAGGCTACGCCACCCGGCAGGGTCTTCACGCCCGGCTGCGCCTTGAAGCTGGCGATGAACTGGTCGCTCTTGGTCTTGTTCTCGGCCGCGACCTTGTCGTACTCGGCCTTGGCCTGCTGCGCGCGGGCCTGCTCGCGCTTCTGGAAGGCTTCCAGTGCGGGCTTCAGCTGCTCGGCCGTCAGCGCCGGCTTCTGCTTGGCGTACGCGTCCTGCAGGCCCTTCACCACGGAGTTGATGTCCAGCTGCTCACCGCGTGCGGTCAGCTCGGCCAGGTTGTTGCCATAGTCGTAGCCGAAGTAGTAGCTCAACTTGCCCTTCTCGGACGAGACGTCCTGGGCCAGGGCGCCACCGGCCATGGCGAATGCCGCAACAGCGACCACTAACGAACGCAACTTCATCAACACAGTCTCCGGGATAGGGCGGCGGCATACCGCCTAGAATGGACGCGCTAGGATAGCCGCCGGGGCGCTTAACCGCCACTGACGACAGGCGACTCTGACCGGGCGTTTCCGGGGGAGTTCCCTCTTTACCCAATTTTTACAAAAAGCCACAGAAAACCCATGTCCGACCCTCTCGTCCTGGTTGCCGATGCCGATGGCATCCGCCGCATCACCGTCAATCGCCCCGACAAGCTCAACGCCCTCAATGCCGCCACGCTGGACGCCCTGCAGGCGGCCTTCGATGCCGCGGCGACGGACGACGCCGTGCGCGTCGTGGTCCTGACCGGCGCGGGTCCCAAGGCCTTCGTGGCGGGGGCGGACATCGCCGAGATGGCGGACCTGCGGCCCACGGAGGGGCGGGACTTCTCGCTGCGCGGGCAACGGCTGATGCGCAGCATCGAGACCCTGCCCAAGCCCGTCGTGGCGATGGTGAACGGCTTCGCGCTGGGCGGCGGGCTGGAACTGGCCATGGGTTGCCACCTGCGCATCGCCGCCGATACCGCCAAGGTGGGCCAGCCGGAGATCGGCCTGGGCCTGATCCCCGGCTTCGGCGGCAGCCAGCGCCTGCTGCGCCTGGCCGGGCGCGCCGCCACGCTGGAACTGTGCCTGCTCGGCGCGCCGGTGACGGCCGAGCGCGCGCTTCAACTGGGCATCGTCAACCGCGTGGTGCCGGCCGCCGAGCTGGAGGCCGAAACCCTGAAAGTGGCGACGCAACTCGCCGCGTCGGCTCCGCTGGCCCTGCGTGCCACGCTGGACGTGGTCAACATCGGCGGCGAATGCGGCATCGAGGAAGGCCTGCAGTACGAGACCGCGCAGTTCGGCCTGATGTTCGCCACCGACGACATGCGCGAAGGCACGCGCGCGTTCATGGAACGCCGCAAGCCGACCTTCACCGGCCGCTGAGTCGTGTCCGTGCCCTGCCCCGCTTGCGAAAGGACTCAGCGCCTGGCTTTCCTGCTGGCGAGCGATGAGGTCGACGCCGCGCTGGAGACGGGCCTCATGGCGTGGGCGCCCTGTCCTGTCGACGGCACCGATCCCGCACGGGCCGAGGCGATCACGCAGGCGCAGACCCGTCTGCGCACGGCGTGGGCGGCACGCTCACGCTATCGGCAGCGCCAGGCACGACTGGAGCGGCGCGCCGCCGAGCGCGAGGCACGACGCATCGCGGCCATGCCCGCCGACCCCGTAGCCCCGGCCAGGCCAGCCCTGCCGGCCGCGGCAGCCGCCATCCTGGAGCGCGCGCGCGCCAGGGCCGCGGAGCGTTCGAAACCATGACCCCGCCCCGCCGGAGTTCCACCCTGAAGCGAGATGAAGTGGTGGAACTGTTCTCGCGGCTGCGCGAACTCAATCCGCGCCCGACGACGGAACTGGAATATGGCACGCCGTTCGAACTGCTGGTCGCGGTGACGCTGTCCGCGCAGGCCACCGACGTGGGCGTCAACAAGGCCACGCGACGCCTGTTCCCGGTGGCCAACACACCGGCGGCGATCCTCGCGCTGGGCGAAGACGGGCTGAAGAACTACATATCGACCATCGGCCTGTTCAACGCCAAGGCGAAGAACGTCATCGCCACCTGCCGGATCCTGCTCGAGCGGTACGACGGTGAAGTACCGCACTCGCGCGAGGCGCTGGAAAGCCTGCCGGGCGTGGGCCGCAAGACCGCGAACGTGGTGCTCAACACCGCCTTCGGCGAGCCGACCATGGCGGTGGACACGCACATCTTCCGCGTGGCCAACCGCACGGGGCTTGCGCCCGGCAAGGATGTGCGCGCGGTGGAGGACAGGTTGATGAAGGTGGTGCCGGCGGAGTTCATGCAGGATGCGCACCATTGGCTCATCCTGCACGGCCGCTACGTGTGCAAGGCGCGCAAGCCGGACTGCCCGCAGTGCGTGATCCGCGACCTCTGCCGGTTCAAGGACAAGACCGTCGCCTGACGCGGCAGCATCGCCTGCCGCCGGCGCGGCCTCGTTGCGAAGGGCGCCCCCAGGTTGTTGCGGGCCGGCTGATCCTTCACGGCCGCTACATATGCAAGGCGCGCAAGCCGGACTGCCCGCAATGCGTGATCCGCGACCTCTGCCGGTTCAAGGACAAGACGTCTTGAAGGGGATGGGCTTACCCACGAACCCCGGCTCCCATGTGGGAGCGACGCAAGTCGCGACCGTGCATCCCGGCCTCTACAGAATCACGTGATGCATGTGGCGACCATCACCGGAACGCTGCCTGTTCCCCTGCAGTCATGGTCGGCGGTCGTGACTGACGTCACTCCTACAGAAGAGCCATACAAAAAAACCCCGGGACGTGCCCGGGGCTTTCTCGTTTCCGGTCCTGCGTGAGGCTTACCAGTTGAACTGCGTGCGCAGCGCGTACTGGGCGGTCTCGTCGCCGGTGACCTCGTTGTCGCCCTGCGTGTAGTTCAGCATGAAGCGAAGGTTGGGGTTGACGTAGTAGTTGACGCCGAAGATCCAGCTGGTGACTTCGCGGTTCAGCGTCTCGTTCTCGGCGTAGTCGTAGCGGCCGGTCAGTTCCCACAGGCCCTTGTCGGCGACCTTGGGCGAACCGAACACGCCGGTGGCGCCCTTGTACGGCTTGTGGCCACCGTTGAGCATGAAGCTGCCCTGCACGTAGTAGCTGGTCACGTCCTGGTCGGCGCCCAGCGGCTGACCGAAGGAGGCGTCGGCGTATTCGGCCTGGAAGAAGGCCGGGCCGAAGGAGCCGGCGGCTTCGACGGCGTACACGGTGACTTCGTTGCGGCTGGCGCCCGTGGTGGTGGCGATGTTCTGCGAGGGGCCACGGCGACCGGCGTAGTTGAAGGAGGCCGACAGGTTGTCCGAACCCTGGTTCGCGTTCTCGTAGCTGTACCACGCGCCCAGGTGCAGGGTGTTGTTGTCGTTGTTGATCGGCGCGAAGGTCACGCGGCCGGAGGCGCCCATGCCCTCGTTGCGCGAGCTGGACGCGCCACGCAGGTTGAACACGGCGGCGCCGGCGGTGTAGTTCTCGCCCGCACGCAGATAGCCCACGCCCTGCTGGAACTGGCGGCCGCTGAACAGGCCCGTGGCGGAGGCGAACGGGCGCTCCATCATCAGCAGTTCGTTGGAGCTGGTCAGCTCTTCCATCGCACGGTAGGGCTTGAAGTGACCGATGGTGAACTTGCCGCCCAGCGCGCTCTTGGCGATGTAGGCGTCGCGCAGACCGTCCAGGTTGGTACCCGCGCCGAAGTCCTGCTCCAGCTTGTATTCCCAGCCGTAGGCCTTGCCGCCCAGGGTCAGGCGCGCGCGGCGGAATTCGGTGGTGCCGGTGGTGCTGGCGATGTCGCGATCGAAGGCGTAGGTATCGAAGTGGATGCGGCCGCCGATGCTGGCTTCGAACTTGCCGTCGGCCGAGGTGACCTTGACGCCGCCCTTGGTGTCGATCTTCGGCGAGCCGGTAGTGATCTTGTCCAGCTGCGCGGCGGTGTCGATGTTGACGTCGGACTGCGCATCGCTGCGCTCTTCCAGCTCGGCCACCTTGGCCGTCAGTGCCTCCAGCTGCGCCTTCAGTTCGGCGATGGTCTGGTCGCGGTTGTCGGCGGCGGATGCCGAGAAACTGGTGCTGCCCATGGCAACGGCAAGTGCGGCAGCCAGAAGGGAATAACGCATGGTGACTCTCCGGAGGGAAGGTGGAGTAAGAGCGCGGGCTTCGCGGAAGCTTCGTTTCCCTTCGGAAATCATTAAGCGCCCGTCAAAGATGCGCTAAAGCATGGGAGTGAAATCTTGCAGTCACATGTGAGTTTCGTGACCGCAATGTGACAGCCGGTCGCCCGTCCGACGGTGCCGGCCGCTCCGCGTGCCGCACACCTATATAGGCGTGACCGCGTGGCCGGAGCGTGCGCGACGGCCATCGCCCACCCTGCCCGTCCTTCCGCATGCATGCGCCATGGCCCCTCGCCGGGCGGACCACCCGTCGTCACGGGACTGTCTTGATTGCGACACCGGGCTGTCACACAAACGTCGTGGAATGGCCACCCAACGGGCATGCCCCGTCCTTCCACCCTGCCTTCTCCCAGGAGATTTCCGTGCTCAACTCGATCAAATCCCGCGTCGCGCTGCTCGCGCTCGCCTCGGCCTTCTCGGCGCAGGCGTTCGCCGCCGACGTGACCGGCGCTGGCGCGTCGTTCGTGTATCCGGTGATGACCAAGTGGTCCGCCGACTATGCCAAGGCCACCAACAACCGCGTGAACTACCAGTCGATCGGTTCGGGCGGCGGCATCGCGCAGATCAAGGCCGGCACGGTGGATTTCGGTTCGTCCGATGCCCCGCTGAAGCCGGAAGAACTGGCCAAGTACGGCCTGGCCCAGTTCCCGTCGGTGATCGGCGGCGTAGTGCCGGTGCTGAACGTCGCCGGCCTGAAGCCGGGTCAGCTGAAGCTGGACGGCCCGACCCTGGCCAACATCTTCCTGGGTACCATCAAGACCTGGAACGACCCGGCCATCGCCGCCCTGAACCCGGGCCTGACGCTGCCGGCGCAGCGCATCACCGTGGTCCGTCGCTCGGACGGCTCGGGCACCACCTTCAACTTCGTCAACTACCTGTCCAAGGTCAGCCCGGAGTGGAAGACCAAGGTGGGCGAAGGCACCACCGTGCAGTGGCCGACCGGCGTGGGTGGCAAGGGCAACGAAGGCGTGGCCGCGTACGTGAAGCAGATCAAGGGCGGCATCGGCTATGTCGAACTGTCCTACGCGCTGCAGAACAAGATGGCCTACGCCAGCCTGAAGAATGCCTCCGGCAACTTCGTGCAGCCCAGCGACGAGACCTTCGCCGCCGCCGCCGCCAGCGCCGAGTGGGGCAAGTCCAAGGACTTCTACCTGGTCATGACGAATGCCCCCGGTGCGAACTCCTGGCCGATCACCGCCACCAACTTCATCCTGATGTACAAGGCGCCGAAGAAGGGCAACAAGGACGCGCGCGACTTCTTCCGCTGGGTCTACGCCAATGGCGATGCCCAGGCCAAGTCGCTGGACTACGTGCCGCTGCCGCCGGCGCTGGTGCAGCAGATCGAGACGTACTGGAAGGCCAACCTGAAGTACTGATCGCAGAACCGCCGGCACGGTCTCTCCCCGTGCCGGCCAAGGGCCGGCGCCCCCTCCTCGCCGCTCCCCGGGCGGGCCTTACGGCCCGCCTTTTTTGTCGCCGCGTCCCGCGCAAGCAAGTCGCGTTACAGCTTGAGACGCGCATGTCATCACGCTGTAACAAAAACATCATTTCATAGCGTGGATCACAAACGACCCGTCTGGAGAGCCCATGCACGTCCGCAACGCACGACTGGCCACCCTGGCCCTGGCCACCGCCTTCTTCGCCGCTGCCTGCGGCGGCAAGACCGACGCCCCGGCCGCGACCGCGGGTACCGAAGGCGCCGCCGCGACCGGCGAGGGCGCGCAGAAGATCTCGGCCGAGATCACCGGTGCCGGCGCCTCCTTCATCTATCCGCTGATGGCGCGCTGGTCCACGGACTACAACAAGGCCACCGGCGCCAAGATCAACTACCAGTCGATCGGTTCGGGCGGCGGCATCGCGCAGATCAAGGCCGCGACCGTCGACTTCGGCTCGTCCGACAAGCCGCTGTCGCCGGAAGAGCTGGCGCAGGCCGGCCTGGGCCAGTTCCCGTCGGTCATCGGCGGCGTGGTGCCGGTCATCAACGTGGAAGGCCTGCAGCCGGGCCAGCTGAAGCTCAACGGCACCGTGCTGGCCGACATCTTCCTGCACAAGATCACCACCTGGAACGACCCGGCCATCGCCGCGCTGAACCCGGGCATCGCCCTGCCGGCCGGCAAGATCAACACCGTGCACCGCTCCGACGGCTCGGGCACCACCTTCAACTTCGTCAACTACCTGTCCAAAGTCAGCCCGGAGTGGAAGGACAAGGTGGGCGAAGGCACCAGCGTCAACTGGCCCGGCGGCGTGGGCGGCAAGGGCAACGAGGGCGTGGCCGCCTACGTGCGCCAGCTGAAGGGTTCGATCGGCTACGTCGAGCTTGCCTACGCCGAGCAGAACAACATGTCGTACGCCTCGCTGCAGAACGCGGCCGGCAACTTCGTGCAGCCCACCGCGGAAAGCTTCGCCGCCGCCGCGGCCAGCGCCGACTGGGCCAACGCCAAGGACTTCAACCTGGTCATCACGAATGCACCCGGCGCGCAGGCCTGGCCGATCACCGCGACCAACTTCATCCTGGTCTACAAGCAGCCCAAGGACGCGGCGAAGGCCAAGCACACGCTGGATTTCTTCAAGTGGGCCTACGAGCAGGGACAGGCGCAGGCCAACGAACTGGACTACGTGCCGCTGCCGCCGGAACTGGTGGGCCAGATCGAGCAGTACTGGCAGACCGAAATCAAGCTCTGAGCCACCGCACCGGGCCACCTCCAGGGGTGGCCCGGTGTCATCACGCGGTAACCACCCGCCCGTGCACTAGTCGCCTCCGCTTCCTCCGCCCTTCCCCCACTCCCCGGGTTGCATGAACGCCACCGCCCTCCCCGCTTCCCTGACGGACGTGCGCACTGCAAAAGACGCACGCGCCGACGCGATGTTCCGGTTGACGCTCACCGGCGCCGGCCTGTTCGTCCTGATCTCGCTGATCGCCGCGGCGCTTTCCATGTTGTGGGGCGGCCGCGAAGCCCTGCAGACCTTCGGCCTGGGCTTCTTCACCAGCACCGAATGGAATGTCGGCACGCGCGAATTCGGCGCACTGGTGCCGATCTTCGGCACCCTGGTCAGCGCCGGCATCGCCATGCTGATCGCCGTGCCTGTGAGCTTCGGCATCGCCGTGTTCCTGACCGAAGTCGCGCCCGCCTGGATGCGCGGCCCCGTCGGCATGGCCATCGAACTGCTGGCCGGCATCCCCTCGATCATCTACGGCATGTGGGGCCTGTTCGTGCTGGCGCCGCAGTTGAGCGAACACGTCTACCCGTGGATCAACGACAACCTCGGCCAGCTGCCGCTGATCGGCACCGTGCTGTCCGGTCCGCCGCTCGGCATCGGCATGCTGACCGCCGGTCTGGTGCTGGCGATCATGGTGATCCCGTTCATCTCCTCGGTGATGCGCGAGGTGTTCCTGACCGTGCCGGGGCGCTTGAAGGAATCGGCCTACGCGCTGGGCTCCACGCGCTGGGAAGTGGTGTGGGACGTGGTGCTGCCGTACACGCGCTCGGCCGTGATCGGCGGCGTGTTCCTCGGCCTGGGCCGTGCGCTGGGCGAAACGATGGCGGTGACCTTCGTCATCGGCAACGCGTACACGATCAGCGCAGCACTGCTGGAACCGGGCACGTCCATCGCGTCCACCATCGCCAATGAATTCGCCGAAGCCACCGATCCGCTGCACAAGGGCTCGCTGCTGCTGCTCGGCTTCACCCTGTTCGTACTGACCTTCATCGTGCTGGCGATCGCCCGCCTGATGCTGCGCCAGCTGGCCAAGCGGGAGGGTAACTGATGTCCGCTTCGCTCTACACCTGGCGCAAGGTCAAGAACGGCGTCGCCCTGTCACTGTCCATCGTCGCCGCCCTGTTCGGCCTGATGTGGCTGGTCTGGATCCTGTGGACCACGATCACCAAGGGCATGGGCAGCCTCAATCTTGACCTGTTCACCCAGATGACGCCGCCGCCCAACGAACCGGGCGGCCTGGCCAACGCCCTGTTCGGCAGCGTGGTGATGAGCCTGCTCGCCATCCTGCTGGGCACGCCCATCGGCGTGGCTGCCGGCACGTACCTTGCCGAATACGCCAACAAGCACTGGCTGGGCGAAACGGTCCGCTTCGTCAACGACATCCTGCTGTCAGCGCCGTCCATCGTGCTGGGCCTGTTCATCTACACCGTGATGGTCGCGCAGATGGGCCACTACTCGGCCTGGGCCGGCGCAGTGGCCCTGGCATTCATCGCGCTGCCCGTCATCGTGCGCACGACCGATGAGATGCTCCGCCTGGTGCCGCAGCAGATGCGCGAGGCCGCGCTGTCGCTGGGCGTGCCGCAATGGAAGGTGACCACCCAGGTGCTGATGCGTTCGGCGTTGCCCGGCATCGTCACCGGCGTGCTGCTGGCCCTGGCGCGCATCAGCGGCGAAACCGCGCCGCTGCTGTTCACCGCCTTCAACAACCAGTTCTGGAGCACCGACCTCAACCAGTCGATGGCCAACCTGCCCATGGTGATCTTCCAGTACGCCATGAGCCCCTACGACTCGTGGAACTCACTGGCGTGGGCCGGCGCGTTCCTCGTCACCGGCATGGTGCTGGTGCTCAGCCTGATCGCCCGAACCATCCTTCTTCGAAACAAGGTGACCCATGAATGACGCCGCCCGCATCGCCGTGGTGACGCCGCAGCGCCACGACGACCTCGCCGCCGCGAACGCCAGCGTGAAGCTGGCCGCCAAGGGCCTGGACTTCTACTACGGCGACTTCCATGCGCTGAAGAGCATCAACCTGGAAATCCCGGAAAAGCGGGTCACCGCGCTGATCGGCCCATCGGGCTGCGGCAAGTCCACGCTGCTGCGCGTCTTCAACCGCATCTACTCGCTATATCCGAAGCTCCGCGCCACCGGCGAGGTGCTGCTGGACGGCGACAACATCCTCGACACCAAGTACCCGATGAACCGCCTGCGCAGCAAGGTGGGCATGGTGTTCCAGAAGCCGGTGCCGTTCCCGATGACGATCTACGAGAACGTCGCCTACGGCATTCGCCACCACGAACGCCTGGGCAAGGCCGACATGGACGTTCGCGTCGAACAGGCGCTGCGCCAGGCGGCCCTGTGGGACGAGGCCAAGGACAAGCTGAAGCAGAGTGCGCTGGGTCTGTCCGGCGGCCAGCAGCAGCGGCTGTGCATCGCACGCGCCGTCGCGCTGCGTCCGGACGTGATCCTGCTGGACGAACCGACCTCGGCGCTGGACCCCATCTCGACCAGCAAGATCGAACAGCTGATCGAGGAACTCAAGCACCAGTACACCATCGCCATCGTCACCCACAACATGCAGCAGGCCGCGCGCGTCTCGGACTACACCGCCTTCATGTACCTGGGCGAGCTGGTGGAGCACGACGTCACCTCGACCATCTTCTCCAACCCCGGGAAGCAGCAGACGGAAGACTACATCACCGGCCGTTTCGGCTGAGGACGCCCATGAACACCCAACCGAACGACCATATCGTGAAGAGTTACGACGAAGAACAGCGCCGCATCGTGGCCGAGATCGTGCGCATGGGCGAAACCGCCGTGGCCCAGCTGGAAGCCGCGCTGGACGTGGTCGAACGCCGCGACGACAAGGCCGCGCAGCGCATCATCGCCAACGACGAGGCCATCGACGCCATCGAGCACCAGGTCAGTCATGACGTGATGCACCTGGCCCTGCGTGGCCCGATGGCGCGCGACCTGCGCGAGATCCTCGCCGGCCTGCGCATCCCGGCCGACATCGAACGCATCGGCGACTACGCCGCCAACGTGGCCAAGCGCTCCATCGCGCTGAACGTGTCGCCGCCGATGCCGCAGATCACCGGCCTGCGCGCGCTCGGCAAGCTGGCGGCCCGGCAGGTCCGCGACGTGCTGGTGGCCTACCAGAACAGCGATGCCGAGCAGGCCGTGCAGGTGCGCGCGCGCGACGCCGAACTGGATGCGCACTACACCGCGCTGTTCCGCGAACTGCTGACCTACATGATGGAAGACCCGCGCAACATCACGCCGTGCACCCATCTGCTGTTCATGGCCAAGAACCTGGAACGCATCGGCGACCACGCCACCAACATCGCCGAGAACGTGTGGTTCCTGGTGCATGGCGACCAGCCGCTGCCGCCGCGCGACAAGCGCGACGAGACCAGCACCACCGGCGCGGTCTGACCCGTACCGCAACGCAGCACCCGGAACGCCCCGCCCTGCGGGGCGTTTCCGTTTCCACCCGGCGCGCATACGAACCGCTAACAAGGCGCGGCTACAATCCCGGCACGCCGGTGCGGATCCCCCGCACCTTCCCGGGAGAGAGACCAGATGTCCAAGACCACCACCAAACCCGCCGCCGTGGCCGTCGCGCTGGCCGGCGGCATCCTGCTGGCCGGCTCGACGTTCGCGATGGAACCCCTGGCGCAGGGTTACCTGCTGGCCGCACCCGAGGCCGCGAAGGCGGGCGAAGGCAAATGTGGCGAAGGCAAGTGCGGCGAGGGCAAATGCGGCATGGCCAAGGCCGACACCGACAAGGACGGCAAGGTCTCGCAGGCCGAATTCGACGCCATGCACCCTGGCCAGGCGGCGATGTTTGCCGGGATGGATACCAACAAGGACGGCTTCATCGACGCTGCCGAGCACAAGGCCAGCACCGGCGCCAAGGGTGCCGAGGGCAAATGCGGTGAAGGCAAGTGCGGCGAGGGCAAGTGCGGCGGCGACAAGAAGACCGGCGACAAGTGAGTCCATGAGCGCGGATCCCGGCATCGTGGCCGGGATCCGGCTCCGCGCCGCATGACGACACGCCTTCCCTCCGCGTCCGCAGGCCTGGGCCTGCGGCGCGCCCTGCTCGACGACCTGCGGGGAGCACCCGCGGGCACGTTCGACTTCCTCGAATGCGCGCCGGACAACTGGATCGGGGTCGGTGGCCGTCTTGGGGAAGCCCTGCGTGATTTCTCGTCGCAATACCCGCTGACCTGCCACGGACTGTCGCTGTCGCTCGGCGGCATAGCCCCGCTGGACGACACCTTCCTCGCCCGCACGCGCCGCTTCCTCGACCAGCACGACGTCGTCCTGTACAGCGAGCACCTGAGCTACTGCGCGGACGACGGACATCTGTACGACCTGATGCCGATCCCTTTCACCGAGGAAGCCGTGCACCATGTCGCCGCGCGCATCCGCCAGGCGCAGGATGCGCTGGGCCGGCGCATCGCGGTGGAGAACGTCTCCTACTACGCGGCCCCCTACCAGGCGATGGCGGAAGGCGACTTCATCGATGCGGTGCTGGAAGAGGCCGATTGCGACCTGCTGCTGGACGTCAACAATCTCTTCGTCAATGCCATCAACCATGGCTACGACGCGCGGGACTTCCTGGCCCGCATGCCGTCCGCGCGGATCGTCTCGTATCACGTCGCCGGCCATTACGACGAAGCCGACGACCTGAAAGTGGACACGCATGGTGCGCCGGTGAAGGACGACGTGTGGTCGCTGCTGGCGCTGGCGTACGAACGGCACGGCGTGCATCCCACCCTGCTGGAGCGGGATTTCAACTTCCCGCCGCTGGCCGAACTCGCCACGGAAGTGCAGCGGATCCGCGACCTGCAATCCGCACACGCCGGCACGGCGGCGCGCATGGCCCATGGCTGACACCCTGCAAGACCAGCAGTTCGCGCTCTCCCGCCACCTGCGCGACCCCTCTCATCCGCCGCCGCCCGGCATCGAGGAACGTCGGCTCGCGATCTATCGCGACCTGTTCTTCAACAATATCGAGAGCCTGCTGGCGGGCAATTTCCCGGTGATCCGGCAAACGCTGGGAGACGACGCCTGGCGCCGCCTCGTGCGCAGCTTCTACGCCCGGCACCGTAGCCAGACCCCGTTGTTTCCCGAGATCGCGCGCGAGTTCATCCGCTTCCTGGAAACCCGCACCGGCGACGGCGACCCGCCGTGGCTGCGCGAACTGGCGCATTACGAATGGGTGGAACTGGCGCTGCAGATCGCCGACGACGCCACGCCGCAGCACGATCCCCGCGGCGACCTGCTCGCGGACGTGCCCGTCGTGTCGCCCTTTGCCTGGGCACTGGCCTACCAGTGGCCCGTGCACCGCATCGGTCCGGACTTCCAGCCCGACCTGTCGCCGCCGGAGCCGACCCTGCTGCTGGTACGCCGCGACGCCACCCACCAGGTGCGCTTCGCCGCGATCTCGCCGCTGGTCTATCGCCTGATCGAACTGCTCGGCAAAGGCGGCCGCAGCGGTGGCGAGGTACTGCGGCACCTGGCGACGGAGGCGGGCGTGGATGACGTGCCGGCCTTCGTCGACCAGGGAGCCGCGATGCTCGCGCGCATGCGCGATGAAGGCACCCTGCTGGGTACCGCCGGAGCCCCGTTTCCCATCGTGGGAGCGACGTAAGTCGCGATCGCTTTACCCGGTCCGTGCATCGCGACTCACGTCGCTCCCACGCTTGCGATTCCACCTCCCGTCGGAGTCCGGCCGCAGGGACCTGCTACCCTTTCCCTCATGGAAAACACCGCCGAACCCGTCCGCACCACCCCCATGGCCCGCCGCTTCCGCGGCTACCTGCCCGTCGTGGTGGACGTGGAGACCGGCGGCTTCGACTGGAACCGCCACGCCCTGCTCGAACTGGCCGCCGTGCCGCTGGATCTGGACGAGAACGGCCTGCTGGTGATGGGCACCACTTCCAGCGTGCACCTGCACCCGGCGCCCGGCACCGAGATCGACCCCAAGTCGCTGGAGGTCACCGGGATCGACCTGGATCATCCATTCCGCTTCGCCAAGCACGAGAAGGAGGCGCTGGACCATGTGTTCGCGCCGGTGCGCGCGGCGGTGAAGAAGCACGGCTGCCAGCGCGCGATCCTGGTGGGCCACAACGCGCACTTTGACCTGAACTTCCTCAATGCGGCGGTGGCGCGGGTCGGCCACAAGCGCAACCCGTTCCATCCCTTCAGCGTGTTCGACACGGTGACGCTGGCGGGCGTGGCCTATGGCCAGACCGTACTGGCGCGGGCCGTCGCCGCCGCCGGCTTCGACTGGAACGCCGAAGACGCGCACTCCGCCGTCTACGATGCCGAGCAGACCGCGCGCCTGTTCTGCACCATCGCCAACGCCTGGCCCAAGCCGCTGGGCTGAAGCGCCCTGCCGGCGACACCCTGCCACTGACCGCACTCCAGGCCGACATCGTCACCCGGCGGATCGACGCCATCGTCATTGCGTCCACCGCTCCCGGCAGGCCGGGCGTGGTGTTCTGCTGCTATCTCCGTACGACTTGGCGCGCTATCGCGCCCTGCCCGCCTAGCCTTCGCCGCTGCCCGCCGCGTCCACCGGCGGCCGTGCGGTCATCGCCGCGCCCGCCGATGCGACGATGATCGCGCCGATCGCCAGCCACTGCAGCAGGGTGAGTTGTTCGTGCAGGAACAGCAGGCCGCACAGTGCACCGATGGCGGGTTCCAGGCTCATCAGCATGCCGAAGGTCCGCGTCGGCAGTTTCGTCAGCGCCACCATCTCCAGGCTGTAGGGCAGCGCGGTGGACAACAGCGCCACGCCGAACGCGATGGGCAGCAGCGCGGGCGAGAGCAGCGCGGTGCCCGCATGCGCCACGCCGAACGGCACGGCGACCAGTGCGGCGATGGAGGTGCCCAAGGCGACGGTCTGCGGTCCGTGGTCGTTGCCGGCCTTCTGCCCGAACACGATGTACAGCGCCCAGCACGTACCCGCGCCGAGCGCATAGGCCGCACCGACGGGATCCAATGCCTGCGTACCCTGCTCAGGTACCAGCAGCACCAGCCCCAGCACGGCCAGTGCGACCCAGACCACGTCGCGCAGGTGGCGCGAGCCGAACAGCGCCACCGCCAACGGACCGGTGAACTCCAGCGCGATGGCGATGCCCAGCGGCACCGTTTCCAGCGACTTGTAGAACATCAGGTTCATCAGGCCCAGCGAGATGCCGTACGCAAGCAACGCAGGCCACTGGTGCCGCTGGACGCGCATGCGCCAGGGGCGGAACACCGCGACCAGCAGCAGCGTCGCCAGGGCCAGGCGCAGCGCGGTTGCGCCGGTCGCACCGACGGCGGGAAACAGATGCTTGGCCAGCGATGCGCCCGACTGGATGGAGACCATGGCGACCAGCAGCAGCGCGATCGGCTGCCAGCGCGTGGCGGCGGGAGAAGACGAGACGAAGTTCATGGGGAAAACGGCCTGCACTGGGCACGTGGAGCGCCCCGTGCTTGTGGGGGATACGATTGCGCACTATATTGCGCAATCGAAGCTTAACTTATGCGCAATATATTGCGCAACCCCTCTCCATGAGCGTACTTGAACACGTGGCCGAGAACGTCCGCCGCCTGCGGACCGCCGCCGGCCTCAGCCAGCAGGCCCTGGCCGAGACGGCGGACGTCAGCCGGCGGATGCTGGTCGGCATCGAATCCGGCGACGCCAATGTCAGCCTGAACACCTTGGACCGCATCGCCGAGGCGTTGCGGGTGAGCTTTGCGGACTTGGTGAAAGCACCGGCCAAGGATCTGCGCCGCATCGAGGCCCTCGCCTGGCAGGGACGCATGCCCGGCTCGCAGGCCGTGCTGTTGGCCACCGCGCCAGCGGCGCACGATGTCGAACTCTGGGCCTGGACGCTGATGCCGGGCGACCGTTACACCTGCGGCGCGGATCCGGCCGGCTGGCACGAGATGTTCTTCGTCATCGAAGGGCAACTGGTGGTGGAGCTGCCCGAGGGCGAACAGACCGTCGATGCCGGCGACTTCTTCGTCTTTCCCAGCGACCGCGACTACGCCTACCGCAACGGCGGGCAGGCGCCGTTGCGCTTCATCCGCAACGTCGTGCACTGAGCGACGTGCGCATCACTTCGCCGGGGCGATACCGTGCCGGCGCAGGATGTCGCGCACGCGATCCAGCGGAATCGCTTCGACCGTCTCGCCGTTGCCGCTGATCGTGGTCGCCATGAAGATCGCGTTGTAGATCGCCTCCTCGACGGCCTCCACGCTGGCCTGGAACACCGCGCTCATCTGCTCGTTGGCCAGTTCCGAGCTGTCCAGCTTCGGGGCATCGAAGGCACGGCGGACCGAGTCCGCGGTGGAGAACGCGAGTACATAGTCGCCACTGCCGTTGGACGCCGAACTGCCGGTGCGCCCCAGACCCATCATCGCGCGCGAGGCGACGCGACGCAGGTTGCGGTCGCCCAGCGGCGCATCGGTGGCGATGACGATGATGATGGAACCGTCCCCTCGGTCGTCCGCCAGGCCTCGTGAATCGTCGGTGTTGGCCGCCACTGCATTCTGGAATGCGTAGCGGTCAAGCTCGCGTCCGACCGGCGCACCCGCCACCTGCAGCACGCCTCCGAAATTGGCCTGCACCAGCACGCCCACCGTCCATCCGCCCAGCGATGCGGGCAGCCTGCGCGAGGAGGTGCCGATACCGCCCTTCCATCCGAACGCCACGGTGCCGGTGCCCGCCCCCACGCTGCCTTCCTGCACGGGGCCGCCGCTGGCCGTCTCCAGCGCGCGCCGCACGGCCTGGGCGGTGACAGGGCGCGCGCGGATGTCGTTGAGCCCCCCATCGTTGGTCTCGCCGACCACCACGTTGAGCGACCGTACCTGCTGCATGTCCGGACGCTCCAGCATCCACGCCGCCATCGCATCGGCGGCCTTCCACACGCACAAGGTGCAGGTCAGCAGGATGGGCGTTTCCAGTTCGCCCAGTTCGTTCACCTGGGTGCTGCCGATGAATTTGCCGAAGCCGTTGCCGACATGCACGGCGGCAGGCACGCGCGAACGGTAGGGATTGCCGGGATGCGGCAGGATCGCGGTGACGCCGGTGCGCACGCTGTCGCCTTCCACCAAGGTCACCTGGCCGACGCGCACGCCCGCCACGTCGGTGATCGCGTTGTGCGTGCCGGGGGCGAAGATGCCCGGCGCCACGCCGAGGTCGCGTGCACGCGCGCGGGGCGCGTCCTGCGCGAAGGTGCCGGCGGAAACGACGGCCAGCAGCAACGCCGCCAGCCGGATCGAGGAACGGTGCGGCGCTGTGGGCATGCGGATTCCCTTATTGGCGTTGGCGGACGGCTTCGAACAGGGTGACGCCGGCGGCGACCGACACGTTGAGGCTCTCGATCTCGCCGGGCATGGGAATCTTCACCAGGCCATCGCAGTGCTCGCGCGTCAGCCGGCGCAGGCCGTCGGCCTCGCCACCCAGCACCAGCGCGACGTTGCCGCGCAGGTCGAGCGAATACAGCGACGCCTCGGCTTCACCCGCCAGGCCGTAGATCCAGACGCCGAGCTGCTGCAGGTCGCGCAGGCAGCGCGAGAGGTTGGTGACCTGCACCACCGGGATGCGGTCGGCCGCACCGGCCGAGGTCTTGCGCACGGTGGCGTTGACGCCCACCGACTTGTCCTTGGGGATGACCACCGCAGTGACGCCGGCACCGGCGGCGCTGCGCAGGCACGCGCCCAGGTTGTGCGGGTCCTGCACGCCGTCCAGCACCAGCAACAGCGCCTTGCCTTCGGCGGCTTCGACGAGACCCTGCAGCTCGCCCTCGTCCCACGTCTTGGCGGCGGCATAGCGCGCGGCGACGCCCTGGTGGCGCAACGCGCCGGCCACGCCGTCCAGCGCCTGCCCGGTGACGCGGCGCACGTCGATGCCCTTGCGGCGCGCGTTCTCTTCGATCTCGGTCAGGCGCGCGTTCTTGCTGCCGCCCTCGACCAGCACCTCGCGCACATTGTCGGCGTCGTTCTCGATGGCCGAGGCCACCGCATTGACGCCGACGATCCACTGGTTCTGCTTGCTCATGCGCTGTACGGCCGCGTTGGAAAGGCCGGCATTATCGCATCGACCGACCAGTCAGCGCGGAGGCCAGGCCGGCGTGTCGTGGTCCGGATGCTGGTAGGAGACGACATCGGCGAGGAAGGTGGCCGCGGCCTCGTCCTCCTCGGTACGCCGCTGCGGCAGCGCCGGCAGGTCGTCCACGTACGGCAGCTTGCCCTCCACGCCGTACTGCACCCACGGCGCCAGGGGGCGGGGATCATCGAATGCGCCCGCCGCCACCGCCACGCCATCCGGCGCCTCGTAGGTCAACGGCGTGCCGCAGTCGGCGCAGAAGCCGCGGCGGACCACGTTGGACGACTGGAACCGCTTCGGCTCACCGCGTGTCCATTCCAGTACCACACCGCGCGTTGACACCAATGGCGCGTAGTAGGCACCGAACGCCTTCTGGCACATGCGGCAATGGCAGATGGAAGCGTCCTTCAGTTCACCGGTGACGCGGAAGCGGATCGCACCGCATTGGCAGCCGCCGGTGTGGATCTGGGTGGACATGGGGACATCATCCTGGAAGATGCTATGCCGTGCTGTAGGGCCGTGATCGAGCTGCGTCCCTCTGCAAGCCCGTTCGTCATCCCGGCGCACGCCGGGATCCATCTTGATCCTGCTGTTGCCTTGGATACGGGACAAGAAGCAAGATCAAAATGGGTCCCAGCTTGCGCTGGGACGACGACGTACTTGCTCAATACTTCCGCTTCTTCCGCTTGGCCGGCTGGCCACGCGGCGGGGGCGGCGGCAGGCCCTGGTCCTGCTTGTCCTCCACCAGGCGGAAGTCGATCTTGCGCTCTTCCAGGCTGGCCTTCAGCACGATGATGCGCACCCGGTCGCCCAGCCGGAACGACATGCCGCGACGCTCGCCGGACAGTGTCTTGCGGAGCGGATCGAAGTGGTAATAGTCGTGCGGCAGCTGGGTCACGTGGACCAGCCCGTTGACCTTGGACTGGTCCAGCTCCACGAACAGGCCGAAGCTGGTGACGCCACTGATGACGCCGTCGAACTGGCCGCCGACATGCTGCTCCATCCAGGCCGCGCGGTAGCGTTCGTCGACCTCGCGCTCGGCTTCGTCGGCACGGCGCGCACGTTCCGAACACTGTAGCGAAAGCGCCGCCATCTCGTGTTCGGAATACTGGAACTTCTCCGGCTTTCCCTTGGTCAGCGCGTACTTGATGGCGCGGTGCACGAGTAGGTCGGGATACCGCCGGATCGGCGAAGTGAAGTGCGCATAGGCTTCCAGCGCCAGGCCGAAGTGACCGGCATTGTCCGGCGAGTAGACCGCCAGGCTCTGGCTGCGCAGCACCACCGATTCCAGCAGGGCCACGTCGGGACGCTCACGGATCTTCTTCAGCAACTGGGTGAAATCCCGTGGCTGCACCTTGCCCCAGGGCGGCAGGCTCAACTTGAATTCCTTGAGGAACTCGAGCAGGTCGGCGTACTTGGATTCCGGCGGCCGGTCGTGCACGCGGTACGGCGCGGGAATGCGCGCGCCCAACAGGAACCGGGCGGCCTCCACGTTGGCCGCGATCATGCATTCCTCGATCAGCTTGTGCGCATCGTTCCGCTGCAGCATGCCGGCCTGGGTGACCTCACCGCGATTGTCCAGTTCGAAGCGGACTTCGGACGTCTCGAACTCGATCGCGCCGCGCTTCTCGCGCGCCTTGGCCAGCAGGCCATACAGCTCGTGCAGGCGCTCGACCTGCGGCAGCAGCGCGCCAATGGACTGGCGGGCATCGGCGTCGCCCTCGCCCACCGCCTTCCACACCTGGTCGTAGGTAAGGCGTGCGTGCGAACGCATCACCGCCTCGTAGAACTTCGACTGGGTGACTTCGCCCTCGCTGTTGACCTGCATGTCGCAGACGAAGCACATGCGGTCCACTTTCGGATTCAGCGAGCAGATGCCGTTGGACAAGGTCTCCGGCAGCATGGGCACCACGAAACCCGGGAAGTACACCGACGTCGCACGCTTCTGCGCTTCATCGTCCAGCGGCGTGCCGGGACGCACGTAGTGCGAGACATCGGCGATGGCCACGACCAGGCGGTAGCCGCTGCGGTTCTTCATGCGCAGGCCCTGGCGATTGCTTTCGCAATACACCGCATCGTCGAAGTCCTTCGCGTCGGCGCCGTCGATGGTCACCAGCGGCATGTCGCGCAGGTCGACACGGTTACCGATCATCGCCGGCTCGATCGCCAGCGGTACCGCCGTGGCCTCGTCCAGCACCTCCTGCGGGAACTCGTGCGGCAGGTTGTGGCCGTGGATCGCGGCCTCCACCACCAGCGACGGCGTCAGGCTGTCGCCCAGCACGGCGATGACCTTGCCGATGGGCGGACGACGCGCATCCGGCGCCTGGGTCAGCTCGACCACCACCAGCTGGCCGTCGCGCGCGCCACCGGTGGCGTCCTGCGGGATCTGCACGTTGCGCTGGATGCGCTTGTCGTCCGGCGCCACGTAGGCGATGCCGACCTCGAAGCCGAAACGGCCGATCAGCCGGGTGACCCCGCGTTCCAGCACGCGCGCGATGCTGCCTTCGCGACGGCCGCGCCGGTCGATGCCGGTGACGTTGGCCAGCGCGCGGTCGCCATGCATGACCTTGCGCATTTCATAGGGCGGCAGGAACAGGTCGTCGCCTCCGCCGGCGTCGGGCCGCAGGAAGCCGAAACCGTCCGGGTTGGCGATCACCGTGCCGGCGATCAGCGCGGTGTGCTGCACCGGCGCGAAACCGCCGCGCCGGTTCTGCACCAGTTGTCCGTCGCGGACCATCGCGCCCAGGCGCTTGGACAGGGCCTCGAAGCGGTCGGGTGCCTCCAGGCCCAGCGGGCCGGCGATCTCCTCGGCCGTCTGCGGTCCCTCGGCGGCCTCGAGGAAACCGAGGATGGCTTCGCGACTGGCGATGGGCTGGTCATAACGTTGCGCTTCGCGCTGCGCGTGCGGGTCGACGAAACGCCCCGACGTGCGCGCGGGCGCGGCGCGGCGCGTGGCCGGCGCCGAAGACTTCGCCCCGCCGCCGGTCGGCGGGAGGTCGGGCATCCAGGGGGGGAGGCTCTTCCCGGTCTTGGCGGGTTTGCCCGATCGCTGCCCGGCACTCTTCGTGCGCGGGGTGCTTCCCTTGCCGGCGCCGCTCTTGCCGCCGTTCCGTGTGGTTTTCTTGGTCATGCGTCGATGGTACACCCCGGCTGAACAACGCCATGCGAAAACACCCGTTGACATTCCCCCGCCCGGTCCGCAAAATGCGCGCCTCGCTTACCTGCCCAGGTGGCGGAATTGGTAGACGCACTAGTTTCAGGTACTAGCGGGTAAAACCGTGGAGGTTCGAGTCCTCTCCTGGGCACCACGCATCACGAAGACCCCCGCGCAAGCGGGGGTTTTTCGTTTCCGGCGGCCGGACGCCTCACACACGCATGCCGGCAACCGAAGTAGGCTGATGGCCGGCCGTCAGGCGGCACCTTTCCCCCGGGGCACGCATGGAGTTCCAACAGATCCTTTTCCTGGTCATCCTGGCGGTCACGCTGGGACTGTTCATCAGCGAGAAGCTGCGCATCGACCTGGTGGCGCTGCTGGCCCTGCTGGCGCTCACCCTGACCGGGATCCTGGGACCGAAGGACGCGCTGGCCGGCTTCGCCAGCGAACCGGCGATCATCGTCGCCGCGGTGTTCGTGCTGTCGGCCGGCCTGTCGGCCACCGGCATCACCGACCGCATCGGCGCGGGCATCGGCCGGGCCGCAGGCGGCAGCGAGTGGCGCACCATCGCCGTGGTCATGCCGGCCACGGCGGCGCTGGCGGCGTTCTCGCACCACGTGATGGTCACGGCGATGATGCTGCCTATCCTGATGCGCATCGCGCGCGAGCAGAAGCTGGCCGCATCGCGCCTACTGATGCCCATGTCGCTGGCCGCATCGCTGGGCACCACGCTGACTCTGTTCAGCGCACCGGCATTCCTGTTGTCCAACGACCTGATCAAGCGCGCCGACCTGCCCGCGCTGGACATCTTCGCCATCACCCCCATCGGCATCGCACTGGTGCTGCTGGGCACGGTGTACATGCTGCTGGCGCGCTGGCTGGTGCCCAAGCGCGACGGGGAAACGCCGCAGGGGGATTACCTGAAGCTGGACCGCTACTACACCGAGCTGCTGGTGGAAGCGGATTCGCCCTGGGTCGGCAAGACCCGCGGCGACTTCTCGGACGCGTTCAAGGATCGCCTGCAGGTGGTCGACTGGCTGCGCCACGGCATGCGACGCCGCAACCAGCACCCCGAAAGCCCGTTGGCCGCCGGCGATGTGCTGCTGGTACGCGCCTCGCCAGACGAGATCGCCTCCATCCGCGACGAGCCCGGCCTGGCCCTGCACGCCGTGGCCAAGTACGGCGATACCCCCGGCGAGCGCCCCAAGTCCGAAGCGCTGGGCGACGAGCAGCTGGTGCAGGCGGTCGTGGCGCCCCATTCGGAGTTCGTCGGCCGCAGCGTGGCCGACATCGACTTCCTGCGCAATCTCGGCGTGGTGGTGGTGGGCCTGTGGCGCCGCGAGGGCTGGCTGCACGGCGAACTGTCCGAAACCGTGCTGCAGGAAGGCGACCTGCTGGTCCTGTGGGGCCAGCAAGAGAACCTGGAACCGCTGGCGACCCACCACGGCTTCCTGATGCTGATGCCGTTCAGCGGCCGGGAGAAGTCGCGCCGGCGCGCACCGCTGGCGCTGCTGATCATGGCGGCCGCCGTAGCCGCCGCGGCCACCGAGACGCTGGCGCCGCACATCGCATTCCTGGCCGGGGCGGTGGCGATGGTGCTGACGCGCTGCGTGGACATCGAGCGCGCCTACCAGGAAATCGACGTGCGCATCTTCGTGATGATCGGCGGGGTGATTCCGCTGGGCATCGCCATGGAAAAGACCGGCACCGCCGCGCTGGTGGCCGACCTGCTGCTGAACCACGCCGCCCACTGGTCGCCACTGGTGCTGCTGCTGGTGATGTTCGGTACGGCCGCGCTGCTGACCCAGATCCTGTCCGATGCCGCCACCACGGTGCTGCTGGCGCCGATCGCGCTGGCGCTGGCCACGGGACTGGGCTTGAACCCGGTGCCGTTCGTGGTCTGCACGGCGATGGGGGCGGTAGCCTCGTTCCTCACCCCCATCGGCCATCACGGCAACCTGCTGATCCTCACCCCGGGCCGCTACACGTTCGGCGATTTCCTGCGCGTGGGCGCGCCCCTCACCCTGGCCATCGCCTTCACCACCGCCTGGCTGGCACGCTGGCTGTGGCTGGGCGGACCGCTGCTGCCGGGTATCGGCGGCTGAGACGGGGCGGCGGGTAGAATGGCCGGGTTTTCCGACCCGCAGACCGTACGCCCGCAATGACCGAAACGATCCGCCCCACCTTCCATGGCTTCGAGCAGATCCCGCTGCGCGAGTACGCCGAGCGCGCCTACCTCGACTACTCGATGTACGTGGTGCTGGACCGCGCCCTGCCCTTCATCGGCGACGGGTTGAAGCCGGTGCAGCGGCGCATCGTCTATTCGATGAGCGAGCTCGGCCTGAACGCCGGCGCGAAGCCGAAGAAGTCCGCACGCACCGTCGGCGACGTGATCGGCAAGTACCACCCGCACGGCGACAGCGCCTGCTACGAAGCGCTGGTGCTGATGGCGCAGCCGTTTTCGTACCGCTATCCGCTGATCGAAGGCCAGGGCAACTTCGGCTCGCCGGACGATCCGAAGTCGTTCGCGGCCATGCGTTACACCGAATCCAAGCTCACCCCCATCGCCGAAGTGCTGCTGGGCGAGCTGGGCCAGGGCACGGTGGACTGGACGCCGAACTTCGACGGCACGCTGGAAGAGCCGACCTGGCTGCCGGCGCGCCTGCCGCACCTGCTGCTCAACGGCACCACCGGCATCGCGGTGGGCATGGCCACCGACGTGCCGCCGCACAACCTCAACGAGATCGTCAGTGCCTGCATCCGCCTGATCGACGATCCGGACGCGACGGTCGCCGACCTGTGCGAGCACGTACGCGGCCCGGACTACCCCACCAAGGCGGAGATCATCACCGCGCCCTCCGACCTGCGTGCGATGTACGAGAACGGCACCGGCAGCGTCCGCGCGCGTGCGGTGTGGCGCAAGGACAACGCCAACCTCGTCATCGAGGCCCTGCCCTACCAGGTATCGCCGTCCAAGGTGATCGAGCAGATCGCGGCGCAGATGCGGGCCAAGAAGCTGCCCTGGCTGGAGGACATCCGCGACGAATCCGACCACGCCAACCCGGTGCGCGTGGTGCTGATCCCGCGCTCCAACCGCGTGGATGCCGAACAGCTGATGGGCCACCTGTTCGCCACGACCGACCTGGAGAAGAGCTACCGGGTCAATCTCAACATCATCGGGCTGGACGGCCGCCCGCAGGTCAAGAACCTGCGGATGCTGCTGACCGAGTGGCTGGCGTTCCGCAGCGACACTGTCACCCGCCGCCTGAAGCACCGCCTGGAGAAGGTCGAGCGCCGCCTGCACCTGTTGGAAGGCCTGCTGGTCGCGTTCCTCAACCTGGATGAAGTCATCCGCATCATCCGCACCGAGGACGAGCCGAAGACGGCGCTGATCGCGCGCTTCGCACTGAGCGAGGAACAGGCCGACTACATCCTCGATACCAAGCTCAAGCAGCTCGCCCGCCTGGAGGAAATGAAGATCCGCGGCGAGCAGGACGAACTGCAGGCCGAACGCGAGAAGATCGCCGGCATCCTGGAGTCGAAGGCCAAGCTGAAGAAGCTGATCAAGGACGAGCTGACCGCGGACGCCAAGAAGTTCGGCGACGCGCGCCTGTCGCCGCTGGTGCAGCGCGATGCCGCCCAGGCCCTGGACGAAACCGAACTGGTCGCCAGCGAGCCGATGACGGTGGTGCTGTCGGAAAAGGGCTGGATCCGCGCCGCGAAGGGCCACGACATGGATGCCGCCACGCTGTCGTACCGCGATGGCGACGGCCTGCTGGCGGCGGTGCGCTCGCGCAGCACGCAGCAGGTGGCGTTCCTGGATTCGGAAGGCCGCAGCTACTCCACCGCCGTGCACACGCTGCCCTCCGCGCGCGGCAACGGCGAGCCGCTGACCGGCCGCTTCTCGCCGGCCGCGGGCGCGTCGTTCCGGGCCCTGGCCAGCGGCGACAACGACAGCCGCTTCGTGCTGGCGTCTTCGCACGGCTACGGTTTCGTCACGCGCTTCGAGAACCTCACCGGGCGCCAGAAGGCGGGCAAGGCGATGCTCAACCTGACCCCGGGCGCGGGCGTGCTGCAGCCTGCACAGGTCGCCAACGTCGGGACCGACCGCATCGTCGCCGTGACCAGCGCGGGCCACCTGCTCGCGTTCCCGGTCAGCGAACTGCCCGAGCTGGACAAGGGCAAGGGCAACAAGCTGATCGAGATCCCCAAGGCCAAGCTGGGCACCGAGCGCGTGGTCGCCATCGCCGCTGTCGCGCCGGGCAGCACGTTGCTGGTGAAGAGCGGCCAGCGCACGATGAGCCTGTCGTTCAAGGATCTGGACGAGTACGTCGGTGCACGGGCGACGCGGGGCGGGTTGTTGCCGCGGGGGTGGCAGAAGGTCGACGGACTGGACGTCCAGTAGTTCACCGCATGGGCGCGCTGCGGCGCGTTCGTCACCGCCGCCAACCATGGTTTCAGGGGGCGCGGCAGAAGGTCGACGGACTGGATGCGCTCACGAGCGTCCGTAACATCATCGCCGCTGTATGGCGAGTTCCCCTCTACCCGTTTCAACGAGGACTACACCCATGGACGCCGACTTCTGGCTGCAACGCTGGCAGGAAGGCCTGATCGGCTTCCATCGCAGCGACGTGATGCCGTTGCTGGAAAAGCACTGGCCCTCGCTGCAGCTGCCGGCGGGCAGTCGCGTGCTGGTGCCGCTATGCGGGAAATCGCTCGACATGCACTGGCTGGCGGCGCAGGGCCATCGTGTGCTGGGCGTGGAGCTGTCACCGCTGGCGGTGACGCAGTTCTTCGAGGAAGCCGGACTGACACCGGTGCGGACGACGAGCCTATACGGCGAGCACTTCCGCGCCGGCCCGGTGGAGATCATCCTGGGCGATGCATTCGGGCTGGATCCGGCGCTGCTGGCGGAGGTGGCCGGGGTGTACGACCGTGCGGCGCTGATCGCGCTGCCGCCGGACCTGCGCCTGCGCTATCGCGACACGGTCTATGCATCGCTCCCCGCCGGATGCCAGGGACTGCTCATCACGCTGGAGTATCCGCAGGCCGAGAAGGCCGGTCCGCCGTTCTCGGTGGAACAGCCCGAGGTGGAAGCGCTGTTCGCTGCGCCGTGGCGGCAGGAGCTGCTGGAACGGCGCGACATCCTGGACCAGGAGCCGCGCTTCCGCGAAGAAGGCCTGAGCGCGCTGGCGACCGCCGTGTACCACCTGACGAACGGACATCTGTAGGAGCGGGCCATGCCCGCGATGCTCCTGCGTTACCAGCGTCGCGTCCATGGGGCGCTCCTGCAGCCAGCGCGGCATCTTGCGCAAAGGTCGGGAAATACTCGGCTAACGCCGAGCGCCAGACCCGCGCTTACGTGGCTGCCGGTTCGCCGTCGAGCTTGGAGGTCAGGTACAGCGCGATGCCCAGGCGCTTGATCAGGCCCAATTGCTGTTCCAGCCAGTGCGCGTGGTCTTCTTCCGTATCCTTGAGCTGCGCCAGCAGGATTTCGCGGCTGACGTAGTCGCCGTGCTGTTCGCACAGCGCCATGCCCTTGGCCAGGTGCGCGCGCACCGCGTACTCGACCTCCAGGTCACGCTGCAGCATCTCCTCGACGGTCTTGCCGGCCGTGAAGGCTTCCGGACGCATGTCCGGGTCGCCTTCCAGGAACAGGATGCGCCGCAGCAGCGCGTCGGCGTGCTGGGTTTCTTCCTGCATTTCGTGGTCGATGCGGTGGAACAGCGCCTTCAGGCCCATGTCCTCGTAGCGCCTCGAGTGGATGAAATACTGGTCGCGCGCGGCCAGTTCGCCGCGCAACAGGAACTTGAGGTAGTCGACGACGTCCGGGTGGCCTTTCATGGGGGTACGGCTCCTGTAGCAAGGCGCACAGGATGCCCGATCCCGCCGGCCGGCGGCCGAATCGGAATCAGTCGCGTTCGTCGTCGCACCGCGGCATGGACCGTCATCGCTTCCGTGGAATAATCGCCGCGCCCGCCCCTAGCCTCAGGACCCGCAATGCTGAAGTGGACCCGGCGCATCGCGCTGCTGCTGTTGGCCCTGGTCGTACTGGTGCTCCTGATCGCATGGTGGATGCTGCGCGGAAGCCTGGCGCAGTTGGAAGGCGAGTCGGACCTGGCGGGACTGTCGGCGCCCGTCAGCATGCAGCGCGACGCCCTGGGCGTGGTCACCATCGATGCGGCCAGCGAATCCGATGCCGTCCGTGCACTGGGCTACGTGCACGCGCAGGAACGCTACTTCGAGATGGACCTGATGCGCCGCAGCTCGGCGGGCGAGCTGGCCGAGCTGTTCGGCCCCATCGCCGTCGGCCTGGACAAGGACCGCCGCGTGCACCGGATCCGCGCGCGCGTGTCGGCCAACCTCGACGCGTTCGCGGGCAACCGCATGCCCCAGCTGCAGGCCTATGCCGACGGCGTCAACGCCGGTCTCGGCAACCTGCGCGCCAGGCCTTGGCCCTACCTGCTGCTGCGACAGGAGCCGCGTCGCTGGGACGTGCTGGATTCGGCGCTGACGGGCTATGCGATGTATTTCGACCTGCAGGATGCGCAGAACGTGCGCGAGCTGGGCCTGTGGCAGATCCGCCGACACGTGCCGCAAGGCCTCTACGATTTGCTCGCGCACGATGGCACCGAATGGGACGCGCCCCTCTATGGCGAGCCGCGCGGCAACGCCACGCTGCCGGACGCCGGCCAGGTGGACCTGCGCACGCTGCCGATGCCGAAGACGGATTCCCACCAGCGCCTGGCCGACAAGGGCACGCCGGGCAGCAACAACTGGGCGGTCGCCGGCGCATTGACGGCCGATGGCCGTGCCATCGTCGCCGACGACATGCACCTGGGACTGCGCGCGCCGGGCATCTGGTTCCGCGTGCGCCTGCGCTATCCCGACCCGCATGCGCCGGGCGGCAAGGTCGACGTCTCCGGCTTCAGCCTGCCCGGCCTGCCCGCGATCATCGTGGGCAGCAACGGACGCGTCGCCTGGGGCTTCACCAACAGCTACGCGGACACCGCCGACTGGTATCCGGTGGTCCCGTGCGAAGGCCACATCAGCGCGGGCTGCGAGCCCGTTACGCGCCATGCCGAGACGATCAGGGTCGCCGGTGGCGAAGACGTGCCGTTCGAGGTATTCGATACCCGGCACGGCCCGATCGTCCATCCTGCGAAGGGGGACCGTCCCGCACTGGCGCTGCGCTGGGTGGCGCAGTTGCCGGGCGCACTGAACTTCGGCCTGTCGGACCTGGCACGAGCCGGCGACCTGTCCGCCGCCCTCGCCGTGGCCCAACGCACCGCGACGCCTGCACAGAACCTGGTCGTCGCGGATCGCAATGGCCGCATCGCGTGGCGCATCCTCGGTCCGTTGCCATCGCGCGCGGGCGCGTGCGCGCACGCACTCGACCGGGCAGTCGGCGTGTCGCCCGACGACGACACGGCCGCATCCTGCACGCCCTGGGACCTGTCCTATCAACTCTCGCCCGTGCTCACGTCGCCGGAGAACCACCGCCTCTGGACCGCCAATGCACGCGTGATCGAAGGCGATGCGCTGGCGCGCGTCGGCGACGGCGGCTATGCGCTGGGTGCGCGCGCGAAGCAGATCCGCGATGGCCTGATGGCGAAGGATCGCTTCACCGAGCAGGACCTGCTGGCCATCCAACTGGACGACCGTGCGCTGTTCCTGGAGCGCTGGTGGCGGCTGTTGCAGGACGAAGCGAAGACGCGGCCGGCAGCATCCGCCATAAAGGCCATCGCCGAGGCCGGCAAGACCTGGGAAGGGCGCGCGGGCGTCGATTCGGTCAGCTATCGCCTGGTCCGCGCCTGGCGCCTGGCCGTGAACGCGCGCATCGCCGACGGCCTGACGGCGCCCGCACAGGCGGCGCTGGGCGACGACTTCGTCATGCCCGACCTGCCGCAGCTGGAAGGCGTGGTATGGCCGTTGCTCGAACAGCGCCCCGCCCATCTGCTCTCGCGCCGCTACGAGAGCTGGGACGCGCTGCTGGAAGATGCAGCGCAGGAAGTGCGCGACGACCTGGCCGACCAGGGACCGCTGGCCGAACGGCGCTGGGGCGAGCGCAACACGGCCAGGATCTGCCACCCGCTCGCCGACGCCCTGCCTGCCTTCCTGAAGCCCCGGCTCTGCATGCCGGGCGAAGCGCTCGCCGGCGATGGCGCCATGCCCCGCGTGCAGGGCCCTGCCTTCGGTGCGTCCGAGCGCATGGTGGTGTCGCCGGGGCGCGAGGCCGACGGCATCATCCACATGCCGGGCGGCCAGAGCGGCCACCCGATGTCGCCGTTCTGGGGCGCCGGCCATGATGATTGGGTACACGGCCGGCCGACACCCTTCCTGCCGGGCGAAGCGACCCACACGCTCACGCTGCGGCCCGCCAACGCTCAACCCAGATAACGATCCGGCACCGCCAGCCCTTGCTGGCGGAAGAAGCAGATCTGGTCGAAATAGCCGCGCTGGAACACGATGCGGCCGTCGCGTACCTGGAAGAAGCCGCAGCCCCGCAGTCCAAGCGGATCACGCCACTCCAGGACGGCCCACTCGCCGTCCTCGAGGATCTGTTCCACCTCGCACACCATCGTCGCGCGCGCGCATTCGGTGCGGAACAGGCTCATGATCGCCTCGCGGCCGGGCAGCGGATCGGTTCACCCCCTGGTGATGGACGGCCTCTTCCGCATACACCGCGGCCAGGCCGTCGACGTCCGCCGCATTGAAGCAGCGGACCCTTCTCGCAACGACGACCGCGGCCGGCGTCATGTCGTCGTCGCCGGCAGCGCGGACGCATGCACGCCCGCGACAGCGCGGCCCGACGGATCGGCCATCTTCGCGAAGCTGGCGTCCCAGGCGATGGCGGCCGGCGAGGAACACGCGATCGATTTGCCGCCCGGCACCGTCTCGGCGCAGGCCTGGCCCGGGTAGTGCTGTTCGAACAGCGTGCGGTAGAAGTAGGCTTCCTTGGTCTGCGGCGGGTTGACCGGGAAGCGCTTGTCGGCCGCCGCCAGTTCGCGGTCGCTGACCTGCGCCTCGGCATGCGCTTTCAACCCGTCGATCCAGCCATAGCCCACGCCATCGCTGAACTGCTCCTTCTGCCGCCACAGGATCGACTCCGGCAGGTAGCCGTCGAAGGCCTCGCGCAGCACGCCCTTCTCCATGCGCCGTGCGCCATCGCCCGTCTTGTCGATCATCTTGTACGCCGCGTCCATCTTCATCGCCACGTCGAGGAATTCGACGTCGAGGAACGGCACGCGCGGCTCCACGCCCCACGCCATCATCGACTTGTTGGCGCGCAGGCAGTCGTAGTTGTGCAGCGCGTCCAGCTTGCGCACCAGTTCCTCGTGGAATTCGCGCGCGTTCGGCGCCTTGTGGAAATACAGGTAACCGCCGAAGATCTCGTCGCTGCCCTCGCCCGACAGCACCATCTTCACGCCCATCGCCTTGATCCGCCGCGCCAGCAGATACATCGGCGTGGACGCGCGGATGGTGGTGACGTCGTAGGTCTCGATGTGCCGGATCACCTCGGGAATCGCGTCGAGCCCTTCTTGGAAGGTGTAGGTGAAACCGTGGTGCACCGTGCCCAGCGCCTTCGCCGCGACTTCGGCGGCCGCCAGGTCGGGCGAGCCCTCCAGGCCGATGGCGAAGGAGTGCAGCCGCGGCCACCACGCTTCCGTGGTGTCGTCGTCCTCGACGCGATGGCGTGCGTAGCGCGCAGCCACGGCCGCGACCAGCGAGGAGTCCAGCCCGCCGGACAGCAGCACGCCGTAGGGCACGTCGGTCATCAGCTGCCGGTGCACGGCGCGTTCGAACGCCTCGCGCAGTTCGTCCTTCGACACCTGCACGCCTTCGACGGCCGCGTAGTCGCGCCAGGGCTTCTGGTAGTACTTCACCAGCGCACGCGTGGCGGTGTCGTAGTAGTGGCCCGGCGGGAACTGCGCCACGTCGGCGCAGATCGGCGCCAGCGCCTTCATTTCGGAGGCCACGCACAGACGGCCCTCGCGGTCGTGCCCCCAGTACAGCGGGCAGACGCCGATGGGATCGCGTGCGATCAGTGCGCGTCCCTTCGCCTTGTCCCATAGAGCGAACGCGAAGATGCCGTTGAGGCGGTTGAGGAACGACGCAGGATCGTCTTCGCGATACAGCGCGTTGATGACTTCGCAGTCCGAACCGGTCTGGAAGGCATAGTGCTGCACCAGTTCCGCCTTCAGTTCGCGATGGTTGTAGATCTCGCCATTGACGGCCAGGACCAGTTCGCCGTCGGCCGAGCGCAGGGGTTGCGAACCGCCGGCCGGGTCGACGATGGCCAGCCGCTCGTGCACGAGGATGGCGCCCTCGTCGTGGTACACGCCGCTCCAGTCGGGACCGCGGTGGCGCTGCTTCTGGGACAGCTCCAGCGCCTGCCGTCGCAGGGCCGCGATGTCGTCGCCGGGCTGCAGCCCGAAGATGCCGAAGATGGAACACATGGATGGAAACTCCTGGGTGGGGTCGGTGACGGGAGCCGGAAACGAAGAAACCCGCATCTCGCGATGCGGGTTTCTGGTATCCGGCAGGTCTTTCTTTGCCTAGTCGCAGAGCCGCATCGCCCGCGTCCCGTTGTTCGGGCGCAGGTTGTTGCGGTTGTCATTGATGGCGATGCGGCAGGGCATAGGGCGACCGTAACCGGTCCCGACGGGACCGCGCAACTGTTTCATCCGTAAGGAAAGCGTACCGCCTGTGCTCCTCAGATGGCGGGCCGGGTCAGCATCAGCCGCGCCACCAAGGCCTGGTACAGGCCCGGCAGCGCCTGCAGGTCGGACACCCGGACGTGCTCATCGACCTTGTGGATGCTGGCATTGACCGGCCCGACTTCGATGCACTCCGCCCCCAGGGGCGCGATGAAGCGGGCATCCGAGGTGCCGCCGGCCGTGCTCTCTTCCGGCGGCGCACCGGAGAACTCGCCGAGCACCGCGCGCGCCGTGGCCCGCAGGTGGCCTTCCGGCGTGTAGAAGGGCTCGCCGCCGCGCAGCCACTGGATGCTGTAGTCGACCCCATGGCGGCGGAGGATGCCCTCGATCTCCTGTTCCAGCCTCTCGGCCGTCCAGCTGGGATTGAAGCGCAGGTTGAACACCACCTGCAGTTCGCCCGGGATGACGTTGCTGGCGCCGGTGCCGGCGTGGATGTTGGAGATCTGCAGGCTGGTCGGCGGGAAGGTCTCGTAGCCTTCGTCCCACTGGCGCGCGGCCAGTTCGTCCAGCGCGGGCAACGCCTTGTGGATGGGATTGAGCGCCTTGTGCGGATAGGCGACATGGCCCTGCACGCCGTGCACGCTCAAGGTACCGGTCAGGGTGCCACGACGGCCGACGCGCAACAGGTCGCCCAGTGCTTCCTTGGACGACGGCTCGCCCGTGATGCACCAGTCGATGCGCTGGCCGCGCTCGCGGAACAATGCCGCGACCTGCTTCACGCCGTCGTGGGCGGGACCCTCCTCGTCCGAGGTCACCAGCAGCGCGACCGTGCCCGGATGATCCGGGTGCGCATCGACGAAGCGCTCCAGCGCGATCGTGCACGCGGCCACACTGCACTTCATGTCGGCGGTACCGCGCCCGTAGAGCACGCCATCGCGGACGGTGGGCACGAACGGATCACTGGTCCACGCGTCCAACGGCCCCGGCGGCACCACGTCCGTATGGCCCAGCAGCACCAGTACCGGCGAACCGCTGCCGTGCGTGGCCCAGAGGTTGTCGGTCTCGCCGAAGCGCAGGTGTTCGCAGTGGAATCCCCATTGCGATAGACGGGTCGCCAGGACCTGCTGGCAGCCGGCGTCGTCCGGCGTCACCGAATGGCGGCGGATCAGTTCGCAGGACAGTTCGACGACATCGCTCACGCGCCGGCTCCGAACATCTTCTTGAAACCATTGTCGCTGAAGCCCTGTGAAAAGCCGCCTTCACCGGTGACGACCACGGGGCGGCGGATCAGCTGCGGATACTCCTTCAGCAGCAGCTTCCACTCCGCATCCGAGCCCGGCGACTTACGGTTCTCCGGCATTTGCCGCCAGGTCGTGGACGACTTGTTGATCAGCGTGTCCCACCCGCCCGCCTTTTCCGCCCAGTCCTTCAGGGTCTCGGGCGATTGCCGGCTGTCGCGGTAGTCGACAAAGGTGTACGCGACGCCGAAGCGGTCCAGCCACTTCGTCGCCTTCCTGCATGTGTCGCAGTTCTTTAGTCCGTAGAGCGTGGTCGTCATCGTTCAGTCCGCCAGCCCGCGCAGCAGTTCGTTGACGCTGGTCTTGCTGCGCGTCTTCTCGTCGACCTGCTTGACGATCACTGCGCAGTACAGCGAGTGCGACCCGTCGGCGGCTGGCAGCGAGCCGGAGACCACGACGCTGCCCGGCGGCACATAGCCATAGGTGATTTCCTTGGTTATGCGGTTGTAGATGCGCGTGGACTGGCCGATGAAGACGCCCATGCCGATCACGCTGTGGTGGCCGACCACCACGCCTTCGACCACCTCCGACCGCGCACCGATGAAGCAGTGGTCCTCGATGATTGTCGGGCTGGCCTGCAATGGTTCCAGCACGCCGCCGATGCCGGCGCCGCCGGACAGGTGGCAGTGCTTGCCGATCTGCGCGCACGAGCCCACCGTCGCCCAGGTATCCACCATCGTGCCCTCGCCGACGTAGGCGCCGATGTTGACGAAGCTGGGCATCAGCACCACGTCCTTGCCGAAGTACGTGCCACGGCGCGCGATGGCGCCCGGTACGACACGCACGCCCAGCTTGCGGAAGTCGTTCTCGTCGAACGCACCGAAGCGCGCCTCCACCTTGTCCCAGAACGGCGCCGGATAGGCTTCGACCAGCTCCATCTCGTTGACGCGGAAGTACAGCAGCACGGCCTTCTTCAGCCACTCGTTGACCTTCCAGCCACCCTTGCCGTCGGGTTCGGCCACGCGCAGTTTTCCGCTCTCCAGACCCTCGATGGCGAGTTCGACGGCGGTACGGGTGGAACCCTCGATCTCGATCGACGTCAGTTCGGCACGGCGCTCGAAGGCGCTCTCGATGGTGGACTTCAGTTCTTCGGTCTTGGTGGCTTTGCGGGTCATCGAAGGTCCTGCAGGGATGTGCTCAGGTGGGGGTGTCCAGGCCGGCGCGCAGCGCATCGCGCAGTGCGGCCTGGGTGTCGGTGTCGGTCAGGGGCTGGTCGTGCTCGTCGGTGATCTGGAACACGTCCTCGGCGCGCTCGCCGAACGTGGCGATGCGCGCATCGTGCACGCGCAGGCCCTGCCTGCGCAGCACCTGCGCCACGTCGGACAGCAGCCCGGGACGGTCCGGCGCGACCAGGCCCAGGATCGTGCGACGGCCATCCGGCGTGATGCCGAACTCGATGCGCGGTGCGAACCGGAAATGCTTGAGCTGGCGCGGGACCGCGCGCCGCGAAGTACGCACGCCCTCCAGCGGGCGCGCGAGGGCCTGGCCCAGCCCGTGTTCGATGTCGGCCGGATCGCGCGTCGCATAGGCATCCGCCGGCAGCACCTCGAACGTATCGAAGACTGCGCCCTGCGGGCCGACCAGCACGCGCGCCTGGTGGATGGCGAAGCCCATGCGGTCCAGGGTGGCGAGGATGGCGGCGAACAGGCCGTCGCGGTCGGGCGAATGCACGAAGACTTCCATCGCATCGGCGTCGTCCGCGATCCGCCGCGCACGCACGCGCGTCTCGCCTGGAGTGGCGCCACGAATGGCCTGCGCCTGCCAGGCCAGCTGTTCCGGACGGAAACGCAGGAAGCTCTCTTCCGGCATCGCTGCGAACAATGCATCGGCCTGCGCGGCCGTCATGCCCTGCACTTCCAGCAGCGCGCGCACGCTGCCGCGCGCCTCCGCCAGGCGCTCGTCCACCGCGACAGGATTTTCCAGTCCTTCGCGCAGCACGCGGCGTGCGGCGAAGTAGAGGTCGGCCAGCAGCCGGTCCTTCCAGGCGTTCCACAGTTTCGGGCTGGTGCCGGCGATGTCCGCGCAGGTCAACAGGTACAGGTAATCCAGCCGTTCGCGGTCGCCGACCAGCGTGGCGAAACGGTGGATGACCTCGGGATCGGCAATGTCCTGCTTCTGCGCGGTCACCGACATGCGCAGGTGCTGCTCCACCAGCCAGGCCACCAGGGCGGCGTCGGATTCGCTGAGCGCATGCGCGGCACAGAACTCGCGCGCGTCGACCGCGCCGAGTTCGGAATGGTCCCCGCCACGCCCCTTGGCGATATCGTGGAACAGGCCGGCCAGCAGCAGCAGCTCCGGCTTGCGCAGGCGCGGCCAGACTTCGTGCGCGATCGAGAAGCGCTCGTCCGCGCGGCCGGCCGCGAAGGCGGCGATGTTCCGCAGCACCATCAGGGTGTGCTGGTCGACCGTGTAGACGTGGAAGAGGTCGAACTGCATCCGCCCCGACACCCGCGCGAACGCCGGGATCCACTGCCCCAGCACGCCGAGCCGCGCCATGCGGGTGAGCGTTTCCACCGCGCGCGGTCCGCGCAGCAGCGCCATGAAGGCATCGCGCTGCGCGCGCGCGGCCCCGGAATAGGCCGACAGCTTGGGCAGCGCCTCGGCCAGCGCGCGCGCCGTGCGCGAATGCAGGCCGCGTACCTGCGGATGGGCCGCCCATGCGGCGAACAGGGCGAACACCTGGCCGGCATCGTTCCCCGGCCAGGCGGGATCGCGCGCGGCCAGGTAACCGCGGCGCAAGGCGAAGCGGTCATCCAGCGGCTCGGGCAGCGCCTCGCCATCGAACTGTTCCTCGAAGCGCTGCAGCAGGCGGTCGCTGATCCGGCGCACGATGGCGGCGCTGCGGTAGAACCCCTGCATCATCTTCTCGACGCCCAGGCTTTCGGCGTCGTCGGCGAAGCCCAGCCGCTGGGCCAGTGTCTTCTGGTAATCGAAGCGCAGGCGTTCTTCCGCGCGCCCCGCGACGCGGTGCAGGCCGTAGCGCAGGCGACCCAGCGCGCGGCGCTCGCGTGCCAGCGCGACCGCTTCGTCCTGGCCCAGATGGCCCATGCCCACCAGTGGTTCGAGGTCGCGCACGCCGAAGGTGCGCAGCGCCATCCAGCCCAGCGTGTGCAGGTCGCGCAGGCCGCCGGGGCCATCCTTGATGTTGGGCTCCAGGTTGTCGGAGGTGTCGCCGAAGCGGGCATGGCGGATGCGCAGTTCCTCGCGCTTGGCGACGAAGAAGTCGCGCGGCGGCCATACGCGCGCAGCGCCGATGGCGTCGATCAGCAGGGCTTCGTCCACCGGCTCGCCGACGATCAGGCGCTCTTCGATCAGCGCGGTCAGCACCGTCTGGTCGGCCGCAGCCGCGGCCGTGCACTGGGCCGCCGAGCGTACGCTGTGGCTGATCGGCAGCCCGGCATCCCACAACATGGCGAAGAAACGCGCCACCGCCTCGTGGTGGCGCTGCTGGGTGTCGGCCGAGGCCAGCACCAGCACGTCCACGTCGGACTGGGGAAACAGTTCGCCGCGCCCATACCCCCCCACGGCGAACAGCGCCATCGGCGCCTCCGCCGGAATGCACCGCAGCCAGGCGTCCTTCAGCAGGTGGTCGACCGCCCGTGCACGCAGCGCGAGGATGCGGTCCATGCCGTCATCCTGGTCGAAGCGCTTGTCCAGCCGGGCATCGGTGTGGGCCAGCGAGGCGCGCGCCGCCGCCGCCCAGGCCGGGTCATCGGCGACGTCCGGGCCGATGTCCGGAAGCCGCGTCGCATGTCCGTTCGCGGCTGGCGTGCTGCTCACAGGTCGTTGTCGTCGCCCGGCACGCGGGTCAGGATCTCGACGCCGTCCTCGGTCACCGCCACGGTGTGCTCCCACTGCGCGGACAGCTTGCGGTCCTTGGTGACCACGGTCCAGCCGTCGGGCAGCACGCGGGTGTGGCGCGCGCCTTCATTGATCATCGGCTCGATGGTGAAGGTCATGCCGGGCTTCAGCACCACGCCCTCGCCCGGGCGGCCGTAGTGCAGTACCTGAGGTTCGTCGTGGTAGACCTTGCCGATGCCGTGGCCGCAGTACTCGCGCACCACGCTGAAGCGCTCGCTTTCGGCGTACTGCTGGATCGCGTGGCCGACATCGCCCAGGGTCGCCCCGGGCTTCACCGCGCGGATGCCGCGGAACATGGCCTCGCGGGTGACGTCCACCAGCCGCTTCGCCATCACCGACGGTGTGCCGACGATGTACATGCGGCTGGTGTCGCCGTGCCAGCCGTCCTTGATGACGGTGACGTCGATGTTGAGGATGTCGCCGTCCTTGAGCACCTTCCCTTCGCTGGGGATGCCATGGCAGATGACGTTGTTGACCGACGTGCAGACGGTCGCCGGGAAGCCCTTGTAGCCCACGTTGGCCGGGATGGCTTTCTGCACGTTGACGATGTGATCGTGGCAGATGCGATCCAGTTCGGCGGTGGTCACGCCCGGCTTCACGTGCGGGGCGACCACCTGCAGCACTTCGGCGGCAAGGCGGCCGGCGATGCGCATCTGGGCGAGGTCTTCGGGGGTTTTCAGCTGGATGGCCATTGGCCGATTATCCCCCATTTGGCCGCCGGGCTGAACGTCCAGGCCACCGTGCGCCGGTTCAGGCAGGCCTTGATTTGCCGCGACCCGCCCTGCCCCGCTATACTCCCGCGGCTTCGCGCCCGGGTCTGCCCGGCCGGACCGCCCACGTCGGGCGACACCGACGAATCCACACCTGCTGCCCCAACCCGTGCCGGGGTGCCCTTCGCTGAAGGGTTCGGACACGGAAGCCGCAGGGAGGCCCAACCCCGGAACCCCGCCCTAACCGGCGCCGTCCTCCCTATGAACCGGACGGTGGGTTCCCCTTCGATGGAGTTACTGCAATGCCCCAAGTCACCATGCGCCAGATGCTGGAAGCCGGCGTCCATTTCGGCCACCAGACCCGCTACTGGAATCCCAAGATGGCGCCGTACATCTTCGGTGCCCGCGGCAAGATCCACATCATCAACCTCGAGAAGACCGTTCCGCTGTTCAACGACGCGATGAACTTCATCTCGGGCGTGGCCCAGAAGCGCGGCACCATCCTGTTCCTGGGCACCAAGCGCAGCGCGCGCGAGGCCGTGAAGGAAGAGGCCGAGCGTTGCGGCATGCCGTACATGACCCAGCGCTGGCTGGGCGGCACGCTGACCAACTTCGCCACCGTGAAGAAGTCGGTCGCCCGCCTGAAGGAACTGGAAGCCGCCGAAACCGACGGTACGTTCGAGAAGCTGGTCAAGCACGAAGTGCTGGGCCTGCGCCGCGAGCGCGAGAAGCTGCTGGCCTCGCTGGGCGGCATCAAGGAAATGAACCGCCTGCCGGACGCCCTGTTCGTCATCGACATCGGCCATGAAGACATCGCCATCAAGGAAGCCAAGAAGCTCGGCATCCCGGTGGTCGCGGTGGTCGACTCCAACTACGACCCGGCGCTGGTCGACTACGCCATCCCCGGCAACGACGACGCCATCCGCGCCGTGCAGCTGTACGCGCGTGCCGCCGCCGACGCCGTGCTGGAAGGCAAGGCCGCTGCGCCGAACGCCGCCGTGGTGCGCGAGGAAGAGTTCGCCGAAGGTGGCGACGACAAGGGTGCCCGTCGCGCGCCGGCCAAGAAGGCCGCCGGCAAGAAGTCCGACGAAGCCGCCGCCGAGTAATCCGGCTGCAACGCCGCCGCGCCATACTGCGCGGCGGCTCATGTTCTTCCTTCTCCCGTCGGGAGAAGGTGCCCGAAGGGCGGATGAGGGTACGGGCAGCACGTTGACGCTCAAGGCGTCGCGATCCCACCGGACCCCCACCCCAACCCCTCTCCCGACGGGAGAGGGGCTTTGCCAATCCAAACAGAGGTAATCCCGTGGAAATCACCGCTTCCCTGGTCAAGGAACTGCGCGAGCGCACCGGCGCCGGCATGATGGAGTGCAAGAAGGCGCTCACCGAGAACAACGCCGACATCGACGCCGCCGCCGAGTGGCTGCGCAAGTCGGGCCTGGCCAAGGCCGACAAGAAGGCCGACCGCGTTACCGCCGAAGGCCGCATCGCCGTGGCCCAGGACGGCGGCAAGGCCGTGCTGGTCGAGATCAATTCCGAGACCGACTTCGTCGCCAAGGACGCCAACTTCATCGCCTTCACCGACGCCGTGGCCCAGGCTGCGCTGACCGCCGGCGCTGCCGATGTCGAGGCGCTGAAGTCGGCCAAGCTGCCGTCCGGTGAGACCGTCGAGGAGGCCCGCGCCGCCGCCATCGCCAAGCTGGGCGAGAACATGCAGATCCGTCGACTGGTCGCCATCGAAAGCGCCGACAACGTCGCGGCCTACGTGCACGGCGGCAAGATCGGCGTGCTGGTCGAGGTCAAGGGCGGCGACGCCGACCTGGCCCGCGGCCTTGCGATGCACATCGCTGCGATGAACCCCCCGCACAACAAGGCCGCCGACGTGCCGGCCGAGTTCGTGGCGAAGGAGAAGGAGATCGAGCTGGCCAAGATGTCGGACAAGGACAAGGCCAAGCCGGCCGACATCCTGGAGAAGATCATCTCCGGCAAGATCAACAAGATCATCAACGAGGTCACGCTGTACGGCCAGCCGTACGTGCTGGACAGCGACAAGTCGGTCGAGCAGGTGGTCAAGGCCGCCGGCGCCGACGTGGTCGGCTTCCAGCGCCTGGTGGTCGGCGAAGGCATCGAGAAGGTGGTGGAAGACTACGCCGCCGAAGTGATGAAGCAGGCCGGCCTGGCGTAAGCCGCAAGCCGAGCTGCTGCGAACCGGAAAAGCCGCGGGAAACCGCGGCTTTTTCCGTTTCCGGGCAGGCGTTGGGCCGTCTCGTGCGGCCGTCCGTCGCAGCCATCTAAAGTTTGCGCGCGCGGCGCCGAAACTGGTTACAAAGGTGACACTTCGTCACGCTTTGCTGGCATGCTGCCGGCCACTCTCTCACGCCCAGCGCGCGCCCGGATGCGTCCCGAACTCGAAACCCAGTTGCTGAACTGCCGCAACCTGCCCAGCCCGCCCGGGGTGGCGCTGCGCATCATCGAGTTGGCGCAGGATCCGGACGTGGTGATGGCCACGGCCGCCGACACCATCGGCTTGGACGCGGCGCTCAGCGCGCGCATGCTGCGCATCGCCAATTCGCCGCTGTACGCCAGCCGGCGCCGCGTGGAGAACCTGTCTCAGGCGCTCACCGTACTTGGCCTCAACGCCACCCTGACCCTCGCGCTGGGCTTTTCCCTTGCGCAATGCGGCCAGGGCAGCCATCCGGTGGCCCGCGAGCGCGTCTGGCGCCGCAGCGTGACCGCGGCGCTGGCGTCGCGGCTGCTCGGCCAGCATGCCGGCCTGCGCAAGGCGGAAGAACTGATGCTGGCCGGCCTGCTGCAGGACATCGGCATGCTGGCCCTGCTGGAAGTGCTGGGAGAGGACTACGCGCGGCTGGTCGAGCGCGCCGCCGACAACGCCGAGCTGCTGGCGGCCGAGCGCGAATGGCTGGGGTGCGACCACGCGACGGTCGGCGGCTGGCTGGCACGGCAATGGAACCTGCCGGCGCTGTTGCGCGAGGCGATCCTGGAAAGCGAAGCGCCCGCGTCCGATACCCCGTTCAACGCATGCGTGGCCGTATCCGGCCATGTCGCCGACATCTGGCTGGCCGGTGCCGACGCATCGCGCAGCGAACACGCCCATCGCGATGCCGCGATGCAGGCGGCGACGCGCTTGGGCCTGGACTATGCGTCCTACCTGGCGCTGACCGAGGAGATGGTGTCCGCCCTGCCCGAAGTCTGCGCGATGTTCGACGTCCCACCCGCGCCGCCCGCCCGCATCCAGGCCCTGCTGGACCAGGCGCGCGAACTGCTGGTGGTACGCAACCTGCGGGAGATCCAGGAAGCCGCGCGTGCGCGCAAGGAAGCCGATGAACACGAGGATCGCGCGCGCCGCCTGGCCGAGGAAGTCCGCCGCGACCCGCTGACCGGCGTGTACAACCGCAGCCAGCTGGAAGAGGTGCTGGAGAAGGAATTCGATGCCGCCACCCGCCATGGCTGGCCGCTGTCGATCGCCTTCATCGACCTGGACGACTTCAAGCAGGTCAACGACCGCTGGGGCCATCTGGTCGGCGACGAGGTGCTGCGCAACTTCGCCAAGGCCCTGCTGCGGCACGTGCGCAGCAGCGACATCGTCGCCCGCTATGGCGGCGAGGAATTCCTGGTGGTGCTGCCGGGCATCGGCGAGGAAGCCGCCGCGCAGGTCGTGCGCCGCATCCTGTCGGAAGTCTCGGGGGTGGCGATGGCCGATGTGGGCGGACAGCCCCTGCACATCACCTTTTCCGCCGGCCTGGCCACGCAGGGCGCGCTGGAGCAGTTCCGCCACGTCGACGACCTGCTGCGCGCAGCGGACGAGGCGCTGTACGGCGCCAAGCGCGAAGGCCGCAACCGCGTCTCGGTCGGCGCCGTCGGCCCCTGAGGCCCCTGCATCAAACGGCCAGAGCACACCAAGCCATCCTGAGGCCTGACACCGGCCCGTTCCCGGAATGAACTTGTGCTTGACCGACCCCTCATCCGCTGCCGAGCCGCTCTCGCAACGGCACGAGGTACTGCTCGTAGGCGCGCCATTTGGGAGTCTCCTCCACATGGATGCCGTTGCGCACCTGCACTGCGCTGGCCGTGACGATGCCGCGCGTACGCGATTGCATTCCCAGCATCTGCGGCTCGAACGCGATGTCTATAAAGCCGCACACCTCCCGGATCACCTTCTCTGGATCCCGCGTGAGCTGTGCATAGTCCACGTCCAGTATCCGTCCAGGATATCGGGCATGCCAGTGGGTCATTAGCGTGCGGTAATGCTGGTAGAAGTCAGCGAGTTCCAACTGGTCGTAGCTGTAAGGGTTGGCATCGGAAAAGAGCTCGCGCAGGTTGGAGAAACAGGTTTCCATCGGATCGCGCACCATGTGCAGGATCTTCGCTTGCGGCAAGGCCTCGCATATGAAACCCGCATTGAGGAAGTTCGAAGGGAGTTTGTCGGTGAAATGGCGCTCGCCGGACAAACGCCATGCGATGCCCTCGAGGTAACGCCGGCCGATCATGTCGAAATCGACGGATGAGGCCCTTTCGACGATCTCCGGATCGATCACACCTGCGCAATGGTGGTCGGTGCCGTAGCGCATGGCGCTGGTGAAGTCATAGAGCTCACCCAGTCCGCACACGTCGGAATGGCCGTCGAGCAGTTGCTCGATCAACGTCGTACCCGAGCGATGCATGCCCACGATGAACACCGGCACCGCAGGTGAGTCGGGCCTCGTGCGCACGGGTGACACGCGAGGCGCGAAACGCAGCAGCCGCTCGAAAAGCGCCGCCATGCGCGCCGCGTCGTAGTGCAGCGAAGACCGTTTGCTGGCGCACCCTTCCTGAAGCGCATGCCAAGCCTCCTCGCGACGACCAAGATCGTCCAGTTCCTTGTGCAGCGCGAAGGCGAGCAATGCACGATCCTGCGCGGTCCGTTGCGGCGCCTTCAGCTGCGCCCTGATCCTGGCCAGATGGGCCTCGCCCGCGCCCTGCTTGCGGACCTGGGACAGGAGCCAGTAGCCCTGCGCGATCTGCGGCGCCCGCGCGAGCGCAAGGGAGGCATCTTTCGCCGCCTCGTCGAATCGCCCGAGGAACATCAGCACATGGGCCCGCGACAACAAGGTCGGCGGGTAGTCCGGATCCGCGCGCCTGGCTTCGTCCAGGAACATGATCGCCCGCTGCGGCAGCCCCGCGTAGGTCAGTTGTGCCGCGATGGTGATCAACGAAGGGATCGGAATCCGGGACATCGGCAACATGCGCTCGATGCTGGCCAGCATGGCCGGGATTTCGTTGAAGGTACGCAGTCGTGCGAGCAGTTCCTTCACGACATCGACGCGTTGCGTGTCGTGCTGGCTGGCCTGCAACGCATAGCCGTGCGCAGAACGGTAGCAGCCTGCGAGAGACGCCATGTAGGACAACTGCAAGAGGATGTCGGGATCACCGGGCGACAGGGCAAGTGCGCTCCGGTAATCCTCGGTCGCCGCGTCGAAATCCCTGGCGACGGCATGCGCCTGGGCGCGTTGCATCAACGCAGCCACGCGACCGGACATCGGCTCAGCCGGCATGCCCTTTCCCCTGTGCTTCCAGCATCAGGCGCAATGGCTCCAGCGGCGCGGCGTATCGCCTCCACGCCCCTATGCTGCGGTCGTGGATGGGCGAACGGACCTGCGAACTGCTAGCGGTTGACACGGGCGCCGCGTTGGCGGTGATGTCCAGCATGTTCGCGGCGGGCGCAAGCCCGCAGAACGCCAGCACTCCGCGCAGGGTCTCATCGCCGCTGCGCACCAGCGCCTCGTAATCCAGCACGTACATCGCGCCCCGCGCCTCGGCCATCCAGTGCACCATCAGCTTGTCGAATCCCCGATGGTGCTCGGCCAGATCCTCGAACGCATAGCTATAGGGATATGCACCGCCCTCGAACAACTCCTTCAGGTTCGAGAAGCAGGCGTCCATCGGATCGCGCCGCACGCAGATGATGCGCGCCTGCGGCAGCGCACGCAGGATCAGACCGACATTGAAGAAATTCCGGGGGTTCTTGTCGATGAAACAGCGACTTTCCCCGATCATCGGCGCCAGGCGCTCCAGATAGCGCGCGCCGACGGCGACCGGATCGACCCCTTGGAGGCTCTCCCATCGCGATTCTCTCAGGCCACCCGGGTAGAAATGGTCGGACACTTCGCTTACCGCCGCCTCCAGATCGTTGCGCTCGCCGAGCGAGACGACCTCGGGATGATTGCCCAGCACCCGATCCAGCAGCGTCGTACCCGTACGCGGCATGCCGACGATGAAGATCGGCACTGGCACGGACGGTGCACGATCGACAGGCATCGATGTCTTCCAAGGACAGGATTGCAACAGTCGCTCGAACGCCTGCACCTCCTCTCCCGGGTCGTGCCGCAGCGTGCGGCGAATCAAGGCCGCCCCCTCCTGCAACGCATCCCAGGCAGCCACCGGCTGTCCCGCATCGTCCAGCTCCTTGAACAGCGCATAGCACAGCTGCGCGCGCTCGGGAGACCCCTCCGCATGCTGCCGGTAGGCCGCCTGGATCCTCGGCACGCGGCTACCTGCAGGCTTCGCGACTTGATGGAACGCAAGGGTTCGATGCACGTAGGCATTGTCGGGATCCAGCCGCAGTGCGTATTCGTAGTATTCGGTGGCTTCGTCCAGCCTGCCGAGCGATCGGAGTACGTTCGCGCGGGTGTAGCAGAGGAGCGGGGCAGGTCGGACCCGGTTGGCGGCATGCGCCAGGAACTCGAGCGCGAGTTCGTGGCGATCGACCAACCAGAGATGTTGGGCGAGCACGGCCGCCTGTCGGAGAAGCTCTTCGTGGGACCAGTCCATGGACCGGATTAGGCGCACGATCTCCGCATCCTCGGCGAAGGCGAGCAGGCGCAGGCTGACGAAACCGACCGTCTTGGCATCCTGGATTTCGGCGCATATCCGACCGGCCTTCAGGGCATGACGACGCGAATCGACATAGCGATCAGCGATCTGCGCAAGTCGCGACAGGCGCAGATGCGGCGCCACCAGGTTGGGCTCTATCGCCAGCATGGCCTCGTAACATGCGCGAGCCGCCAACGGATTCCTGGCGGCTTCGTGGTGATTCGCCTCGTTCCAGTGGCGCTGCAACGCTCCGCTCATGGTCGCCATCGCGATGGGGTCGCCTCAAGCATATCCGCAAGCAGCTCGCCGTACTCACGGATGCGCAAGAAAATGGCCGCCCGAAGGCGGCCAAGAAGAGAGCATGGATCGTTCTTGTTCGAGCGAACGTCAGATCAGAAGTCGTACTGGACCATGAAGCGGACCGAACGCGGCGCCTGGTAGGAGCGCGGCAACAGGTAGGTACTGAGGGGATTACCCGTCGCCGAATCCTCCGCCACTTCACTCACCGCCGTGACCTTCTGCGAGTTGAAGACATTGAACACGTCGACCTTGAACTGCAGGCCCGGCGCGAACGCGGGACGGAACGCGACGTTCAAGTCCAGACTGGTGGTCGTCGGCAGGCGCCCGGCGGTGCCTCGTGGCACGGCCCTCACCGTAGAGTCGAACTGGGCACCGTCCTCCGAGTTGCTGCAGCGCATGAAGCCCGAACCGTACGGATGCGGCGCGTAGTTGCTTACCGGGCCCGCAGGCTCGGCCGGGTTCGTGTCCAACACACCCAGGCAGTTGATCGGCCGACCGGTCTGGACGATCAGGTTCGCACCCAGCGACCACTCGTCATTGAAGTCGTAGTTGCCGAACACCTTCAACGCATGGCGGCGATCATTGGGCAGGTAGCCGTAGGTGTCGACCGTCAGTTCGCGGTAATCGAAGTCCTGGGTGGTGTTGGTGTCGCCTTGACCGATGTCGGACTTGACGCCACCTTCGGTGTTGCCCTTGTTGTAGCCGAGCGTATACGAGGCCTGGAAGAAGAACTTGTCCCAGCTGCCGTCCAGGAACAGTTCCAGCGCTTTGTACGAACGCTTGGCGGGCGGGCTAAGGCGGTCGCCCTCCACGGTGTACGTGGTGTAGATGCCGTCGCCGTTCAGGTCGGTGACCAGCACCGCATCTTCGCCCGGGTTAAACAGACGGCAATACGGGAAGCCCGGGTTCGGAACCGTGTAGTCTAGCCCATCGGCATCCGCCAGATCGGTGATGGCGGTGTAGTCGCAGTTGTCGTCGATGGCCGCCTTCAGCTTGCGATAAATGCCGCGCGCACCGACGTTGAGGTGATCGGTCAGCGTGGTCTGGAAGCCCAGGATGAACTCGTCCTGGTACATCGGATCGAGGTTCTTGCTGGCGATCGTGTTCGGATCGTGCGCCTGGCCGTCTTCGCCGTTGATCAGGTTGAGCGGATTAAGCGGATTGACCAGGATCGGCGCGCCGGTCACCGGGTCTACGCCCGAGAAACGGTTGTTGTTGGAACGCTGGTAGATCGAAGCGCTGGAACCGCGCACGGCCACGCTCGGCGTCAGCGGCAGCGCGTAGCGACCGGCATTACCGTAGATCTTCAGCGAGGAGTCTCCCCTGGCATCCCAGGAGAAGCCCAGGCGTGGACCGAACTGGTTGTCGATCTTGACGAATGCGCGACCATCGGAGCCCAGGTTCTCGAAGGTATCCCAGCGCGCGCCGAGGTACGCCAGGAAGTTGTCGGTGATCCTCCACGAATCTTCGAGATAGTAGGCGCGCTGCTTCACTTCGATGGTGGTGCCGCGCGCCGTGGTCTGGCGACGGACCACATCGAATTCATCGCCGGTGTTCGGTCGCCCGTCGGGCCCATTATTCGTCGAGTAGCGCCACAGCCAGCCACCCACGTTGGCCTCGCCCGCCACGGATTCGTAGTTGTCCACATCCACGCCGAACCGCAACTGGTGGGGGCCAAGGATCCATTCCGCATCGATGCGGTACTGGTCTCGCGTATCTTTGTTGTTCGAAGCCTGCAGCAACGCGCCGTCGGTGAGATGGCACAGGCTGCCGTAAGCGCCGGTTATGTCCTTGCGGTAGCCCGGGCGTACGTCGATGATGGCCGGGCAACCGCCCAGGGTGGTGGTCCCGTTTATGTCGGTCGTATACGCCGTGGTGATGTCGCCGTTGTAGCTGACGGTCGAACCATCCGGATTCCGGAGGTGTTGCGAGCGCTTGAACTCGCCATGGCCGTAAAGCGCCGTGAGGGTGAAGGTGTCGGTGAGATAACCAGTGTATTTCAGGACGTAGTTGTTGCCGCCCTGCTCATCGAACACGGTGCCGACATAATTTGTACGGTCGACCTCCCCCGGTGTGTTGTTATAGACCCGGGTCTCGGTCTCCTGCTTGTCGGAGAACGCCGTCAGTTCGAGCTTGTTGCTGTCGTTGATGTTCCAGTCGAACTTGGCCAGCCAAGTCGGATTCTTGATGGAGCCGTTGCGGTTGGTGACCGCATCCATGTTGCCCCAGGCATCGGTGTCGGTTTTCCCGTAAGACAGCAAGCCATAGGCGAACAACTTGTCTTTGATCAAAGCGCCGCCCGCCCAGACGGCGCCAATCAACTCTTCCTGCGAATCCTTGCTGTTGTTTTCGGCCACGTCGCCGTAGTCGCCGGGCACCAGCGGATTGGAGTACTTGTAGTCATCCACGTCCGAACGCAGGGACTTGGGCGACCAGAACACATTGGCGCCCGCCTTGAACTCATTGGTACCGCGCTTGGTGATCTGGTTGACCACACCACCCAGTGAGCGCCCGAACTCGGCGCCATAGCCACCGGTCTTGATCTGCTGCTCGGCGATCGCCTCGAACGGAACCTTGGAAAAGTTCAGGCTCCGGAACGAGTTGGTTATGTTGAAGCCGTTGATGTAGTACTGGTTCTCGGCAACGGACGATCCACCGAACGACGCGAGGTTGCCGAAGGCGCCATCGCCACGCACGGTACCCGGGGCCAGCAGCGCCACCGAGGTCGTGTCGCGGGGTACGGGAATCCTAGCGAGCTGCTCGGAGGTCAGGATGGTAGTGGACTCGACCGACGACACGTCGATCGGATTGACCAGTTGGGAGCCGGTAACGGTGACCGTGCCCAGCGTGGTGGCGCCGCTTCCAGAGCTTTCCGCGCCGAAATTGACGGCGGTACCCGTACCGACGTTGACCGAGACTTCGCGCGTCGAGGTCGTGCCATCGGCGCGCTGCAGCGTGACGCGGTACGTGCCCGGCGACAGCGCGGAAACGCGATAGGTTCCGTCGGCTCCGATCGCTACTTCACGGCTGAAGCCGGTAGCCGGATTCTGGACCAGGACCTTCTCGCCTGCCGATGCCTGTCCGAAGACCGCGCCGGAGGTATTGGATTGGGCATAGATCGAAGAGTTGAAGCAGATACCGAGCGCCACCGTAAGGGCGCTGCGCTTGAGTGTTCGATTGAACGTACGCTTGGACACTGTGCGACTCCCTGCTGCAGGTTGATTCACATGAGCGTCCGAACGGGCCCGCCCTCCGACCACCGTGACTTTAGTCATGCGACATAAGCCACACACCTTAATAACAGGTTAATCAAATGTTCGGATTAGGTTACGCAACACTCCAGCAATATTGCGAACTGCATCACAAAACGCCGTGTAGTTTTGCCCCCCCTAACGGCTATTTTTCAGGCGCCGCGGAATGTAATAGCGGTAACGGACTGATATGGCTCACGCGGCAATCACGGCGCCGGAACCGGTTTTCCCACCTTGTCGACGGCGCTCGCGCCGCCCGCAGCACTCCTGGCCAGCCTCGTGGCCATGCGCCCGCGCGGGTCGGGTCACATGGTAAGAATCAATGCCGGGCAGCGTGTCAGGCACGAGCAGTACAGGCAGCCCGCGCTACCTCAACCGCTTCTTAAAAAAACAGTGATTTCAATGCGTCGGCGAACGACTCCGGGGCAAAGACGCGCCAGGTTCTTATTGCCTTGCCTGGTACATGACTTCTTCATAGGGCTGCACCACCACCCAGCCCTCGCCGGCGAAGCGCAGCTGGATGCTCTCCCCCGATCCGCGCCCCATCAGCGTGCCCAGCGAGATGTCGGTGATGATCTCGGGTGCCAGGCCACCGGACCACGCCACGGTCGCATTGGGGTCGGTGAACACCGGGCCGGTCTGCGCGTTCACCGGCAGCGTCAGCGGCTCGTAGTGCGAGGTGATGGCGACGATGCCGTGTCCGCTCAGTCGCACGTTGAACAGGCCGCCCGACAGCATGCCGGCCACCTTGCGCATCATCGTGATGCAGCTCTCGATGCCCGATTCCACGGCCAGTACGTCGTTGCCGTTGACGAAGATGGATTCGCCGGCCAGACGCAGCAGCGTGATCTTCTTGCCGGCATCGGCCAGGTACACGCGGCCCTGCCCCTCGACCTTCATCAGCTGCATGCCTTCGCCGCTGACGGCCTTCTTCAACAGGTTGCCCAGCCCCTGTTCCAGCACGCCCTGGCGGGTGAACTTCACCGCCCCCTTGCGTGCGACCATCGCCCCCGCCTTGGCCCAGACCAGCCCGTTCAGGCGTACCTCCAACAGGTGCGGGCTTTCCAGTTCGAACGCGTCCGCGCCGGCGTCCTTCTCACGGGTCGAGGCAAGGAATTCCTGCAGGGTGCGCACGCTCATGGCCGCTCCTTGATGGCTGCCGAAAGGGAGCGCCATGATAGCGGCCCCGACCCGAGGCCCCGCCATGCCCCGCATCGTTGCCGTACCGCACATGCCGGATGACGCCACGCGCGCACCGGTCGCCGCCGAGCGTCTGGTCCACGGCCAGCCGCTCCAGGCTGTCGCCAATGCGTATTCCTCGCAGGACGAGCGATTCCACTGCGGGGTGTGGGAGGGCGGCGTGGGCGCCTGGCGCGTGCAGTACACCGAGCACGAGTTCTGCCACCTGCTCAGCGGACGCGTGCGCCTGCATGACGACGCGGGCGGGGACGTCGTGGTGCTGGAGGCCGGCCAGAGCTTCGTGGTGCCCGCCGGTTTCAGCGGTGTCTGGGAGGTGCTGGAACCGGCGCGCAAGCTGTACGCGATCTACGAACCCGGCGACTGAAACGCCGCGCTCGGCTAGAATTGGCGCGTTTGCCCCCACGCCGAGACCCCCCCATGCCCGCTCCCCTCGCCTATCGCCGCATCCTGCTCAAACTGTCCGGCGAGGCGCTGATGGGGGCGGAGGACTACGGCATCGATCCCACCGTGATCACCCGCATCGCCCGCGAAATCATCGAGGCGCGCGAGGCGGGTGCGGAAGTGGGCCTGGTGATCGGAGGCGGCAACATCTTCCGCGGTGCCGGCCTGGCGGCGGGCGGCATGGACCGCGTGACCGGCGACCAGATGGGCATGCTGGCCACCGTGATCAATGCCTTGGCCATGCAGGACGCGCTGGAGAAGCTGGGCGCCAAGTGCCGGGTGATGAGCGCCATCAAGATCAACGACGTGTGCGAGGACTACATCCGCCGCCGCGCCATCCGCCACCTGGAGAAGGGCCGCATCGCCATCTTCGCCGCCGGCACGGGCAATCCCTTCTTCACCACCGACTCGGGCGCCGCGCTGCGCGCGATCGAGATCGGCGCGGACCTGCTGCTGAAGGCCACCAAGGTGGACGGGGTGTACGACAAGGATCCCAGCAAGCACGCAGACGCCAAGCGCTACGACCAGCTGACCTACGATGAGGTCATCGCCCGCGACCTGCAGGTGATGGACACCGCCGCCTTCGCCCTGTGCCGCGACAGCGACGTGCCGCTGCGCATCTACGACCTGTCCGTGCCCGGCAACCTGATGCGCATCCTGCGCGGCGAGCACGTGGGCACGCTGGTGAAAGGCCGCGGCTGAGCGGCGCGCATGACGGGCATGTCCTGTCGTTCGCTGTAATAGTGTCCGGCCACTGCCTGCCGGCACCCTACGCCACCATGGGACATGGACACCATCACGGCCACGCGGCGCATGCGCATCCGCATGCATCGGCAACGCGTGCGTTCGCCTCGGTCACCCTGATCAACCTGGCCTATACCGCGCTCGAAGCGGGTTACGGCTTCCACACCAATTCGCTGGCCCTGCTGTCGGATGCCCTGCACAACCTGGGCGACGTGCTGGGGCTGGCGCTGGCGTGGAGCGCCGCGGCGATCGCCCGTCGTCCCCCGCGCGGCCGGCATACCTACGGCTGGCGTCGCGCCACCCTGCTGTCCCCGCTCGCCAATGCGGTACTGCTGATGGTGTTCTCGGGCGCGCTGGGCTGGGAAGCCTTCCGCCGGTTCAGTGCGCCCCCTGACATCCCCGCCACGCCCGTCATCGTGGTGGCCGCGCTGGGCACCCTGGTCAACCTGGGCGCCGCCTGGCTGGTGCGGGATGGGCATGCGCACGACCTCAACAAGCGCGGGGCCTTCCTGCACCTGATGGCCGACGCCGCGGTCTCGCTGGCTGCTGTCCTGGCGGGGGTGGGAATGGCCACGCTGGGCTGGGCCTGGCTCGATCCGGCCACCGCCCTGCTGATCGCGGTGGTGGTGGCGGTCGGGTCGTGGCGCCTGCTGCGCGACAGCTTCGATGCCGCCATGGATGCCGTGCCAGGCAGCGTGGACGCGGACGATGTGGGCGCGTTCCTGCGGGCCCAGCCGGGCGTGGCGGCGGTGCATCATCTGCACATCTGGTCGCTGGGCGCCAACGAGATCGCCCTGACCGCGCACCTGGTGCGGCCGCGCGAGGACGACCACGACGCCTTCATCGACGCCACCGTGCACGCCCTGGACCACCGCTTCGGCATCAACCACGCCACCCTGCAGATCGAGCGCGGCGCCGGTTGCGGCCACGACCTGCACGATGCGGCGCCGCATCATTCCCGTTGAACGGTGCGGCGGCGGTCGGCAACGGCCCCGAATCGCCCTATAATCGGCCGTTTACAGGCTTTGCAACGGAAAGGGCGATGCTCAACGACATCAAGAAAGACGCGCAGGCGCGCATGGCCAAGAGCATCGACGCGCTCCGCCACACGCTGGTCAAGGTCCGCACGGGCCGCGCCTCCACGGCCCTGGTCGAGCACCTGAAGGTCAACTACTACGGTTCGGACGTGCCGCTCAGCCAGGTCGCCACCGTCACCATCTCCGACTCGCGCTCGCTGACCATCACCCCGTGGGAGAAGCAGATCGTGGGCGCGGTCGAGAAGGCCATCCTGGCGTCGGACCTGGGCCTGACCCCGAACACCGCCGGCACCACCATCCGGCTCAACCTGCCCGCGCTGACCGAGGAGCGCCGCAAGGAACTCTCCAAGGTCGTGCACGGCGAGGGCGAGGACACCAAGGTGGCGATCCGCAACATCCGTCGCGACGCCAACCAGCAGATCAAGGACCTGCTGAAGGACAAGCAGATCACCGAGGACGACGAGCGTCGCGCCGAGGAGGAGATCCAGAAGCTGACCGACAAGTCCATCAAGGACGTCGACGATGTGGTCAAGGCCAAGGAACAGGAACTGATGGCGGTCTGAGGACTGCCATGTCCCCTGCCGCCTCACCACCCGTGCCCCGCCATCTGGCCGTCATCATGGACGGCAACGGGCGGTGGGCGGAGCGCCGGCGTCGCCCGCGCGTGATCGGCCACCGCGCCGGCGCGCGCGCGGTCAATGTCTGCATCGACTTCTGCCTGGAGCGCGGCATCGGCGCGCTGACCCTGTTCGCCTTCTCCAGCGAGAACTGGGGACGGCCGGAGGAGGAAGTCGGCGCGCTGATGAAGCTGTTCCTCAACGCGCTGGACCGCGAGGTGGAGGAACTCCACCGGCGGCAGGTGCGGGTGCGTTTCATCGGCGACCGTGCGCGCTTCTCGGCGGATATCCGCGCACGCATGGACGCGGCCGAAGCCCTGACTGCCGGCAATACCCGGCTGCACCTGGTCATCGCCGCCAGCTACGGCGGCCGCCAGGACATCGCGTTCGCGGCCAGGGCGCTGGCGACCGAAGTGGCGGCCGGGCGCCTGCGGCCGGAGGACATCGACGAGGCGGCGCTGGGCGCGCACGTCGCGCTGGCCGACCTGCCCCCGCCCGATCTGTTCATCCGCACCGGCGGCGACCATCGCATCAGCAACTTCCTGCTGTGGCAGCTGGCGTACACGGAACTCTGGTTCACCGACGTGCTGTGGCCCGACCTGGACGCGACGCTGCTGCAGCGCGCGCTGGACGACTTCGCCCGGCGCGAGCGCCGCTTCGGCCTGACCAGTGCCCAGGTGGCCGGCGGCGCCATCGAGGATTCACCCGCATGAGCGCCACCCGCACCCGTGTCATCGCCGCGCTGGTCATGGCGCCCTTCGCCATCGGCGCCATCCTGCTGCTGCCCACCTCGTGGCTGGTGATGCTGGCGGCGCTGGTGTTCCTGGTGGGCCTGTGGGAATGGTTCAAGCTGGCCGAGATCGACGACACCCTGCAGCGCACGGTGCTGCTGACCGCCAACCTGCTGCTGATGGTGCTGCTGGTGTGGGCGTCGCGCGGGTCCACCGACCTGGTGCCGCTGCGGCTGATGGCGCTGGTGGGCGCAGGCTGGTGGCTGCTGGCGCTGCTGTGGCTGCGCTTCTTCCATTTCGCCTCCGACCACGAGACCTGGGCGCGCGTGTTCAAGCTGGCCGCGGGCACGCTGGCCGTCGTACCGGCGTGGTGCGCGCTGGGGTTGATCCACTCCTCGCAGCCGAACGGCCACATCTGGCTGTTCGTGGCGCTGGCCATCGTGTGGGCCGCCGACAGCGGCGCCTACTTCGCCGGCCGCCACTTCGGTGGCCGCTGGTTCGCCGGGCGCAAACTGGCCCCGCGCATCAGCCCCAACAAGACGCTGGAAGGCCTGCTGGGCGGCCTGGCGGCCGGCATGCTGGTGGCCGCGGTCGGCGCGCTGCTGGCCGGTGCGGGCATGGCCCAATTGCCGGGCGTGCTGCTGGTGGCGGTATTCACCGTGCTGTTCTCGGTGGTGGGCGACCTGTTCGAGAGCCTGCTCAAACGGCACGTGGGCGCCAAGGACTCCGGCGACGTCATCCCGGGGCACGGCGGCGTGCTGGACCGCATCGACGGCGTGCTGGCGGCCCTGCCCATCTTCGTGTTGGGCAAGGAAGTCTTCGGATTCTGAGCATGGCCACGCACGCACTTCGCAACGTGGCCGTCCTGGGCGCGACCGGCTCGATCGGCGCATCCGCGCTGGACGTCATCGCGCGTCATCCCGGCCGTTATCGCGCCCGCGTGCTGGCCGCCGGCCACAACGTCGATGCCCTTGTCGCCCTGTGCGTGGCGCACCGGCCGGATCACGCCGTGATCGCCGACGAGGAATCGTACCTGCGACTGCGCGATGGCTTGGCCGACGCTGGCCTGCCCACGCAGGCCCATGCAGGCACGCCGGCCCTGGATGCGCTGGTCTCCGGTCCGGAGTGCGACACCGTCGTGGCCGCCATCGTCGGCGCCGCGGGCCTGTCGTCCACCCTGGCAGCGGCACGCGCCGGCAAGCGCCTGCTGCTGGCCAACAAGGAATCGCTGGTGCTGGCCGGCGAACTGGTGACCCGCGCAGCGGACGCATCGGGCGCCGAGATCATCCCGATCGACAGCGAGCACAACGCCATCTTCCAGTGCCTGCGTTCACGACAGGCTCAGGGCGATGTCAGCCGCATCGTGCTGACCGCCTCGGGCGGTCCGTTCCGCGGGCGCCGCCGCGACGAGCTGGCGCAGGTGACGCGCGAACAGGCCGTGGCCCATCCCAAATGGTCGATGGGACCCAAGATCTCGGTCGATTCGGCCACCCTGATGAACAAGGGGCTGGAACTGATCGAAGCCCACCATCTGTTCGGCGTGGGACGCGAGCGGCTCGACGTGCTGGTGCATCCGCAGAGCCTGGTGCATTCGCTGGTCGAATTCGTCGACGGCTCCACGCTGGCACAACTCGGCCTGCCGGACATGCGGACCTCGCTGGCGGTCGGCCTGGGCTGGCCCGAGCGCATCGCCTCGGGCGTCGGTGGCCTGGACCTGCTGCGACACCCGCGGCTGGAATTCGAAGCTCCCGACACCGACGCCTTTCCCTGCCTGCGCCTGGCCTGGGAGGCGATGGCGGCGGGCGGTACCGCACCGGCCGTGCTGAATGCTGCGAACGAAGTCGCGGTTTCAGCCTTTCTTCAGGGCCGCATCGGTTTCCTATCCATCCCTGCGCTGGTCGAGGACGCCCTCGCCGCGCTGCCCGCGACGCCGGCCGATTCGCTGGACGCGCTGCTGGCGGCGGACGCGCAGGCCCGCCGATTGACCGACCGCAACCTCGCAGGCCACCTCTCCCCATGAGCGCCGATATCCGATGAGCGACCTGCTGGGCTCCATCTGGTGGATGATCGTGGCGCTGGGCGTGCTGGTCACCTTCCACGAATTCGGCCATTACTGGGTGGCGCGCCGCTGCGGCGTGAAGGTGCTGCGCTTCTCGGTAGGCTTCGGCAAGCCGCTGTGGGCGCGGCGCGACCGCCATGGCACCGAGTTCGCCCTTGCCGCCATCCCGCTGGGCGGCTACGTGAAGATGCTGGACGAAACCGAGGGCGAGGTTCCGGCCTCGCAGCGCGACCAGGCCTTCAACCGCAAGTCCGTCTGGCAGCGCATCGCCGTGGTGGCCGCCGGCCCGCTGGCCAACATCGTGCTGTGCGTGGCGCTGCTGTGGGCGATGTTCGTGATCGGCAAGCAGGACTACTCGGCCACCGTGGGCAGCGTGTCGGGCATCGCGGCCGATGCGGGCTTCCAGCGTGGCGACCGCATCCTGCGGGTCGGCGACCGGACGATCGATACCTGGACCGATGCCTCCATCGCGCTGACCAAGGCCGCCATCGATGGCGCCGACCTGCCGGTGGAAGTGGAGACGGCCAACGGTGGCACCGCGACCCGCACCCTGCCGTTGTCGCGGCTGCCGGTGGGCTTCGACCAGGAGAATGCCGTCGCCCTGAGCGGGCTGGTCTGGCGCCACTGGGTGACCCCCGCCATCGTCGGCAAGGTCGCGCCGGGCTCGGCGGCGGACGGCGTGCTGCAGGCCGGCGACATCGTCACGGCCGTGGACGGCCAGCCGGTGCACGGCTTCGGCGACATCGCCGCCCAGGTCGACGCACTGGGCAAGCGGGGCGGCATGGCGATGGTCGAGGTCGACCGCGCCGGCGAGCGCCTGGCGTTCGAACTGGCGCCGCGCCTGACCCCGCTCCCCGACGGCGCCAAGGGCCAGTACTGGGCCCTTGGCCTGGCCGCACCGGAAAAGACCCGCCTGCCCGAGTACGACGCCACCCTGCACTACAGCCCGCTGGCGGCCGTGCCCGCGGCGCTGCGCGAGACCGGCAAGCTGACCTCCGATTCGCTGGGCATGATCCGTCGCATGCTGACCGGCGACGCCTCGTTGAAGAACGTGTCCGGCCCCATCACCATCGCCCAGGTGGCCAATGTGTCGGCCAAGCGCGGGCTGGACTGGTTCCTGTGGTTCCTGGCCGCCATGTCGCTGAGCCTGGCCATCATCAACCTGCTGCCGATCCCCGTCTTGGACGGCGGCCACCTGCTGTATTACCTTATCGAATTGGTCAAGGGCAGCCCCTTGAGCGAACGCCACATGGTGGCCGGACAATACGTGGGCCTGGCCGCGCTGGCGGGCCTGATGGGACTGGCGTTCTACAACGACATCCTGCGTCTGATGACGCGTCTGGTGACCTGATGCCCCTGGACCCCCTAGGGCCGGCACGCTCCAAGGCGGCCCGCCCCTCCCTGGCGACACCCCGGACCGCGGCCCTGCGGTCCACCCCTGCGTTGCAGGAGCCACCCCAACCGGATGTGATGATGACGCGACTGCCTTCCCGCCGCCTGCTTGCCCTCGCCCTGGCTTCGGCCATCGCCATGCCGGCACTGGCCCAGACGACGGAACCCGCTGCCGCACCCGTGGCCTCCGCGCCGCTGGCCACTGCGCCGTTCACCGCTACCGACATCCGCATCGATGGCCTGCAGCGCATCTCCACCGGCACCGTCCTGACCTACCTGCCGATCGAGCGCGGCGACGTGATCACGCCGGCGAAGGCGGCCGAAGCGATCCGCGAGCTGTACAAGCGCGGCTTCTTCGAGGACGTCAGGCTGGACCGCCAGGGCGACATCCTGGTGGTCACCGTCACCGAGCGCCCGGCGATCAACAAGCTGACCCTGACCGGCAACAAGGACATCAAGACCGAGGACCTGCTGTCGGGACTGAAGGACATCGGCCTGGCCGAAGGCGAGACCTTCGACCGCCTGAGCCTGGACCGGGTGATGCAGGAACTGGTGCGCCAGTACAACAACCGCGGCAAGTACAACGTCGAGATCACCCCCACGGTCAGTGCGCTGGACCGCAACCGCGTGGACGTGACCATCGCGGTGAAGGAAGGCAAGGCCGCCAAGATCAGGCACGTCAACGTGGTGGGCGCCGAGAAGTTCGAAACCGAGGACCTGCTGGAGAACTGGGAGTCCAAGGAGACCAGCTGGCTGTCCTGGTACCGCCGCGACGACCAGTACTCCAAGGAGAAGCTGTCCGGCGACATGGAGCGCCTGAACTCCTGGTACCTGGACCGCGGCTACGTGGACTTCAGCATCGACTCCACCCAGGTGTCGATCAGTCCCGACAAGCGCGACATGTTCATCACCGCCGGCATCACCGAAGGCGAGCAGTACAAGATCTCCGACGTGAAGGTCACCGGCGACACGGTGCTGCCGAAGGAGGAGATCGAGAAGCTGGTGATCGTCAAGCCCGAGCAGACGTTCTCGCGCATCCTGCTGGAAATGACGTCCGACTCCATCACCGCCACGCTGGGCAACATCGGCCATGCGTTCGCGCAGGTGAACCCCATCCCGACCATCGACCGCGAGAACCGCACCGTCGCCATCAACCTGCAGGTGGTGCCGGGCCCGCGCGTCAACGTGCGCCGGATCGTCTTCAAGGGCAACACGCGCACCTCCGACGAGGTGATGCGCCGCGAGATGCGCCAGTTCGAGGGCAGCTGGTTCTCGCAGGTCGCGGTGGACCGCTCGCGCGTGCGCCTGCGCCGCCTGGGCTACTTCGAGACCGTCGACGTCGAGACCACGCCGGTCCCCGGCACGACGGACCAGGTGGACGTGGTGTTCAACGTCAAGGAAACCACCTCGGGCAGCTTCGTGTTCGGCCTGGGTTATTCGCAGCTGTCCGGCCTGACCACCTCCATCCAGCTGTCGCAGAACAACTTCCTGGGCGGCGGCAACCGCGTGGCCGTCGAGGCGCAGCGCAGCGACTACCTGCAGCGCTATTCGTTCTCGTACACCAACCCGTTCTTCACCGACGAAGGCATGTCGCTGGGCTACAACCTGTGGTGGCGCGAGTTCGACTACTCGGACTTCAACACCGCGCAGTACTCCACCACCAGCGCCGCGGCGCAGGGCATCCTGGGCCTGCCGATCACCGAAAACGATACCGTGTCGCTGCTGTTCGGCGTGGACAGCAACGAGATCCTGACCTTCGGCGGCTCCACGCCGCAGTCGATCATCGACTACATCGACGCGGTCGGCCAGCGCACGTTCCATGCCTGGCGGACGGAGCTGGGCTGGGCGCGCGACACGCGCAACGACTACTTCATGCCCACCGGCGGCACCTACCAGCGCATCTCGGCGGAGATCGCGTTGCCCGGATCCACCGTCGAGTACTACAAGCTCAACTATGAGTTCTCCAAGTACTGGTCGCTCAGTCCCTCGTTCGTGCTCAACACCCGCGCCGAGATCGGTTACGGCGACAGCTACGGCTCGGACATCTACCGCTACATCTGCCGCGTGAACGGCTCCGATCCGCAGATCCCGGGCCAGAGCAACAGCACCACCGCGCCCGCTGCGGACGGTACCTGCGCGGACGGTGGCACGTTGCAACGGACCCTGGTCGCCAGCGGCCTGCCGTTCTTCGAGAACTTCTACGCCGGCGGCACCCGCTCGGTCCGCGGCTTCCGCGACAACACGCTGGGCCCGCGCTCGGAAGTCATCAGCGGCTACCGCGGCCAGCCGCTGGGCGGTTCGCTGAAGACCACCGGCTCGGTCGAACTGATCTTCCCGAAGCTGTTCGACTCCAACGCGGCGCGCGTGTCGGCGTTCTTCGATTTCGGCAACGTGTTCGACGGCGTGGACAACTTCGACGCCGGCCAGTTGCGCGCCTCCACGGGCGTCGCGCTGCTGTGGCGTGCGCCGGTGGGACCGATCTCGATCAGCTACGCCTTCCCGCTGAAGAAGGAGGATGGCGACGAGCTGGAGCGCCTGCAGTTCACCTTCGGCGGCGCGTTCTGACGGCCGCGGTGCACGATCCGGCGTGAAGGAAGGGGGGCTTCGGCCCCCCTTCTGCTGTCCACCATACGCCCCCGTGGAAGCGGTTCTGGGGCAGCAGGGGCTAAACTACGCGGCCTATGACCCCTCCCTCCTTCACTTCCGGCGAGCTGGCCGACCGTTTCGGTCTGGAACTGCGCGGCGATGCCAGCCTGGATATCGAAGGCGTGGCCACACTGGCCCGCGCCGAGCCGGGACAGCTCGCCTTCCTCGCCAACAGCCGCTATCGCGGCCAACTGGGCGACAGCCGCGCCAGCCTGGTGGTGATGCGCGCCGAGGATGCCGACGCCGCGCCCGGCGCCGTCCTCATCGCGAAGGACCCCTACACCGCGTTCGCCAAGATGGCGGCGCTGTTCGAACGCAGGCAGGCCCGTGAGCCCGGCATCCATCCGAATGCCGTGATCGATCCCACCGCACGCATCGCGCCGGGCGCCCATGTGGGTCCCTTCGTCACGGTGGGCGCCCGCAGCGTCGTCGGCGAGGGCAGCGTGCTCGGGCCCGGCTGCATCATCGGGGAGGACTGCGTGGTCGGCGACGGTTGCGAACTGATCGCACGCGTCACCCTGGTCACGCGCGTACGCCTGGGCCAGCGCGTCCTGGTCCACCCCGGCGCGGTGATCGGCGCCGACGGGTTCGGCCTGGCCATGGACAGCGGGCATTGGATCAAGGTACCGCAGCTCGGCGGCGTGGTGATCGGCGACGACTGCGAGATCGGTGCCAACACCACCATCGACCGCGGCGCGCTGGACGACACGGTGCTGGAAGAAGACGTGCGCCTGGACAACCAGATCCAGATCGGCCACAACGTCCGCATCGGCGCGCATACCGCGATGGCCGGCTGCAGCGCCGCCGCCGGCAGTGCACGCATCGGCCGCTATTGCCTGATCGGTGGTGCCGCCGGCGTGCTGGGCCACCTGGATATCTGCGACCGCGTGGTGATCACCGCGATGTCGCTGGTGACCAGCTCGATCACCGAACCCGGCGAGTATTCCAGCGGCACGCCGCTGACCGACAACCGTACCTGGCGCAAGAACGCCGCCCGCTTCAAGCAACTGGACGCCTTGGCACGACGCGTGCTGGCGGCCGACAAGGAAACCCGATGACCCTGGACCTGCAATTGCCCGTCGACGCGGCCACCATCCGCAAGCTGCTGCCGCACCGTTACCCGTTCCTGCTGGTGGACCGCGTGGTGGAGTTCGAGAAGGACAAGCGCGTGCTGGCCTACAAGAACATCACCCAGAACGAGCCCTTCTTCACCGGCCACTTCCCGGACCGCCCGATCATGCCGGGCGTGCTGATCATCGAAGCGCTGGCGCAGGCCGGCGGCCTGCTGACCCAGCTCTCGCACCAGGGCGACACCGCGGGACGCATGTTCTACATGGTGAAGGTGGAGAACGCGCGCTTCACCCGGATGGTGGTGCCCGGCGACCGCCTGGACCTGGACGTCACCCTGAAGCGGCTGATCCGCAACATGGCCTTCTACACCGGCGTGGCCTCGGTCAACGGCGAACAGGTCGCCTGCGCCGACGTGCTGTGCGCCGAGGACACCCGCTGAGATGAGCGCCCCCACCGCCATCCATCCCAGCGCGGTCGTCGACCCCGGCGCGATGCTCGGCGAAGGCGTACGCATCGGGCCGTTCGCCTACGTCGGTCCCGAGGTCGAGATCGGCGACGGCACGGTGATCGGTCCGCATTGCTCGGTCACCGGCCCCACCCGCATCGGCCGCGACAACCATTTCGTCGGCCACGCCGCGATCGGCGGCGACCCGCAGGACAAGAAGTACAAGGGCGAACGCGTCGAACTGGTCGTGGGCGACCGCAACCAGGTGCGCGAGTTCGTCACCGTGAACCGCGGCACCGGCGCCGGCGGCGGCATCACCCGCATCGGCAGCGACAACATGCTGCTCGCCTACACGCACGTGGCGCACGACTGCATCGTCGGCAACCACTGCGTGTTCTCCAACAATTCGACGCTGGCAGGCCACGTCACCATCGAGGACTGGGTGATCATGAGCGGCTTCGCCGGCGTGCACCAGTTCTGCCGCGTCGGCGCGCATGCCTTCATCGGCATGGGCGTGCTGCTGAGCGGCGACGTGCCGCCCTTCACCATGGTGGCGGGCGACGCCGTCGGTCGGCCGCGCGGCATCAACAGCGAAGGCCTGAAGCGACGAGGCTTCGACGCCGACCGCATCGCCGCCATCAAGCGCGCCTACCGCACGCTGTACGTGGCCGGGCTGCCGCTGGCGGAAGCCAAACAGCAGCTGGCCGAACAGGCCGAGGCGAGCGCCGACGTCAAGGCGCTGCTGCAGTTCATCGAAAGCGGCGAACGGCCGTTGCAGCGATGAACAACGGCGGGAACGGGGAACAGAGAGAGAGGAATGCGGGTGTGCAGCACGTGGTTCCGCCGCATGAAGCCCTCAGTCCCGACGGTCCCTTCCCCGTTTCCCGCCCTGCTCCCCGCTTCATCCTTTGCGCCGGCGAAGCGTCGGGCGACGGACTCGGCGCCGGCCTGATCGCCGCACTGAAGGCGCGCTTCCCGAACGCCGAATTCGCCGGCATCGGGGGCGATGCGATGCGTGCGGCCGGCTGCGACACCTGGTTCGACGCGAACGAACTGGCCGTGATGGGCCTGGCCGAGGTGTTGCGCCACCTGCCGCGCCTGCTGCGCCTGCGCAAGGCCTTCCGCCAGCGCGTGCTGGAGTGGACGCCGGACGTCTATATCGGCATCGACGCACCCGACTTCAACCTCGGCGTCGAGTGCTGGTTGAAGGAACGCGGCGTGCGCACGGTGCACTACGTCAGTCCGTCGGTCTGGGCCTGGCGCGAAAAGCGTGCCGAGAAGATCGGCCACAGCGCCGACCGCGTGCTGTGTCTGTTCCCGATGGAACCGCCGATCTATGCACGGCATGCGGTCGATGCACGCTTCGTCGGCCATCCGATGGCGGACGAGATTCCGATGGAGCCCGATCGCGCGTCCGCACGCGCCGCGCTCGGCCTGTCGCCCGACGCGCCCACCCTGGCCGTACTGCCCGGCAGCCGCCTGGGCGAGATCGGCCGGCTGGCACCGGTTTTCTTCGAAGCGGCACGCAGGGTGGCCGAGCAGGTCCCGGGGCTGCAGATCGTCATCCCCGCCGCCAATGCCGCCTGCCGGCAGGCGCTGGAGGCGCAGATCGCCTTGCAGGGGGTCGATTCCACCTGGCACCTGCTCGACGGCCGGGCGCGCGAAGCGATGATCGCCAGCGATGCGGTCCTGCTCGCGTCGGGCACCGCTACCCTGGAAGCGATGCTGTGCAAGCGGCCGATGGTCGTCGGCTATCGCATCGCGCCGCTGACCTACCGCATCGTGAAGGGGCTGGGCCTGCTGAAGGTGGAACGCTATGCACTGCCCAACGTGCTGGCCGGCGAGGACATCGCGCCCGAACTGATGCAGGACGACTGCACGCCCGAACCGTTGTCCTCTGCCGTGCTGCGCTGGTTCCGCGAACCGGAGGCCGTCGCAGCCCTGCAGCCGATCTACCGGCGCCTGCATGGACAACTGCGGCAGGATGCTTCTGCAAGTGCCGCTGCTGCGGTAGCGGAGCTGGTTTTCCCATCTCCTGTAGGAGCGACGTAAGTCGCGACCGCATGCCATGACCGCCACAACGTCATCGCCTACCGGCAAATGCCACTTGCCATTCCTTCTTGCCAAGAGAAGGATCCTGGTAGATGTCGTTGTTCCGGTCGCGACTTACGTCGCTCCTACAGGGGGCCGTTCTTGATGGCCGGCTCCTCGCTGTTCCCGGATCCCATCGTCCGTCTTGTTGCCGGTGTCGATGAAGCAGGTCGCGGCCCCTTGGCCGGTCCCGTGGCCGTCGCGGCCGTGATCCTGGACGAATCGCGTCCCATCGAAGGACTCAACGACTCCAAGCAGCTCAGCGAAGCCAAGCGCGAAGCGCTGTTTCCGCTGATCCAGGAACGTGCGCTGGCGTGGCACGTGACCTTCGTCGAGCCCGATGAGATCGACCGTCTCAACATCCTGCAGGCGACGATGGAAGGCATGCGTCGCGCGGTCATGGCATTGCAGCCGTTCCCCGAACTGGTCCGCATCGACGGCAACCGCGCGCCGAAAGGGCTGAACTGCATGGCCGAAACCCTGATCGGCGGCGATGCGATCGAGCCGGCCATCATGGCGGCCTCGATCCTGGCGAAAGTGTCGCGGGACCGCATGATGGTGCAGCTGCATGCGGCATTCCCGCAGTACGGCTTCGACCAGCACAAGGGCTATCCCACGTCCGCGCACCTGTCCGCGCTGGCGCAGCATGGTCCGTGCGTGCACCACCGGCGCAGCTTCGCCCCCGTGCGCGAAGCGCTCGACCGGCGCTGACGCAGCGCGCCTCTTGGGGCGTGACCTCCGGCACGGTGTCCATCGTCACGATGGCTTCCAGCAGGCGCGCGCGCTCCCGCCTGCGCGCACCATGGTCCTGCATCCTGCGCACCACCCCGCGCGGGAGCCCTCTCCCCCACGAGGTGCACCATGACCCTGCTGAACCCCGTCACTCCATCTCCCGCGTTCCCGCCCCGTCCCGTGGACGACGCGCGCGTGCAGTTGTTGCGCAGTCCGCTGGCGGATCGCGACTGGTCGTCCGAAGGCATCGTGCGTACGCGCCTGCAGCAGGCGCTGGCGCTGCTGCGCAGCCAGGAGGCCACCTCGCTGGATGAAGCCACCTGGCTGCTGGTGGCCGATGAAACCGCGCGCTACCTGGACTTCCGCCGCCTGCGCAATCTCGAGGCCCAGCTGCGCGGATGCCCGCACGACGCCCTGCGCTACACCCGTGCCGACTGGGAGGCCGCACGCAACGCCGAAGCGGCGCTGGAAACGCACCTGAGGCACGTGCGCTTCGGCAGCTACGCCCCCGAACCGGTGCCGATGTTCCGCATCCACTGAACCCGGCGCGGCCGCACAGCCACGCCCTCACCCACCCGACCCCTCGGGTTTTCCCCGATGCCGCCCCACCCCGGGCGGCTCTTTTTTTCTTCTTCCCCGCCCGTTCCGCGGGCCGGGAATGTCAAGCCTTGCCCCACCCCACCCCCGCCGGTACGCTGCCCTGACAGCACTCCGAGCCGGCATGTCTTCCCGTTTCGTCCACCTCCACCTGCACACCGAGTTTTCGCTTGCGGATTCGATCATCCGCGTGCCCGAAAAGCCGGACCACGCCGACCCCAAGAAGGCCAAGCAGGCCAACCTGTTGAGCCGGGCGGTGGAACTGGGCATGCCCGCGCTGGCGGTCACCGACCGCAACAACCTGTTCGCGCTGGTGAAGTTCTACAAGGCCGCCGAGGGCGTGGGCATCAAGCCCATCGCCGGCGCCGACGTGATGGTCGCCGAAGGCGGCGAAGCGCCATGGCCGGTGACCCTGCTGTGCCGCGACCGCGAAGGCTACCTCTCGCTGTCGCGGCTGCTCTCGCGCGCATGGATGGAAGGCCACCGCACCGACGGCGTCGCCATCGAGCCGGAATGGCTGCGCGCCGACCACCAGGGCCTGTTCGCCATCATCGGCCGGCAGAGCCTGGCCGGCCGTCTGGCGCTGACCGGCCGTCACGACCTGGCCGAACAGCACCTGGCCGACTGGCAGCGTACGTTCGGCGAGGACCTGCACCTTGAACTGACGCGCACGCAGCGCGATGGCGAGGAGGCGTTCAATGCCTTCGCCCTGCATGCCGCAGGCACCCGTGGCATGCCGGTGATCGCCAGCAACGACGTGCGCTTCCTGTCGCCGGACGATTTCGACGCGCACGAAGCCCGCGTGTGCATCGCGTCCGGCCGCGTGCTGGACGACCCCAAGCGCCCGCGCGAATACAGCGCCGAGCAGTACATGAAGTCGGCCGAGCAGATGGCCGAACTGTTCGCCGACGTGCCGGACGCCATCGACAACACGCGGGCGCTGGCGCAGCGCTGCAACATCGAGATGCGGCTGGGTACGTACTTCCTGCCCGCGTATCCCGTGCCCGACGACGAAACGCTGGACAGCTGGATCCGCCGCCAGTCGCACGACGGCCTGAAGGCGCGTCTGGAGAAGAATCCGCTGGCGCCCGGCCATACGCGGGAGGACTACGAGAAGCGGCTGGATTTCGAGCTGGACACCATCTGCAAGATGGGCTTCCCCGGCTACTTCCTGATCGTGGCCGACTTCATCCAGTGGGGAAAGAACCACGGCATCCCGATCGGCCCGGGCCGCGGCTCCGGCGCCGGCTCGCTGGTGGCATGGGCGCTGCAGATCACCGACCTGGACCCGCTGCCGTACGGCCTGCTGTTCGAGCGCTTCCTCAACCCGGAACGCGTGTCGATGCCCGACTTCGACATCGACTTCTGCATGGACCGGCGCGACGAGGTGATCGACTACGTCGCGCGCAAGTACGGCCGCGACCGCGTCAGCCAGATCATCACCTACGGCACGATGGCGGCCAAGGCGGTGGTGCGCGATGCCGGCCGCGTGCTCGGCTTCCCGTACGGCCTGGTCGACGGCGTGGCCAAGCTCATCCCCAACATCCTGGGCGTGTCGCTGAAGGACGCGATGGGCGAAGGCAGCAGCGAGGCCGCGTCGCAGGAACTGATCGACCGCTACCGCGACGAGGACGACGTCCGCGACCTGATCGACCTGGCGCGGCAGCTGGAAGACCTCACCCGCAATGCCGGCAAGCACGCCGGCGGCGTGGTGATCGCGCCGTCGCCGCTGTCGGACTTCTGCCCGCTGTTCGCCGAACACGACGAAGGCGGACGCGGCAAGAACCCGGTCACCCAGTTCGACAAGGACGACGTGGAAGCGGTCGGCCTGGTGAAGTTCGACTTCCTGGGCCTGCGCACGCTGACGATCATCGACTGGGCGGTGAAGGCGATCAACGCACGGCATGCGCGCGCCGGACTGCCGCCGCTCGACATCGCCGCCATTCCCCTGGACGACGCCAGCGTCTACCGCGACGTGTTCGCCAACGGCAACACGGGCTCGGTGTTCCAGTTCGAATCCTCGGGCATGCGCCGCGCGCTGAAGGAAGCCAAGCCCGATCGTTTCGAAGACCTGATCGCGCTGAACGCGCTGTACCGCCCCGGCCCGATGGACATGATCCCGTCGTTCGTCGAGCGCAAGCACGGCCGCGAAGAATTCGAATACCCCGACCCGCGCACGCGGACCATGCTGGAAGAGACCTACGGCATCATGGTCTACCAGGAGCAGGTCATGCAGATGGCGCAGATCGTCGGCGGCTACTCGCTGGGCGGCGCCGACCTGCTGCGCCGCGCGATGGGCAAGAAGGTGCCGGCCGAAATGGCCAAGCACCGCGAGATCTTCCGCGAGGGCGCGGCCAAGGGCGGCGTGGACGAGCGCAAGGCCGACGAGATCTTCGACCTGATGGAGAAGTTCGCCGGCTATGGCTTCAACAAGTCGCACGCCGCCGCGTACTCGCTGGTCGCCTACCAGACCGCGTGGCTGAAGAAGCACTACCCGTCCGAGTTCATGGCCGCCACGCTGTCCTCGGACATGGACAAGACCGAGAAGGTGGTCGGCTTCCTCGACGAAGCGCGCGGGCTGGGCCTCGACGTGCGGCCGCCGGACGTGAACCATTCGGACTTCATGTTCGTGGCCACCGATGCCGGCACCATCCGCTACGGCCTGGGCGCGGTGAAGGGCGTGGGCCAGGGCGTGTGCGAGAGCATCGTCGAGGCGCGGCGGGAGGGAGGCGAGTTCCGCGACCTGTTCGATTTCTGCAAGCGCGTCGATTCGTCCAAGCTCAACAAGCGTGCGCTGGAAGCGCTGATCAATGCGGGCGCATTGGACGCACTCGGCCGCAACCGCGCCTCGCTGGCGCTGCAGTTGCCCGAAGTGCTGAAGGCCATCGACCAGATCAGCAAGAACCGCAACGCCGGCATCGTCGACATGTTCGGCTCCAGCAGTGGGGGCGACGACATCCACGTCGACCTGCCGGTGACGGACGAATGGCCGCTGATGCAGAAGCTGCACGGCGAACGCGAGACGCTGGGCCACTACCTCAGCGGCCACCCGATGGACCCGTACCGCGACGACCTGCGCTCGCTGGTCGGCAGCGACCTGAGCGAGCTGGACCGCATCTGGTCCAGCTCATCCGGCGGCGACAAGAAAGGCTGGCGCCCGGAGGTCAACGCGATCGTCGCCGGCCAGGTGGTGGGCATCCGGCGCAAGGGCGACAGCCAGGTGTTCGTGCAGTTGGAAGACGGACGCGGGCGGATCGAATGCAGCGCGTTCTCCGACGCACTGTCCGAGTTCGGGGCGCTGCTGACGCGCGACCGCGTGCTGGTCATCAAGGGCGGCCTGCGCGAGGACGAATTCAGCGGCGGCTACAGCCTGCGCATCCGCCAGGTGTGGGACTACGCGCAGCTGTGCCAGCAGCACGCGCAACGCCTGCAACTGCGCCTGGACCTGCGCGTGCCGGGCCTGTGGGAGCGCGTGGACGCCCTGCTGTCGCGGCATCGTCCCGGCGGCACGCCGCTGCGCCTGGACCTGCTGATGGGCGCCGGCGACGGCGTGATCGCCGGCATGCTGGACCTCAACGGCCAGAAGGCGGTGCGCGTGGATGCCGAACTGCTGGACGCCCTGCGCGCCATGCCCGGCGTGCGTACCGCCAAGCCGGCCTTCTACCGGCCGTGGGCGAACTGACCGCGCCACGTGCGCGGCGTCACGGCCCTACCCCCCCGTACGTGACCGCCGGGGTGCTTCGGCTACACTTTCCCCCTTTCCGGCCCACGGCCCGCAGATGAATCCGAACTACCTCGACTTCGAACAACCCATCGCCGACCTGGAAGCCAAGATCCAGGACCTGCGCGCCGCCAGCACCGGGCCGGCGGTGAATGTCGATGCCGAGGTGCACGCCCTGCAGGACAAGCTGCGCATCCGCACGGCGCAGATCTTCCGCGACCTGACGCCCTGGCAGGTCTCGCAGCTGGCCCGCCACCCGGCACGCCCGTACACGCTGGACTACATCAAGGTCTTCTGCGACGAGTTCCAGGAACTGGCAGGCGACCGTGCCTTCGCCGACGACAGCGCCATCGTCGGTGGCCTGGGCCGCATCGACGGCCGCAGCGTGATGATCATCGGCCACCAGAAGGGCCGCGACACCAAGAGCAAGATCGCCCGCAACTTCGGCATGCCGCGCCCGGAGGGTTACCGCAAGGCGCTGCGCCTGATGAAGATGGCCGAGCGCTTCAAACTGCCGCTGCTGACCTTCATCGACACCCCCGGTGCGTATCCCGGCGTGGGCGCGGAAGAGCGCGGCCAGTCCGAAGCCATCGCCCGCAACCTGATGGAAATGGCGGAACTGAAGATCCCGATCATCTGCACGGTGATCGGCGAAGGCGGCAGCGGCGGCGCGCTGGCCATCGGCGTCGGCGACCGCACGCTGATGCTGGAGTACGGCACGTACTCGGTGATCTCGCCGGAAGGCTGCGCGTCGATCCTGTGGAAGGACGCCGCCAAGGCCAAGGACGCCGCCGAACAGCTGGGCCTGACCGCCAAGCGCCTGCATGGGCTGGGCCTGGTCGACAAGGTGGTGCGCGAGCCCATCGGCGGCGCCCACCGCAACCCGCGCCAGATGGCGGTGCGCCTGAAGGCCGTGCTGCTCAACGAACTGGATGCGCTGGAACGGCTCCCGGTCGAACAACTTCTGCAGAAGCGCTACGCGCGCCTGCGCGGTTACGGCGCGTACGAAGCCGCCTGAAGCCATCGCCGGGGATGGTCAGGGTCAGAGCCATCCTCGGCACGCTGCTGGTTGTCGCCGGATTCGTCGTGGCGCTGTGCTTCGGCCTCTACACGGTCGGCGCATCGGACTTTCCCGATTACCGTCAGCCCAACCGCTACCGCGCCAAGCCCGACCTGCGCGCGCTCTATCTGGATGTCGAGGCGGGCGGCATTGAGGAGGTGCCGCGCCTCAATCCTGTAAGCGCATGGGGTTACCGACTGTCGCAGCTCTCGGGATGGCAGAGTGCCTCCCTCGACTCCCAGTTGGGGCTGCTCAGCCGCGCGGGGCGGACCCTGGCCATGCGACAGGCGCATCCGACACGCGGTCTGCGCGGGCATCTCCTCGACTCGGCCGCTACCATCCGCGCCAGTCGTGACTGGCCCCTGGAACGCATGGTCGACACGATACTGGCAGAGTCCACGTTCGGTCGCGGCGCCAAGGGCATCGAACAAGCCGCGCTCGCGTGGTATGGCCGGCCTTTGGACGACCTGGTCCCCGAAGAGCACCTGTTGCTGATCGCGCTGATGAAAGGGCCGTCCCACTACGATCCCGTCTGCCGGCCGGAGCGATTCGCCCAACGCTACCCATGGGCGGCGAAGCGCGCGGGTTTCGCCGATGCCGGGAGCGCCCTGCGCGCGGCTCTGGCTAGAATGCGGCCTTCCGCCTGTCCGGCATCGGGAACCGCACCCGCACCATGAGTCCACTCCTGCTGCTGTCCTTCGCCCTGCAGATCGCCTGCTGCGTGCACGTGGTGCGCACGGGACGTCCGCTGTACTGGGTCTTCATCCTGCTGCTGTTCTCCTTCCTTGCGGTGATCATCTACTTCATCGCCGAGATCCTGCCCGAGCTGCGCCACCATCCGTCCGCACGGCGCACGGTACGCAGCATGCGCGACCGCATCGACCCCGACCGTGATCGGCGCGACGCCGCCAAGCTGCTGAAGGCCGCCGATACGCCTGCGAACCGGCGGCGGCTGGCCGAGGAGAGCCTGCGCAGCGGCGACTACGCGCACGCATCGGAGCTCTACGGGCAGGCGCTCAAGGGCCTTTACGCCACCGATCCGGACCTGATGCTGGGACTGGCGAAGGCACAATTCGGCCTGGGCGAGTCGGCCAAGGCGCGCGCCACGCTGGACGCGCTGATTGCCGCCAACCCCTCCTTCCGTTCCGTCGACGGCCACCTGTTGTATGCGCGCGCAGTGGAGGACACCGCCGACGCCGCGGCCGCCATCCAGTACGAGGCCGTCGTGCAGGGCTATCCTGGCGAAGAGGCCCGCGCGCGCTTCGGCCTGCTGCTGAAGCGCCTGGGCGAGCATGCACGGGCGCGCAGCCTGTTCCAGGAGATCCTCGACCGCTCCGATGCGGCGCCCCACTACTACCGCCGCGAACAGCAGGACTGGATCGCCCTGGCCCGGCGCGAGCTCGCCTCGCTGGACTGACCGCGTTCGCGACGACGGACGGTTGACCACGATCAAGGCCGGCGCGCGCGCCGTGCGCGATGATGTACGCAGGCCGGCCCCTCGTCGGCCATGCATGCGGGAGAGTGGGATGGACCTGCTGTCGTTGCCCTGGTGGATGCTGCCGACAGTCCTGTTCGTGCTGCCCGTGATCGTGGCGCTGGGGGTGAACCGCTGGCGCTTCCATCGCGCGGGCGTCAGCCAGCACCTGGTGCTGGGTCTGTTCGTCGGCGCGTGCTGGACCGCCGCCCTGATCGTCATCCTGCAACAGGTCAGGTAGAGCGTCGCGCGCGGCACGGCCCGCGCGATGCGGCCGACGCATCGTTCCGTTCGCCCGAGTCGGCTTCCGAAGCACGGCAGCCCGGGGCGCAGGCGTGGCCACGATGATGGACCGAGGCTGCGTGCCGGCAGCTTCATCGCTAGCATGCGCGGATGCGCCCTCCGTCCCCGTCCCTGCCCCTACTGCCCGCCGCCACGGAAGGACGCGTGTGGGTGGCGTTGAGCGGCGGACGCGATTCGACCGTCCTGCTGCATCGCCTGGCGCAGGATCCTGATCTGCAGCGCCGCGGACTGGGCGCCGTCCACGTGCACCATGGCCTGCAACCTGAAGCCGACGCCTGGGTGGCGCACTGTGCCGCTGCCTGTGCGGCGCTGGATGTCCCGCTGCAGGTGCGCCATGTACGGGTGGATGCCACCCGGGGCGAAGGTCCTGAAGCGGCGGCACGGCATGCGCGGCGCGAGGCGTTCGCCACCGTCATGGCGCCCGGCGATATCCTGGCCACGGCCCACCATCTGGAAGACCAGGCGGAGACCTTCCTGCTGCGCGCCCTGCGCGCCTCCGGCCCCGACGGGCTGGCGGGGATGCGGCCCTGGCGCCGCTTCGGCCCCGGATGGCAATGGCGGCCGCTGCTGCGCACGCCGCGCGACGCATTGCAGGCCTATGCCCTGGCACACGGACTGCGCTGGATCGAAGACCCCAGCAACGCCCGCACCGACGCAGACCGCAATTTCCTCCGCCACGACATCCTGCCCCGCCTGCGGCTGCGCTGGCCGCAGGCGGATGCGGCGTTCGCGCGCAGCGCGACGCTCAGCGCGGAGGCAGCCGACCTGCTGGCGCGCCAGGATGACCGTCTGCTCGCGGAAGCGGCCACCGCCGACCCGGCCGCGCTGGCCATCGCCCCGCTGCGCGAGGTCGCACCCGCACAGCGCGCGCGTGTACTGCGCAGATGGATCGAGCGGCTGTCGCTGCCGCCGCTGCCGGCCGAAGGGGTGGCACGCATCGAAGCGCACCTGCTGGATGCGCGGGCCGATGCGCAGGCGGAATTCGTCTGGCAGGGTGCAGTGGTGCGTCGATGGCGCGGGCTCCTGCATGCCGAGCGCAGGCGCGGCATCCTGCCCGCGGACTGGCATGCCGACTGGGACGGGACGGTCCCGCTCGCAGTGCCGGAGGGTGGCAGCCTGTCGCTGGAGGGCGGCGATCACCGGTTCGATACGCCCTTGCGGGTAGGTGCGCGCCGCGGCGGCGAGCGCATCGCCCTGCCCGGCCGGTCCCACCATCACGCCCTGAAGGACGTGCTGCAGACGCTCGGCATCCCGCCCTGGGAGCGCCGCCAGCTTCCGCTGCTTTGGCGTGGCGACGTGCTGTGGGCAGCGGGCGATCTCGTCCTGTCGGCCGATGCCGACACCTGGTTGCGGACGCACGGTGCGCGACTGGTGTGGCAGCGCGGCTGAGCTGCCCTGCGTTTGACCTGACCGCGCCCGATCCCCACACTTGCCGCATGGCCAAGAAGACCCCCGCAGACGCCTCGCCCGTCGCCCATTTCGAGCAGTCGCTGGACGAACTCGAACAACTGGTCGAGAAGATGGAACACGGCGACCTGAGCCTGGAAGCCTCGTTGGCCGCCTACGAACGCGGGGTCGGCCTGTATCGCCAGTGCCAGGCCGCGCTCGAACAGGCGGAACTGCGCGTGCGCCTGCTCAGCGATCCGGAACAGCCGGAGAACGGCGACGCCTTCGCGCCCGCGCCCGATGGCCGCTGATCCGCGTTTCGCCGCCTGGGCGGCAGCGCTGGAAGGCCATCTGGATCGGGCGCTGCCACCGGCCGACACCGCCCCGCGACGCCTGCATACCGCCATGCGGCACGCCGTGCTCGGCGGCGGCAAGCGCATGCGCGCCCTGCTGGTCTACGCCGGCGGCACGCTGCTGCAGGCGGATGAGGCCACGCTGCATGCGCCGGCCATCGCGGTCGAGCTGATCCATGCCTATTCGCTGGTGCACGACGACCTGCCGGCGATGGACGACGACGATCTGCGCCGCGGCAAGCCCACGGTGCACATCGCCTTCGACGAAGCCACCGCCATCCTCGCCGGCGACGCGTTGCAGACGCGCGCGTTCGAGGTGCTGGCCTCGGCTACGGTCGCGGCGACCCTGCGGGTGGACTGGCTCGGCACGCTGGCGCAGGCTTCCGGTGCCGCCGGCATGTGCGGCGGCCAGGCGCTGGACATCGATGCCACCGGGTCGCGGCAGACACTGGACGACCTGCAGCGGATGCACGCCCTGAAGACCGGCGCCCTGATCCGCGCGGCCGTGCGCATGGGCGCGCTGGCCGGCGCAGCCGATGCCGCCACGCTCGCGCGGCTGGACGATTTCGCCACGGCGTTGGGGCTGGCGTTCCAGGTGCGCGACGACATCCTCGACATCGAGGCCAGTTCCGAACAGTTGGGCAAGACCGCCGGCAAGGATGTGGCGCAGGCCAAGTCGACCTATCCGGCCCTGCTGGGCATGGACGGCGCGAAGGCGAAACTCGCCGAACTGGATGCCCTCATGCGCGAGGCGCTGGCCCCGTACGGCGGCGGTGCCGATGCGCTGCGCGCGCTCGGCGAGCTGGCGATCCATCGCGCCCACTGAGCGAGGGCATGAAAAAAGCCCGGCATTGCCGGGCTTTTTGTTCCCCGCGATGATCGCTTACTTGATCAGGCGCAGGGCGAACGGATAACGGTAGGACTCGCCGTTGTTGGCCTTGATGCCGGCGATGATGCACAGCACCAGGTTGGCGATGCCGACCAGCGGCATCAGCAGCAGGCCGATCAGCACGAAGGCCAGGATCCACGAGATGACGATGGCGATGAACACCGTGATCTGGAAGTTCAGCGCTTCCTTGGACTGGTCCACGACGAAGCCCTTGGATGCATCGTCCTTGCTGACCAGCCAGATGATCAGCGCGCCGATCGGGCCGGTGACGATGCCCAGCAGGTGCGCCAGCAGCGACATGGTGCGCTGGTCCTGGGGCGCCTCGCCTGCGGTCGGCGGCGGCGGTGCGGTGACGTTGTCGAATTCGCTCATCTAGGTGATTCCCCTAAGTGGTGGGTGGGCGGTCGAGTGCCGCGATCCCCCGCAGCACTCCGCATGCCAAGCATAACGGGTAACCGCGCCGACGGCGGCCACGGAACCCGCTTTCGCCTATTCGCCCGCCACGGTCATGCGGCCGACAAGGACGGAGCCCACGCCGACATGGGAGCGGCGATCCACATCGCGGCCCACCGCCTCGATGCCCGCGAAGATCGTCTTGAGGTTGCCGGCGATGGTGATGCCGTCCACCGGGTAAGCGATCACACCCTGCTCCACCCAGAACCCCGCCGCACCGCGCGAATAGTCGCCGGTCACGCCGTTCACGCCCTGCCCCATCAGCTCGGTGACCAGCAGGCCGGTGCGCATGCCCGCCAGCAGGTCGTCGAAACCGCCCGCGTTCGCCTTCACCTGCAGGTTGTGCACGCCGCCGGCGTTGCCGGTGGTCTGCAGGCCGAGCTTGCGCGCCGAGTAACTGCCCAGCACGTAGCGCTCCAGCACGCCATCGCGGATGAGGTGGGAGCGCTTCGTCGCCACGCCCTCGGCATCGAACGCGGCCGAACGCAGGCCATGCGGCAGCAGCGGCAGTTCCTCGATGGCGAACCAGTCGGGAAAGATGCGCTGGCCCACATGATCCAGCAGGAAGCTGGCCTTCCGGTACAGCGCGCCGCCGGAGACCGCGCCCAGCAGGTGGCCGACCAGCGAACGCGCGACCTCCGCCGAGAACAGGACGGGATACTCGCCGGTCGCCAGCGAGCGCGGCTGCAGGCGCGCCACCGTGCGTTCGGCGGCCTTGCGGCCGATGGCTGCCGGATCTTCCAGTTCCTGGTGCGACAGTGCGGTGCTGTACCAGCCGTCGCGCTGCATGGCATCGTCCTGCCCGGCGATCAGCGCGCAGCCGATCGTATGCTGGGTGTCGCGCTCGCGGCCGATGAAGCCGTGCGAATTGGCGTACACCGACAGACTTTCGCCGCTGCCGATGGAAGCGCCGTCGGAGTTCTCGATGCGCGCGTCGGCGTCGCGGCCGGCCGCTTCGCAGGCCAGCGCCAGATCGACGGCGCGGTCCATGTCCAGCGCCCAGGGATGCCAGACATCCAGATCCGGGAACTCGCTCGCCATCAGCGCGGCATCGGCCAGCCCGGCGGCCTCGTCGTCCTCGGTGAAACGCGCGATGGCGCAGGCCTGTTCCACCGTGGCCTCCAGGCTCTCCTCGCGCAGGTCGGCGGTACTGGCGCTGCCCTTGCGCTTGCCGAAGTAGACGGTCACGCCGATGCCGCGGTCGCGCGTGGACTCCACCGTCTCCACGTCGCCCAAGCGCACGTTGACGTTGAGGCCGGTTTCCTCGCTGCAGCTCACCTCGGCCTGGGTGGCACCGTGGGCCCGCGCGCGGTCCAGCAGGCGCTGCGACAGCGCCTCCAGGCGTTCGAGCCGGGCCAGGCTGTCGTCGGGGGAAGTCAGGGCGGTGGCGTTCAATGCTTTATCCTTGTATCCAGTGATCCGCGCAAGGGCGACGGATCGGCATTCGATCAGGCTTCCACGGCGCACCGTGGAAGCGACAGAGAGGCTTCACCATGCGCGGACGCGACCCCGAAACCGGCGAATTCTATAGCCCCAGCCGCACCCAGCAGCGGATCGAGGCGCTGGAGATCCGCAGCCTGGCCGAGAAGCTGGTGGCGCTTCCCGCCGCGCAGCTGGCGCGCCTGCCGATTCCCGATGAGCTGATGCCGCACATCGTGGAAACGCAGCGCATCACCTCGCACATCGCGCACAAGCGCCAGTTGCAGTTCCTCGCCAAGCAGATGCGGCGCGAGGAAGATGAAGTGCTGGAGGCGATCCGCGACGCGATGGACGAGGGCGGCGAAGCCGCGCGTCGCGAAACGGCCCTCCTGCACCAGGCCGAACAGTGGCGCGACCGCCTGCTGGCCGATGGCGACGACGCGCTGGCCGCGCTGCTGGAGGAATTCCCCACGGCCGACCGGCAGAAGCTTCGCCAGCTGGTCCGCAACGCCACCGACGAACGCGCGAAGAACAAGCCGCCACGCGCATTCCGCGAACTGTTCCGCGAAGTGCGTGAGCTGCTGGCCTCGACGGACACGCAGGACGACGAAGCCGCCGCCGAGTAGCCCCTCTCCCGTCGGCGACCGAAGGAAGCCCCTGCGGGAGAGAGGGGTTGGGGTGAGGGGCGACGAAAGTCGAGATGCATCAAACATCGTGACTCCGCTCGCCCCTCATCCGGCGCTTCGCGCCACCTTCTCCCGAAGGGAGAAGGTACAGACAGGCAGACTTCACGCCTTCGTCCCGCCCACCGTCAGCCCTTCGATCAGCAGCGATGGCTGGCCCACGCCCACCGGCACGCTCTGGCCGTCCTTGCCGCAGATGCCGACGCCCTGGTCCAGCGCCAGGTCGTGGCCGACCATCTTCACCTTCTGCATCGTTTCCGGACCGTTGCCGATCAGGGTGGCGCCCTTCACCGGCGCGGTGATGCGGCCGTCTTCGATCAGGTAGGCCTCGGTCGCGGAGAACACGTACTTGCCGCTGGTGATGTCGACCTGGCCGCCGCCGAAATTGACCGCGTACAGGCCCTTCTTCACCGAGCGGATCATGTCTTCCGGATCGTCCTGCCCGGCCCGCATGTAGGTGTTGGTCATGCGCGGCATCGGCAGGTGCGCGAACGATTCGCGACGGCCATTGCCGGTAGGCGCCACGCCCATCAGGCGCGCGTTGTGGGTGTCCTGCATGTAGCCCACCAGCACGCCATCCTCGATCAGCGTGGTGCAGTTCGTCGGTGTGCCTTCGTCGTCGATGTTGAGCGAACCGCGGCGACCGGGCAGCGTGCCGTCGTCGACGATGGTGACGCCCTTCGATGCGACCTGCTGCCCGATGCGGCCGGCATACACACTGGTGCCCTTGCGGTTGAAGTCGCCCTCCAGCCCATGGCCGACGGCTTCGTGCAGCAGCACGCCGGGCCAGCCGCTGCCCAGCACCACCGGCATCACGCCGGCCGGCGCATCGATCGCCTCCAGGTTCACCAGCGCCTGGCGCAGCGCTTCGCGCGCGAGGTCTTCCGGCTTGCCGTCGGCGAACAGTTCCGCATAGCCGTAGCGGCCGCCCATGCCGGCATAGCCGGATTCGCGACGACCGTTCTGTTCCACGATGACCTGCACGTTCAGGCGCACCAGCGGGCGCACGTCGGAGGCCAGAACGCCGTCACTGCGCGCCACCAGCACCGTGTCGATGCCGCCGGACAGGCTGACGGTGACCTGCTGCACGCGCGGATCGGCGGCGCGGAGGAATCGGTCCACCGCACGCAGCGCCTCCACCTTGGCCTCGTTGCCCATCGCATCGATGGGATCGTCGCCGGCGTACAGTGCGTGGCCGCCGCTGCGCACCAGCGCGCGCGGCGCGTGCGCCGCGCCGTCGCGGGCGATGGCGCGCGCCGATTTCGCCGCGTCCAGGAGGGCCTGCGCGTTGATGTCGTCGGAATAGGCGAAGCCGGTCTTCTCGCCGGAGATCGCGCGCACGCCCACGCCCTGCTCGATGGAATGCGCGCCGTCCTTGACGATGCCGTCCTCGACCGTCCAGCTTTCGCGGCGCGCATGCTGGAAATACAGGTCGCCGAAGTCGATGCCCGGCCCCAGCAGCGTGCCGAAGGCGCGGTCGAGACCGGACGGGTCCAGGCCGGCGGGCAGGAGGAGACGGGTTTCGGCGAGCGGGATCGGCAGGGTCATGTCTTCACCATGGGGGCGGAAGGCGGCCGCGACAAGCGCGGTCGCCGACGCGCGGGATGTCAGGGGGCGCCGGCGCTGTCGGCGCGGTCGTTCTGGCGGACGCGCGACTGTTCGCGCCCCACCACCTCGACCTTGGGCGATTTCCACGGGCCGGTAACCCGGTAGGTCTTGGCACCCATTTCGGCCAGCGGCTTCTTCAGCACCGCATTGGCCACGGCGCCCACCGCCGCGCCGATGGGACCACCGGCAACCGCGCCGACGGCGGTCAGCACGTTGGCGGATTTCGGCTTCACGTCGACCATCTGGTCGAACTGCTCGCTGCGCAGGTCGGTGTCACCGCGGATCAGGATCTCGGCCGCGGGTCCGTCGATCACCAGGTTATCGCTGCGCGCCAGCCCGCCCGTGATGCGGAGGTCGCCATCGATGCGGTTGAACGCGAATCCCTTCGAGAAGAAATCACTGAAGTCGAGCATCAACCGACGCCGCACTTCCGCCACGCTCAGCAGGCCCAGCACGCGGCCTGCGCCGGGCTCGACTTCCAGCAGGTGGCCATCGCGCGCGGCCAGCTTGACGCTGCCTTCCAGCGACGCGAGGCGGAAAGCGGCGGGGCTGCCCGGCCAGGCGGCCTGGGCAGTGATCTGGCCGTGGCCGCCGCCGACGCGGTCGCCTACACCCAGGTCATCCATCAGCGCACCGAAGTTCTCGCTCTTCACCTCGGCGGCGAAGCGGGTGCGGGCCGCTGGCCCCATGCCGGTCCACTGCCCGCTCACGTCGATATGCTGGCCCGGCGAACGCAACTGCAGCTGGTCGACATGCATGCCGTCGGCCTGCTGGCGCGTGCGCAGCTTGGCCGCGCCCAGTCGCGCGTCGCCGAAACGCAGGTCTTCGATGTCCAGCGACAGCGGCGGGATGTCCGCCGGGTTGAGATCGTCGGTAGCGCCGCGTGCGGACGCGACGGCAGCGCCGCTGTCGGTCGCGGACGCCTTGCGCCAGTGCACGCGCGCCAGCTTGCCGGCGATCGCCACGCCCTTCGCGTCGGGGACCAGCAGCGCGCCGGACAGCGCCTCGCCATCCAGCGACACCGCCAGCGCCTGCTGCGCGGGTGCCAGCTGCAGGCGCGTATCGGGGAACACCGAGCCGATCATCAGCAGACGCTCGGCGGTGACGTCGATATGGCGCAGCGGCAGCGATTCCCCTTCGCCACCGCCCTTGGCCAGCGCCACCCACTCCATCGCGTCCAGCGTGCCGGCACGGCCGGTCGCGATCAGGCCGGACGCCGGCGCGGCGTCCTTGACTTCATGGCTCCCCAGCACGACGCGCACGCCGGTCTGGCCGTTGCTGGCGCGTGCGCGCAAGGCGAGCAGGTCCCCGAACGCCACGTCGATCTGCCCGCTGCCCATCGGCAGCGGCGCGCGAACGGTGGTTCTCAACGGCGAACCCGGCGCCTTGCGCAGCGGCGCCGGCAGGCTCATCGCGGTGCCCACCAGGTCGGAGGTGAGGTTGAGCTGCGTCGGCGCCTCAGGCTTGCCCGTCGACGCGCGCGGAATGTTCACGCCCACCGTCCACGACGAACGTCCGTCCATGTAAGGCTTCAGCCACGCCATCTCGGGCGCGCGATCCAGCAGGCGATCGGCATCGACGACGGCGGACAGGTCCGCCTCGAACGCCTGGTTACGGTCGCGCGTGCCGCTGCCGGCGCGCAATCCGAGCACGCCCGCCTGTCCGTCGTGCACCACCTGCAACGGCCCCGACGCGAAGCCGCCATCGTCGTACTTCGCCTTGCCCCGCACGTTCTCGAGCACCAGGTCCCAGCGTTTCTCCGCCAGCTGCGCACCCTTCAGGTCCACGGTGCCGGCGAGCTTGCGGCGTGCCTGTGCGTTGGCGTGCAGCGGCTGCAGCAGATCGAAAGTCGCTGCCACCGGCCCCTTCGCCTGCAGGTGGTCCAGCGTATCGGCGTAGGTCTTGTGCAGCGGACTCTGCCGCAACATCGCCAGCAGCTTGCCGGCATCGGTGTCCGTGCGCGCGGTGATCTTCAGGTCGCCCTCGCCGAAATCGGCGATGCCGGCTTCGAACGCCGGCACCGCGACGTCCGCCAGCATGCCGCGCGCCTTCAGCAGGAAGCCGTTGCCGATGAAGGCGATGTCGCCATGCACCTGCTCCACCTGTGGCCAGTCGTGCTGGAACTTGAACTGCCCGTCCTCGATCCGCGCCACCGCTTCGAAGCGGCCGTTCTGGCGCGTGAACGGCCAGTCGTCGAGATCGCCGGTGACGATGGCGCGTCCATCGCGCACGGTGCCGCCGACCAGCGCGCCGTTCAGCCAGTCGACCGCGGCCTTGGACATCTTGTGGTGGATCCAGAAGCCCTTCGCCGCCGGCACCGGCGCATCGTCGAGATCGGCGGCCAGATCGATCCACGGCCGCGTGCCATCCCCCTGGAACCACAGGCCGCCGCGCACGTCGGCGCCGTAGTCCTTGCCCTGCACCTTCAGCGCCGAGGTACCCACGCGCCAGCCCTGGCCGTCGCGCCAGCCCAGGACATCGCCCTGCAGCCTGACGTCGTGGACCACGGCGAAACCGCTGGGCCAGTCGAAGCGCATGCGCGAAGCCGGATCGAGCTTCAGGCGGAAAGCCGACGCATCGCCGTCGAAGTCGCCCGCCAGTCCGCTGAGTCCCGGCGCATCGCCGACCGGTGCGAACGAGATGTCACGCAGCGTGCCTTCGCCCTGCATCGCGCCGTCACGGCGCCCCATCAGTGCGAGCCGTGCCAGCCGCGCGCCCGGCTTGGCCTGCACCAGCCAGCGGCGCAGGCCGGGTTCGACCCTGTCGCTCAATCCCAGCACCGCGAACAGCGGGGCCGCGTCCACTTCATCCGCCAGCACCGCATAGCGCGCACCGCCGGCCAGCACCAGGCCATCGAGCGTCTGTACCGCCGGAGCGCTGCCGACGCGCAGGCGCGGCGCATCGACGCGCCAGCCACCATTCACCAGCCGCCAGCGCATGCGACCTTCGAGTTGATCGAACGCCACACGGGTCGGCGCGGCGGATGCAGGCAATGGCGCGCCGCGCAGACCGACCTGACGCAACTGCGCATCCGCCGTCACCAGTACCACGCGATGCCGGCGCAGCTCCGTCCACGCGCGCACGCGACCATTGCCGCGTTCGGCCACCACACCGGCGTAGCGCAGCAGCGGCGACCACGCCCCGATGTCCTCGGCGGCCACGTCCAGATACGCACGGCCGTCTCCGGCCTTGCGGTCGAAATCGACGGCGACGTTCAGCGGTGCGGCATCCTGGCGGATCCAGGCGCGCGTGCCCGCGCGCACGCGGCCACCCTGCACGCGCAGACGCAGGTCGATGTCGGGCACCTGGATATTCCAGCCCAACGATGGCGCGACGATGGCCAGGCGCCCGTCGATCACCTGCAGCTCGCCCAGGCCCTCCAGGCTGGACAGCGGATCGTCGTCCGCCCGCTGCTGGCCGGGCAGGCCTCGCACGGACCATGCGCCGTCATCGCCGCGCTGCAACGTCAGGGCCAGCCCGCGCAGGCGCAGTTCGGTGAAGGAACGCCCCGGCAACAGGCCGCCATACATCGACACCAGCACCTCGGCCTGGCCGATGCGCACACCGCTGTCGCCGGCTCCCAGCCGCAGGCCATCCAGCTGCAGCAGCGGCCCACGGCGCGTCCACTGGGTCTTCACGGCATCGAAAGCCACCGGGCGGCCTGCACGCTCGCTGAGCCAGGCCGCGATGCGGTCCGGATGGCGTTCGGCCAGCGGCAACACCTGGCTGGCGATGCCGAGCACCACGGCCATGCATACCAGCGCGACCGCGATGCCGTAAACGGCACCCCGGCGGGCCAGGCGCAGGCGGCGGCGCAGCGGTGTGGGCATCAGCTCGCTGCGCTCGCCGGGATTCGGGAGTCGGCTCCCATCCCGGCCTTACAGCAGCACGACATCGAACTGCTCCTGCAGGTACTGGTCGTCAGCCTGGAAGCGGATTGACTTGCCCAGGAACTCTTCCAGCTCCGCCACTGCCGTCGATTCCTCGTCGGTGATGCGGGCGACGACCTTCGGCGAGGCGATCACCAGCAGGCGCGCCGCCTCGAACTGGCGCACGGCGCGGGTGATCTCGCGGAAGATCTCGTAGGTGACGGTTTCGGTGGTCTTGATGCTGCCGCGGCCGCTGCATTCCGGGCACGGCTCGGACAACTGACGCGCCAGGCTTTCCACCGTGCGCTTGCGGGTCATCTCGACCAGACCGAGCGGCGAGAACTCGTACACCGTGGTCTTGGCATGGTCCTTCGCCAGCGACTTCTCCAGCGTGCGCAGCACCTGGCGACGATGCTCGGGATCGTCCATGTCGATGAAGTCGATAATGATGATGCCGCCCAGGTTGCGCAGTCGCAGCTGGCGCGCGACCGCCTGCGCGGCTTCCAGGTTGGTGCGGAAGACGGTCTCTTCCAGGTTGCGCTGGCCGAGGAACGAACCCGTGTTCACGTCGACCGTGGTCATCGCCTCGGTCTGGTCGATCACCAGGTAACCGCCCGACTTCAGCGGCACCTGCTTGTCCAGCGCGCGGCCGATCTCGTCCTCCACCCCGTACAGGTCGAAGATGGGGCGCTCGCCTGAATACAGTTCGATGCGTTCGGCCAGCACCGGCATGTACTTGGCGACGAAGGCCTGCAGCCGCTCGTGGGTTTCCTTGGAGTCGACCTTCACCTTTTCCACGTCCTTGCGGATGAGATCGCGCACCGCGCGCAGCGGCAGGCTGAGGTCTTCGTACAGGACGCTGCACGAGGGCGATTCGCGGCCGCGGCGTTCGACCACGTTCCAGACGCGCGACAGGTAGGCGATGTCCTCGGCCAGCGCCTCGACAGGCTGGCCCTCGGCATTGGTGCGGATGATGTACCCATGTCCGCCGTGCAGGCCGGCCAGTTCGGTGACAGCCTGCTTCAGGCGATGACGCTCGGCTTCGTCCTCGATCCGTGCGGACACGCCGATGACCTTGGACTGCGGCAGCAGCACCAGGTAGCGCGAGGGGATGCTGATCTGCGTGGTCAGCCGCGCGCCCTTGCTGCCGATCGGGTCCTTCACCACCTGTACGACGATGTCCTGCCCGTCGCGCAGCAGGTCCATGATCGGCGCGGGCGGCGGCGTGGGCAGGGCGGCCTCTTCGCCATCGACCACGGCGTCCGGCGAGGAACGCACGATGTCGTTGGCGTGCAGGAAGGCGGCGCGCTCCAGCCCGACTTCGACGAACGCCGCCTGCATGCCCGGCATCACCCGCTGCACCTTGCCCTTGTAGATGTTGCCCACCACGCCGCGGCGCCAGCCGCGTTCGATGTGCAGTTCCTGCAGCATGCCGTTCTCGATCACCGCCACGCGGGTCTCGCGCGGGGTGACGTTGACCAGGATCTCTTCCGACATGGGGTCCTTCCTCAGGCTGACGCGGTGGCGGCGGTTGCCGTTGGTTGGATGCCGAAGCCGCGCAGCAGCTTCGCCGTCTCGTGCAGGGGCAGGCCCATCACGGCCGAGTAGCTGCCGGCCAGGCGGGTGACGAACTGCTCGGCGCGCCCCTGGATGCCATACGCTCCGGCCTTGCCCATCGCCTCTCCGCTGGCGACGTAGGCCGCGATGTCGGCCGCGTCCAGGTCGGCGAAGGTGACGTCGGTGACCACCAGCGCCTGCGCCTCGCGCCCGGCGCTCACCACCGACACGGCGGACACCGCCTGGTGGGTGCGGCCGGACAGGCGGCGCAGCATGGCGGCGGCCTCCGCTTCGTCGGCCGGCTTGCCGAACACCTCGTCCTCCAGGATGACCTCGGTGTCGGCGCCCAGCACCACTGCGCCGGGCGTGGCCATGACCTTCAACAGCCCGGCGCCGGCCTTTTCCCGGGCGACGCGGCGCACGTAGTCGATGGCCGGTTCGCCGGGCTGGCGTTGTTCGGGGATGTCCAGGTCGATCCGGCCGAACGACAGCCCCAGGCGGGTCAGCAGTTCGGCTCGGCGGGGGGATTGGGAGGCCAGATAGAGCATCACGGAAGAATAACCCGCGGCGCCTGACTGAATGACCGCTGATGCCGGCCGCATCCCGGTAACCCTGCCGCAGATCACGGCCCGTTCATGTCATCGTGAACACCCTTGCGCGTCGACGACGACCGGGTGTCCCGCCGTCCGAACCACGAAAAGGAGATCCCATGCGCCTGCCCCTGATCCGCCCCCTGCTGCTCGCCCTGACCCTGTCCCTGGGAACCACCGCCGCCATGACCAGCCACGCCCAGACCTCCCCTGCCTACGCCATCCCCTCCGACGGGACCCTGCTCAATGTGTCGGCGCAGGCCGAGGCCTCGCGGGTGCCCGACATCGCCACGATCTCCGCCGGCGTGGTCACCCAGGCCGTGGACGGCAACACCGCCATGCGCCAGAACAGCGAGCAGATGGCGAAGGTGGTCGCGGCCATCAAGGCTGCCGGCATCGCCGACAAGGACGTGCAGACCAGCGGGATCAGCCTCAATCCGCAGTACCGCTACGCCGAGAACGAAGCCCCCAAGATCACCGGCTACCAGGCCAACAACACGGTCAGCGTGAAGGTCCGCGACATCGCCAAGCTGGGCAAGGTGCTGGACGCGCTGGCCGGCGTGGGCGCCAACCAGATCAACGGCCCGAGCTTCGAGATCGACAACCCGGAACCGGTCTACGACGAGGCCCGCCTGGCCGCGCTGAAGAAGGCCCAGGGCCGTGCCGAGACCTATGCGAAGTCGCTGGGCCTGAAGGTGCGCCGGATCGTCAGCATCTCCGAGGGCAATGGCGGCTTCCGTCCGGTCCCGATGATGGCGATGGCCAAGATGGAAGCCCGCGACGCCAGCGGCGCGCCTCCGGTCTCGCCGGGCGAAACGACGGTCTCGGTCAACCTGGACGTGGTGTTCGAACTGGGCAAGTGAGCCCTGTCACGCGACGACCCAGACGGCGCCCTCCGGGGCGCCGTTTTCGTTGGCGGCCGGCCATCCCGGACTACGCCCAAGGTCGAAGCCCTCCCCTCTTGCAGCCAACGTGCGGGGGAGTACAGTCTGGACTTGCGGCGCCAGGACGTTGCAACCCCACTCCTCGCGGCCGAGCGTTGTTCCGTTCACAGCCCTCAGGAGGTGGATCATGGTTCGCGCACTACCCCACGGTTCCGACACCCGCATCGACAGCGGCCGCATCGCCGCCCTCGCCGCAGCCATCGCGGTCCATGCGATCGCGTTGCTGATGCTGCTGATGCCGATGGCGGCCCCGCCGATCAAGCCGGTGGCCCTCGACGCCCCCAAGGATCCCATCTTCCATATCTACGAGAAGAAGGTTCTCCCCGATCCCGTACCCGTGATCGAGGAGCGCAAGATCGTCCCCGAAAAGAAGCCTGACGTGATCCAGAAGCGGGTCGATGTCGTGACGCCGGTGGCGGATACCCCCGTGATCGTCGAAGGGGGCAGCGAGCCCGTCATCGAGCAGTCCATGGTCGACACCGGCGCCATCACGAGTCCGGCCCTGGGTGGCCCGCTGCCTTCGGCGACGCTGGAGTATGTCCGTGCGACTTCACCGCGCTATCCGATCAACGAGCTGCGCAACGGCGTGCAGGGCACGGTGCTGCTGCGCGTGCTGGTGGACGTGGATGGCACGCCCGTCAGCGTGACCGTCGAGAGCAGCAGCGGCAACCGCAACCTGGACAAGGCGGCGCTCCAGCACGTACTGAAGACCTGGCGTTTCAAGCCCGCCATGCAGGACGGACAGGCAGTGCAGGCCTACGGCCTGGTGCCGATCGCCTTCAGCCTGCAGTGATGCGGGCCGCATGAACGAAGAAGCCCGCCGGATGGCGGGCTTTTTCTTGGGGTTCCGACAATGCACCACCGCATCAGGCGCGGTGATAGGGATGGTTCGCCAGCATCGCCGCCGCGCGATATACCTGTTCGGCCACCACCAGCCGCACCAGCATGTGCGGCAGCGTCAGCGGGCTGAGCGACCATTTCTCGTGCGCCGCGGCGACCACGTCGGGCGCATGGCCTTCCGGCCCGCCGATCAGCAGGGCGATATCGCGCCCCAGCGTGCGCCAGTGTTCCAGTCGTCGGGCGAGCTGTTCCGACGAATACGGCTTGCCGGTGACCTCCAGCGCGACGACATGGGCGTTCTTCGGCAGCGCGGCGAGCACGCGCTTGCCTTCGTCGTCGATCGCACGCTGCGGATCGCGGCCCTTGCCGCGCAGGCCCGGCTCGATCTCGACCAGTTCGAACGGCAGCCAGTGCGACAACCGCTTCTGGTACTCGGCGAACCCCTGGGCGACCCACAACGGTGCACGCTCGCCGGTGGCGATGAGACGGCATTTCATGAAGCCATGATAGCCGCCCCGCAAACGACGAAGGCGCCCGAGGGCGCCTTCGCACGGAAACGACAGGGTCTCAGAGACGCGATTCGTCCGCGGTCTCGATGTCTTCCGGCGGCTGGTCGCCCACCGTCCACAGGCGCTCGAGCGCATAGAACTCGCGCACGCGCGGCAGCATGACGTGGACGATGACGTCGCCCAGATCCACCAGCACCCATTCGGCCTCGCGCTCGCCTTCCACGCCCAGCGGCATGACGTCCAGCTTCTTGGCGAACTTCACCACTTCGTCGGCGATCGACTTCACGTGGCGCGTCGAGGTACCCGAGGCGATGACCAGGTAGTCGGCGACGCTGGACTTGCCGCGCACGTCGATCTCGACGACGTCCTTGGCTTTCAGTTCCTGCACGGCCGCATGGACGTTGGCGAGCAGGTCCGGCAGGGCCGGCGGCGGGCTGGGGAGGCGGGTCTTGATGACGTGGGCTTGGCTGGACAAAGGCTTGGTGGCTCTGGAGATACGGGACGGATTATAGCGGACCGTGCGTCGCGGCCCGGTCAAGGTAGAGCCTTTCGTCGGCGATCGCCGTGGCGACGCGGGCCGGCACCAGGTGGCGCCAGGACTCACCGGTAGAGATCCGGCGCCGGATGTCGGTGGCCGATTCGGGCTGCAACGGGTGGTCCAGCCGGTACACCAGGCCGGCGGAGGCCCTGCCCAGCGCATCGGCCTCGGAGGTCCAGCGCGATGCCAGCGCATCGGCCAGATCGGGCGGCAGGCCGGCATCCAGCGGGTTGCCGGGCCGGTCCGCCACCACGAAATGGGCCAGGCCGAACAGCGCCCGCCATTCGTGCCATCCCGGCAGTCCCAGCAGGCTGTCGGCCCCGATCAGCAGGGCCACGGGGGCTGCGTCGCCCAGCTCCACGCGCAGTTCGCGCAGCGTGTCCACCGTGTACGACCGCGACCCCGGCAGCCGTGCGGCCCGGCGCAGTTCGCGCCGGTCCACGCACAGGCCCTCCTCTCCCTGTACCGCGAGATCGAGCAGGTGCGCGCGCTGCGCCGCGCTCGCGCCCGGTGGCGCGCGGTGCGGGGGGTCTGCGGCCGGCATCAGGCGCACGGTCACGCACAGCGCGTCGCGCGCCGCGCGCGCGATAGCCAGGTGTCCGTTGTGGATGGGGTCGAACGTGCCGCCGTAGAAGAGCCGCAGCATTGCGCGTGCCGTCAGGCCACCAGCAGACGCACGGCCTTGGCGTCGGCGATGGCCAGCAGCAACCGCTCCAGCGCCACCCAGGCATCGCCCTCGCCGCGTCCCTTGGCGGTGCGGTCGATCTTCGACGCCTCGGCGACGAAGCGGTCCCAGCGCGCCGGCGAGGCGTGCCGCTGCAGTGCGCGCTTGAACGGCGCCTGCTTGGCCTCCCAGATGCCCTGCGCCTTCATCTCCGCGGCCAGATTGCCGCCACCGGCCTGCACGCGCGCCAGCGCAGCGGTGCGCAGCAGTTCCTTCACCACCATCGGCATCAGGCCCGCGACCATGTCCCCTTCGGCCCGCAGACCGGCCAGGATGCGCGATACCTGTGCGCCCTGCCCCGCCAGCACGGCATCAGTCAAGCGGAACACGTCGTAGCGCGCCGCATTGGCGACCAGCGACTCCATGCGCTCGGCATCGAGTACTTCGCCGTTGCTGAGCAGGGCCAGCTTGTCGATCTCCTGCGCCGCGGCAAGCAGGTTGCCTTCCACGCGGTCGGCCAGCAGTTGCACCGCGTCGCGGTCGGCGCGCAGGCCCTTGCCGCGCAGGCGGCTTTCGATCCAGCCCGGCAGTTCGTGCGGCTTGATGGCCCACGCTACCGCGACCACGCCGACGCGTGCGATGGCATCGCTCCACTTGCCCTGGTAGGCCTTGCCCCATTCGCCTGCGGTGATCAGCAGCACCACGTCGGGCGGCGGGTTCGCGCAGAAGGCGCTGATGACCTCGGCGCCTTCCTTGCCCGGCTTGCCACCGGGCAGGCGCACTTCCACCAGGCGGCGGGCACTGAACAGGCTGGGCGCGTTGAAGCTCGCCTCCAGCTGGCCCCAGTCGAAATCCCGCCCGTCCGCATCGAAGACTTCGCGCTCACCGATGCCCTGCGCCCGCGCCTGTGCACGCACGGCATCGGCCGCCTCCAGCACGCGCAGCGTTTCGGGGCCGGCGATCAGGTAGACCGGATGCAGCGGCTCGGTGGTACCGCGTGCCGCCAGCTGTTCCGGCTTCAGCTCCATCAGGGCGCCGCGTTCGCCTGGCCCGAACGCACCACGCCATCTATACGCCGCAGGATCGAGGCAGCCATCTCACGGCGGAGTTCGTCCGCCAGCACTTCCCGCTCTGTCGTGGTGCCCGTCGCATTGTCGGGCTGCGAGACGTAGTCGCGCGACAGTTCAACGACCTGTTGCGGCACCAGATCCGTCCCATCCGCGCGTTTGAAGGCGAATACCACCGCATACCGTAGTGTGTATTCCTGCGAGCGGCCGAACTGATCGATGGCGATCGGCAGATCGCCCCAGCGCTCGGACATGATGCGCAGCGTGGCGACCTGCGCGTCCTCTGAGGTGGCGGCGTCTTCCCCCGGCGGCGCGGCAAGCGTGGCGCCGGCAGCCTGCAGACCCCGCGAGAGGCTGGTGACCAGCGCGCTGTACGACGTGGAAGCGCCGACCACCCGGACCGGGCCCAGATCGGACGGCAACGCGATCCTGTTGCGCAGGTGAAAGCCGCAGCCGGCCAGGAAGACCAGGGCGAGGACGAGGACGGGCAGGCGGAATCGGATCATGGGCGAAGTCTGGACGAGCCCGTCATGGGCGGCAATAGCCTAGCCGGACCGCAGGTGAACGCCGGGGCAAGGCGCCCCGGCCCATCATCCGGCGACGATGTTGACGATCTTGCCGGGCACCACGATCACCTTCCTGATGGCCAGTCCCTCCAGGAACTTGGCGGTGTTGGGCTCGGCCTTCGCCAGCGCCTCCACCTGGTCCCGCGGCGCATCGGCGGCCACCTCGATCGTGCCCCGCAGCTTGCCGTTGACCTGCACCGCCAGCGTCACCGAATCGCGCACCAGCGCGGTCGCATCGACCTGCGGGAACGCCACGTCCTCGATCAGCGTCTCGGCGTGGCCCAGCGCCTGCCACAGCGCATGGCTGGCATGCGGGGTGATGGGGTTCAGCAGCAGCACCGCCGACTCCAGCGCTTCCTGACGCACCGCGCGCCCCTGCGGGCTGGCATCGTCGAACTTGCCCAGCGCGTTCGACAGCTCCATCACCGCGGCGATGGCGGTATTGAAGCTGTGGCGCTTGCCGTAATCGTTGCCGACCTTGTCGATGGTCTCGTGGGTCTTGCGGCGCACCGCCTTCTGCTCGGCCGTCAGGGACGCCACGTCCAGCGCCGGCGCGGGGCCATCGGCGGCATGCTTCTGCACCTGCGTCCACAGGCGGCGCAGGAACCGCGCCATGCCTTCCACACCCGCCTCGTTCCATTCCAGCGACTGCTCGGGCGGTGCGGCAAACATCGAGAACAGACGCACGGTATCCGCACCGAACTTGTCGACCATCGACTGCGGGTCCACGCCGTTGTTCTTCGACTTGGACATCTTCTCGACCGCACCGATCCTCACCGGCTGGCCGTCGGCCTTCAGCGTGGCGCCGACAACGCGCGCCTTGTCGTCGCGCTGGATGTCCACGTCCGCCGGATTGATCCAGTCCTTCGAGCCGTCGGCGTTGTCGCGGTAGAACGTCTCGGCGATCACCATGCCCTGCGTCAGCAGGTTGGTGGCCGGTTCATCGCTGTCCACCAGGCGCGCGTCGCGCAGCAGCTTGTGATAGAAGCGGAAATACATCAGGTGCAGGATCGCGTGCTCGATGCCGCCGATGTACTGGTCCACCGGCAACCAGTAGTTGCCGCGCTTGTCCACCATGTCCTTGGCGCCGGGCGAGGTGTAGCGCGCGTAGTACCAGCTCGACTCCATGAAGGTGTCGAAGGTGTCGGTCTCGCGCTCGGCGGCGCCGCCGCATTGCGGGCACTTCGTCTTGCGCCATTCCGGGTCGGCCTTGATCGGCGACTTCACGCCGTCCAGGGTGACATTCTCAGGCAGCACCACCGGCAGATCCGAATCCGGCACCGGCACGGCGCCGCAGCTGTCGCAGTAGATCACCGGGATCGGACAGCCCCAGTAGCGCTGGCGGCTGACGCCCCAGTCGCGCAGGCGGTAGTTCACCCGGCGCTGGCCCTGGCCCTTGCGCTCGAAGCGCTCGGCCAGCGCCTCGAAGGCGCCGCGGTAATCCAGTCCGTCGAACTCGCCGGAATTGACCAGTTCCAGGTCATCGCGGGTCTTGTCGCCGTACCAGTCGCGCCAGGTGGTCGGGTCGTAGGTCTTCTCGTCGTCGTTCCGCGGCGACTTCAGCGCGATGACCTGCTGGATCGGCAGCGCGTATTTGGTGGCGAACTCGAAATCGCGCTGGTCGTGCCCCGGCACCGCCATCACCGCGCCGGTGCCGTAGCCCATCAGCACGAAGTTGGCCACCCACACCGGCACCTTGTCGCCGGTGATCGGATGTACGGCGCGCAGGCCGGTATCCATGCCGCGCTTTTCCTGCGTTTCCAGTTCCGCTTCCGACACGCCGCCATGCTTGAGTTCCTCGAGGAACGCGGCCAACGCCGGGTTCGCCGCCGCGGCCTTCAGCGCCAGCGGATGTTCGCCGGCGATCGACACGAAGGTCACGCCCATCAGCGTGTCGGGACGCGTCGTGAACACCGTCAGCGGTTCGTGGCCCTCGACGTTGAACTGGATTTCAAGGCCTTCGGAACGGCCGATCCAGTTGCGCTGCATGGTCTTGACCGCTTCCGGCCAGCCCGGCAGGTTGTCCAGGCCGTCCAGCAGTTCCTGCGCGTAGTCGGTGATGCGCAGGAACCACTGCGGGATCTCGCGCTTCTCCACCAGCGCACCACTGCGCCAGCCGCGGCCGTCGATCACCTGCTCGTTGGCCAGCACGGTCTGGTCCACCGGATCCCAGTTCACCACCGAGTTCTTGCGGTAGGCCAGGCCCTTGCGCAGCAGGCGGGTGAACATGCGCTGCTCGTGCACGTAGTACTCGGGACGGCAGGTGGCGAACTCGCGCGACCAGTCGATCGCATAGCCCAGCGACTTCAGCTGGCTGCGCATGTGGTCGATGTTGGCGTAGGTCCACTTGGCCGGGGCGGTCCTGTTCTTGATCGCGGCGTTCTCGGCCGGCAGGCCGAACGCGTCCCAGCCCATCGGCTGCAGCACGTTGTGGCCGGTCATGCGCTTGTAGCGGCTGATCACGTCGCCGATGGTGTAGTTGCGCACGTGGCCCATGTGCAGCGCACCGGACGGATACGGCAGCATCGACAGGCAGTAGTACTTCGGCTTGTCCGACCGCTCGTCGACTTCGAAGGCGCGTCGGGCCTCCCAGAAGGCCTGGGCCTGGGACTCGACGGTTTTCGGATCGTAGGAAGCGGGTTCGGCGGCAGTGGACATGGTGGTGTGCGGCAACGGCGACGGCAAAGCGGCCAAGGGTACCGCAGCGCACCATGGCCCGCCATGCCAGCGGTTAGCATGGACGGGTCGAAACCGGGGAATCCAGATGAACAGAACCGCCCTTGCCCTCGCTCTGGCCGCCTGCGGCCTGCCCGCTGCCCCGGATGCCCTGGCCGCGGGGCCGGCAGCGCCACGCACCCTGGCGCTGCACTGCGAACGGGTGTTCGACGCCCGCAGCGGCAAGGTCCTGGGCGAGCACACCGTGCTGGTCCGCGACGGCCGGATCGCCGAGGTCATCCCTGGCCGCGCCAAGCTGGCCGACGCCGAATCCATCGTCCTGGCAGATCACACCTGCACACCGGGATGGACCGACCTGCACGTACACCTGGACGGCGAATCCAGCCCGCAGAGCTATTCGGAGGGCTTCCGCCTGGATCCGGTGGACTTCGCCTACCGCTCGGTGGGCTATGCGGAGAAGACGCTGATGGCCGGCTTCACCAGCGTGCGCGACCTCGGGGGAGAAGTGACCCTGCACCTGCGCGACGCCGTCAACCAGGGCGCCGTGAAGGGGCCGCGCATCTTCGCCGCGGGCACCTCCATCGCCACCACCGGCGGGCACGCCGACCCCACCAACGGCTTCAATACCCACCTGTCGCACCTGATGGGCCCGCCCGGGCCGACCGAAGGCGTCATCAATTCCATCGACGACGCCCGCCAGGCCGTGCGCCAGCGCTACAAAGACGGCAGCGACGTCATCAAGATCACCGCCACCGGCGGGGTGCTGAGCTACGCCAAGTCCGGCGACGCGCCGCAGTTCACCGTGGACGAAGTGAAGGCCATCGTCGACACCGCACGCGACTACGGGTTCCGCGTGGCGGCGCACGCGCATGGCAAGGAGGGCATGAAGCGCGCCATCCTCGGCGGCGTGACCAGCATCGAGCACGGTACCTACATGGACGAGGAGGTGATGCGGCTGATGAAACAGCACGGCACCTGGTACGTGCCCACGATCTCGGCGGGCCGCTTCGTCGCCGAAAAGGCGAAGATCGACGGCTACTTCCCGGCCGTGGTGCGGCCCAAGGCCGAGCGCATCGGCGCCTTGATCCAGGACACCGCCGGCAAGGCCTACCGTAACGGCGTGAAGATCGCCTTCGGCACCGACATGGGCGTGGGACCGCACGGCGACAACGCGCGCGAGTTCGTCTACATGGTGGAAGCCGGCATGCCGGCCGCCTACGCGCTGCAGGCGGCGACGATCCGCGCGGCGGAGGTGCTGGGCGTCGACGACCAAGGCGTCATCGAGGCCGGCAAGCGCGCGGACATCGTGGCCGTGCCCGGGAATCCGGTTGACGACATCAACGCCGTGCTGAAGGTGGATTTCGTGATGAAGGACGGCCAGGTCTATCGCCGTCCGGCTCTCGACGCCCCTGCCCAATGATGCGATGACGAACGCGCCGCAACGCGGCGTCGTGCGGCATGGCCGAATCAGGCCATGCTCGCGCGGTCGATGCACTTACCTGCCGGCGCGCGATGCCACGCACAGCCAGCCGAGCCACGCGGCGTAACCCAGCCGCTGTGCGATGCCCGCGGGCATCAGCGCGACCGCGATCAATGCACTGAACAGCACTACCGCGGCCGCCACGATGCTCGCCGTCACCACGGGTCGCCAACGGCTTCGCCCGCGCATGCCGAAGGCGAACAGCGCCGCGCCCGGGACGAACGCCACCCACCACAGCAGCCACGCCGTCGCGTGCAGGCTGCTGGCCTCGTTGTGCAGGTCGTCCGGATCCAGCGGCAGCACGCCCAGGGCGATGAAGCCCATCGCGGACAGCAGCAGCAACTGCGTACCGACGCGCGCGGGCCAACCCGCATCGGCCGGCAGGCGGTGCCGCAGGTCCAGCGCGGCCACCGCGGCCAACACCCCCGTCAGCACGAAACCCAACAGGTTGAACCCCAGCGCGTGCGGCACGCCTTTCGCGCCGAGCACCGCGACCGGGTGCCAGATCTGCGAGTAGCCCGACAACGCCACGCCGAAGCCGGCAACGGCGCCCACGAAAGCGATGGCGGCGAGCGCACCTGTCAGGGGAAGGAGTCGGGCCGTGAGGGGGGTCATGCAGGTCCGCGAAGGGTGAAATGACACGGGCAGGCCGTCATGGCCTGCCCGTTCGGTGACGCATCTTAACCCCGGCGCGTCATTCCTTCTCCCAGCCCGTCCGGCCGCCCTGCGCCGTGGCATGGTTGTCCTTCAGGTAGTCCAGCGCCAGCGAGGCGCTGCGCACGAGCATGCTGTTGTCGGCGGCACCGAATGTCCATGCACCGGCCATGCCCTTGGCATGTTGGTAGAACTCGGGTTCGGCGATCACCTGTCCCGTGTCCTGGTCGGTGAGTTTCATCTTCACCAGGATGCGCGAGCTGCCCGCGAAGGCGCCCGCCCAGAAGCGCGCGCCGCCGCTGATGAAGCGGATCTTCTCGATGCGCGGTTCGATGACAAGGGTGCGTACGGGCGAATGCGTGGCCGTCGCCGCATTGCGTTCGCCCACCCACGCACCGACGCGTTCGTCGAGGTTGCGCTGGAACGACGCCAGCGCCTCCTGGTTGGCCTTGTGCCCGGCGTAATCCGACGCCAATGTGGCCGGCCTGAGTTCATAACGGTCGAACTGGCCCAGGGCTTCGGCCGGGGACGGGTTGGTCTCCGCCGAGGCCTGGATTTCATCCTTCGCCAGCGCGGGGCCGGCCACGGCACCCGCCAGCAGCAGGCCCAGCACGAAACGACGCACACCCATCACAGCCTCCCATCCGATCATGACGCGGCCCACGCCGCGGCGCGACGTTAGCAGAGCGCGCACGGCGCGCCCTATGCCAAAGGTTGCCAATGGAAGACGTCTTCCACCCCCACACCGAACGCCCGTGCGATGCGGAAGGCCAGTTCCAGCGAAGGCGCATACCGCCCTGCTTCCAGCGCGATGATGGTCTGCCGGGTCACGCCGCAGGCGTCGGCCAGCGCCTGCTGGGTCATCTCGCCGTGTTCGAAGCGCAGGCGGCGGATGTCGTTGGCGACCGGCGTGCCGGTCATGCGGCGCCACGCCGATCGCGCCAATACAGCATGGCGGTCGCCACGTACTCGCACAGCCAGCCCCACATCAGCGCGAACACCAGCAGGTTCGCGATCATGAAGTGGGTCGCCCAGGCCAGCCGTTCGGCCGGCGAGAAGGCCAGCATCAGCGCCAGCCCGACGATGCACGCGATCAGTGCGCCACGCCCCCAACCAGCCGCCCGCTTCTCGATCTCGCGGTCGCGCTCGTCCTCCTGCACGCGCCCTTTCCAGCGCGCGCCCAGCACGCCGGACAGCACGCTCCAGGCCACCAGCAACAGCACCAGGTGGCGCCCGACCGCCGACGCATGCGGGTTGTCCTGCAGCGCTGCAGCAGCGAAGACGTCCGCGCGGGCGAGGAAGTAGCCCGTCGCCGCGAGCATGAACGCCACGCCGACCCAGGCCCGCCATTCGCCCGGCGCCAGTCCGCGCTCGGCTTCTCCCGGCGGCATCCGCGAAATGGCGTACAGCGCGCCCCATGCCAGCAGCACCAGCGTCGCTGTCCCGACCTTGCCCAGGTCCACGCCCAGCAGGGTGGACGGCCCGGCCAGCAGTGCCCAGAACGCCAACAGTCCCACCCCCAGCAGTCCCCACCAGCCCCAATGCTTCGATGCCATGACGTCCACTCCAGCAGACAATATGTAAGCCAAACATTACATCCGCTGAAATGCATGTCAAGTCTTCTTTACATCACCTTGTATCCTCCGCGCCGCGCCACCATCTGGACGCGACGCCCCTACCCCGCCAAGAGCGAACCGATGAGCGAGCTGTCCCACGTATTCGACGCCACCACCGACACCTTCGAAGCCGAGGTCCTGCGCAAGTCGCTGGACGTGCCGGTGCTGGTGGATTTCTGGGCCACCTGGTGCGGGCCGTGCAAGACCCTGGGACCGATCCTGGAAAAGCTTGCGGACGAGTACAACGGCGCGTTCGTGCTGGCCAAGGTCGACGTGGACAAGGAGCAGCAGATCGCCGCGGCGTTCCAGATCCGCTCCGTGCCCACCGTCTTCCTGGTGAAGGGGGGACAGCTGGTCGACGGCTTCCCCGGCGCGTTGCCGGAAGGCCAGCTGCGCGAGTTCCTGGCATCGCACGGCATCCAGCCGGCCGAAGCCGTCGACGCCCCGGAAGAGGTTGTCGCGCTGGACCCGCAAGCCCAGGTGGCCGCGCTGCGCGAAGCCGTCGCCGCCGAGCCCGACAAGGACGAACTGAAACTGGACCTGGTGCTCGCGCTTCTGAAGACCGGTGAGGCGGCCGAGGCCGAGCGCCTGCTCGACGCCCTGCCCGCCAATCTGGCCACTGACGACCGCGCCGTGAAGGCGCGTGCGCGCCTGGGATTCGCGGCCGCGCTGAAGGACGCACCGTCGCCGGACGCCCTGCGCGCCGCCCTGCAGGCCGATCCGGACGACCTGCGCGCGCGCCACCTGCTGGGCGTGCATGCACTGGTGGATGGCGATTCGGAACAGGCGCTGGAGCAGTTCCTCGACATGCTCAAGCGCGACCGCGCGTACGAGGACGGACTAGCCCGCAAGAGCCTGATCGATGCGTTCCGGGTGATCGAGGACGAGGCGCTCGTCGGCCAGTACCGCAGGAAGATGTCCTCCCTCCTGTTCTGACGCCGAACCTCGCCGTATCCGTTCCGTCCCCACGCATCGTTTTCATGAAGCCCAATACCCTGCGGCACATCTTCAATGTCTGGCCGCCGTTCCTGCTCAGCGGCATCCACGTCACCGAGCTGGCCCCGGACTGGAGCTTCGCCCGCGTCGAGCTGCGCATGCGTCCGTGGAACCGCAACTACGTCGGCACCCATTTCGGCGGCAGCCTGTTCGCGATGACGGACCCGTTCTGGATGATCCTGGCCAAGGAGCGCCTGGGCCGCGACTACTACGTGTGGGACAAGGCGGCCGAGATCGAGTTCGTGAAGCCGGGCAAGGGCACGCTGCACGCCGAGTTCCGCCTGGACCCGCACGTGCTGGACGAGATACGCGCCGAGACCGCCAATGGCCAGAAATACCTGCGCTGGATGCCGGCGGATGTGTTCAACGCACAGAACGAGGTCGTCGCCCGCGTGCGCAAGCAGATCTACGTGCGACTGAAGCCCGAGGCACGGACCGCGACTGGCTGAACCCCGGTGGGCGCCACGGCGCCCCCGCGATGACGCTACAGCTGGACCCGCGTGCCGGCCTACAATAGCCCCATGCCCCCCGACCATCCGCCGCACCGCGCCTCGGTGCAGAAGCTTTTCATCACCGGCCTGCTGACGCTGCTGCCGATCTGGCTGACCTGGGTGGTCATCAAGTTCGTCTTCGTCCTGCTGTCGGACATCAGCAAGCCGTGGGTGGAACCGCTGTCGCACCGCATCGCGGCGACCTTCCCGCAGTCGCTGGGCTGGTTCAACGGGCTGTGGGTGCAGAACACCATCGCCATGGTGGCCACGCTATTCGTCATCCTCGCCGTCGGCGCCCTGACCCGGCGCGTGGTCGGCCAGCGCCTGCTGCGCTGGTTCGAGGCGCTGATCGCCCGCGTGCCGCTGGCCAACGTCATCTACACCAGCGCACGCAAGCTGCTGGACATGCTGGAGACCAAGCCCGGCAGCACCCAGCGCGTGGTGCTGATCGACTTTCCGCACCGGGACATGAAATCGGTGGGCCTGGTGACGCGCGTGATCCGCGAGGAAGGCAGCGGACGCGAACTGGCCGCCGTCTACGTCCCCACCACGCCCAACCCGACATCGGGTTACCTGGAGATCGTGCCGGTCGAACTGCTCACGCCCACCGACTGGACGGTGGACCAGGCGATGAGCTTCATCATCTCCGGCGGCGCGGTGGCGCCCGACGCGATGCCGTTCACCCGCGCAGGGGAACGCTGAGCCATGCACGCGGCGCGCACGCTGGACGACCGCGCGGTCCGCCTCTTCATCGTGCTGGCGGCGGTGTTCTGCGCCAACGCGGTGCTGGCCGAGTTCATCGGGGTCAAGATCTTCGCGCTTGAGGACACGCTGGGCGTCGCGCCGCTGGAGTGGAACCTGTTCGGCCAGACCGGCTCGCTCAGCTTCACGGCAGGCACGCTGCTGTGGCCGTTCGTGTTCATCCTGACCGACACCATCAACGAATTCTTCGGCAAGCGCGGCGTGCGCTTCATCTCGTGGCTGGCCGTGGCATTGATCGTATACGGCTTCCTGTTCGCCTTCGCGGCCATCGCGCTGGCGCCGGCCGGCTGGTGGGTGGAAGCGGCACAGGCACAGGGCGTGCCCGACTACCAGAAGGCCTTCGCTGCGATCTTCGGCCAGGGCATGTGGACCATCGCCGGCTCGGTGCTGGCTTTCCTGGTGGGGCAGCTGATCGATGTGTCGGTGTTCCATCGCATCCGCGCCGCCACCGGCGAGCGCTGGGTGTGGCTGCGGGCCACCGGTTCGACCGCGATCTCGCAGCTGGTGGACAGCTTCGTGGTGATCTACGTCGCCTTCGTGCTGGGGCCGCAGAAGTGGCCTGTTTCGCTGTTCCTGGCAGTCAGCACCGTCAACTACGCCTACAAGATGCTGGCGGCCATCGCGCTGATTCCGCTGCTGTACCTGATGCGCCACGGTATCCGCCACTATCTGGGGCGCGAACGCGAACGACAACTGCGCGCGGAAGCCGCCCTGGACTGACACCGGGACCGGACACGGCGCGCGAAACGGGGAGACGCGATGAAAGCGAGCTGGCTACTGGGGATGGCGATGATGTCGACCGGCGCACACGCCGCCACGCGCGAGGAAACGATCGACGCCTGGATGCGCGATTACACCGGCCAGGTCCCGGGGGCCTCGGTGCTGGTGCTCGAAGGCGGTGACGCGGTATTCCAGCGCAGCTATGGCCTGGCCGATCTGGAGGCCGGCGTGACCAGTTCGCCGACGACCAATTACCGGCTGGCGTCGGTCAGCAAGCAGTTCACGGCCGCCAGCGTACTGCTGCTGGTCGAGGACGGCGTACTGACGCTCGATGATCGCGTCCGTCACTGGCTGCCCACGCTGCCGGTGGCGTCGGAAGGCATCACCCTGCGTCACCTGCTCAGCCACACTTCCGGCCTGGTCGACTACGAGGACCTGCTGCCGCCGGATCAGGCGCGCCAGATACACGATGCCGATGTCCTGCGTTTGCTCGAGCGCGAGGACCGCCTCTACTTTCCGGCCGGCAGCGACTACCGCTACAGCAACAGCGGCTACGCATTGCTGGCGCTGGTGGTGGAGCGCGCGTCGGGCCAGCGCTTCGCGGACTTCCTGCAGGCACGGATCTTCTCGCCGCTGGGCATGACGGCGACGCTCGCACGCCAGGACGAGGGACCTCCGGTAACAGACAGGGCGTTCGGCTACACCCTTGTCGGCGATCGATGGGAACGCACTGATCAGAGCACGACCAGCGCCGTGCTGGGCGATGGCGGCATCTACTCTTCGATCACCGACCTGGCGAAGTGGGATGCCGCCTGGTATGACGACCGTCTGCTCTCCGCGCCGTCACGCGCGCTGGCGGTTCAGGCGTCCACGGCCACGCCCGAGCCCGATGTGGCGCATTACGGCTTCGGCTGGCGCCTGCAGGGGCGGATGCAGTGGCATTCGGGCGAGAGCATCGGCTTCCGCAACGTGCTGCTGCGCTTTCCGGCGCAACGCCTGACCATCATCGTGCTGAGCAACCGCGACGCGCCCGAACCGTATGGCCTTGCCCGACGGATCGCCGCACTCTGGAACGGCATGCCCTGATCTCCAGCCCCACGCCTTCTTAACCACAGCTAATGTGAGGCGTGAATCGAGGAATATCGGCCAGTTCCGTGGCGGCACGGCTTTTATAATTGTGACCAGTTTTACATTTCAGCGTGAGCGAAGGGGGGCCAGATGCCAGCTGTCAAAGGAAAAGCCTGGTGGCGATGGGGCCTGGTGTTGCTGCTGGCGGCGTCATCGTCGGTGCAGGCGCAGGACTGGGCCTATCGGGTCCGCCCCGGCGACACCCTGTGGGACGTCGCGGGCCTACACCTGAAGCCTTCGATTCCCTGGCAGCGCCTGCAGGAGCACAACCGCATCGCCAATCCCTACCAGTTGGCGCCGGGTTCCACGCTGCAGATCCCGCTCGCCTGGCTGGATCGCCAGCCGGCCCGCGCCAAGGTGTTGGCCGTCCGTGGCGATGCCACGTCCCGCTCCGCGGCGGGACGCGATGCGCCCGTGACCGCCGGCATGTCGCTAGGCAGCGGCGCCGTGCTGAAGACGTCGCCGGACGCCTCGCTCAGCCTGGAGTTCGCCGATGGCTCGCGGCTGCTCCTGCTCGGCGACAGCGAACTGCTGCTGGATCGCCTGACCCGCTTCGGCCGGTCCGGCATGGCGGACACTCGCCTGCGGCTGCAGCGCGGCCGCATCGGCAACGAAGTGCGCCGATTGCGCGGCCCTGCGGCCAACTTCGTCGTCGATACGCCCAGCGCGTCCTCGGCGGTGCGCGGCACGCAGTTCCGCGTGGAAGCACGCGAGGGCCGCACGCATGCGGAAGTCCTGGAGGGCCGCGTGGCGGTGAATGCGCGTAACCAGCGCGGCGCCGTGCTACGGCACGGATTCGGCGCGGTCGTTGTCCCCGGCCAGGCCGCCATCGCGCCCGTCGCGCTGCTGCCGGCACCGGACCTGTCGCGCATCGCGCCGCTCACGCAGAGCGTCCGCCCGGAGCTCGCATGGCCCGAGGTCCCGGGCGCGCACCGGTATCGGGTACAGGTCAGCGACCACCACCGCTTCGACAGCCTGCGGGTCGACCTGGAGGTCGAGGCGCCGCGCGCGCAGTTGCCGGCGCTGGACGCGGGCCGCTACGCCATCCGCGTGCGGGCGGTCGACAAGGACGGCCTGGAAGGCCGCGATGCCGTGACCGCGCTGCAGATCGACGACCAGCCTGCACCGCCATATTCCATCGCACCCGCCGCCGGCAGTGTCGTGCGCACGCCGGAGGTGGTGTTGCGCTGGACGAAGGCACCCGGCGCCGCGGCCTACGACTACGAAGTCGCGGGGGCGGCGGGCTTCGCGCAGCCCGTGGCGCGCGCGCGCGTGGACGACACCGCCTCCATCCGCCTGCCCGACCCGTTGCCGCCCGGCGACTATGCCTGGCGCATCCGCAGCGTCGATGCCAGCGCCAAGCCCGGGCCTTTCGGCGACAGCCTCGCTTTCACGGTGCGTCCGCTGGCCGAGGTGACCGCCATCGACACGGCGGCCGCCACCGACACCCGCGAGGTGACGTTCCGCTGGCAGGCCGGCCAGCCTGTACAGCGCTACCGGTTCCAGATGTCGCGCACGCCGGACTTCCGCAAGACCGATGTCGACATGCTCGTCGACCAGGCCGAAGTGACGCTGCCACGGCTGCGCAGCGGCACCTGGTACCTGCGCGCCCAGACGATCGACGTGGACGGCTTCGAGGGGCCGTTCCCGGCACCGCAGCAGGTCGATGTGCCCTGCCGCTGGTGCCGCATTGGCGCCGGAGCAGGGGCGTTGCTCATACTGTTGGCCCTGTGAGTACCCCCGCGCCCTCGCCCAAGTGGAAGTCCCGCCTGCTGACGGCGTTGGGCGCGGCTGCGCTGGCGATCCTGGTGACCCTGTCGGGCGTGACGGCTCCCCTGGATGCCTGGGTGTACGACCGGCTGGTGCTCGGCGCTGCGCCGGCGGCCGATCCACGCATCGTGGTGGTGGACATCGACCAGAAGAGCCTGGCCGAGCTGGGCCGCTGGCCCTGGTCCCGGCGCACGCATGCGCAATTGGTCGACCGGCTGAGGGTGGCCGAGGCCAAGGGCATTGCCTTCAATATCCTGCTGTCGGAACCGGCGCTGTTCGATCCGGAAGGCGATGCCCTGCTCGCCCGCGCGATCGGCCGCAGCGGTCGCGTCGTGCTGCCTGTGCTGGCCGAATCGGTCCAGCTCAACGGCCCCAGCGTGGAACTGATGCCGATCCCCGAGTTCGCCGCGTCGGCCGCATCGCTGGGACATGCCGAAATGGTGCTGGACGACGACGGTGTCGCCCGCAGCGTCTACCTGCGCGCCGGCCTGGGCTCACCACACTGGCCCGCGCTGGCGCTGGCGCTGCTGCAGTTGGACCAGCCCCCCGGCACGGCCACCGAGCTGCCCGGCCGGCGTCGGGTGAAGACGGAGCTGCCTGCAGCCTCGCCGTTCGACTGGGTGCGCGACCATGAAGTGCTGGTGCCGTTCACCTCCCCCCCCAATGCGTTCCGCCATGTGTCCTATACCGATGTGCTGAACCAGCGCATTCCCATGTCGTTGCTGCGCGGCAACTGGGTGGTCGTGGGCGTCAACGCCACGGGCATGGGGCCGCTGGCACGCGCACCGGGGCAACCGCCTACGGCGAGCATGAGCGGCGCCGAGTACCAGGCCAACCTGTTGAACATGCTGCTGAAGGACGTCGCGATCACCCCCATGGCGGAAGGATGGCAGGCCGCGCTGGCGGCGCTGGTGGCCGGCTTCCCGCTGCTGCTGTCGATGCTGCCGGCGTTCCGCCGCATCTGGCTGCCCACCGTGGCGACCATGGCCGGCACGCTGCTGCTTTCGGTGGCGCTGCTGCGCTTCGGGCATGTCTGGTTCTCGCCGGTCCCCGCGCTGCTGGTGCTCGCATTGGGCGCCTCGCTGTGGATCTACCGTTTGCTGCGGCAGACCCACAAGCAGGCGCAATCCGACGCACTCACCGGACTGGCCAACCGCACGCGCTTCGACCAGGCCCTGGACCAGGAGTTGCGCGTGGCGCGCCGCAGCGGACAGCCGCTGTCGCTGCTGGTGATGGACATCGACCACTTCAAGCAGTTGAACGACAGTCAGGGCCATGCCGCGGGCGATGCCGCGCTGAAGGCGCTCGGCCGCATCCTGCGCAGCCGCGCGCGGCGGCCGCGGGATCTCGTCGCACGGCTGGGTGGCGACGAATTCGCCGTGCTGCTGCCGGAAACCTCCGCCCAGGCCGCGGCGACCATCGCGACCACCCTCCACGTGGATCTGGCCAACCTGGGCCGCAAGCCGCACGGCACGAACGCGGGCAGCGCACCGCCCTTCACCGCCAGCATCGGCATCCACACGCACATGACGGGCGACGATGCGGGTCCTGAGGACGTGTTCGACCGCGCCGACGCCGCGCTGTACCGGGCCAAGCAGACCGGCCGCAACCGCAGCGTCAGCCACACCGGCGAGCCTGCAGCTGTGGGGACCTCCGCCACCCGCGTGTAGGCCCCCGCGGCTGGGACCTCAGACGTCCAGCACCATCCCTGGCCGCGCCAACTCCACCGGCGCGCCGTAGCGTTCGCCTATCTCGCCCGCCAGTGCCTCGCGCGCCTTGTCTTCGCCATGCACCAGCACCAGCGGCGGCGCAGGCTGGAAATGACCGTACCACTCCAGCAGCCCCTGCTGGTCGGTATGGGCCGAAAGTCCACCCACCGTGTGCCGCTGCGCGTTGACGCGGTAGTCGCGGCCGTGGATGCGGACCCACTGCGCGCCGTCCACCAGCCGCCGCCCCAGCGTGCCCTCGGCCTGGTAGCCGACGAACACGATATGCGCGTTGCGGCGCCCCAGGTTGTAGCGCAGGTGGTGCTGGATCCGCCCGCCGTTGGCCATGCCCGAACCGGCGATGATGATGGCGCCGTTCTCGATCTGGTTGATCGCCATGGACTGCTGGGTCGTCTCGGCCACGTGCAGGTTGGGCAGGCGGAACGGATTGGGCGACTGCGCCCACACACGGCGGGCATCCTCATCGAACAGGCCATGATGCCGTCCATAGACGGCCACCACCTTGGCCGCCATCGGGCTGTCCAGGAAGACCCGCCAGCGCGCCAGCTTCCACGTCTCCCAGTGCCGGGCGAACCAGTACAGCAGTTCCTGGGTACGGCCCACCGCGAACGCGGGAATCAGCACGTTGCCCCGGTCGCGCCAGGCATGCTCGAAGATCTCGCCCAACTCGCGGATGGTGTCCGGGCGGTCGCGATGGTTGCGGTCGCCGTAGGTGGATTCCATCAGCAGCAGGTCGGCCTGCTTCACCACGGCGGGATCGCGCAGGATGGGCGTGCCCTTCGGGCCCTGGTCGCCGGAGAACACCAGCTTGCGGCCGTCCGCCCACAGTTCCACGATGGCCGAACCGAGGATATGGCCGGCATCGCGCAGCGCGATGTCCACGCCGGGCAGGATCGCCGTGCGCTGGTCGTAGGCCAGCGGCTGCACCTGGCGCAGCGTCGCGTGCACGTCCTCGGCGGAAAACAGCGGCTGCGCTTTCGGTTCGCCCCGACGGCGGTAACGGTTGGCGCGCTCGGCCTCGGATTCGGACAGCGAGGCCGTGTCCAGCAGCATGATGGGCAGCAGCTCGGCGCTGGCGCCCTGGGTGTAGATGGGCCCACGATACCCGCGCTTGACCAGCAGGGGCACCCGGCCCACATGGTCGATGTGGGCGTGGCTCAACACCACGGCGTCCAGCGTGCTGGGATCGAAGGGAAAGGGGTGTTCGTTGCGCGCTTCGGATTCGCGGCTGCCCTGGATCAGGCCGCAGTCCAGCAGGATGCGCCTGCCGGCGGCCTCGACCAGGTGCATGGACCCGGTGACCTCGCCTGCCGCACCGTGGAAATGGACCTGCATGGCAACTCCCTTCTTCCCGTTGCCGCCAGTATGGCGCCACGGGCCTCGGCTGAGGGAACCGGTCCGTGAGCGGCGACGGCCCTGCCCCCGGATGCAGGGTTCCAGGTGCGGGCCCACCATGACCTTCGACACACCTGACCTACCCCCGACAGGCGTAGAGTCGCCGCACGCCCCCGCCCGGGGGTTCCTTTTTTCGACTGCCCCTGTCCGGGGCCGGAGTAGACCGTGATTGCCCGCAAACCCCAGATCCTGATGCTCTCGCTCGCGGTGGCCGCCGCGCTGGCCGCCTGCGCCAAGAAGGAAGACGCTGCCCCGGCCGCCGATACGGCCGCCAAGGCGCCGGATGCGCTGCAGCTGAAGCTCGACGAGAGCAGCCTGCCGGGCGTCAATCGTTTCCAGATCGGCGACCTCGACACCTCCAAGAACGCCTGCACCGACTTCGCCGGTTACGCCAACGGCAAGTGGCTGGCCGCCAACGCCATCCCCAGCGACCGCACCAGCTGGGGCGCGTTCGAGATGCTGGACGAGCGTTCCACCGCCGTGCAGAAGCAGTTGGCCGAGCAGGCCGCCGCGCACCCGGGCGCGACCGGCGTGGAGAAGATCGTCGGCGACCTGTGGGCCACCGGCATGGACGAGGCCAAGGCCAACGCACAGGGCATCGAGCCGATCGCACCGATGCTGAAGGCGATCGACGGCCTGCAGGACAAGGACGCCATCGTCGCGTACCTCAACCAGTCCGCGGCGAAGGGCCAGGCCTTCCTGTTCGGCTTCGGCGCCGAAGCCGACTTCAACAAGCCCGACACCAACATGGCGTACGCCTTCCAGGGCGGCCTGGGCCTGCCGGACAAGAACTTCTACTTCGACGCCGACAAGAAGAACATCCGCGACGAGTACGTGAAGCACATCGCCAAGGTGCTGGAGCTGTCCGGCGTGGCCGCAGCCGACGCGCAGAAGCAGGCCAGCGACATCATGGCGTTCGAGACGCGCCTGGCGAAGGTATCGAAGTCGAACGAAGAAATGTCGCGCGACGTATCGCTGTACTACAACCCCGTCACGCTGGCCGACGCAGACAAGCTGACGCCCAACTTCTCCTGGACGAAGTTCTTCGAATCGCAGGGCGTGGCGCCGCAGGAGAAGTTCTCGCTCGCCGTGCCCGCCTTCCACCAGGAGGTCAGCAAGATGCTGGGCGACACCGACCCCGCCGCATGGCGCGCCTACCTGCGCTTCCACACCATCGACGGTGCGTCGCCCTACCTGAGCGATGCCTTCGCCAACGAGAACTTCAATTTCTACGCCAAGACGCTGCGCGGCCAGAAGGAGATCGAGCCGCGCTGGAAGCGCGTGCTGTCCACCATCGAGGGCCAGAGCGGCGAAGCGCTGGGCCAGATGTACGTGAAGGTCGCTTTCTCGCCGGAAGCCAAGGCCAAGATGGAAACCCTGGTGGCGAACCTGGGCACGGCGCTGAAGGCGCGCATCCAGAACCTGACCTGGATGAGCGACGAAACCAAGGCCAAGGCGATGGAGAAGCAGGCCGCCTTCACCACCAAGATCGGCTACCCGGACAAGTGGCGCGACTGGACCGGCCTGTCCACCAGCCGCGACAGCTACATCGGCAACGTGCTGGCGGCGATGGAGTTCAACTACAAGTGGAACCTGGGCAAGATCGGCAAGCCCGTGGACAGGACCGAATGGGGCATGCCGCCGCAGATGGTCAACGCGTACTACAACCCGCTGCAGAACGAGATCGTGTTCCCGGCCGCCATCCTGCAGCCGCCGTTCTTCGACCCCAACGCCACCGATGAGATGAACTATGGCGGCATCGGTGCGGTGATCGGCCACGAGATGACCCACGGTTACGACGACCAGGGCAGCCGCTTCGGGCCGACCGGCAAGTTCGAGAACTGGTGGAGCGATGCCGATTCCAAGGGCTTCAAGGCGCTGACCGGCAAGCTGGTGGCGCAGTTCGACGGCTACCGCACCGCCGACGGCCAGAAGATCAACGGCAACCACACCCTGGGCGAAAACATCGCCGACCTGGGCGGCCTGGCCACGGCCTACGACGCGATGAAGAAGGCCACCGAAGGCACGCCGGACCCGATGACCGACGGACTGACGCGCGACCAGCGCTTCTTCCTCAACTGGGCCACGGTGTGGCGCCGCAACTTCACCCCGGAAGAGCTGAAGAACCGCATCGCCACCGACGAACACGCCCCGGCGCAGTTCCGTGCCATCGGCGCGCCGTCCAACCTGCCGACGTTCGCCGCCGCGTTCTCCTGCAAGCCGGGGGATGCGATGGTGCGCACGGGCGACCAGCAGGTCGTGATCTGGTAAGCCCCCACCTGTGCATGACCCGAAAAGGCCCGGCATGTCCGGGCCTTTTCCTTTTCCGGCCCGGCAGATGCAGGCCCGGCGGTCCAGTCTGTGACACAGGGCGGATTGGCGACGCCAAGTGCGGCGGGATTTGCGCCACGGCACGACGGGGCCGGTACGGCGCCCTTGCTAGAATCGCCCGACCCCTGAATCACGGAAGCCCCTGATGTCCCTCCCGCGCACCGCACTCGGCCGCCCCACCCTGATCGCCTTCGCCCTCGTCATCGCCCTGGGCGCCCCGGATGCGGAAGCGCAGCGCAAGAAGCGCGCGGCGCGTGCCCCCGCCGTCAGCGCGGAGTGCACCGACTTCTACACGGCGACCAATGCGGACTGGCTGAAAAAGAACAGCGTGCCTGCGGATGCCGGTTCGGTCAGCGTGCTGGGCGCCTTCCGCGAGCGCACGCTGGAACAGCAGCGCGCGCTGCTCGACAGCGCGATGCGCACGCCGCAGGGCAACGTGCAGAAGCTGCTGGGCGACTTCTGGGCCAGCGGCCTGGATGAAGCCGCCGTCGAGGCCGACGGTTCCAGGCCGATCGCACCGCTGCTGGACCGCATCAACGCCATCAAGAAGCCCAAGGACGTCGCGCCGGCGATCGCCGCGCTGCACCAGGTGGGCATCCCGGTGGCCTTCAACTTCAGCCCCGACGTGGACCTGCAGGCGCTCGACCGCCACATCGGCTACTTCATGCAGGGCGGCCTGGGCCTGCCCGACCCGGCCTACTACACCCGTACCGATGCCGACACCCGCGAACTGCTCGGCCGCTATCGCGGCTACGTCAAGCAGGTACTGGCGCTGACCGGCAGCCCGGCCAACCGGCTGGATGCCGAATCGGCGCTGGTGATCGACCTGGAGACCAAGCTGGCGCAGGTCTCCAAGCCCGTCGTCGAACTGCGCAGCCCGTTCGCGAACTACGCTCCAGTGCCGACCAAGGACCTGGGCAAGCAGTACCGCAACCTGCAACTGGACGCGTTCCTGAAGGCGCAGGGCGTCAGCGACGACACCGTTTCCCTGGCCGACCCGGCGCTGTTCAAGCGCCTGGACGGCCTGGTGGGCAGCCTGAAGCCCGACCAGTGGAAGGCCTATCTGCGCTGGCGCGTGGGCGATGCCATGGCGCCGTACCTGGCCAAGCCGTTCCGCGACGCCGAGTTCGAGTTCCGCGGCCGCGTGCTGCGCGGCGAAGCCGCGCCGGCGCCGCGCTGGCGCCAGGTGCTGGACGCCATCAACCTGGCCGCGGGTCCAATGCTGGGCAAGGAATACGCCGCACGGTATGTGCCGGGCGACCACAAGCGCCGTGCCGAGCAGATCGCCGGCCAGGTACGCGACGCCCTGGGCCGCGGCATCGAGCGCAGCCCCTGGCTCAGCGATGCCGCCAAGGGCGAAGCCAAGGCCAAGCTGGACAAGCTGAAGATCGAAGTCGGCACGCCCCGCCGCGACCTCGACTACAGCGTGCAGCCGATGGGCCGCGGCAGCTTCGGCGGCAACATGCTGATCGCCTCCACCTGGCGCCATCGCGAGGAGATGAAGCGCATCGGCAAGGGCAACGCCGACCGTCGCTGGGACGTGCTGCCGCAGCAGCCCGCGCTGGCCTACGACCTGGCGCAGAACCGCCTGATCGTCACGGCGGCGGTGCTGCAGGAAGAGATCTTCGATGCGAAACAGCCGGCCGCCGTGCAGTACGGCGCGTTCGGTGCGCTGGTGGGCCATGAACTGAGCCGCGGCTTCGACGTGAAGGGCCGCATGGTCGACGCCAAGGGCCAGCTGCGCGACTGGTGGACGCCCGCCGATGTGGCCGCATGGAATGCGCTGGGCGACAAGGTGGTCGCGCAGTACAACGGCTACGCCTTCCCGGTGCTGAAGAACGTCAAGGTCAACGGCGCGCTTACGCGCGACGAGAACCTGGCCGACCTGGCCGGCGTGGAACTGGCATGGGACGCCTTCGCCAGCGCCGAACCGCAGGCCAACGCCGCCGCGAAGCAGTCGTTCTACAAGGCCTGGGCCACGCTCTGGGCGCAGAACCTGACGGACACCGAAGCCGCGCAGCGTGCGGCCGTCGACGTGCACGCACCAGGCCAGTGGCGCGCCAACGGCCCGCTGACGCAGCAACCGTCCTTCGCGCAAGCCTTCACCTGCAAGGCCGGCCAGCCGATGCAGGCACAGGAAGCGGCACAGGTGCGCATCTGGCGCTGAGCTCTCTAGGCGCAGGGCGGCATACCGCCTCGCTGGCGCGCATCAACCATTAACGGCGCAAGGATGCGCCTTCAGTAGATCCGTAGGTGATGGATATCCGGGTCATCAGCGGCCGCTGACCTTCATAGGGCGCAAACACGTAATCGCGTAGACAGGCCTTCAGGTACTCGGCAGTGTCGATATTGGGCACGAAGTTCTCAGCCAGTATTCTAGTGACGTGACCGGAAGGCTGGACTTCCAGCAAGTACGAGGCCGTCGCGGCACCGATGCGATCCAACGGTTTGAGGACACATTCCCCTCCGTCCTGCATGATCTCCGGCCCGGCTCCCAGGTCCTGTTGCAGCCGCGAGCCCCCGTATACCCGCTTGTCGAGGGCGATCAACGAAGCGACACGCTCCTCGTGGACCGCCAGATAGGCGGTCAAATCCTCAGACACCACCCGCCTTGGTACTGCAGGCCTCTGCCAGCGCCAGACCACTTCCGCACGCGCGAGCAGGTGGCCGTTGTACGCCGATCGTTGGAATTGCGTGGCCTTTCCATTCTCCGCCAATGGAAACTGGATGTTCTTTGCAAGATAGAGGTAGACCTGCGTCCATTTCATGGCCTCCCGATATCGGCCATGCACCATCTCCATCTCCGCGAGATCCGCATACGCCTGCAGGTAGCCGGCTTCCGCCATGGCCAGGATCAGCGTTCGCGCCCTGTCCAGGTCGCGGGGCACGAGATTGCCGGGCATGTCGGGGCCGAAGCGATGCAGCAGTCCGATCGTGTAACCATACTCAGGACACGCCTTGATCTCCGCCGCCTTGAGGTACGCCGCAAGCGACAGCCCGCGACGGTCTGCAGGCGCATCGGGATCCAGCAGATCGAGAAGCGCGCCCGGCGGCATTGAATCGTGGATGCCGGCGCAGTCGGTCCTGGCGGCTTCACCTTGCCCGCCGTCCGCCTCGTCCGCCATCCGGACACCCTGCGCGTGCCCGCTCACACACATCAACAACACCGCCCGCGCGGCGGCAACCCCAAGACGTCGCATGCGCCCCTCCCCGCCCCTGAATGTCGCTCTCTGGACGTGATCGTAAAGCACCCGCTGGGCGACCAACACCCTGGACGCCGGCCAAGGGTCTTCGCGCAGCTTACTTGATGGATCGGAGATGCCTTTTCCTCGGCCCGGTTCCACCGAATGGCGGCTGCCCGCGCCAGTAGCGGATCATCAGCCAGCCGAACACCATGCCGCCCAGGTGCGCGAAATGCGCTACGCCAGGCTGCAGGCCGGTGAAGCCCAGCACCAGCGCGAGCACGGCGTAGAAGATGACCAGCGTGCGCGCCCGGATTTCCATGGGCAGCGGAAACACGATCATGCGCTGGTTGGGGAACAGCATCCCGTAGCCCAGCAACAGGCCGAACACGCCGCCCGAGGCGCCGACCGTCGGGTACGGAGGCGCGCCCCCGGCCATCATCCACCAGCCCACCGCCAACTGCAGCAGACCGGCGCCGGCGACGCAGACCAGGAAGAACGTCAGGAAACGCTTTCCACCCCAGGTCTGCTCCAGCGGCGACCCGAACATGTAGAGCGCCAGCATGTTGAACGCCAGGTGCCCGATGCCCCCGGTATCGTGCAGGAAGCCGTACGTCAGCAGCTGCCACGGCATGAAGCCGTACCCGAGCGGCCACAGCGCAAGCCAGTCCATCAGGTCGTTGCCCGACACCAGCTGCAACAGGTAGACGGCGACGTTGGCGATCAGCAGCGCGCGGGTGACGGGGAGAAGTCGGGGGAACATGGCAGGCCTCGGAACGGTCGCCCGACATCATACGGGACACGTCTCAACGTTCGCCCGGCCCCCACAGCGCCTCGTCCAGCGTATCCGTCCTGCGCGGTCGCTTCACCCGCCCGTTCTCCACCTTCACGCCTTCCGCGCGCAGGCGCTGGCTCTGCTCGCGATACGCCCGCGAGCCTTCCGGGAACGCGATGCGTCCATCCGACCGCAGCACGCGGTGCCAGGGCAGCCCGGGATCCTCGTTCTGGCTGAGGATGCGTGCCGCCAGCCGGGCGCGACCGGGCAGTCCGGCGCGGTGCGCCACTTCGCCATAGCCGGCCACCTGCCCGCGCGGGATGGCGCGGATCGCGGCCAGGATGCGGTCTTCGGGAGACTTGGCGCTCATGCCGGATTAGCATAGCGGCATCGGCAACACGGGAGCACGCCATGCACAACTTCGAACAGGTCCGCGGCCATCTGAATTCATCGGGCTACAAGGTCACCATGCACGACCCCTTCGTCGCCTGTGTGGAACTGTCGCTGGGCAACGGCAAGCGGCACCAGGCCATCTTCCTGTCCGAACTGGGCAACGACGACGAGCGCGGTTACCTTCGCGTGAGTACGGTCATCGCGCCGATGACCGGCATCGACGCCAAGCGTGCGCTGAAATTCAACTGGCAGAGCAGCGTGGGCTACCTGGCCATCGGCGAACTCGACGGCGTGCCCTACCTCCAGCTGTGCGAGAACCGCCCCTACGAAAGCCTCAGCCCGGCGGAAGTGGACCGGCTGGTGCTGGAGATCGGCGGACTCGGCGACAGCATGGAACGTGCGCTCTCCGCCGAGGGCGATCTGCTGTAGGGCGGGCCCCGGCCCGCCATCGCGGCACCGGAAAGAAAAACGCCGGGCAAGCCCGGCGTTTTCTGCTTCAACGGATGCGCGGCGACGTCACGCCCAGCCGATCGCTTCCAGCAGGCGCAGCAGGCCGTAGGCGATGCCGCCGGCGGCGGGAATCGTCAGCACCCAGGCCCAGAGGATGCGCTCGATCACGCTGAACTTCAGCGCGCGCGGATTCTTGGCGAAGCCCACGCCCATGATGGCGGTGGAGATGCTGTGGGTGGTGGACACCGGCATGCCGAAGTGCGCGGCCACCGTCAGGATGGTGGCCGAACTGGTCTCCGCCGCGAAGCCGTTGATCGGGTGCAGCTTCACCATCTTGTGGCCGAGGGTCTTGATGATCTTCCAGCCCCCCATCGCGGTGCCCAGCGCCATCACGATGGCGCAGGTAATGACGATCCACATGGCGATGTCCTGCTCGCCCGCCGCGCCCGGATGCAGGAACGCCAGCCAGCCCGGCAGGTCGTCCAGCGCACCGCTGGCCTCCGCGCCGAACAGCGTCAGCGCGATGATGCCCATGGTCTTCTGCGCGTCGTTGTGGCCGTGGGCGTACCCCATGTAGGCGGCCGACAGGATCTGCGCCTTGCCGAAGAACCGGTTGACGAAGTGGGGACGCGCCAGCCGGCCGAGCCAGCCACCCAGGCGCGACAGCAGCGCGATCAGTCCCCACAGCGCCACCATCACCAGGATGCCGAGCAGGAAGCCCGCGATCGGCGAGGTGATCATGGGCAGCACCACCTTCCACAGGATGCCCTTGTTCTTGGTCCAGTCGCCCACGGCCTCGGACCAGATCAGCGCCGCCCAGTCGTTGTGGGCGGCGGCCAGCGCCGCGCCGCACAGGCCGCCGATCAGCGCATGCGAGGACGACGACGGCAGGCCCTTCCACCAGGTGATCAGGTTCCACACGATGCCGCCCAGCAGGGCGCACAGGATGACCTGCGAGGTCACCTGCACCACATCGGTATTGACCAGGCCCGAGGCGATCGTCTTGGCCACGGCGGTGCCCATCAGGGCGCCGACCAGGTTCATGCCGGCCGCCAGCATCACCGCCTGACCCGGCGACAGCACCTTGGTGGCCACGACGGTGGCGATGGAGTTGGCGGTGTCGTGGAAACCGTTGATGAACTCGAAGATCAGCGCGGCCAGGATCACCACCAGCACGAGGGTCAGCATGACGGAGCGCCCTTAGCTGTTCTTCAGCACGATCTGGTAGGCCACCACGCCGGCCTCGCGGCAGCGGTCGATGGCTTTTTCCAGGATCTCGAAGAACTCCTTCAGCAGGAACATCTGCAGGTGGTCCAGGCGGCCGGAGTAGATGTCGCGGTACAGCTCCAGCATCAGCCGGTCGGCCTCGTTCTCGATCGCGCGCAGCTTCTCGTTGAGCGAGGTCATGCGGTCGATGTTCATCTTCTTGATCTCGTGGACCATCTCCACGACCACGGACGCCGCCTGCTCCAGCATCGCCGCGCGCGGCGCGAAATCGATGCCCTCCAGGTGCTGGATGGCCAGCGAATACCGGTCGGCGAACTTCTCCACCTGCTTGGGGATCTTGTACAGCGCCGAACCCAGCGCCTCGATGTCCTCGCGCTCGATCGGGGTGATGAAGCTGTCCACCAGCGCCTTGCCGATCTTGTCCGAGGCCGCGCGCTCGCGCAGGCGCGCCAGCTTGAAGGCATCCAGCGCCGGCTGGCGGTCGGTGGCCTTCATCATGGTGTGCAGGGCCTTGGCGCTGTCGTGGGCGGCTTGGGCGGCTTCGTCCAACAGCGTGTAGAACTGCTGGCCGGAGCCGAAGATCGTCTGGAGGGAGAACATCGGGCGGTCCCACCGTCACGGGATGGACGGCTTCAGGGGCGGAATTATGACCGTTTCATGACTCGGGCGGACAGTCCGGCCGCCGGGGCAGGCCTCCGATTAGCCAAACGTCTTGTTCAGCTTCGCGCCTTGTCCACCAGACCGTTTGCTAAACTCGCCCCGCGCCTCCGGGCGCACCCTATGGACGACGACCCTTCCTCCCCGCACTGTCCCCCGCGACAGACCCCGCCCGCCCTGCCGGCCCTCCCCACCCTGAACGGAGGCGCCCGTGCTTGAGCTGATCATCGTATTCGCCCTGGTCCTGCTGAACGGCTTCTTCGCCATGTCCGAGATGTCGGTCATGACCTCGCGCAAGAGCCGACTGAAGCAGATGGCGCAGACCAGCCATCGCGCCCAGCGCGCACTGGACCTGTCCGAAAAGCCCGAGAGCTTCCTGTCCACGGTGCAGATCGGCATCACGCTGATCGGCGTGCTGACGGGCCTGTTCGGTGGCGAGGCCATCGGCATGGCCATCGCCGAGCGGCTGCAGGGCCTCTTTCCCTCCCTGGCCGCCAGCTTCACCCTGGTCGGCGAACCCCAGCCCTGGTCGGAGTTGATCGGCAAGACGCTGGCGGTCGCCCTGATCACCTTCATGACGCTGATCTTCGGCGAGCTGGTACCCAAGCGCCTCGCCATCACCGCGCCGGAGACGATTGCCGGCGTCGTCGCGGTGCCGATGGGCTGGCTGGCGAAGGCCGCCTTCCCCTTCGTCTGGCTGCTGTCCCACAGCACCCGCCTGGTCCTGCGCATGCTGGGTCTGGGCAAGGACGAGGCCACCACCATCAGCGAAGAGGAAATCCGCATGCTCGTGTCCGAAGGGCACGAGGCCGGCGTGATCGACGCCGACGAGCGCAACATGATGAACCGCGTGCTGCGCCTGGGCGACCGCACCGCCGACAGCCTGATGACGCCGCGCAAGAAGATCACCTGGCTGGACGCCGCGGCGTCCTACGAGGACAACCTGCAGACCATGCACGAGTCGGCGTTCTCGCGTTTCCCCGTGTACCGCGGCGACGACCAGGACGTGATCGGCGTGCTGGAGGTGAAGTCGCTGCTGGACCGCTTCGGCGTGGAGAAGCCGGACCTGTTCGTCAAGCTGCGCGAGCCGCTGTTCGTCTCCGAGTCCACCCATGCGATGAAGCTGCTGGAGATCTTCCGCGAGGAGCAGCAGTCGCTGGCGCTGGTGGTGGACGAGTACGGCGAGATCCAAGGCCTGGTGACCCAGAGCGACCTGATGGGCGCGGTGGTCGGCCGCCTGCAGGCGGCCGAGAACACCGAGGACGCGCCGCTGGTCGTGGTGCGCGACGACGGCTCGCTGCTGGTGGACGGCTCGCTGCCCAACGACGACCTGCGCGAACTGCTGGGCGGCGTGGCGCTGCCGGACGACGACGAATACAACACCCTGGCCGGCATGATGATCGAGCGCTTCGGCCGCATCCCGCACGTCGGCGAACGCCTGGACTGGGCGGGCTGGCGCTTCGAGGTGGTCGACCTGGATGGCGCGCGCATCGACAAGCTGCTGCTGCACAGGCTGCCCGACGCCGACGACGAAGACCTCGTCGCCTGACATGACCCGCGAAGACAACCACACCACGACGGTGGCGCTGCTCGACGGCTTCGCCAACGGCGATCCCGACGACGTGCTCCGCCTGGGCGACCTGCTCAAGGACTTCGGGCCCGCCGCCTTCGGCATGCTGCTGTTCCTGGGCGTGCTGCCGGCCTTCATCCCGGTCCCGGGCGTGGGCGGCGCCGTCGGCGGGCCGCTGGTGATCCTGGTCGGCGTGCAACTGCTGCTGGGGATGCGCAAGCTTTGGCTGCCCGGATTCCTCGCCCGGCGCGGCCCGCACCGCAGCGCGATGATGCGGTTCCGCCAGCGCATGGCGCCCTGGCTGCGGCGCCTGGAAAAGCTGGTGCGTCCCCGCATGACGGCCTTCCTGGACAACCGCATCGCCCTGAGCTTCACCGGCCTGCTGCTGGTACTGCTGGGCGTGCTGTTGGCGCTGCCCATCCCGTTCACCAACTACGTCTTCGGCTTCCTGCTGTTGCTGTTCGCCTTCGCACTGCTGGAACGCGATGGCGCCCTGTTGCTGGTGGCATGGATCGCCGGTGGCATCGCCGTGGTGGTGTTCGGTTTCCTGTCGGGCAACCTGGTGGAGGCGACCACCGCGCTCCTCGCACGGTGGTTTTGAGTAGGCAGGGTTCTGTAGGCGCGATGTAAGTCGCGACCGCAGGTCTTCAGCGCCTTGATGCCGTCACGATACCGATAACGTGTGGTCGCGACTCACGTCGCTCCTACAACAGCGCCCCTTCTCACGCCACCAGCTGCGCGAACTCCGCTGCGGTGACCGGATATCCCAGCCAGTAGCCCTGTGCCAGGTCGCAGCCGCGTTCGCGCAGCAGGTTGAACTGGCCTTCCTTCTCCACGCCCTCGGCGACCACGGTGATGCCCAGCGAATGGGCCATGGCGATGATCGCGGTGGTCAGGGCCAGGTCGTCGGGGTCGCGCAGCATGTCGGCGATGAAACTGCGGTCGATCTTCACGCCGTCCACCGGTACGCGGCGCAGGTGGCTGAGCCCTGAGAAACCGGTGCCGAAATCGTCCAGCCACACCTTCACGCCCGTGCGGTGCAGCGTGGCCAGCAGTGCGCTGGCATGCGCCTCGTCGCTGATGACGGCGGTCTCGGTAAGTTCCAGGTGCAAGCGCGAGGCCGGCAGGCCGGTGTCGCGCAGGCACTCGGCCACCACGTCGGGCAGGTCGCCGCTGCGCAGCTGGCGCGGCGACACGTTGACCGAGACGAACAGCGGCTCCATCGCTTCGCGGTTCCCGCCCCAGCGTGCGGCGGCCGCACAGGCCGCGCGCAGCACGCGCGGTCCGATGATTTCGATCAGGCCGCTCTGTTCGGCCACGTCGATGAAGACCGAGGGCGCCACCATGCCCAGCTCCGGATGCTGCCAGCGCAGCAGCGCTTCGGCACCGACGATGCGGCTGTCGGCCATGCGGAACACCGGCTGGTACATCAGGCTGAGTTCGCCGCGCTCCCAGGCGCCGCGCAGCTCCTGCTCCATGCGCACGCGGCGCTCGACGGCCTGGTCCATCGCGCGGCTGTAGAACCGGTAACAGTTCTTGCCCGCCACCTTGGCCTGGTACATCGCGATGTCGCCGTTCTTCATCAGCGCGGTGGCGCCGGACGCATCCTCGGGGAACAGGGTGATGCCGATGGACGTGCCCAGGAACACCTGGCGGTCCTGCACCACGATCGGACGGCCCAGTTCCGCCACCAGCTTCTCCGCCAGGCGCGTGGCGCTGCCGCGCACGTCACCGTCCTGGATCAGGATGACGAACTCGTCGCCACCGAAGCGCGCCAGCAACGCATCGTCGCCGCCCATCTGGTCGACCGCATCGCGGATGCGGTGGGCGAACTGCTGCAGCACCTCGTCGCCGGCCTCGTGGCCCAGGGTGTCGTTGACGCGCTTGAAGTCGTCGATGTCGGCGAACAGCAGCGCCAGCTGGCGGCCCGCGCCACGCAGCATCATCAGCCGGTGGTCCAGGCTCTCGCGGAACGCCAGCCGGTTGGTCAGCCCGGTCAGCGAGTCGGTATAGGCCATGCGCCGCACGTCGCGGTCGTGCCGGGCGATGCTGTCGCTCATCGTCCCGAACGCGCGCACCAGCTCGCCGACCTCGTCCTGGCGCTCGCTCACCATGCGCTCGCCGTTGTAGTTGCCCACCTCGATGTCGTGGGCCGCCCGCGCCAGCTGGCGAATGGGCCGCACCAAGGTGCGCTGCGCGTACACCATGATGGCCACGCAGACCAGCACCAGCGCGGCCAGCAGCAGCGCGATCCAGCCCAGGTGGCGCGCGCCGAGTTCGTTGAGGCGCGCGCGCGCGGCTTTGATCGCTTTCTCCTCGTACGCGCGCACCGAGGCCACCGAATAGCCCACACGCACGCCGCCGATGCGCTCGCTGCCGATCATGATCGGCTCGGACACGTCGACGATCTGCGCCGACCACTGCGTATGCATGCCGCGCGCGTTGACCGCCTCGTAGGCCAGCGGGTCGGTCATCGTCTGGCCGTACACGGCGATGTCGGCCGTGCCGTCGTGGATGATGCGGCCCTGGTTGTCGTAGACCAGCACATAACTGACATCGGGCTCCTTCTGCGCGGAACGCACGATGCTGCCGATGGCATCCAGGTCGAAGTAGTACAGCGGGTTGGCCAGCGCATCGCCCAGCTGGTCGACCGTCGCCTCGCCGTGCCGGCGCAGGCTGTCCTCGACCATGCTGTGCATGGCGTCCCGCCCCAGGTCGGCGACTTCCTGCTGCATGACCTTCTGCCGGTGCAGCAGGGTACCCAGCAGGGCGAGCACCACCGCCAGCATGATCGCCATCGCCGCCAGGAAGCGCGCCTGCAGGCCGAAGCGCATGGACCTCATTCCAGTTGCTCCCGGACGCGCGTCACGCCGCGACGCAGGTCGTCCAGGGCCTGCTGGGACGCCGGATCCACCGGCAGGAAGCGGGTCGTGCGGAAGAAAACGCTCAACGCCTCGCGGGCGGCGGGATCCTGCGCGGCCTCGAGCAGCACCTCGCGCAGGCGCGCCTCGATTTTGGGGTCCAGGTCGCCACGCACCATCTCCAGCGCACGCGGGAAATCCTGCGTCTCATGGATGACGCGGAAGTCGCGCCGGAACGCGGGCGGCATCCGGCGCACATCGTCCCAGTCCAGGTTGCTCACCACCCCCGCATCGACCAGCCGCTTGTGCACCCAGGCGGCGATGTTGAGCTCCGACCGCGCGAACACGTAGCCGACGGCATCCGCCGAAGGCCGGTCCATGGGCGAAAGCAGGATTTCCAGACGCTGGCCGGCATCGAGCAGGGCGGTCGCCGGCGCGAAATAGGCGCTGGTGGAGGCCGTGTTCTGGAAGGCGATGGTCCGGCCCTCCAGATCCGACAGCCGTTCCAGCCCGCTGTCGCGGCGCACGAAGAACACGCCGTGGTAGCGGCTCACCCCGCCGCGCTCTGTGAGCAGCAGCGGGCGGGCGCCAGCGCGCTGCTGCAGCTGCATGCCGGTACCGGCGGTCTCGGTCACCCAGTCCACGCGTCCGCGGCGCAGATAGCTGGTCATCTGCTGCGCGTCGCGCGCCATCAGGATGCGGCCCTCGGTGATGCCGACATCGCGCATCCGCGGCACCACGTAGTCCAGCAACGGCTTGAGCTGCTCGTAGTGGGCCTTGGGATCGTCGCTGATCCGTCCGAGGACCAGCACGCGCTCGTCGCCGGCGGCATGGGCCGGCGCGATGAGGCTGGAGAGCAATGCTGCGCCGATCGCGGCCAGCGCCAGGCTGAACCAGGTTGTACGCAACGATAGACGCCCGCCAGAACGATGGCGGCAGCCTATCGGAAAACGTGACTTCAAGACAGTGATCCGGTCCCGCCACCGCCTGCCAGGCGGGCCATGCGCTGGGCATCGGCCAGGATGCCCCGAAGCAGGCGCACCTCCTGTTCGTTCAGCTGGGCCTTGGCGAACAGCCGCCGCAGCTTGCGCATGGCCGAATCGGGCGTGCGTCCCTTGTGGAAGTCGATGGCGTCCAGCGTATCGCCCAACTGGGTGAAGAAACCCTCCATGTGGGCATGGCTGGCCGGGACCTCGTCCGGGTGGACCGGCTCGGCGGTCGCCGGCGCGGCCCCCTCCAGCAACGCGAGCCTCAGCTCATAGGCCAGCACCTGCACCGCCGCGGCCAGGTTCAACGAGCTGTACCCGGGATTGGCCGGAATATGCACGGCGGCGTGGCAGAGCTGCAGTTCCTCATTGCTCAGGCCGGTGCGCTCGCGGCCGAACACCAGCGCCACTTCCCCGCCCGCGGCGGCACGCGCCACCGCCACGGCGGCGGCCTGCCGGGGCGCGTGCTCTTCCAGCTGCACGCGGCGGCTGCGCGCCGTACAGCCGAGCACCAGGTGGCAGTCCGCCACGGCTTCGGCCAGCGTGTCCACCACCGGCGCATCGCCCAGCAGGTCGTCGGCCCCGGCAGCGCGCCGGTAGGCCTCCTCGGCCGGGTAGTCCTCGGGGGCGACCAGCACCAGGCGCGCCAGGCCCATCGTCTTCAGCGCGCGGGCCGCCGCGCCGATGTTGCCGGGATGCTGCGTGCCCACCAGCACCACGCGCAGGCGGGCGGCAGCAGCCAGGGAAGCGGGATCCGCAAAGGCGGATTCGATGAAGGAAGGAGGCGTGTTCATGGGGCCAAATGGTAAACTGCGCGGGCCGGCCGCTGCGCCGTGCTGCTCTTTTCCACTTGTTCGCCCCGCTCCCACGCCTGTCCGAGGTCCGTTCGCATGCAGAAGCCCGTCGTCACCGTCATGGTCAAGGCCGCCCGCCTGGCAGGCAACGTGCTGTTGCGGAGCATCAACAAGCTGGACGCCCTGAACGTGGTGCAGAAGGAGCGGATGGACTACGCCAGCGAAGTGGATTCCGACGCCGAGAAGGTCATCATCAAGGAGCTTCGCCGGGCCTACCCGGATTACGGCTTCGTCGGCGAGGAAAGCGGTGCCCAGATCAACGGGCGCTACACCTTCGTGATCGACCCGCTGGACGGCACCAGCAACTACCTGCGCGGCTTCCCTCACTACTGCGTGTCCATCGCCCTGGTGGACAACGGCGAACCCACCGACGCGGTGATCTTCGACCCGCTGCGCAACGACCTGTTCACCGCCAGCCGCGGCGCCGGCGCCCAGCTCAACGAGCGCCGCATCCGCGTGGCCGACCGCAAGGAACTGGCAGGCGCCATGATCACCACCGGCTTCCCGCCGCGCGAGCGTGCCCGCGTCGGTGCCCAGCTCGAGTGCGTGCGCGAGCTGCTGGTGCATGCCGAGGACATCCGTCGCACCGGCTCGGCCGCGCTCGACCTGGCCTATGTGGCCTGCGGCCGCTCGGATGCCTATTTCGAAGCCGGCGTGAAGGACTGGGACATCGCCGCCGGCGTGCTGCTGGTGCGCGAGGCCGGCGGCAAGGTGTGCGATTTCCGCGGCGCCGCGCTGGGCAAGATCGACGGCCGCACCGCCCTGCCCCGCCAGATCGTGGCCGGCAACCTGAAGGTCGCCGAGGCGCTGCAGAAGACCATCGTGTCGTCCGGCTACGCCGCTTCGTTCAACGGCTGAAACACGACACCATTCTGCTTTCGGCAGGAGCGGCGTAAGTCGCGACCGGAAACTGGAACACCCGGTATACGATCAGCCAAGGGGCTTTCCTGGCCCGGTCGACCATTTCCAAACTGTTTGAACCGGTCGATCTGGCCGTGTGGTCGCGACTCACCTCGCTCCCTACAGAGACGACACCAACAAAAAAGGCCGCGCACTGCGCGGCCTTTTTCTTTCGATCATGTGTTCCGCTTACGGACGGCGCGCCAGCAGCGCCTCGTCCTTGGCCTTCGGCATCAGGTCCTGCTTGGTGACCTTCAGGAAGCCGATGGTCAGCAAGGGGCACGCCACGAAGATCGAGGAGACCGTGCCGATCACGATGCCGATCATCTGCGAGATCGCCATGCCCTCCAGCGAGCCGCCGCCGTACAGGTACAGCGCCAGTACGGTCAGGAACGCGACGAACGAGGTGATGATGGTGCGCGACAGCGTCTGGTTGACGGAGCGGTTCAGCACCTCCACCGGCTCCACGCGCAGGCTGCGGAAGTTCTCGCGCACGCGGTCGAACACCACGATGGTGTCGTTGATAGAGAAGCCCATCACCGACAGCAGGCCGGCCAGGATGGTGAGGTCGAACTCGCGGCCGGTCAGGGCGAAGAAGCCTGCGCAGATCAGCACGTCGTGCAGGGTGGTGACGATGGCCGCCACGGCGAACTTCCATTCAAAGCGCGCCGCGATGTAGATCAGGAAACCCGCCACCACGAACAGCAGCGTGTACAGGCCGTTGAGCGCCAGTTCCTTGCCGACCTGGGGACCGACGAACTCGCTGCGCATCACCGTGGCCGTGTTGCCATCACTGGAGGCCAACCGGACCACCTCCTGCGCGGTCTGATCGGTGGCCGCGGCGGCGTCGGGTGCCCCGGCTCCTTCCTCCCGCGGCTGCAGCCGGACCAGCAGGTCGCTGCCGGTACCGAAGGTCTGGACCTGCGCGCTGCCGTAGCCGGCCGCCTCCAGGCGCGAGCGCACGGCGTCCACGTCGGGGGCCTTCTGGAAACGCAGCTCCACCACGGTGCCGCCGGTGAAGTCGAGCGCGAAGTTGAATCCCTTGAACGCGATGGCGCCGATCGCCACCACCGCCATGATCACGGCGATGGAAATGGAGATCCAGCGCAGCCGCATGAAGTCGATGCGGGTGTCGTTGGGAACGAGATGCAGCGGGAAGAGTTTCATGGGTCGGTTGCTCTCGTCAGATGGCCAGCGACTTCAGCTTGCGGCGGCGACCATAGATCAGGGTGGCCAGGCCGCGCGAGACGGTGACCGCGGTGAACACCGAGGTCAGGATGCCGATCACCATGGTGATCGCGAAGCCCTTCAGCGGGCCGGTGCCGAAGGCGTACAGCGCCACGCCCGCCAGCAGCGCAGTCATGTTGGAGTCGAAGATGGTGCCCGACGCCTTGTCGTAGCCGGTGGCGATGGATGCCAGGGGCGGCACCCCCGCCCGCAACTCCTCGCGTATGCGTTCGTTGATCAGCACGTTGGCGTCCACCGACATGCCGATGGTCAACGCCAGGCCGGCGAAGCCGGGCAGCGTCATCGTGGCGCCGAACAGCGACATCACCGCCACCACCATCACCAGGTTGAGCAGCAGCGCCACGCACGTGATCAGACCGAACATGCGGTAGTACACCAGGAAGAACGCCAGGGCGAAGACGAAGGAGTACACCACCGCCTTGGTGCCGCGGGCGACGTTCTCAGCGCCCAGGCTGGGGCCGACCACGCGCTCCTCGATGAAATCCATCGGCGCGGCCAGCGAGCCCGCGCGCAGCAGCTTGGCCAGGTTGTCGGCCTCGGTCTTCTCCAGGCCCGTCGTCTGGAAGTTCTTGCCGAACACGCCGGCGATGCGGGTGGGCGCCAGGGCCTCCTCGCGCACGCGCACGCTGCGTACTTCCTTGCCGTCAACCATCGTCACCGTCGGCACGCGCTCGATGTACACCACGGACATCAGCTTGCCGACGTTGGCGCTGGTGTAGTCGAACATGCGCTGGCCGGCGACGTTGTTGAGGGTCACGTCCACCGCGGGCAGGCCGTTGTTGTCCACGCCGACGCGGGCGTTGACCATCTCGTCGCCGGACGCCAGCACGCGCTTGTTCAGCAGCACCGGGCCGCCGTTGTCGCGCAACTGGTAGACCTTGGCCTCCGGCGGGATGCGGCCGCTGGCCACCGCGTCGGCGGCGTTGCCTTCCACCACGGCACGGAACTCCAGCGTGGCGGTCGCGCCGATCAGGCGCTTGGCCTCGGCGGTGTCCTGCACGCCGGGCAGCTGCACGACGACACGGTCGTTGCCCTGGCGCTGGATGATCGGCTCGGCCACGCCGATCTCGTTGACGCGGTTGCGCAGCGTGGTGAGGTTCTGCTCGATCGCCTCGGCGGCGATCTGGTCCAGCTCCGCCTGCGGCAGGCCGATGGTGATCTGGTTGCCGCTGGCCTGATACGTCAGGCCGGCGCCGGCCGCCAGCGTACCGGCGTTGCCGCCGCGCGTGCTGAGCGTCTGGGCCAGCACCTGCTGCGCCGCCGCCACGTCCTCGCCGTCCGCCAGCGTCACCAGCAGCGCGTTGTCCGGGCGTCGCTCGACGGCCGTGTAGCGGATGCGCTTGTCGCGCAGGGTCACGCGCACGTCTTCCAGATAGCCTTCCACACGCTTGTCCAATGCGGCCTTCTGGTCGACCTGCATCACGAAGTGCACGCCGCCCTGCAGGTCCAGGCCCTGCACCATCGAACGGGCACCCAGCTTGCCCAGCCAGTCGGGCACGGTGGACGCCAGGTTCAGCGCCACCAGATAGTCCTCGCCCAGCGCCTGGCGCAGTGCGTCGTTGGCCTTGGTCTGCTCGTCCAGGCCCGGCAGGCGGACCAGCAGGGTGCCGTCGTCGACCTCGATCTGCTTGGGCTGCACGCCCGCCTGCTTGAGCGCGGTGTCGATGCGCGCACGCAGCGCGTCATCGATCGCGAAGCCGCGGTTGGCGGTGATCTGCACAGAAGGATCCTGGGGGTACAGGTTGGGCAGCGCGTACAACGCACTCGCCAACACGACGATCAGGATCAGGACGTATTTCCAGCGTGGGAATTCAAGCATCGGGGCGACCCGCACAGGCCCTTCCCGGGCATGCGCTCAGCAGTGGTTCGGATGGAAACGCGGAATCCGCTCCGTCGCGCGGGCGGCGGAGCGGGATGGATCAGGCAGACTTCAGCGTGCCCTTCGGCAGCACGTTGCCCACGGCGGCCTTCTGCACGCGCACACGCACGTTGTCGGCCACTTCCAGGGTGACGAAGTTGTCGCCGATGTCGGTCACCGTGCCGGCGATGCCGCCGGAGGTGATGACCTCGTCGCCCTTGGACAGCTTGTCCAGCATGGCGCGGTGTTCCTTGGCGCGCTTCATCTGCGGGCGGATCATCAGGAAGTACATGATGGCGATCAGCGCGATCGGCATCAGCAGGCCGAAGCCGCCCATGCCCGGCTGGGCCGGCGCGGCCTGGGCGAACACGGGGGCAACGAAGAAATCAAGCAGATTCATGGACTTGTCCAGTCGGTATCGAAAGCAGCCGGGGATTATGCCACGCGCCGGGAGGGCCCGCCCGGCCTCCCCTGTCGGCCCGGACCCGAAAAGACCGCGTCGGCGCCGGATGGTTCCCGGCCGGCGTCCGCAAGCGGCCCCGCCGAAGGGCTCCGCTTTGTCCTGCAAGCATGTGGCAGCGCCCCTCGCGCCCTGGGGGGCGATGCCGTCAAGGTGCCCAAGGGAGAGCATCGAGGGCATGGCCCGCTCCTACAAAAGGCCTCTGGCGCATCGCGGGCTTGGCTTGCGCCCCCCCGTTAGACGCCTGTTGATGCGTCGCGGGCAACAGCGACCTCCGCCGAACCGAACCTCGCTCTATAGGAGCGCCCCATGGGCGCGATGCTCTACGCACGACCCACGGAAAGCATCGCGGGCATGGCCCGCTCCTACAGGCGGGAAGGAGATGCGACCGACTACAGGGGCGGGGGGGCCACACCCCGCGCCGCATAGAAGGCGGCCCGGAAATCCGGGAACCTCGCCTCCGCGATCGCCGCCCGCATCTGCGCCATCACCTGCTGGTAGTACCAGAGGTTGTGCAGGGTGCCGAGCATCGGGGCCAGCATCTCGTTGCAGCGGTCCAGGTGACGCAGGTAACTGCGGGTGAAGCCGTTGCGGCAGGCATAGCACCCGCAGCCGGGCTCGATGGGCTGCAGGTCGTGCTCGTACTTGGCGTTGCGGATGCGCACCGTGCCGAACGAGGTGAAGTAGTGGCCGTTGCGCGCGTTGCGGGTCGGCATGACGCAGTCGAACATGTCCACGCCGCGCGCCACCGCTTCCACCAGGTCCTCGGGCCGGCCCACGCCCATGAGGTAGCGCGGCTGGTCCGCCGGCAGCTGCGGGCAGGTGTGCTCCAGCATCGCATTGCGTTCGGCCTCGGTCTCGCCGACCGCCAGGCCGCCGATCGCGTAACCGTCGAAGCCGATCGCCTTCAACCCGTCCGCCGAGCGCGTGCGCAGGTCGTGGTGCACGCCGCCCTGCACGATGCCGAACAGCGCGGCGTCATTGCCCTCATGGGCGTACTTCGATCGCTCCGCCCAGCGCAGCGACAGTTCCATGGACCGCTCGATCACGCGCTTGTCCACCGGCTTGCCGTTGAGGTTCACCGGCGGACATTCGTCGAAGATCATCACGATGTCGCTGTCCAGCACCTTCTGGATGCGCATGCTCTCTTCGGGCCCGAGGAACACCTTCGCCCCGTCCACCGGCGAGGCGAACGTCACGCCCTGCTCGGTGATCTTGCGGCGGTGCGCCAGCGAGAACACCTGGAAGCCGCCGGAGTCGGTGAGGATCGGCTTGTTCCAGCGCGCGAAGCCATGCAGGCCGCCGTGTTCGCCGATGACCTCCAGCCCGGGCCGCAGGTACAGGTGGAAGGTGTTGCCCAGGATGATCTCCGCACCCAGGTCCTCGACGTGCTCGGACAGGATGCCCTTCACCGAGCCGTAGGTGCCCACCGGCATGAAGGCCGGCGTCTCGATGGTGCCGCGCGGAAACGTCAGCCGGCCACGGCGGGCCGCGCCGTCGGTGGTCAGCAGATCGAAGGACATGCGGCTCATGCGGCAGGCCTCAAATCGCGATGCTTCCGCTCGTCATCCCGGCGCAGGCCGGGAGAACGGCAGATGGAAAGTCCCGCGCTCATTGCGTGTGCTCTGGAAACAGGAGCATCGCGTCTCCGTAGGAAAAGAACCGGTACTGTTCGCGCACCGCATGGGCGTAGGCGGCCATGATCCGGTCCTTGCCGGCGAACGCGCTGACCAGCATCAGCAGCGTGCTTTCCGGCAGGTGGAAATTGGTGACCATCGCATCGACGCTGCGGATGCGGTAGCCGGGGAAGATGAAGATCTGCGTCTCGCCGGCGAACGGCTGCAGTTCGCCGTCCCGCATGGCGGACTCCAGCGCGCGCACGACCGTGGTGCCCACCGCTACCACGCGGCCGCCGCGGGCGCGCGTTGCGCGCACCTGCTCGACCAGTGCCGCACCGACGTTGAGCCATTCGCTGTGCATGCGGTGTTCGTGGATGTTGTCCACGCGCATCGGCTGGAACGTACCGGCACCGACATGCAGCGTCACGTGGCCGAATTCGACGCCGCGCTCGCGCAGCGTGGCAAGCAGCGCATCATCGAAGTGCAGGCCCGCGGTCGGCGCCGCGACCGCGCCCAGTTCGCGCGCGAACACGGTCTGGTAGCGCTCGTCGTCGTCCTGCCCGGGCGCACGCTGTATGTAGGGCGGCAGCGGCAGGCGCCCGGCCTTCTGCAGCCAGCTTTCCAGCGAATCCGGGACGTGGAAGCGCAGCTGGTAGAACTCGCCGTCGCGGCCGACCACTTCCGCCTCGCCGCCGGCATCCAGTTGGATGCGGCTGCCCGGCTTGGGCGACTTGCTGGCGCCCACCTGCGCCCGCGCGGCGTTCTCAGGCAACAGGCGCTCGATCAGGATCTCCACGCGGCCGCCGCTTTCCTTCTGCCCGAACAGGCGCGCAGGAATCACGCGGGTGTCGTTGAAAACCAGCAGATCGCCCGGCTGCAGCCATTCGGGCAGGTCGCGGACGTGGCGATCCGCGAACGGCGCGTCGCCCGGCGGCACCACCAGCAGGCGGCTGGCGGAACGCTCCGGCAGCGGCGCCTGGGCGATCAGCGCCTCGGGCAGGTCGAAATGGAAATCGGACTTCTTCACGGTCGGGGCCTTGCGGGGGCGTGCATTGTACGTGACCGGCCCGCGCGGCCCGGCGCCGCTCAGCGCTCGAACTTGGTCGACAGCACGATGGACGAGGTGGTGCGCTCGACGCCCTCCAGCGCGCCGATGCGGTCGGTCAGCAGGTCCATGTCGCCAACGCTGGGCACCGCCCCGATGGCGATCAGGTCGTGACTGCCGCTGACCGAATGCAGCACGCGCAGTTCCGGCATGGCGCGCAGGGCGGCGACCACCGAGGTCATCTGCTTGGGATGCACCGCGATCATGATGTGCGCGCGCAGGTGGCTGCGGTCGTACTCGTCATGCACGCGTACGGTGTAACCGCTGATCACCCCCTCGCGTTCCAGCCGCTCGATCCGGCTCTGCACCGTGGTCCGCGAGAGGTTCAGCCGGCGGGCGATCTGGGCGGTGGAGGCGCGCGCGTTCTCACGGAGCACTGAGAGCAGCTGCTGGTCGGCATCGGTGAGCTTCATGGGGCGCTTCATTTCGTCGAATCGACGAAATATCCATGAATTTAGCGCAGATCACAACTGTCAAGCGACGAGTTAATCCCGATAATAGGGGTTTGCCCCTCTTTTCCGGAGCTACGCCATGGCCCTGACCGACGCCCTCGCCCCCCTGCGCGCCCACACGGGCCAGCGCCTGACCCACGGCCTGGACGATGCCACCGTCGAACGCCTGGCCAAGGGCCACCCGGACCTCGCCGCCGTCATCGAGGCCGCCGCCGCCGAGCACGCGCGCCTGAAGGACGAGTTCGCCGAACTGTTCGACCTGGATGAAGCCGAGCAGCTGCGCGCCGTGCAGGCCGGCTACGTCAACTTCTATGCCGACGACGCGGTCAACCCGTACATCGCACTGGCCGCGCGTGGCCCCTGGGTGGTCACCCTCAATGGCGCCGTGCTGTACGACGCCGGCGGCTACGGCATGCTGGGCTTCGGCCACACGCCGGCCGCCGTGCTCGACGCGATGGCCCGCCCGCAGGTGATGGCCAACATCATGACCCCCAGTCTGTCGCAGCTGCGCTTCGACCGCGCCCTGCGCAAGGAGATCGGCCACACCCGTGGCGGCTGCCCGTTCGCGAAGTTCCTGTGCCTCAACTCGGGTTCCGAATCGGTCGGCCTGGCCGCACGCATCGCCGACATCAACAGCAAGCTGATGACCGACCCGGACGGCCGCCATGCCGGCCGCACCATCAAGCGCATCGTGGTGAAGGGCAGCTTCCACGGCCGCACCGAGCGTCCGGCGCTGTACTCGGACTCCTCGCGCAAGTCCTACCAGCAGCACCTGGCCAGCTACCGCGGCGAAGATTCGGTCATCGCCATCCCACCGTACGACGTGGATGCGCTGAAGCAGGCCTTCGCCGATGCGGAGACCAAGGGCTGGTTCGTCGAAGCCGTGTTCCTGGAGCCGGTGATGGGCGAAGGCGACCCGGGCCGCTCCGTGCCGCCGGCGTTCTACGCCGCCGCGCGCGAACTGACCCGCAGCCACGGCAGCCTGTTCCTGGTGGATTCGATCCAGGCCGGCCTGCGCGCGCACGGCGTGCTGTCCATCGTCGACTACCCCGGCTTCGAGGGCCTGGACGCGCCGGACATGGAGACCTACTCCAAGGCGCTGAACGCCGCGCAGTACCCGCTGTCGGTGCTCGCCGTGAACGAGCGGGCCGCCGGCCTGTACCGCAAGGGCGTGTACGGCAACACCATGACCACCAACCCGCGCGCGCTGGACGTGGCCTGCGCCACCCTGGCCCAGCTGACCCCGCAGGTACGCGAGAACATCCGCAAGCGCGGTGTCGAAGCGGTGCAGAAGCTGCAGCAGCTGCAGGCGGAACTGGGCGGCCTGATCACCAACGTGCAGGGCACCGGCCTGCTGTTCTCGTGCGAGCTGTCGCCGGTCTTCAAGTGCTACGGCGCCGGCTCCACCGAGGAATGGCTGCGCCAGCACGGCCTGAACGTCATCCATGGCGGCGCCAACTCACTGCGCTTCACACCGCACTTCGCGATGGACGCCGAAGAGCTGGACCTGCTGGTCGGCATGGTGGGCAAGGCGCTGCGCGAAGGCCCGCGCATCAGCCAGGCTGCGGCGGCCTGATCCGCACGGCAGCTTCGCGACGAGAAAGGCGAGCCTGGGCTCGCCTTTCTTTCGTAGGCCGGGCCTCGGCCCACCATCCCCATGTCGGATTGAAGGTGGGCCAGGGCCCACCCTACGGTTGTGCGCTGAAACGCTCCAGCGACGCCTGGATCAGCGCCTTCGCTTCCTTCGCATCGCCATAGCCGTTGAGCTGGACCGGATTTCGCCCTTTCGGCAGATCCTTGTAGATGCGGAAGAAGGCCTCGATGCGATCCCGTTCGATCTGCGGTAGGTCGGCCAGGTCGCGGATGCCGGCATAGGTCGGATCGACCTTGTCGGTGGGCACGCCGATGATCTTCTCGTCGTGCTCGCCGTCATCGAGCATGCGCAGCACGCCGATCGGCCGGAACTTCACCAGCACGCCCGGATGCAGCGGCTCGCGCGTCAGCACCAGCGCGTCCAGCGGATCGCCGTCGCCGGCCAGCGTGCGCGGCATCGAACCGTAGTTGGCGGGATACGCCACCGGCATCGACTGGAACCGGTCGACGAAGACCAGCCCCTCGTCGTTGATCTCGTACTTGGTGAAGCTGCCCGCCGGGATCTCCACGGCCAGCAACACTTCCTCCGGCGCCGACTTGGGCTGCTGGGTGAGGAACGGGTGGCGGATATGGGCTTCGCGCGCGTGGGCAGCGCCCGGCGATACGGCGAGCATCATCGCGAGCAACAGCGGGGTCATGCGCTTCGACATGCCGAACGTCCTTGGATAGTCAGACGAAGAGGTCATTCCCAGCACCGGTCGGCACGGCCCTTCAGGGTCTCGGTACGGGTGCAGGTGCGTTCTTCGATACGGCCTTCCGCATGCTCGACAAGTTGCTTGCCCTTCACTCCGCCATCGACAAGATCGAAGGCATCGTAGAGACGGCCTGTCGCCGTGCGGGCTTCGTAACGCAGGCGCGGACCATCGAAGCGCAGTACCTGGAACAACTGGGTGTCCTCGGCGACCGGCCGCATGGTCTTGCGCGCTTCCTCGGAGAGCCGGTACTGCTTGGCGCCAGTGACCGACACGACGAACACCGGCGTCGGCGCTTCATTCTTCAGGCGGCCGTAGACGTGATCGTGGCCCTGCAGCACCAGGTCCACCTTGCGCTTGCGGATCACCGGCAGCAGGTGCTGGCGCAGCAGCACGTTGTCGCGCCCTTCGCGCGGGGAGAAGAACGGCTGATGGGTCAGCACGATGCTCCAGCGGTGCGGATTCGACGCCAGCGCCTGGTCCAGCCACGCGGCCTGCGCCTTCGCCGTGCCCAGGTCGAGCGCGGAGGTGCCATCGATCACGACCACGCGCACGTCCTGGTAGTCGAACCAGTACGTCGTGCGCCTGGCCTGCGCCACACCATTGCCCGGCAGCGCGAACGTCACCGGCCAGTGTGCGCCCAGCACGCGGCGCTCCTGCGGCGTGTCCTCGAACTCCTCGAAGTACTCGTGATTGCCCGGCGCCGGCGCCACGACCAGCGAGGTCGGCAACACCTCGTTGGCTTCGAACCACTCGCCCCACTCGTTGTCGTCCTCGCCGTCGCCGCCGCTGACCAGGTCGCCGGCGAACAGGGCCAGGCGTGCCTCCGGTGCCGCGCGCATCGCTTCGCGCACCACCCGTGTGGTCAGGCTGACGTTCTTGTTCTGAGTGTCGCCGAAGTACAACAGCGTGAGCGGCGCAGTCGCCGCGGCCGCCGTGCGGGTGTGATGCCATGCGCTCCAGGTGCGGCCCCCCTGTACGCGCCAGGCGTACAGGGTGTCGGGCTGCAGGCCGTCGACGTCCGCGCGATGGTGGTGGGCTTCGCCGTTCTCGGTCTTCAGCGGCGTACTGGTCACCTCGATCCGGCGAGGCTCACCCATGTCGGGCGAGTCGCCGGCGACGACGATCTCCAGCTGCGGCGCGCTGACGCGCGTGTCGGTGCGCCAGGCCACCGAGAAGCCCGTGGACGCATCCTGCGCCGGCGAGGCCACGATGCGGTCCGGAAAGCCGCTCGGCGTGTAACGCGCCACGCCCTTGGGCACGCGCGTGTTCGGTTCGGGTCGGCGCGCTTCCTGCGCCAGGGTCGTCGCGCAGAGGCCCAGCAACAGCGCGGACAACACCCACCTCATTCCCGCATCCGCTGCACGCTTCATTCGGCATGGCACTCCGGCAGCGACAGCGCCTTCGCGATATCGCGCCAGTCGAACGCCGCCACCGCCTGGTCGTCATCGACGGCGTAGAACGCGCCCTGCGGGAAGCGTGCATCGGCGCTCTGGTCCAGCCACACGCCGTCGGTGTTCGCGGTCCTGTTGCCGGCGAACGCGCCCTTGTAGGCCAGCGTCGTGCGTTCGAACACATGGAACACGCTGCGGTCCTTGAACTGGTCGGTCGCGATCCAGTAACCGGCGCCGTCCGCGCACTGGGCCAGCGCCATGCCCTCGGCCTGCGCCTTGAAGAGGTCCGCGCCGATGTCGCGCCCGCGGTACGTGCCGTCCAGGCCGTACTCGCGCAGGCGCGTGCCGACGGCGACATCCTCCTCCGCAAGCAACAGACGGTCGTTCGCGGCATCGCCGAACACCGACTCCGCGATGCGGATCGCACCCGCCTCGCCGGTATCGCCGAACGTGCTGGCGAGCGTGGCCTTCCAGCCGCCTTCGGCGCGCTGCAGGTGATACCGCTTGAAGCGCTGGTCCAGTTCGGCCAGCGGCGGCGGCAGGTCCTCGTTCTGCGGCGACATGTAGTTGTCGCTGACGATCACCTCGTAGGCGTCCTTCTGCGGACGCACCCACAGGCCGTACGGCTGCTTCAGGTCGTCCGCACCGAACACGAGCAACGGTGTGAAGTCCGGCAGCTGGAAGACCTGCACGCGCCGGTTGTCGCGCTCGACCACCAGTACCAGATCGTCGATCACCGCGATGCCGTTCGGCCGCTGCATCTGGCCCAGCGCGCTGCCTGGCCCGGACACCGTGCGCAACGGCTTGCCCGTGCTGCCGTCGTAGACGACCAGGCGGTGCGTGTCCTTGGCGGTGGCGATCAGCCAGCGCTTACCGTCTGCCGCACGCCAGCTGGCGGGCGAATCGACATTCTCCGCCGGCGTCGCCGGCGTGATGAAGGCTTCCGGCACCACGACGTGGGCGATCTTCGCCTCGCTCAGCAGCGGATCCTTCTCGACGTTCTCGTCGGGCTCCTTCTCGCGCGCAGGCGCCTGTGCCACCGGGTCGGCTGCAACCGGCGCATCGGGTTTTCCGCCGCAGGCGGCGAGCAGGAGAGGGAGGGCAAGCAGGACGAGACGTGGTTCCACCGGGTTCCCCATGACATGTAGGCGTCAACAAACTGCCATGTTCTACGCAGGCGTGATGACATTTTCGTGTCAGCGCACTGCACGCAACTACCTGTCATCGGGCGGGAACCTGCCTGTCATGTGGCCGCCATGTGACGTGCTTACAAAGTGCCGTTTACTTTCGTCACGGGGACGACACACATGAAACGCAATGCCTTGGCCGCCTCGCTCGCGCAGGCGCTGTTCTGCGCTGCCCTGCTTCCGGCCAGCCTCGCTGCCTCCGCCCAGAACCAGGCGCCGGACGCGGGCACCGCAGGCGATCCCAAGCAACTGGACACGGTGGTGGTGCAGGCCGAGATCGCCTACCGCGACCGCACCGACGACATCGCGCCGACCCTGGTCTACGACCTGGAATACTTCCAGCGCTTCGAGCCCAACACCGTGGGCGACATGCTCAAGCGCGTGCCGGGCGTGGGCTTCGTCGGCTCGGACATCATGGAATACGACGGCGTGCAGCTGCGCGGCCTGGGCGGCGGCTATACGCAGGTACTGATCAACGGCAAGAAGGTGCCGGGCTCCGGCGACGACCGTTCGTTCTATGTCGACCGCATCCCCGCGGAGATGGTGGACCACATCGAGATCAAGCGCAGCGCCAGCGCCAACCGCAGCGGCGATGCGATGGCCGGCGCGATCAACATCGTGCTGCGCGACGCCTACGAGTTCACCGGCAGCTACATTCGGGTCGGCGTGAACCGCTGGGACGATGGCGAGATCAACCCGACCTTCGGTGCCGTGACCTCGTTCGAAGCGCTCGGCGGGCGCCTGCTGGCCGGCGTGAACGTGCAGGACCGCTACCGCGCCAAGACCAAGCGCTCGGACCGCTTCACCGACGATACGCGTGAAGAGAAGGTCAGCTGGGAAGACCAGACCGAGGTCAAGGACGGCCGCGACTATTCGGCCAACCTGTCCTACACCGCGGACGTGGGCGACACCGGCCGCTTCAGCATCGACGGCTTCTACGTGAAGACCGATCGCGATGTCACCGAGGTGTCGTTCGAGGAGGAACTGGACGACGACGAGACCGTCAACATCCGCGTGCCGGGCCGCGACCCGTACGACCAGAAGAACTACGGCGTCGGTGCTGAGTACACGTTCGACATGGCCGGCGGCAGGACCGCCGTGAGTGCGGACTATGCCCGCTTCGAGAACTCGCAGGCCACCACCGAGGGTGAGCAGGTTTACGTCAGCGGTGCGGAGAACTGGGACGACACCTGGAGCATCCCGGCGGACGCGGAGTGGGACGAAACCGTCTATGAAGCCGAATCCGTCACCGCCAAGGACGCCGAAACCGGCTTCCGGCTGACCCATGCGCGCCCGCTGGGCGGCGCCGAACTGGAGTTCGGCGTGGACTACCGCACCAAGAAGCGTGAAGGCCTGCTGGTCACGTACGAGTGGGAGGCCGAGGAGGAAGGCCAGACTCCGGCGTCCCTGGCGGACTACGACCTGGACGGCAGCGTGGCTTCGGTGATCGAGGAAAAGCGCCTGGACCCGTACATCATGCTCAGCGGCAAGGGCGATGCCTTCTCCTGGGAGGCCGGCCTGCGTTACGAAACCACGAAGTCCGAAGTGGAGTACCTGGAAGACGAGGAGAGCGAAGGCCGCGTCAGCAAGGACTACAACGAACTGCTGCCGTCGGTGAACCTGCGCTGGAACCTGGGCGATGCCGACCGCATCAGCCTGTCGCTGGCCAAGACCGTCAAGCGCCCGAACTTCAACGAGCTGCTGCCGGCCCTGCTGGACGGCGAGTTCGGCGACAACGACTACATCGGCAACCCGGAGCTGGACCCGGAGACCGCCAATGGCCTGGACCTCGGCTTCGAACACCGCCTCGGTCGCAAGGGCGTGGTCGGCGTGAACTTCTTCTACCGCGACGTGAAGGACCTCATCGAGATCGTCAACACCGGTGTGCCCAGCGAAGAGATGCAGGACGTCTGGGAAGAGATGATCGAGGACGGCGACGCGGTCGACCTGGCCGACGCGATGGCCCAGGAACCGGCGTCGAGCTGGCTGTACACGTCCTCCAACGTCGGCGACGGCAAGGTCTACGGCTTCGAGTTCGACGTGTCCACGCCGCTGTCGGCGATCGGCCTGGAGAACACCGGCATCTTCGCCAACTACTCGTGGGTCAAGTCCAAGGTGGACGACTTCCTGGGCGAGCGCCGCTTCAACGACCAGGCGAAGTCGGTCTACAACATCGGCTTCATTCACGACCTGCCGACCCTGGGCGCCAGCTTCGGTGCCACGTACCGCAAGCAGGGCGACGCTTACACGCGCCTGCTGGGTGAAGAAGTGCTCATCCGTTACGGCGGCGAGCTGGACGTCTTCGTCGAGAAGCGCTTCGGCACGAATGTCTCCGTGCGTCTGAGTGCCAACAACCTGCTGGATGCCAGCAAGGACGAGTTCTTCGACAAGTTCGACACCTTGCAGGACCAGATCGACCGCGACTACGACGAGTACGAGCTGGAAACCGAGGAAGCCGGCCCGAGCTACCAGTTGGTCATGCGCTGGGCGTTCTGATCCGGATCTGCAGCATCTCCATGCTCCAGGCAGAAAGCCGGCTCACGCCGGCTTTCTGTTTTGTGGGGCAGCCGTGTTTGATGCAGACTTCCCGCATCGCCAGCTGCCCGCCCCCGCCATGAAGACCGTCGAAGTCCGCCACCCCCTCGTCCAGCACAAGATCGGCCTGCTGCGGAATGCCGGCCTCAACACCAAGGATTTCCGCGAACTGGTGACCGAACTGGGCACGCTGCTGGCCTACGAGGCGACGGCCGACCTGGAGCTGACCAGCGAAACCATGGCGGGCTGGGCGGGTCCGGTGCAGGTGAAGAAGATCGCCGGCGCCAAGATCACCCTGGTGCCCATCCTGCGCGCCGGCCTGGGCATGCTGCCCGGCGTGCTGGCACTGATCCCCACCGCGCGCGTGAGCGTGGTGGGCCTGCAGCGCGACGAGGAAACCCTGCAGCCCGTGCCCTACTTCGAAAAGCTGACCGGGCGGCTGGAGGAACGCGATGCGCTGATCCTCGATCCGATGCTTGCCACCGGCGGCACGCTGATCGCCACGATCGACATGCTCAAGCGCGCCGGGGCGAAACGGATAAAGGGCATCTTCCTGGTCGCCGCTCCCGAGGGCCTGAGGGCGCTGGAAGCCGTGCATCCCGATGTCGAGGTCTACACTGCGGCCATCGACGAACGCCTCAACGACAAGGGTTACATCCTGCCGGGGCTCGGCGATGCCGGCGACCGCATCTTCGGCACACGGATCGGCTGAAACCCCGCTGTTGTGGGAGCGACGTCAGTCGCGAAGGCAAGCCGCCGCGTCGCGACTGACGTCGCTCCCACCGCATTACCCGGTTATGCGGCCAGCGGGCGCGCGTGCAGTTCGGCGACCTCGTGCGCCACACCGAACTTGCCCTTCTCGTCGCGGGTCACCTGCGCCAGCGCGCAGCCCGGGTCGTGGGTGAAGAACAGATGGACGTTGCGGGCGAGCTTGTCTTCCAGGAAGACGCGCTTCTCGTCGATCAGCAGTTCCGCGTTACGGTCGTAGCCCATGGTGATGGGCACGTGCACCCAGGAACGGCCCGGGATCAGGTCGGCGCAGAACACCACGCCGCCGTGCGGCTGGCCGTCGATGCGTTCGGCGCCGACGATTTCGGCCAGCATCAGCCCCGGCGTATGACCGTCGCTGAAGCTGAAACGGACCGCGTCGCCCAGCGCGTGCGAGTACTCGCCCGACACGAGTTCCAGCCGCCCACTGGCTTCCAGCAGCGGCTGCAGTTCCGGGATGAAACTGGCGCGGTCTCGCGGGTGCGGCTTCAGCGCACGCTGCCAATGCTCGGCGCCGACGATGAAAGTCGCGTTCGGGAACAGCAGCTCCGGCACACGTCCTTCCTGCCACGGCGCCAGCAGGCCGCCGGCGTGGTCGAAGTGGAGATGGCTGAGCACCACCACGTCGATGTCCTCGTGCGAGAAGCCGGCCGCGCGCAGCGAATCCAGCAGCACGTGGCGGTCTTCCTGCACGCCGAAGCGTGCGCGCAGCTTCGGCTCGAAGAACGCGCCGATGCCGGTCTCGAACAGCACGGTCTTGCCGTTGAGCGGCTGCGCCAGCAGCGCGCGGCAGGCCAGCTCGATGCGGTTCTCCGCATCGGGCGGCGACCATCTTTCCCACATGGCGCGCGGCGCGTTGCCGAACATCGCGCCGCCATCGAGTTTCTGGGAATTGCCCAGCAGCGACCAGAGTTTCATGGCCCGGATTCTACGCCTCTCAGCGCGACGGGGCCGACTCGACGACCTTGGCGGCGCCGACCGGATTGCGCGGGTCGCTGCCCCCCATCAGGGTGTTGGTGGCCTTGTCCCACTCCACCGTCTGCAGGTTGCCCCAGACGTGACTGGAACCGCGACCGCCCTGTGCGGCGTTGCCCGGCACCTTGAACCTGTGGCCCATGGCCTCCAGCGTCTGCTGCGTGCCGGGGCTGAGTGCGTCGGTCTCCATCTCGATCAGGTCCGGCATCCACTGATGATGAAAACGCGGCAGCGCGGCGACCGCCTGCGGCTCCAGTCCCGCGTCGTAGCCCAGGATGCCCAGCAGCACCATGGTGATGATGCGGCTGCCACCCGGCGTACCCAGCACGGCGACCTTCTGCGGCGACTCCAGGAAGGTCGGCGTCATCGAACTGAGCATGCGCTTGCCGGGCTTGGGCGCATTGGCGTCGTAGCCCATCACGCCGAAGGCGTTCGGCGTGCCGGGTTTCAGCGCGAAGTCGTCCATCTCGTTGTTCAGCAGCACGCCCGTGCCCGGCGGGATCAGGCCCGAGCCGTACAGCAGGTTGACGGTCTGCGTGCCGGCGACGCGGTTGCCCTCGGCGTCGATGATGGAGAAGTGGGTGGTTTCCTCGTCTTCCAGCGGCGTCTGCTGGCCCGACAGCTGGTCGCTGGGCGTCGCCTTCTGCGGGTTGATCGTCGCGCGCAGGCCGGCCGCGTAGTACGGGCTGGTCAGCGTCTTCATCGGGATCCGCACGAAGTCCGGATCGCCCAGATAGAACGTGCGATCGCGGAAGGCGCGGCGCATCGACTCGACGATCACGTGCGTGCGCTGCGCCTCGTCGAGCTTCGACAGGTCGTAGGCGTCCAGGATCTGCAGCATCTGCGTCAGCGCCACGCCGCCGGACGACGGCGGCGGCGCGGTGGTCACCTTCCAGTCGTTGTACTGGAACGTCAGCGGCTCACGCTCGCGTACCGTGTAGCCGGCCAGTTCCTTCGCCGTCCACTGCCCGCCTTCGGCTTTCACGCCGGCCAGCAGGCGCTTCGCGGTTTCGCCCTTGTAGAAACCGTCGAAGCCCTCTGCAGCCAGGCGTTCCAGCGTGCGCGCCAGGTCCGGCTGCCTGAAGAGGTCGCCTTCCTTGATCGGCTGTCCGTTCGCGAGGAAGACCGCGCGCGTGCCCTTGTACCGTTCCATCACCTCGCGGCGCGCCTGGTAGCCGCGTGCCATGCGTGCATAGACCGGGAAGCCTTCGCGCGCAGTACGGATCGCGGGCGCCAGCGATGTCTTCAACGGCAACCTGCCGTACTTCTCCGCCAGGTGGACGAAGGCGGCCGGCAGGCCGGGAATGCCGGCGGCCCAGGGGCCGTTTTCTGCGCGGTCGCGGTCGAATTCGCCGTTCGGCAGCAGGTACTTGTCCGGCGTCGCAGCCGCGGGCGCGGTTTCGCGCGCATCGATGAAGACGTCCTTGCCGGTCTTGCCGTCGTGCAGCAGGAAGAATCCGCCGCCGCCCAGGCCGGAACTGATCGGCTCCACCACCGACAGCGTGGACGACACCGCGATGGCCGCGTCGAAGGCGTTGCCGCCCTGCGCGATGACATCCAGTCCCGCCTGCGTGGCGAGCGTGTGCGCGCTGGCGATGGCGACGCCGGGCGGATGCGCCGGGGCGGACGGACGGACAGCGTCGGCCGCCGGTGCGGCGGGCACGAACGCGACGAGCAACAGCAGGGCGAACAGATGGCGCTGGATCACGATCTCTCCTGGACGATAACCGGGACGGAACACCGCCAGCGGAGCGGATCAGCCGGCCTGCAGCCGCAGCATCTTCGCCAGCAGTGCTTCGTGGGTCTCAGGATACGCCGGATCGGGATCGATGCACTCCACCGGGCACACGACGACACATTGCGGTTCGTCATGATGGCCGACGCATTCGGTGCAGCGCGCCGGATCGATCACGTAGATCGTCTCGCCCATCGAGATGGCCTGGTTGGGACAGGCCGGCTCGCAGACATCGCAATTGACGCAGAGCTCGTTGATCTTGAGGGACATCTTTTTCCGTCATTCCCGCGAAAGCGGGGATGACCTACCGGCCAAGGCGTGGCCGCCCATGGGCGGCCACGCGCGGAAAGGTCACTTGGCTTCGACGAACACGTATTCGGCGCCGCTCGGCGCCACCGCGGTCTTCACGCGCTCGCTGTCCTCGGCCTTGCCGATGAACAGGATGCGCACACCCTTGAAGGTGTCGGCTTCCACGCCGGCGAACGCGGCCACGGCCAGGTCCGCGATCTTGACGCTGGACGGCGAACCGAACGCGATCAGGTTGCCGCTGGTCACGCCACGCGCCACCGCGCCCTTGGCCTGCTCCAGCTGACGGCCGTACTTGGCCTCGAACTCCGGATCGGTCTCGGCCGGCAGGTAGTAGACGTACGGGGTGTTGGTGATCGTGCCCATGTTGGCGTCGACCACCTTGCTCAGGTATTCCTTCCACGGGCCGTCTTCGGTCGTGGTCGGCGCCACCAGGGCGACTTCGGCCGGCTCGGCCGGGGCTTCGTCCTGCTTCTTGCACGCCGCGAACGGCAGCACGAGGCAGGCGGTCAGCAGCATGCGGGTTGCGATGTTCTTCATGGGTGTTCCCCCTCCTGTTGGATCTGTTGTCGGAATGCGGGCGCTCAGGCGCCCTTCTGTGACTGCCATTGTGCCTTGAGCGCGGCGACCACCGCCGGCGGCACGAAACCGGACACGTCGCCGCCCAGGCGCGCGATCTCGCGCACCAGCGACGAGGAAATGAAGCCGTACTGCTCGGCGGGCGTGAGGAACAGCGTTTCCACCTCGGGAATCAGGTGGCGGTTCATGCTGGCCAGCTGGAACTCGTACTCGAAGTCGGACACGGCGCGCAGGCCACGCAGCAGCACGCCGCCGCCGACCTCCTTCACGAAATGGGCCAGCAGCCCGTCGAAGCCGCGCACCTCCACGTGGGGGTGCCGGGCCACCGCGTCGCGCGCCAGCGCCACGCGCTGGGCCAGCGGCAGCGCCGGGCCCTTGCCCGGGCTTTCGGCCACGCCGATGATCACCCGCTCGAACAGCGGCGCGGCGCGGTCGATCAGGTCGATATGACCGTTGGTGATGGGGTCGAACGTGCCCGGATACACCGCCGTCCGGTTGCGTGCCACAGTCATTCAGTCGTCGCCGGCGAATCGTCGTGGCGCAGTGTACCAGCGCCCTGCGGGGCCAGGGCGCGGTACAGGGCGTAGCGCACGTCGCGCGTCTGGCCCTCGCGATGCAGGGCCCAGCCCGGGGGCGCGGGTGGCACCGTCCCGGCCGGCGATTCCACGTAGACCCACGCATCCGTCGCCAGGCGCGGCTGCAGCGCCGCCAGCGCCGGCTCCCACAGTCCGTCGGCGAACGGCGGGTCCAGGAAGACCAGATCGAAGGTCGCCTGCTGTCCTGCCAGCCACGCCAGCGCGTCCTGCGCCACCACCGTCGCCTGGGCGTCCAGGCGCCCGCACGCGGCGCGCAGCGCGGCCGCCAGGCCGGGGTCGCGCTCCACCAGGGTGGCGTGTGCGGCTCCCCGGGATAGGGCCTCCAGCCCCAGCGCGCCGGTCCCGGCGAACAGGTCCAGCACCCGCGCGCCCGGCAGCACCGGCATCAGCCAGTTGAACAGGGTCTCGCGCACGCGGTCGCTGCTGGGGCGCAGGCCGGGACGATCGGGCACCGCCAGCTTCGTGCCCCGCCAGCGGCCACCGATGATCCGCACCTGGCCGCTTCCGCGCGGCGCGGATGCGGGGGCTGGAGGGGAGCGGCGGGGGCTGCGGGACATCGGCACGACGGTGATGGGAGTTCCCCATGATACGTCCCCCGCGCAGGGCGCACGGTTGAGAAAGCCGGACCCGGCCCATACACCGGACCCCATCGGCCGCAGTCTGCGGCCTGCCAACCGATCCACGGAGTACCACCACGATGACCACCGAAACCCGCAAGGAAACACTGGGCTTCCAGGCCGAAGTGAAGCAGCTGCTGCAGCTGATGATCCACTCGCTGTACTCGAACAAGGAGATCTTCCTGCGCGAGCTGGTCTCCAACGCCGCCGACGCCGCCGACAAGCTGCGGTTCGAGGCGTTGAAGGACCCGAAGCTGCTGGAGGAAGACCCCAGCCTGCGCATCCGCATCGGCTTCGACGCCGACGCGCGCACGATCACCATCGATGACAACGGCATCGGCATGAGCCGCGACGAGGCCGTCGCGCACCTGGGCACCATCGCCAAGTCCGGCACGGGCGAGTTCCTGCGCGCCCTCAGCGGCGACCAGAAGAAGGACGCCAACCTGATCGGACAGTTCGGCGTGGGCTTTTACAGCGCCTTCATCGTGGCCGACCGCGTGGACGTGTTCAGCCGTCGCGCCGGCCTGCCCGCCAGCGAGGGCGTGCACTGGTCCAGCGCCGGCGAAGGCGATTTCGAGGTCGCCACGGTCGACAAGGCAGAGCGCGGCACCCGCATCGTGCTGCACCTGAAGGAAGGCGAGGAAGGCTTCGCCGACGGCTGGAAGCTGCGCGGCATCATCAAGAAGTACTCCGACCACGTCGGCCTGCCCATCGAGATGCCGAAGGAGCACCACGGCGAAGACAAGCCCGCCGCGCCCGAATGGGAGGCCGTCAACAAGGCCAGCGCGCTGTGGACGCGCCCCAAGGCAGAGATCAAGGACGAGGAGTACACCGAGTTCTACAAGCACATCGCCCACGACTTCACCGACCCGGTGGCGTGGAGCCACAACAAGGTCGAAGGCAAGCTGGAGTACACCTCGCTGCTGTACGTGCCGGGCCGCGCGCCGTTCGACCTGTACCACCGCGACGGCGCCAAGGGCCTGAAGCTGTACGTGCAGCGCGTCTTCATCATGGACCAGGCCGAACAGTTCCTGCCGCTGTACCTGCGCTTCCTGCGCGGCGTGGTGGATTCGTCGGACCTCTCGCTCAACGTCTCGCGCGAGATCCTGCAGTCCGGCCCGGTGGTCGACTCGATGCGCTCGGCGCTGACCAAGCGCGCGCTCGACATGCTGGAGAAGCTGAGCAAGGACAAGCCGGAGGACTACAAGGCGTTCTGGACGAATTTCGGCCAGGTGCTGAAGGAAGGCCCGGCCGAGGACTACGTCAACCGCGAGAAGATCGCCGGCCTGCTGCGCTTCGCCTCCACCCACGACGCCTCCGGCGAACCCAGCGTGGCGCTGGCCGATTACGTGGCGCGCATGAAGGAAGGCCAGGACCGGATCTACTACCTCACCGGCGATGCGTACGTGCAGGTGAAGGACAGCCCGCACCTGGAGATCTTCCGCAAGAAGGGCATCGAGGTGCTGCTGCTCACCGACCGCATCGACGAGTGGATGATGGGCTACCTGAGCGAGTTCGACGGCAAGTCCTTCGCCGACGTCGCCCGCGGCGACCTGGACCTGGGCGCGCTGGACAGCGAGGACGAGAAGAAGGCCCACGAGGAAACCGCCAAGGCCAAGGAAGCGCTGGTGGAACGCCTGAAGACGGTGTTGGGCCTGGACGTGGCGGACGTGCGCGTTTCGCACCGCCTGACCGATTCGCCCGCCATCCTGGCCATGGGCCAGGGCGACCTGGGCGTGCAGATGCGCCAGTTGCTGGAGGCCAGCGGCCAGCAGGTGCCGGAGAGCAAGCCGGTGTTCGAGTTCAACCCCGACCACCCGCTGATCGCCCGGCTGGACGCCGAGGGCGACGCCAACCGCTTCAACAGCCTGACCCGGGTGCTGTTCGACCAGGCCGCGCTCGCCGCAGGCGAGAGCCTCAAGGACCCGGCCGGCTACGTGAAGCGGCTCAATGCGCTGCTGCTGGAATTGTCGGCCTGATGGACCCCTTCTCCCCGCATGCGGGGAGAAGGTGCCCGAAGGGCGGATGAGGGGCGAACGGAGAGGCGGGAAGTGAGACGTTTCGTGCGCTGAAGAGCGTGTCACTCGACAGGGCATCGGTTATTGCCGCATCCCGGCTCCGCCAGCCCCTCACCCGCCTTCGGGGCAACCTCTCCCCGTAAACGCGAAGAGGGAGAGCTCACATGGATGCCGGCGTTACGCGCTTACATCCAGCAAACCGCCCAGCGTCTGGTCCGCGACCTTCAGCACGAACACGTTGGCGCCGGCCATCGCCTTGTAGGTCAGCGTGGCGGCCACGTCCTCGAGCGGCGCGGCCGGATCGGGGGGTGCCTCGACCATCGCCGCCGAAACGCCTCCCGTCGGGCCGGCCGACAGCACCACCTTTTGCCGCGCCGCGTCCGGCGTGGCCAGGTTGGCGATGTTGTGGGCCGCGGCCTGCATGCCCAGCGCGGCGGCGCGCAGGCCGGAGGTGGCGATGCCGGCGATGGGGGCCATGCGATGACTCCAGAGGGTTTCCAGCCTCGATATCGGCCACCGCCGGCCCCACTTTAGCCCGGCGTCCACGGTCCGCCGACAGGCCGGTGGTAGCATGTCGCCCTCTTCGAGATACCCCCTGAAATGATCGGTTTTTTCCGCCGCAAGAAGCCCCAGGACGGCCCGGACGCCGCCCAGACCCGTCCCAGTACCGAGGAACTCGCCGCCGCGTTCCCGCGCGCGCCGGGCGAAACGCTGCCGGCGGACACGAACCCCGCTTCCGACCGGGCGGCGGAGGCACCGGTGCCCGCATCGGCGGTGGCCAGCGTCGAGGCCGCACCGGTGGCCTCGCCCGTCGCGCCTGCCCTGCCGGCCGAAGACCGGGAGTCCGCCGATGCGATTCCCGCCGCCGCGGCGGGCAAGTCCGGCTGGCGCGACCGCCTGCGCCGCACCAGCGCCGCGCTGGGCCTGGCCGGCCTGTTCACGCGCAATCCGCGCCTGGACGACGACCTGCTGGACGAGATCGAGACCGCACTGCTGACCGCCGACGTGGGCGTACCCGCCACCACGGCGATCATCGAGAACCTGCGCAAGCGGATGAAGGAACGCGAGTTCGCCGATGCGCAGGCACTGCTGAAGGCCCTGCGCACCGACCTGATCGCGCTGATCGCGCCAGTGGCCAAGCCGCTGGTGATCGATGCTTCGCGCAAGCCCTTCGTCGTGCTCACCGTCGGCGTCAATGGCGTGGGCAAGACCACCACCATCGGCAAGCTCGCGCGCCGCTTCAAGCAGGATGGCCACAGCCTGATGCTGGCCGCTGGCGACACCTTCCGCGCAGCGGCCGTCGCCCAGCTGCAGACCTGGGGCGAACGCAACGGCGTGCCCGTAGTCGCGCAGGGCCAGGACGCGGATGCCGCGTCGGTCGCGTTCGACGCATTGCAGTCCGCCAAGTCGCGCGGCTTCGACGTGCTGATCGCCGACACCGCGGGCCGGCTGCACACGCAGACCGGCCTGATGAACGAACTGGGCAAGATCCGCCGCGTGCTGGGCAAGATCGACGACACCGCGCCGCACGAGGTGCTGATGGTCATCGACGGCACCACCGGGCAGAACGCGCTCTCCCAGCTGCGCCAGTTCCACGCCGCCGTCGGCGTCACCGGCCTGGTGGTCACCAAGCTCGACGGTACGGCGAAGGGCGGCGTGGTGTTCGCGCTGGCGCGCGAGTTCGGCATCCCCATCCGCTATGCCGGCATCGGCGAACGCGTGGAAGACCTGCGCGTGTTCGATGCCGAAGCGTTCGTCGATGCATTGCTGCCGGAAGCGCTGGGTGGCGGCTGACTTCAGGTCCACCGCGGTCGTGGGAGCGACGTCAGTCGCGATCGACCACCGCGATGGCGTCATCGCGACTGACGTCGCTCCCGCGGATCGTCCCGCGTGAGCAGCGCCATCCCCTTCGCCCAGCGCCTGCTGGCCTGGTTCGACCGCCACGGTCGCCACGACCTGCCCTGGCAGCATCCGCGCACGCCGTATCGCGTATGGCTGTCGGAAATCATGCTGCAGCAGACGCAGGTGGCGACGGTCATTCCGTATTTCCTGCGTTTCATCGAGCGCTTCCCCACCCTGCCTGATCTCGCCGCGGCCTCCACCGACGACGTGATGGCGCATTGGGCCGGGCTGGGCTACTACGCCCGAGCGCGCAACCTGCACGCGGCCGCGAAAGCCTGCGTGAACGCGCACGGCGGCGAGCTGCCGCGCGACATCGAGGCCTTGCACGCGCTGCCGGGGATCGGTCGCAGCACCGCCGGCGCGATCCTGTCGCAGGCCTGGAACGACCGGTTCGCCATCCTCGACGGCAACGTCAAGCGCGTGCTGGCCCGCTTTCATGGCATTGCGGGATGGCCCGGGTTACCGGCGGTGGAAAAGCAGCTGTGGACGCTGGCGGAACGGCACCTGCGCGACGTACCCGACGGCCGCCAGGCCGACTACACCCAGGCGCAGATGGATTTCGGCGCCACCCTGTGCACGCGTGCCAGGCCGGCCTGCGCCGTGTGTCCACTGCAGGACGACTGCCTGGCGCGCCGTGAAGGCCTGGTCGACGCGCTGCCCACGTCGAAGCCGTCGAAGCAGCTGCCCGAGCGCGAGGCCACCGCGCTGTGGCTGGAGAATCCCGCCGGCGACATCCTGCTGCAACGGCGCCCCGAAACCGGCATCTGGGCCTCGTTGTGGACCCTGCCGCAGGCCGATACCGATGCGGACATGCGCGACTGGTTCGCGCGGGAGGCGAAGGGCGACTACGACGCGGCCGAGACGCTGCCGGTGGTGGTGCACACCTTCAGCCACTACCGCCTGTACCTGCAGCCGCTGCGGCTGCGCAAGGTCGCCCTGCGCGAGCGGGTGCGCGACAATGACGGCCCCGTATCCAGTACGGGGCAAGCTCTGCGCTGGGTCGCGCGCGGCGAACTCGCCACGCTGGGCCTGCCGGCGCCCATCCGCAAACTGCTAGGAAATTGACCGATGGCCCGCACCGTCTTCTGCCAGTACGAACAACGCGAAACGGAAGGGCTGGATTTCGTGCCTTACCCCGGCGAACTGGGCAAGCGCATCTTCGCCAACGTCGGCAAGCCCGCCTGGGCGGCATGGCTGGCGCACCAGACCATGCTGATCAACGAGAACCGGCTGTCGCCGCGCGACCCCAAGCACCGCGCCTTCCTGGAGACGGAACTGGAGAAGTTCCTGTTCGGCGGCGGCGCGGAGAAGCCGGCGGGCTACGTGCCCACGCCGTAGGGCGCATGGCGGTGCTTCAGGACTTTGTTTCGCGCTCCACGGCCGACGCCTCGCGCAGTTCCTTCTCGCTCGCCCGCAAGGCCTTCACGTCGAGTGGGCGGATGGTCTGGATGCGGCAGGGGATCTTGATGCTGGAAGTGCCGGCGCCCAGCGGCAGCACGTCGTCGAAGCGCGCCGACACGCGGTTGCCGAACTGGGTGATGCTGATGGCCATGGCGTACTCCAGGTCCGGGCAGCGGCCACTCAGTTCCAGCAGATAGGCTTCGCTGGGCTTGGTCCAGACGGCCAGGGCGGCATCGCCCAGGGGGCTCCAGCCGTTGAGGGTGCCGAAGTAGCGGAAATCCTTGACGGGTTCGCCGGCGTGATCGCGGTAGAGGGCCAGCTTTTCGGTGGTGCTCAGCTTGGGGCCGGTGGCGCAGCCCGCCAGCAGGGTGGCGGCCAGCAGGGCCAGGGGGATCAGGCGCTTCATGGGGCGGACTCCTGTCTTTCCGGTGGGGCTTTCGACAACACAGATGATGCGCCGGTGGTGGACAGGTGGCGCGCGGCGGCCGGCGCCACGTTCAGCCCGGGTGCGGCTTGCCATCCCCCGCGCCGATCCGTATCATCTGCGGCCTTCGCACCGGCTCGGCCGTCCTGCGACAGATCCTGGCCTGGTAGCTCAGTTGGTAGAGCAGCGGATTGAAAATCCGCGTGTCGGTGGTTCGAATCCGCCCCGGGCCACCATATCGAATCCGGAAGGCCTGCAGCGATGCAGGCCTTTTGCGTATCCGTCGCCACCCTCGCCTCTTGCGGCGCCGCGCGGCGCGACCCTCTCCGCCTGCCGAGCCCTCCGGTCCCCATGTCCGAGCCCATCCGCCTTGCCAAGCGCGTTGCAGAACTGACCGGTTGCTCACGCAGCGAAGCCGAGCAGTACATCGAAGGTGGCTGGGTCACGGTGGATGGCGAAACGGTCGAAGCGCCGCAGCACCCCGTCACCGACGAGCGGGTGGAGATCGATCCGGCGGCCGAACTCGGCGCCGCCGAGCCCGCCACGCTGCTGCTGCACAAGCCCGAAGGCGTCACGTGGCAAGACGCGGCTGCGCTGGCGACGCCGGCCATGCACATGGCAGGCGACGACAGCGGCGTGCGTCCCTTGAAACGCCACCTGCACCGCCTCACCGCGCTGGTGCCGCTGGATACCGAGGCCAGCGGCCTGATGGTGCTCAGCCAGGACGGGCGCGTGTGGCGCCGCCTGAGCGAGGACTATGCGCAGATCGAGCAGGAGTTCCTGGTGGAAGTCCGCGGTGAACGCGGGCCGTACACGCTCAGCCGCATCGGCCACGCGGCCACCTATCAGGGCCGCGGCCTGGCGCCGTGCAAGGTCAGTTGGCAGAACGAGGTGCGGTTGCGGTTCGCCATCAAGAACGTGCAACCCGGCGAGCTGCGCCACCGCTGCCGCGAAGGCGGGCTGGAGGTGGTGTCGATCCGCCGCCTCCGGATCGGCCGCGTCGCCTTGGCGAAGGTGCCGGTGGGCCAGTGGCGCTACCTTCCCCCGGGCACGCGCTTCTAGGAGCGCCCCGGCCCCCGCGGCGACCGATGTTCTGAATCGCCGCGGGTTCGGTAGACATCTCCCCGTCACTCCTCGCGGCCATCGGAGGCAGACATGCAGGGGAAACGACATGCCGTTGACTCCCGCGGCATGCAGCCTGCCTTGACCCGACCGTGACTTACGACCCACGACACTGGGAGCCTCACCAGCAAGACTCGGCCCCATGTACCCGGATTCTCCCCCGACATCCGTGTCCTACCGCTACGGCCTGGCCACCTTCATCAAGGTGCAGGAAGGCGCGCGGGACGCATTCATCGACGTGCTGGGCGAAGTGGCCACCGTCGCCTGCCAGACGCCCGGATGCCTGGATTACATCATCAGCCTGGTACCCGGCGAACCGCATGGCGTCTTCGTCACCGAGTTCTGGCGCAGCATCGACGACCAGCGCGGCGCGCTGCACCGGCCCGAGATCGTCGCCCTGATCGAGCGCTGTTCGCCCCTGATCGACCGTGTCGAACAGAGGGCCCTGGAGCCCGTGGCCTGACGCCACCGGCGCTGCGCACTTACGGCTTCGGCGCGTCCGGCTTCGGAATATCCGCCTTCGGCGCACGACCCGAACCGATCATCGCCACCGCCCGCAGTTCCACCACCGCGCCCGGCGACAGCAAGGCCGACGTGCCCACGGCGCTCCATGCCGGATAGTGCGAGGGGAAGAACTCGTGGTGGATCGGCGCGAAACGCGCGAACTCGTCCTGGAACCCCGCCGCATCGGTCGGCCCCGTGTGGAACGTGGTCAGCTCCACCACGTCCGCATACGTCGCACCCGCCTGCGCCAGGTCCTTGCCCAGCGCCACGAACATGCGCCGCACCTTCTCTTCGTAGGTGCCGGGCCCGGCGGCGGGAATGCCCGACACGATGACCATCTGGCCCACCTTCACCACCGGCGTGTAGTGCCAGTCGTGATAGGCGGCTTCGTGCCCGGGACGGGCGAAATGCTCGCGCGTGGGGGCTTCCTGCGCGAAGGCAGGCAGGGCGGCAAGCGACAGCAGCAGGCAGGTCGGGCGCAGCGGCATGGCATTACTCCGGATGGGACGCGCGAGTCTTGCCTTGGCACCGGCCATCGCCATGTCCCATCCGTCACGCCTTCCCCACGTCGTTCACCTGCGGCTGAATACCGCGCCGGATACGGCCGTCATCGCGGATCGCTTGACGCAGCCTGCACGCGCGGTGCCGCAAGGTCTGCACAGCCGCTTTCCGGAGCCCGCCATGGACATCGTGATGAAGAACGCCCCGCACGCACTCCCCGAACGCTTCGTCTGGCACCACACCCCCGAAGGCTGCGAACTGCGTCTGGACGATGTCGCCATCGCCGAGGTCAGGCCCCTCAACGCGGGGCTGGTGCTGCGCGTACTGGTGGAAGCCGGCGACATCGCACCGTTCGAGATGGCCGTGCGTTGCGAAGAGCGCGCGATCGGCTGGGCCACGCAGTGGGCCCGCCAGCGCGCCGGAATGCTCTGCCGGCACGTGGACCGACAGCGTACCGCCGCCTCGGCAGCGCAGGCGCGCGAGGCGGACGCCTCGTCACTGGCCCTGGCGGTCTGATCGTTCGACCGTCGGTGGCGGCGCCGCACCGCCCTCGCGCAGGCCGTGCAGAAACGCCACGCTGCGCTCCATCGCCTGCCTTCCCGCCTCGCTGTCCAGGTTGAACTGGTATTCGTGCGGCAGCGGCGGCGCGTGATCCTTGGGGAAGAACAACGCGTCCACGCGCACGCCCTGCTTCTGCAGCGCCGCGGCCATCGCGTGCGAGTGCGGCTCCAGCGGATCGGCATTGCCGGCGCTGATGAAAGCGGGCGGGAACGCGGGCGTGACATGGCGCGACACGGAAAAGGCGTCCAGTCGCGGATCGTCGAGAAAATCCTTTCGTCCCATGTAGGACCACAGGACGGTCCGCATGAAGCCGGCGAACGGGCTGTCCCATTGCACCAGGCCGGCATCGTAAGGTCCGCAGAACAGCAGCGTACCGGCGAGCTGCCGCGGCGCCAGCGCAGGCGTTATGCCGATGCGGCGCGCATGATCCGGCGAGGTGATGGCGTTGGCCAGCTCGGCCGCGATCTGGGCGCCGGCCGAATCGCCTGCCAGCACGATGCGGTCGGCATCGATGTTCAATGCGTCGGCGTGCGCCTGCAGGTAGGACAGCGCCGCGTTGACCTGGCGCGTGGGCGTGGGCCAGGTGGCGCCGGGGGCGATGCTGTAGTCCACGTTGGCCACCACGAACCCGCGCGCGGCGAGGATCTTCAGGTAGTGGGCCACGTCCTGCCGCCGGCCGGATACGAAACCCCCGCCGTGCACCCACACCACGGTGGTCAATCGTTCGTGGCCGCCCTGCACGTTCGGCGGGTAATACACGTCCAGCAGCGCGTCGGGATCGGTCGCGTCGTAACGCACTGCAGCGCGTTCCGTCACCCCCGCGGGCAGGTGCTTGCGCAGCGCCTCACTGGCTTCCGCCGCGCCCCGGTCGAACACCCAGCGGATCAGCAGCACCGAAGGCCAGGGACTCAGCTGGAACGCCGCCCATGTGCCGACACCCAACACGCCCAGCGCCAGTGCCACGCGCAGTGCCCAGCGGCGCACCGTTCCCCCGCGTCCTTCTCCCGCCGTCATGTCCCCCCCCCCCCCCCCCCCCCCCCCCCCCCCCCCCCGGGGGCCCCCCCCCCGCCCCCGCCAAGAGGCCCCAAAACAAAAAAAACCCACGCCGGGGCCGCGCCCCGG